>Ga0180438_10000073_pt1 | contig 204160 bp, 141 predicted proteins | sample SS_ome_12_FD_132455 | JGI IMG/M metagenome (GOLD analysis project Ga0180438, IMG submission 132455) | Hypersaline lake sediment archaeal communities from the Salton Sea, California, USA - SS_3_D_2 metaG | ecosystem: Environmental > Aquatic > Non-marine Saline and Alkaline > Hypersaline >...
TCAAGCCCACGTTAAGTGGGAGTGCAAGTACCATGTTGTAATATTGCCAAAATACCGTAAAAAGGCTTTGTATGGAAGGCTTCGCGGTAAGATTGGCAAGATTTTTCGAGAATTGTGTCGTCAAAAAGATATAGAGTTGGTTGAAGGTAAATCGATGCCGGATCATGTTCATGTGCTTCTGAGTGTACCTCCTCGCTATAGTATTGCTATGACGGTTGGTTATCTCAAAGGCAAGAGTGCGATTCGTATTCATCGTGACCTTTCAAGAATTAAAGGAACTCTGTTTGGTCGTAGTTTCTTGGCTCGTGGGTATTGTGTCAGCACGTTTGGTTTAGATGAATCAGCCATACGTCAATATATCCAAGACCAAGAACAACACCAACAAAACGAGGAACAGGACGGACTTAACGTCACATAACGGCCCCTTTTAGGGGCCTTCCTCATACCACCGGCTCTGCCGGTGGTCGATGATTATGCTACTCAATCTTGACTACTACCCGCTGATACCTCGTCAATTGTGGTGTGCCGTTATCAGTTACCTCGCAGATAAGGTGGATGGTTTTTCCCTTTCCACCATCTATGGGCACTATGAACGAGGCGTCTTGTTTTCCGGCATTTTCGATGTCAATGGTTCCATAATAGGTACCAGCTTCTTGGTACTGCCACCATTGATAGGTCAATTCATCACCATCCGGATCAGTGGTTCCTTTTGCTCTCAGTGACACCCTGTTTCCTGAACGAACCTTCATGTCCCGGGCATGGGCCAGCTTAACTACCGGCGGATGGTTGGCTTGTTCGTAAGGCTTCACGCACCAGTCGGCTCTCGCCGCAAAATCACTCTGCAGTGCATCAGCCCATCGCCACATGGGTTTGAGGTAAGTATAGAGTGCCTGGTCATTACGTGTGTTTTTATGCATTCGATTACGGCCCCAAGCTGTTGACGTATACCATCGTCCCTTGGGATACTGATACCCCGGCTCTTGCACAGGATCGAGCCAGGTATTCTCACGCACCTTAACATACCGGCCGCCCCAACCACCCCAGTCAGGAGACTCCATACTTCGCAATCCTGTTACGATGGTGTGTAGGAACGCAGGGGAATCCCCCTCGGATCGGAAACGCCCGTCTTTATGGGCCTTGTACAAAGCACACAGGGGGCCGTGATTCTGTAAGATATTTTCCTTCATCCACGCCCCGGAAAAGAATTTGTGTTTTTCCTCGGGTATAATCCTGTTCCAATTGTATGCGATGGCGATAAACTGGTCGGAGACGATCGTTGGAATGTTGTATTTCCCCCAATGTGGCCGGATGTAGTCCTGATAGGTGGAATCCTGCTCCCATATAAAGAAGAAGCGGATTTTGTTCGCTACATAAGCCATCTTTTCCGGATGCTCTTCTTCGATGGTTTTCAGAGCCCGGGCGATGGTGTTTGGACCACCCCATGCCTGTAGCCATACGGGCTGGTCGTCCGCTTCATCCAGCAACACCTTGACGATGTACTGCGAGCCGGCAGTGACCGCATTCATCTCGCCCTCAGCTTTTACATTTCCCAGCAACGTACGTGCCCGCAGATAATCAGGCGAGGGATAGCGGGGGTCATGCCTGACCAGATTCGGATAGACCTTTGTATAAGCGTCCAGATAAGGCTGCACCCAGTCATCCCCGGCCCATCTGTGTCCCTGCCAGTGATATTGCGAACTCGATGTGATAATCGCTTCAATGTCCCATTCATTGGCATAAAGCAGGAACCGGACCATCGAACATTCGTCGTCAATCTCTCCGTCCGACGTTGCAATCACGCGCGGCCTGCCATCCGTCGGCCCGGGTCCGATATTTGCCAGTTGCACTGGTATAGCAACAGCAGGGCTGGGTACATCTTCAGATGGTTCGGTTACTACTTGGCCCGAGATGGATTGGATGACCAGCCTGTCCAAGAGTACGCCGGTTTCACCGCATGTGATCGAGATTGGGTACTTCCTCTTTTCCAGGATATTGAGAGTGAACGACCCTGATTCAGTGAGAGTAGCGTGTATTGCGGGATAGACCCGTTCCCGGGTTTGTCCGATCGCAACATAAACGGCGTCTTGCTCCGGGTCCGGGGCATACATATAGAGATATGCCATGTACACCCCACGATCCAGTTCCACTTCACCTTTGGCTTCGGCACTTTCAACATCGAACGCAACGACTTTGCCGCTGGCCGACTCAAGGTCTTTTACTTGAGCGTTGGACAACTTGAGGCTCTCCACCTCGATTACCAACTCAGCCGCCTTTGCAAGGTCGAAACCGCTGGCCAAAACGACAACAGTCGTTACAACAAGTACAAAGTTCCTTTTCATAATTTCACCTCACATTTCAGTATTTAGTTTTCAGTGTTCCTAAGTCAGCATCCCGTCAATGTTATCCCGGGTCTTCTCTGCAGCCGCAAAAGGTCAATAATCACTGCACAGGTTTAAAGATTATTCTGCGATAATCGCTAAGGTTATGCGTACCGTCATCTATCACCTCACATATTACATGAAAGGTCTTTCCCTCTGAATCGGACGGTACATTGACCGTAGCGATACTGGAGCTGCTGTTAAAGATATTGACGTTCCCGGAATAGGTACCCGCATGGGATTGGATCCACCATTTAAACGTCAGATTGTCACCATCCGGATCAGACGTCTGCGATGCGTCGAGGGTGACTGCCGTGCCTTGACGGGGAGTTTTCGCTAGAACGCTAACATCATCGTCACCATCAAGAACAATGACCGGGTTTCGGTTGCCGGCGCCATCCTTTGCCCAGTCCATTCGAGCCGCAAAATTATTGAAAGCTGCCGGGTAAAAACGGTCAAAATACGATCTGCATGAACTGCTTTCTCTCCACAAATTGTTTTCATCTCCACTAAATGTTCCACCCCAACTGCATTGAGTCGGATCTTCCGGATTATTGAGCCCGATGGGCATCAGATAAAGAAAAGAGGGAGTATCACCTTCAACGCCATATTTGTATTTTGGATATTGGCTGCCCAAGTTACCATGGCCCTGGATGTGGGCTTCATATTGATTCCAGTTGCTTTTCCCTGTACCATTATGAGCTTTCCATGCACATTCATCCCAAATAAACAGAAGATCACTACCGGTCTGTTCACGCATCCATCCATGAGAGCTGTAGCTAAGAGGTTCCTTTCCGGTGTAGGTTCTGTCCTGGTCCGTTATGGTATAGATGCGGATTTTACGCAGGAAGGCCTTGAATTGCTCTGCTGTACGATCTTTCTTTACCCGGAAGATCGACTGGGCGACTGTGTTCCCACCTCCCCAGACGGTTACCCATATGGGACGGTCATCATTCTCATGGGCCAGCTTGATAATAAGGTTGCTTCCGGCCGAATCATTGTCGTCTCCTATGAAATGTTTTCCTCTATTCCGGCTACCGGTCATGGTACGGTCTCTCAAATAATGCGCACTCGGCCAGTATCCAATTTTCTGTCTGGCATCATCGAATTCATGGCCAACTTGGTTGGAGCGTTTCATCAGTTTGGGTAAATCCTTTTCGTATGCATCAATCGCACCATGAATTAAATTGATAAAACCACCCTTAGTAGAATCGTTTAAGGTATCAATACTATAGCCGGTTGATAATATCAGAGCCTCGATCTCAAACATGTCGGCATGAACAAGGAACCGGATCAAAGATTCATGATCATCTGTTTCCCAGGTGGAAATATCTGTCAGTACAACTACCCGCGGTTTGAGTTTTGCAGCAGGTGTTTCTACACACCAGTCTGCGCGTTCTGCAAATTCCTTCTGGTAGTCCTTACGCCACTTGGATATGCTCGACCCACCAGGCCCATCAACATAATGATTCGTATTGGTCTTGCGTTTATATTGTCCGCCCCAACTGGGCTGGGTGGGATCTTCGGGATCGTTGATCCCGCGATTTGCGCTGACCAGGTACAGGAACGTAGGCGAATCCCCTTCGCACACCCCTGTGCATCCCATTCCTTCATGCGGGTACACATCACAGAGGGGGCCGTGGTTATGGCGAATGTTCTCGCTGACCCAGGCGAGATTCGAAATCGGATCACGGCCGCCGAACATTCCCTGGTAAGTCTTTCTCGAGTCGATAATAAACATCTCAGGGAATTCCTCCATAAGCCACCCGTGCGTTGCGTCCTGGTAGGCAATCAAGAAGACACGCAGCTTGCTGATAAAGGCCTTGAGCTCTTCTTCGCTGCGAGTATTCTTCACATCCCAAATGGCCTGGGCAACTTCTCGCGGACCGCCCCAGACACCGATCCATAGCGGCCGTGGATCAGGTTTATCCGCGGCTGCAATAATCGCATTGGAAGCCTCACTGTCCATGCCCTTGCCAATAATGTCAGTGTAGGATTGTTTATTGCGCCCCCATTTAATATTAATACCATGATTATTACCCTTGCCCTCGAAGGTGACTGAACGCAGGTAGTCAGCCGTAGGATAGTCGGGATCATGCTTCCTCAAGTTCTCATACACCTTCTCGTATTGGTCGAGTACGGACAGAATATTTTTCTTATGAGCTTCCATGGCAAAGGTGCCTGCTGAAGCGATCAATCCTTCGATGTCAAACTCGTTGGCATACAAGAGGAAACGGACCATCGACTGCATATCATCTGGATCGCTTATTTGAGTGTTGGGTACATCGCCTTCCTTGACAACACCTATCGGTGGAAAGTCTGACGATATGACCACACGCAGCCTGCCGATGGTGGGCCCGGATTCGTATTTCGCCTGCACCGCATTAAAACCCGTACCGATAGTGACGGCAGTCAGTAAAACAAGTAACTGATTCTTTTTCATGGCTTTACCTTCCAATTCATTATTTGGTTATCAGTCTTCTGCGGTTAGCAGACAATGCATGATCCTCTTTTCACTTTTCGATTTCTGCTGGAAACGGCGACTGACAACGAAGCATGCGTTTGGCAAAGTTCCCGAGGAAATCTTCACGCCACCGGCTCAAGGTCCTGGCCCCGATGTGTTCTCCTTCAGCCGCGTTTGGGGACGGATCGTCTGTCCACCAGTTGGGTACTTCAGCAGAGGGTTGCTGCGCGATGTCGGGAGACGGCATATAAGATGTGATCCCGCCGGTTTTCCCGTCGAGCGCGGGTACATTGCTACGGATTCTGAAATGGTAGATTTTCGCAGCTTTCGGGCAGAAACGGAACCGCATCGTCCCTTCGCCGAGTGCATGGCCGGACAACTTCTGGTTCTCCACCGCCAGCACGGCCTCAGGCTGTTCCGGAATATCATCGCCCATCGGTAACACGAGCTCCAGGATGCCGAATATCTCCATGCGATCCTCTTTCGTGGACATTCGCTCAAAACGACTATAGGGACGCTCCCATGCCCGCACGAAGCTTCCGCCCCAGCCGGGCTGCGTGGGATCGTCGGGTGTGCCCTTGAGCAGCCAGCCGACCGACGGTGTGTCACCCATCTTTACATCGTCCTTTTTGCTAACAAAGAAATCACCCAGTGCGCCTATGCCGGCGATATGTTGGATTACAAATTCCTTGTTACCCCATTGGCCCGACTGATTACCACCGACAAACCAGCCGCGATAGGTGGCATTTGATTCGATGATCCACAGTTCGGGATGGTTATCAACGATGTATTGATAAGCATTGGGACACCATTTCTTGTTCGGCCCGCCGATCCAGTAAACCCGCAGCTTGGGCAGGATGTCTGGCGCGTCGTGGAGCGCCTGGGCAAGGTCATCGATGCCTCCCCAGACCAGGACATAAAGCGGACGCGGATCATCGCGCCGCGCACAGGTCACGATCCACTCCGATCCTTCGGTCGGGCGTCGCACACCGGCATAGGGAGCCTTTTCGGTCTCGCCCTGCCTGGTGAGCGCTCGCAACGTGTCGGGCGCCGGGTAGCAGTCGGAATAAGTCCGAAGATTTTCGTAATCACGTGCGTAGCAATCAATGACTTTCAAAATGTCCTCTTTCCGACCGGGACCGTATGGCGACGAGACGAGCCCATCAATATCGAAACAGTCCGCATAAATAAGAAAATGCACCATGGATTGAAAATCATCTGGATCCGTTCCCCCTATGTCCGTAGATACGATGACGCGGCAGCGGTAGCCGGCCAAAGCGCCGCTATCGGCGGTTGCCTTTCTGGGCTCTTTCGAATTCTGCGCTTCAGCGAGAGCGCCTGTCACTACCATACAGCTCAATGTCAGAATGGCAAGTTTGATCGTATTGAAGGTTTTCATGTTAGTCTTCCCCTTTTTCATATTGTTGAGCTAGATGTTCCCGTCCGAGCAACACTTTGCCCTTGATCCACCGGATGAAGTCACGGGCATAGCAATAGTCTTCGTTACAACCTACATATGTGGTGTCAATCATACTATCTTGTTAATTTAACGGCGAGTGTTATAGTGCCGCTCAAATCCGCCATAGCTCATCTTTACTCCGTCACTTGAATAACGGAACTACAATTCAAAATTTAAACCGTTGAACTTTACATTTTTTACATTCTGTACGCAGATGGTTTAAAATACAATGTCATTTTGCGTCTATTTCCTACCATTTTCCGAATAGATTGTTTCTAAATGAATAGGATCTGAATCTCACGAGGCCTTCGGGAATGAGGAAGGGGCTGCTGCTGTACAGGAACCGCTTCATTTTCCAAGACAACGTTTGCGGTAGATAAAAGGGCTCATTCCTTTTTCTCTCCTAAAGTATCGAGAAATATGCGCCACATCGGAAAATCCCAAAGCCTGTGCAATGTCAGATATTGACATTGCAGTCTCCGCCAGCATTTGGATGATCTGTTCGACGCGGGTACGGCGTATTTCGTCGTGAATCGAACGGCCAAGAATATTACGAAATCGTTTTTCGAGGACGCGTCGTGACAAGGCAACTGCGCTGGCAACATCGCTGACCTGAATTACCGTCTTTGAATGCTGATGAATGAATCGTATGGCCGCGGCGACACTGGCGTCATCGATGGCCAATACGTCCGTCGATTGTCGTATGGCTACGTGTGTCGGTCGAACATGAATGTCGCAGATGGTTGCCCTTTCCCCAGCCATCATTTTATCCAGCATCGCAGCAGCCTCATAGCCGGCCTTTTCAACATTGAGAACGATGCTTGATAGAGGCGGGTTGCACATATCGCAGATCAACTGGTCGTTGTCAACCCCTACAATCGCTACTTCATCAGGAACGTTTACTCCGGCGATTTTACAGGCTTCGATAACCCGTTCGCCACGGTCATCATTACAGGTCATCAGGCCTATTGGTTTTGGCAATGTAAGCAACCAGTCAGCTATTATCGGCAGTTCTTTGTCCCATGTCCGTTTGGCTTTAGCGCGGGGTTGTGGATAAAAGCATGTTGGATAACCCGCCTCCGCTACTGTTTTGCTAAAAACTTCGCCGCGTTTTCGTGACCACCACCAATCATTGAAACCGCAATAAGCAAACCGCTGAAATCCAAGCTCGAGCAGATGCTCGGCACCCATTTTTCCAACACTGACATGATCGGTCATTATGTTTGTTATACCCGGGATTCTCTCTCTGGTATATGGGCAAGAAATGGTAGGCACCCCCATCGCAATGATGTCTTCTATCTTATGAGGTTCACGCATTAAAATGCCGTCTGGCTCCCATGTCTTCAGCAGCGGTAATAATCTTTCCTTACCTTTAGGCTCTCTGTAATCTATCGGTCGATAGAATGCCCAGAGACCCTGGATACGAGAGTATTTGGCGATACCGCGCAGAAGACCTCGCGTGTATTGGCGAGAGGGCGTGATTAACAATACAACTTTCCGAACTTTTGGCATTTTAATTCCATCCTTCTTCACCTTCGGCGGATTCCCTATGTAAGTTGTCGCACCGCATTTTTCCAGCCCTCGTAAGAAACGTAAGCTTCCTTGGTGTCCATATTGGGACAAAGCTGTTTTCTGTCGATACTTAAGCTCTTCAATTGATCAACATCCTGGAAGATGCCATGTCGAAGCCCGGCTAAGTAGGCCGCACCCAGGGCAGAGACCTCTTCGATTCCAATATTGACCACGCGAGTGGCCAACAGGTCTGCCAGGAACTGCATGACAAACTGATTAGCTGTGATCCCCCCATCCACCTTCAGTTCCTCCAGCTTGATTCCGCTATCCTGTTCCATGGCGGCGATGACGTCCTTTATCTGGTATCCGATAGATTCCAGAGCAGCGCGGACGATGTGGTTTTTATCGCAGCCGAAGGTCAGGCCGAGAATAGCGGCTCTGGCGTCCATTTTCCAGTGGGGAGCACCCAGGCCACTGAAGGCAGGAACCAGATATACACCATTATTGTATTCAACGGACAGAGCCATTTGCTGTGTTTCTTGAGCATCAACGAACAGACCTAGGCCATCACGCAGCCAGTTAATGGTGGCACCGCAACTGACAATAATACCTTCCAGGGCGTAATCGACTCTACCCGGCAAGCTCCAGCAAATGGTAGTGACCATACCCTTCTTCGATTGAATTCTTCTGGCGCCAGTGTTGAGCAGGATAGAGGAGCCGGTACCCATGGTTGCCTTTGCCATGCCGGAGGAGAAGCAGCCCTCTCCGAAAGCGGCGGCATGCGAATCGCCTGCCATGGCCGATATGCTTATTTTGTTCTGCAAAAGCCCTGCAAAATCCGTTTGGCCGTATGAATATGAAGATGGTTGGGCCTGGGGGAGGTTGAGATTCTTCAGATTGAACTTATTTAGAAGATGTCTATCCCATTGGAAGTCATCGATATTGAAAAGGAGCGTGCGGCACGCATTTGTGTAATCAGTGAAATAGCTTTGTCCTTCGGTGAGCTTAAATAAGAGCCAGGTATCGATGGTTCCGAAATATGCTTTTCCTGAGTCAACTGCATTCTTTATTACAGCATCGTTTTCACAGAGCCAGATTAACTTGGTTCCTGAAAAATACGGGTCGATAATCAGCCCGGTTCTGCGCATAACCTCATCTCCCGGGGCCGAGTCCTTCAAGCGATTACAGACGTCAACGGATCTCTTGCACTGCCAGACAATTGCATTGCAAAGAGGCCGGCCTGAGTCGTCCCACAGAAGAAAGGTCTCCCTTTGATTAGAGATGCCGCAACATGTAATTTCGTCCAGGCTTCTCCCGGCAGTTTCTACAAATTCTTTCAGGCATTTTTTCAGAGAGTTTAGAACGTTTTCATAGATTTCGAGAGGATTTTGTTCGACAAAGCCCGGCTGTGGGAACAAGGAATCCAACGGCTGGTTGGCCTTGGCTACGATCTGACCATGGGCGTTGAAGACTACGGTTTTTGTGCCACTGGTACCCTGGTCGATCGTTAAGATGCAGTCGTTATTCATAAGCTATTCTCTCCTCTGAGGCTGCAAAAGCCAATCATTGTACGCCTTAAGTTTAAGAATTCAAAAGGGCCTCGGCTGTATCAGCCAGACCCTGAGCACTGATACCATAATGATTAAAAATTTCCAATTGGCTGCCGGTGATTGTGTACTCATCAGGTAAGCCAACTATCCTGAAGGGCAGGCTAAGTCCGGCTTGGGCCAGAGCAGCGGCGCATGCTTCCCCCAGTCCGCCAGAGACGCTATGTTCCTCAACAGTGATAAGCGCCCGAGAATCCTGTGCAGTTCGTAGCACAGCCTCGGCGTCCAGCGGTTTGATAGTGTGCATACTGATCACTCGGCACGTCAGTTCTTTCTGTTCGAGCACTTTACTGGCCATAAGGGCGTGATAGACCGTTTCACCTGTGGCAATGAACGTAATGTCCGTCCCCTCCCGGATGACGATTGACTTGCCCACCTGGAATTTTGCATCTGTTCCATGCAAATCGTACATGGGGCGCTTACCAAATCGTATATAGACCGGGTGAGGTGTAGTCGCTGCCGCCTTGATCGCTTCTGCAGTTTCGAAGTTGTCCGCCGGTACAATGATGGTGATGTTATTTATTGCTCTGAGCACAGCCAGATCATGTGTGGAATGGTGTGTTGAGCCAAGAGCACCATAACTGACTCCGGCGCTGATACCAACGAGCTTGACCGGCTGGTCTGAATAACAAATATCATTCTTGATTTGTTCCAGCGCTCGAGCTGTCAGAAAACAGGCTGGAGAGACAGCATAAACGATCTTACCCGTTGACGCAAGGCCTGCAGATATCCCGACCAGATTCTGTTCTGCGATTCCCACCTCGATGATTTGTTCGGGCACGCAAGTTGCAAAAAGTACTAATTTACCTGAACCTCTTGAATCGCTGGTCACAGCGAGGACGTTTTTGTTTTGTCTGGCTAATGATAACAATGTCTCAGAAAAAACCTCCAGGTTCGCTTTACCCAATTTTAAGCCGGCTTCGGATTTCATGACTCAATTTCCCCCAGGAGCGCATCCAGTTCACGTTGTGCCTGTCGGTACTGCTCATCGTCAGGTACGCGGTGGTGCCATTTATAGTCGTTCTCCATGAAGCTGATTCCCTTGCCTTTCGTCGTATCAGCAATAACCATATTCGGCATGCCCTCCTTGAACGGAATCGAACGCAGAACGTCGGTCAGAGCAGCAATGTCGTGACCGTCGACAATCTCGACACACCAGCCAAAGGCTTTACACTTGGCCTCGAGCGACTCGATATTGCAGACATCTTCTGTTTTGCCAGTAATTTGAAGGTTATTGCGATCGATAACGGCTGTGAGGTTGTCCAGGTCATAATGGGCTGCGGCTAACAGGGACTCCCAGTTAGAACCTTCGGCCAATTCACCGTCGCCGAGCAGGGTATAGACTTTATAATCTGCGTTATCCTTTTTAGCTGAAATTGCCACGCCGACACTGAAAGCCAGGCCGTGACCCAATGCGCCGGTATTCTGCTCTACGCCGTTGACCTTCCGGGTTGGATGGCCCACGTAATGCGAACCATACCGGCAAAGCGTTTCAAGATCAGATTCGGGGAAGAATCCTTTGTCCGCTAAAACAACATACAAAGCTTCCACCGAATGCCCCTTGCTTTGAATATATCGGTCGCGTCCCGGATCAGCAAACGTCTCCGGCGAGACGTTCAAAATGCGATTGTACAGTACGTTCAGAATGTCCACGCAGGACAGACTTCCACCTGTGTGGCCGGCATTTGCTTTCTTGATGTACTTGAGTATATTCTTTCGATAGTAAATCGACTTTAGTCTAAGCTCATCATCAGTCACGAAGTCCTCCTGATCATTTCTGACATACGATCATGCCGTTCATTCATATTTTACACTCCACTATCTCATACGTTTGAGATGGACTTTTATCACCGATGATGGTAAAGGTTCCATTTCATGTATTTAGATATGGCCTCATTCAAGACATCCGCACAATGTGTCCTTGTCATGGCTACGTGATGTTCGAAACCGCCCTGGCACAAGTGAGCCAGTAATTCTCTGAGCCTGGCGACCTTGCATACTGCGATTCCACCATCCATTTCAAACGCATCGTTGGTAAACTCTCCTTCCCCAACGTAGCCCTTGATTCTACCCTTAGTATCGTCAGTCGAAATCCTGAAATAGGTCATGGGTCCGGCGGCCACATGTCCCTTGATGGCACCGAAACAGTTTTCACGTCCCAGAGTCTCGCCCAGCACGTCAAGCTCAGATATCTCAATATCATTCGCCATAAAACTCCTCGGAAAGTTGCTGCAATGGGTACACACGCATTTATCTTTCTCATCCCCATAGTTGTTGTTCCAGTCTAAAAAACCGGGAACCTCTCCTGATGCAAGCAAAAGCACGTACATCGAGATCGCGCCGGCAACGTCCGTCTCACAGGCGCTGGGCATATACCTTTCGCCCATCAGACTCATAGACAGGCAAGCTGCACAGCCGTAGTTTTGCTGCAGGCTGGACCAGCATTGTATCGCACTGGCGTTCAGTTCGTTTTCCACCATCCAGTCATCTATGGCGACCGAGAGTCTGGCCTGCCTGAGCACTTTTTCTTGTTCTATGTGTCCGGGGATATTTCCATAGTCTCTGATCTGCAACAATTTCTGCCGTACCTTCCGAGCTTCGGCATCAAGTCGCTGCGCCTTGCCGATTATTTCAGACAGATCCACGGTCACAACCGAAATCCCTGAGGCCTGGAACAACTTTTCACTGAATCGTACAGTCTGGAACGCCGCCGGTCTTGCGCCGATGGCCCCGACCCTGGCGTTTCTCAAGCCCTTCACGACCCGGCAGACCTTTGCAAAGCGGTCGATGTCCCTTCCAAACAAGTCATTGTCAATATGACAAGTGTGTTCGGATGTGTCTGTGAAAGGTATACCGTACTGGTAGAGGTTATTGCACACCGACAGTTTTCCGCAGAATGCATCACGTCTGCCGTGCACATCCACGGCATCGAGCCGATCGCTGCACGCCTGAACAAGAACGGGCACATTAAGCCTGGCCAAATCGAGTGTTTGAACCACACCCAGCTCATCGCCGAAATTCGGCAACACAACGATGACACCATCGATCCGGTCGCGTTCCTTCTTAAATAGATCGGCACATTTTTTTGCATCGGTGGCCGTCTCAATCGCCCCATGAGCGGTCGCTTCGGCCGGAAGGATTACGTATGAATAGCCAAGCGATTCAAGTTTTGCCAGCAATTGTATTCGTCCCTGCTGGGCAAGTTCGGGATTAAAGAAGCCTCTTGTCCCGACAATCAAGCCAAACGTCAATTTCTTTTTCATCATATCCATGTTGTTAATTTCCCATCGAGTTAATGTTACTATTCTTTCGTATTGAGTCTATCAATGGCAACCGCCAGAAGTATCACACAACCTTTTATAACCTTTTGCCAGAAAGGCGCGACCCTGAGTATTATCAACCCACTGTTCAGAACCCCAATTATCAAGGTCCCAACAACCGTTCCGAGCACCGAACCTTTTCCACCTGACAGGGATGTTCCTCCAATTACCACCGCAGCGATCGAATCTAGTTCATAGCCATCTCCCGCGATGGGTGTGGCCGAGTCGAGCTTGGATGTCACGATAAGCCCACCTACTGCAGAAAGTGCGCCCGCTATTGTGTACACACGTAGCTTTATTCGATTGACATTTAGGCCTGAAAGCTTAGCAGCCCGTTCGTTTCCTCCGACAGCGTAAACATATCTGCCGAATCGTGTCCTTTTAAGTACTAATATAGCGATGCCGACAACCGCCGCACAGATCCATACACGGACGGGGATTCCTACGAGCCTTGCAGTACCCACGTATCCGAATATCTCACCTAGGCCGGTAATCGCTGCACCACCGGTCCAGAGTTGTGTAAGACCACGGGCGATTGTCATCATCGCCAGTGTAGCTACAAACGGAGGAATCCTTAACACAGTGATCATAAGCCCATTGAATAATCCGAGAAACGAACCTACGAGCAAGCCTACCAGAACTGCGCCTATAACGGTAAATCCAATAAAAAGATTGAACGCTGGTAATTCCAGACCGTTCTTGAGAAGTCCCGCCATCATAGCTCCGCTCAGGGCGAGAATCGACCCGACGGACAAGTCAATTCCTCCGGTCAGGATAACAAGCGTCATCCCGACGGAAAGGCACATATTGACCGAGACCTGGGTCAGCACAAGCCAGAAGTTGTCGGTCGAGAAAAAACCTTCTGCGGCGATGCTGAAGATCACCACCATCAGCAGCAGGCCCAACAGTGGCTGGAATCTTATCAGTAGAGCTTTATGATCGTTTAGCTTAAGCATACCTGGTCCTTATACTTGGGATCCCATTTTGCCTTCAATCGCAAAATGAGAACCCGCTTTCGACAATCCGGAGCTTTTCGGAATCGCCGCTTTCATAATCAACTCTTCAGTGGCCTTTGAAGATGTGAACTCGGCGGTCTTTTTTCCTTCCGAGAGCACAATGATCCGGTCGGAAATTGCCATGACCTCGGGCAGCTCCGACGATACCATCAGTATCGCAAGCCCGGATTTGGTGAGTTCGCTTATGAGTCTATAGATTTCGTTCTTTGCGTTGATGTCGATCCCTCTGGTCGGCTCGTCCAGGAGCAGGACGCGAGGATTCGTCACAAGCCACTTGGCGATCACAACCTTCTGCTGGTTGCCCCCGCTGAGGTTCTCGACTATTTGCTTTAAAGACGGTATCTTGATTCGCAACCGTTCGATGTAGTCACGTACCAGCTGATTTTCAGTCGCTGCGCTCAGAAGACCGAAACGTTCCGTCTGCTCCAGACTTGCTAAGCTAATGTTTGCGGCAACGGACATTTCCAGAATCAGACCTTCCATTTTTCTGTCTTCAGTTACAAAGCCTATCCCAAGACCGATTGCATCGGTTGGTGATTTAACTTTAACCTTGCGCCCATCAAAAAGGATGCTTCCTGACGAGCTTTTGGGATGGAGACCGAAGATCGTCTCTAAAAGCTCGGTTCGACCAGCTCCCATTAGTCCAAACAAGCCCAAAACTTCTCCGGCCTTGACGTCGAAGCTGACATGATCCACTACGAGGTCGTCCCGTCGTCTCGGATGAGCAAGGCAGACATCTCTAACACCCAAAACGTCCTGTGGCTTTGCAGCATTGGCCTTAACGAAGAAATCCTGCATGTCTCTTCCGACCATCATCCGGACTATGTAGTCGTGAGTGACGTCCTCGATGGGGCTGGAACCAACGAGCTTTCCATCTCGCAGAACCGTCACCGTATCGGCGATTCGAAAGAGTTCATCCAGTTTATGAGTTATGTAAACAACTGCGACTCCTTGAGTTGCAAGCGACCGTATCAAGCCGAAGAGGACCTCGATTTCGTGTTTGCTTATCGCGGAAGTTGGTTCATCCATTATCAGAATGCGAGCGTGCAGCGACAAGGCGTGCGCGATCTCGACCACCTGCTGCTGGCCCACCCTCAGATCGGAAACCGCAATCCGTGGGTTTATGTGCAGATCGAGCTTTTCCAGTATCTTAGTCGTTTCCCTGTGCATCGCCCCGTAATCAATCAAGCCTGTTGAAGCCACGAACTCCCTGCCCAGAAAGACGTTCTCGGCAACGCTCAGGTACGGGATCAGATTCAATTCCTGATGAATGATTGCAATTCCATTGTCCTGTGCTTGCCTCGGATTTGCAAACGTGACCGCTTTACAATCCAGAACGATCTGTCCTTCATATTCCTGATGTACACCGGAGAGAATCTTCATCAGCGTTGATTTACCCGCGCCATTCTCACCAACTATAGCGTTGACCTTGCCTGCAAGAATTTCCAGGCTGATCCCGTCAAGGGCTTTTATACCGCCGAAAGCCTTGCTTATGCTCCTGGCTTGCAGAACTATATTGTCGGTCTTAGACAGTGCCATATCAATACTGCTCTTTCGTGGTTATTCCAATTCCAGTCTGATTGGGATGATCTTTATCAGCTCAAGCTCATTTTCCTCAGCGGCATCCTGTGCGACCTGGGTCGCACCGAAAAACTTTACCGTTCTGCCCGAACTCGGCCCTTTGTTCAGGAAGGATTCAATTACATCTTTGACCACAATCTTGTTAATCTCGCCGCTGATCTCGTTGAATTTCATTGTGTCCGAGAACTTACTTACATCAATCAAACCGGATGCATCTCGGACAGCGTTTCCCGGAATGTAAGATCCTGTTTCTATCAAAACATCCGGATTCGTATGAGGTTCTTCTACGCTCACTTTAAATCCATTCTCATTGACCTCAAGGATCGGGCCCTCCCCTTTCAGCAGGTAGGCATACACCCTCGACACACCCGGCGCCTTGCCGTAGCGTTCGATTGCCTGGGCCATGTTCGTATTAAAGAGTTTGATTAGCTCTTTGACATCGACCGCTTTATCAAGAACACCAGGCAATTGATTGTCCCAGAAATCCCGCGCATACTCAGCCGCATTGAAAGCTTCTCTTTGCCGCTGCTGCCTGACGTCCTGAAGATTCTTAAAGTAAGTTCCATGATAAAGCAACAGCGTGAATACAGCAACAATCAGGATATACTTAACCACCATTTTCATGGATTTACTCCCCCTTAGGGGAACGCTCCGTCTATTCGTTGGATTGCCTGCCGTAGGCCGTATATTTAGCGATATTTTCCCGGGTGACGAGTTCAACAGCCACAGGCACCTTCTGCTGAAAATCTCTCTTGCCCTTGATGTATTCGTTCGCCTGTTCGGCAGCCATCCGAGCCATCCTCTTGGGAAACTGCATTCCTGTAGCAACTATTTTGCCGTCACGGATCGAGTCAATCACATCTTTGGCCCCGTCGAATCCGAACACCATTACCTTGTCAGCCTTGCCCGCCGCTACCAGTGCCTGGAATGCTCCCATCGCCATTGCATCGTTACCGCAGAATACCGCTTCGATGTCCGGATTCGCCTGCAGAATCGATTCTAAAACTTCCATCGCTCGTGTTCGATCAAATTCTGCGCTCTGCTGAGCGACCATCTTGAGTTCCGGATAATTATCGACAACACTGTGAAATCCCTTCGAGCGGTTCCAGGTGTTGTTGTCGCCGAGTATTCCAAGAAGCTCGACATACTTACCTTTTTGGCTCATCTTTTTTACAAAATACTGACCCAATTCCACACAGCCGGCGTAGTTATCCGACAATATCTGTGTGACGGCTACATCATTAGAGTTGATTTCTCTATCGATGCAAAACGTGGGAATGCCTGCTTGCTTTGCCTTCTTGACGTTTGCGATCGACCCGTCGGCGTCGGTCGGATTGAACAAAATCGCTGCGTACCCCCCGGCGATAACATTCTCGAAGTGATCCGACTCTTTTGCGGTGTCATTCTGAGAATCAAAGATCATCGCTTCGTAGCCCAGCTCCTCGGCACGTGTTTTCGCCGTATCCGCAAGGACGACGAACCAGGGATTGTTCAGCGTGGAAATTATGACTGCAATTTTCTCCTTTGCCCGAGCTTCTTGTCCGTCGGGTGATTCCTGTTTCTTCTGCTTACAGCCTAACGCCGACAAAGCCAGAGTCATGACTGCAAAAATGAAAAGTCTTCTTGTCATTATGTAATACCTTAATCATTCAATTTTCCCGCTGATACTCACAGCGTATAAAAGCCATTATATAGTTGCAAATTCAAAAATGCAAAAACCGCAGCAATTCAATCTTCTTCATATTCAATGCCTTACGACAACAATTACCCGGCCGTATTTGTAGGGATCAGGCTCTAAGTCATCTTTCAGTTACAGGATCGCCCGTGTCTCAGTCGTCTTGCTTACTATTGAAGTAGCGAGACCTGTTTCTTTGGTGTTACTATCCGTGATCATGATTGCGCCAATGTAGTTGCCTGCTTTTAGATAGATTAACATCTCCTATTCACAAAGTTATCTGAAACAGCGCCGGCGGTGCGAACCTAGCAAGCATGTTAAAGAAAAAGCCCTATATTCTTTGCGACTACAACTCCTTTCGTATCTGTTTTGTCCTTCTGCACCTATTTGAACAGGCTATTCCAGAAAGTTTGATTTTTAATCAATTTAGTCGATTTTATCCCTCAAAGGAATGCCCATTTGCGTTTAATTTTTACCATTTTGCGAACGCTCATACTTCGTTTGCTGCAATAGAATGGTAGGTGCTTTTCTGGAGTATCCATCCGGCTCGTTTCTACATTCAACCTTAAACTTCACACCATAATAGGTGCGATTGTGTCCCAAAGATCATCTTTATACCACGTCTTATATTTACTCAGAAAAAGATAAAAAAGATAAGCCATGGTCAAGTTAATTAAAGTGTTCAGGAAAAATCCGCATTTATGAATGGGCGATGCAGGATTCGAACCTGCGACCGGCTGATTAAGAGTCAGCTGCTCTACCAGCTGAGCTAATCGCCCTGATTTCAGCTTCTTAGAAACCGATAGGTGTGTACTTTACACTCGATGACACGATATTGCAAGGAAAATAGTCATAAATTTCCTCTTGTCGCTCTCTGTTCTTAACTCAAAAGGGAATATACTTGCAAAGCTTCATCATTTGGACTATAAATCGCTCTTTATAATTGGTTATAGATTTATAATACGACAATTGAGATTGACAGGCCATAAGGGAAAGAATATGAGATATAGCCGGATGTTCATACCTACGGTAAAAGAAATTCCTGCCGATGCGGAAGTAGCCAGCCATCAATTGATGATACGTGCGGGTTTGTGCCGAAAGGTCGCCAGCGGCACATATACTTACCTGCCGCTCGGTTGGCGCAGCCTGCTCAAAATCATCGCGATAGTTCGTGAGGAAATGGACAAGGCTGGTGCACAGGAAATTATGGTACCGTCGATGCAGCCGCTTGAGCTTTGGGACAGGACTGGCCGGAGCGTCGATTACGGCCCGACCATGTTTCGTCTGGAAGACCGACACGGTAGGATGAACGTACTTGGCCCGACCGCAGAGGAGGTCTTTACGACACTGATGGCCGGTGAGATAAAATCTTATAAGCAGTTACCGGTCAATCTTTATCAGATAAGCCCGAAATTCCGCGATGAGTTTCGGCCGCGATTTGGCGCGATTCGCTCCCGAGAATTTATAATGAAGGACGCCTACAGCTTCGACGTCGATGCTGAAGGCCTCGATAAATCATATCAGGCGATGTACGATGCTTATTGCCGGGTATTCAAACGATGCGGGCTCGAATACGTGATTGTAGAAGCCGAGTCCGGCGAAATGGGCGGTTCCGGCTCGCATCAATTCACTGTGCCATGCGAATCCGGTGAAGACACAATCGTATATACCGAAGACGGCTCCTATGCTGCAAACCTCGAAAGGGCAGCCGTTGATCCATTGCCGAAAAAAGAAGCTGATGCAGAAATTCCTGCTCCGGAAGAAGTTCACACTCCGAATGTCGGCACCATTGAAGCTGTATGCAGCTTTCTTGGATCCAAGCCAAATGACATGATTAAAACGCTGATTTATAGCGCAGGAGAACAAACAATTGCCGCTCTTGTCCGTGGTGACCATGAGTTGAATACCGAGAAATTGACGCAAATCATTGGCGGCGAGCATATAGACCTTGCTGCCGAGCTAACAATAGAAGAGGTGACCGGAGCCAAAGTCGGCTTTGCCGGGCCGATGGGTATAGCCGAAAAGGTTTCGAAAATGATTATCGACCACGCTATAGCGGCAATGGCGGCAGGTATTACCGGGGCCAATAAGACCGATTATCATATTAAAAATGTTGTGCCCGGCAGAGATTTTCCTCTTGACGGGGATAATGTTATTGTTGCCGACATACGCTTCGCCGGCGAGGAGGATACGCATAACGGTAAAAAGCTGCTCTTTAAGAAGGGTATTGAAGTTGGGCAGGTCTTTAAGCTTGGAACAAAATACAGCACAAAGCTCGGAGCAAAGTTTCTCTGTGAAGATGGGCACGAAAGACCCTGTATTATGGGCTGCTATGGTATTGGTATAAATCGAATCTTTGCTTCGGCTATCGAACTGGGCAACGACAAGAACGGCATTATCTGGCCCATCAGCATCGCTCCGTGCGAGGTTATTATTACTTCTGTCAATCAGGATGATCAGGAAGTTGCCCGGATTTCCAGCGATATTTATGAGCAGTTGCTTGACAAAGGCATTGATGTATTGCTGGATGACAGGGCTTTGCGTGGTGGAGTGAAATTCAAGGATGCCGATCTGTTAGGTATTCCGATAAGAGTGACTGTCGGCCAGAAGTCCCTCGCCGAAGGTAATGTCGAGGTAAAGCTGCGATTTGAATCCGAAAGCAGTAAAGTGAGCGTCGAGGATGTAACAACAGAAGTTATAGAACTTGTTAATAAACTCAAGGAACATCTAAAAGTCTGATATAGAAAAGGAGATAATGATGAATCATAATAAACTTTCAAGACGAACCTTTATCCGCAGCAGCTCACTAATCGCAGCCGGGACTATTACCGGCACATTGGCTCGTACCGGTCAGGCTGTAACTGCAGACGATGTCGAGCGGATTGTCAAGAATGGCCGCATCAACCAATCTGTCAGCAAGTGGTGCTACGGCAAGTTTTCGGTTGATGAGATGTGTGTAATCGGCAAGAAAATGGGATTAAAAGCAATCGATCTGCTTGGGTCGAACGACTTTCCTACCCTGAAGAAGTACGGCCTTGAATGCTCGATGATTAACACGCACGGTCTGACGAAGGGGATCAACAGGAAGGAAAACCATGAGGAATGTCTGGCGAAAATTAGCTCGGCGATAGATGCCGCCGCCGAGTATAAATATCCGAACGTGATTTCCTTTCCCGGCAATCGCGCGGGTATGCCGGATGACGTCGGTGTTGAAAATTCGGTCGTTGCTCTGAAGAAAATTGCCGGATATGCGGAGAAAAAGGGCGTGACAATCTGTCTCGAATATCTCAATAGCAAGGTCGATCACAAGGATTACATGTTCGACAATATGGCCTGGGGCGTCGAGGTCTGCAAAAAAGTTGGCTCCGAGAGCGTCAAGATTCTCTATGACATCTATCACGCACAGATTATGGAAGGTGACATAATTCGCACGATCCGTACCTGCAAGGATTACATCGGTCATTACCACACGGGCGGCAATCCCGGTCGAAATGAGATTGACGAGTCACAGGAATTGTACTATCCGGCGATAATGCGAGCTATTGTCGAGACAGGGTACAAAGGGTATGTCGCACACGAATTTGTCCCGAAGAATAAGGACCAAATTGCGTCTCTTGCATATGCCGTACGAATCTGTGATGTTTGACAATGTGGAAGCTGAATGAGCCTAATCCTGTAAAGCTTGTCATAGGTGTTTTGGCCGCCAATCACCAGTGTTTGAACACTGCGGCCAATGTCCTAACCGATAAGTTTGGTAATGCCGATTTCACAAGCGATGTCTGGCCTTTTGATAAAACTGATTATTACAAGGACCAGACAGGTTCACGGATTTTAAGGCAGTTTTTAAGTATCGAAAAGCTGATCGATCCGGGCAAGCTGGCGAAAATCAAACTCCGAACAAACAAGCTGGAGCAAAAACTGGCCAAAACCTTAAGCTTACCTTTGCCAAGACCGGTCAATCTGGATCCCGGCATAATCGAGCCGTCCAAGCTGGTTTTAGCCACAACAAAAAACTATTCGCATCGTATATATATAGGCAGAAAAATGTACGCCGAAGTGACATTGATCTTTGATAAGGGGTGTTGGCAACCTTTGGATTATACCTATCCGGATTATCGAGAGCAATGTTACTTCGATTTTTTTGAAAAAGTCAGAAATCGACTGCTGGAGCAGTTAAAATCGTCTCGTACCGAAAAATCATAGTTCAAAACCTCGGAACTGACCCGGGGGCATAAATTATTATATACAGGGAGTTGTCGATTTGGTAATATTGGCGATAGCTTTGTTGACAGGTTCGTTTATTCTTTCGGCGGTTCTAACAGCCGCAGTAAGAAAGATAGTAATCCGGACCAATTTTGTCGCACGCCCGGCCGCTGACAGGTACAACCAAAATATCATCCCCCTTGGGGGTGGTATCGCCATATTTGCCACAATCCTGTTAGTGATTCTCAGTGCCATAACAGTCGTAAAGTTCCTCGTTGCTCCGGGCCATTTTAGCTGGCTTGCAGAACGAGCAACAATCGATCCTGCTGACTTTCTTGCAAGAATCGATGAGCTTCTTGTGATATTGCTCTGCATTGTTGTTCTTTTCGTGCTGGGCCTGTGGGACGACAAACGACACCTTGGCCCTTTCTTCAAACTCGGCATTCAGTTCGCGGTAGCATTTATCGCAGCGGCTTTTGCGGAAATACGGGTCGAGCTTTTTATCGAGAGCCGTATCATCGCTTCTGCTCTGTCGGCCTTTTGGATTGTGCTGATTATTAATGCCTTTAACTTTCTCGATAATATGGACGGTGCCTCCGCCGGTATTGCCGTTATCACAAGTTCTATTCTATTTACCGCCGCCGCTTTTAGCGGTCAGGTCCTCGTCGGCGGCCTGGCTCTTGTCTTTATTGGGACGCTGCTGGGATTTCTGATCTTTAATTTCCCGCCGGCTAAAATATTTATGGGCGACGCCGGCTCACTTGTCGTGGGCTTTTTTGTGGCATTGCTGAGTTTACGCACGACCTACTATCACGAAGCGCATAGCGGTTCATGGTATCCGGTGTTTATGCCGCTGGTTACAATGGCCGTTCCGCTCTATGATTTTATCAGTGTAACGATGCTGCGAATCAGCCAGGGCAAAAGCCCCTTTGTGGGTGACACTCAGCATTTTTCTCACCGATTGAAAAGGCACGGCCTGACCGACACTCAAACAGTTCTGTCGCTGTACCTGGCGACGCTGTGCACCGGTCTCGGGGCGACTTTTTTGTCCCAGGTCAATAGGACCGGTGCTATTCTCGTTTTTATACAGGCAATTTTGGTATTATCAATTATCGCTGTCTTTGAGACCACCGTCAAAAATGACAAAGAAGTCTCCTAATACAAATCCATCCAAGAGCAGAGCTTTGGTGTACTTTGAATACGTGCTGCTTGCTCTTTGCCTTGCGATAATTGCGCTTCGCACGACGATTACCGAGGGTCCGGTTACACAATCGAACACTTCTTCGGCTAATCTCGGCGATAGTCTTTACAGCTTGTCCGTATCGACCGTGCTGATACTGGCCTTCATCCTGTGGCTTTTGTGGGGCTTTTGCAGCAGGAGCTTCATCTACAGACGTACCGGCATGGAAATCAGCCTGGGCATATTCTGCGTCGGCGCTTTCATTGCCGGTTTGGCGGCTGCGGAAAAGCGACTGGCAATAACCGATATCGCTGTTCTTCTGGCGCCGATACTAATGGCTTTCTTGCTGGTTCAGATACTGGATTCACAAGTTAAAATCAAGCTGATATTGGCTGTCGTCGCCACTCTGGGCGTTGTTTCAGTCTATCAATGTGCCGAGCAATTCTTTGTCAGCAACCAGATAACGATCGAGCAATACGAGAAAGATCCGCAAAGTATGCTCGGCCCGCTCGGTATCGAGTCGGATTCTTTCCGGCAGTTTCTTTTCGAGCATCGCCTGTATTCCAGAGGTGTCCGAGGTTTTTTCACGACTCGTAATTCTGCCGGTTCGTTTGCGTTGATGGCATTTTTTGCTGCTATTGCTTTGTTCGTCGACAAGCTCAAAAATCGCCGGGCTGACACATCAGGCCTCTGGTACCTTCTCGGCTGCGGTTTGGGAATCTTGGCCATCTTGTTCAGCCTCGCTCTGACGCGCAGTAAAGGTGCAATGATCGGCCTGTTCTTTGCCGTGACGGCGTTCATTGTGTTGCAGTTGATTGGCAACTGGCTGAAAGTTCATAAGCGAGTCATTCTGTTGGTTTGCATATTGCTCGCAATCGTCGGTGTTGGGGCGATTGCTTGGTACGGTTTGAGTCATGGCACGCTTCCGGGCGGCAGCTCGATGCTCGTCAGGTGGCAATACTGGCACGCTTCTGCAAAAATGTACGCCGACCATCCACTTACCGGCGTCGGCCCCGGCAATTTCGGAGATTACTATACACGTTACAAACCGGCCGCAGCGTCGGAATCTGTTGCCGACCCGCATAATTTTCCACTCAGCATTCTGACGCAATATGGCCCGCTCGGTCTTCTCGGTTTTATGGCCATGCTTTTGGTGCCGGTGTGGAGATTGATTGCTCCGGTCTCAACCGCTCCTACTGTAAAGCTTAATCCGCTCAGGCTAACCTATAGAACCCAATCCATAATTTTCCTTGCTGCCGTGTCGGCGGCGTTGCTGCTTGTTCGTCCGATTCTTATGCCGGAGACTTTTGCCGAGACGCTGGATGTCATAATATATGTGATAGTGACAATATATGTTGCACCAGCGGCGGTTTTTGTCATAGCGTTCGTACTTTTCGCAGGCCCGTTACTTGAAGCAAGCAATAAGAAATCAGAAATACACCATACAAGTACCACCGTCGCAATTTTTTGTGCCGTCCTGGGTGTAGCATTGCATAACCTCATTGACTTTGCCATTTTCGAGCCGGGCGTTTTTACCACTTTCTGGGCCTTAATGGCTTGTCTTATCGCCATCGATTACAATATAAATTCCCGGCCTCCGATTATCCTGAAGCCCAAACGATTCGTAAAGGTGCTGATAATAACAGCCGCTATCGTGACATGCTGGGTATATCTCAGCTACGTTTTCGCTCCTGTAGCTAAAAACACAACCAGAATACGACAGGCTGATGCTGATCGGTTGGCTGGCCAATTCGAACGGGCACACAAACGATTGGAAAAGGCTGCTGATGACGATGTCCTGAGCGCTTCGGCGCTGTCCTTTAACGGCCGGCTGTATCTGTATCAGTATGAAATGATGCTGGATAAAGACCGGGACTTGCTGATGAGCGCCGAATCATGCCTGAAAAATGCTATCGGGCGAAACAACGTTGAGTTCAAAAATTTCGAGCGGCTGACGGACGTATATTGCATACTTGCAGAAACCTCGACGGGGCAGGAAAAGGCTGACTGGCTTGATAAGGCCTTTAAAGCCGCATCACAATCGGTCGAGCGTTATCCCGGCTGCGGCCGGCTGCATTTCAAACAGGCTCAAATTGCCGACCAAATGGGCATTGCTGAAACTGCAATCGAGCATTACAAGAAAGCAATCGAAATCGAAGATGAATATCGTGCCCAGTTCAGACAGATATACCCCGAACGTCAGGACATTGTCAGCAGGATCGACAACAAATCTTATGAAGATGCCAAGGAGCGAGTAGAAGAATTTTCTAAGAAATCCGACAATTGACTGCAATTCTAACTAACGTTTAATCATCATCTTCTATATGATAATATAAAATGATTATGAGTTCCGAGATTTGCCTTCAGCTTATTTTTTTGAATATCCTACCAATTCCAATTCCGATGTATCCGCAAACCATAACAAGAATAAATCCCAAAAAACCACCAACGGCAAACGCAGGCTTGCCTGTTCTTTCATTATAGACCATTGCCCCTATCATGAGTGCAGCTATAGCTGGAACGGCCCTGCCCCAGGAGATATTACCATTGCGCCGGAATGCGATTAAGAATACTACACAAGATGCCAGAGCCCATGGAAGAGATTGAAGATACTCAAGACCGGTACTAAGACCGTAAAGAAGCGGCATTCCTATTAATCCTCCAATAATAAAAATGCCCAGCATAAATGGAATGTAATCAGTTTCCATGAACATACCTGACTGGACAGATCTCTTAGGTGATGGATCGCTGGCACTATTCTCCACTTTCTTTACTTCATTTTCGTCAATTTCACTCATTTCTTTTTATACTTCTCGCTGTTGAGTATATGATCCTAAAATAAATTAAAAGCATTTAGCCGGACGAATTCATGATAATCATTCTCCCATTGATAATGATGTCCCCTTACTCCCCGCCTGACCATCATTCACGTGATTTCAGTGTTAGTTCATACTTTACGAAATTTGAGCGATTATTTCATCCGGAATGTCAAAGTTTGCATACGTGTTCTGTACATCATCGTGGTCTTCAAAAGCTTCCATAAGCGAAATAATTCTTCTGGCGACATGCTCATCCGAAATGTCAATCGTGCTTTGAGGCACCATTGAAATTTCGGCGACCTCTATTGGTATCTCATTTTCCAGCAGGGTCTTTTTCAATTCTTCATAAGCGGTCGGCTCGCAGGTTATCTCGAAAACCTCTCCCACTGCCTGCATATCGTCGGCGCCGGCACTTAATGCCAATTCCAAGAGCTGCTCCTCGTCGACGTTGGTGGCGTTCACCGTAATCAATCCCTTCTTAGTGAACATCCAGTTAACACAACCGCTTGTTCCCAGCGAGCCGCCGTGCTTCTCAAACAGTCTCTTGACTTCCGGCCCCGTCCTGTTGCGATTGTCCGTAAGTGCCTCGACCATAATCGCAACTCCACTTGGTCCATAGCCCTCATACAGAGCTTCTTCAAAACTCGTTCCTTCCAGCTCGCCGGTGCCTTTTTTGATCGCCTTTTCGATAGTGTCTTTGGGCATATTTGCCGCTTTGGCTTTGTCGATCGAGTAGCGCAGGGAGAGGTTCGCAGACGGGTCTCCACCACCCTGTTTGGCCGCCACGATTATCATTCGTGCGATTTTGCTCCAGATCTTGCCGCGTTTTGCATCCGCGGCCGCCTTCTTGTATTTTATACCAGCCCAGTGTGAATGACCTGACATATATGCTCCCGATTAATACTTTTAACTAAAAAACAATAGATTTTGAATTAACGCCTCAGCATTATACCTGATTTTCCGTTTAGTAGAATCTTTTTTTTGGGAATAGTGTGTTCTCAGGCGCAATAGTCCCTCAAGCCGTCTATGTGACGGCTTTATATAAACGTGTTTTTACCCGCTAAGGCAGAGCGAAAATAATCTGCCTTTGTCAAAATCAGTAGAGCGCCGGTCAGGATTTTTGTTTATTATCGCCGATGCGGACTACGGCATAAACCAAAGCACCGAGCAATCCTGCCAGAAGAACAATGACAATCCATATACCGGAACCGCGGCCCAACTGTCGTATGTCCATATAAACCCATACAGCCAGGAGAATACGGACTATCACACATATACCCAGCAGCAGACCAAGCAAGCCCTCGCGTTCGTCATTGTCGTCATCGTCGTCATCGTAATCATGGAGTGCTCGTTCCAGCTCCATCCTTCGCTGCTGAAGATCAAGCTCCTGCATCTTACGCTCCATGTCCATTTTTGCCTGACGATGCTCCATGTCCATCTTCTGCTGTTGCATTTCCATCTGGAATTCCATATCCTCCGGCTCGAATTCCTGAGCAAAAACCGCAGACACGGCAAGCGTACTCAACAACAAAACACTCAAAAACACATAACTCTTCATATCATATCTCCTAATTTTCTATATCAATATGCCGATATTACTGCGCGCTATCATATTAGTAAACATATAAATATCGTCATTTGAACCGGTTTTACTTCCCATTATTAGGTGAAATAATTGCTTCGGCCGACAAGCCGGTAGCTGCTGCTGGGCCAGATGAGAGAAAACAGAAGGCAAATATCCGAAATCCGGCAACCGGCCTGAGACTTCTGACGTCTGTTTAGACCCTTTTGGCGAAGCTTCAGCATGAAATTGGCTTTGATTGGGTTTGTTTTTTCGTGCCCCGAAGGGCGGTATATCGCCATAAGTTCTTCTAAAATAAGAATTTGCGCCATATGCCCGACCGGCAAATTGGCTTTGTTTTTTCAAATCTACCATGAACAAGTAACGACGAACTATGAACTCTAACATTGGCTTTGTTTGGCTTTGTTTTTTGCTGCCCAGAACCGCTTAAAATCGCCATAATCGCCATAAATTATTGTCTATACTGAACTAATGATATATTGCCTATTTTAACATTGGCTTTGTTTTTTCAAATGAATAAAAGAGCATAGGGCATATGGGCATAAGAGCGTAAGTGTTCAAAAAAGGATGAATTGACTCAAGTTTTGTCTTTTCTTCCATTTTCATTCAAAACACGAAATACTATATACGAGATACGATATACTAATATGTTATCTATTATACGAACTAAAATAGAAAAAAGCGGGCATAATATAAAAAATGTCCGTGAGACGGCGGCCACTATTTGTGCTGCGTGCTGCGTGCCGTCATTGCGAGGAGCTACGCGACGCGGCAATCTTCTATCAATATTCACGAACCGCAGAAGTTGCTGGATACAAGGATTAAATAACCACTTGAAATAGCCACGAATGAACACTGATTAACACTACTGTTTAAGTAGGTTTTAAATTCTGTATTCTCTATTCATTTTTTTGTTGCTTTTTACTTCATAATTGGAAATTGCCTGTTCAATATTGGATATTCACAAAGGTTATAGATCCTCTATTCATTTTTTATTCTTTCTCGATGACGAAACAGCATCTATAATTAAACATAGCAGATTTGGCAGCTTTGAAGCAGCAACGGCGTAGTCTTTGCTTTCTTGATTTATGACGAGAGGCTTGGGATGTTAATAAACATAAGTAAATGAGCTGAATAAGGTAATATAAATAGGGTAAACGTCCCTATTAAAATCCATATAAATAGGGTAAACGTCCCTATTAAAATCCCCTATTAAAATCCAGAGATAGATAAGTTGTCCCCGGAATAAAAATCCATAAGAGGTAGCGTTATGAAGGTTTTGTCTAGTAACAAAGACTTGTACGACTATTTACTACTGTTATCGTCCGAATTGAAGCAGCGAGGGGAAACGACATTGAGCGAGGCCGTCTTGTTCGCAGCGGGCCAAGCCTCATCACTCAGCACGGAATTTCTCGGCGAATCCCGTATTGCCCTTAGACAGGTATCAAATGAAGAGAATGGCGTCCTGACAAAACAAGAACGCGCTGACTTGTCAAGTGTACTGAAGCAACTCGATAAAGCGCTGCCCAGAGGAAGGTAAAAAACTGGGTAAAAGACTAGAGACAGCCCGTTTCATTTACTATTTACTATTTACTATACCTAAGGCATAAATTGACTATCCATTCGGCCTTGCTCAGGACAGATTTTCTGTTTATTATTTCTCTGTAATCCAGGGCAATAATAAGCCTTTTATTCCCAGGTTGGATGGTTGGAGTTTTAGAAGAAAGGAATTACTATGCATGCGATGAAAGTTTTAATGTTGATGACCTCGATAGGTGTAACGGCCTGGTGCAATGCTGATCCGATGTCGCAGCAAGCCGGGCCGGAGGATTTTTTCACCTGGGCCAAAACCCCACCTATGGGCTGGAACAGTTGGGATTGCTACGGCCCGACAGTGCGTGAAGATGAAGTCAGGGCCAATGCCGATTATATGGCCGAGCATCTTAAGGAATACGGCTGGCAATATGTGGTAGTGGACATCCGCTGGTTCGTAGAAAATACCAAGGCTCACGGTTATAATCAACGCGATCCCAGGTATGTGATGGATGAGTACGGCCGTTTCTGGCCCGCTGAAAACCGTTTCCCTTCGGCTGCGGGCGGCAAGGGCTTCAAACCTCTGGCGGATTATGTCCACAGTCTGGGTTTAAAGTTCGGAATACATATCATGCGAGGCATCCCGGTCGAGGCAGTCAAAAAAAATACTCCCATCATTGGCAGCACGGCCCGGGCCGAGGATATTTATAGCAAGCAGCAACAATGTCCCTGGCTGCGGGATATGTACACTATCGTGGCCGACCGGGATGGGGCCCAGGCCTATTATGACTCGATCTTTAAACTCTATGCCTCCTGGGGTATAGACTATATCAAGGTCGACGATTTGTCTCGTCCTTATCATCGGGCCGAGATTGAGTTGATTCGACGGTCCATCGATAAGTGCGGCCGCAATATTATCCTGAGCCTCTCGCCGGGGGCGACTCCACTGGATGCCGCCGGGCACGTCAAGACTCATGCCAATCTATGGCGCATCTCCGATGATTTCTGGGATCGCTGGGTGGACATCAAGGAAATGTTCGGCCGCTGCAGGAACTGGGCCCCGCATAGCGGCCCCGGGCACTGGCCCGATGCGGATATGCTGCCTTTGGGACGCATCAGTATTCGAGGTGAACGCGGCGACGATCGACGTACGCGTTTTACCAAGAACGAGCAAGTCACGCTCATGAGTATGTGGTCCATTTTTCGTTCGCCTTTGATGTTTGGCGGCGACTTACCCAGCAACGATGCATTTACACTGTCGCTTATAACTAATAACGAAGTCATTGCCGTAAATCAAACGTGCAGCAACAGCCGTGAGCTATCTAATAACAACGGACACATCATCTGGGTGGCGGATATCCCTGATTCCAAAGATAAGTATGTGGGGCTTTTTAATGCCCGTGATGCGGCAGAAAATCGCCTTACCGAAAACATCTTTCTTAAACTGGCAGACATTGGATTGGCGGGCTCCTGTAAGGTTCGTGACCTGTGGGAGCATAAAAATCTGGATGAAATTGAAGATACGTTTGCTCCAGCTATTGCTTACCACGGGGCCGGGCTTTATCGGATAAGTCCGAAATAGTCAGCAGTATTCTTTATGAAAAATTAGGGACAAGACCTTTTCATTGATTATTTACTTTTGTATTTATTATTGGTAAAAACCAGAGACAAAATTATATAAGCAATGTTGGCCGGTAAGGAAGATGAACATGAATCCAGCGAATCCAGACGTTGTTATCAGAGATGAGACTGACGCCGATATCGGTGCGATAACGGAAGTGACAATTGCTGCGTTCGAGACGCTTCAAGTCAGCAACCACACCGAGCAGTTCATCATAGAGGCCCTTCGCGCTCATAAGGCCCTGACAGTATCTTTAGTTGCGGAACTTGACGGCCGTATCATCGGTCATATCGCTTTCTCGCCGGTGACGATCTCGGACGGGACACGGAGCTGGTATGGATTAGGGCCCGTCTCGGTTTCACCTGAGTATCAACGGAAGGGAGTCGGCAAAGCCCTGATACAGGAAGGGCTATCACGCCTGAAGAATATGAATGCCCGGGGATGCTGTGTAGTAGGACATCCGGAGTATTACAGGAAGTTTGGGTTCCGGAATGTACCCGGCCTTGTGGTTGAAGGAGTACCGCAGGAGGTCTTCTTCGCTCTGTCCTTCGGTGGACATACACCTGAAGGCACGGTCGCTTTTCATGAAGGATTCAAAGCAGATGGCCAACAGGGAGCATAATTAGGAGCTGTGTTTTATGAAATCATCTTTAAGTGGAGTGAAGCGTGGTTGTATGAAGGGCAAGAAGACTGTTTTTATGCTGCTATTGGCTTTTTTTCTTATGCCCTGTGTAGGGATAAGTCGCACGCCTGAGGCTGAGAAGGTATTGAGCTATCTTAAAGGACTGGGAAACGGCCGCTATATGTTCGGGCAGATGGCCACCTGGGTGCATAACGAGAATCCGGATATGGACCATCCCAGCAACTGGCTCAAGAAGGTATACGATCACACGGGAAGAATGCCCCGCTATGGATGTATCACATACGATTTTCATGATGATCCCTTCCCCGATTCGGCCTGGAATAACGGCGTGAAAAAAATGTGGGATCGCGGCTTGATTGCGGGAGTATTTACGTTTTATGCCAATCCGACGGGAAGATCATGGAATGACCCGATTGATATCGACCTGATTTTGGATACGGATGATAATCCGACTAAGGACAACTTCTATAAACAGATGGACAGGATGGCCGGAAATCTGCAGTGGCTGAAGGAGCACGGCGTGCCCGTTGTTTATACGCCCTTTGTGGAAAGTGACGACAGGAACAAGTGGCACGCGAAGGAGGGCCCCGAAAACATCATCAGGCTCTATCGTTTGGTTCACGACTACTTTACCAACGACAAGGGCCTTGACAATATCATCTGGGCCTATCATACCACCGCCAATCACGGTGCACTCCAAAAGTATTATCCGGGCGATGCATACGTGGATGTGCTGGGAAAATCAGCATACGGCACCGGCTTGAATTTTTCCGAGTATAACTGGGCCCTCGAAAAGAAAAAAAACGCCGGCAAGGTAATTTGGTGGTCTGAACTGGGGATCCGTGGACGGAAGGATCGCCCCAGGGATTGCCTGGACGTTGTTAAAAAGCTGGAGAGCAGTTATCCCGAACTGGCAGGATTTGTCTTCTGGAGCGATGCCGGGCATTATAATGTGATCGGCAACAACAACGGACCTGAGCTTATGGCGCATCAAAAAATTGTTACCCTGGAGACAAAGTAGGTATCGTGAGAAATAAAGGTTCCCGGTTCATTTTTCGATGAGTTGTTCTCGCTTGTATCTTAATTTCAAGAGGATATTCCGGCATTACGTCATGCTATGCAGAATCAATAACAAGTTCGAGAAATCCTTTCAATTTGGTATTGGAAGGGCGAATAACAAAATATAATGTAGAGCCTAATTATTGCCGTTGCTCATAGCACTTTTTATCCGCATGGCTTCAGCAATGAATGTCCGGATATCCGTATTTAGCATCAGTGGCAATAGCTGCTCTATTTTTTCATCCTTAAAGTTCCACCACTCCAATTCCAGCAGATGTTGTATCGTCTTGTCATCGAATCTTTTTTTCAGCAAACGAGCGGGATTGCCCCCATAGACTGCGTATGGTTCAATATCTTTTGTGACTACGGCACGCGCTGCCACGACAGCTCCATCGCCAATTATTACGCCGGACATGATGATGGCTTCTGTGCCTATCCAGACATCATTCCCGATTATCACATCACCTTTCGTCTTGGGATGTCCTGAGATATGCCGAGCGCTTTCCCATAGAACGTTAAATGGGTATGTTGTTACCCAATCCACACGATGTTCTCCACCCAATAACAACTTTACCCCTGTTGCAAACGAACAAAACGCGCCTATTTTTAAGGTAGCTCCTTCGTTCCATGTAAATATTTCCGGAGCCCCATACGTACCTCGGCCAATTTCATATTGAGGATATAATTCATGTATCCCTTTGGCTTTCTTAGAACGTTTTTTCTTGTTATTAATTTTTAGTAATTTGAATATATTCATAATTGTCACTATAGTGAATGTTCATATTAATCCAAACAGTAAAACTAAACCTTAAATAGAAATTCCCATGAGTATTTACCAAGAAAAGAGGCTGAACTTTTTATCTTGTTCAGTGATTTCAAACGTCTTCTCCGGTCAAATGATAATGTGAAAATCAGATAAGCAACGATTCCCGATAAAATATTTAGTATATGATCGATAATGACGCCGGGCTTGAAAATCAAACCAAAAAGTCCGGTCGAAAACCTGCCGCGGTGCTTTCTAAAAAAGATGAACATGCTCCTATACAACATTATTCTCCTGTCGGCGGATACCTGTTCTGTTGATTTGCCGCCTATGTGGGTAATTATCGATTCGGGCACATATACCATTTTGAAGCCTGCTTTTCTGATTCGAAGGCACAGGTCAACATCCTCGTAATACATGAAAAAATTTTCGTCCATTGAGCCGATTTCTTCCATAACTGAGCGTCTTACCATCAGAGCAGCACCGGAAAGCTGCTCGGCGTCCCCGGATTTGTCGTAATCGAATTTGCGGTCTGTAAGTTTTTTGTGGCTGCGGCGAAAAATCCCCAGCGACCTGAGAAAAGTTCTGCCGTAAAGCAGCGCGCGAAACGTGGGGGCATAACCGACCGAAGAATGTGCTTTGCCGTCGGCGTCGAGAAATTTGGGACCGCACGCTCCGACATCCGCGTGGTCGTCCAGATATGCGATTAGAGTATCGAGCGAACTCTGATATACAATCGTGTCCGGATTAAGGAGAAAAATATATTTGCCTTTAGCAATCTTTATGGCCCGGTTATTTGCCGCTGAAAATCCAAGATTCCCGCTATTGGCTATTATCTTGACATCAGGGAAGCTGCTTTTGATTGTATCGACGCTGCCGTCCGTGCTTGCGTTATCAACTACGATTATCTCGAATTCTTCGCAAGGCTTGTTTTTCTCTACAGACTTCAGACAGTTGACCAGGTCTTCTTCCACATTCCAACTTACTATGATTATAGAAAGCTTCATGGCTTGTTTTCAGTCCTCGGCTTAGCGACGGTGACAAAGTGCAGATACTTCAAATCCTCCAGTGCGTTGAAAAGCAATAAGTTCAGCAGTCTTAATTTCTTGTTTCTTGTGACATGTATTCCCTCCATCAGCAAAACTTCAAAGCCGAGATGGTCGAACGTTTTCAAAATGCTTTTATAAGTAAAAAATCTTAGATGAGTTTTGTCCAGGGTGCCGGCGTCCTTATAATCCCAGTCCCCTTTTATGGCAAAGTCGATATAATTATGGTAGTACCTCACATTCGGGATCGAAGTGAGAACCACGCCCCGAGTGGTTAATTTCTTTTTAAGAGCAACTAACAAGGAGTAAGGATCTGCCAGATGTTCCAGCATGTCGAGGAAGATGACACAATCGAAATAATCATCCGGTATTTCACTTACTGACTCATGTGCATCAGCACAAATCACCTTGTCGAGCTTTTTAGCTGCTTCTGCTGCTGCTGCTTTATCTATCTCAACCGCCCATGCTTCAACGCCTAATTCCTTCTTAAGCAGGGCCGAAAAACCGCCAAAACCACATCCAAATTCCAACGTTGTCTTAACGTCTTTCGGCACGTATTTGAGCATTTTATCTCTCGTGCCGCTATAGTAGCTGTCAGGCTTACAGTTCATGTCTGCCAGATTTGTCGGCACGGGTTTTCTGTGTTTACGTTTCAATTTATTTTTAGCCAATAAAGTATCAGGCCTTTTGCTTGGATTGCCGGTACATTTCTTTTTTAAAGCTTCTTAATAATATAATTTCTAATCTATTTCAAAGATATTCCGGCAAGGTTCGACTCGCAGAGGCACAAAAAACAACTATGCAGCAAACAACGAGGGATTTTTGGGGCTGAAATTGAGGGTCGTCAAACAAAAGGGGCCTATACCGAATCGGTCGATACAGGCCCCGAATTAATGCAATTATTTATGCCGCCGTCAGGAAAAAGCTGTCTGCTCTTAAGGAGCGGTTCTCGGGCGATACAGCCTGACGTCATCAATATATATCTTGCCCGAACCGCCGGGCGTTGTGGTATTGCCTTTTGTGCCGAGGCCGATGGCAATCCTGTCGACATCGGCCAGAACGATGCCCTGATCGGCAAAGGCCTCCAGCGGGATGACCCACTCGGTCCAGGTGTCAATCTGTGCCGCAGTTGCATCTTCGTGGACAACCACCGCAGGATTGCCCGTATTTTTGGAAACCGCCACGTAAAGCGGTTCGGCGGCGTTACTTGCAATGCCGATATCCTGGTTCGTCCATTGCTGAGAAACCGCCCCGGTAATGGTAACGTCGGAGAACCTGACCTGGCATATAGCATCGTTATTGTGGCTGGTCACTGCCAGACCGACATTAACATTCGAATCCATCGCGATGTACTGCGGATTCCATGACATCGGTGTCCAGGTAGTACCGCTGGCGGAATAGTAGCCTCTGAAGTTGCCGGCCACGTCACGTTCCAGTTTAATCCAGTACGGCGCGGTTATTGCCGTCTGCTGGTCTGTCACGACATCGGTGTCGCTCGTAGCGTCAACATCGGTGTCTGCCCTTGCCTGGAATCTGCAACCGTTGCCGGGAGTGATATACACAGCGGCAAATTTCGAGCCGGCATCGAGCGTCTCGCGGAACATCACTCCGGCCTTGGCCCACGGGTCCGTATTATCAACGCTGAGCACCTTTGCCTGGATCGTGCCGGCGCCGGTGAGCGTCTTGAAGGCGTAGTGGAATTCGTCCGCCGCATACCAGATATCCTCTCCTATTGAGGTAATCGTGTAGGTACCGGCAGGGTCTTCGACAAAGCTGCCGACCGATGCCGGATTGCCCCTGAACCATATTGACAATTCCGCAACACCTTCTTCTGTCCAGTCTCGCCGGTCTGTCAATATGTGCTCGACCTCTGAATAGCAGGCATAGCCCTGCTTGTTATTATCGTATTCAACCGGCATGGACTTGCCGCCGCCGTGGACTATAGTTTCTTCGGTATAAGAAGGGGTCGTTTCATCGCCGACTGCCGCTCCGGTGCCGTTGCCGGCGTAGTAATTCTCAGTACCGGCGGTGCCGTAGCCGAGGCCATCGTGCCATGCGTACCATATCTGGTTCTCGTCGGCGTCGTAGTCCTCGAAGTTATCTATTACAAGGAAATCTCCCGTCGTAAAGCTCCAGAGATTGCCTGCCCACGGACTGTCGGGATTGACGCTGTTGACTTCATCGACGCGCCAGTAGTAGGTGGTGTACCAGGCGAGCTTGCCCGGGTCGTAGCTTTCGTCGCCGAGCGCCTTAGTGCCCTTATACTCGGGTGAGGTCTTCTCTGCGCCGGCCACGGCATCCGGGTCTGTTCCGAAGTACACCTCGTGCGAAGCGGCGTTGTCTCCGGCCTTCCAGCTAAGAATGGTAGTGTGCTTTACACCAGTCGCAAGGTTAGGCGGATTCGGACTGCTGGTCTCCGGATAGGACATTATCTCTTTTATTTGGTCTTCTGTTAATGCACGATTGTAAATGCGGACGTCGTCTACCTGGCCCACGAAGAGCTGATCGATCATATCACCTCCCCTTGAGCCTATCGCCCAGCCGACACCGACGGGGACGGCGCCCACAGCATCCTCGGCCGAATTAAGCAGTTGGCCGTTGCGGTAAATATTCCAATTCGTGCCGTCATAGGTGCCGGCCACATGTACCCACTGGTCGATGTCCGCGTTTGCTCCTTCGCCGAAGACTTCATGCTGACCTGCGGCGCCACCTGCATCGATGGAACCGACATTATAGCTGTTACCGTTGAGCTGCAGCCGTATTTCGCCGTGCGGGCTGTATACGTAACCTTTTGCGATGATGTTGCGCTCGCCGCCCACACCTGCGCTTCTTATCCAGGCTGCCAGAGTGATGTTGCCGGTAATCTGCAGCCTTTGAGGATCGTTCAGATCGACATAATCATCCACTCCGTCAAGCTCCAGTGCTCCTTCAATATTTCCCGCCACCCACTGCGGTCCGCCAACGAGTGTGCCGTGATTGCTATGGCCCGACCAGTCATAAGCCGTGCCGCCCTGACCTTCGTCGAACTTCCACCAGCCGACAAGGGCGGGATCGGTAACATCCGGTCCGGTTGTGAAGCTCCATACATCGCCCGTGTGAGTAGCAGCACCGTCGAACTCGTCAACCCGCCAATAGTAGGTCTTCATGAAATCCAGCCTACCGGGACTATAAGTTGCTCCTACCTGTGCAGAGCCGCCGGTGTCGTTAAGCACAGTCTCATAATCATCGCCAAAGTAAATGGTATGTGTAGCTGCATCCCAGCCGGCAGTCCAGCTAAGAATTCCATTCGGATTAACAAACTCTTCACCATCTGCCGGAACCGGTATATAGGCCTTCTTAGGCGGTACGGTGAAGCTCCAGACCTCGCCCCTCCACGGACTGTTCGGCTCGGCCTCATTTATTTCATCGACTCGCCAGTAGTAGGTCTGGCCGTTAACAAGACCGTCCGGATAGGGATAACCGGGAAAACCGGCAAAAAGATAAGCCAGCTCATGGTTGCCCTGGAACGTATCGCCGGTGCCCTCGTTGACATCATCGAAATTCTCGCCGAGATATACATCGTGCGAGGCCGCAAAATCTCCCGGCTCCCAGCCAAGAGTCACCCACGACTCTACGTATATGCTGCCGTCGGCAGGGGAGGGCATTGAGGCAAATGGATACAATTCACCTTTCATAGCATCCTGAACTCCATTCTGTGTAAGGACGTGGTTGTAAATACGAACATCGTCAATAATGCCGTTGAAATACCACCTGCCCGAGCCGTGTTGTTCTCTTCCGATACAGATTGGCACGCTGGTCCGTTCGATGCCGATGCTGTTTTTCGTGCGGACGCCGCTTAACTGCCCATCGATATAGAATTTGACTTCGCCGGTCGCACCGTCCGTAGTCACTGCCACATGATACCATTGATTGTTGGTTAGCGGATCTGCCGACAATGTAGTGTCGCTGTCTGCTGCCCAGAGCTTTCGCGGCTCTCCCTTAATCAACAGGCTGTAAGCGTCGTTCCAATCTCCCTTGGTCAGAAGCGAGCCGTGAACCTGGGCAACATTCGGTGTGTTGACCCAAAGAGCAATGGTAGCCTGAGCATCATCTCCGTAAATGTCGAGGGATGCGTCATTGCCGCAGTCCACATAATCGCCGCTGCCGTCGAACTGCAGCGCACCGCCTATCTGGCCTGCCACCCACTGTGGATTACCTCCAATAGTACCGTCGTTGCCGTTACCGCTTGAGTCGTAGGCGATATTGCCTGAAGCTTCATCCAGCTTCCACCAGCCGACAAGTTTGGCACTGGTAATACTCGTTAAAGTCAGGTCCAGCAAAAGAGCAAAAGAAATTGTATAAATCATTTTTTTATACATAGGAACTCACCTTGTAAAAGAGCATTAAAATAAATTATGTTTCGCACGGATACGAACACTACTTTTTCGGCGACCTGAAACCACCCCATTTCATCCAAAAACCAGTATGAGCTAAAGAAAAGTATATCGGCTTAAAAATAAGAGAAAATTTCTCCTGCACACATCAAGTCCAATAATAATGTATATTTACCCAAAAATCAAGAATATTTTTGGAAGTTCAACGTGATATAACGAATTAATAGGCAGTATTAAACCAGTCCTGAACAAAGCCTGCACTGAGCACAGTCGAAGTGTCGAATGGAGGTGTAATAGTCAATTCCAGCCATCCTGTCAACTTGGCGTAAGATGAGTGATATCAGTGCTAAAATGGCATATTTGTTCCGAACAACAATCATCTCTGAGGGTGATAAATGCGTTTTTTGATTCTTGTAAACATCTGTAAATAAGACGCTTATCGCAAATTGGTTAAAATGGTCGTTCTTCAGGCCATAAGCTGGTATAGCGTTTGCACGTGTTGTATTAATTGTATCGATAGATGAAGTTTATGTACAGCAACGCCGGACACGGCGGCAACGTAAGTAACGAATTAGCAAAGGATTAACGATTGAATCTTTTACAAAGAAGACAATTAATGGAGGCAAGTAATTATGGCAGTTAAAGAATTGGCATTTGAAACTGAAGCGCGGGCTGGGCTTTTGGCCGGTGTGGAAAAGCTCGCAGCAGCCGTCAAGCCAACATTGGGCCCGCGAGGCCGAAACGCCGTCATCGATAAGAGCTGGGGCGGCCCAACCGTAACCAAGGACGGCGTAACCGTGGCTGAGGAGATTGACCTTCTCGATAAAAACGAGAACCTCGGCGCGAAATTAGTCAAGGAAGCAGCGAGTAAAACCTCTAAAATTGCCGGCGACGGCACGACAACCGCCACGGTCCTGACCGAAGCACTGTTCAAAGAGGCCTACAAGAACCTCGCAGCCGGCGCAGATGCCATGGCGCTGAACCGGGGCATGCAGAAAGCCTCTGAGGCCGTAACTAAGAAACTCAAATCTCTGGCGAAGCCAATCGACATTACCAAAGCCAACGATATCGTCAATATCGCTTCGGTGTCCGCCAATAACGATGTGGCAATCGGCAAAATCATGGCAGAGGCCTTCCAGAGGGTCGGTAAGGACGGCGTTATAACGGTCGAAGAGGGCAAGAGCTTCGAGACAACCGTAGAATTCGTAGAAGGTATGCAGTTCGACCGCGGCTATCTTTCGCCGCATTTCGCAACAGACACCGATAACATGGTCTGCGAGCTGAATAAACCTTTCATCCTCGTTTACGAAGATAAAATCGGCAACGTGGGCAAGCTTGTGCCACTGCTTGAGAAGGTCGCAAAGGTCAAGAAACCGCTGCTGATTATCGCAGAAGATCTTGAGAGCGAAGCACTGGCGACCTTGGTTGTAAACAAGCTCAAGGGTATTCTGGAAGTGGCAGCAGTAAAGGCCCCCGGCTACGGCGACCGCAGAAAGGCAATGCTGCAGGACATAGCGGTCCTGACAGGGGCTGACCCGATTTACAAAGACCTCGGAATCGAAATGGAGAACATCAGCATCAAACAGCTCGGCCAGGCCAAGAAAGTCACTATCGACAACGATGACACAATCATCATCGAAGGTGCCGGCAGCCAGGAAGCAATAAGCGGCAGAATCAAGCAGATAAGAGATGAGATTGAAATTACAACCAGTGATTATGATCGCGAAAAGCTCCAGGAGCGTTTGGCCAAACTCACCGGCGGCGTCGCACAAATCAATGTCGGGGCGGCATCCGAAGCGGAAATGAAGGAGAGAAAAGCCCGAATCGAAGACGCCCTGCACGCCACAAGGGCGGCGATTGAGGAAGGAATCGTGCCGGGCGGCGGTGTGGCTTTGATACGCTGCATCGACGCCGTCAAGAAGCTGAAACTCGAAGGCGACGAGCAAACCGGTGCCGATATCCTGAAAAAAGCACTTTCAACTCCATGCTACAGTATTGCCGACAATGCCGGGACTACTCCGAATCTGGTGGTCAATAAAGTTACCGAAGGCAAGGGCGGTTTCGGCTACAACGCCAACGCGGATAAATACGAGGACCTGCTTAAGGCCGGAATCCTTGATCCGGCAAAGGTTACCCGAATTGCCCTGCAGAACGCAGTGAGTATTGCCGGTTTGCTGCTGACAACCGATTGCCTTGTTACCGAGAAACCGTCAGATAAGCCGGAAATGCCGCCAGGAGGAGGCCCTGGAATGGATGGCATGGGAGGCATGGGCGGCATGGGTGGAATGGGCGGCATGATGTAAACCGTCGAAGCCGGCGTATTTTGCCCTGACAAAAAAACGTCAATTAGAACAAGGATGCCAAAATGATTAAAAAGACAAACAAATCTCATTACGGTGCCGCAGCAATTCTGGTGACAGTAATGCTTTTACTGTCGATTTCGGGCTGCCTGCAGGAAGAAACAGAAATAACTGTAATCAAGGCGCCGGGCACAATAAAACCTGTCTGCAAGGAAGAGCGCATGGAATGGTGGCGGCAGGCACGGTTCGGCATGTTTATTCACTGGGGTCTTTATGCTGTACCGGCCGGCGAATGGAAGGGCGAGAAAATTTCGGGCATCGGCGAGTGGATTATGGAGCGGGCCAAGATACCCGTTTCGGAATATGAACAGCTTGCAAAACAGTTCAATCCGGTCAAATTCGATGCCGAAGAGTGGGTACGAATCGCAAAAAATGCGGGTATGAAGTACATCGTCATTACCAGCAAACATCACGACGGCTTTTGCCTGTGGGACTCGAAATATACCGACTATGATGTGATGGACGCCACGCCGTTTAAGCGTGATATCCTGGCTGAGCTTGCCGCCGAATGTAAGAAGCAGGGCATCAGGCTATGCTTCTACCACTCGATAATGGACTGGCACCATCCCGATGCCCAGGCGCCGTTTTATCCGAATTACAACGACACGAAAAAATCCAATCCGAATTTCGACCGCTACGTCGAGTATTATCTGAAGGGCCAGTTGAAAGAACTGGTCAACAATTACGGGCCGCTCGGAATTATGTGGTTCGACGGCGAATGGATCAAGGACTGGACCCGGGAGATGGGCTGGGACATGTTCGAGTACTGCCTTAGCCTCCAGCCGGACACGATTGTCAACAATCGCGTAGGCAACGGCCGGCAGGGGATGCGCGGTCTCAGCAAGAGCGACGAATTTGCCGGCGACTACGGAACTCCCGAACAGGAGATACCCGCGACTGGTTTGCCGGGTGTCGATTGGGAAACCTGTATGACCATGAACGACACGTGGGGTTTCAAGTCCTACGACCACAACTGGAAGTCCCGCGAGGATTTGCTTCATAAGCTGGTCGATATAGCCAGCAAGGGCGGCAACTTTTTGCTGAACGTCGGGCCGACGGCCGAGGGTCTTATTCCCGGCCCCAGCGTCGAGCGTTTGGCCGCCATCGGCGAATGGATGAATATCAACAGCGAGAGCATTTACGGGACCACGGCCAGCCCGCTCGGCGAGGTGCCCTGGGGCCGGTGCACAGCGAAGCCCGGCAAGCTGTACCTGCACGTCTTCGATTGGCCGACAAACGGCAAGATCGAAGTGTCCGGCGTTAAAGGTAAAGTCAAAAAGGCCTACCTGCTGGCCGATAAGAAGCATGCCAATTTGCATGTCATGTGCGTCATGCGTGCCGGCAGAGAAAAGGTTGTTATTACGGTGCCATCTAAGGCGGTTGATCCGATTAATACAGTTATCGTGCTGGAAATTGAAAAAAAATAAATAATCAATAAAAAAGAACTGAAAAGATAAGGAGTGAGTTATGAACCTTAAACCTCTCGATGATAGAATTGTAATCAAGCAGTCAGAAGCTGAAGAGAAGACCGCCGGCGGGATTATTTTGCCGGATGCTGCTCAGGAAAAACCGCATATAGGCAAGGTCGTCGCTGTCGGCCCGGGCAAGCTGCTCGATGACGGCAAACGAGCCAAAATGTCGCTCAAGAAAAAGGATGAAGTAATCTATGGAAAATACATGGGTAGCGACATCGAGATTGACAGGGAAAAATATGTCATTCTCAGAGAAAGTGATGTTCTCGGTATTGTTGAAAAATAAACGATTCAGTTAGAATCGGATGCACAAAGGACAGGGCAATAGCAAAATAGCCAATAATTGAAAAGAGGAAATAAAAATGGCAAAACAATTAATGTTTAATGAAACGGCGCGAGCACAGCTCAAAGACGGCTTGTCGCAATTATCTGAAGTAGTTAAAGTAACACTCGGACCTACCGGCAAGAACGTTATACTGCAAAAAAGCTGGGGCTCGCCGAAGGTGACAAAGGACGGCGTTTCCGTCAGTAAGGAAATCGAGCTGCCCGAACCATTCAAGAACATGGGCGCAAAGATGGTCAACGAGGTTGCCAGCAAGACCTCAGACGTTGTCGGCGACGGCACGACAACATCAACCGTTCTGGCCGAAGCAATCTACACGGGCGGCTTAAAGCACGTCACCGCCGGCTCGAACCCGATGGCCATTCAACGCGGAATCAGCAAGGCGGCGGAAGCAGCATCAAATTACATCCAGTCAGTGAGCGTTCCTGTAAAAGGCCATGATGACATTGCAAAGGTCGCGACCATCAGTGCTAACAACGATCCCGAAGTAGGCCAAAAGCTGGCTGACGCTATGGACGCAGTCGGCAGAGAAGGTGTCATCGAGGTCGAAGAGGGCAAAGGGATGGAGACCGAGCTGAGCGTGGTCGAAGGTATGCAGTTCGAGAAAGGGTATTTGTCACCGTACTTTATGACCAACGCCGAAACTCTCGAAGCAGTTTTCGAAGATGTATATATTCTGCTGCACGAAAAGAAAATATCGAACGTCCGCGAGATTATCCCGCTGCTCGAGAAAGTAGCCCAGGTTGGCAGGCCGCTCTTGATTATTTCTGAAGACGTCGAGGGCGAGGCGTTAGCAGCACTGGTTATTAACCGTCTGCAGGGCATATTAAGAGTCTGTGCTGTCAAGGCTCCGGGCTTTGGCGACCGCAGGAAAGCTATGCTGGCCGATATCGGTATCTCGACCGGTGGGCAGGTCATCACAGAAGATTTGGGCATCAAGCTCGAAAGCGTCGAACTGTCTCAGTTGGGCCAGGCGAAGAAAATTGTCGTGGACAAGGAAGCGACCACAATCATCGAAGGGGCCGGCAAGAAGAAAGACGTTACCGCTCGCTGTGATCAAATACGCAATCAAATCGAGAAGACAACCAGTGATTACGACCGCGAAAAATTGCAGGAAAGACTGGCCAAACTTACCGGCGGCGTTGCCGTTATCAAAGCCGGTGCTGCAACCGAGGCTGAAATGAAGGAACGCAAGGACCTGCTGGACGATGCGCTGCACGCCACGAGGGCCGCAGCCGAGCAGGGCGTTGTCGCCGGTGGCGGCGTCGTTTTCCTGCGTGCGATTGAAGATGTGCAAAAAGCCAGAACCAAAGCAAAGGGCGAGGAAAAAATCGGCTTCGACATTGTAATTGAAGCTCTTAAAGCTCCCACAATGCAAATCGTTGAGAACTGCGGCGAGAAGGGCGATGTGATTGTCGCCCAACTGCTGGAAAAAGGCAAGAAAATCGGCTATGATGCCAATACGGGCCGGTTCGTCGATATGTTCAAAGCCGGAATTATCGACCCGGCAAAAGTCGCCCGAACCGCCCTGGAAATGGCGGCCTCGGTAGCAGGATTAATGCTGACAACCAATGTTCTGGTTACGGAACTCAAAGATAAAGATAAGGACGAAGAGCCCATTGCCGGCTCTGTACGATAACGTACTGCGTTCAGCGTTCTGCGATTATTATCGTAAACGTTTTTTTTGAGATAGGCATAATGGCTAAAGGCGTAGACAACTTCAAAGACTTAAAAATATGGCAAGTTGCAATCGAACTTGTGAAAAAAGTTTACGTCGTTAGCTCAAAACTACCTAAAGAAGAAATGTACGGCTTAAAATCTCGAATGAGACGCTCGGCCGTTCCTATACCATCGAATGTCGCAGAAGGATTTAGACGCCAGCATAATAACGAATTCAAGCAATTCCTCTATATATCTCTCGGAAGTTGCGCAGAACTCGAAACGCAAACGATTATTGCAGAAGAGCTGGGATATATCGATAAAGATCAAACATCTAAGTTATTCGAAGATTTGGATCATGTTTGCAGGATGACGTCAAATCTCATAAAAACGCTTTAACGCAGAACGCAGAACAGAGAACGCTGAACGAAATTATGGCCAAACGTGATTACTATGAAGTTTTGGGCGTAGGAAAGGACGCTTCCGCCGATGATATTAAGCGCTCTTATCGGCGCTTGGCGATGAAGTATCATCCGGACAAGAACCCGGATGATAAAGAAGCGGAAGCCAAGTTCAAAGAGTGCGCAGAGGCCTACGAAGTCTTGAGCGATACCAATAAGCGTCAGCGCTACGACCAGTTGGGACACGAAGGTCTTCGCGGTTCCGGTATGCATGACTTCTCCCGGATGAACGTCGAAGATATCTTCAGCATGTTCGGCTTCGATGATTTCTTCGGCGGCATCTTTGGTGGCGGTCGGGGCAGACGTTCAGGCCGGCGGGCCGGGCCGGCACGCGGATATGACCTGGAAACCGCTGTCGAGCTGACCCTGAAAGACATCGCAAACGGTGCTGAGAAGACCATTGAATTTACCCGACAGGATTTATGCAGTGAATGCAACGGCTCCGGCTGCGCAAAAGGAAGCTCGCCCGACAAATGTCCGGCCTGCAAAGGGTCCGGCCAGGTCGCCAGGGGCGGCGGTTTCTTCCAGATGGTCTCGACCTGTGGGCAATGCGGCGGCAGCGGGCAGATTATCACCAATCCCTGCAAGAACTGTAAAGGTACCGGCAGAGTGCCGAAAAAGAGGACCGTAAATATTAAAATCCCGGCCGGTGTTCACGAAGGGCAGGGCATTCGAGTTTCAAGTGAAGGCGAGCCCGGCCGAAGCGGTGGACCGAGAGGTGATCTGTATTGCTATGTCAGGGTAAAACCGCACGAGTTTCTGCAGAGAGACGGCAATGACCTGATCGCCGTGGTCCCGATCAGTTTTACACAGGCCGCCCTGGGTACAACTATTGACGTGCCGAGCATCAACGGGACCAAAGGTTTGAAAATCCCGCCCGGCAGTCAGTACGGCAGCGTTTTCAGAATAAAGGGTCAGGGCCTGCCGGACATACGAACACATCGAACCGGCGACCAGCTCGTCCAGATTACAATCGAAACTCCAACGAGACTGAACAAGCAGCAGCAGGATTTGCTTAGAGAGTTCGCCAAAACTGAGAATAAACGTGTTTCGCCGAAATCGGTAGGCTTCTTTGAGAAACTGAAAAAACACTTTGGTAACCACTGATGAAGCATAAAAGTAAAGAAAAATCAAAACCTGAAGATTCGCGTAAAGCAGATCAAGCCGAGCGTAAGAAACAGGAAAGCGAATTGAAAGATAAGCCCGAAACAACAGGGTCTCTTCAAGCAGAGAAGGACGAGCTTTTTGCAAAACTCCAGCGGGTCAGTGCCGACTATGTGAATTATCAAAAGCGTGTGCCGAAACAAATTGCTGATTCAATCGGCTACGAAAAAGAAAGAATCATAAAAACGCTGCTACCGGCACTAGATAACTTTGAGCACACACTTCAAAATGTCCATTCGGCAGAAGATGTGGACGTGCTGGTAAAGGGCATCCGAATTATTTACGACCAACTGCTCGATATTCTGAAATCTCATAACGTCGAGCAGATAGAGGCATTGGGCGAGAAATTCGATCCCGCGATGCACCAGGCGATGACTCGACAGAGCGATCCCGACAAGGAAGAAGATACGGTGCTGGAAGAATTCCAGAGGGGATATAAGCTCAACGGCCGAGTCATTCGCCCAAGTAAGGTTATAGTCAACAAATTGCCGGTGGAAGCAGATTTGCAGCAGGAAGCGGCAGACGAGCAGCAGGCGAATGACGAACGTGAATCAGCCGGGCAGGAGTAATTGATATGCCAACTTACGAATATATATGTGATAATTGTCAACACCAGTTCGAGCAGTTCCAGAGCATAAAAGCCAGGCCCGTTCGTAAGTGCCCGAAGTGCGGTAAGCTCAGCGTACAGAGGCTAATCGGCGCCGGCGCCGGCATAATCTTCAAAGGCTCCGGCTTTTATCAAACTGACTACAGAAGCGAAGGCTATAAAAAAGCCGCCGAGAGCGAGAAAAAGAGCAGCACCGATAAAGACACCACAAAAAAGAAAACCGAAACCAAAGCTAAAGATTCCAAAACCGGCGAAAAACCAAAAACCGCTACAAAAGACAAAAAGAAATCGGCATAAATGTCGCCCCATGCAGTTTTTTTATCGTACATCATATCTCATGAAACCTGTAAAAGCCGCGGCGTAGAACACTCCATTGAACAGAACAAGTATTCCCCAGTAAGGCAGCACTTCACCTAATTTGCCTTTCAATCCCTCCTCTTTGAAAACAAAACGTGGGCGTTCTCTAACGTCTAAGAAAGAATCTTCATTGAGTGTCGGATCCTTTTCTCTCGCATCTTTTATTTTCTCATCCACATAAGACCTTACCTGCTTTATATATTCCCATCTGATCTGTTCGAAGTAATTCAGGCTTCGCAGGCCTGTGCCTGTCAGATCTCTGGCAACATAGGTATAATTTGCAAAAGGTGAGATGCAGGCCAGATTTTTTGCGAGTTTTGTTTGCACAGCAGCTTTTCTATTCAGGTCTTCCCCAACCGGTTTAGCCTCTCGGATGCGAAGGAGTTTCTGATGTGCCTTACGATTTTCCTCCTCGAATGCATCTACCATGGCCTTAAACTCGGGATCAGCTTCTGCTCTTTGTTTAACAGGTTTTTGAAGCTTAGGATCTTCATCTTTACCGAGACCCCAGTGCGAATTGCCACCGAATTTCATTGATTCATATTCAGAAAATAGGGCACCGTACTTGAGCCTGAATCTTTTTGCTGCCTCAATCATATGCTCCCGTGCTACGTCAAGGGAATGTATCTCAATTTCTCTCTTGCGCCTTTCGGTTTCTTTAATCGAGGGAATACGACAAAACTGTGCAGAGATATAGGGGCATATATTGGGAATAACCAGAATCAACAGAATCCAAAGGAAAAGACAGTTCAGAATCGAGATGGCCGAATATCGGGAGAAGGCAGATACCATAAGCCCCAAAAGATAAAACAACGTGACGAAAGTAATTGAAGCTGCGGTTAGCAAGGTAAATTCCACCCACGCCGATCCGTCCCATTGTACAACCGGATTAATCGAAACATAAAGTACACCGACCAGAAGCGCCAGGACAAACGGGATTAGAAGGCTTGCGGAGCCACCGATAAATTTACCTAAAAGAATCTTCGGTCTCGATATGGAGTTGGATATCACCAATCTCAAAGTGCCGTTTTGTCGCTCCCCGGCTATGGCGTCGTATGAAAACAACAGTGCAAGCAAACTCATAATAATCGTCACGATGAATAAGAAATCAAGCGGGGGAAAGAGTATAGGTAGCGGATTATAATCAAAGAATCCCGCACCTTCGTTGCCTGAGATGCCAATAATGAGCGGCCGGAACCGTTCCGGCGGCTTTTGTGGACGAAGCATATTGGTGATTTGATATGTTTTTGCGACGGCATAATTGTCCAGGGTTTCATCCTGTATGTTCACCCTAAAGTGATAATCCTCCATCTGTTGCCGGTAATCATGGGATAGAATCATAATGCAGGCCACGGTGACAATAAGGCACAAAACAAGTCCAATCATGAACCTTAAATTGAGGATGTTGTTCAAAAACTCTCTTGCAATAATTGATCTTAACAAAGTTTTTCCCTTCGATTAAGGTTATCGCACATCATACTTCAGGAAGGCCACATATGCCCCTGAGAAGAACAGCACATTCAGTAAGATGAGGATCACGCAATTACTCAATCCCCCTCCGGCCAGAATCTTATTGACCGGACTTCGCAGATAGTGGAATTTTGGTAGTTCGCTATCTTCAGTCAAGGTCCCATCCGTATAATACATCTTAACCAAGAGGTCCTTGTAGTCTTGAGCCGCCTTTTTCAGCCTTCGTTCTTCCGCCACGCCGGTTCCCATGATGTCGGTTGCCAGCAGGGTAAACGCAGGGGCCGGGGAAAGTCCTGTGATGCCCTGAGATACTTTTACCAGACGATTGATGCGGTTGCGATAATCTTCATCTAATTGATCTCCTTCTTTTATAGCGAGGAACTGAAGTTCCTTCTGACGTTCTTCGAAGTCTGGTTGATTTTTTGGAATCCGTTTCATTTCAAAAAGTGCCCTGTTCATGTGTCGTTTACGTTGTAGATCAAGCTGCTGGGCCGTTGGAATCCGGATTAATTGACGGGCCAGAATATTGCCAAGATTCGGAATGAGAAATACGAGAATAGTCCAGACAAACAAAGAAATGACCAAAGATGTAGAAGAACGATGTGTAAGGCACGAAATTAACAGTCCTAAAGAGAAGAATATAGCTAAATAGATCACACTACTCAGGATGAACAGCCCCATCTTTGTCCATTCCCGGGCGCTCATGTCTACCGTAGGCGATAAGGTCACGAAAATTGTGCCTAAAAGCACAGCTATGAAGAAAGGCAGGATAAAGCTGGTAAATCCGCCGATCCATTTGCCGATAATCAGAATCGGCCTTTTCAGGTTGTAGCTTAGCGATTGCCGCAGTGTTCCTGTTTCTTTTTCGCCGCAAATTATATCGAAGGCAAACAGCATGGCGCAAAGAGACAGTATGACCTTGATTACATACAGCAGGTCCGGCGGTGTGAAAAGTTTGAAAAGATTGTTCAGCGACTTCTGTTTTTCGCTGCTGATCTCGACTCCGACAGCTTTTAATTCCCAGGGACGGCATAGATTCTCATCAAGACCCTTAGCAAAAATGCCCAAAGGCGTTGGTCGAATGACTCCAGCAGCTTCGCCGGATTCCTTTCGCAAAATGTCATGATTATCCATGGCCAGGAGGTAATCGCCATACATAACTAATATGCTGACAAGAATCAATATTGTAGAAAGAATAGTTATGATCGAAAACTTATAACTGAGAAGGTTGCCAAGTATCTCTTTTGTGATTATTGACTTGAGCATAGTCATCCTCTCTTTTGGCATTCATAACATTCACCTAAACTAATTGGAATTAGTTCTTATGCCACACTGTCGTTCCCGCATAGGCGGGAATCCATTTTCCCCATCCCAGAGTCTTAGCAAAGAGTAAATCGCTGTTACTTAGCAAAATTCCATCACAACAAGTGCACAAATTAAATGAAATTGGTATTACACCCTTGCGAAGCTGATTCGTCCGGTTATCAAAAAATTTTGCATTCTTAACATTCACCTACATTCGTTCGAATATTATTAGTCCTTTTATTAATAACTCTGTATTCATATATACTATATCGCTATGCAAGGTAGATTACAATGCCATTTAGTGAAATTTTTTGAAATTTTTTCATTTTTTTCTGCTCTCGGTGTTTATCCGATACACCAGTTCTGGAACGAAAACATATAACTGAGGAGGTTGCTAAGTATCTGTTTACTGATTATTGACTTTAGCATAGTCTTCCTTTCTTACTGGTTTCTTGGAAATAACTCCCCATTTGCTTATTGCTTGATGGTGATCACAGAGCAGATGAAGACTTTCAGGATCGTCGCCATCTTTGCCGAGGATATATTCCAGGTACAAAATCCACAAGTGGCCGTCGCTTGTTATTAAGCTCAAGGCCAAGATATCACTTTTTCGGTATTATTAACTCGTCGTAATCGCTGCGAGTCATATAGATAGCGATTATTTTGTAGTCTAAGAACCATAAGCGGACATCCTGATCATGGTGGGCATAATAACAATGTCCTTTTCTGCCGTTGATATCTTTGTAAAGAACACCGTCTTTGAACTTATTTTCTTCGCCCTGGACAACTTTTTTAGGACGCCCTATTACCTCGAAAACCTCATCAAGGGTCGAGCCTGACCTTAATTTGCCACTGAAGATATACTTAAAACCGGATTCATGTCGAATCTCAACAATTTTATTGTTACTCATGAATACACTAAACCGGCTCGGATAATACAGGATATATATTCCGGGTAGATTAGAAACTGCATCATTGGCGTCAAGGCCCCGCAAAGGCACGCTTGAGCATCTTGCGAAATTCGCCTCGTTTGGCATCAACTTCGTTTATGCATGACCTGAAGAGCTGCGGATTGCGGATTCTCTCGATTCGAAGAAAAACCTTCTCAACCATCCTTTCCATCGTGGTTTTAACGGTGCTGTAAGCGCGCTCTTTGGTCATCGCCATTATCTCCTGTACGGTTCCCGCAGTGCAGGGCTCCTTTTCCCAGACGACTTTCATAATGTCCCATTCTGCTTCGGTGAGTTCAACGGTGTCGATTTGGGCTTTTTCTCTTGTGGTTTTTCTCGACTTCGGCATCTCTGTATCTCCTAAATCTATTGAATATGTTCGACACATGTCGAATATGTTAATAAAAAATTGTGAGATTTTTAAAAATCTTACAAAACCTGTTTTATGACGCAGAAAATACACAAAATTATTGAAAAAAATGTAAAAAGAAAGACACATAATTTTGATTAAAGCGAGTGTTTTGACGAAATTGAACTATTTTTCTTAAAAAAATATTTTATTGCTTGACAAAAGTTCTATATAGTACTATTTTATATAGAACTATTATTAAAGAAAGGAGAAAGAGCAATGAAACAAAGAAATGTAACAAAATACCATATCGCTCTTATGCTGCTGATTACAGCAATATCAGCCCCGATGGTTGTAGCTGAGACGCTATATGTAGACAGCGCAAGGGGCAACGATAAAAATCCGGGTACGAATGAAAAACCGTTATCTACTTTAGGCAAAGCTGCAATTCTGGTAAATGACAATTCCAACTCAGGCCCAACTATTATAAAAATACTTCCTGGCATTTATAATCTGACCGAAACTGTAGTAGTTAAAAACTCACGTCCTTATACCGAAAAGGACCGTCTCACTTTAGAAGCATCAGTTTTGCCTGACGATCCGGGATGGAAGCCACAGTTTATGCCTATCGTATTTTCAACGGAAGACATTCGGGATCCGGAAAAGCCAGATTCTATAACAGGTACCTATGGAATCAGGATCAAGGTAAGCCACGTTACAATTCGTGGACTCAAATTCCTTGGCAATCCTGTGCAGAATAACATGTATGCCCCAATCGAGCGTATCGACATAGGTCTCGAGGATTTGCTTGTAACGCAATGTATGTTTGTCGGAGACAACGATTCCTTCAACATTTATTGCCCGGCCATTGCTACCGGACACAAATTTGTAGTTGATCATTGTATATTTCATAATTGCCATGCTACCGCTGTATTTTGGGACGGGCCTCAAGGTATCAGCGGTAAAATTAATGCGATGAGATATTGTATTGTTGATGGTGGATTCATCTCCGGTGTCTGGACCTGTCAGACGTCAGATAATTTCGAGTTTCATCACAATATCATAACTGACACACAGTATTTCTGGATGCGAAAAAAGATTGAAAATCCCATTAGGTATAAAATAAATGATTGTATAATCAACGTCAAAAACTTTTCCGGGTATGGTGTTGAAACTGGCCCTATCGGCGAAACCGGTGCAGAGGTTACTTATGAACGGACAAATGTTATCGAAAGCGCTCGAATATCCTTAGTGGAAGACAAAAACAAAAGAGATTATATGCACATAGTGCCCGGCACATTGGGCAGCGATTTGGGTGCAGGCTTATTCACAAGATAAAATCAAATAAAAGGAGAATTGGAAAATGGAACAGATAATTTCGAAATGCGGATACAGGTGTGATTTATGCCCGGCGTATGAGGCGAACTTGAAATCTGATGCCGACAAGCAGCGAATGAGCGATGCATGGGAGAAATATTGCGGTTTTCAGGTGCCGCCTGAACAAATTCAAACTTGCTCGGGATGCGAGGCCAGCGGTGCTGATCCGACATGTACCGTCAGGCCGTGTGCGATTGAAAAGAATGTTGAGAATTGCGCCCATTGCGGGCAGTTTGCCTGTGATAAACTTCAAGCCAAAATGAATTTTGTTGAAGAAAACGTCAAGGTGGACCTGTCAGACATTCCAGAGGGTGATTTCAACCTTTTTATAAAACCGTTCATAAGCAGGGAATGCCTGAGCGAAATTCGAGAATCACTGGGTAATTAATTTGTTCTTCATCGGGAAAGGAAATGAAAGATGGACGAAAAAGATATAAAACAAGAATGCCTGAATCTGATTGAAACTGCTGATGCCGTATATCTGAGCACACTCGGCAGCGATGGTTTTCCTCACACGAGAATGATGAGCAATCTCAGAAATATAGAGCAAAACCCCGGCAGTGCAAAGGTTCTGGAATCGGATATTAAGGCCTTTGTAGTTTACTTTGTAACTGGTAATTCCTCGGTTAAAATGCAGCAAATCCGGGCCAATCCAAGAATCACAGCTTATTTCTGTAATCCGGGCGAGTTTCAAACACTCATGCTGGCCGGCAAGGTCGATGAAGTTGATGACATGGAATTCAAGAAAAAACTCTGGCAGGACGGCTGGGAAATTCATTGGCCGGGAAGCGCCGAAGATCCTGAATTTATAGTACTTCGATTGTCACCGATTTTTGCAAAAGGATGGTATAAAGAAGGACCTTTTGAGTTCAAGCTATGATAAAAAAAATGAAGGACCAACATCAGGGCGGCTTTTTGATGGCCAAGATACGGCAGGTAGGCGGAAGAATATCCGAACGTATCCTTAAGCAGCAACGTATTGAGATTAATTCCGCCCAGGGCAGGATAATGTTTGTGCTATGGCAGAATGATGGTATTTCTATCAATGAACTCGCTGAAAAAACACATCTGAAAAAATCTACTTTGACGAGTATGCTCGACAGACTCGAAAAGATGGGATACGTCAAACGTAAACGATCGAAAAAAGACAGGCGGAAAATCCTGATAAAAAGAACGGAAAAAGACAGGGCGATGGAGAAAAAATATGTTGAAGTATCGGAAGAAATGGCAAAGCTGTACTATAAGGGATTTTCAAAAAGCGAAATAGTATGCTTTGAGAATGATTTAGAGCGAATTCTTAATAATCTTATAGAATATGAAAAGAATGCGTTTTGAATAAAGGGCGGCCTAAATGACTGGAGAAGAAAGAAAGTTTAACGGCTTTTCTCGAAAGACTTTGCAATTTCTGCAGGGACTAAAAGCAAAAAATGATAAAGAATGGTTCATGGAACATAGAGCTGATTATGAGGAATTTGTGCTTGGGCCTTTGCGGGATTTGGTTACGGACTTAGGCGACTTCATGCTGGATATCGATCCTTGCTTTGAAATCTCGCCGGCTGTGAATAAGACGATTTCGAGGATTTATCGCGATACGCGATTTTCAAATGACAAATCGCCTTTCAGGAGCACGGTCTGGATTACATTTAAGAATCGCAGCGAAGATTGGACAACTCGTGTATGCGGCTATTTTTTCGAGCTTTCGGTGGATTCATACCGATACGGCATGGGATTTTATAACGCCGCACCGGCGATCATGAGCAGATTCAGGGAAATGATTGACGAAGATGCCAAAGATTTCCTAAAAGCCATCTCATTTTTCGATAAACAAAAGGCTTTTGTGCTGGAAGGCGAGAAATACAAGAGAATAATCGATAAAAGCAAGCCTGAAAAAATCCAGCATTGGTACCAGAGGAAGAACATGTATCTGGTTTGCAATAGAAAGATAGACGATACACTTTTCAGCAGAAAGCTGGTTGATGATTTGATTTTTGGTTTTAATATGATTGCGCCTTTGTATCACTATTTACAAAAAATAGTAAACATACGCCGAACACAATCCTTTTCTCCAAAGAACGTTTAATCTGACAGTATTTCCTGTCGCGACCGGGCCGGGGGGGCGATCCAGTCATAGGTTGGCAGTGTACGCCCATTTTTTAGCCGGAGGCCGGCTGTATGCATTGGCGATTTACTTTCATGGCCATTCGGACGGGTCGCAATTGCTGTAATACCGAGACTTTCAATCGAGACAATTTCTCCAATATCGGACTTACCATCAGAATTGCGATCGAACCAGACCGAAATCCCGTTAAATTCACCATCAGTTAGAAAGCCGTCACGATCATTATCCAGCAAATCCATAGCACGATAGCCATTCGTGAAGAACAGCCACCACGTTACCGAACCGAAAAGCTCCCTGCCCGATGTAATCCTGCCGTTGCCGTCACTATCCCAGACAAGAAAACCGGTCGTAGGTTTTACCCAGGGTCGTCTCTCAACGATGCCGTCGCCGTCCATGTCAAAACGTACAGTCAGGTCTGGAGCCAGCAGCTCAGACAGGGAGACATTATTCTGCATGCTGATAATAATCGGCGTAATCGCATTGGGCCGCAGGGCTTCGAGTATTTCCAAGTTTTCCTGGATGCCGGTTATTTTTTCCTGTATTTCCGGAGGAATGCTGTCTTCGGCATTCCAAAGCCGAATAAAAGCGGTACCGGCTTCATAACTTATTATACTCCTGAGGCCCGGGATGGGCAGCCATTCGAGTTCCAGGTCTTCCTGGATTGACAAATCGTAAGCCAGGAAGTAGGTCTCTTTCACAGCGTTAAGAACAATAGTCTTTATTGCCGGCGGCATCAGGGCCGGGCTTGTCTCCTGGAAAAAACTGTAGTATTGTTCGCCCAGGCTTGCCTGCCCCAGATAATACAAAGCGTTGTTGGGATCAAGCGCGATGGCCTTATAGAAATTCCATTGTGCCGCCCCGGCGTGCTCGATTAGCTGTTCGTTCGTAGGCATATCCGGAAGCCAGTTCTCCCTCTCGAGTTTGTTTTCGATAGACCTGACACGAATCCAGAACTCGCCTTGTTCTTCTTCAGGAACGTCGCTTGTTGATTCGTATCCAAATTCATCCAAAGCAATCCTTCTTGCTTCTTGTTCTCTGGCATGATACAGGTAATTGCCCGACCTCCAGAACGGTATAAGACTCGGCGGAATATCGTCTCTATACGCAGCGACGAAAAAGGACTTATAAACGAAGGCCATGTAATGAATTCTGCCGAGGGTGTAGTATCCGCTCGCATCGTTCGGTTCCTGCTGGATATAGGCTGTTGCGTTTTCGATTAGCCTTTCAACGGGAATATATTGGGGCCATGCAAACATCCCGTTCGTAACGTTCACCCAGATTCCTGTCATCAGCAGTGATATAGCGCAATATCTAACCGGCTTCATAATCTTTCCTTCCTCAAAAACCAACGTCAATGCACGCTCGTATAGGTATATGATAACTCAATACACAAATTCACGAACAATCGGCACGCATATATTATCTCGTCAAAAGCGTCTAATATTATAAGGTAATAACAGAGGCGAGTCAAATAATTTTCTTTGTTTGTCTCTGCTGGTCTGCTACTTTATCAGCCTGGCGATTTGTCTGAATTTGGGGTGTTCAGCGGTTTTAAGAAGCTCGAAAAGGACTGTCTCGGTGCAGGTGATTTTTGCTCCTTCGGAGGTCATTCGATTTAATGCTATCTGTTTGTTCTCCAGTGCTCTTGAAGAGACGGCGTCCGCTATCACTTCGACTTCGAAATCCTGCCGGAGCAAATCAATCGCTGTCTGATAGATGCAGACGTGTGTTTCTATGCCGCACAGCAGAACTTGTTTTCTTGCTAAATCTTTGAGCCTGGCATTAAACTGTTCTTCGCCGCAGCAACTGAATGCGGCTTTATTTATCGGCTCATTGCCCTCAAGGAGTTCTGCTAATTCAGGAATCGTCGGCCCCAGAGCATCGGGACACTGCTGGCACCACAGGATTGGAATATCGAGGATTTTGGCGGCCTGAACGAGGATTTGAATGTTCTTAAACAGGACTTCTTTGCTGTGCATTAACTGTGCCAGCTTGCCCTGTACGTCGACTACCGTCAGACAGCACTGTTGTATATCGAGCATCCCTACCAATCTACAATAATCGTCAGATGAACGTTTTGCTTTTCTTGTACCTGGTCTGCCGGTTTTTTAACAGACTTTTGGGATTCGGTCAATACTGGTTTTAATACTCGCCACTGATCAGTCAAGTCCGTCTTACCGGCTTCGATGGCGACTCGAATTTCCTTGTCCGGCATATGCTTGGCCAGATTGTTCAGAACAGCGAAATCCTTTGCCATCTCGATGCGGCGTTCGGGATCATCCTGGCCGGCAATTTCTGCTATTTGTTTAGTCTTAACTGCATCAATTACAGTCTGAACGCCAAATACTTCTGTGTTAACGAATAAAGTTGCGGAATGGAGCTTAGACCAAATACTGTCGAGGTCGGTTAAAAGTGAATTTAAACGTTCCCAGCTGCAACTAAGCGTATAGATTCGTCGAGACTGCCGGCTCTCGGCATTGACGGTAGCGGAAAGGCCATTATCGTCGATCGCGCTTTTAATGAAAGCATCAACAGCATTCAGGGCACTTGTCTTTAGTTCGAGCCTGCCACTGAATCCCGATGCTGCGACCATACGAGTTGGTAGAGTTTCAGGGATACTCTGGGGAGGAACAAATCTGTGAATCACCGCCGACAAGACTGCTGCAAGAGCAATCATAGCAGCAGCAGCCAAAACCTTGCGGATAAGCACATATTTCTTCCCGGCTTGCTGCTGATAGGCCGGCTGTTTTTCACTCGACAGTGTCATATCGGACAGTGAAGCTTTGACGCCGTCTAACACACTGGCCGGTGCTTCGGCAACAGGCATGGAGCCGACCAATATCCGGCATTTCTGAAATTGCCGTAGGCGATCTGCTATTTTCACATCCTGACCGATAAGGCCTTCAACCTCGGCCTTCTGCCCGGCTGTCAACTCACCATCTATGTAGCCGTTGAGCAATTCGTCAATTCGCTCATCGGAAGCGTTTGCATTCATATCCGGATTTTCTTTCATCGCAAAATGTCCTCCAAAATATCTCTCATCTTGCTTCTGGCTCTACTCAATCTGCTCCTCACTGTTCCCAATTCGATATCCAGCACTTCTGCAATCCGTGCATAACTCATCCCTTCAATGTCCCGTAACACAATTACGGCCCTGTGTGTTTCGTCTAATCCCATAAGGGCATTTGCCGCTATTCTGTACAGCTCCTTGTTCTGTACCTGGTCCGCAGGATCCGGCGAACTGTCGTCGCTGAGAAAATCTTTCAATACCTGTTTAACCTTGCTGTCGTTTTGCTGGTCCTGCTCGGCATCGAGCGACTGAAACGCCAGCTTCGAGTTTCTTTGGCAGTAATTCAGGGTCAGATTGACGGCTATTCTGAATGTCCAGGTATAAAAGCCGCTTCTGCCTTCGAACCTATCCAGATTCTCTATTACTTTGACAAACGTTTCCTGCGTTAGTTCCGCAGCATCATCAGGGTCTGCGCATATTTTCAGAATAACGTTATAGATGCGATTCTGATACTTGAGCACAAGCTGCTCTATAGCGGCAGAATCGCCTTTTCGGTACTGCTCAATCAGTACGGCATCACTAACATTAACTTGCATATCAGAAACCTGCCGGATGCGGATTTCCGGATTTACCGCTTCCGTCACAGCTTTTCTCCTATATTAGACCAATAAAAGCACAAAAAGTTCCTATAGAAAGCACAGCAATAATGAGCTATACCCCTGCACATAATCGCAGATTTGCTCTTTTCGGTCAATCTATTTCCGACAGGAGGGTGAATTTCGTGGTGATTTAGACAAATCCTGGCTGGATTAGGGCATAAAAAGACACGATGCAAAAGAGGCCGGTCAATGCAGCAGAAGCCCTGATGCTCTGATTGCTACATTGGCAGGATGTTGACTTTTTGTTGGGAAGCTGAAATTACCTGCTTCCAAATTCTCCACGGCTGAAACTTCGAGTGGCTTAACCTTAAAGGCGATATCTCTGGTGAACTCAGGTATTACGATCACCAGCCCACCACTCTCAGAGTGGGCGCGATTACTCTTAAATACTCCACCTTCTCCACGGGTATCGTAAAAGTTTACGACATAGTCTCCGTCGTCCAGGCCGTTCAAAACACAGTTAACATCCGTAAAAATTCCATGGTCGGTGCGTCCCCTCTGGTTTCCCACATCATATGCCCATATATAGGCGTGATCTTTCCCTGAAAGTCCGATGAATTGCAAATAGCCGATATTGGAATCTGCAGTCTCTTGAAATTCATAACTCGATATGCAGAACCAGTCCTGACCTGTGTTCTCTATCTTGACAACCTGCTGCCCACTCGGCAGCGGGATTTCGATTATAAAATTGGCCAAACCTTCCGGGTAAGACTCAGAAAAAACCTGCTGCCCGTTGACCAAGACACTTATGCTGTTGTTTCCCCAGCTTGAGACCTCATCGACGTGGATTTTGAGTGCGCCGCTGTTGTTAAATTCAATAGCGAAGCTCGGATCAGAGCAATAATCGGACTTCGATGAACCATGTAGCCACTGTGAAAGGTTCTCCATACCCTCGACTATTTCATCACTCCGGACAGTGAACGTGGTCTGTGTGGATACATCCCAGAATCCTTTCAAACCCGGAACAATATTTGCATATTGTGGTGCTTCGGGAACTTCTATATCTGCTGCGGAAAGGTTGTGAGCCGCCAGGTCTTCACCCTCGGCGTAGGCTGACAGAGGAACAAATTCGTCGTAAAGGTTATTGCTGTGAATATAATCCCACCACCAGAAATGCCCGCCGGATTTGAGGTGAAATGCACTCCAGATGCCATTGTGCAGAGCCAAAGCCGCTTCGGCAACGTTTTCTTCGTCGAAACGGCCGAATTCCCCCATTATAATCGGTTTTTCATGCCGGGACAACAAGGCAACAGCTTGCGTTATGAAACCTGCCGTTCCAAGTCCATAGTAGTGGACCTGCACAAGATCTATATTTGGCAGACTCCAAATGGCCTCAAATCCGTATGTATCATCGCTGGTAGTAATCAGGTGGTCAAAGGGATCTACCGACCTCAGATAATTGGTTATGTCTTCGTGCCAATTCACAACGTCTGATTGACGGCCGTTCCTCCAGACATCGGTGTACTGGACTTCGTTCCAAAGTTCCCACGCGAGAATAGCATCTGAATAACCCCAGCGTGCTACAATATAACGGTACTTGTTTTTAGTGAGTCGGATAGCTTTTGCGTCTGTGAAGAAATCCTCCGGATTTCTGAGGAAACCTCCGTCAGCACGTTCGTTGGCCTTATTGTAGGGATTCTCATTCCAATTGGAATTCACGGTCGTGCTGAACTGGCCGTGATGCTGAAAGACAAGCTGGATAGCGATACCGTTCTGTTCGGCCAATTCTATCATCCGGTCGATTTTGCCGGCCATCTGCAGGCTGGGCCACCCAACACCTTCCCAGTAATCCGGCCATTCTTTGCTGGTCCATTCCAGCGTGTGGCCTTCATAAAAATGGGTCATCCAGATGCGGGTCCAGTTCTCCCCCACGGCGTGCATTGAGCCAAAATACTGCTCCCACCACTCAATGGCCTCAGCCCCGTACACATTCTGGTCCCATGCTACATTATGCCCGATCGGTAGATAGGCAGAGCCGTTATCATAGCACAGACAGTATGGGTCGCGCGGATCTACTCGAATAATGCCTTTTCGCTCGCCTTCAACGCAGTCGAAACTCACCTGTGGATCGACGGAAGTTGTTCCATTTTTGTCATTTATGGTAATCTGCGAAACTGTATATTCACCCAATTGGGATGGTGCAAAACGCACCTTCCAGCATGGATTATGCCCATTGACATATTTCCCATCGACAATGTCATAATCCATACAGAAGAAAGCATACACAACACTTGTACTCGTATCGGGAGCGGTGATCGTAACTGAGATGTCCACAGAATCAGGATTGAATGGATTGCTGTAAGTCTCCGACAGTATGAAAGTCAGCTCGAATTTTTCGTAGATACCGACTGTTTGCTTATTCTGTGAGAGGGACGTTATTTCGGTTTGACCGGCAGCGATGGCGGGCAGGATACAAACTGTCCCAATCGACAGATAAAACAAACACTTAAGCATACCTGTCCTCCTGATTACGCAAGATTTTTTTGTATCTCTTAGCTGAGAATGTCAGTTTCCCAAGCCGGACACAAGGATATTCAATTAAAGTCTATTATAACAATAACAATCCTATAAAACAACAGGGGCCTATACCGGCAAATCCGGCACAGGCCCCGTAGTTATCCAAGTTCTGATTAAACTTACTTATTGAGGCGGAGCATAGTCGCCTTCGTAGAATCTTACGTTGTCCATCCAGAATTCACCGGGCGTAAAACCTGTGTGGAACGTAATTGATCCCGGGCTCACTTCTGAATTAAACACAGGAGTTGTGACGCTGTATTCCACCCACTGGTCAGATATGGTTATGACCTGCTCACCATAACCTTCCCACGGATCTGCTCCATGCTCCGGCTTGAAATTGATATCCAGTGTGCCTTCACTGCATTTGAAGAAGGCAGAAAGGGTATAATTCTTTCCTGTTTCAAAAACATATCCCTCCTGGCTTATATGAATGTCCCAGAAATTAGCACCTATCGCAGGAACAACGGCGTGCAAACAGGAATTGCCTTCAACCGGATCGTCTCCGACTACTTCTATGGTAGCGCCACCACCAGCATTGTCTGCTATGTACCACGGGTCAGGAACACCATCCTCGAAGCCACCGTTCGTCAGCAGATTAACAGCTTGTGAACTACGTTCGAGCCTGATGTCGTCGAAGAACATCTTGCCCGCGCCGCCCGGAAGCGTCGTATTGCCTCTGGTTCCAAGGCCTATAGCAATCCTGTCAACGTTCGTTAGATTGATGCCCTGATCGGCCAAATCCTGCAGCGGAATCACCCATTTGGTCCAGGAGTCAAGTTGCGAGGCGTTGGGATTGTCATGGACAATCACCACCGGCTGGCCGGTGCTGTTGGATACGGCAACATATAACGGCTCAGCATCGTTGCTCTCGATGCCTACGTCCTGGTTCGTCCATTGCCCGGTAACCTGACCGGTAGTTGTGACGTTGGAGAATACAGCCTGGCACGTTAGAGCCGTATCGTGAGATGTCAACGCCAGCCCGATATAGATATTGGCACTCATCTGGATGTTCTGCGGTGTTCCCAGCGGTTGCCAGTTAGTTCCATTAGTCGAATGGGATGCTGTAAACGTACCGGATATAGTACGCTCTATCTTAACCCAGTGTGGAGCGACTTCAGTGAGGGTCGTCGAATTATCGCTCACGCTCGTACCGGCTGTGCTGAGACGACGCTGGAAGGAAACACCGTTAGCAGGAGTCACAACCATCATAGCATGCGCTGAGGCGGGATCAAGCGTCTCACGAATCATCACACCGGCCTTGGCCCAGTCGTTTGTGTTATCCATACTCTCAACCCTTGCAATGATCGAGCCGGCACCGTTGAGCATCTTATAGGCAAAGTGGAACTCATCGGCTTCCACGTTGTTGACCGTCCAGATGTCAGCACCGGAACCGGTCATCGTGAAAGTACCTGACGGTGCTTCGACGAAGCTGCCGACGGATCCTGGCACGCCTCTGAACCACAGCGTCAGATGCGCTACATCGCCTTCGGTCCAGTCACGCACGTCGGTCAGAGTCAGCTCCGTTTCCGAATACTTCGAGTAGTTCGGCTTGTTGTTGTCATAGAACAACGGCATTGCCTGACTGCCGCCATGAACAATGGTTTCCTCGGTGAATGAAGCAGTGGTCTCATCGCCCACAGCCGCCCCGGTTCCATTACCGGCAAAGTAAGGATCGGTTCCTATTGAACCGTAGCCGAGCCCATCATGCCACGAATACCATATCTGATTTTCAGCGGCATTATATGCCTCGAAATTGTCAATGATAAGGAAATCTGCTGTTGTAAAGTTCCAAACGTTGCCTATCCACGGGCTGTCCGGATTAGCCGGATTAATCTCATCAACCCGCCAATAGTACGTAGTGGCCCACTCAAGTTTGCCGGGATCATAGATCTCGTTACCAAGTGCTATAGTACCTTTGAATTCCGGCGAGGCTTTAGTGGCGTTTCTTACTGCCTCTTCATCAGTGCCGAAATAAAGCTCGTGCGAAGTGGCTTCATCTCCCGGGCCCCAGCTAAGGTCCGTTGTCTGTTTGACATCGACTGATCCACCGCGTGGAGTAGGACTGCTTGCTTTGACAGGAAGCGCGAGTGCTGCTTGCGGAATGAGCTGTTTCGGCGTCCGGGGACTCGACCAGCGAAGCTCTGCCACTGCACCACCAGTATTCTCATAATACTCCATAATAAGGCTGTAAGTATTACCGGCGATAAGGTCGATCGTTCCCCTGTTTTCGGTGGTCCCGCGATCAACCCAGCGATCGACAAGCAGTTGACCGTCCACATATAAACGCACACCGTCATCGGTTCTGGGATAGAAGGTGTAGGTTTCGGTGAATGCCGCCTCAACTTCACCTGTCCATCGGACAGAGAAATTATCGTCGCCGACTGACGCATCGGGTCCGCCGGGATCGCCCCAGTCAAAGTCGATCTGAGGATCTGTGCGGGTTAAGACGAGGCTTTCGAAATTCATCCCCTTGTAGTAATCCGCTCGAATTCCGCCACCAGGAGCTGCGGTGGTGAAGCTCCATATATCACCCTTATGCGTCTCAAAGCCGTCGAATTCGTCTATTCGCCAGTAATAAGTCTTATCCGGATCAAGAGCTCCGACAGTGAAGGATGGCAGACCCGCCGGACCTTTTGCTGTGTCGCCTGTGCCGGCATCGACATCTGCGAAATTATCGCCGAAGTAAACATTATGCAGTTTAGTTTCGAAACCGATAGACCAGCCAAGTTTTACATCCGGCTCTAAAAATTTGGCTCCATCAGCCGGGACCGGATTATAGGCTTTTTTAGGTGGTACTAAAAAGCTCCAGACATCGCCTACCCATGGACTTTCCGGATGAAGCTCATTGACCTCATCTATTCGCCAGTAATATGTAACGCCCTGGATAAGGCCGTCCGGATAGGGATTACCCGCAAAACCGACAATAAAAAATTCCTGATCCTGATTGCCCCGGAAGGTATCTCCGGTTCCTGCCAGAACATCGTCATAATTATCGCCAAAATACACGTCATGCGAGGCTGCTTCTTTACCCGGTGTCCACGTAAGATTGGCCCAGGTATCTGGTTGTATAGCGCCGTTCTCAGGATTTGGATCGCGAGCTGTAAAACTGCTGAAGGCTGGTGGGACATAGTCGCCTTCATAAAATCTGATAGCGTCAATCCAAAAATCCTCGGCAGTAAAAGAGTAGTGGAATGTAGGGCTGGCGGGAGTCACGTCCTCAGTGAAGACAGGAGTGGTTACATAAACTTCCTGCCATTCTTCAGTCATCGTGAAAACCTGCTCACCATAACCTTCCCATGGATCTGCTCCGCGTTCCGGCTTGAGACGGATTTCCAATTCACCTTCCTTGGTCTTGACAAAGGCCGAGAAGGTGTAATACTTGCCTGCTTCGAAGGTGAAGCTTCCGTCCGTCATGCCGCTATCCCAGCTATTCGTTGCTCCTTCCGGAATCACGACGTGCAGGCAGTATTCTCCCTCAATCGGACCATCGGGAACCGCTGCATCATCGCAATTCGTAACGACTTCGACGGTCCCGGCACCATAGTGGCCGTATGGTGCTACAGCACCGGTCTCAAAGCCGCCGTTGGTCAGTAGATTAACCCCCGGCTGTGCGTGGCTTGAGTTGATTCCTATGAATCCAATTAACAACAAAACTGTCAACCATACTAATCGATTTCTCATAATACTTCTCCTTACTATTCTGTCCCTAAGGGACTTAACAAAAATGATTTCTATTATTGACCACAATGTCAGTTATTTCGGCCAATTAAATAACACAAATCAGTTAGGTAAACACTTTTTTAAGCATAAAGTTCCTCCTTCAAAAAGTATATACGAAAAACGGCCGATAACATTTTAATCATGATAACGTTACAGCTATGTTTACTAAAGGCGAATCCTCACGAATTGACATCACCTGCTTCCTTTGTAAGCCCACGTTATTCTTTCAGTCACATACAAGATTTTAACGTCAATAGCATAGGCTTCTTAAGCCCGTTGAGCCTGCCTTCTTGTACACTCTATTTTATTTTTTATACCAAAATAACTGCTCCTTTGTCAAAGAAAAAATGACCGATAATGAAGAGCTTACGGTGTATTTTCCAGGAAAAAGGCAGTTATTTTGTATTTCTGAGTGTGAATTCGGACGAAAGACGCTTGCCGTTCGGGCACAGACATGTTACCTGTAGTATGTAGTCATGGCTGTTGGTCTGCTCACAAGGAAAACTGAATTCGTAAGCCCGGAGGAAATCCCGCCATGAGTCATTATTAGTAATAGGATAGGTTAAATCGACATCAGGCCAAATCACTGCTCTTTTTCCCTTCGGCTCGGCTGAACGCTTCATATACTCGTACAATTCAAAACGAAATATGCCCGGCGACTTTATCTGGGAGCCGAACGGATCGATCAAGCTAACATAAATATTAATTTCAGACTTTTGAGCATCTCCGGCATCAACAAATTCAGTTAAGGGCATAATATCAATTTTAACAGGAACATAACTTGTGTAAATGGAGAGCATGTCAGGGCTCATATTGGTTTGAAAAGGGATCTCCGGAGGTCTTTTCGATTGCTCACAACCAATATTTACTGATAAAAGCATCAGCAATAATAACCTAGTAATAATATAAAAGGATTTCATTCTCATTTTAGCTATAAGTCCTCATCCAGCATATGACCGAGACGGTGTTTTTTTGTTCTCAGATAGTCAATGTTATGCTCGCCGGGTTCGGCTTTTAGAGAAATCTGCTCTACGATTTTTATGCCGTAAACCTCAAGGCGGCTTATTTTTTTGGGATTGTTGGTCAATATTTTTATTTCCCGCAAACCCAGGTCACGACAGATTTGGGCGCCAATCCCATAGTCTCGTCTGTCTGCCACAAAACCTAACTTTAGATTGGCGTCAACAGTATCAAGTCCCTGCTCCTGAAGCTTATAAGCTCGAAGTTTATTCGTAAGACCGATTCCTCTGCCCTCCTGACGCAAATAAATCAGGGCGCCTTTACCGGCCTGTTCGATCATTTTCATTGCTGTTATCATCTGATAGCCACATTCGCAACGCTGCGAATGAAACAAGTCTCCAGTCATACATTCCGAATGCACTCGAACCAGTATTGGCTCGTGCTGCTCAATGGGTTTGTCATTCTCATCGAGCCGGCCAATGTCTCCTTTGCATAGCGCCAGATGAGGTTCGGCTGAAGTTACGCTTTCGTAGGCGATTAGTGTGAATTCACCATAATCTGTAGGCAGATTGACACACTCAAGGCGTTTAATCTGGCTCTCACGCTGCAGCCGATATTCTATAAGTTTCGAGATTGAAGCGATTTTTATTTTGTGCTGCCCGCAGAATTTGAGCAATTCCGGTACCCGCGCCATAGAGCCGTCTTCATTCATAATTTCGCAGATGACACTGGCCGGTTTTAGGCTGGCCAGGCGCATCAAATCAATCGCTCCTTCGGTCTGTCCGGCACGAACCAGCACACCGCCTTGACGGGCACGCAGCGGGAATATATGGCCGGGGCGGGCAAGGTCGCTCGGCTTTGCTTTATCGGCAATCACAGCCTGAATAGTCCGTGCCCTGTCCGAAGCACTGATGCCTGTTTCTATGCCTTCGGCGGCATCTATGCTGACCGTAAAAGCCGTACCGAAACGTGCCGTATTATCAACGGTTTGTGGATACAGGCCAAGCTCATCACATTTTTCAGGCACAAGCGGCAGGCAAATAAGACCCCGGCCGAACTTGGCCATAAAATTGATAATCTCGGGCGTTACCTTCTCGGCGGCACATACCAGGTCGCCTTCGTTTTCACGATCTTCGGCATCGACAAGCACAATCATGTTGCCCCGGCGAAGCTCCTCCAGAACTTCCGGAATTTCGCTAAATTGTATCGTCACCTATATATCCCAATTTAAGAGACCAAAATGAAGATTTAAAGTAACTTTCTGTTGTTACTCTGAAATCTCATTTTTGTTCGCAAGGTTCTGCTCATATGCTTCAATATAACGACTTCCATCGCGAATGTAAATAAGCGTTGCTAAAATGGCTGTTGCCGCGGCCGACCACCAGAGAATCCTCAGGAACCAAATCCAGCCCGGCAGTAACCTGGAAACCTCGGGGCCTATCAGAATTCCCGCTACCATCGACAACTGCAGGGTTGTGGCGAGCTTGCCTATAAAAACAGGTGCGATGTGGATCTTTGATGTAATTAAATAGACGATTACAAAACCTATCAATAAAAATAAATCTTTGCCGATGATAAGTACGACAACCGTCGGGGGCAGCGGAAAATTCTTAACCTGGGCCCTTGGCGAGGCCAGCAGCAGACACGCACAGGTGATAAGCAGCTTGTCGGCAATAGGATCGAGAAATGTGCCGAGTTTGGTAATCTGATTTTTTCTGCGTGCCAGATAGCCGTCAACGCCGTCACTCACCGCCATTATCAGAAACAGGAAAATCGACACATAGCGCATTACGTTCTGAGCAGCATCGCTAAGGTCCGGATCATTTATCTTCAGCATAAAACTTACAAATGGAATAATCAAAAGTATCCGGAAAATCGTAATACGGGTTGCCCAGTTTAGTTTTACTTTCATAGATTACTGCCGTGAATCAAAAATATCTGAATCTTTGCTATTATATTGTTCTATTATCGCGGTTTATCGGTATCCTACAACAGAAATACTGCAAATTTTTACCTCCGTAATTTGCTTGTTTTGAAAATACATGATGATATAATCCAGCAAGTAAATCGAGGGCAAAAAAATGGCTTTATTAAATGTAAATATCGACCATGTCGCAACCATAAGGCAGGCAAGGCTGACCGATGAGCCGGATCCTGTCTGGGCGGCAATCCAGTGCGAGCTGGCAGGGGCAAACGGAATTACCGTTCACCTGCGCCAGGACAGGCGTCATATATGCGACCGGGATGTTCGTCTGCTCAAAGAAACCGTAGCGTGCAAGCTGAATCTCGAGATGTGTATGGCGGAACCGATTGTAAAAATTGCAGAAGAGATTAAGCCGGACCAGGTAACATTGGTGCCCGAGAAGAGGGCTGAACTGACGACAGAAGGGGGGCTGGATTGCGTTCGGTATCAGAAACGCCTTGCCGGAGTGGTTAAAAGAATGCACAAAAAGCGTATCCTTGTGAGTACTTTTATAGCACCGGATAAGGAGCAGATTATCGCTTCGGCCGAGACCGGCTGTGATGCCGTCGAGCTGCATACCGGCATGTATGCGAACGCCGGGGGGCAGCGAGCAGTCAATAAGAGGCTCACCGAGCTTCAAGCCGGCAAAGAACTCGCCATGGAGAATAAGCTCGTTGCCCATGCCGGTCATGGTTTGACGTACCGAAATATTGCCGGAGTGGCGCGCATTAAAGGCCTTTGCGAGTTCAATATCGGTCACAGTATTATAGCAAGAGCAGTTTTCTCCGGAATAGGGCAGGCAACCGCTGAAATGATAAGATTGATAGATAAATTCAGTCCACAATAATAAGTTTATGGTTTACAAGCTGCAAACTTCTGCAGGATAAATCATTCACAATATAAGGAGATTAAGAACATGTTTTCAGGAGCAATGGTGGCGCTTATTACACCTTTTCAAGATGGTGAAATAGATTTTGAAACCCTCGACGAGCTGATCGAATTCCAGTTGGAAGGTGGCATAGATGGTATAGTGCCGGTTGGAACAACCGGTGAATCGCCGACATTAAGTTACGAAGAGCATAAAAAGGTCATCGAGAGAGTCGTAAAGGCCGTGGGCGGACAAGTCCCCGTAATCGCAGGTGCCGGAGCAAATAGCACTGCCGAGGCGATTGAGCTGACGGCATTTGCAAAAAAAGTCGGTGCCGATGCGACTTTGCAGGTCGGGCCATATTACAATAAGCCTATGCAGGAAGGCTTTTATGAGCATTTTAAGGCGATAGTTGAAAATGTTGATTTGCCGGTTGTGCTGTACAATATACCGGGCCGTTGCGGGGCCGGCATGACGCCCGAGACAATTGCCCGGTTATCCGAACTCGAAAACATTGTTGCAATCAAAGAAGCAAGCGGCAGCCTCGACCAGGCCAGTGAAATTGCGACTCGATGCGATATAACCATTATCTCCGGCGATGATTCTCTTACGCTGCCGTTAGCCTCGGTCGGCGGCAAGGGCGTGATCAGTGTAGTGGCGAATGTTGTGCCGGCCGATGTAAATGCGATGACCGATTTGATACTGGAAGGGGATTTTGTCTCAGCTCTCAAATGGCATAAAAAGCTGTTCGCACTTAGCAAGGGGATGCTTACTTTAGCTACTAATCCAATACCAATCAAAGCTGCAATGGCGATGCTGAACTTGTCATCAGAAGAATTGCGATTACCTATGACTCCGCTTGCGGAAGACAAAAAAGGTGTTCTAAAGCAGGCATTGGTCGACTACGGTCTGTTGAATTAATGAACACATCAGCAAGAACGTTGAGTCTGTGCTAATAGAAATTATGGGGCGAGGAAGAAGTCCGTTTCGCAGGAAGGCAACTCACAACCTTGATAGACGTCCGTGTCCCTTAGTGTGAATATATCATCGATTCCGATGAAACGTGTTTTCATAAACTCTACACGTCCATCACCAAATAAGACATTCTGTCCTCGACGTTTGTGATTGCTGCTGTTTAGACTTAATAACTGCTTATTAAGCTGAAGATTCAATTGTTTCGAGAAGTCATCCGGCAGCTTTTCAAAAAGCGGATTCCAATCTGCCATTATAACTTTTCTACAAAGTAACCTACCATTGGTGGTCTGTTGGCAACTTATCTGGAAGCTGTATGTAACGTACCTTCTGCTTGGAAAATCCTTGAATTTGCCTAATTGTGCGGGCTTCATTTGGATAGCTTTACTGTATCCACATGCAGGGCAAACAAAGTAAGCCGGCTTCACATAACCTTCTTTTACTAAAAGATAGACACGGCGGGTATTGGAATGGTTTTCGGTGCCCTGATCTCCCACCTTCCACCAGGGAGCCCCTGTTGAAGTTGCAACTGCCGGGTGTTGGCCGTCATGGTCGGAAATATAATTGTGCAAACCCTGGAAGATACTGCTCTGCTGCATCTGGCATTGTTGCCGCAAAGAATGATGGCGGGCATAGCCGGTTACGGCTCTGAATGTTGTGACCAGAAGACTGCCTACAATCATTAGCACTGCTGCTGTGGCTAACCGCCTTGCAAGTCCGGTCCGGAGAGGACTTCTGGTGTTAAATTCCCGGTTTTGTTCGCTGGCAAGCAGTTTCTGTAGCTGATCCTGGCTTGAATTTGCCATGCTGTTAAGCCGCCAAACCGTACGATCAGCAAGAGAATCCGGGCAGGATTCAGGTTCTATGCTATTTAGAGGTTCGAGGGTGGCTTTGATTTTGGTATGAATTACAGCAGCTTGTTCGTTGGATGAGATTAATGCCTTGGCTTCGGATGTCTGTTCCTGGGATGTCAAATCCAAACAATAATCAAATATAAGCTGTTTCTGATCGCTGTTAAGCGGATTCATTTGTATTCTGTGCTCCCAACTGATGCTTTCCACTCTTTTGCAAAACGACCGACGGCTGTATGCAACCTACTTTTAACCGTTCCGATAGGTATACTTAAAATCTCGGCCATTTGTTTGTAAGAAAATCTCTGAAAATATGCCAAAATCAATATTTCTCGCAAATTTTCCGGCATATCCGCTATAATCTGTCCAACCCTATGTGATGTTTCATCCTTTTGCAGCTCATCGTAAGGCATTGTAGTATCAGAAGTAACGGTATTTAGCATATCGTCAAACGACAAATCCTGTGAATCCGCCATAGTGCCAATTGATACAGCGGAAGTTCGTTGCCATTTTCTCAAAGCATCTTTTGCTTTATTCGCTGCTATTGTGAAAAGCCAAGGACGTAACGGCCGGTTTGTGTCGAAGCTTTCCCTGCTGGCAAACAATTGTAAAAACGTTTCTTGAAAGACGTCCTCGACGAGGTCATGCCGGTTTAAGAATTGCCTTAGAAATGCGTAAAGGCTGTTTTTATAACGATTTACGATTTCTCTAAATGCGGCTTCATCGCCGGCAGTATAACGGGTGAGAAGTTCGGCGTCACTAAGTTTTACAAATTTTTCGGCCATAACTAAAGCATCAACTAAGAATAATGGAATCGCTACTATTATACTATATTAGACGACAAATTAAAGATTTTAGTTGTTGGAAATTTACATATGGCCTGAAATTAAAACTCTAAGCACATAAAAAAAGAAGAAATAACGTCTTAGTTGTGAGTATCAATATTACTAAAGTCGCCATAAATTAAATTTGTCGCAGTTAATATGGGACATAAGGATGATACTTCGATTGTAAATTTCCGTGGGTAAAATCCAAAGAATTATGGCTGCTCTCGGAAGTTCGGAGCAAGATATACATCGATTGGGAGCAGGGGGGCTTATTATAGATTAATCATAGTTTCAATGACCGAATCCTCGGCCTCTTCTTTTCTCATCTGTCGATGGTCGCGGGTGATTATCATTTCCTTGTATAGCTGCCTGTCCTTGATAAAACTTTCCTTATTCCATCTGTGCATTTTGATAAAGAGACCGTCTTCGAGCAGTTGTTTTCTTAGCCTGTCATGATCATCCTCGTTGAGGTCTTCGGTTTCCATAATGTAAACTGAGATCAGTCCGTCAAAATACTCGTTCACCGAGCCTGCCCAGAAATGCCTGACAATCGATAAAATAACAGCCGCGATAATTACCAGTAAAATCAAAGTTACCGCTGCGGTACCGGAATTATTGTGTTTGACTCGTTTCATAAAATACGTTTCCCACTGTACCCGGTAAAAATAATCAATTACAGAATAGACGTCAAAGAAAAATCCGACAATTGCAGAATGGATCGGAAGATTCGAAGAGTCTCAATCAAATACGAGATTTGAGAAAGGGGGGATATGTATATCGTTAACAAGCCAAATTATCCTTGATTTGTCGCAAGAACAGCGTTAATTTACAGCAAACTATCTTTTGTTTTATCGGTTTACATCGAAAAGTATTGATATGAACAGAAATCCTGTTAAGAATCATTTATTTCTATTCGTATTGCTTATCCCTGTTTTTGCCGGTTGCAATGCACCTAAAAGCCAGCTCAGCACCTTCGGCGAATATTTCAGAAGTTCCGATTATGAAAAATCCATAGAATTCGCCAAATCTAAAATCAGCAAAAGCAAAAATCCTAAAAAAGAAGATTTATTATGGACGTTACAGCTCGGAACGCTTGAAAGATTGAGACAAAATTACCAGGAAAGTAATAATAATTTTGATAGATCGGAAGAGATGCTGAACTATTTCGATTATCAAAACCAAGCCGTCGATTCGGTTGCTGCAGTTGCCGTTAATGAGAATATAATCCCTTACCTGGGTGAAGAATATGACGGCATAATGGTCAATACTTACAAAGCTTTGAATTTTATGGCCCTTGGTGAAAACGACCAGGCACGGATTGAATTCAACAGGGCTCTCGACCGGCAAAGAAGGGCAAAGGAACAATTCGCCGGAGAAATAAAGAAACTTCAAAATGAATTGGACAAGGAGCAGGAAAAAAAGGATTCGCAGGTAAAGAAAAATGTCGATAATCCCCAAGTCAATAAGTTAATAAATGACAAATATCCCGGCCTGTACGAGTTCGAAGCCTATCCCGATTTCGTCAATCCCTTCACGACATACATTGCCGGAGTATTTTTCAATCTCATTGGCGATCACTCAAAAGCCGTGACTTTTCTAAAAGAATCGTATGGAATGGTTAGCGATAATGAGTACATTGCCCAGGACCTTGCTGTTACTGAACAGGTGCTCGACGGCAAAGCAGAATTGAAAGATACCGTCTGGGTAGTATTTGAAAACGGCCTGGGGCCGGTTAAGGAGGAATTTAGAATCGACATACCGCTGTTTATCGCCTCGGACCAGGTGAAATATTTCGGGATTGCTCTGCCAATGCTCGTATTCAGAGAGCAGGCTTATCCTTACTTGTCAATCAAAGCCGGCGATAAAAAGTACAATACTCAGATGGTCGCAAATATGGACAGGGTTGTGCAGACTGAATTTAGCAAAGATTTTAACGGTATTCTGACCAGGGCAATAATCTCCGCTACAGCTAAGGCGGTGGCCCAATACGCCCTGGATAAGAAAGACGACTCCTCACCCAAGCTTATTTCCCTGCTTGCTACTGTCTATTCGTACGCCACAACCGCTGCTGATGTCAGAATCTGGACTACCTTACCGAAGAATTTCCAGGTTGCCAGATTGACCATACCGCCTGACAGGCTTATAACTATTGAACTTCCGGGCGGTGGGTCTTTCCCGGTGGAAATACCCGCTTGCAGGAATGCGCTTGTCTATGTTAGAATACCGCAGAAGCAGTCAAGGCAGGTCCTCGACCTGATAACATATTAGATTATTAATATTGATGGAGATTTATCATGAAAAAGTCAGGATTCATATTGATAGTATTGATAGTCTTCGGTTCCGGTTGTTACAAACATAATGAACCGAGAGTACATCTCAGAGAAGAAGTTGGAAGTGATACGGCCGGAAGCAATATTGTCACTAGGCCGGTCACACATGCTTTCAGTGCGTTGATCGGCGAAGGAATTGAAGTTACTAAAGCTGTTACCAGAAGGAATAACGCCGGTTTTCTCGAGCTTTATGTCAATGGACGGAACGAGTCGTATAACACCAGACGCTTCAGATACAGAGTCGAATGGCTGGATGCGGACGGAATTATGATTGAAACAAAAACAAGTGTGTGGCTGCCGTTCTCGGCGACGGGCAAATCGCCCTTTACCATTAAAGCAGTAGCGCCGAGAACGCAAGCCGTAGATTTCAGAATGGATACGAGAAAGTGGGAGTAAATTATGAAAGCGAAAGTATTATATCTCATAGCGTTAGTTAGTTTTTTAGCAGCAGGATGTTCCCAGGAAACAAAAATGATCGACACCATGCATGATGAGGGAAAGGCCGTCATGGCTCTTGACTACAGGGATTTCGACATGGCCGCCAGTAAAATGGTACAGTCGATGCTCGCTTCCGGGGCCCTTAAAAAAGCCGATGGTGGCAGGTATGTCGTGGCTACAGGCAGAATCGTCAATGATACGACACAGAGAATCGACACCGACCAGTTGATGGTAAAAATAGAGACCGAGATTTTGAACAGCGGCCAAGCGGTTATGACCTCCGCTATCGGCAGCGGTTCGGATGAGCTACTCCATGAGACAAGGGAACTCAGAGATTCCGAAGAGTTTGATCAGGATACAGTTGCCAAAAGACAAACCCTTATCGCACCCGAACTGACCATATCCGGCAAGATCTTTCAGAGAAATATCCGCTATGACCGAAACACGCAGCAGATTGAGTATTATTTCCAACTGAAGCTGAGCGATGTTAAGAGCGGATTGAGATTTTGGCAGGATGAAACTCTTATCGGCAAAAGAGGAAGCAATAGGTCTGTTTCCTGGCAATAGAGTATAATCCGAGTTTTTTTCAAAGGGTAGTACAATGAAAAAAATAACGAGCATTATCGCGCTCTGCCTGCTTGCTGCGGCAGTTGTAAATGCCGGCGACGTGCCGGCGGCACAACAAAATCCAGCCGGCAACAAACGCAGCACTTCGTCCGTTCTTTCGAAGACTGAGCCGAACAACGCAGTTGTCAAAGAAGTCGTCGGCCGTGGACTTAACAGGGATGAAGCCATTAAGAACGCTCTGTATAGAGCAGTAGAGCAGGTCAGAGGCGTCAAAGTCGATTCCAGCAACTATGAATTCGGCTTCCGCAGCTCGGGTGTAGGAGTCGGCGACGATGGGCCAGGTCGCAGGAGAATCGAATTCGATTCTGTAAATGTTGCTACCGATGGCACAGTCTATACAACTGAAATCGGCGGCCTGATAAGAAGCTATAATGTTCTCGATGAAAAGCAAATCGATCCGGACACCTATGAAGTCACGCTCCAGGTCTCCGTTTACGACTACGCAGCAAGAGGCCAGACCGGGCGGGTCAAGATTGCCTTGATGCCTGCGAAAACACAGCAGAATAATTATGGTTTTCTGAACCAGACAATATCTGGCGATACACTTTCGTCGCTATTCTCTCAGAGGCTTGTTGCCAGTTTGACCCAGACCAATAAATTTGCCGTCCTTGACCGTGAGAGCATCGATGACTTCGTCAGGGAAAAAGACATGCTTTTTTCCTTCGATGCCCCTCTTGGAGAACAGGCAAAGCTTGCTGAGACTATTGGCGCCGATTATCTGCTCGCAGGGACTATCACTCAGGCCCAAATCGAGAAAATCGAGAGGTATCTTCCGGCCGCCAATTATACAGCGAGAAAATTCAAAGCACGATTCAATTTCGATTATCGGCTGGTCGACAGCGCCACAAAGCAGGTAGTCCTGGCGTCGAATGCGCAAAAATATCTCGAAGACGAACAGGTCAGAAGGCTTGCCGACGAACAGAGTCCTCTCGAGTGGGACCCGGCACAGGTTCGTGATGCTTTTATCTCACTTGTAGCCAACGATGTTATAGCTGCGATTATCGACCGGGTGTATCCTATCAGAGTTGCCGCGATACAGGAGGATGGCCAGGTAATTTTGAACCAGGGCGGACAGAGAATAAAAAACGGAATGCTGCTTGATGTCTATGCGATGGGCAAGGAAATCTTCGATGGCGATACCGGCGAGTCACTTGGAAGGATAGAAAGCCATGTTGCTACTTTAAAAATTCTGAGTACCGCGCATACTCTCTCAGCGGCCAAAGTAGTTGAAGGTGATGCGTCTAAAGTTTCCATGGGCTCTGTTTGCCGTATTCGAAAAGAAAAGAGAGATCTTGGCATCGGAATGAAACCGGACGTTATTAGAACCAAAACAGGGGGCGTCAAACTGCCGTTCGATAATTAGCAACTAACTGTATTCATAGTGGACGACGGACAAGTAGAGATATCTCTCAGCCGTCGTCCTTTTTTTCTATTACAGCCGTTGGTTTCTTGTTTTCTTTATACCCTTTTGGTATCATAAAGAACTTGAAACCGCCTACATCACTAAAGAAGAATCTGTCCTTATTTTCTTCAAACCATGATTGCCATTTTTCTGCGCTCTCGAATGACTCGTTCGTGTAGCGCGCGAGTAAAAGCCGGGCGGTATCGGTGTGCTTTTCATCTTCTAAAAGAGAAATAAGGCGTTCAAGGGTTTCTGTTTGCCGATTGGAATTGATGCCAAGTGATTTAAGCTCATTGTCGATCAGGAATACTTTGTCTCGATAAATGAATTCGAAATCATCTCTATAATACTTTACCAATCCGTTAGGGTCGCCCTCGTACTGCTTCTTAAGCTCCGGTGGGAAGGTACTTGAGAAAAATCTCTCATCTTTTATTCGATTAATCAGTGCAGCAAGCCTGATGGCGTTCCATCTGTGGCTGGAGGCCCTGCGTATCAGCGGCGGTTTGCCTTCAAACTTATGGATGTACTGTATGCAATTCAGGAATAATTTTTTGCCGGCCTCCGTCATTTGAGACGGTGGAGCCCAATAACCCCATTGCAAAAAGTTGCCGTGCCGGCCGATTCCAACAGCACCGTATTCCTTGCCGGTGTTGAAACCCAATACCAGAGCTTCGGCGTCGGGTGAATCCGTAAAGCCGTACGAGCGGGCAACAACACTGCCGTATCTTTTGCCGGTATTCTGGATGAGCCACACTTTCATGCTATCCGGGAGCTTGTCATCACCCAGGTGTCGATCATGGTAATTATATGGTGTTTCGAAATATGTAAATTTAGGCTCGACCTTGAAAGGTTTAGTAAAAATCTCATGCTCAAGCGACCCAGCATGGGCCGCATCTGCCATACAGTTTCACAAGTACCCGGTTTTGAGAGAAAGATTGCTGCATATGAACGCTCCCGGAACTCCCACGGTAATGGTAGCACGTGCGTATTGACGACTAATTTTTGGTCTTGGAGCTCTTGTATCCACACCGTCATGGTCGATAACGGCAACATCGAAATCAGCAGTATGGCTACCCCTAAAAGTATTATAATCCGTAGTTTCCACCTGCCGGAAATGCTTTTTGAGGAAATTCACGAAATCTTTTGCACGATCTGTATTCGGAAGGCCAGCGTACAAAATACTCAGATCAATCTTTTCGGATGTATCAGTCTTCTGAGATTTAACGGTTTGCTGTGCCTCCTGAGGTTGGTTTTTCCTACAACCCATAAAAACTATAGAAACAAAAGTCAGAAAGAAGACCAATACCAAAGAAAGATCCATTTTTCTCATATCAGTGCTTTTCCTCATAAGTGACAACTCCTTAAAAAGTGCCGAACTGATTGCTTATTGTAGCTAAATGCTCCTGATAAATCAATATTTGTGAGATAAATTTTTAGGCTCCACGAAACGCTGGACTTTTTCAGCAGTCTTAACTAAAATGGATAAATAACGAGATTGACCTTTGATATGCGTTTGTCCGAGTTTTGCGAGAAAGGAACTGCATATGATGTCTGCAAAGACAAAGTGGATCACGTTCTTTGATTCGTTCTGCATCATTTTACTATTTATTGCTGTAGGGGCATGTCTTTGCAAGGCACAGGACCAAAAATCAGTTCTGGGCGAGTTGAAAATTGAGGGAGAATGTGTCGAACGACTTATCCTGCTGGGAAAAGATGGCAACTCAAAGTGGTTTGATAAGCCGGGAGAGACCATTGAGCTACCCGTGGGGCAATATCAATTGCAGGAATCACGTCTGGAAGAAGGATATGTTTGCGTTCTGGGAGCCGGGATTGAAAATAAATGGATAACGATTGCTGAGAATAAGCTGGCGGTATTAAAAGTCGGTGCTCCTCTGAAACAGACACTTGAAGTGAAACGACGAGGAAAAGCTCTGGTTTTAGACTATAGACTGATCGGGATTGGAGGTGAAAGCTACAATAATAATGACAGGAATAAACCGCCAAAGCTTATTATTTACAATGGAGATGAAGAAATAAACTCGGGCCGTTTCGAGTATGGTTGAGGCGGCACTTGCTCGTACTCGTGGCGAGTACCTCCATTGACTTTCGGCACGTTGAGGTTTGTTGCCTCCTCAGATATAGGCGATCTGGGATCCAGCCAGGGATTAGAGGTATTTTATAAATGGAGATGGTATCACAACATACCGAGTCTGGCTTTATGGCTCACTTTAGCTGCTGCCATGATAATCATCAAAAGAAATCGTACTCTTCATATCCTGCTTATCCTTGTGCCTTTATTCATTGTGAGTGTGTTGTGGTTTCTATTGATACAGATGATAGGATTTAGATCCTATGCGGATGTCGAGACGTTTAATATGATGTTTAACTCTCTGGTTGCGGGAATTACCTTTTTGTGGTTAATTGCGCCGAAGCTTGGCAAGTTCAATCCCTGGTTTGCGTTCTTCCTGTCTTTCGCTCTAACGATGGCGCTTTTTCTGGTCGGTATTGTATCCTATCACGGATTTGGCTTTTCACGAGATACCATGGTTGCTCTGCTAATGCTGGCTGTGATGGCATTGGCAATACTGCTTGGTTTCATACTGTCAGGTTGGTGTTGTAGAAAACACTACGGCCCGGTACGTTTCACGCTATGGCTGGCCATCTGGATGGTCATTGTCTGCCTTGTTAGCATACTCTTGTTTTACTTAATTGCATTTGTCGTTGAGCAAGTTCCTGTCCCGGTTTCAACGATATTGCTTATCGCTGCAGCCGTGGGCTCTGTACTCGGTGTCTGTTTATACGTAATTAACCTGCCTTACATGATTTTAGTGCTTAGCGACTCTTTTTTCCGCAAAAGATTTTATGCATGCTTGCGACTAAAAGCTACGCTGGCAGTACCAAAACAAAATGAGAAAAATCCCGGCACGTTAATGCCTGAAAAAGGGGATACTTCGCGAAAAAGCTGCTTTGGTAAGGATTTATGAAAAAAATTCTTGAAAAAAGTCGAAAAAAAACGTAACATTTATCTTTAGAATCAAGTCTTACATAATATCTGGAGAGGGTGTTTGTGCAATTGGTCTAACTAAATACACGGCCATATTTGGAGGCTTCGAAAATGAGAATGAGAACCTACACTCAGCTCACCGTGGGAATTACACTGCTTTTACTGGTATCACAGGTTCCGGCACAACAAGAGCAATGGCTGCAATATCACACATCAAGAGAGGCCAGCCGGATATTTGGCCAGGCAGGATTACATATGGTTGAGATAAGTGCCCAGCAGCCTGCGGGTGTGAAGCTGCCGCAATTCAATGGACAGAACCAGTTGTTTGCCAAGTGGTCCACACCTATGGTTAAAGACGGCCATCTCTGGATAGCTCTGGATCGAACGCACCAACAGGGGCCGTATGACTTGCTGTATATCGACTCAAACGCTAACGGAAGTCTCGACGATGAAACTGCTTCAGCGGCATATCGAACGGACCAGCGAAGCGCGTATTTTGGGCCTGTGAAAGTAATCTTTGAGGTAGAAGATGGGCCAGTCACTTATCATTTGAACTTTAGATCTTACCAATACGGCACTTCTGACAATAGATTGTACGTATCATCCGGCGGATGGTACGAGGGGGACATCACAGTAGGGGGTGAAAAGAAGTACTGCGTGCTTTTCGACAATAATGCGAACGGGGCGTTTAATGACAAATCAGCGAATGTCGGCGATTGCGATCGGATCCGGATCGGCAGGCAGGGCGGTCAAGACACGCTTTTTACAGGAAACTATATCATAGTTGACGAAATGCTGTATCGGCCTGAGATTGCCCGGGACGGGGCATGCATCAAACTCACAAAGGCAGAGAACGTTAGTTTTGGAAGCGTTAAACTCCCGGAGTCGATAACTGAATTCTCTGCTAACGGTGAAAACGGATTGTTTATCCTAAAGCCGAAAAAGGGGATCGTTTCTTTACCTGTCGGAAAATATTGTGTCTATGACTGGGCCGTCGAACGACAGGATGAAAAAGGAACTAACTGGAAACTCGGAGGCAGAAGCCTTGGCGAGAAGAATCTCTTCGATATTACCGAAGGCAAGCAAGCTGTACTTACGATCGGTGAGCCAGTTATCGCTAATCTCGATGCCTCCGCAAGAGAGGGAACATATTCTTTCAGTCACAGCATGAAAGGCCGTGCCGGCGAACGAATCGAACTAACCCGCAACGGCGCTCGACCACAAGCTCCCAAGGTGCATATTAAAAGCGCTGACGGCGCGTATGACCGCACCTATAGCTTCCAATATGGGTGAGGCGGCACGTGTTCGCTCTCGTGGCGAGAGCCTAAAAATGTAGCTGGACCGTTCACCGCAACCGTAGAAGTAGCTGGACCGTTCAAGATGGAAAGCAAAGCCTTAACGATAGCGTCCGAAGCCGCACTTGCCAGAGCAGCGGCAAAGACCTCAAACAGTAAGGTTGAAAGCCAATCCGTTAATCCACAGACTGAAGTCCTGACAGAGACCGAAAAAGATTCGAGTGCAGGGGGCAACTGGATACCGGTTTCGATTGTCGTGCTTATTGCGGCCGCAGCAACAGGACTGGCAATCCGCAAGAAAAAAGTAAAAGCCTGATTCAGTTGCTCAGGAAGGGATTGAGTTCTGGCGAGAGCCGGCAAGAAGTATTGTTATGCGCTGAGATAAAGAATAGTGTGAGAACTTTAATTGTGAGATGGTCATTATGGAGCATGAAGACTTCTCCTCTGAGAAAATAGATAAGATTTGGGAATTGTCCAATAATCGCTTGTCAAGTGTAAGGGAATTCTTGCATAACAAACGGGAGTTTGCTCCTATAGTATTGCTTGCAATTGCTTTGCTGTCGGGCATTCTGACTGTGGCTAAGGCAACAGGCCTTTTCATTGCTTCGGTCAGGGCACAGCACATCGTCAAGCAGGCCGCTGCCTGGAGCAAGCCGGATCCCACCGTTGTTGAGAGCCAGGTAGCCGAGTCCAAGCTAATCGCGGAGGATTTGAAGGAGAACAATCTTTTCTGGCCGTCGCCAAAAGGGCATCCTGTGAAGGCCGTGCTGGGCATATTTGGTGATGAAGCATATATAGATGGCAGTTGGTATAAGGTCGGCTCCAGCATCAGGGATGCAAAGATTATAGCCATCGACGCCAATTCAGTTACAACCGAATGGAAAGGGAACAAACAAGTCTTTCGTCCAATTGATGCTGATGGTTCTTCGGCCCCGGGCGGCCCGGAATCCGGACCTGATAGACCGGCGCCCAGGCCGGATAGAAGATAGTAAGAGTGGTTTGGTTTTATATCGAGGGCAATAAAATGAAACGGTCAAAATCAATAATATTAAAATTGGGCGGCTTAGCAGTGGTGCTTATCGTCTGGACGGTCGTTTTCTATCCACCCGTATTCGAAAAACTGAACAAGCCGGCTGAAATTTATGCAGCCGAGCCTAACAAGCCCGGCGAGACAATAGTGCCTGGTGATGTAAACGAGCCTGTGGCGACCATCGATACAAACGAACCTGTGGCGACCGTCGATACAAACGAGCCTATAGTATCAGTCGACGCAAACGAGCCTGCCGGATTACCTGATGCTAACGAGCCGGGAGATGTGGTTGCCGCTGGTGATGAATCGGAGAAACCGGCGGACTCAAATGAGCCGATGGTAGCCCTTAACCTTAACGATGTCCCCATGAAGGATATCTTTAAGAGACTGGCGGACTGGACGGGCAAGACTATTATTCCGGATGATGAATTGAAGAAAATGAAAGTGACTATTTATGCGCCGGATAAGCTGCCGAGAAGCAAAGCCCTCTCGATGATTTATGCAACGCTGCTCATGAGGGGCTTTGTCGCGGAATTCGCCGACGATGCGATTTTCCTCAAACCTATAGCAAAGGCCAAGCTTGGCGAGGTTCCTGCTATTGCTTCTGATTATCCGTTGGCAATGATTGAGAACAAGGATCAGATCGTCCAGAAGTTCTTCAGGCTGAAGAATTACAGTCCATCACAGATGGGCCAGATTCTTCTGCCGTTGATTGGAGAGTACGGCCATGTGAGTGCCGACGAGAACACCGGCAGTCTGGCAGTGATCGATACGGTCAAGAACCTGATGCGTATAGAACTGCTGATCGAGCAGTATGACGTAGTCGAGGCGGCAGACCTCAATACCCGGATATTCGAGATAAAGTATGGCGATCCATCGGAAATAGTCACATTGCTGAAGACGCTGCTGAGCAGCGGCCTCAGCAGCAGCTCGGGTGTACCGGCTCGTGGTCCGTCAGTGCCAAAGCCAAAATCCGGTCCCCCCTCCGGCAGTAATCCCAGGGACAAGAAGCCGAGCAAGACCGGAGCAACAGCAACGACAGTCACTGTTGGGACCAGCCGGACACCGGCCATACTTATTCCCGAGACGACTTACAACTGGATTATCGCAAAGGCGACGTCTGAGGACATGAAGATGATTGCCGAGTGGATTGAAAAGCTGGACAAAGCCGTTCCTACAATCCTGGTCGATTATCCGCTTTCAAGAATCGAGAACAAGAATCAAGTCGTTCAAAGGTTCTTTAGATTGAAGAACTACGGATCTGCCCAGATGGCTGAAATTGTCACGCCTCTGCTTACTGATGCCGGTCTTGTAACTGCCGACCAGAACACCCGAACTCTGTTTGTGGTTGATACGGTCCAGAATCTGATACGTCTCAAAGGGATTATTGAACAGTTCGACGTGCCCGAAGCCGAACAGGCCCGGCAGGACATTTTCGAGATTTATTATGGCGATCCGTCGGAAATCGTCCAGGTATTGAGGATGCTTCTGAGCTTTGACGGCACGGGAGCAAGCAGTTCCGGACGAGATCGAAGCAGGTATGGTTCAAGCAGCTCCTACGACAGAAGGCGCAGTACCAGTTACGTCAGTTCCAGAGGAGGCCCATCGCCAGTGAAAGGGACCGGTCAGGTGCCAATCGTCCTGATCCCGGAGCCCAATCGCAGATGGATCATTGCAAGGGCATCTGCCGAAGATATGAAGAAGATTGCCGAGTGGATAGAGAAACTCGACAAGGAACAGACAATCTCGCGAGAACACGAGACAATCACGCTGGGATACGCCAATGTTTCCGAGGTGGCGGTGCGGATCAATGAGGCTATACAACAGATGCCGGGGACTGAACTGGAAGCGAGCGTTCTTGTTCAGCCGTTGGTACAGGCAAGGCAGATTATGATTTTCGGCAGGCCGGAGATGCGTGAAATGGTCAAGAAATTGATTGCCGAAATAGACGTCCCCACGGGTATGTTTCAGACAAGGATTTTTAAGCTGGAACATGCCGATCCCGACAAGATCAAAGAGAACCTTGAAGGTCTTTACGAGCAGGAAGCGGGTTATTCTTATAGTTATGGCTATAGTTATAGCGGTTATAGCAGAAGATCGCGTACCGTTGAAACTCAGGACACGGTAAGAATCATATCATTTCCAACGATGAACCAGATAACGGTGATTGCCTCGCCGGAGAACATGCTCAAGATTGAAGAGCAGATAAAGGAATGGGACATTCCGCTCGATCTGGACCAGGTCCTGCCGAGAGTTTTTGCACTGCGCAATTCCGATCCCAGGCAGATGGCGAACCTGCTCACAAGACTCTTTAGCGAACAAGACAGCAGCGGCAGAGATAACTTTTACCGCTACTATTTCGGCTACGATTATGAAGAAAAGAAGAAAATTGTCGGGCCGCTCTTTGGACAGCTAACATTCGAAGAAGTACCGGGCACAAAGAAAATCATCGTCATAAGCAATGTTGCCGGAGCATACGATGTGGTTGAGAACCTTATAACAGAGCTCGACAGCCAGGAAATAGGTGAAGTCCCGGAAGTTATCGAGCTAAAGTACGCCGATCCGGAGGATCTAACCGAGCGTCTTAATGCATTGTTCGTCGAACCGGGGCTGCAGGCGCGGATTCGTCTGACGACCCAGGGATTGCGCGGGGAGTCCGCGATGGATGGAACGGGCGCAAACAATGCCGGCTCAAACAACGAAAATCAGCAGAGCAATGACGAATACACACCGCCCTGGTCGAGCGCCGGGGCACGAAACATTATGGGCCTTGGCCAAGAAATGCCAATCAGCAATATCATTGGGCGGGTTCGCTTTGTGCCGGAACCGCATACTAAGTCGATCATGGTCCTGTCTCCACCGGAATTCATGGACGACATAAAAAAGCTTATTGATAAACTTGATGTGCCGGGCAAGCAGGTGGTTATCGAAGCGATCATTGTGGAGGTTGAGCATACCAAAGTGACGTCTCTCGGGATCGAGCTATCGACGAATCCTCAGGCGTTTGGGACATTAGGTGAAAACGCGATCGTTGCGCTGGGCAATTTGACGAACATCGCAACTCATGGCTCGGCAGTCGGGACCATATCGCCCGGTCAAGGCGTGGCCGCCACCGGTTCGGGATCAGTGCTTGGCGTCGGAACCGACATTTACGCATTGATTGACTTTCTTATCAAGACAACCAACGCCAAGGTCCTGAATCAGCAAACACTCTGGACCAAGGACAATGAGCAGGCGAATTTCTTCAAAGGCAGCGAAGTGGCGTTCCGTGGCAGCGAATCAATAACACAGCAGACGACCAGCCAAAACATTGACTTCAACAGGGTTGGTATGGAACTGCGGGCCCGGCCGAGTATTACTCCCGAAAACAACGTCGATATGATTGTCAATGTCGAGATTTCCCAGTTGACCTCAGCTCTTGTAAACGATCAGCCCGTCAGGACCGTAATGGAGACCACGACTAACATGATCGTACAGGACGGCCAGACGCTTCTGCTCGGCGGCATTTTGTTTCAAAAGAACAGCACAATCGAGCACAAGCTTCCGCTGTTCGGTGACGTGCCGCTGGTCGGGGGCCTTTTCCGGCATAAAGAGGAAATTCTGTCGAACAGCGAGATGTTCGTATTCATGACCCCGCGTGTAATCGATGAACCCAGCGCCACACTGCTCGAGGCAACAAGTTCACGGGAAAAACTCGACGAGATCAGGGAAGAAATGAACATGGAAGAGTGACATGACATGCTGGAAAAGTTGAGAGAAAAATGATGAACACACAAATAAACAGATTAATTGTTGTTTTCACATTTCTTTGTATTTGCCGGATCAATATCGCTCAAGATACAAAGAAAATTACATGCACAGGCAAGTTAGTTGATTCCGATGGTCAACATATCAAAGGTGCAAAGGTCGCATTGTACTTATACACTCGGCAGATCAATTCATTTTCCTATGGTATAAACCCGACAGAAGAATTAACAACCAAGGCTGACGGTGGCTTTTCTTTCAGCGTGCTTGCCGACAGTGATAACTACGTTAATGGATATGTAATTGCTGAAAAAGAAGGATTTGCATTAGGATGGTTTAGATGGGACATGCGCAAGGGTAATGTGGAACCTGAGATTGAATTAAGCAGGCCGAACGTTTTGGCTGGTGCAGTGATTGATGAGAATGGCAAACCTGTTCCGGCTGCTCGAGTGAGCATCTATATGCTGCTTATCGGAGAAGGAGAAAACAAACAATACCTGTCCAGACCTTTTACGTCGACATTATTATCCACCGAAACAGATGTAGATGGCAAATTCAAATTCACAAATTTGCCGCATGGTACGACTGCAGACTTGATGGTAGAAAAAACAGGCTTTGCCAGTATGAATACATGGACCACAAGTGCTCGGTTGACTTACGCTGTTGGGCAGAAGGATATCAAACTTGTGCTGCCGGTCGAGGCGAGAATCGAAGGTGTTGTCCTGGAAAAGAAAACCGGCGAACCGGTTGCCGGTATAAGGCTGATTGTGAAGGAGCAGAATCGCTGGGTTCAAGATGCTTTTGAATCAAAAGACGATGGGACAATCAGCATAAATTCTCTAACACCCGGTAAATACAAACTGGAGGTTTTACCGCCGGAAGCGAAACTGGCGGATTGGGCTGCCGAACCTGTGGAAGTAATGGCCGAGAAAGGTAAAACCACCAACGATGTAAGAATCGAGCTTGTCAAAGGTGGTGTTTTGGAGATTGCAGTCACCGATGCCATGAGCGGAAAACCGGTAGATAATGCAGGCGCGACCGTATTGAATCAACCTGGCAATCAAAGTTTTTATGGTCTTTCCGGTAAAGATGGAATTATAAGGATTCGACTAATACCCGGGGATTATTTTTTGTGCGATGGAGTTTACAAGAGGGGTTATTCGATTAGAGAAGGAGAGGAACCTTTTACAATAGAAGACGGTAAAACAGAACGCCTGGAATATACGATTTTTCCTGAGTCGATGATTACCGGCACTGTTCATGATGAAAAAGGCACTCCTTTGGAAGGTGCCACACTTATGGCCTGGCCCTTTTTGAGACAACAGAAAGTTGTCGCGAATATCGGAGGAAAGTTTAAAGTTGTTTATGACAAGCAAAATTTGGCGAGCGGTGAATGCCCGACTTTGCTTCTTTGCAGATACGAAAAGGATAACCTGGCGGCTGCCTTGGAAGTCGACGAAGATGTGCGGAAACTTGACATTACACTCATGCCCGGCATAGCCATTTTTGGGAAAGTAGTGGATCTTGATGGAAATGGCATCGAGGGAGCCAAGCTTCGGGTGAGTTTGTGCAAACCAAGTTTGAGTTGGCCGATAACACCAATCAATCCAATACGCGACGAGACAAAGACGGACAAAGATGGGATATTCGAAATCAAAGCAATACCAGTCGGACACAAATATGTTCTCTCAACAGATGCCGAAGGATACGGCAGAAATAATTCTGAACAGATAGAAACGGACAATGTAGCAAATAATCAGATTGATATGGGAAATATAACATTGGCTGTGGCCAATCTTTCGGTCTCTGGCATGGTTGTTGATGAAAATGACAAACCTGTGGCCGGTGTAAATGTTAGAACCTATACACAAAGTCAACCATATCGAAGAGCGATAACAGATTCAGATGGTAAATTCACCCTTGAAGGAGTCTGTGCCGGGAAGATAAATATCCTGGCTGCCAAGCTTGGTACACCATTAAATGGCTCTGTCTATGCCGACGGTGGAATGACCGATATCAAAATTGTGATAAGTGAGAAATCTTTGCCTACTCGCTATGTAACGAAACAGCCGGCTTCGCTTGTTGGCAAGCCTTTACCCGAACTGAAGGACCTGAAAATAGAATTACTTCCGGCCGATCTTGATAATAAGAGAATACTTATCTGCTTCTGGGACATGAATCAGAGACCATCACGGAATTGCCTCCGGCAGTTATGCAAAAGAGCACAAGAGCTTAAGGCAAAAGATATTGTAGTTGTTGCCGTTCAGACTTCGCAGATTGAAGAAAATGCGCTCAACAAGTGGATCAAGGACCAAAACATCTCCTTTCCGGTTGGAACTGTCGATGGTGATGAAAAAGAAATCCGTTTCAAATGGGGCATAAAATCACTGCCGTGGCTGATTCTGACGGATAAACAACACATTGTCCGCGCGGAAGGTTTTGCTATGACTGAGCTGGAAGAAAAGCTAAAGGCTAACAAGTGAAAGGCCAAGCTCATGCGACGATTAAGCTGGATTATAGTTGTGCTGTTGTCCTTCGCGACTTGTGCCGGGGCGGGACAAGCTGATTCACGTATTATAAATTTCCCGTCAAAGAAATCCATAGGGATGCTTTATGTACTTGATGCAAGCAAGGTGGATACAGGCAGTTATGACGACTGGGAATTGCTCTACGAGGCAACCCGCAATGTGACAGTGCCGGCAGGTAAGGCACTGAGACTGAATATAAACAAAGAAACAGGTGAAGACTTATCACCCCTATCTGCACTGGCGCCCAATGATCTGATGGTACTCAATTTTGAAGGTGTCGAGATAACGGATGACCAGCTACGGCATATATCTCATTTGACCGGCCTTAAGGAATTGGATCTTTCCGGAACTAATATACTTGGCACGGGATTGAAATATCTGACAGGGCTTAAATCCCTCAGGACACTATGGTTGAGTAGAAGTCATGTGGGTGATAACGAGTTGGCATATCTTTCTTATTTTCCAGCCCTGAAAAGGCTTGAGCTTTGGGGAACCCCGACAAATGATGCCGGTATGGTGCATGTAGGAAAAATTACTTCTTTGGAATCGCTGTCGCTAAGTAGGGGGGTAGGAAACGAAGGCCTCATGCATCTTAAGAATCTTATTTCACTGAGGTCTCTTATTGTCAAGAATCCTTCCATCTCAGATAGAGGCATATCTTACTTGGCCGGTATGACACAGATGGAATCTCTACAAATCCAAGTAACACAGATAACCAATGAAGGCCTGCGACATATTGAACAGATGAAGAAACTCAAGAGCCTAAATCTGATAGAAACTCGCGTTACTGAAGAAGGATTAGTTCATATAAAAGATCTAACGAATCTCGAACAGTTACGGTTAAATTTCCCGCTCACAGACGTCGGCCTGATGCATCTGTCAAATCTGACATCGCTCAAGAGTCTGCCACTTGGTGCAAACTCAATCACTCGGCAAGGGCTTTATATCTTGTCGGAGATGAAATCTGTTGTGGAAGTTTTCATACACAGTGAGAGAAAAAACGGCATTTATAATACCGATGCCATTGTGAAAGAATTAGCCGGTTCGCTCAAACTAAAGTCCATGTTCATTTATGGTGGTCTTACGGATGAAGGACTTATGCATCTGAAGAATATGAAGTCTTTGCAAATACTCAATATTTGGGGATCGCGAGTCACTGGAAAGGGCATTGCGACACTGTCTGAATTACAGTATCTAAACACGATGTCACTGCACGGATCGACACTTACCAGTAAAGAATGGGAGGCCATTGGAGAGCTGTCCTCTTTGGAATATTTGGATTTAGATTATATCCAATCGAAGGTTACTGATGTGGACATTGCCCATTTATCAGGATTAACTCGCCTAAAGCGATTGACCATTGATACCCAAAAATTAGATGACGATGAAAGCATTACTTGTGACATAACCGATAAAAGCCTGATCCATATCTCCAAGCTTAAGGCGCTTGAGGTTTTACACCTGAGCGCTGCTAAGATTACAAATGAGGGACTCCAGTATCTTACCAGTCTACCAAAACTGGAGTATGTTCGTTTTGACTGCTGTGAAGCTTCTGAGCAAGATTTGAAACAACTTAAGAAAAAGCTACCTGGATTGCGTTGGCATATTGATTAACGTTCATCTCGGCAATCGGTTTCTGACATGAATAAATGAAGGGATCAAACCAATGCGACGAATAAGCGGGATTACTCTTATGCTGATATGCTTCACGACTTATGCCGGGGCAGGACACACTGATTCACGCATTATAAATTTCCCATCGGATCGATCCATGGGGATGCTTTATGTCCTGGATGCGAATAATGTGGACTCAAGCAGCTATAATGACTGGCAACCGCTCAGTGAGGCAACCGGTGATGTAACAGTACCGACAGGAAAGGTGTTAAGGCTGAATTTAAACAAAGATGCCGGCGATGATTTATCATCTTTGTCCTCGCTGGAGCCTAATGATCTTGTAATGTTATTTTGTTATGGCGTTGAAATACCGGATGACCAGTTGCGACATATATCCCACCTGACCGGTATTCAGGAAATTTACATGAGAAATTCCGGCATTCTTGGAACGGGATTGAAATACTTTAAAAATTTGAAGTCGTTAAAAAAGTTACGACTGGATGGTACCCATGTCGGAGACAACGAGCTTGCATATCTATCCGATTTGTCATCCCTTGAAAGTTTAAACCTTGGGGGAACACCAACGAGTGATGCCGGTATGGTGCATGTAGGAAAAATCACTTCTTTAGAGTCGCTGTCGCTAAGTAGGGGGGTGGGAGATGAAGGGCTTAGCCACATTGAAAATCTCGCATCGTTGCGGCGTTTTTTCGCCGGTAGTCAGGCGACAAGTGATGACGGCCTGGCACATTTGGCAAATATGTCACAAATGGAATGGTTGGATCTTCGGGATACTCAGGTTAGCGATGAAGGTTTGGTTCATCTTAAGAAAATGAAAAAATTGAAGAGCTTATTTTTGTATAAAACACGTGTTACTGAAAAAGGATTTGTTCATCTCAAAGTCCATCAGAACCTCGAACTACTAGAAGTTCATATTCCTGTCACTGACGTTGGTTTAGTTCACTTGTCAAATTTATCTTCGCTTAAGAGAGTGAGAATCAATTGTGACAAAGTCACTTCCAGGGGACTAAAAGCTCTCTCTAAAATGAAGTCATTGGAAGAGGTTTTAGTCAGAGGGGAAACAGGCACAGATGAAATTGCTGTAAAATTGGCGAGTCTGCCCGGATTAAAGATACTGACGTTTGGAGAATCTTTAACGGATGCCGGGCTTATCCAGTTACAGAATATGCAATCCCTTCAGGAGCTTCGTTTATATCGCTCACAAATTACAAGCAAAGGCATGGCCGTTCTTACCAAACTTCCGTCATTACGAAGACTAAGTCTTGATGACATGAATTTTTCCTCCGATGCATATTGGGAAATTCTGGGGGAATTGACCTCAATGCAGGTTTTAGAATTAGATGATATTCAATCTGAAATTACAGATGCACATATTGCACATTTAACAGGTTTGAGTTCCTTAAAGCGTTTAAACATCAGTCCCGACACAAAGCAACCCCTAAATATTACTAATATAGCTTTGAAACACATTTCAAATCTTAAATCGCTGGAGAGACTCACACTTCATGGTGCCAAAATCACAGACGAGGGACTTCAGCAATTGGGGAATCTTGACTCATTAAAATGGATGGATCTTCAAGGCTGTAAAGTCACTGAAACAGGCCTCCTGCAACTCAGGAAAAAAATTCCGGCGTTGGAATGGTATTTGTAAACCTCCAATAAGAAATGAATTTTTATAGCTGTGTATTCTTTTGTTTTTCATTATTGCTCTGATAGCTTTCGAAAATGCTGCCCAGATTTAGGGCATCCGGGTCACATTTAGTGCATTCGAGACAACGTATGCATTGCAGGTCGTTCGGTGTCTTTTCCGGTTCGATGCCGTATTCGCACAGTTTGTGGCATCGTTCGCAGTGCGTGCATTTGTCTGCGTCAAATCGCAGGAAGAATGCCGAGACACGATTGAACAGCGAGAATATTGCGCCCAGCGGACATAATACCCTGCACCACGGTCGCTTTACGAAAAAGATTGCGATCAAAAACAGAACGAGTATTGTCATCTTCAAAACGCTTGGCCAGATAATCTCTTCGCCGGCAATTGCCTGTCCTGCCATAGTCGGCACCGCTGCCTCAAGTGCTCCGGCAGGGCAGAGGCGGCAGACAAAGAGCGGGTGTCCTTCGCCGAAGAAGTAGGGCACGGCCAGCACCGTTACAATCAGCACGATGTAACGAAAGTATCCGGTAAATTTAGGCAGGTCGAATTTCGGCGTCGGGACTTTGGCCGCCAGGTCCTGCAAAAAGCCGAACGGGCAGGCCCAGCCGCATATCAGTGTGCCGAATAAAGCACCGACAGCAATCAGCAATCCAACAGCGATAAAAGGAAAAACGTGGAGCGCGCTGAATTGAGCGATAACGCCGATAGGGCACCCAAATGTCGCCAGGGGACACGCGTAGCAGTGAAATACGGGCGAGCACATAGTGTGCAGACGAAAACCTGCCGGATCCAGCCAGACTACAAGAAATGCCGCCTGAATCCACATTCGCCAGCCGATTATTTTAGAAATGAATCTGCCTGCTTTACTTTTATCGACCATGGCCGCCATGGTCTCCTTATTAACTGGGTCAGGTCGAACAGGTTTCGGGAGGCTTTTCGCCTACTTCGTATGTCTGCCTGATTTTGCCGGACTCATCCCGCTTGACGCCGCTGACGGATGCTTCTTTGATAAGAGCGGTTTCCGACTTGGCGAGCAGCACAGGCTCGCCGCCTTGCTGGGCAGTAACTGTTGTCGAATGAAAGAATGCTCCGTATCCAAGCAATGCCGCCCCGAGCAGCACGAGCAGGCCGAATATGAGGATTTTCGCATTTTTATTTGTCATTAAAGCATTCTTTTACTTATTTTATCGACCGGCGTTATCCAATTTGTTGCCTTTTTTCCGGCGATTCAAAATGGCGGAGGCGAATGGGAATCGAACCCACCCGGGACCTTATCAGCCCCACACTGGTTTTGAAGACCAGGGGCACCACCAGGCACCAGTCACCTCCGCAGAGGATTATTTATTATTTTATCAGATTCCATAATAATATATCCGCTTAATCCAGTCAATGAATACCCGTACCGAACGATTTTTCTCTTACAATCCGGCTCCCTAATTCTAAAAGAGGCGAGTAAATGCGATTCCCCTTGGTTTGAACATCCAAAGTCCATATTGTATAAGACGACCAGCAGAGTTAAGTGTTACATGAAATCTGCTAATATTTTCTTTCTTTTGGCAGATCATAAGCATGAAATTGGCCCATTCGACCGAGTTCAGGGTAAACTTTGTTTTTTCAACTTACCTTTCTTTGTCTTTACTAATAACCAAGAACTAACAACCATTAACCATATAATTGGCTTTGAATTGGCTTTGTTTTTTCGCCGCCTCAAAGCATTAAACTTTTCATAAACACTTTATATATAAGTACTTAAGCTCATTTTGCCCTTTCAAAAATTGGCTTTGTTTTTTCAACTTGTATTTTGTCATACACAGATTTACCCTGATTAACACTGTTATGTGTTTTTGTCATTCCCGCGGAGGCGGGAATCCAGGATTAATACTCTAATTCACTAAATTCACCAATCAACTCAATTTTCACTACAAACTACAAACTATGAACTAACAACTAATACATTCTACGAACGGCAATCCAAAAAGGCGGAGAAATTCCAAAAAAAGTCCGTGACACGGCACTCTTTCCCGGAATAATTAGTTCTTTAATAATTTCTGTTTTTTTTATTTTTTTCTTGCTTTCACTTCATGTCAGAAATATCTTAAATCGAACTTAGCGGATAGAACAGCTTTGAAGCGGCAACAGCGTATTTTGTGCTTACTTTCTTACTTTACGCCGAGAGGATTGCGATGTTATGCGGAAACCATATACGGTCAGGTGGATCATGGTGATCGACTCAATGAACGTTCTGACAATATGAGGGAAGTCTTATGTCAAATGATGAAGTAGAAATCAATTACGAAAAGCTTGCCAATACAATCGTCATTGCTCTTCAAAAGGGTGGGCAAATCCTACGGGCGGGACCAATAAAGACGTTTGGCATTGCAACAATTACCTCCGACAACTGTGAGTATATTAGATTTAACTGTGGAAATAGGAATTACGGTTTTGAAAAGGACGGAAAAGCCTCCTGGATAGAGACAGTAAAGTACTCTCACAGGCATAAAGCAAACATTGAAGTCATAGATAATGGAAATACGACGAATCCCGATGGTAGTTATGTACCAACCGACATCCACGATGCATAAGATTAAAAACGTGTGGGGAATATTTGGGACATTTATCCATTCGTCGGAAATTAGGAGCGAAAGGTACATTTTTCGATGAGTTGTGTTTGATGATGACGGGCTTTGATAGAGGGCAGCGGACGTCGCTCATACGCCGTCGCTGAGTCCAGTCGTTTGGTCGTATGGAGCATAAAGTTTTATTTAATCGTTACAATTAAGAAGGAGAACATGAATATGGCCGGAAAATCGAAAAAACCCAAAAGCACAAGAAGGAAAGCAAAGGACATTTCAGTATTAGAGGCGCTCTTGGGGAAACTGATTTTTGATGCGAGATTGAGAAACCGTTTCTTTAAAAACCCAGAGAAAGTAGCGTGTGAACTGGGAGTGAGGAAATGTGTTGCTGATAGTATCCTCGCAATTGGCAAAGATGGGATTAACGAATTTTGCAAAAAATATGAGAGAGCGATATTGAAGGCTTCCTCAATTATCATCTTTTGCATGTAGGCGCATTCACGCTGTTCTATTTGGATTGAAAAGGAAGGAGTAGATGAACCTAATCGAAGTACATGGTTTCAGGGCTCTGGGCCAAAATCTTGCGCTTAAGGTCGAGAAAAATGAAGTAGTTGAATTGACTGAAGAAGGTTCTGAACTGCTTAATGATATCTGTCAGGCAACTAAAGAATATTCCGGATCGAATATGCCTATGAAGAGAGTCTGGCGATCTCACCCGGGATTTAGTGAACTTCATAAAAATGGGCTATTCAATACTTCTGATTCCAGACTTTCGGATGCCAAGATCAAGGTTTATGAATTATCGGGAGATATTAATTTGACACTGAATGTCTCTCAACAATGCAACCTTAAGTGCAACTATTGTTATGCTCGACACTCTACCGACAATATGAAGCCTGAAATTGCAAAGCGATCGATCGATTTCCTTTTTGAAGAATTTTCTGCACTTAAGCGATTCTCGTTGTCTTTTTATGGAGGTGAACCTTTACTTAACTTTAATACTATAAAGTCGGCGGTTAACTATGCTGTTGAACGATGCGCTCGTGCAAACCTACAAAGGCCTGAGTTCGGCCTTACAACAAACGGTACTTTGATGAATTATGATATCGCGGAATTTTTGGGTTCACACTCTTTCCATATAACTGTGAGCGTGGACGGGGACAAAACAGCCCACGACCTAAACAGAAAATATCCTGATGGCCGAGGTTCCTATGCTGATGTCATCAAGGCGCTTGATATCCTAAAATCTACCCCTGGAGTGGTTATTGGGACTAGCTCTGTATTAGGTCCTCAATCCAGCGTTATCGCCATTTATGAACATCTAAACGATGCAAAGATAACCGACCTTAAAATCGAGTATGCTGTTGATTTCTGCGAAGGTTGCGTATATGCGGGGATGGACCGGAATATGTATCTTGAGGAGACTAAGAAGCTTGCTCAGATTTGTCTGTCCGAGATACTCTCACGTCAACCTCCCAAATACAAGATATACAACAACAGGCTTTTGCTCCTATGGGGCAACGCCACTAAGAGGACTTTTTGTCCTGCCGGATGTGAGAGAATTGCTGTTTCCCCCGATGGCAATATATATCCATGCGGTCCTGCCGCAGGCCTGAATCAATGGAGGATTGGTCATATTGACGAAGGTTTTGACAAAGGGCTGGAAGATTTCACCCATTTCAACCAAGAAGATTCCGTAAGGAAATGCAAGGATTGCTGGGCTAGACACTTATGCTTGGGCGGCTGTCCATTAAGGCGCTCGGATGATGAAATATGTGAAATAAACCGTGAAACGACCGAGACAGCAATTGGAATGTATGCAGCCATCAGAAGGTCTGATCCTATAGCATTAACTGTATTAGTCGACCATAATTTCCTTGATGATGATGTATTTGAAAGAATAATATAGGTATCCTTATTTTAGATCGGCATCGAACTCTTTGGGATTTGGGGAAATTAGGGGCAGCAGAGCAGCTGACAAGACCGCCATCAAGCGGGTGAGAGTCCCACCGTACCAATTACACAGTTCAGGCACAAAGCGATACGACAGCTCATGGTGGGTAACCGCATAAGTTCTGTGTGGATTTATTGGAGAAGTTGGGGCTGTTGAAAAAGTTCATGTTTTTCTTTATCTGTTTTGCTGGTAACCTTGCTTTCATTCGCGAGAAGTTTCTTTTGTAGATCAGAGGACACCTTACGTGTTTCTGTCTTTCATTAAGGTCCTTCCCTATCTCGTATAGTTAATCTGTTAAGAATTCCTGTTTCGCTTGTAAAAGATCATTGTCGGGGAGCTAAATGTTAGAGGAAAATATCTAAAATATTGTAACGTTTTGCGGATGTAGTGCCTCTTATATAAGAGAGCTTCAATTCTTACTGTAAATATGTGCTGGAAAGAGTATTTTGATTCATTTTTTAAGAAGGGAGATTTTATTATGGTTCGTTCAATAGATTTCAAAAGTGCTCTTATTGGCGGTTTTGTAGTAGCTATGGTCGTAATTTTAGCAGGAGCTGTGGATAATGTGCCGTCTGTGCGATATGGACGGTTCCAGATGGAAACAAATGACAATTACGCTTTCATTTTAGATTCTGCTACCGGCCAGTTGTGGTCAGAAATGTTTCCGGTTTTTCAGTCGAATATTGTTGTAGCACCTGATCCGAATTTCTATGCTCCCAAAACACTCCCACATATTACAGCGGAGCCATAATAACTGAAACATGCTGGAGCTTGATCTTGTTGTAGGGTGCGATGAATCGCACCACTTCTACCATATCAAGACGATCGTTACGGCATAGTCCAAATAGCTTTCTCATTTTCACCGAAGAAGCCGACCTTGCCGTCCTGTTGGTTAACACGGATATTCACTGATTTGCCTTTGTCCCCGCCTAATAATAAAGATGTGCCGCTCCCATCTTCCAGCATTAAAAGGCCGGCGTGAATGTCTGGCTTCCGCGGCCCCTTCGCCAAATTAATCATTGTCCCGCCCGGACTGTCTCCCGCCGGAGAAGTGCTCCTTAAGACAATACTTCTTGGCTTCTGGCTTGGCTCGCGGCCGTCGGATAAAAACAGTGTCGAGCCGCTGTCATTAACTCTCGCCAAGAACAATGGTGCTTCTGCGTGTTTCATTAAAACCAGTTCAACACCTTCTTTATAAGCCATAAGTGAAATCCCCCGCTTATGGTCAGGGCCCTGGGCAGTTAGTCCTATTGCTGATCTGTTATCATCGGCGCTGAGCACTATACCCGGCTTCCCATCAGGGGCAATAACCTCAATCCGCCCGGCTTGCAGCACTTGCGGTATCGAATCGGGCATTTTTGCTCCAACAGTGAGTGATATGAGCAGCAAAACTGCGAATAATCCCGTCATGTATCGCCAGCGACGGTTTGTTCTTTCGAGCGATTCTATTCTTTTTTCAATTTCCGACATAATTATTTTTCCTTATTTTGTTCGTAGAAGACCATTGCCGGTGAGCCGGCAAAGCTTATGCCCATCCAGGCAGCCTCGTCGATTTCATCCTGAGTGAATCCTTTTTCTTTTGCCTTCTTCAGGTGCATTTTCAGACATGGCTCACATCGTGTTGCGACCGACAGGGCGATGGCCATTGCCTGCTTAGTATAGGCGTCCAGGCCGTGAGGAGAGCTTGCGGCACCGAGAAAAGCTGTGAATTTTGCCTTAATTTGATCGATCTCGGAGCCTGCTTTGGCTCCCGCTGAAGAGGGCACAGCATCGGCACAACATGCAACCTCTTCGCTCGCCGCCACAGCGGGCGCTGGTTGTGTTTGTATTTCGTCAGGAATTATTTTTGTTTTAGGCTGGCTTGGAACTGGGGCTGGTATTTTTTGTTTGCCGGTTGTTTTTATGTGGACGAGTCCCGGGCCTTTCTCAAGAATTCTGCCGACAATCGCAGCGGCGGAGATTCCGGCATTATGAAGGGCTTTCAGGAAATCTTCGGCGTCATTTTCTGCTATCGCAATCAATAGTCCGCCGGACGTCTGCGCATCGTAGCACATATCGACCATCTCCTGCGGCAGGGCATCGGAAGGTACGATTCTCTCGCCGCACGATTCCTTGTTTCGCTCGATCGCGCCGGGCAGGATTCCCGCTGCTGCGTATTCGAGCACACCGGGAAACAGCGGAATATCGTCCCAGATGATTTCGACGTCCACGCCGCTCGAAAGGGCCATCTCGGCAAGGTGTCCCATCAGGCTGAAACCCGTCACATCGGTACATGCGTGTGCTCCGAATTTGACCATTAGCTCCGATGCTGTTTTGTTTAGTGTGGTCATTGATTCGGCGGTTGCTTCGACGCTTTGGGCTTTAGCCCTGCCGATCTGAGCGGCGAAGGCGACGATTCCCGTACCGAGCGGCTTGGTCAGGATGAGCACGTCGCCGGGTATAGCAGCGGCGTTGGTTACGATTTTGTCCGTTTTTATCGTGCCGGTGACAGCGAAACCTGCTTTGATTTCGCTGTCATTGATGCTGTGGCCGCCGATGATGGCAACTCCGGCTTCGTTCATCTTGTCGATGCCGCCGGACAGAATCCGGCTCATGGCTTCGTCAGGGACTTTGCGGACGGGAAAACCGAGCACGGAAACCGCGGTCATAGGCGTGCCGCCCATTGCGTAAATGTCGCTGACCGAATTCGCCGCTGCGACCTGCCCGAACGTGTACGGATCGTCCACGGATGGTGTAAAGACATCCACGGTCTGCACGAGTGCCGTGCCGTCGCCCATATCGTACACGCCGGCATCGTCTCCCGCCGGCACGCCGACCAGCACGCGAGGGTCATCTACGGCGGGCAAATCCTTCAATACCTGCTTGAGAAACGCCTGGTCGATTTTCGAAGCGCAGCCGGCCTTTTCCACGAGCTTTGTCAATTGCACCGGGCCGGTAGGGGCTTCGGGCCGCTCTCCGGCGCAAGAGCAGATGTTCTTTTCCTTGAAGACATCACAAGGGCACGGCAGCCTGTGATCACAAATGCAGTGGCCCAGCCGTATCGAACGCTGCATGACTCGTTTTCGTCTTTCCATGTTTATCATTTTGATACCTCAATAAAAGTGAGCAGAAATTATATCCTTTATGTATCCACAATGCAAGCGAGGCCCAGCAGATGTTATGCGTTTGCTTTTTTCAATTGTTTGGATGCAAGTATTGCCGCACCGAGCGCGCCGGTCATTTGCGGATCGGGGCAGATGCTGACGTTTTGCCCGAGAGCGTTTTGCATAGCGTCGGCCATTCCGGAAACCATAGCCACGCCTCCGGTGAAGATAACCGGCGGCTCGGCGCTGCGGCCCGCCATTGAAATAATACGTGCGGCAATAGAAGCCTGGACACCGGCGACGATGTCTTCTCTGGCCGTGCCGGAGGCGAGCAGGCCGGTAATCTCCGTTTCCGCGAAGACGACACACATGCTGCTTATAGCAGCCGGATTTGTGCTATTTGCAGCCAATTTGCCGAGGGCTTCGAGCTTTACGCCGAGGCGCTCGGCAACGACTTCGAGGAAACGTCCCGTGCCTGCCGCACAGCGGTCATTCATGGCAAAATCCCGTACCCTCCCGTCGTTGTCCAGCCGCATAAGCTTGCTGTCCTGGCCGCCGATGTCGATAATGGTCATGCTGTCCGGCAGAAGATGATGAACTCCCACCGCGTGACATGTAATTTCCGTGATTGTCGTATCGGCAATACTAACGGCGTTTCGACCGTAGCCTGTCGCCACGATTGTTGCGACGTCTTTTTTATTAATGCCGTGCTTTTCCAGCACACTTTTGAACAATGCCAGTGAGAGTTTGTCCTGCTCGACGCCCTGGTCTGCAAGACCTTTAGCTATGACCTGCATGTTTTCGGTGTCTATCAGGATGATTTTTATTGCTCTTGAGCCGGCATCTATTCCTGCACAAATCATTATCTTCTCCGTTTTCTTAGCGATGTTTGACAACGAGATTTAACAGTTTCTACGAGGGCTTGCAACCGGGTGTTCAGCGTCGGACGCATTGAGTCGGTTACGGGCGGCACTTCAATCTCCAGCACGGGAATGTCGAATGTTTCCTGCACGATTTCGCTGATGATCCTGCCTTCCAGTGCACAGTGACTTGCACCGGGAATGCGCGATATGAGAACCGCCTCGGCACCGAACAGTTCTATGTCAGTACATATTCGCTGTGCCCGGTCGATCGATGAGCCTGCCATCGGGTCAGCAAGAGCCGTCTGCGCCAGGGCCTCAAGCGGCGGCAAATCTTCGGGAATTTCATCCAGCGCGTGCGTGAAAAGATACTCGGTGCCGCATATCCTGCCGCCGCAGTCTTCGAGAAGGTTCATTACCTGCAGATCTGCGACCGGATTGACCCAAAAGATCCTCGCCGCATCAGCATCGAGAACGCCATTTCCGGCGCTGACACGATTTTTCACTTCATTGAGTAATTCTTTCAGTACGACGATTGTCTCCTGCCGGTCCGAGCAAAAGTGAATAGCAAGCATCTCGGCGATGAGCATTTCAAGTGACGGAAGAGGGCACCGTTCAGCGGTGAAAGCGAGCTTTCGAAGCTCAGTTAGTAACCTTCGAACCTGATTGGCTTTTTGTATTCCGGCAGAAAGCTTCCGCTCGTCTAATTTTTCGCCCGCTAATTCTTCCAGGGCGGCCTTGATTCGTTCAAGCTGCGATTTGACGAATTCGACCTGGCATTTCGGTGCCGAGAATCCGCCCGGCAGATTTACTGCCGGCTCATCGGGCTCGGGATTGCGCCGGTGAGGGATTTCCCACCAGAAGACGGGATGCCCGAGGCCGTTTAATCGCTGGGCGATAGCGGAAAAATCATCGCAGGTTGCGCCGACGCTGCAGATAAGCATGTCCGGAATGGGAAAATGTGCTCCGGTGACAAAGGCCCCGAGCATCGCACGCACCGGGCAGAATGACTCATCGATTCCGAGTGAGTCGGCGATTTCGAGCAGCCCGGCGCCGAGTTCCATCACGCACGGAATCCACCAGGCACCATCGGGATAAAAGGCGACAATATCTTCAAAGGAGTACGCCATTACCGGCACGGTTCCGAGGTCTTTCATTGTGCCGACGATTTTCCTGCCGGCCGTGCGGGCTTCGTGCAGGCGGTCTTCTTCGGTCAGCAAAAAGTTCCACAGCCTGAGAGCCGCGGCGGAATTGTCAAACCGAAGCTTCAAAAGCCTCTGGTCTCCACCCTCGACGTGCCTGCTGAGAGGGCCGCCGTAGTCCGGCTGGTATGCTCCTGTTTTGGACAACTGCTCGTATCGCAGATCCCATTCCTGAAGCGTAATTCGTTTCGGCATATCACTCACTGCAGCATCTCCAGGAATGCACGAATTCGATTTATTGAACGATATCCATCTGTTTCGTTGTCGCCGGCTGTGTCAATGTCGAGAACCGGCAGGTCGGTCCAGTCCTTCAAACGCCTCAGTTCCGCGTGCCACATGTCACACCACAGGTGCCGGCAAAAAATAATCCCCTGAACATTTCTTGAATCAAACTCTGCTTCAAGCCATCTGTAAAGCCCGCTGTTCGGCCTGCGTGAGGCATCACATATTCCGCCGAAGTAGGAGTTGGCCAGCTCCATGAGCGGCTCTTCATGCAGCCGGCGGCGGTCAAATTTGCTACACAGGCCCCGCTCACCGGTTTCGGTCGCATCCAGCACAATTCGTCCGCCCGATTGCTCGATTATGTCGAATAAATCAAGATCCTGTTTCATTAACGGCCCGCCAACTATCGCCAGAGAGACACCACTAATTTGTAACTCGGTGTCTCTGACACGATTAGTCGTCTGATCCGGTCCATCCCGGCCGAATGCCGCAATTGCTTCAGCGTATTTTCTGGCTGGCAAACATTCTCTCGCTGTAAGGACAGTCGCCCGGGCGGTGTCGTATTCGAGCATTATATTTATCAGCATGTCATTTGACGGCGATTTGCCGCCCAGCCGGGACAGGAACCGGCCAAGACGTTTGAGTTCGTCGACATACAATTTTTGAGATTCGATATTCTGCCAAGTATTCGGCACATTCATAAGAAATGCCGGAAGCTCACACTTGCGTACAAGAATATCGAAAACCCGTCGCATCTGGTCGCATACTGTCGTTACGATGACTCCCTCGGCGTCTTTATTATTCATCGCTTCACTGATAAAGCTCCGGACAAATGGGCAGACGCCTTCTGTTCGAATGAACATAGAGGTCGAATCTACACGGTCGAGTAATAGCCTGCTCGCGCGCAGGCCATGCGCAGCAATCCATTCGGCAGGCACATATGGACACGTGTAAATGACCGCCTTCATCAGCCCGAGCACTCCTGTCCATTGGCCTGCTGTCGGATTGTTTCGAACAGAGCTTCTACTCTCAAAGCGATACGTGCCGAATCGGACGGCGAGTAGTCCGTTTCAATCCTAAGATACGGCAAGCCGAGCTCTTTCTCGGCCAGCTCTTTGACGAAATACGACTCAACATCATATGTCAGGCAGGCCTGCCAGATCAGATCGATAATGCACTGCGGATGGTATTCTTTTGCCAGCTCGCGAAGCACATCCAGTCGCCGCTCGTTTGTTGTCATTACCGAGCAGGGCAGCCGTAGATACTTTTCGGCCAGAGCAGGAATCGGGTCGTCCGCTTTTTCGTCAACATCTTCGAGAATGGGCTTTAACCCCGTGCAGTTGTCCATACAGACGACGAGGCCTCCGTGTGACTCGATGATGTCAAGAACGCGTTCGGCCCCGTGTACGATTGGTACGCCGGTCAGCAACACACGCACAGCAGAATTTGTGCCGGAGCCTGCCTTTTGATTTTTCAGCAACTCGATTGCTTTGGCATATTGCTCAAGGTCGGCATCGATTCCCGAAATGATGCTCTTGAAATCCAGCAGTTGCCTGCCGGTAAGCGGCGGCGATTCCGACTTCATAAGTGCCGCCAGCTCACGCCGTAATGTCCGTTCGCGGTTCATAGTCTTGATGGCTTTTTTAATTTTTGCGTCCGTGACTTCAACGCTGAAATGATGCTGAAGTTTGTCCCTGAGCTTTCGAAGCTCACTGACCCAATGTGCCATGGCGTCGCTGTCCGTGGGCTTTTGAGGCAATTCCATAATATACGTCGGCCGTGTCCGGCCCATTAATTCGTACATCTTTTTTTTACCGTCGCAGGTCGTCTCGGCAACAATTAAATCTGCCATTTCGAGAAACGGATTTGCTTTTTGGATGTGGTAGCCGTATGTCGATTTGATGAGCGGGCAAAGGTTCGCAGGCAGATGATCTTCGGCCGGAGGTATCATTTCCGCCGAGCCGCCGCACAGGCATACCGGCACTGCATCAGCGGCCATAATCAACTCTCGTGGAGTATATTCACACATAATCCCCACAATGTGTTTGCCTTTTGCTTTGGCATCCGTGGCGTAATCGTAGCAGTTCTGTATCATGTTGCCGAACCAGCCTAAGGGGCCAAAAGCTGGCCCCTTAGCTACCGGCTTTGTAGACGAGCATTTTGGCCCGGGGGGATTACATGGATCGCCTGGTTCTATATTTTTGCCATTCCTGTTGTTACCGCAGCATTTTCCCATTTTAATCCTCGAATCTAAGAGTGTTGCCTACTATTTCTTCCGGGCGACAAACAGACCCTGGGCGATTTTGCCCGCATGCGCCAGTTCCTTCATAAAGACCATTTCGGCGCCCATTGCCTGCATCAGCTCACTATTGAATCCGATTATTTTCAAAGCATCATACGTCAACTGCATATTAAGCATATTCAGGTATAAGTCAACATACGGCCCGAACCGGCCGGTGTCTTCGGAGGTGATGATTTCGCAATTGTTTGCCGTCAGTAAATCACTGTAGCCTTCGAGAGTTTGTACATTGGGAAACTTCATAAATGTCAGGAACCGCTCTGCTTCGGCATCCCTAAGTCCGGCACTGCCCTCGATCCAGTCGGTAAAGGCAATCGTACCTCCCGGCCTGACAATTCGTGCCGCTTCGGAGATAAGTTTTTCCTTATCGACAACGTAGCACCATGCATCCTCGCCCCAGATGAAATCCGCACTTGCATCAGCAAGGCCGCTGTCACAGACATCGGCGAGAGTGAATTCAATTTTATCTGACAGCCCCTCTTGCTCGCACCGGCGGGTGCCTTGCTCGATGACCTTTTCTGTAGCATCGACGCCCTCCATCAGGGCAACGTCTCTGAAACGCACAAGAAATCGCATCCCGGCGCCGTTACAGCAGCAAAGGTCTACGCCTTTGGTGCCGGCGCCGATGCCGGCTTTTTCAGCAAGATCCATCGACGAGGTAAAACCGCCGATATGAATCTGCTCTCCCATAATCAGCTCCCAAAGCTCGCCCTCGGGCCCGCTGTAAACAGCCTGTACCTCTTTCAGGCTTATGTTATCCAAAGTTTTCATGATAATTCTCCCTAAAATTCGTATTTGAATTGGATTGCCCAAACCTCATCCTCATCATGATTTAGCACGTTGCCGAAATCCGCATAACCTCCGGCAATCGTCAGATGGTCGTTTACCACATAACCAAGACAAATGTCCCACCAGTCTTGCTCCGGCATGATAAGATGCTTAGTATCCGCGGGATACGGATCGCACAGGTCGGACTTTTGCCGGTATTCGCTTGCCAGCAATAAACTGTCTGTAAGAAAGTAGATCAAGCTACCCTCGAAAGTAGTTCGGCGCTGCCCGGCGAAACCGAGCAGTCCTGTGTGTATCGCGTCACCATTACGCAGTCCTGCTGATACGATAAGCGGCTTAGGCAGCCAATCGGCGATTGTCTTGGTTGCCACGGCGGTAAATTCTGTGCCGGAATCATGGTCGGCACCCAGCATTTCACAAAGCCCGCCTGTCTGCCTGTTGATTTTGTTATGGCCGTCATTCCATTTGAAATGAGCACCCAAAGTTACAGCCGGCATCCAGGCGCAATCGTAGCCGCCTTCCTCGATAACCATTAATCTTGTATTCAAATTGTGTACAATCGCATGATTCTCGACGTGAATACCAGCAAAGGCCTTTACATCATCAGGCCAATCCCCCAATCCGATGCGTTCGGCCGCATAGCCAATTTCAACTTTGCCGCCAATATTCTCCGTTACTGCCGCCGATTCAAAGTCCTTTTCCCCGATAGCGGCAAAGCTGAACGAGACGCTGGGCAGCCCGAATGTCTCTCCATCTTCGGGTGGATTTGCCAAATACGCCGTGCTGGTAATAAATACACCGCTATTGCCTTCCACGTTATGCGTAGGTAAAGGCGGGCCTGCAAAAACTGCTGTTACTGACAAAAATGTGGCCAACAGTATAACTACTTTAAGTGCTTTTGTCGTCTCTAACTTTTTCATTGTCAGTTCTCCCTCGAAATATATAGTTGTCTTCCGATATACTTGCCCTTATATCGGTAAATGCTTGGATTCCACGTATCCTTCATTTCTATGCTCTTTTTCTTATCACAACAACAGACGAGCTTTGATACGATGGAATTCGTGTTTCGATTTACATTAATCTTCGAAGTGAGAGGGTACTCGCCACGAGTACCGGCATGAGCCGCATCAGCCATAGTCGGGCTTGCCCGACAAACATACTTTTTCTCTCATGCAAAACACTGCTATATTCTCATTCTTTGGCAATAAGTTTACCTGCGTTTTCGCCGCGTGAAGCATCGTAGATTTCGGTAACTTTTACGACTACCACGCCTTTGAAGTTCTTATCAGGTTTTTTCTTGTGCAGGTTCGCGTTGGCGAATTCGTAAGCTTCACCGGATGTTTCGTATGTTGCCGTCCCGATGAATTTGTAAGACTGATCAGTATTTTCGTCCCATACGCAGAATGAAGCATATCCATTTTCCTGTACATTTCTGCATGATGCATTCATAAAAACGTCGCCGATAACGAGAACATCCGTCCGATACCACCAGTACTGCAGCATATAGACAACGTTCGGAACAGCCTCTTTTGAAGCAGTTGCCAATGCGATAATTTTATTCTGTGACATAAGCTCTCTCGCATTACCCGGTATTTGCATTTTGTAACATCCTTAAAAAATTCGTTCTTAAATCAGATGCTTCTTCTAATCCAGTTGCCCCGATAGCGCTGTGCGAATCTGAATAAATAATTTCGTAAATTCCTCGGTTATTCGCTCTCTTGGCCGGGGCAGGTCTATCTCGAATTCGCAGGCAATCCTGCCGGGTCGTTCGCTGAAGACCAGAATCCTGTCGCCCAAAACGATGGCTTCATCGATATTATGTGTAACGAAGATAATAGTGGTCTGATTTTCCTGCCACAAGTCGGTCAGCATCTGTTGCAGCTCGGTCCTCGTTGAATCGTCAACGGCACCGAACGGCTCGTCCATGAGCAGCAGTTTTGGCTTTATAGCCAGCGCCTGGGCGATTGCCGCCCGCTGGCGCATCCCGCCGGACAGCTCGTGAGGATACGCATTTTCGAAGCCCTTGAGCCCGACTTTTGCAAGCAGGACAGCAGCCCGGTTCTGTCTTTGTGATCGCGACACACCTCGCATCTGTAAGCCGAACGATACGTTGGAAACAACCGTCCGCCAGGGAAACAGAGTATAGTGCTGGAACACATGAGCAATGTTATCACCGAATCGCAGACCCCGCCCCAGTTGCAGGGACCCCTCATCGGGCGTGTCCAATCCCGCAATAAGATTAAGTAACGTGGTCTTTCCGCATCCCGTAGCGCCAACGAGCGTTACAAACTCTCCCTGCCGCACGAGGAGATTTACATTCTCCAGCGCCTTTACATTGGCGCCCGTATCGGATCGGAAAACCTTGCTTACATTGCGAAGCTCCAACGCCATAGGCTTTTCTTTCAAAGAGTTGTCATTTTCATCGGATGTCATGACCTCAAATTTCCTTTCCGTGCCAGCGGACAAGACCGAACATAATCCTGCGCATCAACAGGCTTAAAAGCGCTCCGATACTACCGATAATCAGCATGGCGGCGACCACAATATCCATTGCCGCATTGTCTGAAGCGTAAATAAGCAGATATCCAATCCCGCTCTCGGCACCGGGCAGCATCTCCGCAGCGATAATCACAAACCAGCACAGGCCAAGACCCTGTCTGAGACCGGTCAGAATCATAGGCATGGATGCGGGCAAATACACATGCAAAAAAACCTGCCTCCGTTTTGCGCCGAGCGCTTGTGCCAGCAGTAAATAGTTTCGCCTGACGCCCGTGACACCATCGAGCGTGTTGGTCAGTACCGGAAAAAAGCCACCGACGAAAATAACAAAAACCATTCCTAACTGGACCTGGTCAAATACAGTCCGGGTGTATCCGAAGCCGAATAACTGCGGCAACGTTCCTCTCTTGAAAACAGCAATGGCAAAAGGCAACCATGCGATCGGGCACAACGGCCTCAATACCTCTACAATCGGCTCGAGGCCGCTACGAACAAAGGAGATAGAACCCATGGCGATTCCCAGTGTTATCCCCGCCAACGCGGCTAAAAGAAAACCAAGCAATACACGCAAAAGACTGATGAACGTGTTGCTCAGAAGCGAGCCTGAGGCGTAATGTTCCCGAAGTGGATGCATAAGCTGGTAAATCACACGCGTCACAGGCGGGAAAATCCACGGCTGGTTCAACCATACCGCTGCAACCTGCCAAATGACAAGCAATATGACCGGTACAACAATCCAGCCTAAAGGCGATCCGCCCTTTGAGGCTGGAGATTCAAGCCCGCCACTATTGACAGTTGGACATCCGAGCCACTTAGACAATCGCCACGGATTTTTATTTTCCTGCACGTCTTTGGGCAAGCTTGTCCCTCGCTTTCTTTAACAAAGACAGATCGTACGCCGCAGGCGGCACGTCATCCGGTTCAAGGCCTTTGAGCTTACCTTTGAATATACCAAGGCCATTCATCGCCTCAATCCATTTGCCCATCGTCTGGTGCCATTGCTCGGAAGGCTCCATTGAGTAACCACTTGTAGGTATGCTCATTCGCTCGACGGATTCGCTTGTTCCTATCCACCTTACTGCCGCCGTCACAGCTTTGTCCAAATCTGAGTTAATTGTTTCGCTGCCCTGCATGAGCAACACAAACAGGTTTACAATGGCTTCGGATTTTTCCTCAATAGCCTTAGCGTTTGCCGCGATGCAGCAGCAGGGATGATTACGAAACGTTCCCGGTGGAAGGTCCTCAAGGTCACAGATAATCCGACCAATGCCCTTTTCAATCGCAATTGCCGGGAACGGATTGTTTCCGGCATAGCCGTCAATCAGGTTGCTTCCCAGGGACACATTGAGCTTGCTTCCACCTTTAACGTTTACCATTTGCACCTGCAATTCGGATTGTGCCGGGTCCCCACCGAACGTGATACCTTCATGCTTCAATGCTTCCTCGAACACCAATTTTGCCACGGCCACCGGATTTTTGTAACCAATGCGTATCGGCTTGTCAGTGGTTTTGGCTATCGTCACAAATTCTTTCCATGTTTTTGCAGGAAAATCAGGCTTCACTACGAACATATCCCCTTTATAGTGAAGCGGTGCGATCAGCTTCACCGGTGCCCCGCTATCGGCAGAAGCAAGCACGGGGGCAACACCGCCAAGGCCTACCTCAATGACATCCTGCGCAAGAGCTGTTGGCATCTTGGATGCACCGCCCACTTTCATGATCTCAAGGTCGGCTACCTTCTCGTCACGATCCAGCAGCTCGTAGAACTTACGGTCCTCTATCACCTTCACTGTAATTCCGCTTTGCCTGACATATTCAGAGGCATTATCCAGAGCGACGAATAAAGCTGTATGGTGGTCGTGACCGACATGCCCGATTTTTAGGCTTATTGTTTCTATTGGTTTTTCTGTTCCTTTCTTTTGCTTACAGCCTGTCAGAAAGGTTGAACAGATTAAAACTGCTATGAATATCAACATGATTTTTTTCATGATCAATTCCTCTTTAAATCATCGTATTGTAACTTTTAGTCAACCTAAAGACTGCTTCTTGAGTTACCACCGGCGAAAAATTTTGAGAACAAGTCCAACCCTGTCTCTATCAGTAAAAGTAGAATCGAGACTAATGGGAAGACCGGCCTTAAACGACCATCCCTCTTTGAATTTCCAGATTATGCCGGGTACAAGGTCGTGACTATGACCCTTGCTCTCTTTATCAAGGTAGTTGTATTCGACTGCCGGCCAAAAGCTCGGATCGAGCTTGTAAAGCAAAGCACCATTTATTTCTCCAACCTCTGCATTATCATCCTCACTCCACTTGTAGTTCGGGTTGAAGTGCAGTGAGAAATCTTTCCACGCTTTCGAAATCTCTGTAGATATCTTGTAGGCGCCGTCGTCATTCCCCAGCGACTTATCCGGATCTCCCGAAGGAAAGTAGTACCAAAAATCCACGGCAATTCCGGGGAAATTGTTCGTTTCCTTAATAAAGTTCCATTTCTCGAATACAAATATGTTTGCAAGACCGTCGCTGTCATTTTCCTTGCCGGGGATGTCGAAGTCGTTCATCCAATAAGGAATCCCTAGCGCAATATGATGGTCCTCCGCCCAGCCATATTTTGAGCAGAGCACAAAAACAGATCTTTGCTTATGTTGACCCGATGTCCGGCCATGATAATCGTCATCGGCTCCCAATACCTGATCCCAGTCATAGTACTGATACTTGAGTGACACCGATAAATGGTCCTTGCCCACTGTTTTTGAACTTCTTGTCTTAGTGAAAAAGCTCATGCAATACTTGCCGCACCATGGATACAACTCATTTTCCTGTCCGGCAGAACTCCCTATACTTGTCTCGGCAGCTTCTGCTATAAGAGCAAATGTCGCCACGAATACTAAGAACGAAAGAATCTTCTTGAAGTTCATTGTCACGTCCTTTCAAAATGATCATATATCCCATTACGTAACAGATGACTATACTGCTCTGTTTCATATATAATTGCCTCATTCACCTCCTTTCGTTCGTAATCATTCTATTTTTCGCAATAAAAAAGGCGGGCAAGAGAAGCTGTCTCTTTACCCGCCGGTACTCACGGCTCGATTCGGCTTGTTAAATCATGTGCCAGGTCTCCTCTCTTTTGCTTCAATCAGCACCATGTCTATATTAATCTGCACTTGGCACCTGCTGTTGAAACACTCTGGCACTCGCCACGAGTACCGACAGATACAACCTCAGCCGTACTCAAAATTACCTACGGCAACGTTTAATTCGAACGGCTCCTTCACTTATAGCTCCCTAATCAAAGATTAACGCACTTATACTTTTGAAAACCTGCCAAATTGTACAAAAACCTTTTCTAAAAACAAACAAAAAAAAGCTTTTATGCTGCCATCCACCACAACTAATACAATTATTTCTTATATCATATCGAAAACCATGCTTTATCCTGTATGATCTCAAACGGCCCGAGGTCAATATCAATAAGCACCTGGTATTTTCCTTTGAAATCTTTCGGTACTTGCCACAAGTACTCATAGCACGTGCCGCCTCAACCATACTGGAACTTACCGGATTCAAACACGTTTCCTGTTTCATCAATGATTTTGAATTTCGCCCCGGTGACGACACTGTTGTTTTTTGTTATAAAATTCCGGTACTGCTCACCTGCCTGGCCAATAATGGTAAAACCTATAGAAAGCCTCGATCTATTTTTCCTGATTTGTGGTTTAATCAGAAACGGAGGCCCGAGTTTGAGAGCTGTTGCCTCATCGTTTCGAACCTTGATTTTTGAGAGGTCCCCCCAGGGACCGCTGCTTTCTATCCGCCATATGCGTCCATTTTCTTTTATTGACAGGCTCAGGTACTTTGGTCTGTAAGTTCGAGCATTGATTGCAGCCGGTTCAGCACCTGAATTAATAGTGATGTTAGTAAACAAATTACTCTTAAGCTGCAATACAGCTTCTGCTGGGCCCGCATCAATTCCAACATATCCTTTCCGCTGCATATAGAGCAGAATTGATAAGCCGCACACAGCAATAATTGCTAAAGATATCCAGATATCTTTTTTCTTCATGTCTCGATTGGCTCTAGTTTTCTTTATTTATTCAGACGCAGATATAGCGGCTTTGTTACGTTCTTTTTTTGAAATTTCCTCTGGAAAGGTTAAAATTTCATCAAATTCAAGCGGAAAACTCGTATTTGAAGAAAAAAGCCGTGTTATTTGCTGTAGCTATGTACGACTTGTTTTCAGTTAATCGAGTGCCAGATTTCCTCTTGCTTTGCCTCAAACGGTCCCAGGTTGCAAGCCACCTTAACCTGGAACCTGCCCCTGAATCCCTTTGGCACTCGCCACGAGTACCTGCACATGGAGCCTCAGCCGTACTCGAACTTGCCACGTGTGAGAATTCTTTCTTTTTCGTCAAGGATAATAAATTGAGGCTCGGGCTCAAGTTTTCCGTTTTTTACGGCTCCGCCAACATATTTTTCCCCTGCCTGTCCCTTAACTTCAATGCCAATAGAAATCCGGCTACCATCGATTTTCATCGTATTAGTGCTCACCATAAGAGGCAGTCCGGGCTTCCTGTCATTCTTGCTCGCAGGCGAGAATTGCTGACCTTTAACCAGGTCAAGACTCCATTTGTTTCCATTTTCATCGGTTTCAGACAACACCGAAAGAGTCTCTCGCAGCGTCGGAGTTGTAGATTGACCGCGAAACAAAAGTAACATCCCCCCTATAATAATGATAATCCCTGTAGCAATGCAGATCAAAAAAACTATGGCTTTCCAAGACGACATGTCCTTGATAAAACTCGACATTATGGCTGATACTATTTGTCTCATACAGTCTACTCCTACATGCAAGGGGCCCGCTTGCTTCAGACGATGACTAATTGTTATTAAGAACCATAATTTCCTGATTATTATAACAACCTTTTATTCGGCGAAAAAAGAATTTTTTTCCTTTTTTCCCAGCTTCGATGTAAGTATAATAACACTTAATGAGATAATATTTCGGGAATGTTACTGCCTTTTTGAGTTTCACAGGCAGGATATTGAAAGGATTATTAACTATGCGGAGCGGCAAATTAAAAGCATATACGCTGGTAGAAGTATTGGTAGTAATCTCAATAATCTCCTTTCTTGTGGCCATATTGATACCTTGTCTCGGAGCTGCACGCGAACGAGCCAAGCGGGCGGTATGTATGGCCAATTTACATTCAATCGGGCAGGGCATATTTATTTATGCCCACAATTATGATGATAAGCTCATCCCTGGCGACTTTTGTGTCCCATGGGATGTCTGGGGGTGGAGATCAGAGGAACCCGGGAGCGAAGATTCAACATATAGAGAAGTCAATCTGGGACATCTTGTTACTTCCGGCGCGCTGCCGAAACCCGGCAATAATGATCACGTGTTCTTCTGTCCTTCGAGTCGCACTCCTGATGGCGAACTGCCTTCTGAAGGTTTCGTCCAGGCGTGGGGTTCTTCCGGTACTCAGGCCTCGATAACATACATGTTTAACACTGCCCTCGATGGATTTGACAATTATATTCAGGAAGGCAGCCAGCCTGTACTGTCACACAGGGACAAAATCAACTTTCTTTTGGGAGACGGAAGCACCCAGGTCTTCCATGTTAAGCCTCTCGTCTTTGACGAGTCAGCGGGACCTGAGTTATTACCGGAAGTATCAGCAAGAACCGGTGTTTGTTTTCCCCCTCTTTTACTGCACAGCTGGCTGGAACGCGGCGACGTAGATATTGATGAAGCCAGAGAATATCTCAGTAATCCACCAACATGGGCGTCATTTAACGGTTCATTGTCGGTTTTAAAACCGGCACTTTTGGCTAACATTGGCAAACGTTCCCTCGTTTGTGATGTAGTAGGCGTCTGGGGCGGAGTGCTGAGTGATCCTCCACCGGCGAGCCGGGGGTGACGATAATTACCGGGCGGTTGTGTCAACCGCTTTTTCAGAACATTAGTCGCTAATTTAGTTTACTGAGTGCCAGATTTCCTCTTGTTTTGCTTCAAACGGTCCCAGGTTGATAGCTACCTTAACTTGAAACATACCCTTGAAACGCCTTGGTACTCGCCACGAGTACCTGCACATAGAACCTCAACCATATTCGAATTTACCTTGCGCGAGAATTCTTGATTTTTCGTCTACGATTACAAATTGTGGTTCGGGCTCGCGTTTTCCATTCTTTATGGCACCGCCTATATATTTTTCTCCGGCCTGTCCCTCAACAGTAATACCGATAGAAAATTGACTATTACTGATCTTACGAGCATTCGTTCTCACCATAAGAGGTGGCCCGGGTTGTTTGTTGTCTTTGTTTATGCGTGAGATCGGCTGGCCTCTAACCAGCTCAAGGGTCCATTTGTCGCCATTTTCTTCCGTTAAAGATAATGGAGAAAGAGCTGCTTGTTGAATAACGGAAGATGAAGGCTTACCTCGAAGCCAAAATATACCCACCGCTACAATAAGAGCTACCATGGCAAGGCCAATCAAAACGATTTTGCCCCTTCGAGAAGACAAATCCTTGAGAATACTTGATATTATAGCTGATGTTATCTCTTTCATATTTGACCGTTTCTATTTGAAAAAGACCGCTTGATTATTCCATATCCAACCGCTGTTCTAAATTATGATTTTATACTATTATAACAATATTACCCAAAAAAATAATTTTTTCTTTTTTTTGTGTTTAGATGGGAGTATAATAAGGAGCGACGAGATTATCTTTCAGATTTTATGCAGCCATAGATTATTTTAACCGTTATCATTAATGCGTTTTAATATTTTGATAGAATTACTGCTCTCAGAAATCCGCACACAGGATGATATTGAAAGGAGCCTCAGGAATGCGATTCTGTAAAATAAGGGCATTTACGTTGATAGAGCTGCTGGTAGTGATGTCAATCATTTCTATGCTTATGGCTTTACTGCTTCCTTGTTTGGGGTACGCACGGGAGCGAGCTAAAAGGGTAGCATGTATGGCTAATTTGCGATCGATAGGCCAGGGCATATATGTTTACGCCAATGATAATGAAGGTTTACTTATACCGGGTGACCACTGGGTAACATGGACTGTTTGGGGTAATCCGACAGAGGGAAGCACAACCGATGGTTTGTGTTGTAGACAGGTCAATCTCGGCCATCTTTTGACTTCCGACATATTGCCAATACCCACCAACAAAGATAGTGTTTTTTTCTGTCCTTCCGGCTTTACTCTATATAATGGTCAAACATCTGAAATTATTAAAAATTATTGGGGCATAGAAAATTACAGAGCCTCTGCAACTTATATGTTCAATGAGGCCCTCGATGGTTTTAATAGTTTTATTCAAGATGGGGAACGTGCTGTTTTATCACACAAAGACAAAATCAATTTTCTTCGGGGAGATGGAAGTGTCCGGGATTTTAAAGTCAAACCGCTGGTTTTTGACGAAGCAGTAGGGCCCGAATTGCTGCAGGAAATAACGGCTCGATACGAAGTCTGTTTTCCGACCATTATGTTGCATGAGTGGCTCGAACAGGGCGAAGTTAATCTTGAACAGGCAAAAGAATTTCTAAGTGATCCGTCAGGATGGATGGACCTCAATTGCACACTGCAGCCATCTCAATCTGTACTCCTGGCAAATGTAAGTAATAAATCCCTTGCCTGCGATGTGGTTGGGTACCCGACTTGTGGTGAAAAATATGGGTGATGACATATGCTCAGCGATCGTGCCGATCGTATTATTAGAACGGTTACCAACAATTCAATTTACCAGGTGCCAGATTTCCTCATGTTCTGCATCAAACGGTCCCAGGTTGATAGCTACTTTAACCTGAAACTTGCCCCAGAAACGCCGCGGTACTCGCCACGAGTACCTGCACATAGAACCACGACCATACTCGAATTTACCTCTGCTGATAATTCTTGCTTTTTCGTCCACGATTATAAATCGTGGCTCGGGCTCCAGTTTTCCATTCTTTTTGGCGCCGCCGATATATTTTTCCCCCGCCTGTCCCTCAACCGTGATGCCAATAGACAATTGGCTATTGCTGATTTTACGAACATTAGTTCTGACTATAAGAGGAGGTCCAGGTTCCTTGTCGCTCTTGTGTATACGCGAAAGAGGTTGGCCTCTAATCAAGTCGAGAGTCCATGTGTTCCCATTTTCATCCGTCTCAGACAGCGCCGAAAGAGTCGATTTTTGTAGAGATGAAGGTCGACCTGGTTTTACATATAATTCACTCAATATCACAATAAGAGATGCTGCGCCAAGGCAGATTATAATGGTTTTGCCTTTTGGAGAAGATAGGGCCTTGAAAACACATGAAATTATGTCTGGTGTCTCCTGTTCCATATTCATCCATTTCCATTCTTAAATGGTCGCTTTATTGTTCCGTGTCCAACCGCTATTGCAACTTGTAATCTCTATACTATTACAGCAAACTTACTAAAAAAAGTATTTTCTTCTTTTTTTTTCAGTCCCAATTGACGTATAATAAACAGCGACGAGATTATCTGTCAGGGATTTTGAAGCCATAGAGTATTTTTATTGATATTCGTTGCTTTTTGAAATCTGGATAGAAATATTATTTCAAAACTCCACATGCCAGAGGTTGAATGGAGCCTTAGCTATGAGACTCAGTAAAATAAGTGCATTTACATTAATAGAGCTGCTGGTAGTGATGTCTATCATTACTATGCTTATGGCCATAATGCTGCCTTGTATAGGATTTGCACGAGAGCGAGCCAGACGGGTGGCATGTATGGCTAATTTGCGATCCACTGGTCAGGGCATATATGTTTACGCAAACGACAATGAAGGTATGCTTATTCCAGGCGACTATTATATGTCCTGGTACGTATGGCGTGACTGTGGCGATCCTGAAAAAGGAATGGTCAATCTTGGCCATCTTTTGACATCAGGTATTTTGCCGATGCCAACAAACAGGGACAATGTCTGTTTCTGTCCTTCCGGCATGACCCTTTATGAAGAACGACCTCACGAGAGCTTTAAAAGAGCATGGGGTATAGAGGGCTGCCAGGCCTCGATATCCTATATGTTCAACGAAGCTCTTGATGGTTTTGGAAACACGATTCAAGAAGGAACGCATGCTGTTTTGTCACACAAAGACAGAATTAATTTTCTTCGAGGAGATGGAAGTGTCCGGGATTTTAAAGTCAAGCCACTGATTTTTGACGAAGCAATAGGACCGGAATTATTGCAGGAAGTAACAGCTCGATATGGAGCATGTTTTCCGACTATTATGTTGCATGAATGGCTTGAGCAGGGCGAAGTCAATCTTGCACAGGCCAAAGAGTATCTAAGCGATCCATCAAGATGGATGGATTTCAATTACACGTTGGAGCTGCGTCAATCTGTGCTCCTGGCAGACGTAGGTAATAAGTCCTTAGTATGTGATGCAGTTGGGTATCCGCAAAGTGGAAAAATTGAATGATAATATATACTTAGCAGTTGTGTTGACCGCTTTTCAGAGAAAATCACGTAAGATATTAAACCCTACCTTATCAATTGTATATTCCCAATCAAGTAAAGCTTGATTTCAAAGAAACAAATGTACATAATTAATGTTTGGATATGATATTATCCCAATGTATGTTCTAAGGTTTAGTTACATGAAAGCTAATAGGAGCTTGTCATGACACCATCAAACCAGCAAATTTTGCGGAATCTGCCATCAGTAGATGTCCTCATGAATGATCCTGACCTTCAAAGTTGTGCTACCGAACTTGGTAGACAGGTTGTTGTCAATTCAGTTCGCCTGGCAATCGATGAATTTCGGGAGCTTATTTTAACCGAAGCACCTGCTGATATAGATGAAAGGACAATTCGTCAGAAAATTATTACTGATGTTAAGCAACACCTTAAAACCATTACCCACCCGCACTATCGAAGAGTCATCAACGCTACGGGAATTATCTTGCACACGGCTCTCGGTCGAGCGGTTCTTTCCGCTCAGGCGCTGCGCCAGATCCAGGATGAGCTGTCGGGATATTCTCTTCTTCAGGCTGACATCGAAAGCGGCAAACGCTCAAAGCGAGATAGTTATATAGAGCAGCTTCTGCAGCAGCTAACCGGTGCCGAGGCCGCCACCGTAGTCAATAATAATGCCGCGGCTACCAGCATCGTACTCAACACTGTCGCCAGCGGCAGGGAAGTCATCGTTTCTCGTGGGCAGCTTGTTGAGATTGGCGGAGCTTTTCGTCTGCCGGATGTGATGGCTTTCAGCGGGGCAAAGCTTGTAGAGGTCGGAACAACAAATAAAACTCACCCGCACGACTACATCAATGCCATTACCGAAAACACCGCTGCGATACTCAGAGTTCATCCGAGCAATTATAAGATACAGGGATTCTCATCAGAAGTATCGCTCGATGAGCTTGTAGAGATAGCCCATGAGCACGGGCTTGTGATGATCGACGATGTCGGAGCCGGTGCCCTTATTGATTTCTCGCAGTTCGGATTTGAGCCTGAGCCGATGCTGATCGAATCGATTGCCAAAGGGGCCGATATCGTCACTTCGAGTGCCGATAAGCTGATCGGTGCTTCCCAGGGCGGCATCATCCTCGGCAGGGCAAAACTGATAAACGCCGTGCGGAAAAATCAATTTGCGAGAATTGTCCGTGTTGGAAAACTCACCCTTGCGGCACTGGAAGCAACGCTGAAATTATTTCTTGATGAATCCATCGCTCTTCGTGAACTTCCAACGCTGAAAATGCTCCGGAGAGATTCCTCCGAAATAGCGAAACAGGCTAAGGATATGGAACAGGAATTGAAAAAGAGCGTTTCCGGCGTTGATGTCTTAGCGATCAGTGGATTTTCACAAATGGGTAGTGGTTCCCTGCCGGCTCAGAATCTGACGACGATGCTTGTGGCTTTGAGGCCCGAAAAAATTAGTGCTGAATCTCTGGCACAAAAGCTTCGCCAACACAGCACGCCAATTTTCACTCGCATCCAGAACGACCAGGTCCTTATTGATCCCCGGACGCTTCTCATCGGGGATGATAAGATAGTAATCGAGGCAGTGACCGATATTTTCAGCCAAAATAATTAAAAGATATGGGTATAGTACAAAAAAACATTACGCTCGGCACAGCCGGTCACATCGATCATGGTAAGACGGCATTAATTAAGTGCCTGACCGGCTGCGATACGGACCATCTCAAAGCCGAGAAGGAGCGTGGAATGTCCATCGACCTTGGATTCGCACCATGCACAGTCTCCGGTCTGGAAGTCGGTATCGTCGATGTCCCCGGCCACGAGAATTTCATAAAGACAATGGTCGCCGGAGCAACCGGAATTGACGGCGTCATTTTCGTAATCGCCGCCGATGACGGCGTAATGCCCCAGACACGTGAGCACTTCGACATTCTCACGCTACTCGGCGTTAAATACGGAATCGTAGCTTTGACAAAAGTTGATACTGTCGAGCCTGAACGTGTTAGAAATGTGACCGCCGAAGTTCGTGATTTTCTCACAGGGACATTTCTTCAGGATGCCCCGATTCTTCCCGTATCGAGTATTACTGGAGAGGGCTTTGACACTTTTTACGAGGCGTTAAAGAAACTTGTCGATACCATCGAACCGAAAAGGACAGACGGCGTGTTCCGGCTGCCGGTCGAGCGAACATTCTCTGTCAAGGGATATGGAACAGTAGTGACCGGCATTCCAGTCGCAGGTACTGTCAAAATCGGCGATGAAGTCGTCCTTTTTCCCCACGGAACGAAAGGCCGGATAAAGGCTATTCAGGTTTACAAAAAAAACAGCAACACTGCAATGGTTGGTCAGTGTGCGGCACTCAATGTCCCTCAATGGGATTACAAGGACATCGAACGAGGCTGTACAGTCACACTCGGCGATTATTTCTCACCTAGGCAATGTTACCTCTGCAGCCTTAGGATTCTCCCTGATGTAAAATCACCTCTCAAGAACGGTGTGAATGTAAAATTTCACACCGGCACCTCCGAAGTTGTCGCTAATGTTTTTTTGTTGGAAGGCAGCAGCGTTGCAACGGGGCGGGAATCTCTTGTTCAGGTGCGATTGAATAGGCCGCAACGAATTGTTGCTGCCCCCCGTGACAGGTTTATCCTGCGGAGTCTTTCACCCGTTCAGACAATCGGTGGAGGGATGATAATCGAGGCGCTGGAGAAAAAGTTAAAACGCAATGATGAGCGGGTATTGCAGGAGTTAAAAGACAGAGCAAATGCGGTGCTTTCCGAGCGGGATTTTGTAGAGTATTGTATAAATACAGCAAAAGATTTTGCCGACGGTGAAAACGAAGTCTCGGTTCGTGCAAAAATACTACCTGGACCGCTAAAGGAATTTCTTGCTGGCCTAATTGACGAAGGCACAATTCTCAAATTGAACTCGAAGCTGCTTGTTCATCGTGACACGTGCCGTGATGTCCAGAAAAAATTGCTCGATATTGTTGCCGATTTTCATCATAGCAAACCTGAAAGTCCGGGATTGAGTTCCGAGCAGCTATATGAAATATCCCGGCTTAAAAAGGATGTTTTCGACGGCCTTGTAGAGATGCTCGTATCACAGGGCAGGCTCGTTGAAAGGAAGCACCGCCTGGCATCGCCGGAGCATCAGGAGACTTTCAGCGACGATGAGCAAGAAATGCTGCACAGCGTCGAATCGCTTTTTAAGACTCGACTGTTCAATCCGCCCAAATATGAAGAAGTTGTCGAACATGCGAAAGTCGAACCTGAGAGGATTCAGAAATCACTCAAGATATTGATCGAGCAGGAACAGCTTGTCCGGGTAGACAAAGATCTTCTATTTCACCGTGAAGCTGTTGAACGAGCCCGGGAACTGCTGACAGAATATATAAATAAAGAAGGCGGCCTCGAGAGTGTCAAGTTCAAGTACCTTCTCGATACGACCAGGAAATTCGCCATTCCGCTTCTCGACTATTTCGACCGAATCGGCGTAACAAGACGCGTGGGTTATACCCGGCATTTGAAAACTTAAACTATTACTTCAGAGAAAAATAAATGCGTTTTGGAAAAATATCCGCCAATCTGTCGATTATAGCCGGGGTGACATTTGTTGTTTTGTTTCTATATCAGCCCGGCTGAGGCAATCCTCTCGCGGTCCTTGGAGGATTGCTGGTAATGTTCTGCTTTCCTGCAGCCCTGATATTCGGTATTATTGGCGTAATTTACGACAGCCATAAGCTGCTTTCTATCATTTCAACATTGTTCGCAGGCGGGATAATGATATTCTGGGTATATATGCTTGGAATGTAAATAGAGGGAAAAATGCCTTACCCGGCAGCGCTTAATGCTAATATTTCCTCCTGATTTGGTCTGCAAATCTCCAAATAGATAAGCATCAATAAGCCCATTTTTCGCCTAAAATAGAAGCTCAAGCATTAATTTTCACAAAAAGTAAAAATTTTTAAATTTTTCTATTGACCATAGATTACATATGTAATATTTTGTATATAATTACAAATGTAATCTTAGGAGATTAGATTATGAATAAGTTACCAAAAATATCCGAATCGGAATGGTTAGTCATGCGTGTGTTGTGGTCAAAGAGCCCCCTGGCGGCACAGGAAGTCTTCGAGCAGCTTAATGGAAAGACGAAATGGAAGCCCAAAACGGTCAAGACACTGATTGACAGGCTTGTGAATAAAGGAGCCGTAAAATATGAAAAGGATGGAAGGCGGTATCTGTACTATCCTGCGGTGGGACGGGATGAATGTATTGCGACGGAAAGGCGTTCGTTCGTCCGGCGTGTTTATGGCGGAGTAACCAAACCGATGCTCGCAGCGTTCCTGGAAGACGCGGAGCTTTCGTCGGAAGATATCGAAGAACTGAAAAATATCCTCGAACAAAAAGCGGAGGAATAAAAATGGAAACTCTAAATACACAGTTGCAGCCTTTCTTTGAATGGCTGCTGAGAGCGACATTGCAGGCGAGTCTGATGGTATGTCTGATTCTGTTGCTTCAAAGAATCCTGCGAAGCAAACTGGGTATTCGCTGGCATTATGGCCTTTGGATGCTGTTATTGGTTCGCATGTCTCTACCATGGGCGCCTCAAAGCAAGGCCAGTTTGTTCAATTTGATACCACAATCGGTATATCAGCAACAAATAGAATATGTACAGCCGGAGACTAATGAGCAAAAGGTTGGATCCGATCTAACAAGCTCAGCCCCGGTTGAGGCAGTTCCGGCCTCTGGGGCTGTAACTATACAAAAAAGTCCGGATGCGGTGTCTGCAACACCCACAATAAAACAGGATGTCCAATATCAATTTAAACCGGATCTATCGAAGATGATAAAATTATTACCGCTGTTTTGGCTAATAGGGGCACTGGTTCTGTTCCTTTATGTCTGCACAGGCAACTTCAATCTATGGAGAATTGTCAAATCCCAGCGTCCTTTGATAGATCAGAAAATACTGGAGCTACTTGAGGATTGTAAATCGCAGATGGGTATCCAGACGATTCTCGGGATTGTCACCACGAATAAAGTCAAAAGCCCGGCACTTTTCGGATTTATCCGGCCGCGTCTACTTCTGCCAACCGGAATGATCGAGAATCTTAGCAGTGAAGAATTAAGATTTGTTTTTCTTCACGAATTAGCTCATCTGAAACGGCGTGATATCTATATCGGATGGCTGATCAGTGTCCTGCAGGTTCTACACTGGTTCAATCCGCTGGTGTGGCTGGCATTCCGTCGCATGAGAGCAGACAGGGAACTGGCCTGCGACGCCCTGGTACTTGACCGCATGCAGAGCGACGAGCCCAAAAGCTACGGCCGAATCATTGTCAGCCTGTTGGAACGTTTCTCCCGCCCGCGGTTTCTGCCGGGACTGGCCGGAATCATGGAAAACAAATCTCAACTAAAAAGGAGGATAACCATGATTGCACGATTTAAAAAGAACTCATATCAGTGGTCTCCTCTGGCTATCATCATGATGGTTATGCTGGCTTGCGTATCCGTACCCAATGCTATAAGTATAGAGGCCTCGCGAACCTTGACCATGGAATCTGCTCCCAAAATATCTCTTCGGCGTGTTTGGTCAGGTCCCGACGTGGACTTAGAAGGTGCACCTTCACCGGATGGCAGGTATATCTCCTACATGGACCCGGATACGGGGGATTTGGCGGTTTATGAAATCGCAACAGGGAAAAAACGCCGCCTTACAAATAAGGGCTCATGGGATGAATCCGATGAATTCGCTCAATTTTCCACATGGTCACCCGACGGTCAGCAGATTGTTTATGACTGGTACAATAAGGATGACTTTATTGAACTGCGTATTGTCGGGCTTGACGGCTCGAAGCCTCGAATTCTCTATCGTAATGAGCAAGTGACATGGGCTCAAACGTATGATTGGTCTCCGGATGGCAAACATATTCTTGCAGTTTTTCAAAGGAAAAATCAGACAGCTCAAATTGTGCTGGTCTCTGTTTCCGATGGCTCCGAACGCATTATAAAAACATATTCCAAATGGCCGGGCAATGTAAGCATGTCACCAGACGGACGTTATCTTGCGTATGATCTGTCCTCAAAAGATAACTCTCCCAGTCGTGATGTTTTCCTATTGTCAATCGATGACAATCGTGAAGCTCCACTCGTCGAACATCCCGCTGATGATCATGTGCTCGGCTGGACGCCGGATGGCAAGCACATACTTTTTGTCACTGACCGAACCGGAAGTCCGGGTATTTGGGTTACCAGAGTAATAGAAGGGAATCCTCAGGGGGATCCCGAATTGGTTAAGACGAGTAATGGGCCATTTTCACCGGTGGGATTAGGATTCACCAGAGATGGTGCATTCTACTATGGTTACAGACAGAATAGAACGGACGTATATATCACTGAAATTGATCCTGCGACAGGAAAGATTGTAAAGCCGCCCCGCGAGGCTATCAATCGTTTCGTAGAATCCAACGGCACTCCGGCTTACTCACCGGATGGTAAGTATCTCGCATATGTTTCCAGACGCCCCCCGATGAGGATGCGTTATACAACAAATCCTGTCGGCAATGTCCTTTGTGTCCGCTCTCTTGAAACAGGCGAGGATAATGAATTCAGACCTGCATTAAATTATTTCGGCTGGCCCCGATGGTCTCCTGACGGGCGTTCCGTGCTGGTCGTGGCATGGGGAAGAAAAAGCCGTATGGGATATTACCAGATTGATACCCAAACAGGTAATGTCACACCAGTGCTGCAGACTGGTGGCATGAATCTCTTCGGAGGTCACGAATGGTCGTTTGATGGAAAGACTATCTACTTTGGCCGGCTCGGCAGAAAACCTAAGAGATACCAGCTCTGTGTTCGAGACATTGAAAGCGGCAAGGAAGAAGTTATCTACGGATCCAATGACCGTTTCGATATTTCCCTCTCGCCGGACGGCCGGCAACTGTCTTTGCTCTTTATATCAAATGAAAACCAAAGCCTGAATGTTATGCCGGCAACAGGAGGAGAACTCCGGGAACTGTGCAGTTTCGAGAAAGCCGATGGATTTAAATTCGGACGAAATTGTTCAATGACATGGACCGGTGATGGGAAATATATTTTTTACACAGTAAAAGACTCTAAATCAGATAATGATAAATGGGAATTGTGCCGTATCCCCGCAGAGGGCGGAGAATCCCAGAGACTTGGATTAAAAATGGGTGATTTTGTGTGTCTGAGTGTCCACCCAGACGGTCGACACATCGCTTTCAGCACCAGGAGACTGGCAAGTTCAGAGGTCTGGGTCATGGAGAATTTCCTGCCGGAAGTTGCCGCGCCGGTCACCAGGCCTGCTCAACAGCCGGACTTTAAGAAAATTTGGATTCCAACACAGCCGGGAGGTGGTGTGCTATCTCCGGATGGAGAGAAGCTTGCCTTCGTCTCCGAGGGTAGTCTATGGATTGTTCCGGTGCACGGCAAGGTAAGTCCTGATATTGCCGGCGAACCTGTACGACTGACCGAACCGATGGGGGCATGGGATGTAGCGAGTTTATTGTCCTGGTCTGCCGACGGCAAGTGGATCGCCTTTAACACGAGCGATGAAAAGGAAGATGCGATATATGTAATTCCGTCTTCAGGCGGCCCACCCAGGAAAGTCCCGGTTGAGCCGCGTCTTCGTAATTCCGTTTTTAATTATCGAATCAGCTTGTCGCCGGACGGCAAAGTTGTGGCTTTTTCATCCCGTAATATCGATAAAACAGGAGCAGAACCGCCGGAAGAAGCTGGACTGCCGCCTTCCGTAAGAGGATTTTTCATCTATACGGTTCCTGTCGCTGGCGGAGAAGTGAGGCGATTGACGGACAACGCAAGCGGCGAGCCGGCCTTTTCTCCTGATGGGAAGAAGATTGCCTTTGTAAAGTACTACACTTCAGAACGGGGTCAATTATGCGGCAGTCTCTGGGTAGTTCCGGCAGCTGGCGGCAACCCTGTCCAGGTGTGTGATCCTGACCCGCTAAGAAGAGTTGCAGGACCTGTGTGGTCGCCTGATGGGAAGATGATTGCATATAACACTCGGACGATGTCTGATAGGAAAGGAGTGTGTATAGTTCCTGTATCGGAAACAGGCAAATCCCTGGCCAGTCCAACAAAGATAGAACTGCCTTTGAATACACTTGATATGTTGGCGGGATGGACATGTGATAACAAGATAGGCGTCTTTTTGCACAAGCCCGCTCAGTGGGCTATCCACACAGTACCGGCATCCGGCGGCCACGCTGTTCAGGTTTCTCCATCGGGTGGCGCGGCTCACCCACAGTGGTCGCCTGATGGGAAGAGGATATACTTCAGATGGGACGGCGGAGAAATTGCCCATGTTCCTTCTGGAGGAGGCGCACTTTCGATAGGTCCCGTTAAAAGAGACGAAACCTTTTACCTTGTCTATCCGGGAAGCGGAAACGCCGTCTCTCCGGATGGCAGGCAGATCGTTTTTTGTGCAGGTAAAAGAATCTCCCCGAAAAACAAAGAACCGTACCGGGAGGTAAATATCTATACAGTTCCCGTCGAGGGCGGTGAACCGACAAAAATTGCTCAAGATGGCAGATATCCCTGCTGGTCCCCTGATGGGAAGTCGATAGCTTTCATTCGCACTTATCAGAGGCCGGTCAAGAGAGAGTTCGGGTGGAATATCTACATCGTCCCTTCAAAAGGCGGGGAGATCAGACAACTGACATCCGATTCAGATGATGTTCGCAGAACGCACATAGACTTCTCGCCCGATGGCAAGTCAATCGCTTATTTCGCAAAAGATAAAACGTTAAGGATTATCCCCGTGCAAGGTGGAGAAGCCAGGATTTTGGTACAAGCGGAGGAACTGAAAAATCATGACCAGCTTGCCTGGTCGCCTGACGGCAGTAAGCTTGTTTACTCATCGAAGGGCAGCATCTGGACAGTCTCATCGGATGGTGGAGAGCCTGCAGAGATAAGAACCGGGTTGGATGCAAAGGCTGCTCATGTCTCCTTTTCGCCCGATGGCAGGAAATTAGCCTTTACAGCAATCACCGATGGAGAAGAAGATCTCTATTTGATCGAGAATTTCCTGCCGGGAACACCAGTAGCCAAACCTGAGCCGACGCCGACGCTTAGGCAAATCGAAGTCAGAGGTCGCGGCAGTGTTCACAGCCGACCTTCCTTTGACGGCAAGTACATATTGGATGTTGACGAGGAGACGGGTAACCTCGTTGCTCGCGAACTCGCTACAGCAAAGGAGCGAGTCCTGACAAAGAATTCGGATCCCAATAGATTTGTTCATGGATCGCTTATATCTCGCGACAGTAAAAGAGCGGCTTTTTATCATTTTAACCCGGACAAGGAAGACTTTGACCTTCGACTCGTCGGGCTCGATGGTTCCGGGCTGCGGACTCTGCTGGGAGCTGAGATAGCAGGGTACTTCAATATGGATGCGTGGTCACCGGATGGAAAGTATATTTTCGGTAAGCTTATGAAAAAACCTGTTCAACTCGTACGGTTATCCACAGATGATGGCTCTATAGAAGTTCTCAAGACATTCGATCAAGGCGGGGCCTCTAATATCGATGTTTCTGCCGACGGTCGCTACCTCGCGTATAGCCGTGCCGAGCAGAAAAACTCGAAGCCGGACATTTTCGTTTTTGACCTTGAACAGAATATAGCGGCCCCTTTAGTAACGCATCCGGCGGCTGACAAGCTGCTCGGATGGACGCCGAATGGGCAGCATATTTTCTTTACCAGTGACCGCAATGGAACCTGGGATGGATGGCTTTTGCGCGTTGTGGATGGTAAACCAGACGGTTTGCCTGAGGTGATCAAGGCTGGAATGGGTGATGTCTCACCTATAGGGTTCACACGGAGCGGCTCATTCTATTACAACTTCCGACATGAGGCCTGGAATGTCTATACTGCCAAGCTCGACTTGAACACAGGCGAGGCCCTGTCGGCCCCCAGCCCTGTGCGCCACGAGGGTAAGGACGTTCGCCCCGACTTCTCACCGGACGGCCGGTACCTTGCCTATTGCTCACAACCAGATCGCGATAAGCCGCAGATTATCCGCATACGCACGTTGGCAACCGGACAGGAGCGCCAACTCAAAACAGAGCTTCCACACTTCGACTGGCTCCGCTGGTGTCCGGACAGCCGACATCTTCTAATCACAAACTTCAACCGGGGCAGTCTGTCAGTAGTATACAAGCTCGATGTCCAGACCGGCGAGCACACTGTTTTGGTACAGAGCGATGAGCAGCGGATCAGACAGGCCGAATTCTCTGCCGACGGAAAGACGCTCGCATACAGGATAAGGGGTAGCGGTAACGCGAACCGGCTAATCATCAGAGATATGGAGACAGGCCGCGAAAAAGAGCTTCTTCGGTCCGAATCTATGGGAGCCGCCGCCCTGCTTTTTTGGACACTTTCGCCGGATGGAAAACACGTGGCGCTTTCAATAGTGGAGCTTTCAATAGGTGAAGGTCGGATGAACAGAGCCTTTGTTCTCAAAATAATCTCCGTCGCAAGTGGAGAAGCGAGAACAGTTGTTGGGGATTCGGTCGGTGAGCTGGCCTGGACAAGCGATGGTCGCGATCTTCTGTTTGTCAAAGGATTCAAAGAGCTCTGGCGAGTTTCCGCCGAAGGCGGAGAACCACGGAAACTCTGGGAATGGAAGCAGAAGCAGATGCTTTGGGGCCTGCGGATTCACCCGGACGGACAGCGCTTTGCCTTTTTCAGCGGCGGGAATGTGTCAGAAATGTGGGTAATGGAAAACTTCCTGCCGATGACAGTCGCTGTTACGCGTAAATGATGCCCTGAAACCGTGTTTGATGTGGTAAGCCGAGAAGCTCTGGGTTATGATATAGAGCAGGCAATCGGCCGAAAACTGCAAAGAACCTGCAGGTAAGGAATCTCACACCTGAATCCTCCTTAAGTTGCAATTTTCTGGTAATTTTCACCTCTTTTTGATAGAATAATTCGAGACGGCACTCAAAGACCACAATGTTCGTTAAAAAAATGAAGATTTTCTGTCACAAAATTTGCTTTCTGTCGTCTATAGAAGTGGAGAACAGACGGTTCTTAGAGTGCGCCTTGATTTTGGCCTAAATCCGAAAGGGCTTCAGATGGAACAGACTACCGAGCAAAACACCAAGCACAACCATAAAAGCGGAGGCGTAGATGAAAGCGAGCTGATGAACCGCCTGCATAAGGGCTATACCAGCTTAAAACATCAAATACACAAAGTCATCGTCGGCCAGGATGATGTAATTGATTCTATGCTGTGTTGTATGCTCGCCGGGGGGCACTGTATCGTCCAGGGCGTGCCGGGGCTGGCAAAGACGATGATGGTACATTCTATAGCCGATGCGATGCGGCTGACCTTCAACCGCATTCAGTTTACGCCGGACTTGATGCCTTCCGATATTACCGGTGCCGATATCATCCAACGGGATCCGCAATCAAAAAAGAGAAAATACGAGTTTGTGCAGGGGCCGATCTTTGCCAACGTCGTTCTGGCCGATGAGATAAACCGCACGCCTCCTAAAACACAGGCCGCCCTTCTGCAGGCAATGCAGGAACGCGAGGTAACCGTCGCCGGCAGGACATTTAAGCTCGATGAACCGTTTTTTGTGCTGGCAACGCAGAATCCTATCGAGCAGGAGGGTACTTATCCGCTACCCGAGGCTGCTCTGGACAGGTTTATGTTTATGATTTATATCGATTATCCTTCTGCCAGGGAAGAGCACATGATAGTCAAGCAGACCACGACGAGGAAGAAGGTATTCGCCCAGCAGGTGTTAAGCAAGAATGATATGGTGCTGTTCCAAGAGATTGTTCGAATGGCGCCTGTTAGTGATGTGGTGATAGCATATTGCATCAAGCTGGCCCGCGCAACCCGGCCGGATGACCAGCATGCCACAAATATGGTTAAGAAGTATCTCAAATGGGGCGCAGGTCCAAGGGCAGGACAGTTCATGACACTTGGGGCAAAGGCGAAAGCTCTAATCGACGGGCGCGTTACGCCGAGCTTTGAGGACGTGCAAGAGGTCGGCAAACTTGTGCTAAGGCATCGAGTTATACCAAACTTCAACGCCGAGGCTGATGGTATCGGCGTCGAAGGTATTCTTGAAGACCTGATTGAAAATATCTCGCCGCCGAAATAGCAAAGTAGATTATTGAAAGGATTATATGATGATCATGCTTTGTAGGACCTCTTTAGTTATGATTGGTGTATTGTTTTACGTTTGTGGCTCTACGGCAGCCGAACAGGCGGTCTCGGAAGATTCAGGGAAACTGAGCAGTGAAGTCCTCTCTGCAATGGAGGGCAATCAAGCTACTCTGGATTCCGTTCTGACTATGCAAGCTGTAATCACAGAGACCAGCACACATTCCTTCCCCATCATGAAAGGCTATCGCATCGAGGAAAAACACAGAATCATTTATGACGGCGCCCATTTCCGAAAAGATAAGTTAGAGACCAAATTTACCGGGGGAAAAGAATATAGAGGATATGCCGAAGCGCTACGAGTTGGACGGGTTGATATAGACTCGGCTGAATCCAACATAGACTACATTCCGTCAAATGACATGGTCTTTATCCGGCCTCCCAGAAGGAGCAATCATTATAAGATAAGAACGAACGATTTGCTGAAGTACCAATCTGCACGGTCGGCGACTTTGAAAGAGAATATTCTGGCAAGTGCAAGAAATGGTTACTATTTCACTGCGAGAGGTGATACTGTCGATGGAGACGACTGTATATTGTTGACGTGTGACTACACAAAAACCGGATCGACGCTGAAAATATGGATCGTTCCGTCAAAGGGATACTGCATAAAGAAAATGCAAGACGGCTCTAAAAGCAAGGTAGATAATGAATATACGACGATTCTGAGGGAATACTCGCCGGGCATGTGGTGGTTTGATTCGGTACAGGCAAGAAGAAACACCGGAAAGGAGACCGTCGTTTCCAAGTTGTCAGTGGATTCATTGACATTTAATGAGCTGGTTGATCCGGAGATTTTCACAGTATGGGGCATGGATATCTCTTCGAAAACCAAAATCTGGGATGAAATGCAAAGTACAATGCGCACTTTGGCGATTAATGACGCGAAAGACGAGGCGTCGAATCCAACAGCTTCCTCAAGCAAAATGATCATAGTTGGACTGGGAATCTTGTTTCTGGCTGCTATAACTTTCATCGGTATTTTGATCAAGGGTAAAAAGGCCCGCGTGAAGCAGCAGTCTTGAAATGGAATTTTGACCGTGGCACACAGCCGTAAATATCTTGATCCCGTGTTTCTGAGCAAGCTGGGTAATATGGATTTAGTTGCCCGCTGTGCGGTAGAGGGTTTTTTTGCCGGGCTGCACCCGAGTCCCTTTCACGGTTTCAGCGTCGAATACAGCGACCACCGGGAATATCACGCTGGCGACGAGTTGAAATTCGTAGATTGGAAAGTTTTTGGCCGGAGCGACAAACTGTATATAAAACAGTTCCAGCAGGAGACCAATACGACGGCATACATCCTGCTGGATAGTAGCAAGAGCATGTCTTTCGCCAGCGACGGCAAAGTCAGCAAAATGGACTACGGCTCATATCTCGCAGCGGCCCTGAGCTACCTGATGCTGAGCCAGAGTGACAGCACGGCACTGATTTTGTTTGCCGAAAAAGTTACAAAGCATATTCCACCCAGATCGAAAAGAACGCATCTGAACATAATCCTTACGGCACTACAATATAACAGGCCAGCAGGGCAGACAAACTTGGCCGGTGTCCTTCATACGATTGCCGAGACGACAAAAAGAAGGGGCATTGTCATTCTGATTTCCGATTTGCTCGATGACGAAGCCGATATCTTCCAGGGTCTGGCACATTTGAAATTTCTCAAGCACGATGTAATTGTTTTTCATACGATGGATCATCAGGAGCTTAATCTCGACTACGAAGGACTGATTCAGTTTGAAGATTTGGAAACAAAGGTCAAAATGCGCGCCTTTCCGCAATCGCTACGAGAAGGCTATCGGCAACGGGTAGCAGAATTTTTGGATGATATTGAAAAGACAACCGGTAACAGCGGCATAGATTATTGCCTGCTCGATACTTCCGAGCCTCTCGACAGGGCGCTGGTCGCTTATTTATCAAAACGAAAGAGAATGATGTGAGTTTTACCGAATGGATATTCCTGTTGGGGGGGCTTGCAGTCGTCGGGCCTTTGATTGCCCATTTGCTGGCAAAACCGCGATACAGACGCCTGCCGTTCACGATGCTTCGGTTCCTGCACTCGGGGCAAATTGAAAGCCACTCCCGGCGGAAGCTGCGCGACCTGTTGATTCTACTACTTCGCTGTGCGATCATTGTTCTTATTGCAATGCTCTTTGCCCGGCCGCTGCTGCACATCCGGCTTAAGCCATCTGAATCAAGGTCTGTTTATTACCTCGGTCTGGATAATTCAACGTCGATGGCATATTCCGAGCGAAGTGGCAGCTATTTCGACAAGCTGAAAGATTCTGCTGTTGATTATATTCGCTCGGCTGAGAATAACGCTTTGTTCAATATTTATGCTTTTGCCTCGGAAAATTGGATGCAGGGCCTGAGCAAAGAACAGGCACTGGCCGAGGTTAAGGGCCTGGAGACTGAACCGGGCAATGCAAATGTCGGAGATTTTCTTTCAGGCCTGAACCGGATTAGTCAAGCGGAGCATAAAAATGACGAGGTATCGGTTTTGGTGCTGAGTGATTTTACGCCTAACACGTTCAGGCAATTTGTCAATGTCGCAGAGCCTGCCGCCGTCGATAAAATCGATTATGAGCCAATTGTCTCATCACAACCTGTAAGTAATGCCGCGATAGCAGATGCACACGTTGTCGGTGTTGTTGAAGGTAAGCTGACCATAAATGCTGCTGTTGTCAATTACGGGCAAGTCGAACAGAATCGTCGCTTAATGGCCAGGACAGAAGCGAGTCAATCGGATCCGATAGATGTAAGTCTATCGGGTAATCAACGTAAAAACTACCTGCTAAAGATCGATATTGGTGCTATTGGGCGGCAACCGTCCATCCTGCCCGTGGAATTGAATTTGTCGGACGGCGACGGACTCAGTGCGGACGATACTTTTTATCTGGCGGTTTTCATACCCGGACATGAGGATGTCAATATTCTTATCACCGGCGATAGTGAGCATAGATTGTTTTTGCTTAAAACAGCATTAGATACTCTGTCGAGAACTAATTCATACGATACTTTAAGAATTAAACAGGTTTTGGTGGATGACCTTTCTCCTTCGGATTTGGATTGGGCCAATGTAGTCGTATCCTCGACGATAACCGACCATCTTGGAAATATGGCCTCGGAAATCGAGAGTTTCATAAAGGCCGGAGGCAGGTTTGTGTGTTTTGTGACAGAGGCAATTGCGCCTGAAGCAGCAAAACAGTTATTGCAGAGAGATGTTCTTGCGGCACTGCCCGGAAGATGTATCCGGGAGCGTACTTATATACAATCAAAGCCGTATAACAGCAAAATCTCCGGCGTGGACCATATTGCTGAAAGATCTCTGTCCAATTACAGGATTGATAAAATTCTTATAAAAGGCTGCTTTGAATGTCAGCAGCATCCTGATGCCCGGTTGATTTGGGAATTCCAGGATGGTCCTGGTTTCATATATCTCAAACATCTGGACAGCGGCACGTCTATTCTTGTCAATACCAGTGTTGATGATTCGCTGGGATCGCTGACTAAATCGAGCGCATCCGTTGCTTTATGCCGGTATTTACTGGGAGAAAATCATCAGATTGACGAGTATTGCTTCACTTGTGATGAGCGGATTTCACTGCCGATTTCCGATTGGAGCCGTGCCGATACCGGTCAAAAAGAATTCTGGGTCGAGACATGCGACGGCAGAAATCGCCGGGCTTCAGTAGCCGAATCTTTCCTGCTCGTGCCCGAACCGGCCGGCATCGGATGGGTCAAGACCATCGGCAAACCTACGCTATATGCGGGTGTAAATTTGCCGCAGGGTGAAACTGATATGACAAAACCATCCGCTTCAGAGTTGGCTGGTATTATGGATCGAGTATTTAAGACAGGTTCCGAACGAATCGTCTCCGAAGCCGAAGTACTCCATGACAAAAAACGCAGACCTCTTTGGAAGATGTTTGCATGGATGATAATCCTGTTGCTCCTGGCAGAGCCGTCTGTCGCTAACAGATTAAAGCGATAAATAAGGTTTAACCATGGCCGAGAACGCCGAAAACAAACTTAACGCTCTTGTTGCAAGAGTGGGAAAGGTCAGACGATGGCTGGTGACGCTTGCAATCTTAAGAGTCGCAGCTTTGTGCCTGATATTTGTCTCGGTATTTACCGGCATTTATGCATGGCTTGACCACCGGCTGAACTTCGATGAAATCGCACGAATTACAGCATTCGTCTTGCTCGTCGCCGGTCTTGTTTTTCTATTGCGCAGGCTAACGAAATTATTGCTCAGTCACATATCCTGCAGTATCGCCGCAAATTACATTGAGAATAAAAGGAGTTTTAACCAGCAGCTTGTCACTGCCATCGAATACTACGAGAACAAACAGAACTATCCTTATTCAAAAGCCCTTGCCGAGCAGCTTGTGCTGAAGGTGGACAAAGATTGCGGAGAATTCAGGTTCGATTCGACGGTTGAAAAATGGCAGGGATATGCTCTGGGGGTGGTGATTTTTTTCGGTCTTTTCGCGGCGACGTTTTATGTCCGTGATAACTATGTCTACTTTTCTTCGTACTTTGCTCGATTGATAAGCCCGCTGGCTTCTGTTGAGCCGCTCTCATCGACGCAACTGGAATCCATTACGAAAGACATCGTCGCTGAACCTGGTTCTCCGGTGAGGTTTGCAGCCGGTATTAAAGGTCGTATGCCGCAATCAGGAAAGCTGGTTTTGACGGAAATAAAACCAGAGACGGCAGATGACAGTCAGGAGCAAAAACTTCAAGAGGTGCAAATACAACCGGATTTTAGAGAAGGAAAAACAGCACAATTTGAGGCTACAAAGTCTTTTTCGCAACCAGGCAAATTCAGATATCGCTTTGAAACAGAATCTGCTACGACAGAATGGCATGAACTAAATATTTCACAAGCACCTGAAATAGAGAGTATGACCGCTAAAGTTACAGTGCCAAGAAGACCACCGAGGAGAAAGTGGGTCAAACCTTATACCGAGCAGATTCAAAGCAATACTTTAGAAGTTATTTCCGGCAGCAGTGTGACCCTGAGTGTAAAATCCACCGATAAACTCAGTAAAATAATCGCAACCGGGCCGGACGGTAAAGCAATTACCAGACAATTAGACGGGGCCGAAGAATTCGACTTTCATTTTACTGCGGACAAAAATGGCTCAGCACAATTCAGTCTTGTCAACGAGGATGGTTTGGTCAACGACAACGTACCCGACCTGCAGGTAATTGTAAAAACTGACGAGCCTCCGAAATTAAAGCTGGTTTCGCCGGATGGCGATTATCTGGCGACGAATGTTGCGAGCGTACCTGTAACATTCGAGGTAACTGACGATTTTGGCCTGGAATCTGTAAAAATGTGTTTGGAAATACCCGGTCGACAACCAAAAGAGATTGTCGCACTGCTTGAAGAAGGAACAAAGAGCACAGAATTCACTCATACTATCGAGTTGGAAGAATATGATCTTACTGTCGGTGACAGTGTACTTTTTTACGCTGAGGCAACGGATATTGATACGGGCTCGGAACCGGCGAACCGGACTTTGAGCAGCGATGTCTATTTTGTTGAGATCAGGCCATATCGACAAAATTGGGTTCCAATGCCGGGTGGTAAACCATCGCAGGCAGGAGGGGCACCACCGGTGGAGCTTTTGAATATTCTCGAATATACTCGAGCAATAATTAAGAAAACGTGGGCAATTGCAAGCAAATCGGAGCTAACGGAGCAGGATCGCTCAAGACTGGGATTTATAAATCAGGATGTGCAATATTGTGCTGAGCAAGTGGCGCTGATTCGTGACGATTCGCAGTATGGCTTCCAGGAGCCTCATAAGGCTGTGCTTAACGAGGTTATACGATATTTCAAACAGGCAGGCGGATATTTAGCTGCGCATGATGCGGCAGCGGCTATGGGGCCTGAGAAAAACGCTTATCGAATTTTACGCAAGTTTATCCTCGAATTGGAATTGAGCTGGAGTCCTCCGAGCAGCGGTCAGGGCCAGCAGCCACAAAAACCAGACAGCGTAAAATTGCAGGAGAATCCAGAATTCGAGGGCTATGAGAAAGAGCGGATTGAAGCCCAGTTAAAGAAGATGCAGCAAAAACTGGACAAGCTGACCAGGGAGCAGGGTCAATTACAATGGTCTTTTGAGAACTTTCTCGAACAACAGGCCGAAAAGAAAGCCGCACAACAAAGCTCCGACAGCAAAACATCTCAAAGCGATGCCGAAAAGCAAAATCAGAATGCAAACAATGGCGGGCAGCAAAGTGACTCTCCCGAGCAAAAAGGTGCAAGCACTTCGAGCGGTCAGGGTGCCGGCAGCAGCCAGGATAATGCCCCAAAGGAGGATTCTGCTGCCAAAAGTCAAAGTACCGGAAAAGGCGCCGGATCTTCGGACGCTTCAGATAATGAGCAGAACGATTCCGGAAGTCAGGAAGATGCTCAAGGTAAGAGTTCCAAGGAAAACAAAAGTGTATCGGACAGTAACAATTCCGGCGACAGTCAGGATGGTAGCGGTAAACAAAGTTCTTCTTCTGAAAGTCAAACTGCAGGGGACAACACCGGAGCTTCAGGCACTCCCGATGGCAAACAGAACGATTCAGGAAGCCAGGAAAGTTCACAAGGCCAAAGTCCCGGAGATAGTAAGAGCGCATCGGATGGTCAAGGTTCCGGCGATGGAACAAGCGCCGACCAGAGCGGATCTGATGCCCAGCGTCAGGGTAGCGGGCAAGATGGTAGTGCGAACACGGAAGCCAGACTTCGAATGCTCCAGGCAAAGCAGCACGCACTCCAGGAGCAAGTCTCGCAATTGAAGCAGGAACTGCAACAGGTGCCGGAAAGCTCGGACAGTGGTAATAGCCGAGCACAGGCACAAGAGCATCTTACTGAGGCTACAGCCAGAATGGATGAATTTCATGCTGAAATGGCTGAAGCACGCTTTCAAGCAGAAATGGACGAGCAGAGATCAAATAAAGCTGTCGCCCTGATGGACTCAGCCAAAAGTGAACTGGATATGGCGAATAAATCGCTTGGTCGTGAGCTTACGCTAAGCGATGATGAGAAGCTTGCTCAGAAAGCTCAGGACATGGCCGAGCAGCTTGCCGAGGATGCGGATGCCCTCGCTGAGTCTGTAACAGATGTAGAACGTCAGGAGATGCTGGCACGGCTCGAAGCGGCAAAACGGCTGCTTGAAATAATGCCGGAGCCGCAGTGGTCCACCGTAGACAAGGGCGGGAGCCCACCTTCAGGAGCAAGCCATGTTCTTACTAAGAATCCGAACATAGCTTCAGCCCAGATGGCAAGACAAATGGCTCGACGCTTTTGGTCGATCGCTATTAACGCGAAAAAACAACGTCAGCAGTTGCTTGAAAATGAACCTTCCGATATAGAATTTTACGGACAAGAAAATGAGTTTTTTGAAAACGCAGCCAGGTATAATCAGGAACCGGTGGAGAAATGATACTCGTTGATTATCCCGGACATTTTACTGCTGGAATGCTTTTGGCGGTTTTTGCCGTGCTGGTCTTCTTTGCATTCCGCTGTGACGAATTGCAAAAGGCAACCCGGCAATCATACAGATGGCCGTTGATTGTGCTGCAGTATATTGCGATTCTCATAATGCTGTTGATTTTGTGGAATCCATCGAAATCCAAGGTAAGCGAGGAACTGTCGAGAAATTCGGTTCTTGTATTGTTTGATACGAGCGAGAGCATGTCAGTCATAGAAGAAGGACGAACGAACCGGCTGGAAAGAGCACTCGATATATTTCAAAAGAAATTTCGCCCACTCGACGCTGATAGTCCCTCATATAAAATTTTTGGATTCGACCATCAGACTTATCATAGCGGCTCCTCGAATTTCCTCCGACGCTGGGGCTCCGAAACTGACATGCACAGTCTTCAGTCGGTGCTGGGAAAATATGACCATTCGGATGAGCCGGTCAAAGAAAATAAAGTCATAGGGGCGATTATTTTTACAGACGGCCAGGCTGATGATAAAAACGTCCAGACATACCTGCCTCTTAACAATAAAGATTTCCAAATTGCCATTATCGGCGTCGGTTCGAGAGACCGTCATACCGATATAGCGATAAAGTCGATAAATGCACCTTCACGGATTGCGGTTGATACTGCTGGTACGATGCAAGTTGTTGTTAGTGCCAGGAATTATCAGAATCAGTCTGTGACAATCGAGTTACTTAAAGACGATTACGTAGTAGATTCGAAAGAAATTCCCGCTGAGTTATTTACGAAGAATAGGTGGACGGGTGATTCTTCGACTAAAGATGTAACGACAGAGTTCACAATCGGTGCTGAAGGAAGCGGTAGTTATAGTTTTTCGATCCGTGCTAAGGCGCTTGAATATGAGATAAATCTTGCAAATAATGTACGCACCATAATGGTCGATGTGGTCGAAGAGACAAGGCTTAAAGCCCTTTTATATTCGCAGGTAGCGAATTTCGACATCGGCAAGCTCCGGCAGGCTTTGGCCCGGGACGAAAAGATTGAGATGGACCTGGGTCTGGATGTAATCAGAGTACCCGCACTGGCTGAAAATCTGTCGAAGACATATGGTTACGTTAGCCTACCGGAGGACCGGCAGGGATTTAATATGTACGATGTTATTATTCTTGGCCCCTGTGAATTTGATGCTTTAACGGAAGCACAGATTGCCGGTCTGTATAGTTTTGTTGTCGATAGGGGGGGCGGACTTATTTTTTTGCCGGGCAAGGATAATTTCGGACCCGCTGAATGGATAAACAATAAGGTAAAGGCTTTGATGCCGGTGCTCTTCGATGCCGGCAATCCGACAATTTGGCCGGCCAATCCGGGACAAATAGAATTGACACTTGAGGCCGTTGAAAGCAAGGTACTCGACCACGGCATGCTGCTGGATAACGATCAGTCCGTCTGGCCATATTTCCGCATCGAAAATACTAAGCCTGCTTCCACAACACTGGCTTCAGTTCAAGAAACGCCAATCATTTCCGTTCATCGTGTGGGCAGAGGCAGAGTATGCCTGCTTAATATTTCCAGGCTCTTTTCGTTGTATCGTGAAGATCTCCGGGGCGGGCTACTATATAAGATGATGGCTGGATTAAATGCTCATCTGGGCAGAGTAAAAGCACGTGAGGCGGGAATTGAATTGTTCGCAGAGAGGATCGATGGACAAATAGACAAGATAAAGTTTGAGGCTTATGTCTGCGACAATTCGTTTGCACCTGTTGCCGGTGCCAACGTGCTACTTAATATTAAGGATAAAGTTTTAAGTATGAACCAGGCAGAACGGGGATTCTACATCGTAGAAGTCGAGGATGTTCATGGCCAGGGGATGGTAGCGACGGCACAGGCTGAGCTTAATGGTGTGTTCCTTGGCGAAAAAACTATTGCTGTGAATCTACCGCCCGCCAGGAGCGAAATGACAAGTATTGAGTTAGACGAAAAATTTCTCCGGGAGCTTGCCGGAAAACTCGACGGTAAATATTTTTACGCTGACGATGTAAGCGACGATGTTGGGCAGATGTTTAAGGCCCGGACCCGGGTAGATAGTTCACGTAGCATAACAAGCGTATGGCCGGGCTGGCCGTTGCTTTTTGTCTTGTGTGCCATACTTGGGGTAGGCTGGTTTATCAGACGAGCCATTGGTTTGGTATGAGAAAGATTATAATTATAATTATTCTTGCTTTTATGTGTGAATTTCCTTCCGTCGAAGCGCAGGATGCCGGACGGAATACCACATCAAAGGAAAATGGAAAGACATACGCCTTGATCGTCAGTGGTATAAATAAAAACTCGAAAGAACGCTCGGCGAAAGACCGTGCAGTAAAGGGCCTGCGTCGCTTTATTCTTGATAATGCCAATGTGGAATCCGACCGGTTGAGTTTCCTGGTGGATCGTGAATCATCGCATCGAAAAGATTCAATAGTTTCTACGGCGGCCAACTTGAAGAAGCAAATAGACCGATTCGCAGCCGTAGTTAATACCGGGGACAGATTCATATTTTACTATATGGGTCAGGCAAATACCGTTTCGGACACACTTCGCTTGAATCTTCCCGGCCCCGATATTACACATATTCAATTGGCTGAATGGATTAATAAAATTAAAGCTTCTTCGATGTTAATTGTGCTGGATTGTCCGGGAGCAGGTTTAGCCGTTACGGCCGTTACAGGGCCGGATCGAATTATCATCGGCGCCTGTACCGCCGAGCAGCATTACAGCACACGATTCAGTGAATATTTCGTGCCGGCACTTCTTGACGAAGGGAGTGATACCAATGAAGACGGCAGGATATCACTGCTGGAGGCATTTACCTCTGCTTCCAGGAGTGTTGATGATTTTTACCGTCGCCAGGCCCTGCTTACAACCGAGACGCCGGTATTGGAAGATAATGCAGATGGCATGCCAAGTCGGCAGCCCTGGAGATATAAGCAGCACAAGGTGGATGGCCTGGTAGCTTCGAAATTCTTTCTCTCAGTCGAATAAAAGGCGAGTTAGTTATGAATGATGAAAAAGAACAGATAAATAGAAGACAATTTCTTAAAACTGCAAGTGGGGCAGCTCTTGGCACAATCTTTACAGCGACCGGCCTTCATACAACTACCAAAGCAGAGATTTCAGATGAAGGACCGGACGACCTGGACAAATATGATTTTCTGATGCCGAGAGTAAAATATGCCCATGAGTCGAAGGAAGTGGACCGGTGGAATGTTCGGCCCGGCGGCGATGCGAACTTATTGAGGGAATTAAGAAGAGTGATCAGATGCAGCATCAAGCCGGTCACAAGAGCGTATGACTGGCAGCCACAATGGGCCATAGAAGGACAGCTAAACGCAGTGGTCACATTCGATCAAATGGAAAAACTTAAGAAATACCCATTCCTCTTTATGACAGGAGAAAACCATTACAAGTTTGATGACCGGCAGAAAGCCAACCTTAAGGAATATATCAGCCGGGGCGGGTTTCTGCTGATGGATGATTGTGTTGTCGGTTCGGGCGGCGATTTCTTCTACAAAAGCTCTTATGAGCTGCTGGAGCAGGTCTTTGGCAGGGGAGCCGTCAAACGCATTCCTTTACAGCACGAGATATTTCACAATGTTTACGACCTTGGCGATAAAGGTCTGCCGTACATGCAGCGTCAGAATCGTATGCTTCTGCCGGGCATGAGACAGCCAAGGCAGATGGGTTTGCCTTACATGCACGGCCAGAACCATGGTGCCAGGGGAATTTTTATCGGCGACCGCCTGGCGATTTTTCTATGCTCTACGGATATTCACTGTGGCTGGTGCGATAGTCACGGTTTTGAGTTCGGCAAGCAGAATTATGAAAAAGCCATTCAAATGGGGATTAATATTATTATGTATGCTATGTCGCATTAATTCCGTTCCAGCCAAATTCTCCAATTCGTTTGGACAACTCTCCGAAAGTCCTTGTCATTAGTGGTACTAATATGTTATAATAAATGAAGTCTGCCGGATTGATGTACCTAAATGGTAGCTGCGATTTGACCATTCTGAAGCTATTGGGTGGCAGAGGTGAAAATGACAATAATGACTCAAGTCTTTACAGAGGAAGGGGTTAGAAGGTGCCCGCATACATTAGATTGTTGTTGCTCACCCATGTATTAAGCATATTTCTGATCGGTTCTGTTCATGCCAGATGTCCTGCCGGTGATCTTAATGGCGATTGCCTGGTAGATTTTCTGGACTTGCAGCTTTTCACTGAACAATGGCTGGAGCTTTCGGAAAACGGTGCTGAAACAAATTATGCCGATCTGGATGGTGCCGACGGAGTGAATATGTCGGACCTTGCGCTTTTCGTCCAAAGCTGGCATCAGGCCGGTATTCCTTTGGTCATTAATGAATTTATGGCATCCAATAACGATACGGTCGAAGATCCACAGGGACAATTTGACGATTGGATTGAGATATGGAATTCCGGCTTAGAACCGATTGATGTAGGGGGCATGTTTCTAACAGATAACCTGTCCGATCCCATGAAGTGGCGGATTCCCATAAATATGCGATCCATTACCACTATCCCTGCAGGGGGGTACCTTCTGATCTGGGCCGATCAAGACAGCACCGATTTTGGTCTGCACGCGAATTTTAAGCTTGATGCTGACGGCGAGGAACTTGGCCTCTTCGACAAAGACGGCATCACCCTTATCGACAGCATCGGTTTTCCCGAACAAACTGCGGACATTTCCTTTGGCCGGGATCCCGAGTCCAATGGCGAGATACGTTTTTTCGCCATTCCCACGCCGGGAACGGAGAATGACGGTGCATATCTGGACGAAGTCGACGAACCGGAATTTAGTCACAAACGTGGTTTTTACGATTCATCGTTTTATGTTACGATCGCCACAGAGACAAAAAACGCGATTATTTACTACACAATCGATGGCTCGGAGCCATATGAATATACCGGCCGGTTTCCAAACGGCATTATTTATTCCGGTCCAATTTCCATTCGCAGGAATACCTGTCTTCGGGCAAGAGCAATAAAACAGGGTTGGAAGCCATCGGAAGTCAAAACTCATTCATATTTATTAAACGCAAGTCAAACCGTGAAATCGTTACCGATTATCTCACTCGTTGGTGACGAAGGTAAAACATTTTACGAACCGGACGGTGTAATGGCTATTGTGGGAGGTTATTATGGTGGTGACGGGATGTGGGTTTCTGATGGCCCGGACAGTCACAACAATCCGATGCAAAGGGGAATGGCATACGAACGTCCTGTTTCATTCGAGTGGATTGATCTGGTGGACAACTCGGACCTGCAGATTGACTGTGGAATCCGTGTTCACGGAAGTAACTATATGCGTCCGCGTTATCACCGGCAAAATGGCTATTGGTCTGGCAATGGAAAATTTGCGTTTCGATTGTACTTTCGTGACAGATATGGTCCGAGCCGGCTTGAATATCCTCTGTTTCCTTTTGAAGTTGAAAATTATAAAAGCATAGTTCTACGTGGAGGCCACAACGACAGAACGAATCCATTCATTAAAGACGAATTGATTAGACGTCTCCATAAGGATATGGGGCATGTGGATAGCGGGGGAACCATGGCCAATCTCTTTATTAATGGCGAATATAAAGGCTACTTTAATCCCTGCGAGCATATCAAAGACGCTTTCTGTCAGGAGTGGTATGGCAGTGACAAGGATTGGGATGTAATGACAATGAACGGAATCCGTGACGGCAATGTGGTCTCATGGAACAATATGCTCAATTATGCTCGCGGCAATGATATGTCCGACGATACACACTATGAGCAACTGGGTCGGCTGCTCGATATTCCGGCATTCGCTGACTATCTAATTCTTCAACTCTGGAGCGGTAATTGGGACTGGCCGCAGAATAACTGGGCCGCTGCGTGTGAGCGATCGGAGGAAGGAAGGTGGAGATTTTTCATCTGGGACGCCGAAGGAGGGATGTTCTCGGACCGCCTCAACACAGTGTATTTTGACAGACTCAACAGCCAGAATAATGCTAACGGCTACTTGTACCGGGCGCTCAAGGTAAGCAATACGTTCAGACAGGTCTTTGCTGATCGTTTATACAAGCATTTCTTCAATAACGGTGCTCTGAGCCAAACAAATATTACCAAGCGTTTTTTAGAGCTTCGTGATGAAATGCTCGGAGTAATTCCCAATATGGACATGTACGTATTAAATACATGGGTGCCGAATCGTCTTGACATATTCCTGGACGCTTGTGTCCAGGAAGGCATGTACACGTATGAGGGTCCCAAGTTCAGCATAAACGGAATTGAGAGTTATGGAGGCTACATGTCGTCGAGTGATATTCTGACCATCGCCGATCACGGCAGGTTTGAAACAATACACTACACGCTCGACGGCTCAGATCCAATTCTTACGGACCTTTCACCACAAGATGATCAAGATGATGAGATTACTATTCTCGTTGCAGAAACCACTCCAAAACGAGTACTTGTTCCGGTTCGTCCGGTTAGCACAAACTGGAACAGCAGCACAGCGTTCGATGATTCGGGCTGGTTATACACAACGAGCAGCCCCGGCGGTGTTGGCTTTGAGAGGTCCTCCGGTTACGAGTCTCTCATTAGTCTTGACCTTGGAGAAAGCATGTATTCCAGAAATTCGACCTGCTACATCCGGATCCCCTTCACATTCAGCGGCGAGATTGAAGACATCGGCTCGGTGGTGTTGAACGTTAGGTATGACGACGGTTTTGTTGCCTATCTCAACGGTACTGAGATTGCCAGACGTAACGCAGACCAAATACTTACGTGGAATTCCAGCGCAAGCGCCAGCCATCCCGATGCTGAAGCAGTCCAGTTGGAGAGTATCGATATTTCTGCTTCGCTCAACGTGCTCAAAGAAGGTAGAAATTTGTTAGCCATTCACGGTTTAAATGCCTCGGCTTCAAACTCTGATTTTCTTATATCTGCCGAGCTTATCGCCGGCCCGGTTGATTCCGATGGCACTTTATTGCCGGGTGCAACTAAATATTCCGAATCAATTACGCTACCTTGCAGCGCCCATGTTAAGGCTCGTATCTTTGACGGCGATACATGGAGCGCATTGAGCGAAGCGGTCTTTGCAGTTGGGCCAGTTGCAGAAAATTTACGAATAACGGAGATAATGTATAATCCGCAGGATTCGAGCGAAGAGTTCATTGAGCTAAAGAACGTCGGAGCAGAGACAATCAATCTGAATCTGGTTAGTTTTACGAACGGCATCGATTTTACTTTCCCGAGCTTTGAGCTTGCAGCCGGCCAGCACGTCATACTTGCCCAGGATCAAAGTGCCCTTAAAACACGGTACGGTACAGCAATAAATATCGCCGGTCAATATTCCGGCCGGCTTGACAATGCCGGCGAGAGAATCGCTCTGGCCGACGCTATCGGCCGAACGATTCTTGACTTTGAGTATAAAGACGGATGGCACCCGATTACTGACGGCGATGATTTTTCTTTAACTATAATAAACCCGGAAAATCCCGATCCGAACAGTTGGGATGAAAAAGACTCATGGCGCCCGAGTGCCTATGCCGGGGGCTCGCCCGCGGAGGATGACAGCAACATCCTCCCAAATCCAGAAGGTTTGGTGATTAACGAAGTCCTTGCCCATTCTCATGCTGAGGCATCGGATTGGATTGAGCTATATAACACGACTGATACCGCTATTGACATTGGCGGCTGGTACCTTAGTGACAGTGAGAATAATCTAAAGAAATACAAAATTGCCAATGGAACAACAATCGGGCCAAACCAGTACTTTGTGCTCTATGAAAATTTGCATTTCGGCAATGTGACTGATCCCGGCTGTGTCGAGCCTTTTGCTCTAAGCGAAAATGGTGAACAGCTTCACCTGAGTTCCGCTCACAACAGCACCTTGACCGGCTATCGAACCGAAGAGGATTTCGGCGCTTCCCAGACCGGCGTATCGTTCGGACGCTACTATAAGCACAGCACAGGCAATTACAACTTCGTGGCGACCGAGCAAATTACACCCGGCTCGGAGAATTCCTATCCCAAAGTCGGCCCGATTGTAATCAGCGAGATTATGTACAATCCACCATGGCTTTACGGCGGTTCATACATCAACGACGAATACGAGTATATCGAGCTTCACAATATCAGCGCTCAGCCTGTAACGTTGTACGACTTTGAGACGGGCGAAGCATGGAAGTTTACCGACGGCATCGAGTTTACTTTCCCAACGGATGTACCAACGACTATTCCCGCTGGCGGATATCTCTTGGTGCTCAAAAATCCTGAGGTGTTTTCACTGCGTTATCCCGACGTACCCACAGAGAAGATTCTCGGCCCTTACGATGGAAAATTAAACAACGCCGGGGAAAGACTGGAACTTGGTATGCCCGGTGACGTAGATAATGCCGGCCAGCGCCACTACATTCGAATCGACAGGGTAAATTACAGCGATGGTACACATCCGGAAAACAATCCAGGTGGTGTCGATCTTTGGCCTATCTGGTCTGATGGTTATGGTTTCTCGCTTACCCGGAAAGTTTCCTCAGAATACGGCAACGATCCGTCCAACTGGATTGCCTCGGCGCCTTCACCCGGCGAGTAAAATTGCTCAATTGGCCCCATTAGATCGAAAAAGCTGTCTGGAAGTACGCAAATAGCGGGATTTCTCACGCATGTTGATTGGCAATAGTGAATATGCTCGGATTGTATTGACCTTAGCGACATAAATCTGGTCCGTTTGCGGGAGGCCGGAAAACAAATTCGGATGATTTTTCCTGAAATTCCTGCAATATAATGAATTTTCTGCGTATGTCTTTATGGATACCACAAAAGTGTCGAAGATTAGCAATGAATTGAGGAACTCAAAAATGACAATAGAAATAAATTCAAGAATATCGCTGATAACCTTATTACTGATAGTTATTTGCATTTCCTATATCCCAGCCCAAGCCCAGTACGGAGGTGGTGATGGAACAGCAGAGAATCCATATTTGATCTATACTTCTGAACAAATGAACGCCATTGGCGCCGAATCAAGTGATTGGAACAAACATTTCAAACTAATGGCAGATATTGATTTAAGCAGCTTGGGAATGGCTTTTAATATCATCGGGACTTCCGGGGGAAAACCATTTTCCGGTGTATTTGACGGCGATGGATATTCAATCTCCAACTTTGAGTGCGGTGCTCCAGATACATATGGCATCGGACTTTTCGGTTACGTTAACGGGCAAAACGCTCAGATTAAGAATTTACGATTAATAGATCCTGTTATTCATGCAGAAACTGAAGATTATGTTGGGCTATTAATCGGCCGCATTCACAGTGGAACTATCACTGCCTGCTCCGTCGAGAACGGTTTTGTTTATGGGGACGAGAAAGTTGGCGGCCTGACCGGATTCAATAACGGCTTAATCACTCAATGTTATTCCACCGCTAACGTTTCGGGAACTACCGGCGTGGGCGGTCTCGTCGGAGAGAATTTTAGTAAAATCATCAACTGCTATTCAAGCGGCAGTGTTTCTGGAATTGAAAAAGTTGGAGGTCTGGTTGGCAATGGATATAATCCAGATTCAATAACCAACTGTTATTCGACTACATATGTGTCTGGAATAGAGTCAACTGGCGGACTTGTGGGAACCATAAATAGAACTAAATGGTCATTTTGGGATATCGAAACCAGCGGACAAATAAATAGCGGGGGCGGAACTGGTAAGACAACTACTGAAATGCAGACCGCCAGTACCTATATAGGTTATTGGGGATGTGACCCTGTTTGGACCCTTGATGAAGGTGCTGACTATCCGAGGCTTGCCTGGCAGAACATGCCCGGGGAGCTTATTATTAAGCCAGACTATGCTGAAGGCAGAGGTACAGAAGCGGATCCCTATTTGATCTATACGGCTGAACAGCTCAATATGATAGGTCTGTTTCAATGCGATTGGGATAAACACTTTAAGCTCATGGCTGATATTGACCTGAGTCAATACAAGGGCACAGATTTCAATATCATCGGATATGCTTCAGGATGGTGGGCTTCCTCCGAAAACAAGTATCCATTTACAGGTGTTTTTGATGGTAATGGCAGGACAATCTCAAATTTCAGCTACAACTCTACAGAACGGGAATCATACATAGGAATTTTTGGATACACAGAACGTGCAACAATTAAAAATTTATATTTGATTGATCCGAATATTAATATCGAGAGTGGGGAGCATGTTGGCTCATTAGTCGGTTTTTCTCTCTACGGCACTATCACAGCATGCTATGTTCAAGGCGGCAATATCCAGGGGGCAAGCGAAGTTGGTGGCCTCGTAGGCAACAATCACGGGACTATATCTGAATGTACATCATTAACCAAGGTTCAGGGAGGATCTCGTATCGGAGGCCTTGTAGGTTATAATGGTTATGGAACAATAGGCAATTGCTATTCGTTTAGCAATGTCACGGGAATCAATGCAGTCGGAGGCCTCGTGGGGCTATGCGATTCACAAGCATCAATCCTCAATAGCTATTCTACCGGGAGTGTACAAGGAACTGAAAATGTTGGTGGCTTCGTGGGATTGGGAAGTGGACGTGAGATATTACATTGTTTCTGGGACATTGAGGCAAGCGGACAAATGAACAGTGCTGGTGGCGAAGGCAAGACAACCGTAGAGATGCAGACTGCAAGCACCTTTATAGGCTGGGGCCCTTATGCGGTCTGGACAATAGGTGAAGGGCTTGATTATCCCAGACTTCTATGGGAGGACATGCTGGGTGAGTTACTGACAACAACATCATTTCCATCGATAGAAGGAAGCGGCACACAGGAAGATCCGTACTTGATTTATACTGCTGAGCAGTTCAATTTAATTGGTTTATTCTCACTCGAATGGGACAAGTACTTCAAGCTAATGGCGGACATCGATCTGAATAAATACAGAGGCACAGTTTTCAATATCATCGGTCGCTATAATAAATCCTTTTCGGGCGTATTTGATGGCAATGGACATGCAATTTCAAATTTTAACAGCACCGGTGAAGGAATCTTTTACGATGTTGAGGGTGGAGAAATAAAGAATCTGGTTTTAGTTGATCCTAACGTCAATACCAACGACTTAAGAAGTAATGTCGCTGTTCTTGTAGGTCAACTCGACAATGCAACCGTTTCAAACTGTTCCATAGAAGGCGGGATCGTTTCCGGTCGGAGCACGGTTGGGGCCCTCATAGGACACAGCTACTATGGCAGCACAATTCGCGATTGCTCCGTCAGTGGCTTTGTCTCAGGCACAAGTTATGTTGGCGGATTAATCGGAATTAACTCCGGCACAATCACCAATTGCCATTTCAATGGCGAAGTATTGGCATCCGATCAGGTCGGAGGATTGGCAGGTCAAAACTACAGTAAAATCGACGATTGCACTGTTTCGGCCAAAGTTTCCGGAGCTAAACAATCTGGTGGTCTGGTCGGAGCACAGAGGGGAGGCATGATTACCGATTGTTATACAATTGGAAGCGTTACCGGCACGGATGATGTTGGGGGATTTATTGGAGGCAACAATGGTACCATAACTAGTTGCGGCACGAGTTCGGAGGTTACCGGCCAGACGAATGTTGGAGGATTTGCCGGCCAGAACGGTTTTAATGCTCCTGCTGGTGGTCCCGGACGACTCGGTTTATATACAGTAGTCTCACGCGGCTACATTCAAAACTGCTATTCAAGAAGTAGCGTAGTCGGCGATGAAAATGTTGGCGGTCTCGTCGGATTCAATGATAGTTTCGGCACAATAACGAATTGTTACGCGACTGGTGGTGTTTCAGGTACAGCCGAAGCTGGAGGCCTGATCGGCCATAACCGTAATGGCGATGTTATTAATTCTTACTGGGATTTTGAAACCAGCGGTCAAACAATAAGCGCCGGTGGAACCGGCATAACAACAACACAAATGCAGACAGCCTACACTTTTATTCGCTGGAGTGGATGTGGCTCAGAAGGTATCTGGACCATCGATGAATATAATGATTACCCAAGGCTGTCGTGGGAGAATCAACCAGGCGCAACAATAGCTTTCGACGGATTCATAGGATCCGGTTCAAAACGCGATCCCTACCTTATATATACGGCCGATGAGCTTAATTTGATCGGATTATTTCCCTGCGAGTGGGACAAATCCTTTAAGCTTATGGCAGATATTGACCTGAGTGGATTCACAGAAACTACATTTAATATAATCGGATACGCTGATATAGAACCATGGTTCTATAATAGCGACAAAATACCTTTCACGGGGGTATTTAACGGCAACGGTCATACAATCTCGAACTTTACCTATATCGCTAAAGATGTGAATAATGTGGGACTCTTCGGTTTAATGTCCGATCCCAATGCCGAGATAAAAAATCTGGAGCTTGTTAATTCTCATGTTTCTGTGCCAAATGGAAATCATATTGGTTCGCTTGTGGGTTGTTTATTGGGCGGCTCTATCACCAACTGTCATGTCAAGAACTGTATTGTTTCAGGCGATTCAGATGTCGGAGGACTTGTGGGAAGAAACGGTTACTTTTACGCGAGGGGATTAAATCCTGATTCCACCATCAAGATCACAAATTGCCATTCTACCGGCAGCGTTACAGGAACAGCAAATGTTGGTGGTTTGGTGGGCATCAACGACTTTGGCGTTATTGTCGGTTGTTACTCCACGAGTATTGTCATGGGAACAACGTATGTTGGAGGTTTGGCAGGTCATAATGGTGACATTGTTTCAAACTGTTATGCTGTTGGTAATGTTATCGGTGAATCTACGGTTGGTGGATTAGTTGGCTTTAATTTCTGGAAGATCATGAACTGCTATTCGGCCGGTAATGTTACCGGTAGTGAGTTGATAGGGGGATTGGTTGGAAACCAAAATAATTGGAGTAATAAAGTAGCAGGATCTTTCTGGGATATCGAAACCAGCAAAAAAGTAACTAGCGCAGACGGAATTGGCAAGACCACTGCCGAGATGCAAATGGCCGGCACCTTCCTCGAAGCAGGCTGGGATTTCGTAGGCGAGACCACCAATGGTACAGAAGATATCTGGTGGATTCTTGAAGGCCAGGATTATCCAAGACTTTGCTGGGAAACCGAATAGATTTACGATTTGTGATTTTTGATTGACGATTTATTTTTTTTGGTGACCTTGGTGGCTAAATTTTCTAAATGATAAAACGTTATCTGATTTATTGGCCGGGAGAAGGTTGGGCTGCAATCCAGTTATCGGGATCGTTTCCATATTCGGTATCGTTCTTGCGGGTCAGTGATACTCCCTGTCCATCGGCTTCGATTGGCCAGAGATCTATATCACCAGGGCAATTTTCCGGATGTGAGCCATCACTGTAATTTACCCGGTCAATGCGGATATAATTACGCGTGCCTTCAATGTCCACGTCGCCGGGCATGCTTAGTTCCAATCTTTCGCCGGAATTGCTTAGACTCCCATCGTACGGGCCCAATATAATTTCAGTTGGAATATCCGGGTAGCGCCATGAAAAAGCTTCCGGCTTTTTCGCCAGCAATAAAAATCCACCCGCAGGAATTGTTACCGGCACATCTGTCGGAAAGATGAACTCGATGCCGTCCGTGAACTTCCATGCTTCGGAAGTCTCATAGTCGTATAGCGTAACAGGCTCTTCGCTGATATTCTGCAGTTCGATGTATTCGTACATATCGTTCAAATACAGGCTGCCAACAGGCCAGTCGGGATTGTACATTATCTCGCTGATTACTATCGGCCCGACCTTCGGATAGGAATTCGCCGAACCGGGCGTGATTTGCTCCATTGCTATGAAGTTGTAATTGCCGGTGCTGGACTTGTAATAACGGCCGAAGGCCACGCCGGTCTGCGAAGCACCAAAATCCTCTACGGTTCGATAGCCTGTTAAAACACCGTTTTCCGCCGAGCTGAGGTACAATTGATCTCCGTTTTCACTCAAAGCAAATGAAATATGGGAACCGGCATCGTTCATGTTACCGAAGTGCAGGTCTTCGTAAAACACAAGGTAATCGTACGGCCCAATCGTTGTTCCTGCGGCAATCTCGTATTTGAAGAGGGCATCTTTACTATCACTGAGGAACCAGCCGCCAATGTCTATTGCTGCGTTGGTCGTGTTGTACAATTCGATCCAGTCCGAAGCCTCAGCATGAGAATGGGCAAGGACTTCGTTAATCACCACTGCGCCGGGATTGGGTAGGATTCCGCTGTCGTCCTGTCCCGGCGAGCCGTCGAGATATGTGCTTGCACGCCAGGCCTCCTCGACGTTCCAAACGCTTAGGTCGAAATGGGTCGGATCGATGATAGTCAGCGAAAAACCTTCGCCATCTGTAAGGGAATGCCATCCGTCTTCATAGCTAAAATCCAGAATCGTCCGGCCGATTGCATCGGCCAGCGTAATTCTCTCGCCGGCATTATCGAGCCGGCCGGAGTATTGACCGGCGATATTTATATTTGAGCCGTATCGTGCCTCGAAGGCATTGCGGTTCTGGACAACAACTATATATTCGCCGGGTGCAAGGTCGATACTCGGAAATGTAAAATCGATGCCGTTCGTAAAGCTTACCATATTCAGATTAATTGTCTCTGCTCCGATGTTATTCAGCTCTATGAATTCTTCGTTCGAGTTTCGCGGATTATACATAACCTCGCTGATTCGTAAATTCTGCGCGATTTTACTGATGGAAAAGACGGCCTCGTTCATGGCGCTCCAGGCACCGCCGTTCAATATTCGCGCTTTGACTTTCGTGCTCTTTGTCAGAGTAATGGGCGACGTATATTGAATGACACCCGGCAGGTCCACATCATCGGAGCCTGCCGAGCTTGCCCGCAGTTCGGCAGAGATAAGAAAGTCCGTATCTGTGCTGGAAATATTCAGGCCCTGAACGGCCAGCATATTGCTGCCGGCTCCGAGCAGATTAAGCGAATCGGATATGTCTATGCTCTCGAACTTGACGGCTTCGGAATCAGGGTGTTCGGCGCTGGCGGCGGAATTCCAGGTAAGGGTACGGCCAACATTACGCCGGGCTACCTCAGTGCCGTTGAGGTAAGCGATAAAACCATCGTCGTAACGAATGTTCAAAATCAGAGTATCGAATTCGTTCAGATTGCTGCTCATGCTAAATGGAATTCGAATAAAGCACGAGGCGTTTCTGCCGTACATCAGAGAATCAACATCGTGCCCGATGAATTGCTCGTATCCTGAGCCTCTGTCGTATCCGACGCCTCCGGGAGTGCCGGCGTATTTCCTCCAGCTGCTGTCGTTGAAACCCGATGGATTATTCCAGTTGCTGGCAATCGAACGGACAGGGACAAATACACGCTTTTCGGCGTTCTCCGGTACGAGCAAGCCTTTAATTCCCATTGACGGTAACAGCCCGGCCGGATCGGTGCCGTCCAGCGTGTAGTAGATCTGACCTTGCGAGGCTGCCATTATCAATTCTATCGGATTATCGAACTGACCATCTTGTGGACTTATACCTGGCGGGGCAGCAGCAAACTCAAAGGCGATTTGGCTGTCCATCCAGTTGAGACGTTGTTCGAGCCAGTCGCTCATCCAGTTTATTTCATCATAATAAGTGTCGGCAATGAACCAGTTGGGCCATCTGTATACGCCCAGAATACGCCAGCGGTCGAAGTTCCGGACTTGTGCCTCATCCAGCAAAGCCGCAGTGTCTTCAATATCCTGAAGTAATTGGCTGGAGGATAAGAGGTCTTCTCGAAACTCAAACCATCGGTCGGCATAGCGCAGGCGAAATGTCGGATCTTCAAACAAACGACGCCACCAGGGATAGTCACCATCGCCAAGCTGAGAGTAGTACCAACCGGTGGGAATCCATCCCTGAAGGTAATCTGCGTTACCGAGTGAAAGGTTATAATCCCAGACGGGCCCCATATTGATCTTGCCGCCCCGGTCTTTGAACATATATGTGCTTAGACGAAATCCATCGATGTTCTTGGTGATTTCGACAATAAAATGATGGTCGATAAAAGAATCAACGTCGATATATTTAGCATATCCATTCACGGGATCCATAAAGTTCGATCCGTATAGAACCGATTCGAACTCGTTAATATAATTGTTGAGCCATTCCTCCTGCTCCGGTGTTATATCTTCTATCCTGGGCTCAATAACGCGTACTTCCAAACCTCTGCTGGTCCGAAATACTGTCTCACCAGCATCGGCTTTGTCTTTCTTAAAGATGTATCCTCCGCTTATTTGCGGCTCAGTATTATCAGACGGCTCAAGTGCTGCGATGTCAACGCGATCTTCACCACGTTTGATTTTCTCCATGAAGACATAAACACCGACGTAATCGTTCATTGAAACTCCGCCGCCGTCAGTGTTAAGGAACATCTCGATGAATCTGGTGCGAACAGCATATCGACCGATATCGTTGCTCCATTTGTACGACAGGAAGTTTCTCATCAGTGACTTGTCCGAGTAGGGGCCCTGCAGAATCCAGTCGGATTCAGCGGGAAAGCCAAGGATAGACACATCTTTATCCTGGTTATTTTCATCCCACGTTTCGAAGTGGTACTGCTTTTTGTCAAAGCCCGCTGAACTTTTGCCGCGAATGTTGATGCCCGCTTTGCCTACAAAGTCAGGCGGATCAGTCAACCTGGCCCTGCCATCGGTTGTAGTGTCAATAAAGCCGGCATATGATAAAGTTTGTGATGATTGGTTAATGCCCTGGCCCATAGTATCAACGACGGCGATCGGCAGGTTGGAGCTAAAATTGCTGGTTCTAAAATCGAGAAACATATACACCTGCATTGTAGTGTCGGATGGTTTCCAGCCTGTTTTGACTGCGACCGCTCTCAGATGTGTGTTACGGCTGACTAATATTGGGCTTAGATAAACCGTTCCCTTGCGAAACCGCGAGCCAAGTTCGTATGGCTCGGAGCCGTCAATCGTATAGTAGATGATTGCATCATCGGTTTCTGTGGCTAACGTTACATAAAAAGGCTCATTGAACATACCACTATCAATGCTGAATTGTACTTCTTCAACAAATCCCTCATAGATACCGACATTCTCAGCTGCCGGAGACGGTGTGCCGAAGTAACGCCAGTTGTCTGCGCCGTCGGGATAGCGTCCGTAGGAAATGTCGCTGGTCTGCTCGCCGAATACCACGCTGTCGATCATTGTTGTCCCGTCGCTTTTGAACAAAGCTATTTCTTCTCCATCGGCATCGAGCTTGAAATTGGCATGCAGCCCAAGATCGGAAGTATCACCGTCGGCCCATATCAAAAGATGGCTGCCCGGTTCGATTGTTGTCATGGCCGGATCGTTAACGGGAATCTGCCACTTGGCAGGATCGGACAGGTCGTCTGTCAGATACAAACCACCGATATCAACAGCATCATCGCCATAGTTATAGATTTCGATCCAGTCATCGTACTGCTGCTGCGGATCCTGGATATTATTGTTGTTTGAAGCCATGAACTCGTTGATTACCAGCAGGAATTGTGGTGGGAACCGCTGTTCGATCCGATGCTCAATATTCGCGTTTACCGTACTAATTAAACAGAATGATAGTATCGTACTCAGTAATGAAATTCGCATAGATATATGAATCCTCTACCTACTTCCCACCTCAGTTGTATTTTATCGTTGCTTGCCTGCAGTCCAATCATCAGTTTAAGAAAGAAACATATTTTGATGAGAGCTATTTTTATCTTAACATAGATGATATAGCGGAGTCAAGAACTTTCCGAATAGCCAAAAAATGCTTATTAACAAGGTTTCATCGCAGAAAAACGTAATTTATGTACTTAACATCAAGTAGCAATCATCATTAGTGACATTCTCACTGTGTTTCCGTAAAAATGCCAGCGTGGTTCAATGTAATCTGAGAGGGACTGTCGATGCCTGCAGGAGCAGTAGCAGTAATCAGGAAATTTATTGGATTATTGCTGTTAATCACCCAGGAAAAATCATTTGTTCCTGATTCACCACCTGTAAAATAGGTGCCATCCAGCTCCCCGGATTCGAAACCAAGTTGGACCAAGGTAGGAACAGGCGTGAAATTATTATCTTTTTCGGCAACATGAGCACGCAAGGCTCTGGCGATAATACCCATAATTGCTTTTCCCTCCGACCACCTTGCTGAATCGACACGGCCTTGCATTATCGGAATTGCTACCGCAGCCAGTATACCAATGACAATGATTACGATCATCAACTCGATCAGCGTAAGACCTTTATTGTTATCCATATTTAATCCTCAAATATATAATATAGAAATGTGCTCACTCAGGATAACATATCGACCATTATCGACTTCGACTCAATTAAGCTTTTAATTGGGTGTAAAACTTCGTGATTCCGTATATTTAGCATATCTGCTTATTCGGCACAAAAGTTACAAACGATACAGTCTGAACAAAAATAACCCACTGGATTTGCAGGGAGCTTCCTATCATTGGTATTTGCCGAATTGTGTTGCCAATTCCACCAGATGTTTGAGCCTTTGGGGATTGATGTGGGGGGCAACACTGCAGGCCGAAGAGAGTATATATCCGCTGCCGGGTTTGCCGATTCTTATTCTTTTCTTCACAGCCTGTTCAAACGTTTTGTCATCAGCATTCAGCATCTCATTGACGGCATCCAGGTTGCCCTTGAAGAAGAACCGCTCACCATATTTCGATTTTGCATCTTCCAAATGAACGGTTCCGAGCGGCGGGGGATCTAATGTATCAATACCGTCAACAGCGGTTTTACTCATTAGGTCCAGCCGGTCTCCGATTGCACCACAGGTATGAACGTAAGATTTCGAACCGTGCTTGTGAATCGCTCGAAAGATTTGGTCTTCGTATGGAGCAACATATTCTTCGTACATCCGCCTGCTGATGAAACCGGCTCCGGCAAAAGCAGAACTGACAAGGATGGCATCGGGCTTATAGTCTGCATAAAGCTCAACCTGAGCCAGCACGTTTTTTGTCAAGACTCCGAGCAATTTTTGACATTTTTTCGGGACGTCGACCAAAGCGAGAAGGGCGTGCTCGTAGCCGAATAATTCCATCAGGTGAGTGAAAGGTGAAAACACTTCTACATGTATCGAGACATCCGGCGCAAGCTGCCGAGTCGTGGCAAGTGTGTTCGTAAACCATGCTGGATAAACAGCAGGATCGGACATTTCTGCTTGTGGATCAATATCCCAAAGCTCAGGAGCATGCCATGTGTTCCATACATAACCAGCTAATCTGTATGTTGCCGGATCGTTAACGTCAACAGATTGATAATCCGCTCTGGTCAAAGGGATTTTCCCTGGGCGGCACGTTTGTGGATTATCATCAGGTGGGAAAATCGTTTCCAATCCTGAGTTCCAGCAAAGATTTTCCTTATTGTTAATTTTCTTGTATGACTTCAGGTCATTTTTCCAGTCGGGAGGCCTGCCGGGCAGGTTCAACAGGATACCATCGAATCCATATTCCCGCTGCAATTCGACCAACGCTTTGGCAAAAGTTTCGCTGTCGAACCATATTTCCGATGGATTATAGCCGCAGTTTAAGAAATAGTGCCCCAAAGCCAATTGGCACATGACCGGAACTCGGTCGGGTGTCCTATGATCCATTGCAGCAGCGATACGTTGTTTCGAATTCATTCTTCCACCTGGGAATCTATTCGGGAACAAATGCCAATGATGTTTGTAAGGCAAAGCCGCACGTACAGCCAGAGCTGCTTTCGGGAATCAATACAAGTCCGCCGGCGGGAATAATGTTAATCCAGCATCCGGGCCGTGTTACAGCAGTCAGTCGCTGCGGGCCGCCCTCCGGGCCCAGGTCGTACATCCATGGATTGCCGCCTCGCCAGAAAAGGCACTGTGCCGAAGCGGATACGCCGCCACAGCCATGTCCGCGACGATCAAATTCCCAGCCTTCGATTCTTTCGCCGGTTTGCAAGTTATACGCATAAGGCCAGGCATAAACCGTCTCTTCGATTATTGTCGGATGACGATTGTATTCGCCGTGAGCGCCATCGGTTGCAAGGTTCGTGCTGTGATCCGCTTGCCAGCGGACCTGGCAGGAACTGGCATCGTACGCACAGTAGTAGTAATGGACTTTATCAGCCAGGAGCTTGGAGCCGCTCAGTAAAAGTATCCCTCCGGCATGATTAAGATATACTGGCTCTTCGAAATTGGTCATATCGATTTTTTCCTTGAATATAATTCGTCCGGTTCTTTTATCGAGAGCTACCAGGTATTGGCTGCCGTCGTCAAACAGTTTTTTTGCGGGCATACGACCAAGTTTATCGGCAAGGGCTTTCGGACTGTCTGTCTCGAGAAAGTACACGCGTTCACCACCGACGGTAATCGTTGTGTTGACGATAAGCCCGGCTTTATATTTCCACAACAACAGGCCATCTTGCTTGTCCTTGGCGAACAAATAGTCACTGGTTACCAGCTTCATGTCCCTATACCAAAGTGAATCATCAGCCTCATAGCTGGTTTCGTTGTAGGAAGCGCCTTTCCTTCGACCGCTGCCGAAAAGAATATTGCCGGTGTAGGCAATATAGCCCCATTCGCGCGGCTCGGTCTCGATTAACTGAGGCATTTCATAGGTCATGCTGCGCCGTCCATTGCGAACATCGAGGCCATAACACTTGTCTTCTGCAACCACATAATGGTACTTCTCATCCACGGCCATGCTGCCAGCATCCAGAAATGCGCCAAGCCGGCGGGAATTGGGGACTTCTGCCTGCCACTCGATTGTCCCGTTATAGGCATCTATAGCATAGACAATGTAATCGCCCGGAGCGAAAAGACGCCCGTCTTTGTATAAGGGCGGCACATTGCGGTGGTGACGGTCGATCATCCGCCGCGGGCCGGGCTGGCCGAACCACTGGAGTTGCATCTCGCCCTTGACGATCTTATCGCTGCTGCAGGATGTATTGCCCGGTTCCGCATAGATGTGCGTCCATTCACCCGCACCATCAAGCGCCGAGCGTTTGGTCCATACCAAACCGATATTCCCTTCAATCTCCGTTTTCCAATCAACGAGGTATGGCCGGCCCCATTGTTTAAGTTTTTTGGGATTGAGCTTGTCAGTTGGCAAGACTAATGCAAAAATTCCTCCATGGGGCCTGATGACTCGAAAAGCTTCACTTGCAGCGACCGGCAGCTTGCCTGTTTGAAGCATTTCGTCCGAGACAATCAGATTTGCAAAGTACTTTGTATAGGGTAGTGATTCATAATCTTTCTGATGAACGACCACTCTGCCGTAGAGTCCGGCCTTGTCGATGGCAGTGCGTGCCGCGGCTACATCACGTGGGTCTTCATCGACGCCGATAACCTTTAAATCGCTTCTGCGAGCCAGTTCGTATGCGAGTCGTCCCCGGCCGCAGCCCAGCACAAGGCAGTATCCTTTTGTAATTCCCGTCTGTTCGAGAATCAGTTTTGCAGCTTCGGCATATCTTTCCGTCAAGGCGTCGCTTGGGTAAGGATCAGAGTATGTCTTAGCCTCGATGACTTTCAAGTTTTCTTTGACACCATTTCTGAAGCAGTGAATCCGGCCTTTGTCCGTACTGACGTAAAGGCCGCCGTTGACGACGCTCATGCCGTATGCTTTTCCATCGACGGGTGCTTCCCAGATGACCTTTCCTGTCGAGGCCTCGATCGCGGCGATTTTGTCCTCTCCGCCGACGAACAGAGCATCGCCGGCCATAATCATTGCGTACGGGTAATCGCACCGGGCCGTCCAGCGAAAACAATCCTTCATTTTACTCGATATTTCACTAATCTGCGTCGTGAGAGTTCTGATCTCTCCTTGTAATTGTTTTGCTTCTGCTGTGTTCCTGGCTGTCTTCTTAAATTGTTTGTTGATCTTGTCACGCTGCTGGGTAAGGCGAACTTGTTCCCTGGAAAGCTTGAGATATAATCCACGTTCGAATTCCGAGAGTCGATTTTCCGACTGCATGTATGCCATCGAGCCTTTAACTAGCATCCTCAGGCCGCCGAAAGTTGCAATCTTGTCTCTTGTTTCTATGTCGCTGGCGTCAAGCTCTTTTGCTCCTCGGCCCGGTCCGGTGACAAGGACATTCTCGGTGAGCAGGGCAAAGGTTCCGCCGCCGCTGGATAGCTCTCCCAGTGATTCGCCGTCTGTTCGTGCGAAAATGACCGGATTGGTCCGACCGGTAGGGACATAGAGCCGCTCATCAGATGCAAGCATGTACCCCTGTGGAGATATGGTTATTTTGCGACTCCATTTTACGGATCCATCTTCAGCACTCAATGCCGAAAGAAAAGTATCCTGGTTGGGGAACAAGCCGGAGGCAAAATACAGAGTCCCGTTATCGACCAGCAGACCGGATCGTATCGGCCATGTCGATATCATACGACCGTTGCCCGGAATCATACGCTCCTGGTTGGCTTTCTTATGTTTCCATACGAGCGAACCATCATTGGCCGAAAGGCAATAAATATATCCATCATCGGAACCTACATAGACTTTGTCGTCTGATATGCAAGGGGCCAGCCTGACAGGGCCTTCAGTGAAAAATATCCAAAGTTGCCGACCGGTCCTCGAATCCAGCGCATAGACTTTGTCGTCCGCAGATGAAGCAAAGTATATACTATCTCCCACTCCTACGACGTGAAATGCCCTGTCATACGCTACAGTTGACCTGAGATTGAAATGCCGGTGCCAGAAATCCTGCTTAGCAGGTTCCGGCCAAGCCGGCTGAGGTTGATGTAATGCCTTGTACACCCATGATTCGTTCAGCGGAAGCTCCAGCTTCTCACAGGTCACGCCGCTTCGGTGCTTATCGTGCATGAAAGTCGGCCAGTCTTCAGCTCTTGTGGATGCGGTATTAGCAAAGATTAAAGTGGATAGTGTAAACAAGGCAATATATTTGTACATCATGGACCCTTCACTTCAGAATAAAAATGTAATCAAGCTCAACTTCGTTATAATACATAAGATAACAAATTCGAAGAGTAGATGCCATCAAATTGCCCGTTGTTCACGGCAAAATCTGTTGACATCATTATGTGGATTTGTTAACCTGTTTATGCTGTAAACTTATAGAAACACTTAATCTTTTCGATAGGGAAAATTCGGATTATTCCATCTTAAGACCCGCAGCATTATTACAAATGACTCTTATGCACGAGAAAAAAAACATTGTATTTGCATTGATTCAGATACTCACTATTTGTATTCCTCTTTGTGCTCAGCAGAGTCCATTCGAAAACAGCGGTGGATTTGTAGCGAACAATCGTATCGACACCCTGATAATGAGATCGTTTCGCAAAAAGGGCATAGAGCCGGCAAACCTTTGTTCCGACGCCGTTTTTATCCGGCGGGTATATCTGGATACAATCGGCACTCTGCCCGAGCCGAAAGAGGTTCGTGAGTTTCTGCAGGACCGCAATCCCCGCAAACGTTCGGCCCTGATTCATGAGCTTTTGAGACGGGAAGAATTTGCCGATTATTGGTCGCTTAAATGGTGCGACCTTTTGCGAGTCAAGGCAGAGTTTCCCATCAATTTGTGGCCCAATGCAGTGCAGGCGTATCATCGATGGATACGCGATGCGATTCGGAAGAATATGCCTTACGATCAATTCGCCAGCGAGATGCTGACTTCGAGCGGCAGCAATTTTCGCGTGCCGCAGGTGAATTTCTATCGTGCTATCCAGGGCCAGGAACCGTCGGCTATCGCTGGAGCCGTGGCCCTTACATTCATGGGGGTACGTCTGGAAAATTGGCCCCAGACTCGTCGCTCCGGCATGGAGGCTTTCTTCTCTCGTGTGGCTTATAAGCAGACAGCCGAATGGAAGGAAGAAATCGTTTACCTGGATCCGGCACAAACCGAGCCTCTTGATGCTGTTTTCCCCGATGGTAAGACAGTACGGATTACGCCGGACAGGGACCCACGCGTGGTCTTCGCCGATTGGCTGATCGCTCCTGAAAATCCGTGGTTCGCCCGCAACATCGTCAATCGTATCTGGGCCTGGCTGCTGGGCCGCGGAATCATCCACGAGCCGGACGATATTCGTCCTGATAATGAAGCTGTCCACCCTGAACTGCTGGCCTATCTGGAAAATCATCTGGTCAAAACCAATTACGATCTGAAAGATATTTATCGCCTTATTCTCAATTCCCGCACCTACCAGCAGTCTTCGATTCCACGCACCGACAATCCCGAAGCCGAGGCTCTGTTTGCCTGCTATCCGGTTCGTCGGCTCGAAGCGGAAGTGCTGATCGATGCCTTGTGCTGGATTTCCGGTACGCGAGAGAGTTATTCGAGCCCGATTCCGGAACCATTCACTTTCGTTCCGGAAGAAAACCGCTCCATTGAGTTGGCGGACGGCAGCATAACAAGTCAGTTCCTTGAAATGTTCGGCCGTCCGGCACGAGATACCGGCCTTGAGTCCGAACGCAACAATCAGCCGACCGATGCGCAGCGGCTGCATTTACTGAATTCGAGCCACGTACAGAATAAGATCGAACGCAGCACACGGCTGAACGGCCTGATCGGGTCGGCTAAGGGCAACCGTCGTACGCTGGCTAATATGATCTATCTAAATATTTTGTCTCGTTACCCGACGAAATCCGAACTGGCCTCTGCACAGCAATACTTACAAAGCACAGGCAAAAATCTCAGGCAGGCTACGAATGATCTTGCCTGGGCGTTGATCAATACGAAGGAATTTCTCTACCGGCATTAAGCAAATGGCAGGGTGTGGCAAATGAACAAGCAGGCAATAAAAGATATCATAACACGGCGTGAAGCTTTGAAAAGGGGACTTGTCGGAGCAGCCGGATTGACGCTGACCGGTCCTCTGAGTAACCTGGCACAAACGGCTCCTATAAAACCCAGAGCCAAATCGGTCCTTCAGATATGGATGTGGGGCGGCCCAAGTCATCTGGATACTTTCGATCCCAAGCCGGAGGCGGGCAACGATTATTGCGGACCACTTAAAAAGCCGATTCCCACAAATGTCGAAGGCATCCAAATCGGAGAATTGCTCCCGCTGCTGGCCAGGCAGGCCGACAAGTATTCCATCATCCGCAGTATGACACATGGGAACAACAGTCACGAGACCGCCTCGTATCTTGTGCAGACAGGACGCGAGCCGGGCAGGCAGGTCTTCCCCAGTGTCGGTGCCGTAGTCTCGCTGTTCAAGGGCTATGGACATGGCTATAAAGGACTGGTCCCGCCCTATATTGTCCTGACCCAGCCGCAGGGACGTTTCTCCGAAGCGGGTTTTCTCGGGCCGCGATATAAACCTTTCGCCACCGGCGGCGATCCCAACCGGACTCCCTTCGCCGTCGAGGGAATCGTCGCAAAGGGCATTTCCGACCAGCGCCAGCGCAGCAGGCGGCAATTGCTCCACAACCTCGATTCTCTCGGCAAGGCCATGCCGGGCAATCCGCAATTCGAAAAGTTCGATCAATGCGAAGAAAACGCTTACGAACTGATGTTCGGCGACGCCCGGAAATTGTTCGATCTGTCGGAAGAAAAAGATGAAATACGGGACCGTTACGGCCGAAACACCTTTGGTCAGTCCTGCCTCGTGGCCCGCCGGCTTGTAGAGCACGGCGTGCCCTATGTCACCATCAATTATAAGGGTTGGGACACGCATAAACAGCACTTCGAAGCCATGCGACGCAATCTGCCTCAAATGGATGCCGGCATGGCGACACTTTTGCAGGATTTGTCCGACCACGGCCTGCTCGACAGCACAATTATATGGTGGAGCGGCGAATTCGGTCGCGGCCCGAAAATCCAGTGGGGCTCGCCCTGGAACGGCGGCCGGTCGCATTACGGCAAATGCTTCTCGGCAGTAGTTGCCGGCGGAGGCTTCAAAGGAGGCCAGGTAGTCGGCGCCTCGAACGAAAACGGCACTGAAGTCGCCGAGCGCCCAGTTTACCCGGCAGACCTTATCGGCAGCATTTATGCTCTGCTCGGTATCGATCCCGACGGCCCAATGCCCAATCCGCGGGGATTGGACGTCAAAGTCATGCCCGCATCGGAAAAAGGCGCCGGCCGGCTCACGGAAATCGTGTAGGCTACCGCAAATTGGCTTTGATTGGCTTTGTTTTTTCAAAACCCCCAGCGCAGGTCTGGGGGCTAACCGAAATTGGCTTTGTTTGGCTTTGTTTTTTCGCCGCCCAAAACAACATAATTCTTCGTATTTACTTATGCCATATGCATTTATGCTCATTTGCTCTGGTTAAAATTGGCTTTGTTTTTTCAACTAAGGTTGTTAGAAGATTGCCACGGCCCTTCGGGCCTCGCAATGACCTATTCCTGAGTTTTTCACCAACTACCTCCATTTTTTCATTCAAATCACTATATACCAAATACTATACACTAAATACTATACACTAAATACTAATCTGTTATCCATTCTACGACCGACAATCGAAAAAAGCGGGCATTTTTCAGCACATTTCAAAAAAATGTCCATTACACGGCGTTCTTTAATCGCCGAGCACGCGGTCCGTGCCATTCGGGCCTGCGCGCACAGGCGTCCTGAGCCCAGCCGAAGGATCTATCGTGTGATGAAACGCACCAATTCCTCTACGGGCAGTCAGCAGCCGGGGCATTAGCCTGGCTGAAGTTGGCTATCAATATGTCGAGATCATCGGTCGAAACATTCATAAAGAAAAGTAAAAATTAAAACGCAAAGATTAAAATGACATATCAAAACGTAAAATGACACGTCAGTGTCATCCTGAGGCAAAGTCGAAGGATCTTCTCAGCGGTTGGCGACGTTTTACTATTTGATGTTTAATATTAGATTCACGGCGACGCCTCGTCGCCTATTTCCCACCAAAGTCTCGGATAGTCATTCCCTTCATCAATCCACCAGATATTTTCGGTACCATTCTCTGCCTCGCCGACAAAGTCCCAGCCAGCCTCAATGAACGTGACGGCCGTCTGCATCTGGGCAGTGGTCTTGCCTGTGCCCCAGACACCCCAGCCTCCCCAGCTATGACCGGAGGTCTGCCTGTCCCAGAAGCTTGAATTGATAATGCCCGAGTTCCATCCCACAAAGCCGCCAACATCCAAATTTCCGCTGACTGCGCCACTGCTGTAGCTCGAAACGATACGGCCCCAATTGATGCCTACTAGGCCGCCTATATCCCGTATCCCACTAACCGAGCTGTTGCTGTAGCTTTTGGTGATGTTGCCGGAATGACCACCCACGAGACCACCGACAGTACTCACCCCAAAGACCGATCCTTTGCTATGACTTGATTCTATTCTACCACCATTACTGCGACCCACGAGGCCACCAACATCGTCATTCCCACTGACCAAGCCATTACTAAAACTCGCAACGATGTTACCCTCGCTGAGGCCCACGAGGCTACCCACAGTGTCACCGATTCCAACTACTTCTACTTCTTCAAGGCCTATATTTGAAATGTTAGCAAAAGAATTTAGTTGTCCGAAGAATCCCAAGTAATCATCACCTTGAATATTAAGATTGAATACTATATAACCACTGCCATCAAAAGTCCCTCCAAACCACGGAATCACAGCAGTGTGCCAGGTTATGCCTGATAAATCAACTGATTGTAACAGACTATAATGGGCCAGTGGTTTGAACCACACAGTACCCAAATCTCGCGCATCGCGAATAAGATAGGGATGTTCGGCAGTTCCCAAACCTTCTGGCATCAAAGGATGGGTATCTCCTATGTAGCGCAACTTAGGATAGTCTCCCGGCGTGATCTGCCAGTAGTCGCAGGTGCCATTAGCGATCTCGTTATTGAAATCCCAACCGATACTCAGGAAGCTCTGTATATTTTGCATCTCGTTGGTGGTTTTAGCTATTCCACCAGCACTAGTTGTCTGACCAGAATTCTGGACATCCCAGAAGCTCGAATTAACGCTACCTGTGCTGCTAACACGGCTCTTATTTCTGCCCACAAGGCCACCGACATCGTCATCCCCGATGACTAGGCCACTGCTGCAACTCGAAACAATTTTACCTAAGACGTTGTCACCTACGAGTCCACCGACAGAATCACTACCGCTAACCGAGCCGCTGCTGTAACTCATCGAGACGCTACCTTCATTATCGCCTACGAGTCCGCCAACATTATCCTTCCCGCTTACCGAACCGTTGCTGGAGCTAGAGTAGATGTTACCACCTACGTTACGGCCCACAAGACCACCGACAGAACTACTGCCACTGACGGAACTGTAGTTGTGGCTCGTCGCAATGCTCCCGTAGTTGATGCCCACGAGACCGCCTACATTCCAGGGGCCGCCCACACCGCCTATTACGACTCCATTGACCGAACCGGTGCTGTAGCTTGCTGTGACACTACCTGAGTTGCCGCCTACGAGTCCACCAACAGAATATCTACCACTGACCGAACCAATGCTGTAGCTCGCAGTGACACAGCTAGCGTTGCTGCCCACTAGTCCGGCGACATACTCCTTACCGTTGATCTCTACTGATTCCACACCTACATTCAAGATGCATGCAGTATGTGATAAATATCCGAAAAGCCCAAGATAATCTCTACCTATGACTTTCAGATTAATGATAACGTGACTATTGCCATCAAAAACGCCAGCGAAAGGTATCCCTTGAAAATGATCATTTATTTTATCCCTATCAGGTGCGATGACAGACATGTCGAAGATCTTCCGTCCGGGAAGGTTAGGATCCAAGTCTATATTGTTAGTCAGAATGAAGTGCTTGTCGTAATCTTCGGGAGTTTCGCCAAGGGCGATCAGATTGGCGGCCGTGGCAATTTGGTATGGATCGTTAGGCTCTCCCGTGCCGCCGCTGTATTTCTCCCACCACAGACGCGGATAATCCAAACCTTCAACTATTTTCCATATGTTATCTGTTCCGTTTTCTGTTTCACCCACGAAATCCCAACCTGCATCTAAGAATGTACCGGCCGTCTGCATATCCTCGGTTGTTTTACCAGTACCGCCATCACTAGTATTCATACCACTCGTTTGCGTGTCCCAGAAGCTGTTTGATACACTACCTGATGGAGTATATCCTATGAGACCACCGACACTACCGATACCTTTAGAAACTGCACCTGTTGAGTAACAGTTTGAAACACTCCCATCTTCATTATCCCCTACTAGCCCACCTCCGGTATGAATACCACTATTGACAGAACCAGTGGCATAGCAATTCAAAATACTGCTATGTTCATTATCCCCCACAAGCCCACCAATATCATCAAGGCCGTTCACATCAACGGCAGTATAACAGCTTGAAATGCTATTACTATTATTACCCACTAAGCCTCCGACATGCTCACCACCGCAAACTTTACCTGTGGCATAACAGTTTGAGACTGTGCCAACATTCCTTCCGATAAGGCCACCGATTCTATGACTATCTTCTGAACCACGAATGTAAACATTACTTAGGCCTATGTTTATAACTTCGCCACTGTTATAGCCAAACAAGCCAAGAAAATCATTGTTTAAAGCACTATCATCAATTACCAGATTTCTTATTGTATACCAATTACCATCGAAGATACCACTAAAGGGAATCCCGTCAAATGACCAATTGGATCTGTCAATATCCGGGGCTATTACGGCACTATCGAAGACCTTTCGGTCAGGTAGATTAGGATCGAGGTCGATGTCGTCGGTCAGGATGAAGTGTTTGTCGTAATCTTCGGGATTCTCTCCCAGTAGCATCAGGTCTTCAGCCGTAGCAATCTGGTATGGGTCGTTAGGCTCTCCCGTACCGCCGGAGTATTGGGCATCGGCAGGTAAGCTTAAAGAGAAGATTGTGATTAATAAAGTGATTGCCCCCGAAATTCGTGAATTGACCAAAGCCACCATTTTTATCCTCCTGCCCCCATGTTAAAAGTTCATGGTATCAGGGTAGCAAACGGCTTTTCGCTCAATAGCTGCTGATTTAAATATAACAGATTAGGGACGTATATGTCAAATGAAAATAGTTACTTAGTGAGTATCGCGTATTTCATGTTGCGGATAACATTTTAAGAAACCACATACAAGCAGTGATAAACGCGGATTATTTAGGGCATGATTGAATCTTTCGCTTTATTTCACATTTCTTACTTTTTTACAAAAAGGTTTGACAAAAACTCCCAATTTACTGAAAATTATTTCTTAACAGGATCCGGAGTATGGGAGTATTATGGTCAACATGTTAAATACTTAATCTCTTATTTATGGAGGTTCATGTGGAGCCATCAAAGAATACGCGTCGAAAATTTTTATTTTCTTTAGGAAGCGTTGCTGGAGCGGCATTGGTTCTTTCTGTTTTCAAAAAACCCAACATTATTAAATTTCTTTCCGACAAGTCCGATACTTCTACACCAAGAGGACCTTGCCTGCGAGCTGATTTCAAAGTTGTTCCAAATCAATCCGGCGCTCAAATATACGAAAAAAGTTCTACATCTGAAGATACCCTTGTTTGTGAAGTGAATAAAATCGCATTAAGAGTATTAGAAAGACTTAACGGCACCAAATCAATAGAAGAGCTGGCCCGGGACCTTATCGCATTAACCGAAGCTCCCAGGAAAGATTTCGAGAGTTTTAAGGATAGTGTTACTCGTTTTATTGCAGAGCTGGGGACATTAGGTCTACTTAAAGATCCCCTGTACGTCAATATATACTCGGTTGAAATAGAGGTATTCCGGTGAAAAAACTATCGCCTCTCCATGAAACCGACATTTTCCTGCTGCATGCTGATAGTGATCGATATTACCTCTATGCTCCTCTTCAGCGGGCTGTCGCAATGGTAAATGCATCGGCCGTAAATGTTGTAAAACGCTATATCAGTTCCGGAGACACATCTTTAAATAAGAAGGAAATCGACCTCATTAACACATTGCGAGATAAGAAGTTTTTTGTCGATTCACCTATAGAATCTCCGAAATCATTGAGCGATGAGACGTTTCATCCCTGTGAAGTTACGCTTTTCCCGACAACACGCTGCAATTTAAATTGTTCTTATTGTTATGCTGATGCCGGCAAGAGAGCAAATGATATGCCCTGGGATATGGCTAAAGCGGCCATTGATTTTGTCGTTGAAAATGCCGAATTATCGGAATTGAAAGACTGCGGGCTGGGATTTCACGGTGACGGCGAACCTTCTCAGCACTGGTCTGTTATTCATCAAGCTGTGGACTATATAGAAGACATTTCCGCGAAAAAAGGATTGAAACCGCATATTCATATTGCAAGCAACGGACTCTTAACGTTCGAGCAGAGAGAATATATTACTCAGCATTTTGCAAGTATTAATATTTCCCTGGATGGACCGGCACATATCCAGAATCGACAGCGCCCTCAGAAAAACGGAAGCCCGTCTTTTGATCGGGTCATGGATACGGTAAAACATTTTGAAGAACTTAATTTTCTTTACGGCATCAGAGCAACAATTACAGAATCAAGCATGCCGTATCTCAAAGATATCCTGTATTTTTGCAGAGAAAACTGCCCTTCGATAGACCAGCTTCATGTAGAGCCCGTCTGGTATTGTGGCAGGTGCAGAACGACCGGTATTCGACCACCGGATGAAATGGATTTCACCAGGTATTTTCTTGAAGCCTGGGAAGAAGGTCATCGTATCGGTCTGGAATTATTCTATTCGGGGGCAAGAATCGAGAGCATAACCAATACATTTTGTGCTGCTGCCGGTAATGGTTTTTCAGTTACATCGGAAGGCCGGGTCACATCCTGCTTTGAAGTAACTAAAAAGACGGATCCTCGTGCAGAAATATTTCATTACGGCTATTATGACAAAGATACGGGCCGTTACATTTTAGATCAAAATAAGATTAAAAAATTGCGTCAACTCACCGTAGAGAACATGCCGCATTGCCAGGATTGTTTTTGCAAGTGGCATTGTGCCGGAGATTGCCTTTCCAAGGTAATGAGTGATTCTTCGCAGGCTCTTCATAAAGGCAGCATCCGATGCGAATTAAACCGAAAGATTACACTTGCAGAGATCGAATATTTAATTAAATCTTCAGCAAATAATAACTTTACATTGAACGGAACAGTACATGCCAGCCAGACCGAATGACCGGCTTAAACAAGCGCCGGAGATCACTGAAGAGCAGGAACCGAGGATATACACGATAGTCAGTGGTGAGAAGTTCATTAAGCCCGCCCTTGAGACATTTTATGCAAAAACTCCAATGAACAATACTCCTGAAATGAACAATATTCCTCAGGTGAGGCGTGTGTGCGCATGTCAACCTGTAGGAGCAACCTTTTGCGCATGTAATCCTGTCTGCATGTGTAATCTTGTTTGCCGATGCCAGCGTATCCAAATATGCTTGTGTTTGAATGTCTTGCATCGGCCAGTACGCACGTCCAGGAGGATTTGTGTCTGTGTACCGGTTCGTATTTAATCTTACCTGGGAAAGGAAACGATATTGTGAAGCAGCGTATCTTATATAATAGCCATGGATTTCTCTCAATATTCAAATCCTTCTGTATTATTACATTATTGATAGCCACAGTATTATATGCATCGAGAAATAACTTGTTTTGGAGAAACGAATCATTTTCTACAGGTATATTTCTTGAAGGCCGGGATCCACATGCTTTTTCAGATGCCCTCACAATGCTATCGGTATCACCAACTTCCGACTCTTTATCAAACAACGAATTGTTGTTTCCCCAACTTAAAGAACTCATCCTGAAAGGAGATATGCCTGAAGACCAAGACAGTAAAAGCTATAAGATACTATGTCAGTTTAATCATTTGAATGAAGACGAATATCAACAACTATCTCAGATTGCGCATCAAGCCTCTTCTAATATTGGACGTGTTCTTAAAGGAAAGCATAGACAAGCATATCGTTCGTTCATGTCCGGAAATCAAGATTATGAGCGAGGTCATTTTACACGGGCCTCATTAAGGTATTGCAGGGCACTTCAGTTGAATCCAATGTACTTTGATGCGCGAAACAATCTCGCCCTCGCTCAGATACACTTAAATCAAAACATCCCTGCGATATTCCATTTGATTATGTTGAATAATCTTCAGCCAAATTATGCCGGTGCAGAAATAAATCTGTCTGTCGCCTTGACACGGATAGGTTTTTTGGAAGAAGCATCAAAAATCGCTGCTGGTCTATCATCAAAAGACATACCGATGATCCAGTATAACCAGGCCTGGTTTGAGACAACAAAAGGAGACAATTCAGCCGCCAAAAGTTTGCTTGATTCCGCTCTGAAAATCCTTCCTTATTTCACTAACGCGAACCACCTTTATGTGTTGAACGAACTTGAAATGGGTATCAAATCCAGCATCCAACATAGTATGCACATACCAAATGTCGATAGATCTCGGATAGAAATCCTGGATATCAAGCAGGCGATTACCCTGGAAGATATAGAATTCCAGGATGAAAGCCAGACATTAGAAACATTTTCCACCGGCCATGAATTCATTGTGTCCGATGTAAACAACGACCAGATTGGGATATATTGGCCGGGTAACCCTCAGAAACATAGAGGTTGGATTGACCAGAGTAAATGCCAATTTCATGGTCTAAGAACAGATTATCAAGGCGGTCAGTTCTCAGACTATATTGGGATATGGGGAGAAAGGTGGGGTAAAGTACGCAGAGTGAATAGTATTAAAATTGCTTTGTTCCAGGATCGACCTCATATTCAAATGAAAGACAACGCAAACGTTTCTGATATCGTGTACGAAAATGACATCCTGTCATTTCTTAAATCCTATCCCTCAAGCAAAACAGCATACATTTACAAAATACGAAAGACTTCTTTTAGAACAATGACCTTGACTGTAACTCGACTCCCTGATGGCCGGGTGTTTCCAGGCGAACTCTTTCGGTGATTGGCTAATAGACTTCTGCCGGGTACAAGGGAGGGAATGCTTGCAAACTTGTGTCGATTGATTATAATAGGTTCAGAACCTTAGTCTGAAAGCAGAAGACCGAAGACATAATTCTTAACGTCGGTCCTCCGATCTGCGTCCTTTGACCTGCAGGTGCAACACGAATGAATATCAAATATCGAACAAGGAATATCGAATCTCGAAGTTTATCATTCATTATTGAATATTCGATATTCGGAATTCTCTGTTTATGCGTTAATGCCTGGGGCCAATCGAATACGAGAGAACCGCATATAGGCTACCTTTACCCGGCAGGGGGACAGCAGGGGACTGTCATTCAGATTACAGCCGGCGGTCAATACCTCAACGGAGTACAAGATGTGTACATTTCCGGCGAAGGTGTGCACGGCTCGGTTGTTAAATACATCAGACCCCTTAGAAACATTCAAAGGGAACAACGGCAGTTAATCCAGAAACGCCTGAAAGAAGTGCGAGATATACGCCTGGCTGAACTGCCGGGAAGTCGCAGCCGTTCCAGCAAAGAAAGATCTGCAAAAAAAGTTGCCGACAAATCCCAGCGGGTGGAAAAGGAAAAAGATACCAAGGCAGAAGAAGTTAAGATGCCGGACCATCCGTTATTGTACGACATGGAGGATAAGAGCCTTCGGGAGCTGGCACATATTTCAAGTGTTCTTTTTTTCCCCAGGAATAAATTACAAATGAACCGGCAGCTTGCTGAAATGGTGCTAATCGAAATCAAAATCGATCCCGATGCAGAGCCCGGTAACCGTGAACTGAGACTTGTTTCCAGGATTGGTCTGACCAATCCTATGGTTTTCCAGGTGGGAATGTTGCCGGAAGTACGCGAGCTTGAGCCCAACAACCGGCAGGCCTATCAAATCCCGCCGAATATGGCAAGAGTGCGTAACCTGCCGAGAGAAAAGGCGCTAAACCTGCCCGTGATGTTGAACGGGCAAATCATGCCGGGCGATGTTGACCGTTTTCGCTTTCGTGCTGTAAAGGGGCAACAGCTCGTAATAGAGGCGCATGCCCGGAGCCTGATTCCGTATCTGGCAGATGCCGTTCCCGGCTGGTTTCAGGCCACGCTGGCCCTTTACGATGAGCGGGACAGGGAAGTGGCCTTCGCGGATGATTACCGTTTCAACCCGGATCCCGTCCTGTTTTATAAGATTCCCGAAAATGGCGATTACGAGCTGGAGATTCGCGATTCGATTTATCGCGGGCGACAGGATTTCATTTATCGAATTGCAGTAAGCGAGCAGCCTTTCATTACGCAGAACTACCCCTTGGGCGGAAGGGCAGGTTCTGAAACCATCGCCTCTATCGATGGCTGGAACCTCTCCAAGACCAAGCTGACCCTGGATACCCGACCTGGCGGCAGCAACATTCGAAAGACGGCTTACTCTGAGGACAAATGCCTTTCTAATCCCGTTACTTATGCGGTTAATACACTATCTGAATGCAATGAAACCGAATCCAACAACACTCCTGAGGAGGCGCAGCTTATCGGGCTTCCGAAAATTATCAACGGGCGAATCGCCGAGAGCGGCGATGTTGACATGTTCCGTTTCAAGGGCCGCGCCGGCGACAAAATTGTTGCCGAGGTTTACGCAAGGCGGTTGAATTCTCCGCTGGACTCACTCCTGAGGCTGATCGATTCATCGGGCAGCGTGCTTCAATGGAACGACGACCATGTGCTGAAGGACAGCCACCTGCACAAGGACGTGATGGGATTGATTACGCACCACGCCGATTCATATATGCTTGCTGAACTCCCGAAGGACGGCGATTACTACGTTCAGCTTACAGATACGCAGCATCATGGAGGCGGGGCATATGGATATCGGCTGCGCATTGATCATGCTAAGGGCGACTTCGCATTGCGCCTGACACCTTCGAGTATCAGCACGCGTGCCGGCGGTACCATTCCAATCCGGGTACATGCGTTGAGAAAAGACGGCTTTGACGGCGAGATCGAAATAGTATTGAAAGATGCACCGGCAGGATTCAAACTTTGCGGTGGGCGAATACCCGCCGGCCGCGATCGGGTGCGTGTCACCCTGACGGCGTCTCCTAAAGCGCCAAATAAACCGATTACTCTTCAATTCGAAGGCCGTGCTAATATCAACGGGCGTTCCATCGAACGTCTTGCTGTTCCTGCAGATGACGTTATGCAGGCGTTCCTCTACCGGCACCTGGTCCCGGCACAGGAATTTCTTGTCTTCGTACAGAAAGCGAGGTGGGGGGCGCAGCCGGCTGAACTGGTCGGCAACAGTCCTGTCCTAATTCCCGCAGGCGGGTCGAAACAAGTTCGACTCAAGACCAGCAGGCGTGCGAACTTTAAAGATTTGCAATTGCAACTTAATGAGCCGCCTGAAGGATTGACTATGCACGATGTGACTGCTACGCCCAATGGTCTTTCTTTCCAACTGAGAGCAGGGAAGGATGCCGTGCATATTGCCGACAATCTGATTGTCGAAGCTTTCAGAGAGTACGCGGTTAAGCGAAAAGACGGCAAACCAACAGGTCAGAGACGGCGTAATTCGATGGGTGTCTTGCCTGCTATTCCAATTGAAATTGTACAGCAATAAACATCAATAAGCCTGAGCATTAGTAAAAATAGTATTGAAAAAGGAGACTCAATCATGAGTAAACATAGTCTGAGTATTACAGCAGCAGTTGTCCTGTTATTTCTCGCTCCGGTATTAAGCAGGGCGGCACAGCAGAAAATCGAAACACTGGAAATCGGCCGACAAGCGCCTGATTTTAATCTTCCCGGCGTGGATGGGAGAAATTACCGGCTGGCGGATTTTGCTGATGCGAAGATTCTCGTGGTTGTTTTTACCTGTAATCACTGTCCCACTGCACAGGCGTATGAGGACAGAATCATAAAGCTGACTTCCAATTACAAAAGCAAAGGTGTTGCAGTGGTCGCCATTTCACCGAATGACCCGGAAGCGGTACGTCTTGACGAATTGGGCTATTCGGATATGAGCGACACATTCGAAGAAATGAAAATTCGTGCCAAAGACAAGGGATACAACTTTCCATATCTTTATGATGGAAAGACGCAATCAGTCACCATGGCTTATGGGGCTGTAGCGACGCCGCACTTGTTCATCTTTGACAGCATGCGGAAGCTGCGGTACACCGGGCGATTCGATGATTCTGAAAAACAACCAAAACAGGTTAAATCAAACGACGCGATTAATGCTATCGAGGCGATATTAGCCGGCAGAAAAGTGCCTGTCGAAAAAACCATGGCATTTGGCTGTTCGGTTAAATGGGCAAGTAAAAGAGCATCAGCCAAAGCTGCTCTTGCATCCTGGGCAAGAGAAGAAGTCTCCCTGGCGAAGATCAATGCGGAAGCGGTAAATGAGCTTGTTAAAAACAATACGTCAAGGTTGAGACTGATTAATATCTGGGCAACATGGAGCGAAGCCAGCATAAAGCAATTAGAGCAGTTCGTTATTATGAACCGGATGTATCGCCGGCGGGATTTCGAACTGATTACTTTAAGTGCCGACTCACCCGCTAAAGAGCCGCAAGTTCTTTCCGCTTTGAAACAACAGCAGGCATCCTGTAAAAATTATTTATTTGCTGAGGATAATATTTACCTTCTCATGGGAGCGATTGACAAGAACCTGCTCGGCGGCGTTCCCTGTACGCTTTTAATAGAGCCGGGCGGCAAAGTCATTTATCAAAGGCCGGGATTGATAGAGCCGCTCGAACTTAAAAAAACTATAGTTGAGTACGTCGGACGCTATTACAAATAGAGCATCAGTCGAGCACAATTTTCATCGGATACTGCTATTTTTGCTCCTCAAGGATACCCATGCCGCTGCGATCGGGGTAAGGCGGCCGCTTGGCAGGCACGTATGGATTTTTCTCGATCTCATCAAGCATATGCTTTATCGCAGCATCGAGCTGCGGATCGCCTCCGTCAACCATTAACGCCGGGTCATCGATAACTTCGATATCCGGATCCACGCCGTGACCTTCCATAGTGAGCGTGCCGTCGGTCTCATAGAAAGTGATAAATGGTACGGTTAATCGCGCACCGTCAATTAGCGATGGATTTCTGGAAATACCGATAACGCCGCCCCACGTGCGCATGCCGATGAGCTTTCCAATGCCCGCTTTGCGGAAAAGGTACGGGAAGATGTCACCGCCGGAGCCGGATTCGCCGTTAATTAACATGCACTTTGGGCCCTGATGGCTGAGGGTCGGGATGCGCCAGTCATTTTCATAACGCTCGAACAAATGCAGGTATATGGGGCGATTCAGAAGTTCAACGAATCGGTCTGCGATGTTGCCGCCCCCATTCCATCGCTCATCAATAATTAACGCGCCTTTATTCATCTGTCCGTAGAACTGACGGAATAGCTCGCGTTGTCCGCGATTGCCTGTGTCCGGCACGTGTATGTATCCAATCCGGCCGTCGGATTCTTTTTCTATATACCGACGATTGCTTTCAACCCAGTCTCGATAACGCAATCCATATTCGGAGCCCAATAGTTTCACCACTACATTATTAGCCTCCTCGGGATTAGGGGCAGCACCGACTGTAAGTGTCACCGTCTGGCCGGCCAGGCCTTCGAAAGCCGCCCAGGGTGCTTTTGACGTATCAACTGGAATTCCGTTGACCTTAAACAGGTATTTACACTGCTCTGCGTCTTTTTCGTCCAGATCGTGCAGCACAGAACGGGCATCGGTGTCCCAGATACCGCCCTGGTATATCTTGCTGATGCGATAATATCCCTGGTCGAGCTCGAAATCCGCTCCGAGATACCCGATAGATTCCGATGGGCCGGAATCTATATCACCGCCGCCGTAATAAGTATGGCCGGCGTTAACTTCGCTTATCATCTCGGCAATGACGTACCCGACATCGCGGCGGCATACACAGTCATCCAGCATTGCCTCGTATTGTTTGCGTACCGCGGGCCAGTCAACTTTGTGCATATGCGGATCGTAGAAGTAGTCGCGCATAAAACGCCACGCATCAGCAAAGATTTGCCGCCACTCGTCTCGCGGCTGAATCATCACATCCATCGGTCTGACTATAACCAGATTCTCAAGCTTCTGATCGGGTTTTACATCGATAATACCCGTTTTGCCCTCGCTGCGAACGAGAAGTTTCTTGCCGTCCGGCGTCATTTGCACAAAACCTACCTTCTTGAGAATCGTTTTTTCCTCCCGTTTTTCGTCATTGGGATCGAACGATTGAAGCACACTCTCTTCTCCGCGGCGAAGATAGATTACGTGGTTCTTATCACTGAAGGCCAAGTAAGAGAATCGTCCGCGCTTAATGGGAACGCGGAAGGCACGCATCTCCATATCTTCAATGTCGATTTCTACCGGTTTGGGCTCTTCCTTGTCTTTGTCCTTCTTTTCATCTTCCTTCTCATCGTCCTTATCGGCAGACTCGCACGATTCATCATCGCTTTTTTCAGACTCTTTGCTGTCTGTGTCATTGGGATCTTCGCACTCAGGCTTTTCCCCGGGGTCATCTTCCTTATCTTTGTCTTTCTCTTTGTCCTTATCGTCTTTATCCGCCTCTTCCTCGTCACTCTTCGCTTTGAATGGATTCGAGACATCTTTTCGCAGCGGAACAGCATGCAGCACGGCTGTATCCTGGTAGGTGAAGGTCAGGCCCGCATCTGCATATTTGGGTTGTGATATTTCCCGTTCGCTGAAGAAATATAAAAAGTCTCCCTTGCGATCGAATGTAGGCAGATAGTCCACGAACATGCCGCTGGTTATCTGATGAAGCTCATCTTTTGGAACATTATAGAGCATGACCACGTTCATATTGTCCATGTTCGGTTTGGTGTAAGTCAGCCATTGTGAGCCGGAGGAGAATCTGAACTGCATTGGAACGCCCCAGCGCCATCCTGTCATATTAACCCGGTCGAAATAACGGACTTTCCGCTGCTCTACATCGAATAGATAAAACTTGCTTTCATGATCTGTAAGCACCATCCATTTGGAGTCAGGTGACCAGGTCGGCTGGTAGCGATAGCCGGCCCCCATTGACGTGACAGTTTCCGATTTACCGCTGCCGTCGGCGGGGCGGATTACAATTTCGTTTTCGCCCGATTCATCCGAAAGGTACGTAATCCATTTACCATCGGGGCTCCAGGAGGGTTCACGTTCGGCAATACCGCTTGTGCGTGTGAGATTGCGCGGGCTGCCGTTCTTGGCCGGAAGCGACCAGATGTCACCGCGGCTTTGAACCAGCACGCGTTTCGCATTGGGGGATACATACCAGCTTGTAAGTCTGCCGCTCACGTCCTTTCGAATCGGACGGAGTTTCGGACGGGCGCCGGGAATCGAAATATTCACCGGTACCGATTGTTCATCGGCAAGATTCAAAAGGTAGAGTTTGGCATTGTATTCGAAGATTATTTCACCTTCGCCGTTCGGGCCGGGGCCGTTGGAAGGCCACTTTACATCATAATCCTTGAAATTCGTTACCTGCTTTCTTTCATTCGTCTCCAGGTTATAGCACCAAATGTTAAGACGATGGTTCGGACCGGCATCCGAAAGATAATAAATTTTTCTGCCGTGCCACATGGGAATCGTATCGGTGCCCTCCCAATCAGTGATTTTTTTGGATGTATGATTATCCAGATGGAAAAGCCAGATGTCCGAAGCCCAGCCGCCCCGGTAACGTTTCCAGGTTCTGAAATCGCGATTACGCGGAGTGTAAGCAAGCCACTGACCGTCGCCTGAAACGGTCCCGTAACCGCCATAAGGCACAGGCAACCGTTCCGGCAGACCTCCGGCCTGTGGCACAGTAAACAATTGGGCCTGTCTTCCCAGCCCTCCCAGGCCGTTCATTGCAAACAAGAGCCGATTGTCGAAGGTCCAGTCACACAGACGCTCGCCGCTGGAGTGATAGGTCACCCGTTGTGGAATTCCTCCCCCGACAGCTACAGTATAGATATCATTATTTCCATCATAATTGCCGTTGAACGCAATAGTACGTCCGTCCGGACTGAATCGCGGGAAGGCTTCTCCGCCGGGAGGACTTGCCAGCGGTGAGGCTGTCCCACCTGATCGTGGCACAATCCAGATATCGTCAGCATAGACAAATACGATATGCGTCGAGCTGACATCAGGATAACGCATCATGCCGCCGTGAGGCTGCACGCCGGCCCAGGCGGTAAAAGGACAAAAAATCGACAATATTACAAATAAACAGAACAGTGGGAATTCAGTAAATACTCTCATTCTAATAATCCTTTATTAATTGGGCACTGAATAGCTTTGATCTAAGATAACGTAAAAACGGATTATCTGTATCCATTTATTGAATTCTAAATCCGGCTATTCAAAAGGCAAGCAAATTTTATACAAAACTGATGAGAAAACCCTTATTAAGAATAGCTTGATTGTGGCGAGCAAGTCTTTACAATGATGATATCTTGAGCGAATTCGCCTGAAACCGTTCAGTTCGATATGTTTTGTATGGGAAGATAATAGCATGAGCACACAGCCAAGTGCAAGTGAGGAGCTTAGGATGGAACTGGCGATTCGCACGGAGCATTTGACGAAGATTTACAGTCAACGTCTTATTGCCGTCAACGACATGAATCTGGAGGTGCCGCGTGGTTCTATCTTCGGATTATTAGGCCCCAACGGTGCTGGCAAGACGACAACGCTGCGTCTTCTGTTGGGATTGCAGCGTCCCACGGCGGGTCAGGCGCAGGTTTTTGGTAAGTCATGCGGGCCAAATGCGGTTCGTGTCCGTTCTCAGATTGGCTATCTGCCAACAAATCCGAAATTGCCCGGCAACCTGCGGCCTATCGAATACCTCGATCTTCTCGGCAGGTTGTCTCGGCTGCCGGGTGAAATCCGCAAGCCTCGAATATCCGCCTTGCTTCGTGCTGTGGGATTGCTTGGGGCCACTGATCAACGAATTCAGACCTTTTCTACCGGGATGTGCACTCGCCTGGGAATTGCCGCTTCACTTGTTGCCGATCCACCGCTGCTGCTTTGGGACGAGCCGACCGCCGGCCTGGATCCGGCGGCCCGGCGATTCACACTGGAGCTTATCCGCGAGCTGGGAAAGACTAAGACCGTTGTCGTTGCCACACATATCCTCAGCGATATCGATCAGATCTGCGACCACCTGGGCGTGATGCACGAAGGGCGCATGATTTTCACCGGTTCAATGCAGGACATGAAAAAGCGTCTTGCCCGCCACGATTTCACCCTGGAACTGGAAGGTGCAGCGGAAGATGTCCGGCGGCTGGCCCATGAGGTCACTGACCTGGAGGGTATCGACGCACTCGCTAACGCCGGCCGAATGTTGCTCGTGAAGATTGCCGACGGTCGCAGCCGCTCCCGCGCGCTGGCCGAGGTCCTTAAACTTATCGACGAAAGCAATCTTTCACTTCAGGCAATTCATTCCGGTCAGAATACGACCGAGAATGCTTATCTCCAATTGCTGCAAGAGGACGAAGCCCATGGATTCCACCGTTAAAACCTCAAAAATAGGCACACGAATGATGCCCTACATGGCGATTCTCAGGCATGACATGAAAACCTTATGGAGAAGCCGGCTGGTCCGTCTTTGGCTGGGGGCCACTGCGCTGTTGACTTTACTGCTGGTCGGCTCGAACTGGGCCAACTTCATGGACGGCACACTAATTGCGTCACTTTTGTTTCCGTACCTGGTATTTCCCTGGTTCTTTGTTGTTGTGGTGCTCGGAGTCACCCCTGTTTCAGGATCGCAGGCCGAAACTTTGGCCGACGGAATCCTGTGCCGGCCTGTTAGCCGCTTTGAATACCTGCTGGCTTCATGGTCGGCCCGAGTCGTACTCGTTTTGAGCGTCTATCTGGTAGTAATAATCCCTGCTGTTATCCTTGTAATACTGGCAAAACGTCCCGTGCCGGAGGACACGGTGACTGTCTATGGAATTATCACCGCTCTGGGCGTGGTCGGACTCGTACTGACTTTCCTCGTGTCGCTGGGATTTCTCGCCGGGACACTGCTGCGAAAGCCGCTGTTGACGGTAGTGGTACTTATCTTCATCTGGTACCCGATCGGCCTGATTTTGAGCATTTTCTCATTGGAGGAGTTCTCGCCGATTAGTTTGAACCGGGCGATATCCACACAACTTCGCCGCCCCTGGCGCCAGACCGATGTCGAGACGAAGGATAAAGCCAACGTACAGGATACAGAAGTTTTTTCCGATCAGGTGTCCAACTTTTTCAGCGTACTTTCCGGCGCCCCATCTAAGCCAAAGGCAAGTAAACCCGATTTCTTCGAGGGTGAAAAATTCGACGACTTTTCTTTGTTTCGTGTGTCTTTGGGATACGGGCTGCCGACCATCGCATCCGTTATCCTGGCAAGCCTGTGCTTCTATTGGCGTGATTTGTGATAAGAAATCGAAAAAATAAAAAATGGAAAAATCATAGAAAAAGACAAAACCGTAACAAATTGGTAACATTTAGATGGTATCATTGTCCAAATTGGTGTGAAATACGAACAATTGCTACAATAAGCGTTGGAGGTATATTGTGTCTGCGAAATTTCGACCTACATTGATCCTGATGTTGACGCTATTGGTATTGCAGCGTGTTTCGCCGGGGCAGACCCTGCCTCCGGCAATCAAGTGGATCCCACAAGATGCGGTGATTTGCTTAGAGCTGTCTGAGCCGAAAGCTTTGCTCGAACTTCTTGCCGGCGAGAAAGCAACCGCTGCTATTACTGCTTTGCCGTTATACCAACAGCAGGTATCTAAACCGCAGTTCCAGGAATTACTCAATCTGGTCAATTTTATTGAGACAGCATTGGACACGGACTGGCGAACCGGCCTGGCGAAGCTTACAGGCGGGGGTATTACGTTTGCCGTTTGTCCGGAAGAGACGGTATTGCTTATAATCGATGCCGAAGATGAAAACATGCTGGTGCGGCTTCACGAGATGCTTATCAGCATGGCCCGGTCCGAAGCCGAGAAACAAGGTCAGGCCGGCCGGGTCGCATCTACGCAGTACGAAGATGTCACCGCATGGACGTTCGACGGCAAAGAAGCGCATGCGATCATCGGCAAGCGGTTCATACTTTCCAACCGCCCGGAAGGACTCAAGGCCATCCTGGAGCTTCGCTCTAAAGCAGAAAGCGCGAGTTTGGCGTCGAAATCCGGCTATCAGGCCGCGAAACGCCAGGCGAAACCTGATGCCGTCGCGACTGCCTATGCCGACTTCGAGCTTCTGATGCAAATCCCCGAGGTTACTCAGCTTCTCAGTCAGGCAGGCAAAAATCCCCTGGCGTCACTTACTTTCGCCGGGATTGTCGAGGCGATACGCGATTCGAATTGGCTTGCGTTGGGGCTGCACATAGAGGACCAAACGCTTATTTGCCAGGCATCGGTGGACGGCGAGACGGTCGCTCAAACAAATCCCGCCGCCTTCGCTTTGCCAAAGGACTCTGAAGAGGGTGTTATGCCGAACTTATCGGTGCCGCGTCGAATCGCAGCCATGACTTTTTACCGGGACCTGCATCAATTTTACGCTGCCAAGGACGACCTTTTCCCCGAGCGCACATCCGGCTTAATCTTCTTCGAAAATATGATGGGTATCTTTTTCAGCGGACGTGACCTGACTAATGAGGTTTTAGCAGAAACCAGACCTGAAATTCGCCTTGTCGTTGCCGAGCAGAAATATGATCCGGAGATTGGCACACCAATGACAAAGCTGCCGGCTTTTGCTGCTATCCTGCGGCTTCGTAATCCGGAGGATTTCGACGAGGTAGTCGAGGAGGCATGGCAAAAGGCTATCGGCCTGGTCAACTTCACGCGTGGACAGCAGGCGATGCCCGGACTGATCATCGACCGTCCCGTACATGACCAGACCAAACTGACCTTAGCCTACTTCTCCACCGCCGGGATTGAGGACAAGACAAGGCTTGACCAGCGATTTAATATTCGTCCGACATTAGCAATGCCAAGCGGATATGTGATCTTCAGTTCGACCGATGGTTTGGCTCGTGATCTTGTAGATGCACTGGACCAGGAGTCCAAGCAGGGGGGCAAGCCGTTGGCCCAAACCCATAGTATGGTCGAAATCGAAGGTGGTCAGTTGGCTTCGATTTTGAAAGCCAATTACCAGGTATTGGTTCGCGGCGACATGGTTAAGAAGGGCAATACACAGGAACAAGCCGAAGCCGGGATCGATATGCTCGTCGCTCTGGCGAGATTTGTGAGGCACGCTGAGCTCAGTATCGGCATGAATGAAGCTCTGACACAGGCACGTCTGGAAATAAATCTGAACTTTTAGTAACCGAAAATATACACAAGCATTCAATGGCTGCTCAAATTGAGAAACTGAAGGATCCCAGTTGGGCCTGGGCTGTATATAAACCAGATGCCGAGCGACCCTGGAATCTCGCTCAGGCAGGGCACCTTTACCGGCGTGCGGCTTTCGGAGCCAATTGGGAGCAGTTGCAGCAGGCACTCTCTGACGGACCGCAGCGAACCATCGACAAGCTGCTGAGACCACAGTCCGAGGCGGCTCAATTCAATCGTACTTATGACGATTATGAAGCAGCCACCGGCTCGGTGGACCAGTTGCGGGCATGGTGGTTGCGGCGGATGATTCAAACGCCGCACCCGCTGCTGGAAAAAATGACGCTGTTTTGGCACAGCTATTTCGCCACCAATGCCGCAGAGGTCAAGAACGCCCGATCGATGCAACAGCACGTCCGGCTTCTGCGCAGCCAGGCCCTGGGCTCGTTCCGGACTCTTCTGGAAGGTATCTCACAAGATCCCGCCATGCTTATCTGGCTTGGCGCCGAGGCGAATCGCAAAGCACGCCCGAATGAAAACTTAGCGCGGGCACTCATGGAAAACTTCACTTTGGGCCCCGGCCATTACACGACAAAAGATTTACAGGAAGCTTCCAGAGCATTTACCGGATGGTTCGTGCTCAGGAGCAAGCTGCGCTATATCTCTCGCGAGCATGACGGTAATGAAAAACAAATTCTCGGCAGGAAAGGGAACTTCACACGAGACGATGTGTTGCGAATTATACTCGAACAGCCGGCTACATCTTGCCAGCTCGTCCGTAAGCTGTATCGATGGCTGATTAGCGAGACCGAGCAGCCTGACGAGGCTCTTATTGCTCCGCTTGCCGAATCGTTCGCAAAGGATTACAACGTGCTGAAACTTGTAGAAACAATGCTGCGATCCAACTTGTTCTTCTCCTCGGCAGCATATCGCAAGCAAATCAAGAGCCCGGTAGAGTTTTCTGTTGGTATAGTTAAAGCTCTGGAAGGGTCTATCTCCACTACACAGCTCGCGAATGATCTTGCCGATCTCGGCCAGAACCTTTACAACCCGCCGACCATCAAAGGCTGGGCCGGCGGAAAGCACTGGATCAACAGCACAGCGATAGTTTCTCGCCGGAATCTTGCCTCGGCATTGCTTCGAGGCTCGGGCGCGTACGGCAACAAACTCGATCCCTGGGCCGTCGCTCAAAGGCACAGGTGTACCACAACCGAATCTGCAAGGCGGTTTTTGCTCGATCTCTTCCTGCAAGGTGATCTTGAATCCGAAGTTTACGATGAGCTGCTGAAAACGCACCGCCGGCAGGAAGATAACTTGGGAGAACTAACACGTTCTTTTGCGTATGCAATCATCACGCTTCCTGAGTTCCAACTGGCTTAAATTGGGAGATAGTACAATGTCCTATACACGACGCGATTTCTTGAAGGCCACTATGGGAGCGGCAACGATGCTGTCGTTTGCAACGCCGACACTAAACTTACCGGCTCGTGCTGCAAGCACCGGCTTTGTTCGACAGGATGACTGCGATACTGTCCTGGTAGTCATTCAACTGTCAGGCGGCAACGATGGGCTCAATACTGTGGTCCCATACGCCGACGACGAATACGCACGAAACCGTCCTACGCTGCGTTTACAACCCAAAGACGTGCACAAAATCGACTCGTATCTGGGCTTCCATCCGCGAATGGAAGCGTTTTCGCGTCTGTACAAGGAGGGACATCTTAGCATTATCCACGGCGTCGGTTATCCTAATTCAGACCGCTCTCACGATGTTGCGATGCGTCACTGGCATACCGCTAAACCCGAAAATCCCAATTGTCAGACGGGCTGGCTGGGCCGGGCTGCAGACAGTGTCTGGCACACGAACCAGAAGGACATGCCCGCCGTATTCGTAGGGCCAATCGTTCAGCCTTTTGGTATTAGGGCCGAGCACGTAATCATCCCGTCTATCCAGTCGCCGGATGATCTGACTATCGATCCGGCGCCGGGCAAGTCACAGCAAAAGCAGCGGGGCAGGTCTTTCCGCGCGGACAAAGACAATCCCCTGCTTAACCACCTGCGGGACTGCACGGCGAATGCTCATACCAACAGCCGGCAAATCGAAGTCGTGGCTAAAACAATCGCCAATAAGGCTGAATATCCGGCGTTCCGGCTTGCCGGGACTTTTCGAACGGTTGCTAATCTTATCCGGGCCAACGTCGGCATCAGGATATTCTTCACGGAACTTGGCGGCGGCGGAATCGGCGGTTTCGATAATCACGCCAACCAACTGGGAAATCATTGCGCACTGCTCCATCAGTTGTCCGAGTCGCTGGCCGCTTTCATTCATGACCTGAAAAAAGACAAGCTTCTGGACAGAGTCCTCGTGATGACAATTTCCGAATTCGGAAGGACTGTCAAAGAGAATGGCCGGCGTGGAACCGGGCATGGTGCGGCCGCCCCAATTTTCCTGGCCGGCGGCAAATTAAAAAGCGAGCTTGTAGGTTCGCATCCGAGTCTTACTGATCTGGATAATGGTGCCATGAAGTTCCACACTGATTTCCGACGTGTTTACGCAACTGTATTGGATAAGTGGCTTGGTTTCGAAAGCCAGGCAATACTCAACAGAAAATATGAGCCGCTCGATATACTAAACGTTTAATCTTTTAAGTCTGGGGCCTCATTATCAGCGAAAGCTTTTGAATATCCGGATCAATCTGAAATCAAACAGCGAGAACTCTTCGAAATGTTTACTCCCCGGGAGAAGAAAGAGCAGCAATCCAGTTGTCCGAATCATTGCCGTAGTCAGTCGGGAGCTTCCGTGTTAGAGATTGGCCATAGCCGTCTGCTTCGAGCGGCCAGAAGTCTATACTACCCGGACAATTCTCCGGATGGGAGCCGTCGCTGTATTTGATCCTGTCGATGCGGATGTAGTGCATCACGCCATCCTTGTCCACGTCACCGGGCATGCTCAGCTCCAGGCTTTCACCGGCGTTACTCAGGTTGCCTTCATAGGGGCCGAAAATTATCCCGGCGGGCACGTCCGGATATCGCCATGAAAATGCCCCCGGCTTTTTGACTATCAATATATATCCGCCGGCGTCGATTGTTACCGGTACATCAGCAGGAAAAGTAAATTCGATGCCGTCGGTAAATTTCCACGGCTCGGCTTTATCATCACGATATAATTTAACCGGCTCGGCGCTGATATTATGCAGCTCGATATATTCATATTGGTCGTTCGTGTACGAGCCTCCGTCCGGCCAGTCGGGATTGTACATTATTTCGCTTATAACGATGGGACCTACTTTCGGATAAGCATTTGCAGAGCCCGGCGTGTTTAGCTCCATTGCTACGAAGTTGTAGTTGCCGGTGCTGGGTTTGTAGTAACGTCCGAATGAGACTCCCGTTTCCGAGGCGCCGAAATCCTCCACGTTGCGGTAGCCCGTTAAGACATCGTTTTGTGCCGAGCTTAGGTATAAACGTTCGCCGTTCTCGCTGAGGGCGAACGGTTCGCCAGTGCCCGGATCGCTTGCATTGCCGAAGTTCAGGTCCTCATATAAAACGAGGTAACCATTCGGGCCAATTGTTGTTCCGTTGGCAATTTCGTATTTGAACAGATTATCGTTGCTGTCACTTAGGAACCAGCCGCCAATGTCAATTGTGGTGTCGGTTGTATTGTATAACTCGATCCAGTCCGAAGCCTCAGCGTGTGAATGGGCCAGTACCTCGTTAATCACGATGGAAGCGGGTTCGGGGAGACTGTCGCTGTCATCGAAGCCCGGCGAGCCGCCTGCGTAAGCACTTGGACGCCACGAGTCCTTCTCATCCCAACTGCTCAAATCGGGATTCGCCGAATTGATAATACTCAGCGAAAAACCTTCTCCATCGGTAATGGAACGCCAGCCATCTTTGTAGCTAAAATCCAGGATTGTCCGACCGATTGCGTCCTGGAGCTCAATTCTTTCACCCGCATTATTCAGCCTGCCGAAGTATTGGCCGGCAATGTTCACCGCTGAGCCGTACCTGGCCTCGAAAACGCTGCGGTCCTGAACAACTACGATGTGCTCACCGGCTGCAAGCTCAATGCTGCTGAAGGTAAAATCGATGCCGTTCGTGAAGCTGACCAGATTCAGGTTGATTGTCTCAGTGCCGATATTCTTTAGCTCGATGAATTCCTCGTTCGGGTCCGGCGGATTATACATTATCTCTGTTATTCGCAGATTCTCCGCCACGGGCCCGACTGCGTAAACCGCCTCGTTCAGCGCGCTCCACGTATTGCCGCTTAAGACTCTTGCTTTAACGTGAGTGCTATGTTCCAGCGTGACGGGCGCGGTATATCGGACTGCGTTCGGCGAGATTCCACCTGCTCCGGCGATAGCGCCCTGGCCGGCGATTAGTTCGACGGAGAAAAGAAGATCGGAGCTGGTAGTGGATACATTCAAGCCGTGAATGGCCAATAAGTTGCCGCCCTGATGGAGGTTGCCGAGAAAGGCCGAGATATCGATGCTCTCGAACATGACAGCAGCGGAATCGGAGTTCGTCGTGCTTGCATTGGAATTCCAGGCGGGTGTGCCGCTGAAATTTCGCCGGGCCACTTCGGTGCCGTTGAGGTAGGCGATAAAACCGTCGTCGTATTTGACCTTCAACGTCATAAAGTCAAAAACATCGCTGCTGTCGCCGGCAGTAAACGGGATGCGGATGTAGCACGTCGTATGCCTGTTATACATCTGTTCCTCGAGATCGAGACTGATATGTTGCTGGTAGCCTGAGCCTCTTTCGAACCCGATGCCGCCGGGGCTACCGGCGCACAAGTCCCAGGCACTGTCGTCAAATGCCTGAGACTCTTTCCAAAGATTGCCGATATTGGTGGTCGGAACTAATACTCTTTTCGAAGCGTCCTCGGTAACCAAGGTCGTTTTTTCAGCAACTTCCGCGACCGTGCCGGGCAGGCGCGGGTCGGAGCCGTCCAGAGTGTACCATATTGCGCCGCCGGCACCTGTCATCGATAAACGAGCATTGGCAGTGACATCTCCGCCGTGCTTATAGACGCCATTGATCCGGAATACCGGCGCATCTACTCGCGGATAGAGCCCCCGGTTTTTGAGCTGACCAAGAACGATTTGGCTGCGAGCCGGGAAAAAGGTATTGATAAGATAGCCGTTGACCTCAGCCCACCAGTCGGCCTTGGTGTAAGGATTATTGGTTCTGCCGGAATCAGAACGATGGTCACCCCACCGAGCGGACTCGGCAATAATAGCAAGGTCGATTTCATTGGCGCGTGCCATGCAGATCGCAGCGGCATTTTCTTCGGTCATTATGCCGTCGTTAAAAAAGTATTTATGTGCACGATCAGCAAACTGCATGCGATATTCGGGATGAACCATCAGTTTCTGGTGCAGCCACTGAGGATTGAAATGGTTGATTGTTTGCCCGGCGGTAACATGTGCAGTGCGGTCATCCGAAGTGCTCAACATCGAGTGCTCGGAATCATAAACAAAGAACTTCCAGCCCTGCCCGGCATCGGGCTGACGGTTTCGAATTGCGAAAAAATTATTTGCCTGGTTGCCGCCCAATGTAACCGGTGCATCGCGGTTTCCAGTGAATATAATGTCAAGCATGTAATCAATAAGATTTTCCGTGTCAACGTGAACAGGCATAGCGGGATCATCAGTGCCGTCAGGTCTTTTGCCCTGGACCGCATAGTACTTGGCATCGCTTTCAAAACCGTCCTGACACATATACCAAAGGGCATTCCAGTCATCAATGGAGCCATCTGTGTAGTCTGTGTGGTAGCTCTCGGTCTTAATAACGTCGTAATCTTCCTTCGTTCCACCGAAATAGGACTCGGCGTAAGACGCTTCGGACCGTTCCTGGCTCTGGTAAAGTCCCCAATACTGACCATTGATATACAGATGGTAGTATCGGCTGCGTGTATAGGGTCGCCCCATTTGGCGGGACAGGTCGCGTGCATAGACATCACGGATGAAGGTGTTTCGGCGGCCGTCATTGGCGCCGTTGTTACTCCATGTCCAGTTCTGGGCTGTGCGTAGATCAATATTATCAAACTCATCTACGCCCTCATCGCCAAACATAGGGAATCTGAGCTTGCTGGCGCCGTAAGTCCCCCTAAACACCAGGCGGAAAGAATGTTTTGGATTACCTGACGTGCGGCTCCACGCACCACGAATTCGCATTCCTGCATCGATTTGAAAACCATCGCTGCCGTCTGGATTGAGCAATTCAGCCGACACGGGCCGCTCCCAATCCCTGCCTTCCCGAGTTGCGTTGACATAGATTCCTTTGGAGCGATCAAAGAGGTTCTCCAGATTAGTCACAAGCGAAATGCTGGGTATTGCCAGCAGAGCATCGATCATCTGCGCCGAGTACTGCGGGTCATTGACCACATCAGGATCCATGCCGTAATCAAAGATCTGGCCGTTAATGCTGCCAGCAGGCCAGGTTGGGCCCGGTCTTTGTCCCGATGGCGACTGTCTTATCACGTCGCCGGGAAAAATATAGGTCTGCGTCAAAATATCCGAAGGCTTAAAACCCGGTTTCGTCGCTACTGCTCGCAGGCAGGTGGTCCCGCTAATCGTGACAGGAGCGGTATACAGCATACCCCTGGCAATCTGACTCGTGAATTCATAGGGCTCTGTGCCGTCGAGAGTATAATAGATAACAGCGCCGGTGGTTTCACTGGCGAGCGTTAGAGCAAACGGTGTATCGTAGAATCCTCTCTCGTGACTAACTTCGATTCCGGAAACAACACCGCGAAAAACAGTAATGTTCTCCGTTTTCGGAGTGGGGACGTCGAAGAGGAGCCAGTCATCGGCGGCATCGGGATAGCGGCCGTAGGACGTATCCGTCTCCTGCTCGCCAAAGATAACGCTGTCAATAACAGTTAAACCGTCGCTGTCGAACAGGCCGATCTGTTCACCGCCGGCATCGAGTTTAAAGTTTGCGTGCAATCCGGCATCGATCGTATCTTCATCGGCCCAGATCAATAGATAGCCCCCTGACGAAACGATAGTTGCCGCCGGATTGTTGACCGGAAATTGCCATTTGGTCGGAACCAACAAATTATCCGTCAGATACATGCCGCCGACATTGATTGGATTAGAACCATAGTTATGTATTTCGATCCAGTCATCGTACTGGCCCTGAGAATCTTGAGCATAACCGCTGTTCGAAGCCATGAACTCATTGATTACAAGCGAAGGTTCCGCTGCATTTACAGAGCCGATCAGATATGCAGCAATCACAAGGTAGAGTAGTTTGTTTCTCATATATCCGTGCATAATTCCTTTCCATACCCACTAATGTTCAAATCGTCCGGATTGACGCACTTTTTATAGTCTTAAGCTGGGATATCCCATAGACCCTTCACCGAAACACTCCGGCATGCTTCAGGTCTTATCATAACATAATTTCACCTCAAAATCAACCATGATTGGCAGCTTTAGAACAACATAGAAGGGCAGATCGGGGGAATTCGCTCCGTATCTTTGGTTTTTCTGGAGAATTGTTCGAGTAAACTTTAAGTCTGAGAGCATCTATTCTATACAGCATTTGTTGCCGGATTTTGTTGAATCGGTTGTATATTGCGGAGCTTAAAGCAGAATAAAACAGATTTACAGAATGACTTGTTGCCACATATGATGACATTTTAGAACATGTCTTTATGGTCTATGCATGAGGACCGTACCATGTCAAACGGAGTACGAGACCTTGGTGTAACCTTGAATTCTATGATTCGGTCGTTCGCCCAGCCTTAGAAAGAGCTGCATTACGAACTAGACAAATGAGATTAATAATCCGGAAGCAGTCCGGTGCCTGACTGGCCACAGCGACATAAAAACTACAATGCAGTATTAATTCGGCGGTTACGAAAAAGTAACGAGATAAAGCCGGTAGGGCAATTAACGAATTGTTAAAACCAAGAAGAATTCATGTGAATGGCACTTATAAGGTACGTATGATGTGTAAGTATAGAGTAATGGGAAAGGGCATGACAGCACAAGTCATTATATATTCGGGACTTATAAATATCCCCGGTGCGACTCGAACGCACAACCTCTGGCTCCGGAGGCCAATTTGTTAATTTCATAAATATCTGTGATTTCATAAGTTATGAAAAAGGCCTAACCTAAGATATCAGAATCGCACCACATGCACTGCATGCAATGCATGTTGCGGCGATTGTAGTATCAATTTAGTATCAAAATCCCTCAGAAGCCGCTTGCCTATTGCTCATTTTCTCGATCACTTTAGCAACACACATTCTTGAAACAACTCACCAATCTTGTAGGTTTACATTAGAGTGCCGCTACTAGTAAATGTCACGTTCACTATGTAACCCACTTTTCAGTTGTATATCTGAACCGAATCCAACAACTGCGATTTTTGGCAATATCCAGGTGACCGGTATGATTTACAGAATTACTGAGAAACTGTCTTTGAGAACGGAGGGCAACGGCAACAGTGTACCAATATAATGGGAAAAAGCGTGTTCTTCCCACAAATACATGGCTCTTCTTGTGTGTATTGAGAAATGGTGTTTCGAACTTCCCCGAAATTCGTTGTAATTGCGATGTAGTTTTGGTATTATGGAACTCGAATTGAACAAAAGTGTCTCAGGAGAAGTACCCGAGGCGTCCAGAAATGTCATTTATTAAGTTATAAAGGGAAATGCCAGGTGAAGATACCTAAGAGCAAAGCAGAGCTCAAGCGTCCAGTTGACAAGCGTCATGCGATCTTGCGGATCGAGAAAGAGAACATCTGGGTCAGGAGTCTCAATCGTGAACTCGCCGAGACCTTCTGCTCGCTGGTCACACGGAGTGATCCTGTCACCATCAAGAGGACCGCTGGGGTCATCGTCTGGGGGATCTATGTCGGAGAACCTGAGACGGCCGGAACAATCATCCTTGATCACAAAACAGACGGCCGCTTCAAGCTCGTACCGCTGGACATCACGCCGGATAACCTGCTGACACAGGTGGCGCACTTCATAGGACGACATGGCAGCGTGACCTCCGAAGAAGGTCAACATGGACTTATCTTTCGTGGTGAACTCCGGAATCCAGGCAAGCCCATCGAGACGGAGGCGACGGCTCAGGAGCCGGAATCCGAGGTCGCGCCAGCCAAGGAGAAGGCCTTAGCAGAAACAGTGAAGATACCTAAGAGTAAAGCGGAGCTCAAGCGTCCAGTTGACAAGCGTCATGCGATCTTGCGGATCGAGAAAGAGAACGCCTGGGTCAGGAGTCTCAATCGTGAACTAGCAGAGACCTTCTGCTCGCTGGTCACGCGGGGTGAACCCGTCACCGTAGTGAGGACCGCCGGGGTCGTCGTCTGGGGGATCTACGTTGGAGAGCCTGAGCAGACCGGCACGATTATCCTCGATCACAAACCAGATGGCCGCTTCAAGCTCGTACCGCTGGACATTACGCCGAACAGCCTACTGACAGAGGTGGCCTACCTCGTCGGACACGATGGCAGCGTGAACTCCGAAGAAGGGCAACACGGACTCATCTTCCGTGGTGAATTCCGCGGTCCAAGCGAGCAGGAGCCGGAATTCAAGGTCGCGTCAGCCGCCGAAGCACCCACAGGTGGATTCGAAAAGATCACCGGGGCCGATGCCATCGCCGCCACTGGGCAGAAAGTAACCATGGAGATCATCGACCGTGGTGTCAAGGTCCGCATCCGAGGCAAGCAGGCGGACTGCGAGAAGACCGCGAAGCACATTCTCAAAGGCACCCCGACGTTGGCTTCGCAGCAGGGCTCAAAATACATGATCGAAGGCAACCTCAATAAGTCCTTTCTCCAAAAGGGAGCCAACCAGCAGGGTCCCGATGCCAATGGCGTGTGTACCAGGGAGAACGGTACGGAGCGTACCTTCACTGCAGTCGGAGAGAACCTTACAGCTGTCCAAGCAGCCTGCCTCACAGGTTGCAAGGAAAAAACGATGTTCACGATCGTCGTCAACGACCGCTCGGCAGGTCACTTCGTGATCAGCTCAGGTAGACGACGCCTGTTGTGATACCTTCTCGTCTGCATATCTCGGATATGGAAGATTCGCCTCTGAGGCCTTCGAGAACAATACGGATTTTCTCGTCCGCTGAGAATTTACGACGGGTGGCCTTCCTGATTTGAGTAATTACATCCTTCGATTTTGCCACCTTTCCAGGATCAAGGCCCCGAGTATGGAGCTAAAATCGCTGATTTCAAGTCTTTTCCTGAATGCAGGAAAAGACTTGGGCTTCTCCCCTAACCAAATACTTCATCCTGTGCCACTTCTGCTGACGGTAAACAATCGCGCCTTCCCATATTCGGGATGTAATATTGACGACATTGAGATCATGGCGGATTATTAGGGAAAGGATTTTAACGCAGTTGAACCAGTATCTCACTGGAAGCTGGATACAACGGTTTCTTCTCCGGCTTGATTGACGACGTTCGCATTTACAAACAGGCACTAACCACAGAAGAAATCACAAACTTAGCACAGTAGTCTAACTCAGAGAGAAAAAACACTCAATATAGTTAAAGGGCTGGCAGCTTGAATAAGTTATTAGCCCTTTTTTTAGTACCGGTCACCCATAAAAAGCTCAAGGTCAAATAGTAAAAATCTCTGTCCACACAACAATTTTCTTTGAGCTGCAAGTAGCGATACAGACATTTCTTTTTCAAAACTTTTGTTATCTCAAAAATATTATATAATTCAACTGCAATGCTATGGCTTTTAATCCGTAGATGATGTTATCTGCCGGAAGTCAGAATGGCCTACTTATTATCAATCCTGAAAAAATCAAAATCCACAAATCCGCCTGACGTCTTTGTCGCAAAGTTAAACAAGCCGAAGCGGTAGCCCATGAAGTGCGGTAGAGTATAGGCCATCTGCAGGACCGAACCTATCTTTGTCCACATCGCGCCGTCCATGCTGTAGTAGAAGTATGCCTTGTCCGTACGATCCCTGAAGTCACATTCGATCTTGAGATACACAGTGGATTGCGACAGTGGAACGCTCTCGATCTCAACGGGTTGACTGGGTTGATTACGTCGACCGCGTTGATTTGATTGGTCGGTCTTGACACTGACCATAACGATTGATTTGCTGCCGTTTTCCATCTTTACGCCGACAAAGCCGTATCTTCTTTGCAGGGCAATCAGGCCGGCGCAGTCACCGTCCTTCATTTTAGCGACCTCTATTTTGGTGATCGCGGTGCTCTCCGGGCCGAAGGTCCGCTGGGTCAGCATATTGCGGGCCCCAAGCACATCTTTATCCACCCGTCCGGTGGTCAGACGCAGGAAGCCGCTGCGCTGGCCGATCGACCAGAAACGGTTGTCGGGATTGTGGTTCCACTGCCACGCCAGAGGCAGCGGGTCGCCGGGCTTGCGATTGAATTCGTCGGAGGCCACGATATTGCCAAGTCCTTCTTCTTTGTCGTCAATATCGACCGTCTGTGGTGCCTTCCCATCAACACCCAGCACCGGCCAGCCGTCTTCCCATCGGACCGGCACCAGCCAGGGACTGCGCCCGACCGATCCGTTATCCTGGAACAGAACTGCATACCACTTGCCATCCGGCGTGTCGATCAGACAGCCCTGGGCGACACCCTGGTCATGAAGAATCACCTTGCCTTCATACGGGCCGGTGATTTTGTCGGCACGATGAATAATCTGCGTACGAATATCACCCCGAGGCCATATGATATTCATGACATAGTACTTGCCATTGATCTTGCGTAATTGTGATCCCTCACCCCGCAGACCTTCATTGCGACCAGCCACAGCAATGGCATTCTTGATCACAACTTCGTTGAAACCGCCCTCCTTTATGCCCGTCAGATCTGGTTTCAACTCTACGAGTCGTAGATCGCCGACGCCGTAGAGCATATAGACACGCCCATCGTCATCGAAGAACAAGGAGTGGTCGTGCAGGGAAGGCTCAAATGAAGTCTCCTTCCAATCGCCCTTTTCAATATCCTGGATTGTGAAGATGTGGGTTCGGCCGCTCGTTCTGGAGAACGTGGACACATAATAGGTGCCATTGTGATAACGCAAGCTACTGGCCCAGGTTCCCCGGCCGTAGCATTGCTGGCCGTTTTCCATGTTCATCGCATCGTTTTCGACCAGTCGGTCATAGGCATAGTTGAGCATTTCCCAGTTGACCAAATCCTTGGACTTCATTATGGGCAGTCCCGGGCTCATGTGCATGGTGGTGCTGCTCATGTAGTAGGTCTCAACCACGCGAATGACTGCGACATCCGGCACATCGGCCCAGATGATTGGATTACGCGCCGGATCGGCCTGTACCAGTACCACAGTTAAAAGACTCAATATCACAACAATGTAGAATTGATTTTTCATCATAATGACTTTTCCCTAAACAATTGCTAAATACGATAAACCGTTAATGAATTGGCTATTACAGTAAAGGTAAATACTGCACTGGACCTTTCGTTTAAGTCGATGCCATTGTTAGCGACTAATTACTGCTTATTATGTGGATGCACATTTTAGATTATACCCGCGCACTTTACCGTTGGCGAGATGAAAAATTTTACCGATATTCCGTTTTTCATTTCACTTCTTGCAATCCTGAATGGTATTATACTAAAGATGGTGTTCCTACTTAGTCAATGCATCGGGCAGATATGACAAAACCCAAGTATTTTAGGAGGTTATAAAATGAATCACAGGCTTATAATGATTTTGTTGGCGGCCGTAATAACAGGTGGAATCTGTTTAGCTCAGACAGACCAGCCAACGATTAAGGAAGATTTCAAGCCATCGACCTTGAACCAGCCCGGCCAGGAGTATCCGCAGGTCAACTCACAACGCTACGCTCGTTTCCGCATTAAGGCCCCCGAGGCCAAAAGCGTCCGCGTGAGCCTGGGAGGGCTCGAACGTGGCGGCTTTTCCCTCGACAAAGGCGAGGACGGCTTCTGGACGGGTGTCACCCAGAAGCCGCTGGATGAGGGCTTCCACTATTATCATCTCACGATTGATGGAGGGACATTTAACGATCCCGGCACGTTGAACTTTTACGGTTCTACTCGCTGGGAAAGCGGCATCGAGATCCCCGCTCATGACCGGGATTTCTATGCCCTCAAGGACGTTCCTCACGGCCGAGTGCAGCAGATTCTCTTCCCATCCGGGAGCACCAACACCTCACGTCGCGCCTTTGTGTACACACCACCTGACTATGACAAGGACCTGACCAAACGATATCCAGTGCTGTACCTGCAGCACGGCTGGGGTGAGGATGAAACTGCCTGGCCCAATCAGGGCCATGCCAACCTGATCATGGACAACCTGATCGCCGAAGGCAAGACCAAGCCCTTCCTCATCGTGATGACCTACGGCATGACTAACGAAATCCGGTTTGGTGGCCTCAGAAATTTCGATATCGGCCCATTCCAAACGGTTCTCGTCGACGAGCTGATCCCATACATCGACGCAAACTTCCGTACGCTTGCCGATCAACCCAATCGCGCAATGGCGGGTCTGTCCATGGGTGGAATGGAGACCAAGTCGATTACCCTGAAGAATCTCGATAAGTTTTCCCACATCGGCCTCTTCAGCGGCGGATCCATCTCCCCGGATGATGTCGACAACACGCCCGGTTTCAAGGAGAAGGTTAAGCTGGTATTCGTTAGCTACGGCAGCCGCGAACTCGGCGGCAGATTCAGCAGACGCGGCGGCGACCCCAAGGCGAACACCGACGCGTTGAAACAAGCCGGTATCAACAGTGTCTTCTACGTCTCCCCGGACACGGCCCACGAGTTTTTATCCTGGCGTCGCAGCCTGCGCGAGTTCGCGCCACTGCTGTTCCAGGATTCCGATTCCTCCGTTGCGTCTATGTCTGAGACAGCTTCACGCAACGAGCCTTCTGCGGATGCTCGCAGAAGCAGAGAACGTCCTCGATTCGGCGGACCAATCGAGCTGGGCCCGGACGACAAGCCTGCCTTCGCAGATCCGCCCGCCGGATTCAATACCAGGCGCGAGAATGTCCCTCACGGTGAAATGACGATGGTTGAGTATGATTCCAAGACAGTCGGAACGCGCCGAAAAATGCTCGTCTATACGCCGCCCGGCTATTCAGCCGACCGTAAATACCCGGTGCTTTTTCTGCTGCACGGCATCGGCGGCGATGAGATGGAATGGCGGCGACTTTGCCAGCCGGAGAACATCCTCGATAACCTGCTGGCCGATGGCAAGATCCAACCGATGATTGTGGTCATGCCGAACGGCCGGGCCCAGAAGAACGACCGGGCCGAAGGAAATGTCTTCGCCAGCGCGCCGGCTTTCGCCGCGTTTGAAGGCGATCTGCTGAATGACGTGATTCCCGCCATTGAGGCTAAGTATTCCGTGTACACAAACCGCGAGAACAGGGCCCTGGCGGGATTATCGATGGGGGGCGGCCAGTCATTGAATTTCGGATTGGCACATCTGGATACCTTTGCCTGGATTGGCGGGTTTTCATCGGCCCCCAACACCAGGCCTCCCGCCGAACTTGTGCCCGATCCGGTGGCGACTAAACAACAGTTGAAGCTGCTGTATCTTAGTTGTGGTAACAAGGACGGCCTGATCCGTATCAGTCAGGGTCTGCACAACTATCTCAAGGAGCATGGCGTTCCCCATATTTGGCATGTGGATTCCCACGGTCATGATGCAGAGACCTGGAGTAAGAATTTGTATTACTTTGCCCAACACATCTTCAAGTAGACCGATGGGCCGTACACAAGGCGATCCAACGAGAGTACATGGGCGTAATGGTGACCGCTAGCAAGCTGAGGATTACGTTTACACCGAACGTGGAAAATCCGGCGACCAACGGTATCGAGATTTTTGCCGAGTAAACACGTTCTCTTATTGTTCAGTGTCACCTTCTGTGTTTATGGTATTGGCTCTTGATGACTTTCGAGTTAAGTCTACATCAATCGAGTCTGGATGTGTTTAGGACAAATGTATCGTTCGAAGACGATCAGGTATCACTGTATTAATTAAGAGAGCAGGCTGTGAGAATAAGACACACAATCACGATCATGAGTCTGATAGTTCTGTTGGTTGGCGAGGTTTCCAGCATGGCCATTTGTATCGTCTTCGTGATATATTCAATCTATCTATAGTGATTATATTCCTGCTTACTTCTTTATTTTTACCTTTATTTGTACAAATGAATGTGCCGGGAAAGAGTAGGTTATCTTTTTCCCTTCAGCCGGTAATTCAATTGTTGTTGGAATGTATTCTTCCTTTTTATCAAAAGTAAAATTTTCATAAATATCTTTTCTATTAACTATACTTGCCACAGCCTTGCCGGAAAATATCCCGGAAGTGCTGAGAATTTCAGTCTCGATTGATTCATCTTTATGTCTATTCACGACATTAATGAATAGTGTATCGGTTACATCATTAAAAACGGATGTTACATCGAGGTAGGGAATATCTTTACATTCATCTGTATCATAGTTATCGCAGTCTACGAAAACATCAACCGATTTACCATGACAGTTGTTTGAAAATAATTTGAACGTGTGGAATAACGGAGTTTTAAACAAACCTTTATCTCTATCAAAACTCAACAATGAGGTAAAAAGTGTATAGTTTGCCATTTTAACAACATCGGCATGACGAATAAATGCATTGAAGTATTGGGCGGTTGCGAGTATCGGCAGGAAACCTCCTCTAAAGGCGCCATATTCATCTACTGACAAATAAATCGGCTTATCCAACCTATACCGGATCTTGACGGCTTCGACTTGCGAGGCTGTCAGAGAAATTTTTTCTTCGAGGTCTATTGCCCGTTGACCGACATAAACATAATAATCGTCGGAACGGTCCCAATAGCGGTGGATGGAGATGTAATCAGCAACGTCTCTCAATTCATTTATAATTTTCCAATTCCAGTCAACCCATTTCCCCGAGTCTTCGTAATAGGATGATCCGCTGGCGATTAGCTTTATGCTCCTGTCCGTATATCGCATCAATCTGGCCGCTGCTTTGGCAATCTTGCAATAGTCTTCCGCGTTCTTGTACCCCATAATCCAGGGCTCGCCGTCTACCTCATTGCCCAGGCACCAATACTTCACATTGAAGGATTTTTCATTGCCGTACTGTTTTCTCAGGTCTGCATAGTATGTGCCCGGCTGGCAATTACAATATTCAACCCAGTAGCGGGCATCGTCGATGGTTCCTGTTCCAAGATTAATGCAAATGACATTTTCAGAACCAATGGATTTATTCAGCATAATCCATTCATCGGTCCCCACATGGTTGTTTTCAATACCGTTCCATGCCAGTTCTTTGCGCACCGGACGTTTTTCTTTGGGGCCAATGCCATCCTGCCAGTTATATCCTGCCACGTAATTTCCGCCCGGCCAGCGCATATTGGTTATCCTGAGTTCCTTCGCCGCTTCGATGTATGTCTTATTGAATCCGTTTTCATCAGCCAGGGGAGATTCGGGATTGTACAAAGGGCCATAAAGGGTATTGCCGGAAAAGGTTTCTTTCTGACCGGGCAGGGGACGGGAAAAATGGATGGGTTCCATAAAGACCCCGTAGATTTTGGGATCGATCTGGCCAATTTTTCTGTCAACATCAATTTTGATTTTTGCTGCCTGTGCAAATGAGCAAAAGCCAAGAACAAGCAATAAAATAAAGAATACAGTTTTCATATTACCTCCGAAAGGATATATTTTCCCCCTGGTTTTGTTTCAAAATCATAAACAAATGTATTGTTTAGCTTAACATCTTTCAGAGTTGCCTTATTGGAAATTATAGGTTCTTTTATCCCTGGCGTTTGGTAAAAAGGATTATGATTTTCACCTGCTGCAGATTTAAGACTCGTTTTGCCTTCTGCTCTTAATTTTGTATATGACCGAATCCTGCAGTTTCCTCCCAGGTTTGATTTAATAACTAACTTTGAGATTTTTCCGTTTTCCCACTCCATAGATTCAATTTCGAAACCGCCACGCATGCGAATACCCTTTATACTTCCATTTTTCCAGGTATCCGGTAATGCAGGCAGAACAAAAATCGAACCGTCGTGGCTTTGAATGAGCATTTCAGCAACGCCGGCAGTAAAACCAAAATTGCCGTCAATCTGAAAAGGCGGATGAGCATCAAACATGTTCGGGTAAGTCCCGCCTCTTTGTCTTCCATCGGGTTGGATGGAGGGTGTTAATTGGTCTGTAATCAGTTTCAAAGCGTGATTGCCGTCAAGAAGCCGCGCCCACAAGTTTACTTTCCATCCCATAGACCAGCCAGTAGATTCATCGCCTCGCGCAATCAGCGAAGTTTTTGCAGCAGCAAACAATTCCGGTGACCGGTAAGGCGATATCTGATTGGAAGGGTACAGGCCATACAAATGTGAAACATGACGGTGTTTATCATCCTGGCGGTCTAAATCCTGCATCCATTCCTGTAGCTGTCCCCATTGTCCAATCTGCATCGGCGGTAAATGTTTTAATTTATCTTCTGTTTTGCTTACGAATTCCTCATCTATCTTTAAGATTTCTGCTGATTTTATCGTTTTAGTGAACAGATCAAAAAGCAATTGATTATCCATTGTTGTACCGGCAGATATCGATGAGCCACGATGACCTGCCGGAGCATTTTCCGGGGAAATTGAAGGACAAACAACCAGCCATTTATGCACTGGTTCTTCTACCAAAAAGCTAAGATAAAATTCGACTGCTCCTTTCATGATCGGGTATACAGATTTAAGATATTCTTTATCGCCATTATATTCATACTTTTCATACAAATGCTGACAAAGCCAGGCGCTACCCATGGGCCACATTCCCCAAAACGATCCGTCTATAGGTCCGTTCATCCGCCAGATATCCGTGTTGTGATGAAGTACCCATCCCTCTGCGCCATACATATCTTTCGCCGTCTGTTTACCAGTCTGGGAAAGTTCACTTAACATTTGAATCAGCGGCTGATTCATTTCACTGAGGTTAGTGATTTCAGATGGCCAATAATTCATTTCTGTGTTTATATTTACAGTATATTTACTGTCCCACGGCGGATAAAGCTGATTGTTCCAAATCCCCTGTAGATTAGCAGGCTGTCCGCCGGGCCGTGATGAACAAATCAGCAAATAACGGCCAAACTGAAAACACAACGCTACCAATTGCGGATCATTACCTTTAGCGAATTGTTGAATACGAACGTCGGTTGGATTGTTTACAGCATCAGTTTCTCCCAGATTTATGCTGACTTTATTAAAATAGCGCTGATGGTCGTCAATATGATCTTGTAAGGCTTGTTCGTAATTTTTTTTCAGGGCTTTATGAAGGAAGGAATTTGCTCTTTCAGCAGCATCGGCGCTGATATCATTATAATTTTTAAAGCTTGTTGCTATGGATATATAAAGTGTTGCAATATCCGCATTGTTTACAATTAAACTGGCATCGTTTGCTGATACCGAACCACCTTCGGTAGCTATTTTTACTTGTACCTGAAACTTAACCGCGCCTTTTATCGATTCGCAATCGCCTGTTATACCGGACATGATTAATTTATCGTTACCCTCAGTTGAAACATCTACCGGGGCGGGATGATTCATTGAAGCAGTAAAATTAATTTTGCCGGATTTGCCGGCGGTAATTCTAAAAATAATAACCTGTTCCGGATACGAGGCAAAAACTTCACGCTTATATGTCACGCCATCAACATCATAGCGGGTAGTAGTTACAGCCGTTTCAATATTCAGTTCACGATAATAATTAGTGAAATTTTCATGTCCTGAAAACGAGAGATTAAGATTTCCGGCAGTTTGATAAGGCATACCGTGCGAATTCCGGCTGATAAATTTCTGATTTACCAGATCCTGTGCCTCCCTGTACTTTCCTTCAAAAATCAATTGCCTGACTTTTGGCAAAGCTTCTTTGGCATCAGGATTGTCATTGCGGTATGGCTGACCTGCCCAGACAGTATTTTCATTGAGCTGAATTTTTTCCTGCGAAGGATTTCCAAATACCATAGCACCTAAGCGACCATTACCGATCGGCATCGCTTCAACCCATTGATTGGCAGGCTGATTATACCATAGTTTTAGCAACGAACGACTTTGTGCTTGTACATTTGGTTTAGACAGTAAATAGAATATTAATAAGAAAAGAATGTAACCTCGGCTCCTCAGTTTTGTATCTATTAGCATGTTGTTATCTCCTATTTATCTTCATGGTCTAATCAGATTGTACAGGCTTTTTTCTCCTGAACCAGTCAAAATCGGCAAATCCGCCAAGAGATCATATTTTCATAAATGTTCTTTGATTATTGACTTTTAACAACCACCCGGGCTTCCTTGAGTCCCGGCGATTTTGCAGTAATAGTTATTTGACCTGCCTCATGCGGCTTTGAGCGAACGATGACCAAAGCTAAACCGCTGAAGGCCTCGCGCTGCTGTGAGGGGAACGGCACGAAATTCGTCGGATCGCCGTTATCCGTCGCTACTATCTCGCCGCTGCCTTTAATTTCGAATGAGATGGGATTGTCTGCCCGGGGTACTGTGAGTCCGTTTTTGTCGGTGACTCGCACGGTGATGAAGGACAAACCCCTGCCATCAGCACGAATTTCACTGCGATCAGCCGATGCTACCAATCCGGCTGGTTTTCCAGTCGTCTTCACAACTTTTTCTGCCCATTTCTTTCCGTCTTTATAAGCCACGACTTTCACCTCACCCGGCTTATATTTTACATCATCCCAGCGCAGGCGGTATTCATACCGGCCTTTTTTCCTTCGGCCGTGGGATGTGCCGTTAATGAAAAGCTCTGCTTCGTCACCGGAGGTAAACACGTGCACCGGAGTAACTTTACCAACACGCTCCGGCCAGTTCCAGTGGGGAAGAATGTGAACCATTGGCAGTTCCGGACGCCAGTGAGCCTGGTAAAGATAAAAGCGGTCTTTCTTGAATCCAGCCAGATCAATAATCCCGCAATAGGAACTGCGGCAATCATAGTATGGTGTGGGTTCGCCGAGATAATCCCATCCAGTCCAGACAAACTCGCCGGCTACGTAGGGATGCTGAGCCACGGAACGGAATACCTTGTCCGCTGAGGAGCCGAAGTCCACGGCATACAGTTCGTAAGAGCTGACATGGCGAAGCTTCGAATCGCCCCCTCTGCCATCCCGCACAATATCGCTGATCTTATCGACTACAGGGAAAAGATAAACACCGCGGCTGCTAAATGCACAGGCTGTTTCACTGCTGATGATGACCTTATTGGGGAATTGCGCGTGAAATGCCGGATATTGTGGTTTGGTTCGGATGCGGTTGGTTCCTTCAAATTCCGGCGATTGGCGGATACCCTCACCCTGATAGTTCAGGCTGATCACATCCATAGCATCGGGCATGGGCATATGCGGCTTGGCCCAGTTCATGGCGCTGGTTGTAGGACGGGTGGGATCCTCATCCTTTACAATGTCATGTAGCCGCTTTGCCACCTCCGCGCCTTGCTCTGCAGTATATTGTTCACCGACTTCATTGCCGAAGCTCCATATAATCACCGATGGGTGGTTCCGGTCCCGGCGAACGAGCGCCCGCATGTCCTGTCCATGCCAGTCCGGGAAGATCAGATGGAAATCGAGCGGCGTCTTTTTCCTCGCCCAAACATCAAAGGCTTCGTCCACCACAAGGAATCCCATCCGGTCCGTCAACTCAAGCAGCTCGGGAGCGGGCGGATTATGTGCTGTACGGATCGCGTTGCAGCCCATTTCTCTGACGATTTCGAGCTGACGCTCTGCAGCACGGATGTTGAATGCCGCGCCCAGGGCGCCGAGGTCGTGGTGCTGGTTAACGCCTTTGATCTTTATGTGCTCACCATTGACATAAATACCTTTCTTCGAATCAAATTTCAGTGAACGGATACCAAAACGTGTTTCATATTGATCGACTGCTTTGTCATTCTGCCATAATTTGGTCACCGCCACATAGAGGTGGGGTGCCTGTGTTGGCGGCGGTCCCCACAGTCGCGGATTTTTGAGAGTCACAGAGCCTTCGACCTTGGCGCTCTGGCCCGCTGCAACCGTCGTCTTCAAAGGCTCAAAAGATCCAACTGCATCGCCGCTTTTGTTACCATCTGCATCCAAGGCGAATATATGTGTAGCCGCTGTAACCGTAGCGTTATCCCTGGAATCATTTTCGATAGTGACCTCAAGGTTGATCGTGGCGGAGGAATCGGAAACATCGCTCGTCGTCACATAAGTGCCCCACTGACCGACATGGACAGGATTGGTTTTGGTCAACCAAACATTGCGATAGATTCCGCCGCCGGGATACCAGCGTGATGAACTGGGCGGATTGTCCAAACGTATCGCAAGTTGGTTTTCACTACCCGGCACGATATATGGCGTGAGATCCACGCGCCATGAGGCGTACCCAAAAGGCCAGCCGCCAACCAGTTTGCCGTTTAACCAAACCATAGCGTAAGACATCGCACCATCTACATCGAGGAAGATAGACTTGCCTGCGTCCGAAGCAGGAATGTCGAGTTTCTTGCGATACCAGGCGACGCCGGGACTGGGCAAGCGCCCCATACTACCGCCTACTTCAGCATCCCAACCCTTTAAAAATGGCCCTTTGATCGCCCAGTCGTGCGGCAGGTTCACGCTCTCCCACGAACTGTCATTGAAGTCGCCCTGCACGTATGGAAAGTCGCCGCCGGGATTTCCATCCGGGCGGACATGTCGCTGTGCTGAATCTTTGATGAAGTCGTTTCCAGTAGGCAGAATCCAGGGCTTCAGAACGGTCTGAGTCGCTTCGACTTGCTCAGCTTCTGTGGGCATTTCATCTGCTATTACAACCTTGTCTGTTTTTTTTAGCTCCGGGCGCACATCATAGATTAGCTTATCCGCTTGAGCTATAGAATCATATTTATAGAAGCTCCAGTCTTGATTGATGGAAATGCGTTCGCGCGGGGATTCGGCAGCAGAGATGCATATATTTTGAAGCAGAATACTGGCGACGCTCGCCAACAAGAGCATTTGAAATTGCTTAATCCGCATTAGTAGTCTCCTTCTAAGGTAGATAGTCGTACGTTATTGTTTTGTTTCAAAGATCAATGGGAAATCCTCTTTCGTGACAGGTTACCCAAATTCGGATTTCGTTTATTTTACGTTAGATTGTACATCCAAACCATCCGATTACTCAAAACAAAATTCTTTTCTGTGAAATAGGCTTTATGCTTCGGAAGTGTCAGGCTTGTTGAATTGCTCGTACAAATCCCTCAGAGATATAATCAATAGTAAATCGAAAATAGTAGATTATAACGGCTATCCTTAGTTTAGGTATATTATCATGTCATTCTATCTTGGTAAACTTTATAACTTTATCGCAACCTCTCTCGACTGAAAGTGAATTGCCCGGATAGGCAAACCAGTTCTCGATTACATATTGTCGTTTTTTTGTTATCACAATCTTAAGATTCTCATTGCGAGCCTTTGCTTCGTTAAGAGCAATGATTTCTTCCGGCATTTCCGGATCTGTTGCCACAAAGCTCCAGACTTCTTCGTTGCCGGGAGCAATTATGTATTTCACAGTAACATATTCATTGCTAATGATTATGTCTCGAATTGCGTCCCTTGGCAGCAGGACTGTATCTAAAACAAAATCAAAAGGCAGGGAAATAGCCGCAATAGTACCGAAGGCCGATTTCTCTATTCTGACAGTCTTACAGCCATACCTGACACCGGAATATAAGCCATAGTCATTAGAACGAGGAGCAGTCAGCCGGCTGCAACCTGTAATACACATAATACACATAATAACTATAATAATGGTTTTCATTTCTCTATAAACTCCCATTCAAACCTATGCTGTATTTGATATCTTGAATATTATACGCGTGGATTTTAATAGGATCAGTCCTAGTTCTTATTGTCGATTGGCTCAGACTTCTCTTCTCAATTTTATGAAGAATTTATTTCATATTACGAATTGAGGTCATTGAAGTCAATAAAAACAAGAGGCGGTGGAAAGTCCGAGGTTTCTGCATCAGAATCCACTATTTGTCTATAATTTGATTTTAACTAAATTATTCAATCTGTTCTTTGAAATGGCCGATAAATAATTCGCTATAGTTGTATTTGGTGAGAAAGAGAAGACCAAATTAATCAGGCATAACTACTTCTCAGTAGTTTCAGCCAAAGAGATTCAAAACAATGGGAGTAGCACTTCAAAAAATAAAGAGGAAAAAAAGAATACTCAAGAAACTTGAGGAACTATATAACAAAGCTGAACATGTTCTTGTGATTCACTATTCTTGCGAGACTTTTTATGATCGACGACTTCGGTTATGTTAAGCAAGACAGGGATGAGATGGAAGTCCTCTTCACGCTGCTGGCCCACCGGTATGAGCGTGGCAGTATGCTGATTACCAGTAATCTGCCGTTCTCAAAATGAGAAGTCATATTTAAGGACCCTATGACTACGGCGGCGGCAATAGACCGGCTGGTGCACCACAGTGTGGTCCTTGAGTTAAACGTACCAAGCTACCGAGCCGAACAGGCGAAATAACGCAGAAAAATTAATGTCAAAAAATCCGCCCCCCCCATAGGGGGGCCTCCCAGAGGGGCTTACGCTATAAGAAGGATGTTACCTAAGAACGGAAGAAATAATTGTCGTCAGAGGGAATTTATAGTTGACGTCAGTCATAAGCAATAAAATTACTTTGTATATTAAATACGATGTCAATAAATGGGCGTTTTTAGGCTAAAATCAAGGATGCAAAAGCAGCATTGGAGGAGTAAAAAAGCCAAAACGAAAATGGAGGCCAAACGGGATTTTTCGGCCAAATCGCAATATCCCCGGTGCGACTCGAACGCACAACCTCTGGCTCCGGAGGCCAATTTGTTAATTTCATAAATACTTGTGATTTCGTAAGTTATGGAAACGGCCTAACTTACGATATCAGGATTGCACCACATGCACTGCATGCACTGCATGTTGCGGCGATTTGTAGTATCAATTTAGTATCAAAATCCATCCCAAACCAATCGCCTTTTGGTTCTTTGCCAAACGGTTCAGTAACATGCTTTCTTGAAACAACTCATCAATCTCGTAGGTTTACATTAGAGTACCATCACCGATAAATGTTATGTTCACTACCTCTTATATATAAGCATTTAGTGCATAAGTTCTTTATCAGAGTTATTATACTCTTCCAAAGGCACAAATACCATTTAATGACCAACAAATACTTAATCTGTTGTCCAAACCAGAGACCATTGAAGGGGTGAACAGATGCCCCAGATTTTTCTTCATGATACTTTTACTAACGGGTCACCATACAATTACAAAGATTTACATATTTGTATGACAACCAATTATTCCTTATTACTTATCTGAACAGTCCTTCGATTTCACGATGCATTATAATTGACATCATAAATCTGCCTATGTTGTAGTGTATGTCACTCACTACTTGACACCGTCCATTGAATACTGACATATGTCCGACCGGTGGACGGTCATTGACTTGCTTTACCTTAGTTGGTGCGAAGCACCAACTAAGGAGGTTTATCGCTTTACGGCCAAAAGATGAACGGGAAGGA
>Ga0180438_10000076_pt1 | contig 202503 bp, 337 predicted proteins | sample SS_ome_12_FD_132455 | JGI IMG/M metagenome (GOLD analysis project Ga0180438, IMG submission 132455) | Hypersaline lake sediment archaeal communities from the Salton Sea, California, USA - SS_3_D_2 metaG | ecosystem: Environmental > Aquatic > Non-marine Saline and Alkaline > Hypersaline >...
CAGGTATATTTTGGGTATCAGTATGAATCACTCATAAAATTAAAGAAAAGGTTTTTCGATGAAAAGTCCATACCCTTTAGGGAGATGACGTTTCAGGAATACGAAAAGAAATATAAGAGGTGGTGTTACATGAGAATTGATCTGCCTCATATATTTGATTTATAAATAAAATAGAGTTTCATATATTAACGTATGTGAAATAGGAGTCAACAACGGTGTTGGTTTCCCACCAGTCCCAACAAGTAGATAGTATCTAGGGGTTCCGGATAATCCTTTTTACTGTCTTTCAGAACAACCCCGGTGCCATGTAGTTGGTCGGGGCTCTGAGAACTAAATTATAGATGGATAGCATCAGGGAGGTAGGGAATTAATAATACGATATAGAAGGACGGGCGCTATAAACCAAAGGTTTAAAAACACCCTTCACCAAGTTGTTCTCCTAGGTTTAAGGTGCCATTGTATAAGAATAATCTTTATTGGGAGATGAGTCCGGGGAGGTAATTCCCGGACTTTTCTTTTGTTTTCTAAAATAAAAGTCCAATAAATTTAAAAAAATACTTGACAGCGGTTTAAAAGTATAGTACAATTAATCAAATATGCTTGACTAAACAGAAAGGATAAAAATGCTACCATTACTGATAGCTCTTCTGGTTGGTTTTTTTCTGGGTTGGAAGCTGAGGGGTTATCTCATTAGCGTGTTCAAACATAAAACCTCCTAGAATTATATATATAATAAATGGCAGGTAGTATAACTGGTAATGCGCTCGGCTGTTAACCGGGAAGATGGGGGTTCGAAGCCCTCCCTGCCAGCCAATCATAACATGGGGGAATCATGCAAACCGGGGATATCATCAACGTATTGTTGGTTGATAGCAATCCTGAAAATAAGGCGGTTCTAAGGTCGGCCTTGGAAAGATACGATTGGGCTGATCACGAGGTGAACATCGAAGAGGCGCAGGATTGGTTGAGTTACTTTAAACATTTGATGTACCTGCAGGTCAATGGGTACGATGGTTACGATTACATATTCCTCTCCCTGGATCTGGAGAGAGAATTAAAGATAGACCTGTCAGGAATGATCCGAACGTACAAGCAGATGCACTCCTTTAAGGTCACTGGGGACGAGTTCATAGTTGGGTACTCTAGTGATAACATAAATAATAAGGAGCTGGACGAGTTTTTAACCTCACCAATACATGAGGATGAGGTGCATAGAATTTTAGATGTGAATTAGTTTAATAGGGAGAACACCCCGCCTTCGGGGCAAATGTTCGCTAGAAGATTGTGGTGTAAATGGTAGCATACCCAGTTGAACAACTGGGAGGTGGTCACTTCGAGATGACAGGAATCTGAGAACATGGGAGATGCAGGCTCAAGTCCTGCATTCACATCTATAAAGTTTTTCTGGGTTAGGGCCATTAGGAAGGCCACTTGGTTTGGGGCCAAGAATATCGTGGGGGTTCGAATCCCTCAACCCAGACCAGAATTGAAACAGGGTGTAGGCCAGTCTGGTAGGTCGTTTGGTTTGGAACCAAAAGGTCGTGGGTTCAAATCCCACCTCCCTGACCAAGTTATTTAAAAATGAATATTGAAAAGAAATTGAAATTTTGTAAAGACTGTTGGTATTATTACGGTACTGAATCGAGTGTAGCGGATGAATTTATTAACGGCTTTACATATACAACAGGAATTAGAGATTTAAGTTTTGATCTGGTTTCTGATGTAGGAACGATTCCCATGTGTCAACATCCAGTATGTTGGGAGTTTGGAAGTCGGATAGATAAAATAAGTGGCATAATAAAAACAAAGAAAAGAATTCAAGGACAAGGACAATTAAATAAGAATTTTAAATGTAAATATTTTAAGAAGATAACATTTATTGTAGGAACTGTAAGAAGGATTTGGTGTTTTTTATTTGGGTAGGAGGCAGCTGTCGGTTGTGCTGTGAGTGGCTGTAACCCACTTCCCTTTGCGGTGAACATCGGGGGTTCGACTCCCTCCCTGCCCACCATATAAATATTAAAAGAGAATTCAAGTACCGGTGGCCAAGTGGTTAAGGCGGCTGGCTGCAACCCAGTGATCCTCGGTTCGATTCCGAGTCGGTACTCCAAAGTTTTCGGGTCATAGTTCAACGGTTAGAACAGTAGGCTGTCGACCTGCAGATCGGGGTTCGATTCCCCGTGGCCTGGCCAAGTTTCAAGCGGGCGTAGTATAATGGTATTACGATTGGCTGCCGTCCAGTAGACAGGGGTTCGATTCCCCTCGCCCGCTCCAAATATAAGGAGAACATATGGATTGGAGAACATATGTAAATGAGGATGATAAGGATTTTTATAAAAGATTCAAACAGTCTTATTTAAAATCGAAAAAAGAACTAAAGTATTCTTATAATCTGTTTAAGAAAAGTCAAGAGGCGAAAGAGTTGCCCTATATAAAGACATTTGAAGATTATGTAGTTCTTGAACTTCATAAAACAGGACAAGTTTGAGGCGGTATAGTTCAGTGGTAGATCGGGAGGCCCTCAACCTTCAGACTGGGGTTCGATTCCCCATACCGCTACCAGATATATGCCGGTGTAGCATAATTGGCGATGCAGCTCCCTTGTAAGGAGAAGATTGGGGGTTCGAATCCTCTCACCGGCTCCAAGAGTTTGGGGGGTCATGTGCCAAGGCGGCGACGAACTTTTGCAAGGTTTGTGTGATCAGTTCGATTCTGATACTCTCCACCAGATGTTTGCTGGTGTAGTTAAATGGTAGAACACCTGCGTGGTATGCAGGGGACGACAGTTCGATTCTGTCCTCCAGCTCCAGATGTTATGCCCTTGTAGTTCAACGGTAGAATGCCTGTTTCGTACTCAGGCGACGGCGGTTCGACTCCTGCCCTGGGGCTTCATATAAATATTCTTAAACGGAGGTTGTATGGATTTTAAAGAATATCTAAATGAGAGTAAAGATTTTACTGATGAAAAATTACAAGTTGGAAAATACGTTGAGATTTTTTCATCAGATGATGAACAGATGGGCTGGGTTAAGATAATTAAATTAACCCCAAAGGAAATAATTACAAAGGAACAATCCTTTGATAGAAAAACAGGAATAGAAACAAGATCAAAAAGAAAAGGTGAACTTGATAAACTTGGGCAACATCTTATTGATAAGAAAGAAGCAAGGACCGCAGATATATTATATTAATCATTCAATAAGGCTCCTGTAGCTCACCGGAGTAGAGCGTCTGGTTGTTAACCAGTTGGTAGTGGGTTCGATTCCCACCGGAGCCTCCAAAGAGTTTTATGCCAGTGTGGAAAACGTGGTCAACTCGTCCGGTTGAAGCCCGGAAGATTCCAGTTCGATTCTGGGCGCTGGCACCAGATATATACTAAACAAGAAAACTAAACAAGAAAGGAACGAACATGAAAAAGTTTATTTACCTACTTATGTTAGGCGTGATGTTATTGGGATGTGGTGATCAATTAGTACATCCTCTTATCATAAACAACAAGGAAATTGAGGATCTTAAAAGGGACCTTTGTTCATTTGATATATGGGCCGTTGGCGATCCGATTAATTATGTTTATTTCGTTGCGCCGTGTAGCCTGTACAATGTGGGAGATACATTAAGATAGATTTATGCCTCCGAAGCATTAATGGTGATGCACCGGGCTTTTAACTCGGGGAACTGGGATCGTTACCTAGCGGGGGTACCAACTTTTGAATGAGGATTGAATGAAAGCAACGGATATAAAAGGTCGGATGTTAATCAAGAGGTATCCGAACTGGAACATGGAAGAGGTGAAGGTGATAGAGACCTCGCCCTCCAAAGAGTATTTTAAGGTCCAGCATGCCGATGGCACAAGCACATGGGCAAACCCTGATGAGTATAAGAACTGGACCTTGGTGGAGAGATTGTAACCGAAAGGATTGGTATGATTGTTTATTCAATCAAGAACACGAAGGATAATACCTTCTTCACCAACGGTGGGTTCAGGAAGGAGTTTGGTAACCTATACAAGACGAGAGGAGCTGCCAACTTTCAGGTGACCCAGGGAAAGATAAATATTGGTATAAGATTTGGAAGTATTAATCCTTCTGACATAAAGATAGTTGAATTTGAATTAAACGAGATTTAATGGCCAGGTACCCCAACTGGAAGAGGGAGCAGGCTTAGACCCTGTTCAGTGTGGGTTCGACCCCCACCCTGGTCACCAAAAAGTTTCTCTTTGATAAGGCACCAAAAGGTCGAGGATGAATGGTCCCGGCGGTCAAACCTCGGATGCGGGAAATGGCATCTTGTGTTAGGGTTCTTTATCACGGACGTTGTGCATGGTGACTGTCATCTAATTGGTTAAGATACTAGACTGTGACTCTAGCAATGCCGGTTCGATTCCGGCCGGTCACCCCAGAACTAGCCCCTGTAGTTCAACGGATTAGAATACGGCGCTTCTAACGCCAGGATGAGGGTTCGATTCCTTCCAGGGGTACCAAATATATGGGTCTGTAGTTCAATGGATAGAATAGTACCCTCCTAAGGTTCAGATCGGGGTTCGACTCCCTGCAGACCTACCATTTCAATTGAAAGGACGTTTAAATGAAACGTGTGTTTAGTATCCCTGGGTACAATGCAGAGAAGGCAGAGAAGTATCTGTTCATTAGTGGCATAAAGATTGTCAATAAGAAAATAAGAAAGGAATACTGGGGCGAAAGAATTATAGAGGCCATCTTCGAGCTTGATGTGAAGAAGGAGGACAGGCCCAAGCTGGAGCGGATAAAGGATTTCATACCATTCAAGTCCTCCCGTTCGCTTGAAAAGTTTTTGCAGGAACAGTTCCCACCCGGTGATATATTGGTCAACCGGGAGAGAGGATGTGGGATAGTGATGTACATATATCACAACAAGAGGATCAACAGGATAGAGGTCAGTGACGCTCTGAAGTACCTAACCCTTGAGAGATTGAGAGAGAGATTGGAAACCGTTGGGATAATCTTAGGAGGCGTAGATGAAACGGGTGTTTAATATACCTCCATACCACGAGGAGCATGTAAGTCAATATCTTTTTATAAGTGGGCTTGAATTTGATAAAGAACCTTACTATGGTAGGTACGGGCCAGAATACTATGCAAGATATGGAGGATATAAACCCGAGCCATATCATATTAAATTTATCATAGAGGTTGATAAAGAGAACAAATATAAGTTGGAACGGATAAAGGATTTCATACCGTTCAAGAGTTTTGAACTGATTGAGACATATATAAAATCTTTTTTCCCCGAAGGTCATGCTCTTATTCGTAAGGAAGCAAGGGCTGGTAGATGGAATAAGGATGTTCATTGGGCGGCCTATGTTTTTTGTAACAATAAGATAAATAGAATAGAGATAGGTACTCATCTAAAGTATATAACGGTCAAGACGATCAAGGACACTTTATTCAAGAACGGTTTACAATGATATGGGGGTGTAGTTCAATGGAGAACGTCTGCTTGCTGGTGTAATCGCAGGCAGAAGACCGCGGTCCAAGTCCGCGCATCCTCCACCACTAAATACATATGGCCCTGTAGTTCAATGGATAGAATTAGCGGCTACGAACCGCTCGATGGGGGTTCGACTCCTCCCGGGGCTACCAACTAATTATGACCTTTGAGAAGATAGATACGATAGTAAGACTAACAATAATCGGAGCGGGCGCATGTTGTATCTTTGGTTGGCCTGGCGCGGCGGTTGGTGCGGTACTTGGAGTGTGGTTGGCGCTTAAAGAAATTAAAGGAAAATCCGATGGCTAGATGTAGAAAGAAACACGATTTTGAAAAATTTCAACCATTGACTTTTGAGGTTAATAAAACGACAGGTCTTAGAGAACGGGTAATGACCGAGGACGAGATCAAGGAGCGGCAGAGGAAGGCCGCGAACCCGCCGGGACCCAGTGGTTACTGGTTCACCAACATCAAGTGGCAGAGAGTCTGTAAGAAGTGTGGAAAGGTGGACTGGAGATATGTAAATTGTTTTGATGTACCAGACGATGACAAAGTGATAAAGGTGAAGAAAACAAGTGGAAAAGGTGTACCAAAAAAGATTAAAGGTTACGGAAGGAAATTATCAATAAAGGATGAGAAACGCTGTCCCATAGAAAGAAGGGATTAGTATATATGGAGGGTTGACAGAGAGGTAATGTGCCCCGCTGCTACCGGGTGGCCTGGGGGAACCCAGCAGGTGTTCGATTCGCCTACCCTCCGCCAACTTGATTATGACTGTCTGGAAAGGAAAACTAAAACAGCTGACAGTTGGTACCATCTTCTCCTATGAGGGTGTTGTGAAGCATTATAACTATGGGAAGGTTGTAACACGAAAGGAGCAGAACACCACATACCTAAAGATACATCCATTAGGAATAGGTATGGGTGAGTATCGAAACGAGTTTAATTCCAAGACGGGAAACGACCTTGGTCCTGTATATATCGATCCAGAGTCGGAGGTGACTGTTCTTTTTGTTGAGGAACCTGTTTTATGTCAATAGATTGTATCGACATTGAAGAAATTGATTGAAGAAAACGAATAGGAGGGCGCCGCGGGATGGTCCGCAACCAGGTTTGAACCCTGGGGTGGCCGAGAGGCTAGGGGTTCGACTCCTCCGTCCTCCTCAACTTGAAAGGAAATTGAATGGAGCTTCCGGTTAATTATGACAGGTTACATTATTCAAAACGCAGGCTCGTTAGAGAGGAATATGTAAGGCGTCAGAATAACATATGTTGCCACTGCGGTGCGTCACTTAGCGGGAAGCCTGATAGACAGATAAGGGAATTGCCGATTCTTTTAACTTTGTTTCCAAGGGGCTTTTTCAAGAACCCTATACATTTACATCACGATCATAATACAGGAATGACGATTGGCGCGGTCCATGCGAAATGTAATGCGGTCCTTTGGCAGTATCATGGAGAGTAGGTTGACAATTGAAAATATTTTACTATATTGTATTTAACCATTTTCATTTTTAACAAAAGGAGATAGAATGGCTGAAGATACACAGGTTCAAGAAGCACCCGCCGCGGATGCGAAACCCACAGGGGCGTTTCTTGATAGCCTTATACGGAACAACAAAAAGATCCGTGAAGATCGTGCGCAGGCCATCGCTGAGGATGCTCAGTTGATATACAAACGCAAGATCGAGGATCTTGAGGTTTCCATCAAACGTCTGAATCGACAGCGTGAGAATATGCTCGACCTGTCGCCCGACAATGCGATGAATCTTAAGGTTGCAGCGGATTTTGATCCAGATGCCTTCGTGGCGACCGATCTGGATCTCGGTGTGAAGATCCGCAACAAGACCATCGAACTTGATATTGCAAAGGCGCAGTATCTCAGATTGTTCGGGGAGGCAATATAATGGGAGGTGGATCATATTGCACAACGACACGGATGGCCCGGGCCGAAGACCTGGGCTATCACACAAAGTCTGTTCATGAGACTTTTAGCCAGAGACAGATCAACAATGCGATGAACCCCCATGGCGTCAAGCTAAGGGAGGCTAGGGACTCCAAGGAGCACCCAAACTCAGTCGCAATCATGTTGGCTCTCGACCTGACAGGGTCAATGGGTTCCGTTCCTCATCACCTTGTGAAGGACGGGTTGCCCAACATCATGGATGGGATCATTCAGAAGGGCGTGAAAGACCCTCAGCTGTTATTCGTTGGCGTGGGCGACCATGAGTGCGATGACTCGCCCCTTCAGGTGGGACAGTTTGAGTCCAGCGATGAGCTGTTGGACAAATGGCTGACCGATATATACCTGGAAGGTGGAGGTGGGGGGAACTACGGTGAGAGTTACCTGCTTGCATGGTACTTTGCCGGATACCACACGTCCATCGACTGCTGGGAGAAACGCCAGAGAAAGGGATACCTCTTCACGATAGGCGATGAGCCTACATTGAAGGATGTTCCGAAGGCAGCGGTTCAGAAGATCATGGGTCCTGGCCAGTATCAAAAGTACACGGCGGCACAGCTTCTTGACAAGGCGAGGGAGACATACAATGTATATCATCTCCATATCTCGGAAACTGGTGCAGGAAGTGATCCTACGACAGTCGCAGGTTGGAGACAGCTCATGGGTAAGAACCTGATTGAGGTCAAACACCATGCAGAGGTTTCAGACATAATCGCTGACATAGTAACAAAGAACGAAAACGGACAGCAGAAAGTAACAGGGAAGAAAGAAAGTTCGACCGAGGAGCCCTCGGAAGAAGTCATGTTATGAAGGCTGTCATAGACTTAGGTTTTGGTGACTCGGGCAAGGGTATCCTCACGGACTACCTTTGCTCTGAGGCCCAGAGCCCAGTTGTTGTAAGGTTCTCGGGAGGGAGCCAGGCAGGGCATACCGTCGTGCGTGATGGTGTTCGCCATGTGTTCTCGAATTTCGGTTCTGGTACATTGAGTGGGATTCCCACTTACTGGTCGAGATTCTGCACAGTCGATCCCGAGGCATTAATAACCGAGTTTCATGTGCTGAAGGCTAAAGGGGCTGACCCATATATGACCATACACCCCGACTGCCCTATAACGACACCTTTTGATAGGCATTTTAATCAACACAGCGCATTGACTAAGGAACATGGAACCTGTGGGGTCGGGTTTGGTGCGACTATAGAGAGGGAGGAGAACTTTTACTCTCTACGGTTCAAGGACCTGTTTAATACATCGGTCCTTAAGATTAAGATGAACCTGATTCAGAAGTATTATGGATTCGAGGATCTGGACCTTGGTGAGTTTTATAAAGCGGTCGATACATTGGAAGATTTAATGCCAATGTGGATAACGATGAACGCAGAGATGCCAGACGGAGAGAAGGTCTTTGAGGGTTCGCAGGGGTTGCTGCTCGACAAGGATATAGGGTTCTTCCCGCACGTGACGAGATCAAACACGGGTACAAAGAATATTCTAAAGATGATCGAGGACGCAGATAGGATACTTGAAGGCCGTGATATATACATGGTGACCCGGGCATATCAGACACGGCATGGAAATGGCCCGATGACAAATGAGCACATAGATCATGATATAAAGGACAACCCAAACGAGACCAACCAGATGCATGAGTATCAGGGTGAGTTTCGTAAGACAGTTCTTGATCTTGATCTGTTGAGATATGCAATCGAGTCCGATGATTGTCTAAGGACGAATGTTTTCTCCAAGCTGGTGATCACCTGCCTGGATCATGTCGAGGGAGAATGGAGATTCACGGAGAATGGTGAATTGAAGGAATTTGGAAGTGAGGATGAGTTTGTGGAGGCTATTCAGACTAAATTGGGGGCATATAAGGTGATACGATTTAGGTCTGAGGAAACTCCTTCTTTGATTTATAAATAATATGGGGATGCTTACAACTGGCTTCGACAGGGGTGCAGAACTATACATAGCATGCAGAGGTGCTGGTGGCCTCTTAAAAAACCAGAGACACGATAGACGGCAACACCGTAGATCATACAGGACTTCAGTTCGTGATGCAGTTCGCTGCTCTCACCGGGCTGGCACAAGTCCCTACCTACGCTTGAGGGCATAGGCGCCTACCCCGGAGTTATCTCCGCCCGGGGAGTGGTGTTATAAAGGAGGATACACCATCTGAAGGGTTTCCTTAGACACAGGTGGTAGAGGATATCAAGGAATAGGTCAGGGCATTTGTGTCCACAGGGGTGTCCGACCGATTAAGTTCTGGGGACTCAGCATGGAGAAGTGTATAAGGAAGGATTCTTGGACGCGGGTTCGACTCCCGCCATCTCCACCAAGTTTACTAGGCGGTATAGTTCAGTGGCAGATCAGCCGGCTTTCTACCGGTAGACCGGGGTTCGATTCCCCGTACCGCTACCAGATATATTGGGGTATGGTGCAATGGTAGCGCACTGCGCTCTGAACGCAGAGATAGAGGTTCGATTCCTTTTACCCCAGCCAATACATACGAAGGTCTGTGGTGTAATTGGCAGCACACCAGCCTTTGAAGCTGTTAGTTCCGGTTCAAGTCCGGGCGGACCTGCCAGGAGAATCAATATGATTAAGAAAATATTTCTAATACTTGCCTTCATTCTATGTATAGGAACAACAGAAGAACCAAGATTGTTTCAACCAGAAGATAAGGACAAGGGACTCTGGACTGCACAGAAGTTATATAAGGGGGCAGAGTTCATAAGGGAGACCGATGACAGTGTGGTCGTCTGGCTTCAGAATAAGACGGCAAAGTGGCAAGGCGATCTATATCTAATGTGCCTCGATTGTGAGAGAAGAACTGAGCTCTCAAATGAAGATAAGATGTACTGCAGAATGGGTTGTGATAATTACTGGGACAAGGCATCGTCGGAGGGACTCAATATATTTGCGAAGGACGGATGTTCTTTTGAGGAACCAGAACCTCCAGCAATATATGGACCTTGGTTAGACCCAGAATTATGGAGAGATTTTGAACCAGTCGAGGAATGTGTATATGCTTATGATGATGAGGTTACGTGCGGAAACGAATGTAAGGAGGATGACCCAGAGAGATGTTTTTATGTCGAATGTTTAAAGGATTGCGAATCTGGAAAGATAGGATTTTATAGAATCTTTTCAAGTGAAGTGGAGCCTGGCGCAGAGGTGAATCTTAGTCGTATTTTTGACATTCCGAAAAACAAGCCGATACATTTCACATACAAAGTCAAGGATCCGGAAATGTGCGAGGATGGAATGGATGAGCATCCATCGAATGGTAACCCAGCAAGCTGGTGGATGAAATACACAGGCGGCCCGTTTAGTGTTGCTGGACTATCAACAAACTCGATCTGTGAGTTTGGATTTGAGGAGGACTCCAATCCAGAGACAAGCGATATGGATTACAATGATATAATTTTTCAAGTGAAAGGTTTACGCATAGGCGTTAAGGACTTCAGTTACCAAATACTAAAAATTCGATAGTTGACAAAACGAATTTCTTTACTATATTTTCATTAGAAGGCCAGGTACCCCAACTGGAAGAGGGATCAGGCTTAAACCCTGTTCAGTGTGGGTTCGACCCCCACCCTGGTCACCAAAAATTAACATAAAATTGAAAGGGATTGAAAATGGATTTGTACGGAATAATAGGTCTTATACTTGGAGGCATGATAATGTCATTAGGTCTCCTGATGTTTGTTGGAACAATATGGACTTTCATCAAGTCCTATATAGTAGAAACAGAGATTAAATACCCCAGGTTTGTAGTCAACCTTGCCGTATTTTTTTATAACGTATTTCAACCCGACGTTGAAATGAATGCAGCAGACCTTGACAATGATGATGTACTTGTTGGATTGATGGGAATGTTATATATTACACTTGGTTTTTTAGTGATGTTGATATGGCCCATATTTATTATCGGCGGTCTAATATACGGCATGATGAGAACTCTCAGATTCGCATATAGGATCAAAAGTGCCATCGGTAAGCTGGTTAGCGGTAAGAAGTGTCTGAAGGACTATGAGGACGCGGACAAGCCCAAGATTGAACTTTAATTGAAAGGTGGTGAAGGATGACTCTTGGATTCTATTTTATCATCGCTGCCATCTGCGCCGCCCCAGGGGTGGCACTCTGGTTATTATCATTACTGCTTCTGTTTGTTGAATGGAACATGACTTACATTGACGAGAGAAGGTTCAGGTGGCCCAAGATCATAGTGGCCATGTACAACAGCCTGGCGAAGTCGTTCGGCGACAGTGAGATCAAATATGAGCTGTTCGAGGATAATGATTACGGTAACTTCAGCGCCATGATTCTGATGCCATCGATCTTTGGAGGATTGTTCTGGCCCGTGACAGGAATAGGATGTGTGTATTACACAATGCTCAGAATGCTCAGGTTCTCCTTCCGCTTGAAGAAAGGTCTGATGAAGCTGGTCAATGGTAAGAAGTGCCTTGCTGAATACACCGAGGCGGACAAACCTAAACTTAATTTCTAAATGAAAGGAAAGGTATGACTGAAGCATTGTATTACACGATAGGTGCATTATGCGCCGCTCCGTTGGTGGCCGTTGTGATCTTTATCCTTCTTTCTCTATTCGTGGCATGGAATCTGTCCTTCATCAAGGACAAGCCATACAAGAGACCAACGGTGATATATCCATTTCACAAGTTCTTTCAGAAGGTGTTCACTCCGAATATGATAGCAACATTGGAGGAGTTCCAGAGACCGAATTTCTGTCAGACAGTTGACATGGAGTTTGTATTTCTTGCATATAGCGTGGGGGCAATAGTCATGATGGGCGCATGGCCAGGGGTCTTGTTAGTTTCTATGTACATCATCTTGCTCCGTATGATGCGATTCATGTATCGGACAAAGACAGCAATAGGGAAGGTGGTGAATAGTGGCAAGTGCTTAAAGGACTTCAAGGAAGAGGACAAACCAAAGATCGAATTTTAACTTAAAAGGGTAATATGGGAACAAGAGGAAGTAAAAACAACCCTGCAGCTAGAGGGGCGGAGAGAAAAAATCTCTGCCCCGCTTGCGGCGAATTCAAGAAATGGATCTTGAAGGTGACCATTGGTAATAGGAAGATGGTCGCTGAGTGTAAGTGTGGTACCTTCGATAAGAGGGGAGTCAAGGTTTAACTAAGGAGATTGTATGCCTTATATTGATCAGAATGATAGATCAAAATTTCAATCTGTTCTTGACAAGCTCCCAAGAATGAAAAGTAAAGGTGAGCTTGAATTTTGCATATATAGATTGATGCAGTTATATATGGCCGACCGTGAGGAGAGGTACTCCGATTTACATGACACGGTATACGCCGCGGCACATTGTGCGGACGAGTTTCGTAGACGAAGGCTAGACGCCAGAGAGAATGAAGCCAGATTAATGAACGGAGATGTATAATGAAAAAGAGATTCAAGTATACCACATATCTTGCAGGATCGATGGAGTTCTCCACAACCGAGGACATGACTGGATGGCGAGATGAGATAACTGAGAAACTAAAACACCCAGACCTCATGATATACAATCCTGTTGTACAGGAATCTGAAAAAGGAGGTCTGGAGGTCACTGAGCAGATTGAGAGAATAAAGAATCTTAAACGAGCTGGACAGTGGGATATCTTTTTCAATGAGATGTGGAGAATTTGGTTCGGTACCATCTCACAGAACACGGATCTAATTCAGCTCCTTGGAAATCTCAGGATGAGAAAATACGTGGACGGTAACTATGCTGAGAAGATACAATACTGGGGAGACAGTGAGGCCGTGGTAAGGTCTGACTTCATTGTGGCTCATGTTCCAAAGGAGTCAAAGATGGTCGGAACGATTATAGAGGTCACATTTGCGTTCCTATTTCGAATTCCAATATATCTTATACTTCCGGATGATAAAAACACTAACGCAAACTCGACCCTGTTGTTTGCAAGTCAGATTTCAAATAACGGTCAAGTGAAAAGTTTTTATACCATAGATGATTGCGTGAAACAGATAAGAGAGGATTTCAAATTCTAAATAGTTAAAAGGATTTTATTAACTATAGGAGTCATTATGAGTTGGAAAGAGTATTTACGGGAAGGTAATTCCATAAACATTAAAAATGATATTATAAAATTTCTAGGCAAAACCTTTACTAAATCCATTATGACACCCAAAAGATTTTCTATGTGGGTTCCTCATGGTAATCATGTTATTGTTAAATATAAGAAGGTAAACCCAACTAATTCTGATTTTCAAAGAGTTAGTAGGGCAGTTCAAAAAAAGATTCATGATAAGTTTTTACATCAGGACTTTGAGATTACTAATACTGATGTTCAAATATTTCCGGTTGATGGTGGAAACAAAGAAATTCATGTAATGATAACATATAATAAAAAATAACAAGCCGATGACTGTGGGACAGGGCAAGGTCTCATATGCCTTAGCAAGAGAGTTCGAGTCTCTCCATCGGTACCATAAAGGATTGAAATGGCATTGAAAATATATATACTAATGAAAGAGGACATTGACCTCGGCCATGCGATAAATGGAGTCGGTCATGGTGTACTTATGTTACACAAGAAATTTAAGAACGACCCCATATATCAGGATTGGTTAAATAATCACTTTAGAAAAGTAACTTGCAAAGTATCAGAGGTAGAATTTCAGCAAGCTAAAGAATTCAACAATTACATTACCATTACAGAAATGGCTTTTGATGGAGCCGAGATTGGATTGGTATTTGCTCCACGAAAGGAATGGCCAAAGGCTTTTAAATATTTTCGATTATACAAATAAAGAATTGCGGGGACAAGCCCTGGTGGGCTACTGGGTTTCATAAGCCCGGACTTATGGTCAGGTTCGATTCCGGCCCCCGCTTCCAAATTAATGACAAATACATTTTTTGATACGGATCATTTATCTATTGAAGAAAAAGATACATTACTTCGGGATTCCAAAGATCGATGTTATGAATGGTGGGTAGATACTCTGGACTGTAGTATAAGTTTTTCGAGACAGAAAACTCAAATGGAATTTGAAGATATATTGAAAAAATTAACAAATGACTGTCTTTTCACCATAATACATCGAAAGTTTATTGAAAGGCATTTGGAAATTGGATTTTGTACACTAAGTGGTGCGCCAGATTATTTCTTATGGATTAAATGCCACGAATCGGACATACAATATTTTGTAGACAAATATAAGTTAAAGGTAAAATAATGGATAAAAAGAAATTCAATAAAAAAGACATTGAAATTGCTCCTCAGATCGATGTTGATTCGTATCACGATGTTGCCGAGAGATTCTTTCCAGAGATAATTGGAATGAACTATTGTGATGTATTGATTACAGATGAATCCTCGCTTACGGATTTCTTCATAGCCTTTAATGAGGACGAACAGGATCAGAGAGATAAGGATATTGATAACGCCATTGAAAAGATAGAAAAGATATATGGTATAAATGTAACAGATCTGGATCCAGAGTTTTATCTAATAGATATATTCAAAAGAATAGAAAATCTAAGATGAGTTTATTTTCACATGAAGAAATATGTGCAGGTTGTGGATATTCGGAATGGATAGAGGGACAAAAGTTCTGGCATGGCCAACCTGTATTTGCATTCTGCGGACTTGGTTGCGAGAATAGGGTCGACCACACAAAAGGAACGTGTCTATTTAAGGAGGATCCAAATGAGGTGCCCAATTTGCCAAAGGGAGACCCCGAATGATTACATCACGGAGCATCATCTCATTCCTGCTTGTAAGAAGGGCAAGGAAACGATCTCTTTATGTATAGATTGTCATGGTCAGGTTCATCTACTATTTACCAATAATGAACTTCGTGATTATTACAATACATCGGAAAGATTGTTGAAGAATGAGAGAGTTCAGAAGTGGATTAGGTTTATTCGTAAGAAGAAAACATTCGGAACCTGCATGAAGATAAAGAAATCAAAAAGGTGAATCATGAAAGAGTATATGACCATAGCACATTATAAAAATCATTCAGGCAAGGTCTATGCGTTTGATAAACTCGATGGTTCTAATGTTCGTGCGGAGTGGGATCATAGAAAAGGATTCTGGAAGTTTGGTTCCCGGAGGAGATTACTAGATGAGAATGATCCGCTTCTTGGTGAGGCAAAGCAGCTGATAAAGAACACGGAGCCGTACTTCAATCATATATTCAAACGACAGAGATATCAGAAGGTTATCTGTTTCTTTGAATACTTAGGCGAACATTCAATGTTTGGTCAGCATACCAAAGAGATACATGAGGTCAAGTTGATTGATGTTAGTGTATATAAGCAGGGGTTAATGACACCGCAGGAGTTCCTTAAATTATTTGGGGACTCTGGGTTCGAGGCCCGCCTTCTATATAGAGGAGAGGTCACCAAGGACTTTGTTGACAGCGTGAAGGATTCGACACTTGAGGGGATGACATTTGAAGGTGTGGTGTGTAAGGGTGCCGAGAGGCCTAAGAAGTTCTCCTATCCCATGATGTTCAAGATCAAGTCAGACGCCTGGTTGAAACAGTTGAAGGAATACTGTAAAGGTAACATCGGAATGTTTGACAAATTGAGATAAATTAAGTCCAAAATATACTACCGAAAGGATATAAATATTTCTACATTAAGAGAATGGATGGATTGGATAACCATTCAACAATTATTGAAATGTGACCTAAGGGCACAAGGAGGAAAGTATGACTACACTATTTAACTGGGATGAGTTCGACATCCTATTCAGCAACATTTTTGAATCACACACGGGTTTTGGTCCGATACAAGATGGTTCTGTGAAGATTGGTTACCCGGTTGATATACTCAAAAGAACAGATGGATTGGAGCTACAGATCGCAGCTCTTGGTCTGAAGAAGGACGATATAGAAATTTCCATTGAGGGGGATATCCTTGGTGTGAAGTACGATAAAAAGGCCCGGGATATTCCCGAGTCAGACTATATCGCCAGACATATCACAAGAAAATCATTCAACCATGCCTGGAAGATAGGAGCCAAGTTTGAACTTGACAATCTTGAAGCCAAGCTGGAGAATGGTCTGCTAACTATAAAGATTCCTATAAAGGAATCCGCGCAGACTAGAAAAGTGAAAATCAAATAGAACAGTAAACCAATCCATTCATGTTAGATATAAATAAAATTAAAGGGGTCGTGGTGACAACGGAAACATGCTTGGCTTGCACCCAGGAGATAGGGGTTCGATTCCCCTCGACTCCACCAGAACTTTTAATCATGTCCAGGTATCCCAATTGGTAGAGGAGGTTGGTCGAGAGCCAATTAATGTGTGGGTTCGAATCCCACTCTGGGCACCATGCGTCCGTAGCTCAACTCGTAGAGCAGAGTATTCTAAACACTCTGGTTGGTGGTTCAAGTCCACCCGGACGCACCAAATATAAATACTAATGTATCAACATTAGGAGCGACAATATGGACTATAAAAACTATTTGAAAGATGGTGACGATTTTGCTGGCGTAATGAAAGTGATGAAACAGAGAGGCGTATATAAGCCTAGAAAAGAAGGTGGATTAGAATACGCGGCTTATGTGAAAGATAGGGTTAATGTTTTAAAACAAAATATTGAAGTTTTTGAACAGGCACTTGGCACAGAGAATGTACAGGTAATGAAAAAGCAGTTAAAACAAATTGAAGCAAGTATACGATTGATTAAAAAGAAGGTGAAATAAAATGAATCATACCTAGGAAACCGAATACGTTTATGTTGTTGTGAGGGACGATCTTTCTATCCCTCAACAATGTGTTCAGTCTTGTCATGCAGCGATAGAGATGGCAAGAATGTATATGAATGGTACAGAGACACATCCACATTTGGTACTCTGTAACACCGATGAACAAACGATTGAAAAATTATTATATAAGGCGAAACAGAAAGAGATAAAGACATACATATTTAGGGAACCGGATATTGGTAACATAATCACGGCCTTCTCCACGACACCCATTAAGGGTGATAAGAGGAAGGTGTTCTCAAACCTTAAACTAATGAGGGAGGGAGCATGACTTAGAACCATGTATTCAAACCACCATAATATATTGATTGAACACGGATACAATTAAACACTAACTTAAAAGGAGATATATTATGGAACTTATGATAGACGAAAAAGGATTGGACGCAATCATTGGCACCAAAGAAAGATTTCGGGCACTAAAGCAGGTTATCAAACTAAAGGCAAAGGGACTTGGAAGATTTAAGAGAGACCTTCGGGATAAGCAGAGAAAAGGTGAAGCTGTCTGGAGAGAGCAGGGACAGCTCTTTGGCATGAGAAGGGACTTCCGTCATTATCATATTGCTTACTGCGAGATGAAGGGACGGACCCGGAGACAGATTGAGAGACCTGGACCCGAGACCATGCCTGTCGATGAAAAGGTGATCCAGGAAATTAAAAATAAGGTATACGGAATATAAATAATTGTGCCCGGTTAGTTCAGCGGCTAGAATATCTGGCTTACATCCAGCAGACGGGGGTTCGAGTCCCTCACTGGGTACCAAATATAAATACAATCAAAGGAGGATTGTATGAACTGGAAATCTTATTTAATGACCGAAAAGGTTCAAAAGAAGAAAATTGAAAAACTATTATCTACTGTTTTAGGAGATGCAAGTTTTAGAGTAACAGGTGTACAGAAAATGAAAGGTGGTCCTTGGGTTGAATTTGCATCAAGTAAAATTAGCAATGGACAACTTGCTAATATTAATGATCCTAAGAATTTTAAAATCTGGACCCCTGGTGGCGATAGTAATATCGTAAAGGATTTTGAGAAGAAAATAAAACCACATTTAGATGACTTGCAAAAATTAATATAGAAGATAACAAATATATGGATGCCCTATAAATGAGGTAGGGCATCAATCTCTTGAAAGGATTTTGAAATGATTAGTTTAAATATTGGCGAGGCCGTGGGCATCCTTGAGTCAATTGGTTCTGGTCAAGATCCCATCATAATATTTAATAAAGACATTAGAAAGATTTTAGAACGACAGTGGACCCAGGATGTTTGTGCGTTTAATGTATTTGAGCTGGACCCCAGTCAGTTGGATGGTTACTTTGATATCAATAAGAAAGCAACTACTGTAAGAATTAAATATTATGCAACAAAAAGAGGATGGATTGTAGGAACATTATATTCAATGGTCAAGGAACGATTGTCAATTAAATAAAGGTGGAACATATATGGGTAGAATCTCATTTAGAAGGTCAACCGCCAAGAGACCAAGTTATCAATGTGATAACTGTGGTTGTTCCAGATACTCGCCCTGTGGGTGTCTAAGAAAAGGCGAAGTCAGAAAGAAGAAAAAGAAAAAGAAGAAAGGATAAGAAATGGATCTTGGAAAGATTGCGATGGATATGATCGATTGGTCGATATATATTCCATCAGTGAACAAAACAAAGGAAAGAAAATCATTCTGTATTCATGTGGTAGATTATAAAAATATGGTCTGTAGAAAATGTGGAATGCCAATGAAGAAGATATTAGAGGAGCACAATGACAAAAGTGATGATTAAAAAAGGAGGTCTGCTCTGGGACACGGAACGCAAAAACGATGTGACCCCATTCGCCACCAGATTTCTATTTTATGCTTGTGAGATTGAAAAAGGAGTTACTCTCAAGGATGTGTTTCTTCTACTTCAGCGGGATATAACTTTTTACAATGTATTATTTGGCAACTGGGTTGATGAACTGGTTGCTGAAGGTCTCAAGGGCTCGCCAGGTGGACGGGATCATGAGATTGAATACTTAGAACTTTACTGGTGTCTTGAATCTTGGAAGTTTGATGGTGAAAGGACTCTGGAAGGTATGATGTTTCCAGACTTTCATGGCGTTGGTTTTGAACAGCCAAAAGACAAGTATGCTGAAGGTACCGATATAATAGAATGTAAGAAGGGCGATAGAATACATTGGGCGATAGAGTTCACCCCTTGTAACGAGCTTATCAATATAGAGATCAGATTGCGTGATAGGGTCGATATATCGCTTCATAAAGAGAAGTCGGGATTTAAGGAGTTTAGTTACGATAAGGGAGAGTTTTCCTTTGCCCATATTCTTTACGGTATAATCTGGGAACTATCTTTTATGGGTTCACCCGCGGATAGAAATAAAGCGGCTCAGGATCTTAGAGACACGTCTGAGAGAATACGAAACGGAACGGAGCCCCTGGTAAAGTTTAAAGACGCAGATGATCTTCTAAATAGTTTGGAAGAGGAAGAATAATTGCAAGGAGCGCATCGGTAATGCGGAGCGGTCTGATAAACCACTTGTAGTGGGTTCAACTCCCACTCCTTGCACCAATTTGAAAGGAAATTGAAATGAGATTTACTAAACGAATTCCGAAGAGGACTGGATACTATTGGGTCAAGAAGAAACGTGTCTATGCGCCCAGGCTTGCCATGTTAGGAAAAGAGGACAATTCTTCAAGGGTCTGGATTCACTTTTTTCATCAAACATTAGATGATCCTAACTATGTGACAGAAGGTATGATGTTTAGTAAACGAATAGAAGAACCTTAATACACATTGGGCACGGAGGTCTGGTCGATCCCTTTAGTCTTATAAGCTAGCGGTGCCGGGTTCAATTCCCGGGTGCCCGACCACAAAGATGGATAACCATATTAAAGATTGCGAATACGGTGAGAACTGGAGAGAATGTCCAGCCTGTGTCGAGGCGTTTAATTCGACTTGTGTACCGAAGGACGTTTTACCAATACCAGACCTTCCGTATGACCATGAAGGTTGACAGACTTAAAAACTTTACTATATTTTCAATAGAATTATCATAGCCAAAAAAGGAGGAACAAATGGCTAACTTATCAATCAATGCTCTGCTCTCAATGGAGAAGTCATTGAAGCAGAGAGTACATCAGCTTAACGAGCTGAAGAATCAGAGTACATCAAGGACGAGGTACTACGGCATGGAACAGGAAGAGAAACGTGTCGAGGAGCCTACCTATGATGTGAAGGATGTCGATAGAAAGATCGTTGAACTGAACAAGGCCCTGTTCAACATCGACCAGACCATCAAAGAGAGTAACGCAAAAGTCAAGGTCGATATTGATATCGACTATGATAGCCTAGTCTCACCACTAGAATAATTTTTCAATTCAAGTCCTGTGGAACTAGGATGAACGGACTTCGGTCCTGGATTCTGAAAAGGAAGGATAGACCAAATATATTACACTCGTAATGGATGAACGTATAGCGGGCATGCAAAGGTTCGATTCCTACACTAATTTGTTGTTGTGGTTAATCAGCTCGCTGGGTCTTTTTGTTGTTCATTCTTATTAGTTGTTATCATCCTTGGTATTATTTTTCTCTGTTCCCAGGCACCAAAACAAAACCATTAACATCAAGAGAAAGGACTAAAAATGGGATTCGGATTCGCAGTTAAAGAATTTCCCCGGACAGAGATAAGTGATGGTCAGGTGGAGCAGGTCGAGGAGAGCGTTCTCCAAGACATCGAAGATAAAAAGGCATTCGGTCAGATCCAAGATCGCGGCCCAACAGATTTTGGAGCAAAGGAGCTTCAGATGAAGTTCGACTACTGGCTAATGGGGGTCCAGGGTACGATACCCGAGGACTTTATGAAGATCGTCAAAAGGCGTATGTGATATAAATAGGATAAAGCGGCCTTAGTGTTCAATGGATTAGCACGGTAGGCTTCCAACCTATAAGTACGGGTTCGACTCCCGTAGGCCGCTCCACTACATTGAAATTATGTTTAAATTTTTAAAGTTCAAAACACAGATAGAGAAAGATCGGGAGAAGTATCCCGAATATGATGTATTGAAGGGTATCCTTAATATCGTTAAGGATCATCCAAATGTGTTTCAGATGTCATTTAATGATAATTACACGGAAAATTATACTTATACCATTTACGCCAACGAGGATGCCACAGGATTTGTTCAGAATATTGCTCTTAAAATTACCTATTCCATGGCGTTGTTAAAAGATGAAGGAGGATTCTTACAACCGATCAAATCAAACGTGCCGGAATCGTTGAAGGATTTATTCTATGAGGCATGCTATAAATTTACCAAGGAGTATGCTGATATGACTGAGGAGAAACAGAGACTGGAAACGTTTAAGGCTCAGCTTATTAAAGTCGAATCTATGAAGAACAACTCTCAATCGGCGATAGTGTTCAAGGATGATACCGATACATATGTTAGAAAGATGAGCAGAAAGATATTAATCGGAGATGAACCCGAAGAGGAAACTGGTAAATCGGACGATGTAGAATCACGGAGATTTGAATTTTGAATAATGCAAAGAAAATTGAACAGATAAAGAAATGGCAAACAAGTAAATATTTACATCCTCTTACTTGTATAAGGGATTCGTTGCATAAATTGCCAGAGCCAGTGATAGAAAATGATAAGGTAGTTCTTCGGTGTCCAACATGCTTTCATATACAATTAGTTATTCCAAAGCAAGTATATGAAGTCAAATGGACAGACAACCCATTTGGGAAAATTGAAAAGATGATTGAGAAGTTAGAAAAAAGGGTTAAGGATCTGGAGGAGCGTTCTATATACTCCGGGAGGACTTATAGATGAGAGAGGAATGGGGCGATAGAAAAATACTTACCAAACTAACGGGATGGAGACTTCGTAGAAGAATGGCCTGGGTTTTTCTCTCTCAAGTGATCAATCCTTACTACAGATTCCGAAAGTGGCGGGATATGAAACATGAGTATTACACATTCATGAAGCACACCATCTTTTTCATGTATGAGCATCCAGAAAGGTTTACCAATATAATGGATGGTGAAACCCCTGGCAAGGATGAGCGAGAATTCCTTGCGCTCCTTAGTGAGAAACGTGAACCAACAAAGGATATCGTGATACGGATAGGGTTTAACAAAAAAGATTTTATGAAGAACGGTACGATCATTGACCCGTTCTATTCAGAGATACCATGGACACTAAAGAAGCTGATGTTGAACCTTTTACCAATATGGTGGAGAGACTCTGTCCGGAAAAGGCATGAGGCGTTGGTCAAACAGACACAGAAGGAGAAGATCGTCAAGAAGATGGATTATGTTTGGAAGATAAACGAGATGGACGGGATAATGGATTCCATAGAGAAAAAGAACAAGGCCCTTCTTTATTCTAAGGATGATAACTATATAGTGAGAGAACACGCAAAAAGGATTTTGAAAGAATCATAAATAATCATAGGTCGTTGGTGTAGTGGTAACATGGATGGCTCCAAACCATCAGCTCTGGGTTCGATTCCTAGGCGGCCTGCCAAATTTGAGAGGTTCTATGAAAGAGGTTGATGTTCATGTTAATTTTAAAGATGGGTTAATCCATCTAAAGTTTCCAACACAGTTCGATTTATGTTCAACCATGTTAAGACCACAGGAGTTTTATGAGTCCTCATTCGAAGAAATAAAGGGCAAGCATTTCACCTTGGATACATACATGGATTTATATTCCAGGAAGCATGGTTCGTTTAATTACTTTGATGAGGTTGAGGGGTTTAACATACCCGGAAACTCACTTGTAAAATTCTTCAAGTGGTTTACCGATCTTAGAGAGAGGGAGGTCATACTAAAGCATCTTGTGGAGGCCTGTGTTAATCTTGAATTGGATGATCATTTTTATCTAATAGCGACTGCTGGCGATTTGGCGGCGCTTAAACATGAGAAGTGTCATGCCCTATATTATTTGAATGAGAATTTTAAAAACGAAATTGACAAGATGACCAGATTTGAACTTCCAACGGAGGTTAAGGTAGCAATCACAAAGTGGTTATCAACAATGGAGTATTGTGAGGATGTTTTTAACGATGAGATTCAGGCTTATATAATTGGGGATCAGACCTCAGATATATATAATATATGTAAGGGTGTTCCCAAAGCAAAGATAAGAAAGATTAGAACTAAATATAGACAAGTTTACAATAGATATATGGGTCCGAAGCATTGACGGCGATGCACTAGGCTCTTACCCTTGGGAATCCGGTTCGACTCCGGGCGGACCCACCAATTAATATGCCGATACATAGATGTCCTGGGATGAATCCCAACTTCTGGAAGCCAGAAGATATCACTGAGATACAGTGTAAGGTCTGTAAGGAACAGATCGAGTTCTGGAAGGATGATATAAAGAGGGAGTGCCCCAAGTGTAAGAGAGTGATGGTAAATCCTAATTTAGAGAAGATATGTATGTCCTGGTGTGACAAGGCAAAAGAATGTAAAGAGCAAGGTCAGGTAGCCCAATCTGGTAGAGGCGGTGCTTTCAAAAAGCATTAATGTGTGGGTTCGAGTCCCACCCTGACTACCACAATTGAAAGGATATTGAATGAGTAAAACAAAACTTCCACGAAAGAAAAGTGATAGGACAATCGCCAAGATGGCTTGTTCAAGGTTGGACAAATTACTCACCGCAATAGATTTTGAACGGGGCCGTCGTTCAAAAGGTCATAGTGATGGAGAGAAGATTCTGAAGATCGCATATAGTGATGCTGAGGAGTTTCTTGATAACATCGGCTGGGAAGATATGTGATGGTTACCCCTGTATATACATCACCATTAAACCTGCTTCAGGAGTGGTACAGGAAAGAACCCTGGAAGCTGCTTGTTGGTTGCATATTCCTCAATCAGACGCAAGGTAAGACACAGGTCAAACCAATGATTAAAGATTTCTTCAAACGATACCCAACGCCACAGGATGTTATTAATGCGGATGAGAATGAGATGTTTGATTTTATAAGTCCACTTGGTTTTGGTCGCCAGAGAACACAGAGATTGAAATTGTTTTCATTTGATTGGCTTTACAAACAATGGAAAGATGTGGACGAGCTATATGGCATCGGCAAGTATGGTCGTGATAGCTATGAGATTTTTGTTCGTGGCAATATCATAGTCGATGTGACGGACAAAAGGTTGAAGGCCTACGTAGAGTGGGCACAGGCGGAGATGACATAATGAAACGAATATTGGTCTGTGGTGTGAATGGATTCATCGGTAGTTATATGGCGAACCGATTGAAAGATGAAGGTCATTGGGTTCGTGGTATTGACTACTGGTCTTTATCAAAGTCAAACCCCCAAATGGATGAATGGATATTAAATGATCTAAAAGTTAGTAAGTATTGTGATAAGGCCATGGAGGGAATTGATGAGGTTTATCAATTCGCGGCCGAGATGGGAGGCGCTGGTTTTCTATTCACGGGTGAGAACGATGCAAGGGTGATGTGGATGTCAGCAAAGATAAACATCAATGTATTAAACTCCTGTATAAAATATGGAGTCAAGAAGATATTCTTTCCAAGCTCCGCATGTGTATATCCAAAACGTATGCAACTAAAGAGGAATCATGGAGGATTGTCCGAACACCTTGCGATACCCGCAGAACCCGATAGCCCATATGGATGGGAGAAGTTATATTCAGAGAAGCTATACGAATCGTTCTCTAAGGTCTATGGAATTGATGTAAGGATTGCAAGATTGCACAATGTATATGGTCCTCGTTGTGAATTTGATGGAGGAAAGGAAAAGGTTCCCGCGGCAATATGTCGAAAAGTGGCAGAGGCGAAGGATGGGGAAGAGATCGAGATTTGGGGTGATGGTAAACAGACGAGGTCTTTTCTCTATATAGATGAATGTATAGAGGGAATACGAAGGCTCATGGAGTCTAATGTTTCTGAGCCGATCAATATTGGCTCTGATAGATGTATATCGATCAACGACCTCGCTAGGCTGGTCATAGCAATCTCTGGAAAGGATTTAACAATAAAGAATACACCCGGACCCGTTGGTGTTCAGGGACGAAATTCGGATAATAGATTGATACATAAGGAGCTTGGTTGGGTACCAAGCACCGATCTTGAGAGAGGGATGCGATTAACATATAAATGGATAGAGAGGGAGATCAATGGCGTATAAATTCATAAAGACAGACAACGGGTATGAGACATATATAGACTGTTACTGTCCGGACTTTGACCACGTGTCAAGGTTGGTGTTTTGGGAGGATAATGAAGATCCAGACATGGATGAATTTTATCTTGAGTTCAAACCGTTGCCAGGAAAATGGGTGAATGGAAATCGCTGGAGAAAGATCAAGTTTTATTTTTTCAATATATGGTACGCAATCAAAGGACAGCCAAATACATATTCGTCAAGTGCGACCTGGAGTATGAAACATGCTAATCAGATTCAGGAATTTATTGCATATATCAAACGAAGGCGAAAGAAAGGAGACCGCCGGGCTCCCGGCCGGGGTTCCGGCGCTTAAACGGGACATTCAATATGAAAATCTTTCTTACAGGTGATACTCATATCCCGCTAGATATAGAGAAACTAGGGTCAGACAATTTTGTTTTAGGCAACACCTTGACCAAGAAGGATTACGTTATCGTTCTTGGGGATTTTGGTCTGCTCTGGAGAAACAGTCCAAATCACGTGGAGCGGAACTGGACATCCTGGCTCGATGAAAAACCATGGACCACTTTGTTCATTGACGGAAATCACGACAATCATTATAGATTGGGACGATTGAAAAAGATTTCAATGTTTGGTGGGAGCGTCGGTAAAGTATCCGATAGTATCTTTCATTTAAGACGTGCGGAGATTTATGACTTTGATGGAAAGTCCATCTTCACTTTCGGAGGGGCGTTAAGTATAGACAAACTGTGGCGCACCGAAGGACTGGACTGGTGGAGACAGGAGCTTCCGAATTCAATTGAGATGGAGGCGGGACTTAATATCCTAGAGTCTCATAAAAACAAAGTCGATTACATATTGACCCACACGTTACCACAGAGTCTGGTTAATGTAGTTGCGGATTTTCAGTTTCATGCCGGACATCCGTTACATGATCCGACCTGCGATTATCTACAGCATATATATGGGACAGTGGATTTTGAGAAAGGGTTCTGTGGACATTTTCATCAGAATAGAACCGTAGAAAAGTATACCATTCTTTATGAGGATATATTGAGATTGGTTTAAATTCAAGTCCAAAATAGACGCAAAGAAGCCCTGGGAATGTATCTCCCAGGGCTTTTCTGTTGTGTCGATTTCTATCCGGGGCGTTGGCTGTTTTCAAGCGGTTTGAGATCGAAAAAGTGTCAAGATGTGGGTCAAATTTTCGAGCCTCTAAGGGCGGTTTCTCGCAGTCTTAGAATTGTCCAAATTAAGCCTGCTTTCCTCGCTTTCTCCATTCTTGATAATCCTCTTGGTGAATTCGTTGGTGAGATATCGGATATTGCTGTTCTTTGAACGCATATTGAAAAGTGCCTTCTCCTTACCCCACTTCACGATCTTTGGCCAAAGCCTGAAGAAGTCATGTGCTACTAGCCTGGGATCGGTCGTGTGGATGTCTTTCAGCTTAAAGGTAACGACCTCGGTCTCCTGAAGGTACAGCTGTTTGCCATCTTCTCTATAATATCTGAGATGGTTATATATGTCCTTGGCGGACACAAACATTTTACCCCTTGTTCCAAACTTCCTCATGTTAAGAGCGGTGTTGGCTTTGTCTAATGGCTCCGCCAGGCATCTGGATATGTGTACACAGTTGATACCACCCTTGGAATAAAGGGTAGATTTGGTCTTGTTAAACCTGGAGTCTTTTTTAAGTCTGATCATGTAAGCGATCATGTTGGCAACACTCCTTTCAATGTCTCCCAAATAGACCTCCAGAACATAATTCGAGACTTCCAGTTTATCACAACGATATTACTTGGGTCTGTGATATGTTCCTTTGAATAGTTTGCAGACATTATTAATTTAGATAATCGTTTAACACCATCCTCGGTTAAAAAGTCTGGCTCGTCGGTAATCGCAGTGACCCAACCAAACCCATGAAAATCATCTTCTGAATAATGATATGCAATATATACGGTTCTAATGATCATACGTTCTCCTCCCTAGACGCCAGTATCTGTTTGAACCTTTCTATGAAAAGTTCACCATCGTCTGACTTCAGAATTCTGCGGATTGCTTGCTTCTGAAGCTGGCGAACTCGTTCATGGGAGAGATCCATTTCTTTACCGATCTCCCTAAGTGTTTTGGGTTCCTCGATACCTATTCCAGCGAGAGACTTCATTATGTAAAGCTCCTTCTCTGGAAGAATCTTTAGAACATCCATAGCCAGTTCATCGGCCATATATGGGTTCAACCCATGTTCTGGATTTGCCGCGGACGCATCGGGAATGGTATCGCCAAATGTGGTACGACCTGTTCCCACGGTCTGATGGATGGATGTCCCGGAACTACTAAGCTGCATGAACTCCTGAACATCGTCAGGAAGATCGGCAGTGGTCGTGAATTCTTTTAGCGACTGTCGAATCCTAAGATGCTGATTGGCAGGAATTCGAATAAGGGAGCTCTGTTCATTAAGAGCCCTTGTGATGAATGCTCTGATCCAGTACACCGCATAGGTGATAAACTTTAGACCTCTCTCACGATCAAATCGTTTAGCGGCATGATCAAGTCCCATGGCACCTTCCGTTATGAGATCGGGAAGAGGTACAGAGCAGAACCTGTACTGGAGGGCTATCTTGAGAACGAATCTCATGTTTGCCTTAACCAGTTTCTCTCTCGCCTTTTGATTTCCTTCCTGGGCGAGTTTCAGAAGTGCATCCTCTTCCTTTCTGGAGATTGGTGCGGTGTTTCTGATGTCCTTTATATATAGTCCTTGTATGTTCATGGATTTTCCTTTCTTGGTTTTAGTTCATTATATCATAATTCAAATTGAATGTCAAGGGTTTTCTTGCGCCTTAAAAATCACCCTCAGCAACCTGGAGACAGGTGAGACCTAACTCATTTCTCCACATATCAACAACCTGATTCCTGTCGTCCAGAACAAAAAGTACATTATAAGTTTTGGCGATGTATTTGTCATACAGCTCTCGTTTGACTATGGAGTCCTTCCTACAATCGCCAGCAGTTCTCATATAGAGATGATGGTATAATATCCCATTCTCTTCCAGCCACTTCTCGGTCAGTTCTCTTGAGGAACCATCCCGACCAGAGAGCATGATGATCTTATATGCAGAGTCAAACATGGTATATCTCTCTATGATATGCCTCACGGGTTCATTCACTTCGTCCTGATCAACCTTGTCCCACTCGAATGGTCCTCTGGAAACCATCTTTGCAAGCGTTCCGTCAATGTCACAGATAATACATATTGAACGTCCAGGAGTAAATTTGTATTTTACAGGCTCGGGTCTAAGATACTGATTGTACATTCTCATAATGACCTTCTTACCAACACTGGCTTCACGTTTGGCGTCCCTCTTGAGACAGGTGTCCAGATCCACATCGGTGAAATCCTTAATCCGCAGCTCCGCCTTGCCCTTAATGAGATCATGTATGTGTGTCTCATGTTTCTCATGAAGGTTGGTGTCGTCCACTATGACATGCTTGCCCTCATCCAGAGATTTCAGAATTATCTCATCCCTGATCTTTAGTACAAACTTCTCATTGGAGCCAGACCATTTACTCACGTCCAGCATGGCACGAAGATCGTCCTTGTTCACCCTCTTATATACACCGGGGTGTTTTGTTATCAGGTCCTTTGCCCATGTGGACTTCCCGGACGCCGGTAAACCTTTTGTCATTATAACCTGTTTCATCTGCACCTCCCTGATTTACGTCTCCATTGTGTGAATGTTGAACCTGCCTTCTGTGTTAGATTAGTTTGATGTTGGGTGAGGGACAGCACCATGATGATACCGTCCAGTATTTTACACCAGCCTATCAGCCAGAGAAAAAACCTTTCTGTGTAGTCTATCTTTTGTCTATTCATGCCGCCGTCCTGTACTCAAAAAGTTTATCCAGTTCTTCCCAGAGACATATTGCACCGAGAGTCCTAGACTCGAAATACTCACGGAATGCTGGATACTCCTTCTTATACATCTGGTACTTGTCGTTGCCCATTTTCTTACCACGCCGACCATTTGCGATCATGTCTGCCTGTTTCACTATGACAGACCTGTAGTTGGAGGCCATCTTCGGCCACGTCTTGATTTTTCTCTCTTTCCTGTTATGACCAAGTTCGTCAGTCATATCATAGACCACATCTGCAACCACCCTACCAAACTCCTTTAGAAGATCGTGATAATTACTTTCCGTGTCCTCAAGGGTATCGTGTAGCCAGGCAGCCGCAAGTAGTTCTGGATTTGTGATTCCAAACTCAGCCAATACATCATGAACCTGTTTGAGGTGGACAGTGTATGGTAGACTTCCATATTTCTGTCCATGATGAACATGGGCGGCGAACTGAACGACCTCTTCAATGTCCCTATCAAACTTTTGGGAGTTTTTAGACGGTCCCAGGGAGAATTGATGTTTGGCCATTCTCATACCCTCTTTGAGTTCCTTGTAAAAATATTCAATTAGATACTGTTTGGGTGAATTCATAAATCCATCTCCTTAATTGGATTCTTACCATCGAACTGTTTATATAGAACGAGATACATGGAATTGTCAACCGCGACTGGAATCAATATTGATGCCAACGCAGCAAAAAGATATGTGAAAAAATTATTCAGTCTTTTCATAAGCCCGTTTAGCTTCCAGTAGGAATGCTGGATATCGGATGTATCTATAAGACCTTTCATTTTATTTCCTTTCATTTTAGGTTTAGATGTCTGCAAAACTTTCTATGCTTGTATCCGGGGCAGGTGCACGTTCCGTTTTTTACGGTGTAGTACCTTTTCCCATCGCTGGACCTGACCCTCCGGACTATGGACTTGTTCACCTTTTTACCAAGACCCAGTTCATCCTCCCCCTTACGATCTTCGGGTTTGACATATGGAAGACCCAGCTCCTTATAGATGCTCCGCTCGGTGTTCTTGTCCAACCGGTTTCCATCCTCATCAAAAAGACCATACTGGTTCAGCTTCCAACCTTTGGATTTTGCATACGATCTCATCTGCTGGTTGTGCTGACCGCTACCAGTCAAAAACAAAGAGGCAGGTCCCCAATGCGCCCGTTTAAAAAAGTAAAGATCGAGCTGGGTCCTGATCCCGGCCAGTGCCGTGTGTAATGTAATGTGCTTGTTGCCACCAGAGGTGACCTCGAAATCCTTGCTATATTTGAACACCTGTTCAACGGCCTGCTTAACATCGTCTTCCTTGACGCACGCCCTTAATTCAACCGCCACGTCCAGATCACCAATAAGGCTCTTACCCCTGCGGTAAGAACCCATCAGCTCGATCCTCTTGGCGATCCTACCCAGAAATAATTTCAGATTCTTGTAGTGGGATTCTATAACCTCTCGACTGACCTTCTGTTCGTACTTGCTCACTTGAATTTCCTTTCACCTAAAATTCTGCCCCAGTGATACTCCTCAGGGTTATCTGCAGTTCCCTGTGTTTCTCTTAACCCATTTAATCGCCCTGGGGCAAAAGCGGACCAACTGGCTGGGATTTCTATTATTCAATTATATCATAGAACGGGATAAAATTCAAGGGTTTTCTGAACAAAACCAGGGTCCCGAAATTCAGTCAAAACCCCGGCCGGGAGCCCGCCCCGGTTTTTCGGCTAAAAACAGGAATCGAACCCCGGTTTTTCGTCAAAATACCGTAATTTCGGGTTGGTTTTTATCTTGAATGCGGCCTGAAAACCTAGTATAATTATAATGAAACTGGAGGTATCATGAATGAAATCAAAAACAAGGACTTTTTCAGAGGTGGCAATGCGGTGTTCACTATTCATAATGATAAGGGTGATCACTTTACTTTTAAGATTAGGCAGTGCCAATATGACAGGGAAGGAAACAAGGTGGATAATGGCCCATTCTTTGTTTCATTAATGACAGGATCGGATAATGAACGATCCTATTCTTATATGGGAATTTTCAATACCAAAACATACTATGTGCATCCTACCAAAGGGACCAAAGTACGGGACCAAAAAGCCTGGAAGGTTCTGGAATGGGGTATCGGGATGATTTTACAAGGCAAGGTTGTCCCAGAAGGATATGGGATAAAACACGAAGGCAAATGTTGCAGGTGTGGACGTCGGTTGACAACCCCCAAGTCCATAGAATTAGGCATTGGCCCGGAATGTGAAAGAAGGATGTAATTATGACTAAGGGATATATCTTATATGAAGGCCCGTCCAGGATTGATGGTGAACCGATAGTGGCGATTGCTACATTCGGATCGAAAAATTCAAAGACTGGTGACATGATCCAGACTTTTATTATCAGGTCGGATATTCGTCCGACTGATGCAATTAAGTCTTTGGACGATAAATCGATCTGCGGGGATTGTCCACAAAGGTTTGGTCTCGGTGGTGGTTGTTATGTTAGGACTTTCTTCGGGCCCGATAGTATCTATAAAGCATACAAGGCTGGGAAGTATTCTCGGGTCTGGAATTCTGATGTTTTTAATGGCGAGTCAATTCGGATCGGATCTTATGGTGATCCCACCGCCGTTCCTGTGGAGGTGTGGAGAACGGTACTTCGGAATTCTAAAAAACATACTGGTTACACCCATCATTGGGATAATGAAAATAATCAGGAATATAGAGATATCCTGATGGCATCGGTGGAGACTTATGTTGGTCGGGTTCGGGCCGCTAATAAAGGCTGGAGAACTTTTAGGATGATCAATGATATTTCGGATCTTGGTGTTGGTGAGATGTTATGCCTCAATCTGACCCATGGAATTAAATGTAAAAAGTGTGGAATGTGTTATGGTAAAGGTCAGGCAAAGGACTTATGTATATATCCTCACGGTATAGTCAAGAAAAGAGTTTTTAGCAAGGTGAATGGATAATGAGAACATTGGTTCATGAAAATATTTATCTGGAGCTTAATTACTGTAGTCCTGAAGAGGCTATAAGATCAATCAATATGGCTAAAGATATATTGGTCAAACGAGGTTGCGATGAACAATCTATTCACCTAGAGGTTGGTTCGGTATATGTTGAGGAGTTTGATGAGGATCAGGTTCAGTCTATTATGACTGGTTCACATATATTAGAGGAGGTTGGAAAATGAATAAAAAGTCTGTGGAATATGAATTGGTTCGTGGTGTGGAATTTATGGATCTCAAAGATTTTAGACATAAGATAAATCGTGGTGTTAGGACTCTCACCAGCCAGGGGTGTGAGCATGATACATTGACCATAGATTTAGATATGGATGATATACCTTATTCTAATGAACAGACATTGGTAATAAAACTGGTGGGGTACAAATAATGGATTTAATAGAACATCTTAGAAGTAGGGATCTTAAAGTCGAACGGTATTCTGTTCACTTATCTGAGGCTGATGGTATAGCAACTTTTATGTTGTATAACTTTTCAGGCAAACTGGTCGGATATCAGACCTATAATCCGAACGGCCCCAAGATACGGAATAACCATGACCCTAGACTCCAGAGGTACTTTACTTACTTTACAAGTGAGGGTTATAAGAAGGCAATAGGTTTCTTTGGATTGGATACATATGATCCTGGAAAGAAATATCTATTTCTCACGGAAGGTATATTTGACGCGGTCAAGTTACACAACCTTGGGTTGAACGCATTTGCCCTTCTCTCTAATGATCCGAAGAGGCACAGGTCTTGGCTTCGAATACTTCCCCATCGAAGGGTGGCGGTCTGCGACGGAGACGCCGCAGGGTTGAAGTTGGCCAAGATGGGTCATGAGCATGTGGTCATGCCTGAGGGAAAAGATTTAGGAGATATGAATGAACCAGAAATCAAAACCTTACTAAGGAGGTATATATGACCGAATCGACCAATGACAAAATTGTGGAACTTAAGGTTCCAATTAATGTCACAACGATTGCCAAGGAAGTTTATCAGAACTTTCCTGAGGCCGGAATGTGCCTGTCGTGTATCAATTGGCGTTATGGCGATACCCCAGGGAAACCTTTCATGTTCGTGTTTGAGGATCTGGAGGACGAGGATGATGAAGGAAATTCCAAACTTTACAAGGTCGATCTTGAGATGGCCGAAAAGGGTATTCAGATTCTCATGGAGAAAATTCTCGCCAAGGATTACCACTTTGATGGTATTGACGGACTCGAGGATTTGTTGGAGCTTGGTAACTGGGACGCATGGGTTGTTGACGCCGCAGCTCAGTGTGCCATTTTTGGTGAGGTCATATATGGATAGAAGAACATTTCTAAAGACGTTAACCGCGATGACCGCCATTCCGGCGGTCGCTGCTGGATGGCCTGTTAGAGGTTGGAGGTTTAACTTCTATAAAATCTCCCGTGGTTGTGAGAATCTGACTATCGAACAGGGCAAGTGGATGAACTCTATGATCTTTAGATATCTTCGGAATAATATTGATACGGTCAAAAACTTTGACGAACTTCAGAGATATTTAAACAAGGTCAAGCCCGAGATCATTGGAGACTTTTGGGATTGTCTGTCAGTTATACATTGTAGGTTGAAACATGATTGGGCCAAAAAACTGACGATAAAAAAAACACGATCTATCCGATAGGATCTTCTTTGAGAAAGAACTAAGGGATAACTTTGTGAACGGAGTATATAATAGAATTAGTGATACAGAATTAAGATCCATGAAGAAGGCCGAGATCGAAAAAGTCATATATTGGTATAGGAGAAAGAAATGAAGAAATATTCTATAGATAATTTGATCATCGAGGTGACCCGCAGGTGTAACCTTAAATGTCTGCACTGCCTGAGGGGTGATGCCCAGGACAAGGACATTGATGATAAATACATCGAGGGCCTTTTTCAGAAACTGGAGTATATATCGTTCCTGACCATAACTGGTGGTGAGCCGTCCCTGGTACCTGATAAAATCAGAACCATCATCCGCTTAGCCAAAAAGTACAAGGTGGGGATTGGGAACTTCTATATCGCCACCAATGGCATCAAGGTTCCTGATAGGTTTTTGTTTGCGATTCTTAGACTTTGGACATATTGTGACGATAACGAAGTGACTGCAGTCGAAATAAGTAACGATGGATATCATAACTGGCGAAAAGTTGATGATAAGATCCTGGCCTTTGGTTTTGCCCGAATGAAGTTCGAGCAAGATGGTACAAAAGACTTCTCTTTAATTCAGGAGGGAAACGCATATCTAAAGTTGGGAAAAGGACGGGAGAATCCCATACACGGTTTCACTGTTGAGGATGAACGTATAGATGGTGAACTATATCTCAACTGTAAAGGTAACATACTATCGAATTGCGATCTATCATATTATAGGCAGGACGATGAGGAGAACATAGTGGTGCGTAACATAGCACGAAAGAGATTGGATTTAGGCAAGGCTTGTGAATCATTCAACCCTGAGGAGGAATAATGAAAAATAGGATAGAGGCATCAGTTGTATATAATGGTCCCTGGTGGCATTTTCTTGCCTGCCTGTTGGCGCAGGGATATCCAGTTTTATCATTTGAAGTCGGACTCTGGACTCTGGTTCCGATTTTCAATGCGATGTATGTATTTGGTTTATCAATAGTTAAAGGAGCAATGTATGACTCTACTAGATAAGATACAGACTGAGATTGAGGCTGGAAATGTCATGGTCAAGAAACATCCAGAGGTAGATTATTACATATATAATTACACTCCGGACTGTCAGTTCAAAAGGCGTTGGAACGGCACCAACATGATGTGTCGCGGGTTGATACTCAATGAGTATGGTGAGATAATTGCACGGCCTTTCCCGAAGTTTTTCAACTATGAGGAGCTCCCTGGATTAGGTATCCAGATACCTAATGAGACCTTTGAGGTGTATGACAAGCTGGATGGTTCTCTTGGTATCTTATACAAGATGCCCGATGGTACTCCCAGAATTGCAACTCGCGGTTCGTTTGACTCTGAGCAGGCTCGGGTAGCCAACAGGATACTTGAAAATAGATACAAGGATTTTCATTTCAAGGATGGATTCACCTATCTGTTTGAGATCATATATCCAGATAACAGGATCGTGGTAAACTATGGTGATGTAACAGATCTGTTTCTTCTCGCCATCATAGATAACGAGACCGGGTTTGATTTTTCAATTAATGATATTTCCTTGCCAACCGTCAAGAAGTATGACGGTGTAAAGGACTTTAGGGTTCTAACTAAGAATGATAAGAATAATTCTGAGGGCTTTGTTGTGAAGTTTGACAATGGGTTTAGACTAAAGATGAAGTTTGAGGAGTATGTAAGACTTCACAGAATCGTCACCGGTCTAAATGAGAAGGCTGTTTGGGAGATGCTCAAGGATGGTGCAGACTTTGATTCTATACTGGTGAATCTTCCTGAGGAGTTTGAGAAGTGGATCAAGGAGGTCAAGGATAACTTTGAGAAGGAGTTCGATACAAACAAGGCTCTGGCCCTTGGTGTCTTTGAGAGGGTTAAGAATCTTTCTACTAGGAAAGAGCAGGCAATCACAATAAAGAACAGTATTAGCAATAAGCTGTGGGCTGTCGTGTTCAAGATGCTTGACGGTAAGGGGTACGATGAGTATATCTGGAAGATATTGAAACCAATTACCAAGGAGGACGATGATGGCTAAACATAACTGGGTTAAGATATCGGATAGTAGTATCGAGGTTGCCAATGTAGATTGGTGTACGATAACTGGTGCGATTCGTATCGACGGAAAGGTGGAACATCCTTCTTATGACTGCAATGGTTGTACTGCGAAAGACATGGATTCCTCACACGGTTGTATAGAGTGCCGTCGGTTATATCATGATGGATGGGAGGGAGAATGAACTTAGGCGATAGGATGAAAGAATACGAGCGAGCCTTCTCTGGCAAGTATCCGATACGGATGCCTCTCGTTCTCCGTCTGGACGGTGTCCACTTCCACACCAATGTAAAGAAATGGAAATGTAGGAAGCCGTTCGACTATAGGTTGATCGATTCTATGATAAGAACATCTTTTGACCTTTGCAAAACGATACCAGGTGCACAGATCGCATACACGCAATCTGACGAGATAACGATTCTTATAAGGGACGACCAGACCTTTGAGACCGAGCCATGGTTTGGTAAGAAGATAAACAAGATCACGTCTGTCACTGCGTCCATGGCGACAGCGTTATTTAATGAGGCATTTAGAGCATTTCATAATGTGGACATTAATATGCCTTGTGCGTTTTTTGATTGCCGGGGATTTGTTCTTCCAGAGAATGAGATATATAACATATTCCTCTGGAGGCAGCAGGACGCAACACGTAATGCCATTCAGATGGTAGGCCGTTCTCAATTCTCTCACAAAGAGCTACATAAGAAATCCTGTGACCAGATCCAGGACATGCTTTTTCTTTTGAAGAAGATCAACTTCAATGATCTTCCAACTATCGAGAAACGCGGAACCTGTATTGTGAAGGGGGAGGATGGAAAGTGGTTCATTGATAAGGAGATACCGATCTTTTCACAGGACCCAGACTATATAAACAGATTCGCAAAGTTATCGAATTGAAAGGATACATCATGCGTTGGAGAAATCGGGACTGGAAAAAGGCCAGGCAGGATGATCATCGGTCATTGAAGAAGTGCTCTGAGATCAAAGAGAATAAGGCCCTCGCCCTGATCAACACAAAGGTGAATGACAAGCGGGTGGCCGGGCTCTCGGTGGCGATTATAAAGGGAGAGGCGGTAAAAAAGGACGCCTTTGTCTATATAGAGAGAAAGGAGTTTGAGGACATAGTCCGACCCGCCGGTTTCCAGATTGCGGAATCAGATGGCTTCACCAGGGAGCTGGTTTATGAACGCCCGTTCAAATCACACCCAGATATATACATTCGAATACTCTCCTCCATTGATGAGGCGGGCATCTCCCGAAGAAAGGGAAAGGACGCTATCCGAGTGTTTCTATATAACAATCGGTTAGACAAGATGATCGGGAAGTCGGTACGGATCAACCGGCTTGTTGGTTGGGCTGAGAGGTTAAAGAAGAAGGTCAATGAACAATATCATGCCCTATACAAGTTACAGACCTGTGAGAAGTGCGGGGAATTCTTGGTTGAACGAAAAGCCAAGCGAGGTCCAGGGGCTGGAAAGAAGTTTTTAGGTTGTAGTGCATGGCCACAATGTAGATAAAAATTTTAGGCAAATAAAAAGGGGAGGTGTTAAACCTCCCCTTTCTGCATATCAAGGTCGATCCAATCAAGGCCATGTTCCATCAATTATGTTCACATAATGATCTCTTATTATCTTACTTGCTGCCTTTTGGACCTTACCTTTGATAATTTTTTGAACGGACTTATTCAGCTCACCGAAGGCCTCATTGAAATCCTTGTTAAACTCCTCCGATATATCCCTGGAGAACTCCCCAAGTAACTTTCCAAAGTCCTTTTGCCCAACTGGTCCGAACTTGGATAACACATTCACTAATCTGTTCTCCGTAACGAGAGAATGAAATTCATGGTAAAGTCTTTGTTCCTCGTCAGTCAGTTGAACCTCTATCTTTGGCTTTCTATCACTTGCCTTACTCTTTTCCTCCCACTTGGCGTTCTTGTTCTTGAGAATGACCCTGGACCCGTTAGGAAAAAACCTTGGCTCTACGGGTCTTATAACAACACCCTCGCAGAAGTTATCATCAATCTGTGGAAGTTGAAACTTACCAGGGACGGTGGTCTGGAATTCATTTTTATATTCCAGGCAGTTCTTTAATGAACCTTCAAATAAAGTCTCCGCATGAAGAAACCCAAACCTGTTAAATAGATCATTGGCTTCTGGTACGGATAGGTACACACCGTTTACCCTTATATCGAAGGCGTAGAAATCATTGTGAGGGCAATAATGTATACCCTTCTGTATTTTCTTGGCCCCCGGATCTACCGATACATCCTTGTGAGGATACGAACCACCAAACAGTTCTCCATACACTGCGACCTCGAGCGGGTCCTCAATATTCTGCTGGGACACACGAAGAAAGGTGTGAAGATTCTGTATGTTCGGACGTAGCCGATCACGAACTTCCTGAAAGTTGGAAAAATTATCATCCTCCTTTAGAAAGGCGCTTCTCTTGGCGCATTTGAGATCAGTTCCATCGTACCAAATGGAAAAATTGGCACCATGTATCTTCTCTGATACGACAAATGTACCATCATCAAGAGTATACTGTTTTAATAGTTCCAGATACTTGACTCTGTAACTATTCTCTATACTTGAAAACTTCTTAAACTCTTTCATAATAATTCATCATCCTCGTCCTGAAAATTCTCTTCCACAACCTTGTTATCATTCTGGGTGTCAACGATCTGATACCACTTTAACATGGCTCCATACCTGATCAGATGGGGCATATAGTTGCCTTCGCCTTTACGATATCTCTCATCGAAGGAGTTGAACCCGAGACCTGATCGATCACCTACTTCGGGACAGAACAGAACATACCTCTTTGGCTCCTTCTGCCTCTTCATCTCCATTTTATAATCCATCATGTCCATTGCAGAACCTCTTTCCTTTTAATGTAACCTTCTAGTTAAATATAGTAATGTTTATCTCTTTGTCAACTGTTTTTGGAACTTGACATTTTTGTGGAGTTTACTATATTTAGTTTATAGCAAAGGAGAACTGAATGGTAAAGCGAGTCAAGGAAGAGGAAGAGGTATTAATTGGACAGGATGCGAATAGAGGACCTGATTATGGGTTTGTATGGATCGCTCCCGATGTAAGATATACACCCGAAGAGGCTCAGAGATATTTAAAGAAACACCCAGACGAGGCAATCAATCTCGGTGATGGAAATGGTTGGCTCTATGGTAAGAAATATAAAAAGGATTCTAACGATGTATCCATTGAACCCGTGGTGGAGGAACCCAAGAAGAAAAGAAAGGTAACTGGTAAACGGATTTCAAAGGTCGTTGATCTAGATACATTCGGAAAGACCTGGGAAGAGAAAAAGAAAATGGTCAGAGACATGATCATTGAGAAATATGGTGAGGTTCCAAAAGGGGTTCAGTTTAAAAAGATAGGCGTCCGTGCTGGTAATTGTGATGAGTTTCCCGACGGTGATAGATTTTTGGTTTGGATTGAAGGTCTACATAGACAGCGAGCATACGATAAGAAAGGTAAGTATCGAGTCAGTGCATTATTCTCAAAGATAGATTGGTTACTGGAGCAATAATGGGAAAGAGTATATATGGCGAGGATGATCGCCTTTGGATTGTGGAGGGCTCGACAGGTAAGAGTTATTTTGTAAGATATAAAGACCGCGAGTGGCACTGCACTTGTCCCGGTTACAAGTGGAGAAAAAAATGCAGGCATATTACCGAACATAAGGCTGAGGTCATGCTTGAGAGAAAGGTTGACCCACGAAAACATTTCGGTTTGAAGAACATAAACAAACTAAATAATAGTGACCTTAACTTTTAAGAAGGGAGAATCATGTCAGACATAGAAGGGAGCCTGGAACCTAAACCGGGTAAGAATTACTGGGAGAAGCTGAACAGCGTCAGTCCCCTGGCTATCAAACGTAGGATTGCGGAAGTTCTTTCCAAGGATCCCAAGATGGTCAATTTTAAGTCGTGGATGGAGAAGGAAGGTCCCGAGGTCTATGATAGTTATGTACAGGCCATTAAGAATAACTATCCCCCTGCCATGGTCACTTCTTTTAATGACTTCTGTCTTTACTGTTTCGTTCTTGAGAATCATGGTTCAGGCTTATCCCATTCAGAGGGAAGTTCCGAGCCTCCGATTCAGACGACCGCCCATCAGAAAGAGATCAAGGAAAAGTTCACAGACGAGAACATAGAGAAGGGCGTGGCTGATTTCTGTGACGAACTTGGAATATATACCGAGGACGAACTTCCACCAGACCAAAAACCTCCGGGTAAATAAAAGTCCATAATTTACATTGACATCCAAATATAATTTACTATATTTGGAATAAGTGTTATTTTAACCCATGAGGATTTTAGGTATGAAGAAAAAAGTAACCAATGTAAAGGTTCAACCCGATGCGTTACATGAAGTGGTCGATGTTCCGGGCACCACAAAGATGCGAAAGAAACTAATCAAGTTTGATGTATCTGGTATGACCTTTGCCGAGAAGAAGGAGCTAATAACCAACGAAATGATCAAGGTCTTTGGGGAGTTTCCGAATGATGTTACCATTATGAAACGTAGCACCAGGAAGACTGATGTCAATCCAGATGGACTCAGGATACTTGTCCATTGTAAATGGATCAAGAGAAATCGGTTCTACGATTACAATGGATTGTTTTCATTTGGAAGATTGGTCAAGGCAATTAATAAACAGATCGAAGGTAAGACACGGAGATCCATTTTAGTGTAACCTTGTTGCAGCACTAAAATTAAAAGAGGGAGATTTTTATCTCCCTCTTTTTGTGCTTTAAAATTTACGGTTTTAGCCTTAATCCGCTGCCGGGAGCCCGGCGACCCCTCACCATCTTTTTGTTATCAGGAACGCTTTGTGGTAGTTTTGGAGTCTGATTTCTTATCATATATTCTAATGTATCTGGCTCTATTAATGTTGAATCCAGATTTTCTCTTATCTCACAATCGAACACCTTATGTTTCATGAACTTTTGACTTAGGTTTTTCTCCCAACTAATATTAGACTTTAACCCTAGTATGATTAATGATGGATTACGAATAAATCTTGATACTTCACCCGTGGGCCATTGAAGTATTTTGTTATATACCCGAATAGCCATTCGATGAGGATCGGCGGTTCTCTTGGTTCGAAAGGTGCAGTTTTCATTCAATCCAAAGAATGAAATTTCCTCATTCTCATGTCGGAGGTTATAGTTTTTCGTAAGTGCCAGTTTAAACCAATAGAAATTTTCTACTGAATCATATTGGTAGTACCAGTTGACAGGCACTATATCAGTTTCACAGATGAATACTCTTTTCATTGTTAAATCCAACCGTTTTAGTTTTTTATGTGACAAAAAAAGGGGAGGAACTCTAGTCCCTCCCCTTGCGTGGATTGTCTATAAGGATTAGTCCGTGCGTACCAAGAAAGAATGAACCGAACCAACCGAACGGCATATCACCTCATAAACTCCACCTTCTCCTTTACTTTTGGAATTCCTTTAAGAACCTCATCCAACACCTCAGTCTGTGCCTTAACTATATGTCCTCTCAGTTTGTACTGATGCGGGTTTAGTTTCTTGACAGGTTTTGCGTCTTGGATGTTTTTCTTCAAGGCCTGCACATATTTTGTGAGTCTCTTATCAAACTCCTCCAAATGATTAATTGTCATGGAACTTATTCTCCTATATTAGTTGGTTAATTCTCGTACCTATCAAGGTAGGCTCTAAACCCCCACTCCACTGGAGGACTCTGACCTTTGCTATGTAATAACCAGAGAGTCTTTGTCTTTATAGGCTTCGAGGGTGAATCAGCATACCCGTCTGTGAATATTACGAGACCGTCTGCCTTATGTTCGTTTGCATAGTCGACCACTTCCTGGAAATCGGTACCTCCCCGACCAGTCACTTTAAAGGACTTCTTGGCTTTTTTGAAATCCTTTTCAACTGATTTGATTTTGGTATCGAACAGCATGTAGGTCATCTCGGCATGACCGCACACCGAGTTTATAACTGCGAAACCTTCCTTTAAATCTTCATCTGACATTGAGCCAGATACATCGACTGCGAATATGATCTTAGTGTCATATTCTCTGCGTGCTCCAGGAAGATCGAATTTGTAACGCCTGTTTACTCTCATCCTTGAGGGTACAGTTCTACGGGACATAACCGAGCGACCAAAACGCCTCACAATTTCCTTCCAGGAAATCTTTGGTGTATTGGCTGCGACTATATCACCTAATGCTTCGCCGGTGTATTTGCCCCACTGCTTACTAGAGCCTTTCTTCTCATCCACCATGCTTTTAATGTCCGCGTCCAGAAGATCATTCGTACCCCAGTCAACATTGTTGGTACTATTGGGATCGAAGTATTCCTTCATTGCGTCATTTTCATTGTCGTATTTTTCAAACCCATCCTGGTCCTGATTTCCCTGACCCTGACCCTGACCATTCTGATCATCTTGACCCTGACCCTGGCCATCTTGTGGCTGTTGATTGGGATCTGACTGACCCTGACCTTGATTGTTCATGGCGTCATTGATCATCTGTTGTTTTTCCTCGTCAGACATGGAATCCCAAATCTCTTTGATTCGTTTGTCTGTCTCAGACTTTCTGTCCATCAACTGACGAAAATACTCCTCAAAGAATTTACCCTCGGGAAGTCCGAAGTTCTTTGGAGTAGGAAAGAAGTCTTCCATACCTTCCATATTCAGAAGCGGACCGAGGGACATTGGTGTAACGGTAACAGAACTAGCGAGACCAGATATATTTCTAGGGAACGCCAATCGTGTAGTTGGATGCCTGAGCAATAATTTAAAACCCTCCTGAGCCATGATGCATTCGAGCCTCTCCTCAGAAAGAGTATTGATGAAATTTGGATTGTATTTAATTCTTGGTGTACTTGACCTTGTGTCGATACCAAGGGTCTTCTGATCTTTACTTGCGACCTTTTCGACCAGACAGTAAGTACCAAGCATGACAGGATCATCAGTGAACCAGTTCACCAAGACCTTCTCAATCTTTTCCTTAGCTGTCCGGATGTTATCGTAACCCTCCTCAGAGATGACTACCTCTTTGGTGTTTTCCTGTTGCTGCTCGGCTGGCACCAAGTCTTTTCCGGGTGTGTTCTGTTCCTCTGACATTGTTATCCTTTCTAGTTGTTGGTTCGTGTCGGTACTATAAAAACTCAACTGATGTGAGCCCCGAAGGGCTCACATATTGAAACTACGGTATTCTCGTAGTGATGCCTTTGCGGCCAAAAACCTTCTTGTAAAAAGTTCTGGCATACTCGGCTCTGGTGGAAGCTCCAAACCCATTGTTCAGGGCACGAAGTCTTTCCAAATATCCGGTCTCTGCTGTTCTCTTTCTCAACTTAGCCAACTTGGCCTTGCTGATCCCTTTCAGGTATACCCTTCTTGAAGGCTTCACCGTGAAGTAAAACTCCCAATCATAGGGCTTTTCGACTGCAGAGATATAGGGATATATCTTTCCGTTAATCATTTCAATCAGTCTCCTATACTGTTATCAACTCCAGCTACCCGAGTAGGATGAATTAATCATCCCACTCATCGTCTGTCTGCTTATCCTCGATCTTCTCGCCGTGGACGATCTTGAAGAACTTCTCGGCCAGATTAGGATTCAGATTCAAGAGAGTCTGAGGCCAAGTCTCTCCGTCCGTGTTGGAGCGAGAAAGAAGATCAAAGAACTCTGCCATCGCCTCTGGCTGAATAGTGTTAAGGTACTTCTGCAAGTTCTTGGTCGTGTTGGCGCCAAGCTGCTTGGAGAGTTTAATGTCCTTCTCCTGTTCTTTGAACCAGATTGCGATCTCTCTGTTGAGCTGTGTCACTGTCTGAATGTCCAGACTCTTCAGAGTATTTTCTATCGTCTTGCTGTACTTGAGTATGACCTTCGCAGCGTCAAGTCCCTTACCTTCCTCTTTCACATACTTGGTGAACACGGAGGTGGACTTCGGTCCAAGGATACCAAGGAACGTGTCCCTCATGGTGTGGACATTCAGGTTGGGGTTCTTGTTAAGGATGTCAGACACCCTCTTCCATGAACGCCTGGAAGCCTGAATTGTGTTCCTCTCGGCTCCCGCCTTTGCGCTTGTCTCCGGATCAAGATGATTCGGATGTTTTGCGATGAAGCCAATCACGAATTTATGGCACTTTGCTTTGGTCGCCCAATCCAGCCACTCGTTAACCGAGGGCAGAAAGTCGTAACGGTTGAATCTATCAAGTAACGCCGGGTCCAGCTCCTCAACCTCGTAGTACCCGTCATCACTGACTGGGTTCATAGCGGCGATTATCCTACACTTGGTTGGCAGCTTTCTATCGTTAAGTCTGCGGTTCAGCACCATGTCCATGATGCACTGCATGACCTCGGGCTTACCCCTGTTCAGCTCGTCCAGGAAGAGTATGACATTCTCTTCCATTGTCATGGGCCACCAGGTAGGAGGTGCGAAGTCCGTGTGAACGACTCCTGACTCTGGGTCCTCGGTGTGCCTCGGCAACCCGATAAGGTCACCGGCGTCAGCCAACTGTCCAAGGAATTTGGTTACGACTCGGTAACCTTTTCCCTCAAAGTAAGTTCTGACGCACTCACTTTTACCAATACCATGCTTTCCTTCCAGAAGTATGGCCTGGTCGTCTGGAGTGGCTTCTATGATTGCCATTGTTTCTTTTATGTCTGGCATAATGATCCTTTCTTGGTTTAGTTATCGGTTTAGGTTAGTTAGTTTGATCACTCATCGTTTTAAATTTAGTCAATTTTTATTTTTCGTCAACTTCTTTTTTGGAATTATCTTTGATCTTGTCCAGGAGCTCCTCGCCCTTTCTATATATCTCCTGTGAATCTTTATCCTCCTCGATCTGGCCTGAATTCTTTTCCTCATAGAGCTTGTCCAGAATCTGATTTGCCCATTCACTCTGTGCTTTGAATACCATAACACCTTGATCGAGAAGTGAGTTTATGCCTTTCACAAAGGTGAATAGTAAGACTGCAATTATAGCCAACAATCCTATACCTATCCATCCTATCAATAATGCAGTTTCCATTGTATCTCCTATACGTTAAATATCCTTTAGAAAATCCTTCCTTTTTCTCTTGTAAGGCTCCATACCTTTTCGTGTTGTGTTCTTTTTCTTCTTATTGTTTGATCCTATTTTTCTATTCAGTTCTTTCTTAGAAACACGATCTGTCCTTCTCACTTGTACCTCCTTAACCAGTTGGTAATTGGTCTGCTATAATCCGATGGAATAGTGAGTCCCGCCGATTTATTTTTGAAACATAGTTCTTGGTCTCGGTTGCTAATGCCTCCATATAATGTGTTTCAAGAGAGTCCAGTTCAACACCTTTCAAACTCTTTTCAAGTAACATATATCTAAAAGCCTGTCTTCCCCCTCCGTTATAATAAGCCAATGCGCCGTTTCTATTGTTCTCGATTAGTTTGATTCTTTTGATCAACCAGTCCATATACCAAGCTCCCATCCTCATATTTATTATCGGATTGAACGCAGTTTTATCCGTACAAGTCATACTCCATTCTGCGCAGATCATTGCTTGGGTCTCTGGCATTATCTGCATTAGACCCTCAGCTCCTGCTTTTGAAACAGTGTCCTTAAAAAACTTACTCTCTTGATATATCTGGGCTGTTAGTAATGATGGGGTTAGGACCTCATATGTATTGGCCAGACTAACAATCTCCTCAGCATATATGTATGCAGTGTCAACTGAAATATGATCACAGTATTTCAGAATTATGTTCTTGACACCCTGTACATCCAATCCTCTTTTATTGATCTTAAGGATTAACCTGTTCACCTTATCATCGATCTGGTTCATCCTATCACCGATGTTATCTGTCATGATATCAATCTTGTTCACAAAGAAAATAAACAGCAGAAGCATCAACGCCAAGCTGATTATTCCTCGGAACTTAGATATAAACATCAATGTATCGACCCAGGGTCTTTTCTCTTCCTTGGCTTTTCTTATATTGCCTATTAGCCCTTTCAAATTGTCTCGGATCATTGTTTTCCTTTCCTTTAAAGAAAATAGGCTCAACCTTCCTGTTCTTATTGAACAGGTTCAGTTGAGCCTCTGGATATGCTACTCTCATTTTACTTGATGTAATTGTACCAAGATGGGTGATCCACCCTATCCAGGTTGAGGAACTTGTGCCTTATATTGTCGCAAACGGTTTCCACGATGTCGGGAACGACCGGACGTTTTATTAGTTTCATACCTGCCTCTTTCAAGGTCTTGCAGTCCTTCTTATTGTTACATTTTTTACAGGCCGTAACAATATTAGTCCAGATTGATTGTCCACCCTTACATCTTGGAATGATGTGGTCGACTGTGAACTCCCGAACCGATACCTTTCGACCGCAGTATTGGCATCGGCCGCCATCTCGTTTCCATATATTGACCTTTGAATAGAAATCACGGAGCGGTCTCTTTTTGTTGATCTTAACAAAGTAGTTCATACGCATCACTGCGGGAAGACCAATCTTCTCACCAAATACATCGAAGAACTGGTCATCATATACCTCCACAATACCTGCTTTGTTTTTATCCCACAGCAGCATAGCCCTGTCCATCTCATGTATCGACAGAGGCATATCGTTTTGGTTAACTATCAGAACTCTTCCTTTCATCTTTTCCTTCTTTCAATAACTTCATCTTGATAAGTTTTAATCTGATTAGTGAAAGTAATCTTAACCCTTCATCCTCGCTCCTTAAATCAAGAAGGGCCATTGCCTTATTATTTATTATTCCTTTGACCTGCCGTGCATAGAAATCTATGAATTCCTCTTTGGTCTCTTTCCTTTTCTTCATTGATTCGGAAAGATCCAAGTCCCATTGTATATGATAATTTGGTTGGGTATGATGCCTGTTGTCCATAAACAACAAGTCTATTATAATATCGTTTCCTTTGGTCGCATACTCTTGCTTGATTTTCTTATGCACCTTCTTGTCAAGATAGAAACGTACAGATATTCTTAGGACTGACTCCAACTCCTTTATACTAAACTCTGATCCTATGCATCTATACTTCATGTATATATTTATGATAGGATTCGATCTTTGATCACCTCATTGTTAATGGTTTCTGCAGACCCATATAGATCCTCTAATGTTCCATTATTCTCGACAATAAAGTCCCAAAATTTATATTCATCAAGCGAAGTCTCTGATTCGTGCTCCTGAAAATCTTCCTTACGAACCATCTTCCTCTCTATCCTAATTGAGATGGGATTTATACCCGGTGTTCCCTTAAACAATTCAATCTCATTCGGAAAACGAACATCGGTAACAATTATGTTATCGGCTTCTGAATTCTGAACCCTTGATATTAATTTCTTGACCCAATAATCATCGTCAATTCTCTTGCGGAATATGTCGGTTCCATATAACTGAAGAAGTATTCTGGTGAGGTCTGTCTTGTCCTCAAAGAAATTATCTTCTTTAGTCTCCAGATCATTGAGATGTGGCTCTATGGTGAATTGACAGGTGCAAGACAATAACATTAAATCTTGTCGAATGGCCCTCACCTTACTATTTATATACTCATATAGTTTTTTAAAGTCGTCCCTAGAACCTTCTTTCACGTCCTTTGCAAAAAGGTCAAAGGTAACTGTTCCTTCATTAAGCTGGATCACCTGACCAAGGTATTCAGCAAACTGATTCTTACCGGACTGTAGTTTGCCCGAAACAAGGAAAACATTTTTCATTGATTTCACTCCTCTTCAATTTAATAAAATATAGTAAATTTTATTTTGTTGTCAACCTTATGCGCCAATCTTTAAAAAGACCGATGATGTATTACCTATGCTACTTGTGGAATACTTATATACGAATTTAAAAAAGTCATCATTGGCGTGTAGTGCTATCTGGAGTGCTTGAACCTTGGATGATAGTATGTCACCGACCTGGTTTATATCGCCTTTCTTCTCTATGGTCAATTCCTCTATCACCTTTTCAAGGTCTTTCATGTCTTTGAAGTTACGAAGGAAGCCAACATCCAACTCCTTCCTTTTCTTGAGTTCCAATATTATATGTAGAAAGAAACCTAAAAACTTTTCACTAATTTGTTCATCTATTATTATCTCATTTCGAGAGAACTGTATCACTTTACCTTTGGTGTTTTTTTCTAACCAACCAACCATGGCAGTAAAACCTACTCCCCCGGCAAGTCCCTTCTTTCCCTTTTGTTTGATCTCACCCTTGACCCGAGTTCCAATCTTCCGGGTACTCCGAATCTGGAACTTTATATTATCATCAAGATCGATGAGGAGAGCGTCCTTGGTCATGGCTGTCAACTTGGTCATAATATTATGCTTTATCTGATCAAGCTCGACATCCGCTTCCTTCGACATCTCGGCAATATTGAACCACTTAACGGGGGGATTTTTTGTGGCTTTCTTCAATGATATACCAACGATGTTTCGGCCGCCCTTAGCCTCCCTCATCATATATTCGTTTATATCTTCAATCGTCTTGAATTTTAATATCGTGCGTAATGTCTTTGTGGGATTCTTAAACATCCATACATCTGCGGGGTTCCATTTGTTTATATCCATGCCCGATACATTGGCGTCCTTGAGTAGTTTCTTAACGTGTGCCTCGAGCTGCTTGACTACATCACTATCTTTATGGAATGTATCTTTTTTTGTGGCCTTAAGTTCTTTCTTAATTGCCTCTGCTGTATAGCATGTACCGACCAGCCATTTTTCATTACTCAATAAAGATTCAAGTATCAGGGCCGGGCTCCCGGTCCCGAAAAACCGCTGAAAAAGGGAATTTAGCTCCTTGATCAATACATCGTTACTGGTTTTCTTAATGTATTCGATACATTTGATAGCGTTGGAAAATCTTTTCTCTATATAAAACGGAGTGATCATGGCAACCGCGGTCTCAAAGACCTTCGCCTTCTTGGTTCCAAGTTGCCCTTCGTTTAATATTGTTTCAAATTTCATGTAAATAACTAAATCCTAACTCTGGCCAAAAACTTTTATACTTGACCTTGGGTAACATTTTCTTGATCGCAGCGATCACTTCCTCTTTGTTTTTGACATCCTTCCAGTTTAACCATCCGACGGAGTTGTCTCCCATAATAGAATGTGCTCTTCCAGGTTCATAGTAAAAACCAAAGAGTTTTTTACCTGGTATATGTTTGATAACATCCCTATGTAAAAATGTCGCTGGCCATGCATATATCTTAGGTTTCTTTTTATCTTCAATGAAAAATCTGGCTCCCCATCCATCCTTATCAATCGTTTTTCTTACTTCATCACTTGAAGGATTTACAAAAAACTCAACAGCACGTCCCTTTAACTTTACAGTCTTGAAATATTTTTCATTTAAAAGATCACTAAATTTCATTTTAAATCTTGAATGGTTTTCCGCCAAACGGTCTAAAGGTTTTTGCTTTTGGTAACATCTTCTTTATTCTTTCTATAAGTTTCTTTTTGTTTTTAAATCTTGCAAATGAATACTTCTGATCTGTATATATAATTTCAGGTGTTCTAAACTCATAGTAAAACCCAAAATCAAAGTCAACCCCATCTGGATTCTCTTTCATATTTGGGTGAAGTATTTCTCCTCCCCATGCATATATCTTTCCGTTTGGTTTGTCTATTACACCAAATCGAACAGAGCCGCCCCATTGTTTTGCTATTGATTGAATTTCGGTTGGCGCTGGATTTTCAAATACTTCCACAGTCTCATATCCAACGGGAAATGTTTTTGCCCTTACAGTCTTTAAATATTTTTCATCCAATACATCTCTGAATTTCACTGACTCTTTCTCCATTTATAATATGAATCATATGCCTTTATCATTTCATATACTTTCTTATATGTATCCAGCTCCTTGAAAACTCTCTTCCTATAAGCGTCAGATCCCTCTCTAAAACCCTTCACCAAATTGAATTTTTCTTGAACCCACTTTGGAGATAGATTCAAAAAGAATGAAGGAGAAAGTAAAAAATATTCCTTTGTATCCAATACAAGTTCATCATATTTCTTCTTTATTCCGTCTTTATATGTATCTATCAATGCGGCTGCTGTCTTTTTATTTTTAGTAACATCCGTCAAGTCCTTGACCTCTTCTGAATATTTTACATTCCATTTGCCCTTCGGAATGACTACATACACCTGACCAAACACAGACGCTTTTGCTGGAGCGGTTGTAACAAAGACAGGTTTTAAAATTCCAATCCCTTTAAGAATTGCCTGCATTTTTCCATGTGTTGTATCCAATATCTTACCTTTGAACGCCAAATCCTTTCTGTCGTTTTTTATTTTGTTTGCCCCGTGTGAGAATTTTAGATTGTGTCCTCTATACATCACAGGACTGCTTCCCATTTTCTTTAAATGAGAGAGCAACTCTGTGTGAGTCGCCTGTTCCTCATTGAGAAGATCGGTAAATTTCATAGATCAACCTTTAAACTTTTTAACCTTCCTTTGTCCATTCCAATTATTCCGATGTATTTGACTTGGGGTATAAGTTTCTTAATCTTCTTTTTGAAACTATCCTTGTTTTTAAATGATACCCACTGAGGCGCCCATGTACTTCCAAGTGCAGGTTGTCCAGGGGTCCATTGAAACGCCCAATCAAAGTCTATATGCTTCAATAACTTTTCATGTATCTTGTCACCCGTCCAGGCATATATCTTTCCGTTCTTCTTATCCTCGACACCAAATCGAACATCCTTAAAGAGACCCGCTTTACTTATGGCCTTTATCTCGCCGGGATCTGGATTGACAAAAATCTCAACAACATCGCCATCTACTTTGGTGGTTTTCATGTATTTTTCATTGAGAAGATGTTTGAATTTCATTTTATTTGAATATCCTTTGAATCTGTTGACCTAACCAAATGACAGGATCGCCCGTTCTTGCCTTGGCGACACCATAAGGCATCATTCCCTTATCAGTAAAGTATTTGTATAGTTTATCAAAGGCATCGGTGTCAGTTTCGACCTCGCCTGTTTTTATAATGAGCTTTAGTTCCTTTGGATTATTGATCAATTTCTTAATGTCGGCCTTCTGATCTTCTATTATGAATTTAGTGAATCTTCCCATGGTGTCTCCTATAGTTTTTTGACAAACGTATCAACCAGTTTAGACCACTGTTTCTCTAATTCAAATAATTTCTTATATGTTCTTTTTGTATCATTCTGAGAAGGAACATCCTTGCCTGTCATATGATGGGTGATTAATTCAATATCATCCTCATCCATTTCATCGACATTAACAAATGCCTTTAGGGCATCACCGATATCTTTCCTTTGATTTGGTGTCATTTTTTCATTTACAACTTGCTTAAAGTCCATATTTCCTCCTATAGCTGTTTGATAAATTTCTTTATCTTGGCCTCGTCTTTAATATTTATGTTATTGTCCGCGATCCAATCGACCGTCTTTTGAATATATCGACCAACAGCTGGTCCCGGCTTGATTCTCTTTAAGCGCATGATTAGAGAGCCTGTAACGACTTTTCGTATGTTGGTGAGGGCGTCAGTACCCTTGTCTGCGAACTGCCGTGTAATGGCGTCTATCTTGACTTTGATGGCATCCCACTCCTTCTTATTGAACATCTTTCCGCGGGCACGTGCGTCCATTTCCCCGACCGCTAAAAGGGTTGCCCAATTTGGATCATTCATTAATTGAATAATTTTCTTATTACTCATCTTTAGTAAGTCGTGTATTTTCATATGGTTAAGAGTGGCGAACTTCATTGCGTTTTTTGTCTTGGTGTCCAATTTTAATCTCTGAGCTATCTGATCGACCATCTCCGCACCCTCTTTGTGATGTTGGAAATAGGTGATCCGTCCCTTCTCATCCATCTTCTTTGTTTTGATCTTTCCAATATCATGTAGCAGAATTGATAGATTAACTATTGGATCCTTGGAATCGCTTGCTCGAAGAGCTGCCAATGTATGGGCATACACCCCGCCCTCGGGATGATTCTCTATATCATGTTCAAACTCTTTCATCTTTACTACTTCCGGAAGTATATGATGAAGGAGTCCAACTTGATCCAGTTTCACGATTGCGTCAGCGAACTTACCACCCTTTTGTTTCGCCATCTTAAGGAGCTCCTTGGTCACCCGCTCGGGTGCTATGTCCTTTATCTTAATGGAGCTCTTTTGTATCGCTGTTGTTACTTCTGGATCAAGTTGGAGGTCCAATCGAGAAGCAAATCTCACCGCCCTGAGCATTCTCAGGTAATCCTCACTAAACCTTTTGTCCGGGTCGCCGACGGCCCTTAGGGTCTTATTCTTTATATCACCCTGACCATCAAAGTGATCTATTATATTGCCCTTACTATCGACCGCCATGGCGTTTATGGTGAAATCCCTTCTCTCTGCATCTCCTTTAAATGTTGCTACAACCTCTATCTTGTCTGGCCGCCTACCATCCGTATATGTTCCATCTTTTCTAAACTGAGCTATCTCAAAATCCTCACCCTTGTGTTTAACCACGACTATACCAAAATCCTTATTGGCACCAATGTCATGGGTCTTGAATAAGGATTCAATCTTTTCCATTGGAACATTCGTTGCGATGTCTATATCATCTGGTTTCTTTTCTCCAGAGATTATATCACGAACGGCGCCACCAACAATGTATGCCTGACCGTGTTTCTCAAGCACTTTAAGTATCTCCACGCCCTTCTTTAGAATCGGGATACGTTTTATGTAACCCTCCCAATCCTTAAAAACCTTTTGCGCTTCGGTTAAAACCCTCTCATTATATACATCACGAAATCTCATTTATCTTCCACCACATATTTTGTTCTTATAAGTGTATCTCCAACTGCGCACAATCCACATATATCTTTTACCAATATCCTTTTATTATTCGTTGGCTCAAACACATATATACATTTATCTTCTTCAGAATATATATCGACAACCTTATCACGCACCTTTACCTTTTTGTAAGTCGCAGAAGCAGTACAGCCTAACAATAACAATAATACTATATATCCTCTCCAGTTCATAAATTATCCTGTAATCTCTCTATGAAAACCTTCTGTCTTTGATTTATTTTTCTTAATGCTTCCGGTATATTGTAAAATCTTGCTGTCTCGATCTCCGGGAACTTTTTCATCTTACCGCTCTTTGGAGGCCATTCCATCTCAAATGTATTACTTCGCTTGAATTCTTTTTCACCCTCGACGGCCCATACATACATTGTTTTATTGGCAAGCGGTGCAGAACCAAGACTCATCATGTTTTTGGTTACTGGACGGACTCCAATCTCCTCACTAAACTCACGAACGGCCGCCCTTTTTGGCGTCTCCCCATCATTGACTTTTCCTTTTGGAATCGACCAAGAGCCATCATCTCGTCCTTTCCAGAGAGGGCCTCCTGGTTTTGCAAGAAACACTTGAAGTGTATTTCCTTTGAATCTATATTGAAGTATTCCGGCGGTAACTGTTTTGCCTTCTGCCAGTAGTTGTTCAAATCTCATTCTCATCACCTTTCTGCTGTCTTTACAAATCCGCTGGACTCAAACTCAATTCGTATCAAAGCGTCTCCCCATTTATCGGTATAGTACCATATACTATCTTGAACAACCATGTTTGGTTTCCCATACATTATCTCGACCAAGTCTCTATCGAATCCGGGGCCAATTCTTTTCTCTATGAATTGTTGCTTGGTCTTTGGTGAATATCTAGCACCATTTTTCTCAATATACTCAACCCGTTTTGATTGACTCAATCCTCGTTCACTTAAAGGCCTTGTTGTTGATGTACATGATAATAACAAGGTCAATAATATACATAATAGATATTTCATTATTTATGGTTGGCCACTAAATTTGATATTACTCGCCATCTGTTCAGAGGCGAACTTCGGGCGCATCATCATTATTCGCTTTCCACCAGCAGAGATGATAACATTATCATTACCCGTCTTATCAATTGTAATCTTGGATGAATATAATTTGTCTAATTTCTCGTTTCTTAATGGGTCTGTTATGTTTGCAGAAAAAGGTTCCTTTGAACCCATACCTGTTACTTTTATATATGGAGGAAATGTATCTTTTGCGTCCATCCAATCGTCAAGTATATAATTAAGTAGATCCTTCTGCTTCATCTTTTTAAGTTTAGCCATTAATACATCGGCCATGTCAGAGAGAACTTTTCTTCCAGCCTCTTTAGTCTTTTTTTGAAGATTAGCATCTGCACGTATCTCTAATTTTCTCTTTGGTCTACTTGGAGATAATTTGTGTTTCTTTATAATGACTTTCTCTGCGTCCTCTAATATCTTTCCGAGATTTATTTTGAGTGCTTTTTCAACTGTTCCCATCCCTGGATTCTTGAAACCGATATCCGCCTTCTGTTTGGTTGACTTTGCCGATATACCTAAGAACTTACCTTTTGGATATTCTATCAATGTATCGGTCGGGTTCTTTGCAGAATCAACTTGCTGTCCAACGGCCTTTGATAGAACACCTTTTCTCGCAGTCCAATAGACCTTTACAGGTTCGCCTTTATATCCATTCTTCTTTGCCCATTTCTTGATCTCCTCGGCCATCGTTCTTGCCTGACCGGATCTAAGACCATAGGCAAACATCCCAACAATCTTTCTTTTTGCTGCTAGTTGTTTCTTAGCTGAAGCTGCATCCTGAAAACCTTTCCATGAACCTTTGTTTCCTTGACCCAATATATAGAATCCAACAAGTATCTCATTTATATCGGCCTCGTGGGTGTTTATAGCTTCGTTTAAATAGAAGTCTTTGAATCTTCTCATGTATACCTCTTATGCAAAACGGATCATCATCTGTCGCCAGTTTGGATCGCCAGACATTCTGATCTTAACAGCATTAAGAAACGTTCTCATGTTGGCTTCCTTGTTCAGATCAACTCCGTCCTTCTTTAGTATCTCCAGAACTTCTTTCTTTACACTCATAGGAACGGTCTTTTTCTGACCAAAGATCACTACATCAGGAATCATCTTGTCAAGAACCGACTCCATCCTAGCGAAAACATCTGTCGCTTTTAGAGTCACATCAATGGCAAAAGACCTTGACTTAACGGCTGCGTCAATTTGATTTATGTTCAAGTTAGAGATAAAGATCACCTGACCATCAAATATGAAGTTACTTGGAAACATTGGTTTCTCTCCAAGTGCCAGAGAATCCATCTCATCGTCTGAGAGGGGATCTAGAGGATTGATTGGATAGGTGTTCTTACTTTCCCATGATATATCCCTTACATCGTGTGAGTCAAGAGCGGCCTTCAAAATGTTCTTTGCTGTTGCGTCTTTAAATACATCGTCAGAGTCATCAAATACCACTATTCTTTTTCTATTAATGAATAATGTTCTATATAGACCAAATGGTGACACGGCTCCTTTCTTCACAACGAAGTCCTGACCTTTCACCTTACCTGCGGCCTTGAGCTGCTTCTGAACTGTGAATGTTTTTCCGATACCTGCCATTCCTGTTATGAGAAGGGACGGTTGGATTCCAGAAATAATCATATTGACCAACGATTCCAAATCTTTGAATATTGTTTTTGGATCTGCATATTGGATGTTGGCAAGTTGTTTTGAAGATTTCTTCACATCAGAACCGGGAACTATTTTAAGTTTCTTTCCACGATTTACTTTTAATTTCTCAAGTGCCGATGCTTTTGTCTTTGTTGCCTTTCCCTTCTTTTGGAGTTTCTCAAGTTTCTTTTGAAGATTGGCCATGGAGAAACCAAAATTTCTTCTAATAAATCTTGAGTCCTTTCCCTGTTCCAGGGCATGAATTGCGGCGTCTGATTTGGAGGCAAAGTCTTTTCCATCATATTCAACAAGACCTTCACTTAGGATCGTGTCCTTGTCCATCACTCTCATCTCTTGTATTGGTGCGACCAATATGTCTTTCTTGACCACAGGTTTCTCTATGAAACTCACTATAGCCGGGAGTATCTTAATAATTGATAGACCTTTTGTTTCAATGTTTACGGCAGGATCCGGACTATCCGTAGCATCCCAAATATCGACGGAATGGATCTGGGTGAGTTTTCCACCACCCTTGAAATTAAACTGAATGGCTTTTGGAGAACCGTCTATGCCGAGTAATATACCATGCATTTGACCGCCCTTGGCATCAAACACCCTTTCGCCGTAATCGAATAATTTCTTTCCAAGACGTTTCTCAAGAACCTTTTTAATGATCCCGACCATTTTGCCAGCCTGTTCGACCTTGAACGCCTCTGTTATAAAATCTTTAAATCTTGTCATATCTGAGCTCCATGATTGACTGAATACTACTATTATTTATAAAATTCATTGTTCCGTATCATCGGGACCTATGGACTCTGAATGTATCTCTGCAATTAAGTTATCCATCAGCTCTGCATCCCCATCAAATTGAACTCTATCCTCGTCCACACCAGTGTAATGAATTACTACTCTATTACACATTTGACATTTGAAATTTTCTTCAGGAACCTCGGTCGAATTCTTGAATGAATAGAACATTCCACATTGTGGACAGGTGACTGTGATGAGGTTATCTTCATAGATACTTTCATCATTCTCTATATGTTCTCCACGATCTGGTTCGTCAAGTACCTTTTTTATTCGTTCCTTTAGTTCGTTTCTGGACAACTCTCTCATACGGACCCCATCTTTCATTATATCACTAAATCGTTCAGATGATAACATTAATTCCATATCGGATATAGGGGTATCATAGAAGAAAGAAAAGGTCTTGTATGCCGATACAAACCCAATCAACTGTTCCTTATTCTTTGCTATGATGGGAACCCAGTATTGTTTGCCATCCTCATTTCGCGGAAGCTCCACGACCATCTTATTGGGATCAGCTGGGTTTGAAAAATAAAACATAAAACACCTCACCATTTATTATCATATTATTATTTATATGATTATTTAACAGTGCGATATTTATTCAATATGTCTTTTATCTGATCCTCTGGAAGAACGGTGATTATATTTTCAATCTCTCTTAATCCGCACTCAAAATACTTGCAGAGTAGTTTCTTCTCATCAAGGTCCACGTCCTTTTTCTTCTTTATATAGTTGAAAAAGAATTTTCTTTTTGGAAGTAGTGTCTTGAAATATCTATAGTGAACGGATTTTGGAAGATCAAAACGATTGATTTGATTTACGACTGGCAACAATACATCGGTCATTGAAATGAACCTGTTTATCATATATGGAGTATATGACTTTGCTTGCTCATCATTATGAGGATCAAACTCCGACTTATTGATTGTCAGATTTTTCAAGTGATCAAATAAACTTAATTTCATGTATTCAATATAGTAATAATTTGTTTTTTATTCTAGTGATTTTGGATGAAATCTATGAACCTATCGAGCAACTGTTTCATATTGTTGCTCATTTTCTCATTGTCCTTCTGGAGATTCTCCACGTCCTTTTTTACACCAGTCATATCTGTTTTTAGATCATTGACGGGTTGTTGCCAGGTCGTGTCCTTCTTAAAAAACTTATATATGAATGCCAGAATCGTAACAACGCTGGCCACTACCGTAAAGGCTATAGGCCAAGTAAAGTCCATTCGCTTGTCTCCTTACAATGCGAACATCTCTGTTCGTATTGTCATCAGTTCGTCAAGCAATTGTTTTTTCTTGGAGATGTTTGTTAGGGTTCCAACATATCCCTTTCCCCCGCCATTGATCTTTGCAGCTTGACCCAATACCCATGTGACCTGTTTATCTTTTGATCTAAATCTAAATTCAAGATTCCAATCAAGATTATTTTCAATAGCATTATACCAGGTGTTAGAAACCTTTTTCACATCGTCAAGATGAACAGCATCAAACCATCCAACCCCAAGTATTTGCCCTCTTGATATTTGGGCTATGTCCTCATACTTTTGATTGACATAAGTTATCCTTCCGGTCTCGTCAGTCCTGAATAAACCAACCGGAGAAATTCTGCACATTGTTTCGTAAAAATCTTCTAGACCATCCATTAATACCTCACCCACTCACCATCAATCAATTTACTATGTAATTCGATATGTGGTGAATCAACAAAACTCTCTGTGAATCTATAATCACTATTCCAATCAACGCCGAGCCTTAATTTGATCCCCTTTGAGAAGGCGATTCCTTTGATCACAAAAGCCACCGCGCCGATTCTTTTAATGTCACCCCAATCAATAGGGTATGGTACAAGATCGACGGCAAGCGATGGATATGGGTTATGTTTACTATTCGGATATTTTAATTTAGACTTGCCCTGTTCAAAATACTTATTCTGGGTCTCCTCGTCTCGGTTGCCCTGTAGAACAGAAAAGTCCACATACTTGATTGCTTCATTTAATATGTCCTGTAAATCCTTATGACAGGTCTTCAGTTCCCTCAATGATCTTCTTCCAAATTTCGGCATACACAATCCTCATTATTTAATAAACTTTTAACTATTTATATTCTGATATAAATGTTCCCTAAGAATGGGAAACTTCATACCCCTGGCGGTCCATTTCTTGATGAATTTGTCTCGTTCTGTAAACCAAGAGTCTGAGAGAGGACCTTCAGATTCATGTCTAACCAATACATCAATGATACCAATGGAGAATCCTTTTCTTAAAGCGGTGAAGCATGAATCTACATCATAAAAATGGTATCCATCATAGGTCTGTTCATCAAAACGAAAGTCTTTTAGGAATCGTCCACTCATAAACAATATACATCCATCAACCGATACAAGGTCATCAAACATACCTTTTTTGTCTTCCATCACATGATCAGGTTGATCGGGATGACCTTGTATAATTCTACCCCTTGTTCGTTTTGAGCGGTCGCACATCCACCATCCACCCTCTGCCGGAAATATGGTTGTTCCGATTACTCCAGCAATCCCGATGTTATCTTTATACCTAAAATATAATTCAATCTTTCCCTCTAGATTCTCATCCTCAAACGATACATCATCATGTACAAAAACAAACACATCCTCATCATTGATCTTTCCTTTACTTGAAAGCATATTTAAGACAAGGTTATATTTCTTGAATATACCTTCATCTAAATCCTTATTTAATACTAGGGTAACCCTATCAAGGGCTTCTATCTTTTCAAGCGAGGGTTTTAAAAATCGGTTATAGTTATCCTCATTATCTGCTGCAACAATGTATCGAATCATTTTAGCTTCTCAAATAACTCCCGTCTTTGTTTTTCATATAATGCACCGGAACGTTCCCAAATGATCTCTCCATCAATATATACTCTGGTATGTGGAACATCATCCACATTATGTTGTCGAAGAAAATATCCGGCATTCTGTCCGCAGTCAATTAGATACCAATCCGATGTATCTATTTTCTTTAATTCCTTGAGATACTCCTGACAAATGAAGCAATCATCAAGTATGAATACATATACACCATTAGGTTTTTCTCTATGAAAAACCCTTATATCTAATTGTTTCATCCAAAAAATCCATCACTATTTAATGGCGGTTGATGATCGAAATAAACTTTCAAGATGAACCAAAACAAAAGCTGTACGGGTATCGCAATGTAACATGGAACGCCAAATCCAATTGAGAATAACCCACCGAGACATAGAAACAATAATAATACTATACCAAATAGACCAAATACTATCATTCCTAGGTACTGTAAATATTCAATGAATTCAGACCCTAACATTTTTAATATCTTTTTCATTGAATAAGTCCCATTAGTTCAAGCATGAGTGCGGCGAAGTTTATTTCTTTATCAATTGAATGACTATTTTTATACATATACTCAGCAATGGTTATAATCGCCTCAGGCTGAACTTCTTTAGTCAACATTGGAACAAAATGATGATATAGATTAGTGAACATTTCTTCATAATTGTAATTACTTTCAATTAAGTATTTTCTTGCATTCCGAAAATCCTTATTGAGAAGATATGTATAGAACTCCTCATCCACTTTCTCATAATTAAAAATATTACTATCTATAACACCATTCACTGCACTATACTGTTGACATATTTGAATAGTTTTTCTAATGTCTGGGTAATGATCCTCGACCAACTTTACGATCACGCTATTGTCATAGTCGACCTTTTTAAAGTCGAGTATCTTACAGACACGATTGGTCACCTTTGGAACCATTTCGTCTTTAATCTTCTTATCGGTGAAGTTCATATCAAACACCTGGCACCTTGACAACACAGGATCCTTTATCTGTGTTATATAGTTGCAAGTAAATATGAATCGACATACCTTATGGAATTCCTCTATCGCTGCACGAAGGCCCATCTGAAGATTATTGGATGCACCATCGAACTCGTCCATTATGACGATCTTTGGCTTACCATTAAATGACTTTGTGGATGCGAATCTGGAGATGGATGTTCTCAATGTATCGATCCCGCTTTCACTGGACACGTTTATATAGAGATAATCCGCGCCTATGTCATTACATAGTGCTTTAGCCAATGTCGTCTTTCCAACACCAGGGCTGGATGAATACAACATAAGATTTGGTATCTCCTTTTCCTCGACAAACTTCCTAAAGGTCTTCATATATGCCTTCGGAAGTATTATGTCCTCTACGGACATTGGACGAAAAAACTCTATCCAGATATACTTATTCTTTTTTCTCTTTGTGTTAGGTTTCACCGTCTATTCCTTTTTCTATCCTTTTTCTGTTGTTTCTTTTTCTTCTTTCTCTTTACCTTAAACTCCTTTTTGAGTTTATGTTCAAGTATGTTGGATGCAGATGTGTGAAACTCTTTTCGGGTTATCCTTCTTTCCCGTTTATCGTTTCTATGTCTTTCCTTTCTGCCCAACGATATCATACCCGTAAACATCTTTGGAAGATCATGTTTCTCAAAGACACACTTACAAGGATTTGGAATCTCTCTTGTTACCTCTTTGTCATCGGCAGAGATCGTGAATGATCTAACCGATACATAGCCTCGACCATGACATTTGTTACAGTCCTTATCAGGATCCTTAAGAGAGACCCCATGTTGCTGTGCGGCGAGTTTTATTTTTTCCAAATGCGGAAGATCAAAAAACTCACCTTCCTGCCCTTCAGGAACCTGAACATCAATCTGTTCCTCAACAGGATCCAGACTATAATCTGATCTCAATAGATCATCTTTCTTCTCAGGGTCTTCCATTACTCTTCCTCTATTTCTGCGGTGTATAAATCCAAGGAGATGGCATCATTCTCAAGATACTTGAGCCTGATTATACCTTCCTGCTTGACTTGTATATCATAGGAACCTTCGGGGGCCTTCTCCCAAATATCCTTTGATAAAGTTATACTAAACTCAGTCCCGTCCCATTCCTCTGTCTTGAACTGAGTCTCATATGAATTATCTTTGTCACCAGTTGACAGCTTGACCGTCACCGTGTCCTCGGCGACAGAGATGGTCACATTCTCGGCCTCGATGAGCCTGAGCATGTTTCGTAAATCCTTGAACTGTTCATCACTAATGCAGAATGAAAGCTCCGGGTCTTTAAAGTCAACCTCTGAGAACCCAACATCAACCGCCTCCGAATCTGAGATGAAGTATGTGATCTTGGACTTGTTCTGTTTTATCTCAAACTTCTCATCACCGATCTGGGAAATCTTTGGTTTGTCAAAAACACTAAGCAGCTCGAAGAACTGGCTATAGTCATAAAAGGCGACCTCGTCACCCTCAAACTCAAAATGTTCCTTTGGCGCGGAAAATTTATATGCGATTGTGGTATCTGGATTAGTACCATCAATGATTATATTTTCAGGCTCCTTGCCCTTCTCAACCTCCTCATGCTCTATCATTAACTTGGTGTTGATCTTGGTCAACTCGTTGATTAGCTCCAGGGTCTTTTTCTCGAAGGTGACATCCTGGGGTTGTACTTCTTTTGTCATCATATTCTCCTTTTAGTTTTTCTCAATATAGAATTTTATTTTTTGGATTATTAGTATTTGTGGATTATAGACCTGATGTATATGGTTTTCTCACGGCTATTAAGCCAACAAAATTAAAGGAGCGCCAGAATATATCGACAGGTCCAATTTCCTCCATGTCCTTTATCGACTGTTCAATTGATTGTATCTTCATTATCTTTCTAAGATCCTTTTCCTTCTGCAGAATGGCGTCTCCGGAGAAATGCTCGTTTTTCTTCTCGTAATATAGACTATTGGTAATGTCCTGAAACTTGGCGTTACTGGAATATATCTTCTCGCAAGATATAAATGCACCTCCAGGTATCAACGAATTGTTTATCTTCTGAATCAATCTCTTTCTTGATGAGAGGGGTAGAAATTGTAATGTAAACATTGACACCACAAAGCTCGCAGTGTTGTAGTCATTATAATTTAGAAGGTCAGAACATTCAAAACGGATATCTGGATATTCCTCCTTCTTGGGCAATAGATTTTTACTTATATCTATGCCGACATATCTTACACCATCCCTTCTATTAAGAGACTTTAGGAATTTTCCAGTGGAACAACCCAAGTCATATACATTGGTGTTATCCTCTATGAAATAATCGGATAGATTTCTTACCTGCTCCAAAACAAAAGAGTAGTTTGGTATGGACAGATCAATATGAGTATCGAAATCTTCCATGTCATCAAATGAGAACTCCTTTGAACCTTTTTTCAAATGATTATCTTTATTTGTCATGTAATATCTCCTTGCATTTATTTCTCACAAGTTTGCTATCATGTGTCATGTATAGCAACGCATCGTTTTTGGTTTTAATTTTTTCTAAAAGACCCCATCCGGATACTTCATTATAATATTCATCGACTTTCATTATATCCTTCTGTTGTCGAATTAACATTCGTTGTAAAACATCAATTGCTCTCTCCACCTTTCTCTCCTTCTCTCTTTATCCGTTTACCATTCCATCCGTCGCCTCTAAGAATGTAATTCATATCTCCGGGCATGAGTCTTTTACATGGAGCGGCGCAATAGTTACATTTGATTTCAGGAGTCTCTGTGATCGAATGTCGTTCCTCCTGTATTCTATCGCACCCTACACACTGATAATCGTAGAACGGCATACCTTTACCTCTATTGCTGGGGGTTTTGAAATTTTATTTATTTGTTTAAGTATCATATTATCGATCTCTTTTTGAATCTCCTGAGCCATTAGTTTCATCATTAAATGATCGATTGGTTTTTCTTCTAGAGGATTTCCTAGTTTTACTCCGATTCCCATTTTTGTTTTTTTCCTTTAATATGTTTATACAATGTTCTCTAACAAATCTATTATTATGGGTCACATATAATAACGCCTGATTCTTTGTCGTGATTCTAATTATCAATTTTCTTATTTCCTCGTTTATAAACGCATAAGCCAACCCAGACGGTCCGTTCATTGGTTGAACATTAACAATCTTATTAGCAAATAATTTTGGAAACTGTCTCCTTATTAATGGAATTGATAAATTTTCAAATTCTGGCAGTTTATATTTTTGAGATGATTTTTTCATATACATGCTCCGCGACTGCCTTCATCAATAGAGGAGGAACGGCCCTTCCAACAAATTCATTTGACTTACTATGTCCAAGTATATTGTAATATTGTGACTTGGTATCAACTTTAATCTCTGGTTCCTTTAAATCAAGATAGAAACATTTTTCATCCCAACGTTCCTTTGGAAAATCTACGAGAGAACAAATGTATGGTATATCTCCAGAGTCCTGTCCTGCTTGAAAATTATAACAATTGAATTTCTTTTTAAGTAAATCGTTGACTGAAACTTTTATTCTCTTGAATGGCTGACCCAGTACATCAAAGTCTGATGGGAATGATTGAAGTAATTTTGATTCGTTCACGGCCGTGTATCTATTGACCAGCGCATGAATGTTATAGTCTGATTGGAGGATCGTCCGATGAGGGTAGAACCAGTTATCCCGTGGCATCCTCTGGCAGAACGCTTTGAGGTTGTTCTTCTTTGCTATCTTGGTCACCTGATGAAGGGTGGTTAATGGTTTAAACCAGTTATGTATATAGTCCCACTCCTTCGTCCCGTGGGTCAGATTCCTCTCACAGCCGTTGAATATGAATGGAAACATCACATCTCCCGCCTTTATCGGTCTCTGCCGAAACCCCTTATTCCCCTCTGGGAATGATGGGCTCATTCCAAGATCATCCCGTACGCCAACAAAAATCAACCTCTCCCTTATTTGCGGAACGCCGAACTCTATTGAATTCAGAACCTTATAAGACACCTTGTATCCACACGCTCTTAGTGTCTTAATTATGTTATCCTTCTCATGAATGATACCCACATTCCTCGCCTTACCAAAAAAGTTCTCCAGTCCCTTACCCTTGTTTCCGAGCAGAGCCTTTACATCACCAAGCGCAAGCCCCTTCACGTTCTCTGCTATGAAGGTCTTGGGTTGCATATCTTTAAGTATCCTTGAAAATTCATAGAACAGATCGTCCACACGCTGCTTTGTGGATGAATATCCCTTCACCTCGCCCCACATCTTCTTCCGTTTTCCGGCCATGGAGAATGAGGCGCAAGGAGGTGAGCCATCAAGAAGATCAAGTTCTCCAACCTTAAGACCAAGTTTCTTTAACATCTGAACACCATTTAGTGTTCGTATATCATCGGGGAATATATATGTATCTGGATAGTTTCTATTATATATTGACCTAGCCGCCTTCATAAATTCATTGACTGCGAGTATCTTTGCACCCGCCATTCGGTAACCAGTAGAGCTTCCACCCATACCAGCGAACAATGAAATCACATTGAACTTTTCCTGTGAGGATAGTTTATGAACCTCGTCCATCGTTGGAACTTTATATCTATCATCCATATACATATTCACGATTCCGCTCCAATAGGCTTATGTCAAACTTTAGACTCTTTAATATTGCTGCGACTTTATTTATCCCTTTTCTCTCAAACTCTAAAACCAAAGTTATTGATTTTGTATGATTAAGATTATGTAATCCCCCGGGTAATCGAAACACTTCCACCTTTGCTTTATATTTGACTGTAGTAAGAAACATCAATCTTCCTAATTTGTCAAGAAAATCATGTCTGACCATATCAAGATTTGCTTCTAATTTAACCCATCCGTCAATGTCATCGCTTATACTTGTAATAAAATTCATTTTAAATTTCATCCACCATTAACATTATGGTTCTCTTTTGTCCCCAGCTTATACATCTCTGATAATCCACACCAATCAATCTATATTCAATTGAATTAATTTCTATAGTTTCATTTATGAATTTTTTAAATGTTTCAAATAGACTCCACCCGCCTTCATCAATATCAATTCCTGTATCAAATATTGATTTATTTTTTATCTTACATACATATTTGGCTTCTATTGGTTTCATTGGACCTTTTGATAACTTACTATTATTTTAATTTCTCTTTTTTGAAATTTATATTTTTCAATAAGATTCACTGCTTCCTTTTTTGTCTTATAAGAATATTCACAACTATTTGAGGCATCGGCACCATCTGTTGGAGTTGGATAAATATTTAACCAACTACTTAATATTCCTAGTTTAACCTGAGGGGTATACATAAAATAAATATCCCCACAATCATTATATTTGTATTGTTTAATTCTAAATTTCATACCGCTTTCAATATGTTTTCATATACATGCTTTGCTATTGCCTTCATCATTAGCGGCGGGACCGCTCGACCTATATACTCCCAACTCTGAGCATGGCCTATGGCATCAGCACGTTTATTGCTAGTCTTAAAATCTAATCTAAAAAACTTATCATCCCTAGACACGTTTAACTTGGACAATTTTAAAACTTTGTCCACATCACAACAATTGAATCCTGCTTCATGGTTAGCCAGGCCAGTTAGACCTTCCAGCTCGTTGATGGATAACATTCTTGTCTCCACATTCTCTTGAAGTAGATCAAAGTCCTCTGGAAATGACTGTATCGCTTTGGCTTCCTCTATTGATTCCCATCTATCGACTAGAGCATGTATTGGACGATTGGACTGACATATTGTGAAATGGGTGTTGAACCAATTCGTTCTGTCATAGATGGACTCATATAGTTCCTTGATATTCTGTCCCCTTGATATCTTCATTATGGCTTCACGATCAGTAAGCGCAGGAAAGTATTTCTTCATTGTCTTACAGACAACCGTATCGGGTCTCATCCAGAATTGTGATCCATTGAAAAGAAGATGGCCAATTACGTCTTTAGCATGTATCGGTTTTGTATTGATTGATTTTGGAAATGATGGCCGAAAGTCTATATCATTTCTTACCCCTATGAAAATTAGTCGAACACGTTTTTCTGGAACACCAAAGTCCAGAGAGTTTAATAACTTGAATGACACCTTATATCCACAGGAACGGAGCGCCTCTGTTATAGTCTGAGTCTCACTTAAATCCTTTTTCAATTTACCAAAAGCTGTCAGGCTCTTTGATTTTGATCCGAGTATTTTTTTGGCGTTCCCCATAGTCAACCCGCGGACGTTCTCAGCTATGAACACTTTTGGTTGAATCTCATTTAAAATTCGTGCGAATTCGAAAAAAAGATCATCGACCCGTTGAACAGTTTTTGAATATATCTTTTTCTTTCCCCATGATTTCTCTCTGGTCTTTAGTACCTGATTTGAGAAGGAGGCGCATGGCGGTGAACCGTCAAGCACATCCAGCTCCCCCTTCTTCAATCCTACTTGGTTCAATATCTTTTTACCCGTTAGTTTTCGTATGTCCTCGGGTATGACTAATGTATGGGGATAATTTTTAGAGTATATTTTTCGTGCCGATTCCATAAACTCATTCGCGGCTATTACATTACCACCAGCCAGTCGGTAACCGGTAGAACTTCCACCCATACCAGCGAACAAACTTATGACCTTGAAAAGGTTTTTCTTCTCCGCGGCATATACATCCTTCATCAAGTATGGTTTATAATCCATTCAGCCTCTTCAAATTGATCAACATCTCTAATTTGTTTAATGTCATCAATCTTAATCTTTCCTTTGATTACATTAATACAAAAATCTCTCAATAATTTATCATCAGATTTGCAATTCAGGAGCGCATCGTTTCTATTCTTTATTTTTGAAAACAATTCTTTGATCTTCTCCAATTCAAACTCAAACTTCTTAACGACCTCGATCATCACATCATGGACATTATTTTCCCGAAGTATATAATCACTAATCACATAACTTATTCTATAATATTTAAGATCAATCGAGACACTCAGTCCGCCCTGGATCATATCATACCAACATTTCACATTTTGCACCATGAGTTTTTTGTTTTTCGATTTTACCCTGGCCTTGATCACTTTATTGAGTACGGATTCAATAAACTGTTCATTTAATATTGGATTATGTGACGCCATTCTTTGTTTCATTCTCCTTTATGTGTTTCTGAAGTATATCGTTACATAAGGCGTTCAACGTTATGTCCCGTCTATGTGCTTCCAGTGCCAGTTCCAATAATATTTGGTCGTCAAGTTCAACCTCAACCTGTTCAAATTTCTCTTTATTTTGATTCATAATTATATCCTTTTTTATGTCAAATATAGAAAAACTTGATTGAATTGTTTTTTATTTTTGGATTAAATTTTTGGATTCCGGACTTGGTGTACAAAAAGGTGCAATATAATTCCTGGAAAGTCCGGACCGTTTACTAATAAACATTTAATCTAAAGCCGATGATCGTCCAAAAGCTGAAAGTATGTTCTCATTGAATGATCATTAATTCCTTTGATCTTTCTAATTATAAATTTCCAGCTCCATGGTTTCTTGATTGTCTTTCTTCCATGTTTATCAAAGTAAACAGGTCGTCCCACATGAAAGAAAAAGAATGATGGTATCTTTGTGACCGTATCCTGATTATTGATATATCGAACACATTCCCGTGGTCCCATTAACGTCTTGAATTTTCCTTTCCATGTCCAGTTTCCGACTCGGGGTTGTCCAAAGGTAACAAGTCGTTTGATCCATGCACTATAGAATGAGTCCACAGAGAATAGACAAGCGAGAGCCCCTCCAAGTGAATGTCCAGTAACATATATGTTTTTATCTTTCGCATTAACACGTTCAAGAGCTGTTCTTGTCAATGACCTGAGATCAAGCCATGCCTCCCAGAAACCATTATGTATCTTTCCATAGAGAGTCTCCTGTTTGATAAACTGAACATTCGTCCACCAATCTTCAAGATCATTAGAGCCAGTAAAGACAACCACCACGTCCTTTTCATTATAGAATATGAGACATCGGTCGTTTCCCTTTGTGATTATATCGCATTCAAACCCTTCTAAGTTTGGCATTATTTTTTCTTTATATGACTCAAGACACGCCTTGGCCAATATTGTATCGGTTACCATTTTTCTCTCCTACAGATCACACTTGCCTCCCGCACATGCAACAGTATCTGTTATTTTTGTGTTGTCCCTCTCCTCGTGAAAGTCTTCCCAGTTGACTGGTTTATATTCACGTTTGAGGTCGCACCATAGTTTCCAGTTATATACATCCTTTAGACAGTATGTCATCTTTCTTAAATCTTCATTGAAGTATCTATCTGAGAATTGCTTAGCCCTTCGCAACCATTCCATCTTCTCATCATAGTTATTTTCTCTCTTCCATCTATTTCGTTGTTTCACACTATTAAAGTCAGGAAGGGTTATGTTTTCCCCATGCCCAAGTACACACGCACATGCTGCCCATAGATCATCATCCCATGCCCTCATCCCATCAACAATAAGACCAGAAGCCATTAATGACCCATCTCCATATTCCTTTACTATCTCATCTGGTGTATATACGGTCGTAAATGGTGCTTGAGGGTAGTCCTTGTCTCCGTCGATTGGAAGAATTGAAATACCAGCAAAGAATTTTCTATTTTGATATATGTATTTGGATACCTCATCCCATTCATCGTCTTTCACATGAATAGTATTTGAAACGTTATGACTCAACCATTCTTTAACGCAACGACTTTTATCTCTTCCAGATTGTACCCAGTTCTTCTGAGTCAGTTTGACATATTCAAGAAGTTTGATTCCCTCTATGTTCACCTTTGTTCTTGCGTTGGCCGGTACTTCGCAGACGAAAGTAATCATTTCATCTGTGTTATTAGTCGACCATACGGACTCCTCGACGGCGAGAGGGTTGATCTTCTTAAAATATAGTAACGGTTCTTCCATCTTATTGGACTGCTGTCGTCTAAAATATCTCTTTGAATGATGTGGATGGATTCCGGACGCCGTACCAAGTATGCAGCTAGTGCTACCAGCGGGTTTTACGCAGGTCGCCCGAGCAGCTATGTTAATTCCAATCTTTCCTGCAATTCTCTCATTGGTCTTTCTGACTAATCTTGCACCTTCTCGCTGAAGTTCCTCATCAAAGGCTATATCTGGATTATCCATCATGCCTGTCATAGACACGCCAAGTAGTGCTTCCCGTTTTACTATTTCCTCTGAAGGTTTGCCAAGATAGGGGAAGGAATTATATCCAGCTTGTAATGTTCCCATGGTCGCTGCATATTCACACATTTGAAGAAACTGCTCACGGGTCTTTGCTTTCTTCATGTTTATTTCGCAAAGATTACAAAACCCCCATCCACTATTTCCCTTACTATCATAGGCATATATACCTATCTCAACACATGGGTTGACTAGAAATTCAAGATCATCGGCCCATACAAATCCAGGCTCCCCAAATTGTTTTACATTCTCAATGATCTCCTTAAAGTCCTTATAGTATGTTTTATCTCTAAGAAGGATGACTGAATTGTTACTTCGGGCCCTCTGTGGATTCGTACTCATCCAATTGCCAATCTTGGCATTCATCATTTCCTCATCATCCAATGAGAATAAACATATTGTTGCAGAACGCCGTACGCCACCGGACAAGACCGCGTCTGATATATGCATGACTATATCATATGCGTCTATAGGTCTTAATCTGGTAAGACCATCATCGCAGATTTTATCAAGCAGTTGTCTAATCTTTTCGATTGAGTTTTTCAATCCTTCAGGCCCGGGAGCCTTCCCGCCACTAGATTTGATTATAGAACCTGCTGGTCTTATATCGGAGTAATCAAATTCAATTGTAAAATTCTTTACCTCGGGATGTGGTTGATCGCTCTGAAAATAGGATGAAAGAAGTTGTCCAATGGCATCGGCCCAACCCTCAATCGAATCCTCTATCTTTATGGAATATGTTCTTCCGGTTGGTTTCTTGATCTTTGGAAGTTTGGCTATGTGATGTTTCTGAACACTAAATCCTACACCACAACCACAAAGAAGTAACCACATCGTTTCCTGAAAGAAACGAGGTCGATCACAATATGATGCTGTGCAATTATATAGCCGTGCATTTTTCTCAAGTATCGCCCTTCCTCCAAATTGTAGGGCTCGTTGAGAACCGAGGACGAGTCTCCTCTTCATAGCCTGTTCCACGACTTTCAACTCATCAGTTATGTTTACATTAGCATACTTGATGAGGTGCATGTTGACGACCCGATTTATCTGTTCATCCCAGGTCTCCCGTCTTGCGCATTCGTGGTTATATCTTGCATATTTTGAAATCCGTGTGTATTCCTGAAGCTCCTTTATTGACATCGAGCTGTGCCCTCCTAGAATAGAATTTTCTCTGTGATGATCCTAAACTTCCAGTTTTTCCCCGCACAAAAACGTTTGGCATATTTCCATTTATTTTGATTCTTTACATATTCTCGGAGGGCCAGGTTATAATTCATCATGGCCTTTCGGGTTTTATTTCTTGGGGGTACTGGCTTTTTCTGTTGTTTATCTGGCTTGACCTCAACAAGATAGGTCTGTACAAGACCGTCCTTATCTTTGATCTTACACCATATATCTGGATAATAGTTATGTAACTTTTGATCGATTTCAAATATATATGGTACCTTGATGATCTCTGAGCCCCAACTAATCACATTTTTGTTGGAATCGCACCAATTCATCAAACGCATTTCCCAAGAGGATCTGGCGAATGGCTTCTGACCCCCAAGTGTAAGATTTATACATTTCTTTGGGTTTTTGGGTGTAAATTCACCCTGATACCATCTTCCCATTACCTTTTCCTTAAACCATCTATCGAACCATCTTAACATCAACCTATCTCTTTCAATGACGGTGTGAATTCCTGCAAGTTCTCTATGAAAAAGTTCAGTTTATACTTGACAAGAAAGTTAAATATTTTTCCACCATTGTATGTATTTATATGGTAGTTATCGAATTCAGAGGTAATTTTTTCAACAATTTCCAAAGGTATCATATCGAAATCTATGAGCTGTTTATTCCTCTCGAAATTGTCCTCCATCGACTTGTTTAAGAGGCTATTTGTTAGCCCCAGGTCAAGCATCTGCTGGGCTGTAACAGGGCCGCATTTGCTCTTGACGCCGGGGATATCATCACCTCTATCGCCAGTCAGTATTTTTAGTACCAATTCCCGGGCTGGATTCAAGTGTGTTATGAATTTTTTCTTTATTGGATCAAACTGTGTATAGTTTTTATATTTAAACAACTGATACATATCCTTGTCGGTCGAGTAATTGACCACATCATCTTTTTGGAATCTTTCCTTTGTCAGAACGGCAATTATATCATCAGCCTCGCATCTATGAACTGCGAGAAAATGAATCATTGTAAGCGCCTCTTTAAGATCCTCCATGAATTTGTCATATACTCCAAAGAAGTGATCAAAGTCTATTCCTGATTTATCTCTCATGCCTTTTCTGGATGCCTTGTATCCAGGATATATATCACGCCTCCAATAATTTCTTGAGTCCGAAGCGATTATCACTTTAGTTGGTTGAAAGTTTTTTATATTCTTAAATATACCATTCATCACCAAGAATTTAAAATATCCATAGGTCTTGTCAAGAGGGTCCTGTCCATGAGACACGAACAGAGACCTGAATAAGAGATTATGCATATCAAAAAATAGCACCTTCTCCTTCTTGGTGTAGCCCTTCATAAATTTGGTTAGCTTGGTTTTCATAATTTTACCTTACTTGTTTAGGAAATCCCTTGCCAATATATTGACCGGGTTGGATTTTGTACAACGATTAAATATGGAAATATCTGTTTGGGAAAGATTATTAAGAGAGACAAACCCATATCTAAGTAATAGTTCCAGATTTAATAACTTGGTAGCATAGTATGCGTCAACCAGATCGGTCTTTGGTGAGGCATATTCTTTCAATGATGGAAGATCCAATAATCCTGACGATGCCGCGGCTATGGTATTATAAGCATCGCACATGGACACCTTGTCCGAGTTCCCCTTTCCAGTTGCAAACTTTTTGAGAACGGTGGGTTCATACATCCTGAGCATCTTTCCAGAATCATATAAAAGAATCTTCAACCCACCTACGAATTCTCCAATATGATACACACGACCAGTAGCCGCAAAAGCATAGTCTTCCATTGCCACATACGATACATCGTCCAGAAAACTGGATAAATGATCGTACATGAATTTGTTTTGTTCGATGTAATTATAAAAGTTTGTTTTCTTATAGTGAATAATTGATTCACATGAATATTTTTTCACCTGGGTAAAACCTAAATGACTAACTTTTTGAACCTGTAATTTATCATCTAGGAAAAATTTAAACACTCCTGTTCCATTTATTGATGGGTCTATTCCTGCTATGATCATTTTTAAATCTCCAAATATAATTTATCATAAAAGTTTTTTGAGAAGTAATCCTCTAGATGACCGAACTTAAATTTCTCGATCTCATACTTCACTATTACATCATTTATATCTTTACATCCGCTTGATAGATGCCACTTATTCCAAAGAAATACTTTCTCTCCATCGAGCAGTAATTTCTTACTCTTTTCCATTCCGGTTTTGTCATTATCAAATAGGTAGTATACATCGAGTTTACTTATTCTTTTCTTTACCTTGTTTGAAATACTTGCCCCAATTATAGCGATACTATTTTCAATGAACAAAGAGTCAATTATTCCTTCAAGAACAATAACCGGTTTGGAGGGATCAATATGATCTATGTTATATATAACATCATCCTTTGATCCAAGACGATTTAGGTATTTTGGTTCGTCTCCAACAAGTGTTCGTGCCTGATAATAATATATCGTATTACTCTTATTAAAGAATGGAATGATCAAACGATTTCGATACATTCCCCCAGTTGCAACCCACCATCTCTTCCAGACCTCTCTGGGAATTCTCCTCTTCTCGACAAATTCCCTTCCCTTTTGAGATAGGAAATCACTATCACCATTTATGGTCTTGAAATGTTTGATCGCTTGCTTCTCTTTTTCGATCTGTTTCTTACGTTTCTCCTCTTCTAATTTCTTTTGTCGAAGTCTTTCCTCCCGTTCTTTCTCTGAGTTCTCTTTCTCACTTGAATGAATTTTGAATAACTCCCTACTATATCTCTTATATAATTCCTTGCTTGTAAACTTTAACCACTTCTCTGCAGACCAGGCATTTCCCTCACCAGATGCTGGACATCCTTCATTGAAACATTTGAACGCCCAAAAGTATTCGCTACTCTTCCGACTTTTTGAACGCAGCAAATGACCACGCATACGATTCCCCGTCTTGCCATCGCCACATACATTACAAGAAAAGTTTATATTGTTTGTCTTGATAATTTTTCTTTTGAGGCCACCTACAGCAAGATGCAAATATCGTTCAAGTATGACATGACGATTAAACATAGAGAATAAAAAGGGAGGGCATTACCCTCCCTTTTGTCTGACTGTGTTTACTCATCCTCTTTTCTGAGGTCTTCAAAGAATTTTGAACCTTGAGCAAGATCCTCTTCACTTGGAGAATCAATCTCGCCCCCATTCGTTTTCTTAGAAGTGCTAGTTGCCGGTTCTTGTGCGACAGGTTTCTCCGGAACCTCGGTAACCTCTCCGATCTTTTTCTTGAAGATATTTTCAAGATCCTCAAAGGACTTGAACTTGTCGTCTCCAACAATCTGCTGAAGAGGAAACAACATGGACTCAATCTGTTCAATGTATTCTTCCTCACCAACTGCCGTGGGTACGCCAGTAAACTGTGACGAATCATAATTCTTGAACTTCTTAGGAGCAGGTCCTGTCTTAATTTTGAGCTTGAAATTCATACCGATATCATAGTCGAATATAGGTACAGACTCATCCAGCTCACCAGACGGAGACATCTTCTCCATGATCTTTTCATGTATCTTCTTACCGTAACGGAAGATAAAAACCTTACCTTCGTTCTCGGGTTTCTGCGGATCTTTGACTATCAAAATGTTTGCGAAAAAACTCTGGCGCCTTGCTCTGGATTTTGCAAGATCCTCATCTCCCGCTTTCCAGGCGATACTATTCGCCTTACACACAGGACACTGACCACCGATTGTGGTTGGACAGTTCTCAATGAACCACTGACCACCGAGGGTCTGAAACCCATGGTTATATAATTTGACAAACGGAACACCATCACCATCGTCTTCCCTGCGGGGCAGGAAACGTATGATGGCCTCATAGGTACCATCGTCTTTCATTTGTGGGGTGAAAAGATTTTCGGAGTAACCGTCGTCCTTAATAAAGTTGGGCTTATCGGCGGTCTTGATTGTCTCCGTTATTGCGGACCAGTCGAATTTCCTTCTCTTTGATTTTGATTTAGTCGTGCTTTTAGCCATCTTCTTTCTCCTTTTCGGTTTAGTATAAGTTTAGTTATATTGTTTAGCTTTATTAATTGATTAGATACATCATACTTGTTCTCGGATTCATCCCATCCATGCTCAAACATTACTATATAGAACAGGGGCGAGATCATACCTTTCAAGATCAAATCAAGCAAAATATTGTTGCCGTCGGAGTTGGTCTTGTAGTAAGTATTTATATTCTTAATCTTTAATTTCTTGGCCAATTCCAGCATAAACGCCTCTTCTTTTCGGAGGTTTTTCTCAGTGAAAAGAGTGCTTATTCTCTGAATCTCGGTGACCTTTACATCCTTCCAATATAACCGGTCGTTGAATATGAAATGATACAAAAGATATATCTTAAAATCCTGAAGATCAAAATGTCCATTGTTTATGTATCGAACAATTTTCTCACAGTAGCCCTTTACATAATCTGGACTTCTATTAAGCCAGATGGTACTGACTCTCGAATTAAAATCTATATCCTTACCCTTCTCAAAATACGACTTAACATTCTGGAAGGTGCTAAATACCATTAGTTTGTTCATGTATCAAATATAAGAAATGGACTCACTACCGTTCCCTCTTTTTTGGTCTTTTCTTTTTTGGATAAAGGAACAAATCAAGGGTCGAATGTTTCAGTGGTATATTATTCCTCTCAGCAAGAGATACCCTTAGTTCGTAAAGGTTCTCCTCATTGAGACACGCCAATAATTCCTTCACCGTGAACATTTCTGTCTCTAGATATATAGCAGACTCTGCTATATCAATCCTTTTTGATCTATGAAGTTCTTTTAAAATGAAATTAAATTCATGAAAAGGCAGATAGTCATTCTTCTTTCTTTTTGAGGATAATCGATCAAGATCGATTCCTGATTCATCAATGATTCCAAAGAAGGTCTCTTTACTTATTTGTTTGAGAACAGTCTCCTCCAATCGCTTGTCTATGATGTGTTGTATATCGCCTAATTTCATATTACATATTTACGTCCAAGATTTTCTTCTTCTCGGTCTTCCTATTTTGTTTGAATGTTTTTAATACTCCAGCTGCCGCTTCGTCTACCAGCTCGGTCGATTTGGTCCCCGGTGGGGTGGATGGTTTACCATGACTCACTCCAACACTCGTCGGTTGCTCGTCCTCATCATCATCCACCACATCATATAATCTCATCTTATCATAGGTGACACCGACTGAACATTTAAGTCTATTTAGTCCAAACCTATTTTTAAGAAGTATAAAACAGAAACGATCAATTGCTCGCATTTCTGGAGTTTGGGTTATACCAAAGATAATATCGGCCGCGTTGGTAGTTCCAATTGACTCTGCAATATCTGTTAAGTCTATCTCTGCGGAAGAGAATCCTCCACGGTTGGTCTGAACGGATGATACTATAGGTATACCTTTTTCCATCGCCAGGCCCCTCAACTCCTCGGAGATTACTTTGAGCTCCGTGTTGGTATTGAAAGACTTGTTTATTCTATTGGGTAACATTATACCAAGATAATCAACAAACACAATGTCCGGAACAAAATTCTTTTTGAGCTCCAATTCCTTCAGCAAGTTTCTTATTCTATTGGTATTGGAAGAACGGGTTGGAAACTCTTTAATAATAATTTTACTTAAAATCTTCTCTCTCATAACGTCAAACTTTTTGAGAAATCTAACCTTGGGTATTGATTGAAGATCATTTATATTGAAGTCAAATACATTTGACATGATTCGCTCAGAGACCTTTTCCTCGGCCATTTCCAATGTGATGTATAGCACGTTTTTATTTTGAAGTAGACAGTTTGCCGCAAAGGCTATTTTGACAAGTGACTTTCCGAGATTGGTCTCCGCCATAAATAGTGTTAGAGTCTTTTCGTGAAACCCTCCTTTGATTAATTTGTCTAGTCTGTCGATACCAGTTGGTATTACATTGTCTTTGTGGTGGAGATATTCAAAGAGCTTATCCCCAGACTCAAAGAAGTCTAGCCCAATATCCGTATCAAAATTAAAAGCCAAGGCTTCTCTTAACTTATCAGGAGCCTCGTTCTTTGCTGATTCATCCTCATTCTTTAGAGCCTCTAATGCGGTATATAATTCATTATAGAAAATCTTATTCTTGAAAAAAGTTTCAAGTTCTCCTTTGATAAAATTTTCATCATAGTCTTCCTTGTAATCCTTCTCCAGTTCTTTCGATACAAAAGAATACACATCCTTATTTTGTATTACTACTTTTAGTTCTGCAATGGATGGAAACTTTTTATGAGAGTTTGAGAAGGATAATATATTGGAAATCAGTTCTTTAACCTCAAAGGTCTCAAATATATCTGGTCGAAGAAATGGTAATAACTTCTCCCTAGACTTCGGATCTCTGAACAGAAGTTGAATTATTAATTTTTCAAATAATAAAGGATCCAATTATTCCTCCGAGACCATCTCGTTTATATCAACACTCGCCACATCAATCTCTGTTGATTTGAACGAATATTTATCTTCAAGATGTTTCTTAAAATCTGTGTCCTTAAAGATAGGAAGCCAGAACTCTATATTATATATATCCTTCTCCCTATACTTATGATCATCTCCGGCTCTTACATACCAACCCTGATTGGGGCTAGTCACGCAACCATGTTCCATTGCATCTGGAAGTAATCCATAGAATACATCAAGCCCGCCATTGTTTTTCAATCTATATTGAAGTTTAGACCAACGTTTGCCGAATCTGGATTTATTTGTAATAGCGGTGACAATAGCTCCACTAATTTCTTTCTGGGAATTCTTTTCTTTGGCCATACTATTGCCCTGAACTATACATGATGTGGAAAATTCAAGTCCCCGGCCGCCCGGTATCTTAAAGGCATCTCCATAACCGCTGATGTTATCATATACATGATTTACCACGAACCCAGTTATCTTTTTACCCATGAGCATCTTGGCAAGTCTATTCTTTTTCTTAGATTCTGTCATGTCTGCAACATCTTTACCAATTTCCGCATCTTCAATTGTCTTTGAAGTGAGAAGTCCGCCATAACTATCAAGTAGAACGAATGTATGCATTCGCTCCTCTATAGAGAGATCCTTCATCATCTCCAAAAACTTCTGACGAACATCCTCGATCATGTTCTCTTGATATACAAAAAGAGATTCTGGCGATGTATCGACACCAATACGTTGTGCCCATTTGAAATCAAAGGCGTTCTCTGTGTCAAACACAATTCCAAAGAATCCTTTTCGTTGTGCGTTTGCAAGAGCGGTCAGTCCAACAAATGATTTTCCAAGACCTGATGGTGCCGCGATCTGAGACACCTTTCCGACGGGAATACCGCCGTCCACACGTCCACTAAAAAGAAGATTAAGAACTATTACACCGGTTGAGAGAAACTCAGCCTCCTCGTTTTCACTTGTGGCGAAGTCCATGATCTTCTTGTTTCTCATTATCTTTTTATAAATTTCTTCTCTCATGTCAGTCTCCATCTATTAGTTTTAAAATCTTATCAGCCTCAATTCTATCGCTTTCCTTCTCGGAGCTTTTAAGGTCTCTATAATAAGTATTCATTTGTCGTTTCCATCTCTTGACATATCGTTTAGGAATTGTTATTCGACCAGTGACCGAATCGATCTCGCATTTACTAAATAGATATTCCATCCATCCAGACCAGGCCTCGTGCATCGCATGTGCAACCAGTTCTCTTTTAACGAATTGTATGCTCATCTGTTAGACTTAAAAGTAAGTCTCGTTCCCTTATAAAGAAGCATTTTTTATCATCGACCTTAAATACCTTATTTGCACTATCTCCATCATGCATGCTATACAATACTTTATCTCCAACCTCTACGGTCATTGGTCTTATCTTTCCGCTCTTTGTTTTTCCACCCGGGCCTATCGCTATAACCTTTCCGATCTTTATCGGTTCAAATTTATTTGCAGGGAGTAATATACCGGCGGAGGTTGTGGTGTCTTCCTTTTCGATTGGTGCCACAACGACAAAATTTGAACGAACCTTCAATTCACTAGATTTAAAATTCTCCATCCTACACTCCTATATGTTCTGGTTTAATCGAAATTGGCTTCTGAATAACACAAAGACTAATGGCCTCAGACACGGCAACAATATTGTTGGTTTTTAATAACGCAGCAAACTGTTTCTGAACTTGATGTAGATTGTTTTTTGTTATACAATTACCATGAACCCTAACAACCAATACATCATCTGGCTCCAATCTTAACTTAGTAATTTCCAGTTCATTTATCTTTGGTTCCATGGACTTTTTTTCTCCTGGACTTTAGAAATTTATTCAAACTTCCAGCCCTGAAATTTATCTTTCCCCAATTAAGTACATCAAACATCCTTTGAATAACACCAAGAAATGATTTCTCAAATTGATAATCATAATCAATCTCAAATATATCATCAAACTCCGTTGGCCAATTGCCTATGAATGCTATGGTGTCTGTATCGAACCTGTTCTTTGGATTTGTATGTATGTATTTGATTTTTGTCCCATCAGAGACTTTCATGTATCCAAGTTTGTTCTCCTCAATTAAGAAGTTATAATACATGGACGCACGAACGTGCATCGGTGTACTCTTTTTAATCTTGATGAATCCACGTTTCAATGTCTTTTCAATTGGCTCTGAATACTTCATGAACCCATACACGCCCTTGTTAAAGGCTATATCTGGTAGTCGTTGTTTCTTGAATTCTTTTTTAATTGATTTTAATAGAGCTATAACTTTATCCTTATCTGGGTCTTCCCCTTCAAATAGACAGTCCACCACCTTCTCAATTTTATCTCGACAAAATGTAGGGGTATCACTTCTCTTTATCTCAACGCCCTTAATCTCTAACTCGGGTTTCTTAAACACGACTCCTTTGTTAGCAGCGAGCAGTGAAAGATATTTCTTCTTGGCTAGACAGAACTGCTTGATTATAATTCCCTCTCGTTTTATATTGATCATCTGTTCAGTACCAAACCTCTTAGCCCATATGTCGAGTATATTTTCATAAAAAGGTTCAAGTATGTTTTGCTCAATTATAGTCGCAAATTCAATCAGACCCATGTTAGGGGCAATCGCCTTCTTAATGTTATCAAGGCATATGTAGTTTGAATCAGTGTCTATAATCTTTACCACATCTTCATCAATGGTAATGGCAGGACACCCCGGAAAGAAAGTTGGCAATAGTTTTGGAACGATCTCTCTAAAATACTTGTTGGTTGTACTTGCGATGAATTGAATTATTTTTCTACCATGTCGGGTCACGACTCTGGCATTATCAACATCATAGAAATGGAAGAACTTGTTAAGGAGCACCCCATACATAGCATTGATCATAATCTTTCTTATATGTCTCTGAGATTTATAAAACTTGGCAAGTTCCTTGTCGCCACTATTCTCTGCCTCTTCAGCAAGTCGTTCAAACTCTTGCTTCTCAGTAAACACGCTCTCAACCGCTGCGGGAAGAACTCCCTTCTTTCTTCTATAATATACACCATTGATTGGTGACTTAATTAAATCTTCATTTTCAATTTGCTCAACCGTCGGATTGAATACTTTTGTCTCTGGACTAATGTTGAACATCTGAATCGTTCTTGGATACAAGGATTCAATATCCTCGCCAACTAATGATTTATATAGCCCAGGGGTTGCAGCAACATGAGCCCCCTTGACGGCAAATGCTTCAAAATCTTTTTCACCATCTTCATACTTTACATTTTGAAGTTCGTCACCATGTTTCCATAAGCCCAACTCCTTCCACATATCTGTCTTAACGGTCTTTCTATCGGGCATGACCATGTTTTTCGAATGAAGAAGTTTTAGCATGTATCCCTCTGTTATTGCGACTGACGAGTAAACCTTGTCAATTGGAATAAGGGACTGAGAGGCAATCTTCAATGATAATTCAATAAACTTTTTCTTGTTTTCAATTCTTTCACAGAGCTGTGTATCTACTATATTATACTCGACAAATCTATTCCAATCTGTCTTATATACATCATTAATATGTCCCTCTAGTTCTAGCTTTCCTCCGACCTCTTCCTCAAGGGCAACAAAGTTTAATGAATAAGACGCAAGCTGGTCGTAGGTGAAATTTTTATATAATTTCATCATGTCAAGTATAACTAGACCGGCAATATTACAATAAAAGTTTTTCTTACCTTTATTCTCTGTGTTCTTATATGTCACCTTGTTGATTGGCGAAAGGGACACTGTTATTCCATGCGCAAGACAGCGCCTGAGAATGGTTTGTATATCAAACTGTTCTACATTCCATCCAGAGATGATATCAAACTTTCTTTTTCGCATCCAGCGAATGAAGTTTTCAAGCATTCGTTTCTCATCTGGAATGTATGTATAGTTTTTTACAAGTTTAGAATCACCTGTATATTCCGACGTTCCCCATGTATGGGTCTCGCCCGTCTTTGAGGAAATGATTGTAATTAGATTGATTGGATATAATGCCTTTTCGGGTTCTGGAAATTCATCATCTCCCGCAACCTCAATATCCATATAGGCTATATCAAAATCCTCGACCTTGGGGTCTAGTTCAACTCCCTTGTATCTTTTCTGAAGAAAACAAATCGACTCTTGCAGATCAGATTCGCAGAGGTTGACCCCTGCTTCCTTGAGGGATTCTATTCGTTTCTTATCTCTGGTTGTCTGGAGCTTTACTGGATTTCCATATACATCCCTTATATGTGAAGTTCCAGAGTCATCAGAAGCATAATACTCGTATGTATAGTCCTCAACTAGCTTACTTGTCTTACCATTGAAGGTTTCCCATAGGTGAATCTTCTTGGTCTTAAAGTCGTAATATACACTTTTGAACATTATTTGTTTTTCACGGAGTCTTTGATAACCTCAAGTGCGGTGTCCAACGCCTTCTTCACCAATTCTTTTCTCTCCTCCTTGGTGATTTTCTTATCCTTTATTGCTTCAAGAAATGCATCAATGAAATCAGAAAATTCATCAATGAACTGAGCAACGTTTTTTGTCTTGTCCCATAGATTTAATAGCCACGGCATATGTACCTCCTTACTTTCGATATATTGTATGTTTGTTTACGATCTTGCCTCCAAAGAATTTCTTTGTGAATTCTGCTGCGTCTCCAGATTTAAAATTCTTACATGAAAATATATTGAAATAAACACATTTCAATTCTTCAAGTGTATGAATTACAATATTACTGGTTTGTATGAACTGACAACATGAAACTCCTTTTAAGTGAGGTGGAAGTTTATCATACTCCTCTTGGGAAAGAGTTTCTGGAGAATATTCCCACCAATGAAGATCCTCTCGTACCATGTCGATAAGTTCACAGAGCTCCTTGAGATATTTTTCAATATCTTTTTTATTAAATTTGGATACATCACATTCATGTATATCCAATATTAATTCTTTTCCGTACCCTTTCATCTTATCTCCTTAGTTATAATAGTTTTTCTCAATATGATTTACAAGTTCGCCAATCTTTTCTTGAAATTTAATAATGTCCTCTTCTGCCATACCTCCTGAGTTGGCATGACCTCCTCCAAACCCAAGCTCCTGAAGTATGTTACCGATATGTATATCGGGGTGTTTACTTCTGAATGAGCATGTCGAGTTCGCTGGGTTTTTACATATTATAAGATCATACCCTTTCTCGTCCATTAGCTTGGTGCACACCTCATTAACAAATTTGTTTTCAAGAACAAAACACGCATTGATATTTTCAATGTCCCACATATTAAGATTGGCATATACAAGATTAAATTCTTGCTTCTTTGATTCGATATATTCCTTTTCCTTTTTCGTGAATTTGGTGTCACCATTCTTAAATCGCTTTACGAAATCATCCTCCCAATAGTTGAAATGTAATTCATTCAACTCTCGACTCTGAGGGTCCTCCAGATTCCATAGATCATAATCTTGCCCAAGCCGCGTTAGCTCATCAAGGTAACCAAGATCGACATCTGCATACATGCTCACGAACTTCTTTGTCAATGTCCCACCACATTCATCTTGATAGACAAATCTCATGTTGTCTGGGTCGTGGCAGGCGGACACCGTGTCATGATGATCGATCAACACCAGGTTATCATGAAGATCAAGTAGCGCCGGATCTTGCGGCGATATATCGGTAAGGATCACCATGTCGAACTTCTCTGAGTCGATCCCCCTCACGATCTCGTCTATGTTGCCGTACTTCGCCTTCATAAAGGTCGTGTTCCTGAACACATTATATAATGGAATTGTGGATATTGTTCCGTCCATACATCCAAAATGACTTATACTCAGGATCTTTAGATCCTTCCTGAAGGGTATCTTTTTCTGGACTTTTTCTACGTCCGATTTGGTTATAGTTTTCATTGAATTTCCTTTCAATAAAGATTCTTTGAAAAGAAATTTATTAAAGTTATTTTTTGATGGGTGAGAATTTTGGATTTTGTAAAAGATTTTTCCAATAATTCACATACTGAATCGACTCAAGCCATCTTCCATCATCATCCAATTTCTTTCTCTGAGTATCACGAACTGATTTATAATATTCAGGATCTTTAAGTTCATCAACAATTTTATTAATATCCTCTACGGTGCATGTATTGGGTACCTTCAATTCAATGTCATCATAGGGTGATGGCTTTCCGTTTTCAAAGACTGTCCCGATTGCAGGGACCCCGTCTGCACAATGCTCGATGTACTTGATGTCAGATTTACTATAGTTGAAATCATTTGGTACCAGAGGCATAACACCGATATGGGCCTTGCACCTCTTGACCAATGTATGATATCTGAACGAGTCCACCCATTGCTCGATCTGAATCTTATCCTTTATATTTTCAAAGAACCATGGTAGCCCACCAAGACAAATAAAATGTATCTTATCCTCCTTGACGGACTCGGTGACCCATGCTCTCCAGGCGTTATCCCAATCACCTAATTTCTTTCTCTGATTGTGATAGTGAGTCGGTGAGCCTGTATATATCACCCGCGGTTTCTTTAGTTCCTCTGCCGTTGGCATTGGTCTAAGATCCTCGCCCCAAAAGAATTGAGATACGGAATTTGGTACAACCACGCACGGGGCCTTGACCTTCAATTCATTCTTAGCATAGTCAGCAAGAAACTGTGTACTAAATGTACATACATCCATAAGTTCCATCACCCGGATTGACCATTTCTTGACCTCCTTGGTTATGTTCTTTGAACCGAAGTTATATGTAGGAACACCATGTTCCTTTGTTCCACCCTGCTCCTCATTGAGACCCCAAATCATATCATCCATGTCCCATGCCATTGTATACTTCAGGTTGGGTTGAAATTTCTTATATACACTCAATGTATTATAGTGTTGTTGAGTCATCTGTCTTTGAAAGAACAACATTCGTGCTCTTGCCAATAGTTCTTGCTGTGTGAGAAAGAACGGAGTTATTATAGTATTCAACATACCCTGTTTTGCGAATATGGAATTTAGAAACTGCATTGGAAACACATTTCTAATATGTCCACAACCCGTGGCATCTGATACAAATGAGATCAATATGTTCTTCTGTACTTTGATCTGCTTAGTTCCCGTTGGCCCGCCCGCTGTCATTGGTTGTCCAGGAACTCCTTTTGTCGCTGCTGCCTTGAGCTGCTCCTCAAATTCTTTTAGATTACTTGGATTCTCTCCTTTTATTTGTTTCTTCAATTGATCTTCAAATGACTTTAAGGAGTTCTCCTCTTTCGGCTTTGCTCCAGTTATCTGTTGTTTCAATTGTTCTTCAAATGATTTCAAATCATCAGTCATATACATATCCCCTATATGTTGGATTTACATTCGTTATATAAATCAATAATCTTTTGCGTGATCTCTTTTTTATATTTGATGTCTAGATCACCGACATACTCATTTATCAATTCTGGAACCGTCTGCACCTTATAATCGCCGCTTGTGGACATACTGAAATTATTTTCAATCTTCACATTTGCGGGAAAGGCGGGTCGATAGGACTCAACTGTCGAGAGATAATCCTGAAATTCTTTTTCATCATAGTCCTCATTAATATTCACATGAATATCGACTATATTTCCTCTAATCTTATTTACATCAAAATCCTCTGGATAATATAATCTCTCAAATCGGATCGATATATCGTTATTCACGAAGTGATATTCAAGCGTCTCCAGATCAAGAACACAGAATCCTCTATCAGAATCTATATCATGCCTAGTGAGATGATATGGATTTCCAAAATATTGAATTATACTATCATTATATTTCTTGTTACTTCTCCGATGAAAATGTCCAGACATTGTGAGAGTATAATTGTTGAAAAACAATTCAGGAGATAACCCCTCCTCACATACCTTTGCCGAGTTTAAAAAGAATCCCGCGGTCTCAAAATGACCTATACATATATCACAATGTATATTTTGATCTGCAACTTTCTTTTTAAATCTCTCATGATCTGTTTGCCACGGAACAAACAAGATTGATCTTCTAAACTCATTATTGTTATGTAATTGTATATTATCAATTACATTAATATTGGGCATCTCACCAATTAGTTTTAAGGAGTGAGTCTCTATTGAAGATTTAAAGAATGTGTCATGGTTGCCAACCAATATGTACAATTCAAAATCTTTTAGATCCTCTGTTAGAAGTTTATGCACCTCATTTAAAACTTTGATGTTTATGTTATTTCTATTATCAAAAAAGTCACCCGCATGAACAATAGTTGAAATTCCATTCATCTTACAATGAGGTATAAGACACTCCCTAAAGAATCTTAATTGTGAATCCAGAAATATCTGGGACGACTTGTATATACCAAAGTGGGTGTCGCCTATAAGTGCGATCTGTTTATTCATTTTAAAAATCCTTTTAATTTACTTTCTTTTCTCTTGATCGTAAATTCATCCCAAAAGTTGGTCTCTGATTCGTTGCCCCATACATCCCAACCCTTGATCTTCTCTCTGGAAAAGAGTTCTATTCTTGGGAGATTCCCCATCAACCTGACTATCCTGTCACGTACAATGTTGGGTTTCTTACTATGCTCCATGACCCGTGCACTGATGACAGAGTTTACATCGGCGTTCTTTCTTCTTATCTTACCCTTCACACCAAGGAGGCAAAGCTCCGCATTGGAGCGCGTCCAGCTTCCACAACCAGTAAACCAGTTTCCATTCTTTGACCTCTTCACCCATGTAAAGGCATTAGTCTTATATGTAAACCCCCATGTCTCCATGAGATTAAACGCACTCTTTAAATGAGGCATTGTCGCCCACATGAATAGGGCGCAATCGTCGGCAGCAATATTCTGCACTGGTATCTTTTTAATTTCCTCTATGTCCATAACATCATACTTATAACACGCACCCCTATTGCCAGACATTTTATCATTGTATGCCCAGGGCGGATCCGCATATATGATGTTATATTTTTTCAATTTAATATCCTTTTCTTCCATCCCCAAATCAAATCACATACATGGTCACTTTCATCTGTTACATTTAATTCGCAAAGGTAATGGATAAAAACATGATTGACATAATATTCAAATGTATTAAAATTATCAAAATCTTTGATCTTCTCTACATTCAATCTTACCTGATTAATATCCGTTACATCACAAGGATCAGTCATCAGGGCGGGTTTTATGGACGGAATGGTAACATCACACTCCTTACATAATTCGATAAAACGATCCTTTGCTTTATTAAATCTATCTATCATCTCCTGATCCACGTATGACCCCTCTTTTCTTACGGTCAAATAATTTTTCAACATTTTGTTTTGCGACCTCTTCAAGATCAAGATCAAGCTCCGTACACATATTAGATACATACCAGAGAACATCTCCTATTTCTTTGGACAAATCTTTTCTATGCTGGTCCGTGATGACCCCAAGATCATCACGGATTATCTTCTTGACCTTGCCCTGTATCTCACCGACTTCGCCAAGACCGTTTGCTACATAGGACAATGCGACTATTCGATATATGCTCTCCTTAAGTCCAGGATTTTTCTTCTCAAATCCTTTCATGTATATGGCGGTCTTTCGAGCTTCCTTTTGATATTCTTTAAAATCCATCTTCTATATCCTCAATCGCTTGATTGTTTTGGACGTGCATATTTTCTATATATGAAAGTGGTTGAAATTTGTCCGAGTATTTGTTTTGCTTGTTTATATATTGAAGAAACGCATGATGTGCAATTGTTGTGAAATAAGAAAATGGGTTTGTCTTACTTATATCATACCTATCAATATACTTACTCATATAAAACGTGGCATCAGATAACATCTCACCTTTCCAATCTCGGGTGTAATTTATAAAGTTGGGTTTTGTAAGTATCCCTGTCCCTATCTTTACGAATATTTGACCAATTTCATTTTTGACCTTTGCTACTCGATTTGCGATCATTCTAATCTCATCTGGAGACTTGGTCTTTTTAGCTTCTTTTAGTATTGTGTTTTCTATATTGTATTGTTTTAGTAATTCATAAAATTCCTCATTATTTACATAGTGCTTACTCTTTGCCATATATCCTCCTCTGTTACAAAGGACATATATTAAATATAATAAACATGCTACAGATTGGGTCGCATTTTTGGATTAAACCCATTAATCGGCCTCTTTGACTATGCTGGAGAAACCTCCGACCTTCTTTGCTACATATTTGTTATGAAAACTTAATTCAAGTGTTCTATGTGACATTATATATAAACAAAGGTTGGGATCTTGAAAGTACATATCTTTAATGGATTCCATGATCTTGTTTATCGCCTGAGCATCTGTACTTCCATCAAATATCTCATCAAATATAAGTACATTGGAACTCCAGTTACTAATAACCTTCGTTGTCTCTATGAATGATAAAAGAATGGCGATGTCAATCCTTTTCTTTTCACCTTCACTAAATGCGAGATATGGAATCTCCTGAAACTTTTCACCAAATACATATATCTTTTCCTCCATAAATTCATTGAAGGTAAGGGATATTGGTAAATCAAATGTTGTCAGATATTCGTTTATCTTTTGATTGAGTATCGGAATTAACTTGGCGAAGAAATGAGATTTTATTCCCTCCGTACCGAGTATGTTACAAATGGTCTCAAACATAGTAAGCTCTTTGGATAGCTCGGTTGTTTTCTTGAAGGTAGTTTTATACTCCTTCTTCTTAGACTCGTATAGTGCACGAATCTTGTCAATGTCAAATGTAAATTGTTTGGCTTCTGTCTGCACTCGGGTCTTTTTATAGTTCTCCATCTGCTCAGTATTCATTTTGAGTTTTTCATTCTCAATCTTTATTTGTTCCTTTATTGAATTGATCTTTTCTTCATTTCTCTTTTTAAGATCAATACTATCCTCGATGGATTTCTTTTCTTTTAATTTGAGAGCAAGAACGCCCTCATCGTTTTTGACCCTTGCGGTTATTCTATTAATATGATCATCCTTGACCGTTCCGTCCTTCAGACTTGCTAAACACACGGGGCAACTATCGTTTGTCTCAAAGAACTTCAGATCCTTTTTACCCTTTCGTATTTTATACTCCAGTTTACCAATCTCCTCCGCGACTCTCTGTCTATCATTAGGTCCAAATTTGAATTTCTTTTCATCAAAGAATTTCTCTGACTTTTGAAGTCTTTCGATTTTACTATTACCTTGTTTGATCTTATATTCAAGTGATTTTATATTCTTGTCTATAAACTTTAATTCTTTTTCCTTGTCCTGTTGAAAATTCGCTTCAGTATATTCTATATCCTTGACTTGTTTACGAAGTTCAAGAATATTGGTCTCAAGCATTTTAATGGTCTTCTGTTGTATACCATAGTCACCTTTTACTCCAGACATATTCTGCTTAACGGTCTTTAACATCACTCCAAAGACTTTTATATTGAATATCGTTTCAACTATGTCCCGTTTCTCTTTTGCAGACAATGATAGAAAAGGCTTGTTTGCGTTTATGGCTAGTGAGATGATCTGCCTAAATAAGGTCACATCAATCCCGAGTAATTTGTCGACCTCTTCTTGCGTCAATCTTTTTGTGGATAAAAGTTCAAGGGACTCTCCATTCTTCTGTATGTCGAATGAATATGGATTCAGGCATCTAGTGATCTGATATCTTTCATTCCTTATTGAGAATGTGACCTGTGTAAATAAACCACGCCTATTGGTTCGATTTATTATTTCCTTGATCCTGACCTTTCGATATGGAACTCCAAATAAACAGAAACATAAGGCTTCAAGAATGGATGATTTACCTTGGCCATTTTCTCCAGAGATAGAGTTTATCCCTTTTTTGAAATCAAATGTGGTTAATGTATTTCCGTAAGAATTTACGTTTTTAAACCTGAGGGTATCGAATTTGATATACATAGATTTATTTAAAGTATAGGAGTCTCCCGGTGCTTCGCACCGGGAATCTATTCAATAAAATTAAAAATAAATAGAATGAATAAATTTTAAGCATAGTTCACCCTTTATATCATAAAGGGTTCCCTGATGGAGTCCTATACAATACTGTTCTCCCTTTACATCATCATACTTTATATATAACAAAATGTTTCCTGGAGGGCTTCACGTTTTGGAACTATTTTAAGTTCGTCCAAAATTCTGTCCATGTAAGGTGGCGTCCTCGGTGGTAAGTTTGTTACATTATAAGTATATATACAACCAAGGAGACGCCATGGAAATAAAGACATTCAAAGCCCTAATGAAAAAGTTAGACTTGGAGCTAACCCTCACTGAGGAAAATCTCATCGAGAAATCTAAAAAACTTCCGATGCTCTATAACGAATATTTGGATATATTTTCAAAGGAACTTAGAAGCCTGAAGAAATTGTCCGCGGATAAGCATAAGAAATTTGGGGAGCTATATAAACACTTCAAATACTTTGATAATCACAATTGGGAGACCAAGGGTGAAATCGAGACTCAGATATTAGCGCATGATGAATATTATGCTTTGGTGGTTGAGTTTAATGAGCAGGAGACTATGGTCAAGCAACTGGAGATGGCGCTGGAAAATATCAAACGGACATCCTTCCAGATTAAAAACATCATAGAATATAAGAAGTTTGTGGAAGTAGGCTTCTAGGTTTTATAAATACTTCAAATAATTTGTTCAACCTAACAGGAGGCATAAAATGACAGTATTGGATAGATTAAACAAGTACCTCGAAGAGGATGAGTCCAAAGAAGAACTCGAAGAAAAGAAGGTGAAGGAGCAGGAAGAGGAAGATAAAGAAAAGGAAGACAAGGAAAAGGATGACGAGGAAGAGTCCAAGGATAAGGACGATTCTGAGGATAAAGACGATAAAGAAGAAGATGACGAGGAAGAGAAGGACGAGAAGAAAAACGAAAAGAAAGATTGTAAGAAGAAATAATCTTGCTCCTTTGTCATATACATAACTATTTCAATCCTATGTAGAGGTTTCTATGAGATTTCTGGATTACATCGGTGAGGCAAAGAGAGGTCCAAACTATTGGACTTTCTCTCTTTATGGAAAGGGGAAAAAAGGTTTTCAAATGAAAACCAAAGTGATCGAACTTATTAAGAAACATGGTGGTAAGGTCGAGAACGATTTCCAGACAGGCGCTGGACGATGGAACATAGAGGTCGAGATAGATAAGAAAAAAGTTCAACACGGTTCACCGCTTAATGATGCGTTAGTCTCTATGGGGGTTAGTATATCAAGCGGAATCGGATAAGAGGTACATATGTCAGATTTAACAAAAGATGCCAGAACATGGATGAATGAGAAGCCAACTGAATTCATCAAAGAGGCAGACGCTTCTGGGTTTGATAAGATGGCTCGGAAGAACTTCAAGGAGGCCGATACATTGATGAAAAATGTTTCAAAGGTGTTATCTACTCTCAAGAAGGAATGGAATACAAATAAACAGTCTGGAACATTACTACGACTCACCCAGGTTCTCAATAGCCTCCGAGATATAAACAGATATACTAAGGGTGATTATTATTCCTCTCCAGAGGCGAAGGCATTTGTTAAGTCTTTCGTTCAGGGTGGCGCCAAAAAAGGTGCGTCTGAGGAAGAGAAGGCATTTATCAAATCATTTGTGAGGAAATAACATGAAGGAATTTATAGATAGATTCATACCAAAGATTCCTAAAGAGGAAGTCATACTTGAGACCACGTTCACCAAGCAACATTTCCAGGCGATGGCCAAGGCGATAAAGGACGCCAAGACCAAAGAGGAGATGGCAAAGATGATGATCGATATATTTGCGAAGGCGAACCCAAGATTTGATGAGGAAAGATTCAAGAAAGCTGCGGGGTTATAATGGGTCGATTCAAAACTTTTTTAAATGAAAGAAAAGTCAAGAAAGGCATTCAACACAAACAGAAACCAACGGTGTTTGTTCAGGATGTGAATATGCTCCTTGCAGATGGAGAGGTCGCAACGATTGAGATAACAAAAGTTAGTGATAAAAATTGGACATATCAAATCAATAAAAAAGTATGAAGTTTACAGACTACGTTACAGAGGGAGTATTCAAGAAGGTCTTTGTCTTGATATTCCAAAGAGGGAGCAACAAGGCGCTTCCTTTTGGTGTATACTATTCAAAGCAGAAAGCTGAACAAGCAAGAAAAGATGCTGCTGATTTTACAGGAGATAAGATAACTGACTTCAGAGTAGAGGAGTCCGATATAAAAGGATAGTCATATGAACTGGAAAGAATATCTTAAAGAAGAACTGAAAGGTAAGATACCTCACACTAAAAATACTCCGATGGATGAATTGAAGGTACAGATTTGGAATATATTCGGAACAGAAACGGATAAAAGATGGGGAAACGATCTGAACTTTTCAAAGAAGAACAGAATCGAGATCAAGGGTAAAAATAATAACACAACTTCAATTGAAATAATGTTAGATAGATACATAGGAAAACCTTTTCATAAGAAACTTAAGGAACGAGGATTTAAGGTCAAAAGAACTTCGGAAAAGATTATTATAGAAAAAGGATAATTTTGGAAAATGAAAGGAAGAAATTATGAACTGGAAAGAATATATTAGTGAGGAATTTATAAATGAGGATATAATTCCTCTTGAGGTCAAGGATCTTGAACCCGATCTAAAAAAGTTTTTCACAAGATTTAAGAGTTCTGTTTTGAGAATAAACTGGATAACCCAAAATAAAAAGATGAATATTGCTCTTGATGCTTCACTTGGAAAAGGAAGTACATTTTACCCCAAAGATTTGAAACAGATAGCGAAGTTTTCAAATCTAGAATGGATGGGCTTTGATTCCTCAACAAACACTATAAGATTTGTTTTTAAAAAGTGATCTACAACTGTCATACACATACATTCTTGGACATTGATATACCAGATAAGTTGCTACCAGCTTACCTTGTAAAAATATTACGCACCAAGCCGGGCAATAAGTTGATCACTGGGTTTCTTAGTGGGCTTATTCCTTTCACTGATAAAGACCTTCTTCATAGATATGCGACATTCGCACGTACTTGCGATCTTGGATCCCAGAAAAAGATATTTGAAAAATTAATCAAGTTTTATCCAAAGGGAACAAAATTCATAATACTTCCTATGGATATGGAACATATGGGAGCGGGCGATGTTCCCAGAGAATATTCCGACCAGATACATGAACTAAAGTTACTTAGAAAACAATATCCAGAACAGGTTATACCGTTCTTTCATGTTGATCCCAGACGAACTGGAGTTCTAAGTGAGTTTATGTTTGCGGTAGAACGACATGATTTTCGTGGAGTAAAGCTATACCCACCTTTAGGATATTACCCATATGATAAGAGATTGTATCCAATATATCAAATTTGTGAGAATAAAAATCTACCTATACTTGCGCATTGTAGTCCATATAATCCGATCCATTTCAAGGGCAAGAAGAAAGAACTAAAGAAATTATTAAGAGATGGAAATTCTAATGTAAAGATTAAGGGTAAGAACAGAAAAGAACTTTGTTCTATGTTCACCAACCCTCTTAACTATCTTCGGGTGATTAAGGATTTTCCGAAACTAAGAATTTGTTTTGGTCATTTTGGTTCTGCATATATGTGGGATAAGTATCTCGATGATCCCGGAATGAAGGGAAACTGGTATCGGATAATAAAGGATTTGATCAAAAGACATGATAATTTTTATACCGATATATCTTTCACATTAAGCGACAGACGATTCTTTCCTTTATTGAATAATATTTTAAATGATAAGAAGGTAAGGGATAAGGTGTTGTTTGGTTCGGACTATTATATGGTAGAGATGGAGTCAGACGAGAAAAGATATGGAGTTGAACTCCGTTCGTTTATAGGTGAAAAGAAATTCAAAGCAATCGCTACAGACAACCCAAAGAGATTTCTAGGCGAGTAATTTTAAAGTATAAATATCCTTATAGTTTGTAAGGGTTGAAGATATGAATGAAATTTTAATTGAAAAAGTGAATCAGGTATATGTACGGGTCAGGTGCCATCTTGATCAGGAATTGGAGCTAAAATCTTTCCTCAGCTGCCATGTTCCGAATTATATGTATCATCCAAAATTTAGAGCAAAGATTTGGGACGGCAAAGTCTCATTCTTTAATATGCAGAATAAGCTGCTACCTGTTGGGTTGCTCCCAGACTTCCATAGATTCTGTAAGCAATTTGGTTACAAATATCGTTTCGATTTCGATACATCGGAACTATGTAATGATGTGACCATAGAACAAGTGGAGTCATTCGCTAATGGGCTTATGGAAAATACTAGGTACGACCCATACGACTATCAGATCGAGGCGGTTACCAATTCTATAAGGAACAAGCGGGGCGTAATTCTTTCCCCCACTGGTAGCGGCAAATCATTGACCATATACATGACAATACGATTACTTCTTGCTCAAGATCCAGATAGAAAAATCATTCTTATCGTTCCGACCACATCTCTTGTTGAGCAGATGTATTCGGACTTTCAGGATTATGGATGGTTGAATATTGACTATAAGGTGACTAAATTATATTCTGGACTAAAGCCAGATTTTAGAAAGAGTGTACTCATAACAACGTGGCAGTCGATACATCGTAAGCAGAAGATTTTCTTTCAAAAGTACGGAGTGTTGATGGTTGATGAGACACATCAGGCGAAGGCGCTTTCAATTCAATCCATATCAAAGAAATGCACTGAGGCGGAATATCGTTTTGGATACACGGGTACATTACCAACAAATCGCTCCGACTTGTTTAATATACATGGATATCTTGGACCTGTTATTTTCAAACAGATATCCAAAGAGCTAATAGATCGTGGTATACTTTCAAAGATTAAAATTGTAAACGTCCTACTGAAGTTTCCAGAGTCCGTTATCCAGAAAAACCGGAACCGCCCGTATAATGAGGAAGAGGACACAATTATAAATCATGTTGGGCGTAATAAGATATTTGATTTAATATTCAATAATATTCCAGACGGCCAAAACTCTCTGGTGTTATGTAGAAAGATCGAACATTTAAAAATGATTCAGGAACATCTTGAGCATGTACTTCCTGACAAGTATATGATCGTGAATATATATGGAAAGACGAAACCCGAGGAGCGTGAAGCGATTCGCCATCTCATGGAGAAGGAGTCGAATATGATCCTTGTGGGGACATATGCTACGATGAGCACCGGAGTAAATATTAGAAAGATGCACAATGTATTCTTTGCGAGTAGTTATAAGTCCAAGATAAAAGTTCTTCAAGCGATAGGTCGTGGATTGAGAACTCATTCAAGTAAAGAAAAGGTTATAATTTGGGATTTTGTTGATGATTTGACTTGGAAGAAGCGAACTGGTAACATTGGACATAATCATACATACAAGCACTATCTTGAGAGATTGAAGTATTATGAGGAGCAGGGATTTACATTTTACAATCGAAAATTCCAAATATAAAAGACCCCCTTTATGGGGGTCTTTCGGGATCAGTTGAATTAATTTTAATTCAAGTTTTCTAATGTCAATGTCGCTGTCACTGTCGCACTCTCAACCCGACCAGTCAGGTATACTCCTATCTGATCATTTGCTGTGGCGGAAACAATTGTTGATCCACCGAGCGTTAGGCTTTCGACACCTTCGTATGTGGCTTTGTCTGGGTCCCAGATTTCTCCACCATGTATCCATCTCATGTTAATCGAATCAAGCTCACCGAAGCCAGCAGATGCTACTGTAACCCCTGCCTGCCTTACGTCCAGAATTAGTTCCTGGTTTACCTTGTCGGCTGGGTTTACTTTAACACTTGCTTCGACCCTAATAGGTCCAGCAGAAATCGTGTTTACTGCGCTCGTTCCGGAAAGAGCAAAGACGGAGCCATTGAAAAACCGAGTAGTGTCGAACGGAACAAACTGTGTGCCAGTTGTTGCTGACAATGTAGTCCCTGTTACTTTGATTATATCGGCCATTGTTTTAATTCTCCTTGTTGAATTGTTATAGCTATATACAGGTTCAAAAATGCATTTTCAGGATGTTGTTAATCATCCAAAAGTATTTATAGATTAGGGTCTGAAAAAGTTTTATAAATACTAATAAACCAGGAGAGTTTCCTTTGATGAAGTGGAAAAAGTATTTGACAGAGAAGAAGATCGTCACTGTCCAGGATTTTGAGGATCCGAAAGACCCGAATGTAAAATATCAGGCTCAGAAGTTTGGAGTTAAGATCAAGTTATTGGATGATGAGGGTATGGTTCGGGTAACTGGTAAGGAAGAGAATGTTAAGAAGTTTATGCGTAAGATGGGATTTCATTCAATTCTCATTGGTAAGAAATGGATAGACCTATAGGAGATGTATATGGACTGGAAAGAATATTTAAAGAATGGGTATGGCCCTCCCACTGATCCATTTAAGGGTGTAAAGGATGTTACTAAACTATCTCCCCAAAAAAGAAAAGACCTTGCAAAACATCTTTCAATGAATAGTATGGGCGATTTAATAAGTTGGGAACATGAATATAGTAAAAAATTGAAAGATGCTAAAAAGAGCAGAGATAAAAATGCAATTAAGATTGCTGATGCAAAATTAAAAATTGTATTTGATGCCCAAGTATTTAAGGAGAAGTTTTTGGAGAGGGATTAATATGGGTTGGTTAAAATATCTTAGAGAGAAATTCTATACATCGGACGTTGTTCGACCTTATGGTTGGAAAGAATATGTGGAGATATTTGAGAATCCTACCAGAAGTGAGATAGAGTCAATTAGTAAAACTGATGGCACGGGCGATGTTAGATTCTGTTTTGACTCAAAGTTAAAAATGTTTGCATGGAGGGCGGATATTCTCCATCATGTTATTCAGAAGAAATTTCTCCGTGATATGACTTATGCGTTTCTACATGAGAAAAAGAAACCATCGGTGATTCAGGTTGATGACGATTCTTATCCTAGTCCGAAGACCCTTTCTGATGCAAAAAAGAAAAAACTAGAGACAAAGATCAAAAAAGTTTTTCCAAAAACAAAACGAATAGTATCCATGTTCACAGGGAAAGGATACAGAATTTAAGGAGATATTATGGAAGGCGAGTTCAAAAAGTTTAGATTAAATTCTAATACCCTCTCAGATAAACAACAATTTAATGATCTTGATCTCAATGAGAAGGATCTTAGGGCTATACAAACAGTTTGCTTAGAGAGTAATATATCCATTGCTGCTTTGATTAATCTTATTCTCCGCCATAAGAACGGAAACGTGATTAAAGAGGAGAATCGTGAGGAACTGCTCATCAGAGGTCTTATAAAGGAAAATGATGATGTATCGGAAGCTGGTGAGATATATATAGAGAGTGATGAGGTCAAAGAACGGTTGAAGAAAATACTTGAAGATGACCAGCAATAAAGATAAGAAAGCAATCGAGGAATATAGAGAGTTCATCAAAGGGGAGAAAAAAGAATCTCCCAAGGATGACGTTGAAAATATTTTCACCTTTCTGGAAAGTCTTGATGTAAAGGTTGAAAATGTAAAAACAAAATTACTTGAACAAATAATAGATGGTGTCTCAAAGAAGATACCAGCTCCAAAAGATCCACCTTCCAAACAGGAAATAATTGAGGATCTTCTCAATGAGATTCCTGCGCCTAAAAATGGACTCCCTGGAAAACCTGGCGCCCGTGGCGAGGCCGGACCTCCAGGAAAAGATGGTCGAGACGGAACCCCTGGTAAGGGTTTGATGTTTCGTGGAATACATCACGAACATCCAAAAAGTCCCAAAGAGGGACACTTCTATAAGAATGATTATCAGAAGACAGTCTACATATATGATGGCAAGAAATGGGTGAGTCTTGTCGAAGATGGACAGGACGGTAAGGGTGGAATGGGGTCGGGCGTTGGACCCGATGAAGCACGTAGAATAGCCACCGATGTACATAATAGTCTTGGTGCTGGACAATCAAATACAGCAAGTAATGTTGGCACTGGTGTTCAACTTTTTAAACAAAAGACGGGAGTAGATTTAGAATTTCGCACGTTATCTGCAGGACCCAATACTCAGTTAACCTCTGGGTCAAATGTTGTTACAGTTAGTGCGTCCTCTTTTTTAAATGGACCAACTTCACCCATTAATGGAGCCACAATAGTCTGGGATGACATTAATGGCTATTGGGATGCCACTAATAATTTATTAATAACCTCTTCTGGGCTTATTGTTCCTAAGACATCCGGTTTTGGAATCAAGGTCGATGTAAACAATCCCACATTTGGATATAGAGATTTAACGGGTGATATGAAAAATAGACCCGATGCTGGCGGCGGTTCTGCTGCAAGACCAGACTATGTTCAATATAGAGGAAATATATACGCATATAGATTTGGAACAGCAAATCCAAATAATCATTTACATGAAACTTTTATCGAATTTCATATGCCCCACGATTATGTTCCGGGAACTGATATGTTTATTCATGTACATTGGTCTCAAATAACAGTAGACACGGGAGGGCCCGCCTCGGTTCCAGGAGTATCAGAATGGACATTTGAGATATCATATGCAAAAGGATACGGAACACCCGGAGGAGTTGCTTCGGCTTTTAATGATCCAAAATCCGTAACAGTTACACAACAGGGGTCAACAACACAATACGGACATATGATTGCCGAGGTTCAGTTTACATCGGGGTCGGATACTTCATCTACTTTTGATAGAAATGATATGGAAATAGATGGATTGTTTTTAGTTAGATTAACAAGAGATCCTGGGTCAGCAAATGATACATTAGATCAAGATACGTTTGTTCATTTTATTGATATACACTATCAGAGTACGAATATTGGAACAAAGGATAAGAACGCGCCGTTCTATATTTAATTTTTATAAATATGAGTAACAGTTCATTTTAAAAAGGAGAAGTGAAATGTCTGAAGAGAAGAAAAAGGAAGAGAAGGTCGAGGAGCAGGAAAAGAAGGTCGATGTAAAAGGCGTTATTAAGTCCCTCGGTGAAACGGATTGGGGCAAAGACAATGAAGCCCAGATGAAGGCCGTTCAACTTCTAAAGGGTATCGCACTTTCAGAGGATCCCCTCAGTAACAAATTCATGAAACAGTTGAGTGATGCTTCAACAGTCATCGCCCAGAATTTGCTGAAGGAAGCAACTCAGAATGATGCCCAGAAGGAGGTCATTGACGAAGCCAGCCGTTATGTTTAATTAAAATTGGGAGTATATTATGGCTCATGCTGCTTTTGACAAATTGAAGCAATTTGTTTACGATGTGGGTGTGGATCTCACATCGGCTAATGCTGTTGGTGTCGCACTCGTTCAAGAGTCCAACGCAACTATAATAACGAGCGCGGCGACTGTCGAGGACGTGATGTCTATTAGTCCTTTAGGGGATACATCGTTGCCTCTTACACAAGTATCTGGTACTGGTTATTCATCACCGGGACAATATTTACAGAATGTGATAGTATCTGCAACAGGCGGAATCGGATATATTGATGCCGATGATCTCACATGGACAAATTCAACGATCTCTGCTGGCGGTGCTTTGATGTATCTAAAGGGGGCGACACCCGAAACGGGTATTCCACTTGCGTATTATGATCTCTCAGTGACTCGTATATCAACAAATGGCCCATTTACTCTTCAGTGGAATAATGAAGGGTTGCTCACGATAGAATAAGGATTCAATGATGGCGAAAGAAAAGAAGAAAAAGAAGGCAGACAAGATCGATGTATCGAATGAGGAGAAGGTCAAAAGTGTTATGTCTTTTATGGTTCTCAAGAAACTAATTACTCCCATCCAGAATTCTAAAGCATTCAAACTGGGTCTTATAGATAAATCGGGAAAGATGATAAAGGAGCCAGAGACAAAGGAGGAGCGTAACGCTGTTACTTTGTTTGATCAAATAATGTTTAAGGTCAAGGCTCTTTTAGGTTCAAGGGTTGCAAAACTAAATAGGTTCATATATCTACAGACTGTTCTGGATGATGATTTCTATGATAATTTAGTGGTCATTGGAAATGTGGAAAGGCGTGCTGCAGTAAAGAGGGTCAAGCAAGATATCGAACAGCTGATCGATTCATATGATTTTGATTATGATGAATTTTTCAATTTAATGATCGCTGAAGAGATGTACGAGTTTAAGAAGCAGCGGGAGGCTGAGAATGAGGGAGATCAGTGAGTTTTCAAAAAGGGGAAATTTCATAATTATAGGTAACATCCAAGAATACCCAGAACTCCATAAACAATCCCCTTATATTTTTACTTATAGATTCCCTAATGACAACGTATCGGTTGTAGCATGTTATAAGAATAGATTTTACGAAGTCAGACATTTACTTTAATTGAATTATGATTGAAAATATTGAAAAGAATATGTTCCTGAGATTCAGGAAGTTATTTCCGGATGGTCGGAACGTGGATACATCTCAGAGCTTAATGAGTTTTGGTTTTGCTGTTGATTATGGCTGGGCTGGGCTGCTTTGGGAATGCTTTGAGAGATTGGAGAAACTGGCAGGTGATAAATACGCCATAAACTTTATACAGGTCAAAGAGAAGTTTGGCGGACTTAGAATATATTGTAGACCTAGTTCAGAGATAGAGAGAGAGGTTAGGGACATTCTCTTGGAGTTTGAAAATAGATCATATGAGACCTGCGAGACCTGCGGCGCACCTGGACGATTGAGATTTGGGATGTGGAAGAAGGTTAGATGTGATGATTGTGAGATAAAACACGAACAAGAAAGAGGAGGCTAATAATGCCTGCAAATATAATCAAACCGTTCGCAGATAAATCTGGTAAATCAGAGGAAGAGGTTGAGAGGCTATGGAAGAAGGCGAAACAGATCGCAGTTGATGATGGAAGAGCAGAGGAAGATGAAAATTTTTATCCTTATGTAGTTGGTATATTAAAGAAGATGCTTAATATAGAAAGTTCCATGGCTAATATAACGACCACGTCGGTCGGTAATGCAGCAACCCCTGGTGGTTCGGCAAACTTTGCTTTTAGGATGGGAACCCATCGTGATAAGGAAAAGAAAAAGGAAGAGGAATGGAGAAAGTTCCTTAAGAAGTATGCCTAATGCCAGCAAAACCTGACAGAGCAACATATGGTGTTCTACAGAGATATATCGAACATCTAAAGCAATTTCCAAGAACCAGGATTATGCGTCCTGGTTACTTTTATGCGTTTACATATAAGATAGATAGGACGCTTCCATATGAGAAGATTAAGTTTTATGATCTCATGCCTTTTGTGTTCTCCTATGATAAGTATAAGGACAAGGGAGATAACGACATGATCCGAGGTCTAAATTTTCACCATCTTCCAATAGCCGCAAGACAGTTTTGGTTGGATCGTGTGATGGAGGTATCAAAGGAGCAGATAAATGAGGACAAGAGGTTATTAAGACTTATTAGATATCAGAGGTTGCATTTTCTTTATAAGAAAGCAGCGAATGCGTGTACCCGACATTATAGGATGAATAGAATTTTTGCCATGAGAAGAATTCCAAACACCGCTGTCGAGGAGACATTGAAATTTTATGCGAGAACATATTACGGAATAAACATCGGAATCGTGGAGAAGAACTTTATAACGGTTCCGAGGGATTAATATAAATATTAGTGTACATAACAAGAGGTTTATAGATGGCGAGTTTTTTGGATAATCTAAAGTTTGTTAACCCGTTCTCAAAGGCGTTCAGACAAAATGATCTGATCAACCAGGAGATCCAGCGACAGATTGAGAGCAATTCTCAGGGTATGTCTGAGATCGAGTATGACTTCTTTTCACCACATACCAAGTATAATATACCCGGTTATGCCTATGGCGATTACACTAACACGGGTATAAACTTCAATCAAATTTTCATTGACAAGCGACAGAGAATCGCTAAGTATAGGGAAATGTCTTATTACCCAGAGATTTCTGAGGGGTTAGATATAATCTCTGATGAGAGTATAGTCGAGGATTCAGAGGGTAACATTATTCATCTAAACATTAAGAAGGAGCTACCAAAAAGGGTTGAAAAATTATTCACCAAAGAATTTGAGTATGTTTCCAAAGATGTATTTGATGTGAATGAGAATTTATATGACCTGTTTTTGAAATGGCTAATTGAGGGTGAGCTTTATGTGGAGCTAATACTTGATAAGAAACGAAAGAACGTGATTGGATACAAGGTACTTCCTGCGTTCACCACATATCCTGTATATAATCCTACTGGGTCTATCAAGGGATTTTTACAGAATGTATATGATGAACGAACTGGAAAAGATGATCTCAAGGCATTTGAGTCTAATCAGGTTGTATATGTTCATTATGGTAAGTATGGAAGAAATCTACTTGATATTCGTGGTTATTTAGAGACCTCTATAAGAACATACAACCAGTTAAAGAATCTGGAAGATTCGCTTGTTGTATATAGACTTGTCCGTGCCCCGGAGAGAAGGGTATGGAACATCGAGGTCGGAAGAATGCCTTCTCATAAAGCAGAGGAATACATCAGGAAGATTATACACAAATATAAGAGACAGCTTAATTATAATCCCGCAACGGGCGCTATAGACAGTTCAAGAAATGTTCAATCATTATCTGAAGACTTCTGGTTTGCAAGACGAGAAGGTTCTGGAACGAATGTCGAAACATTACAGAGCGGAATGAATCTTGGTGAACTCGAGGACGTCCGTTATTTTCAGGGCAAGATGTATAAGACATTGAAGATACCAAAGACCAGATGGGATCCACAGCTCGGGCAACAGTCTTATCAGTCTGGGCGAGAGATGGATAGAGATGAATTGAAATTTAGTCTATTCATTATAAGATTACAGAAACGATTTAGAAAGCTCATAAAAGATACATTCATGGAGCAATTAAAATTCAAGTTTGGAAAAGATGCCAAGATTAAGAAATATATCAATTCAAATTTCTTTGATGTGTATTTTACACAGGCGAACTTCTTTAAGGAGATCAAGGACTTAGAGTTACTTGAATCCAGATTGAATATACTCGGAACGGCCATTACATATGCCATCAACGAGGACGAGCCTAATAATCCTCTTGCAAGAGAACTGGTGTTACGTGATTACTTTATGATGTCTGATGAGGAGTGGGCAAAGAATCAAAGATTGCTGAAGAAGGAAAAGAAGGCGATTGAGGATATGCCATCCGATGAGGATGAGGAAGGTGATGAAGGAGACGAAGGTGATGAGGAGGGAGGATCTCCAGAAAAGAAACCAGAGGGTCCTGAAAAACCACCTCCGGAGGAAGCTCCAAGAGAACCCGAAGAGGAAGAGGAGTCATTAGAAATGCCTGGCGATAGGTCATATCATAAAAATAGTAAATTGGTCAAGGATTTCCTAAAGAGGCCCAGAAAAACCAAGAAGGTATTATAAATACATTTAAAGTACATTAAAAGGAGTTCATATTATGGAAAATGATGAGAAGAAAGTTAATGATGGTACTTTATTGGGCAAGTTGCATGACAAGGACTTTTCCTCGTTAAAAGACGATGTGGAGTCTGTTGTTGCCAAAAAGATACATAATAAAATCATTGACAGTAAGAAGGAGTTTATCGACAAAGTAAGATCAGGGGTGTAACAATGCTACTTATTACGGAATATATCGAACATCAAGACCTTGACATTGTATGTGAACAGGATGATAATGGAAAAGCTAAGGCTTTTCGGATTAAAGGTCCTTTTCTTCAAGCAGAGGTCAAGAATAGAAATGGTCGAATTTACGAGAAGAACCTCCTTATGAGAGAGGTTGAATGTTTCAACAAAGAAAAGATTAAAGAGAAAAGGTCATTTGGTGAACTTGACCATCCTCCGTCACCAACAGTAAATCTGGAACGTGTGTCCCATCTTATTGAATCTCTTTCTATGGAAGGAAACAACGGGATTGGTGTCGCAAAGATTCTGGATACGCCAAAGGGACGAATCGCACATACATTACTCGAGGCCGGAACAAAACTCGGTGTATCGACAAGGGGTGTAGGTTCTCTTAATGGTCCGAAGGTGAATGATGATTTCAAACTTATAACAGTTGATATAGTTGCTGACCCATCGGCCCCGGATGCTTTTGTTGATGGTATCTTGGAGAACAAAGAGTTCATCATAAATAACAACAGAATCGTGGAGAAGGCAGTCGATACTTTGGAGAATAACGTGAAGAAAAACGGTTCCAGAGAGATCGCGGCAGCATTTAGTGATTTTCTTGATAACATCAAGGTCGGCTGGGCTGGACGTAGAAAATAATAACCCATACATATATTAGTAGCAAAGAATGCTTGGTTGACCCAAAACCAAGCATTTTTTGTTTTTTGGATTTATAAATAATTTTAATCATATATCACTTGAATATGGTTTTAAACTTTTAGGAGGAACGATAAATGAGTAAGATTACTGAAAAACTTAAGGAAGTTCTTTCGCCTGAAGATTTAAAAACAATTGAGGAAGGCATTCAGAAGATGGTGGATGACGAGGTCGCATTGAGAGTCGAGGAAAAGACCAAGGAGCTCGATGAGAAGGCTGAGGAATTTTGCCAGATGAAGATCGCTGAAGGGGTTGACAAGGAAAAGGAAGCACTTATCGCTGAGTACGATAAGAAGATGGATGAACTCGAGGACACGATGGTCGAGAGACTTGACAAGTTCCTAGAGGTCGAAATCTCCGAGCAGATTTCCGAGGAAACTCTCAAGAAGATCGCAATCAATGAATCACTGAAGCCCCTCGTGGACGGTATCAAGCAGCTTTTCGAAGAAAAGTATGTGGAACTGGACTCTGATGGTGAAAAGGCTATTGCAGATAGTAAGGAAGAGATTCAGCAGCTCAAGGATCAGAATTCTGATCTTATGGCTGAGAAGATCGAACTTGCAAAGCTCGCTGAGGGCGCAGCTATTAAGCTCCTTATTTCCGACAAGACCGTTGATTTGACCGAGACCCAGAAGGATCGTGTTTCCGCTTTTTGCGAAGGCAAGACTTTTGAGGATGTCCAGGAAAAGATCGACAGATTTGTAGCCATCGTTGAGGATGACACCGAAGATAAAGGTGAAGAACTGAACGAGGAAGAGGAAAAGGACAAAGAAAAGAATTTCTCTGATGAGGATGGAATTGACGATTCTGACAAGGACGATCTCAATGAGGAAGAGAAAAAGGAACAGGAAGAGGAAGAAAAGAAGGAGAAGGCAGGACCTTACGCCGACTTTTTGAGCTCGGCCAATAAATTATTGTAAACCTTTATAAATATTTTTAACTGATTTAGGTTTGATTTTTTGCAACAAGGAGATAATAAAATGGAAAAAGATTATGTTAGAAAGCTGGTCGAAGATTGGAGCAGGGAAGACATCGGAAGGATGTCAGTCGGCGACATTTCTGATGACTATGTAAAAGAAAACATGGCCATTTTGTTAGAAAACCAAAAGACTGCTGACCTTCAGGAAGAACTTTTTGAAGGTAGTAAGGCTATCACAACTTCTGTGGCTTCTCAGACTCACGCTGGGCAGGACGGTGCTTTTTCGCCGATCTCTCTGGCTCTGGTAAGACGCACATTTCCTGCTTTGTTCGCCAACCAAGTTGTGGGCGTGCAGGCCATGACGGGTCCCGTTGGGCTCGCCTATGCTCTCCGCTTCATTTATGCGGACGATGGAAATAGTGAAGAAGCTGCATTTGATGTTGTGCCTCAGTATTCTGGATACACTGGCTCCGATGCTACTTCTGCTGGTGGTACATCTGGTACAGCTGATGCTGGAACAGGCGTTGACACTTCAGCCGCTGAAGCATGGAACATTGTAAGAAACAACACCGATACATCTCTGATTAAGACTCCGGAACTCGGACTCAAGATTGATCAGACTGCTATCACAGCAAAGACCAGGAAACTGGCTGCTAGTTTCTCACTCGAATCCGCTCAGGACATCAAAGCGATGCACGGTGTGGACATTGAGAGAGAGATGGTGAATGTTCTCCAGTATGAGGTTCAGGCTGAGCTCGACAGGGAACTGTTGAAGGCCATGAAGGACGCTGCGTCTGACGCAGGTACCTACACTGCCTCTGCATCAAGCGGTCGTTGGACCCAGGAGCATTTCGCTAACCTCGCCAACAAGATAATCCTCGAGTCCAATAACATTGGAACCAGAACGAGGCGTGATGTTGGTAACTTTGTTGTTGTTTCAACAAGGGTTGCAACTGCTCTGCAGGCACTGTCTAACAATGGTTTGTTCACTGCCAACAAAGCCAATGTGAATCCTTCAAACACATTCGCTGAGATTGGAACACTGAACGGAACAATTAGGGTCTTCCGTGACACCTATAACACTGATAACAACGTTCTGGTTGGATATAAGGGTCCTGGTACTGCCGATGCCGGTATTATCTTCTCGCCTTATGTAACCGGTCTGTTCAACAGGGCTATGGCTCAGGAAGATTTCACTCCAAGAATCGGGGTTATGTCTAGGTATGCCATAACTAGCAATTTGCTTGGTGCATCTCGTTATTACACGAAGTTCGCCGTTGCTGGTTTGACCAACCTGATTTAATTCTAACATTGGTGATTATTCAAAAGGCGCTCTTTACGGAGCGCCTTTTTTATTTGTTCCCTCGATTATAAATATTAGTAGATACCACAATCAGTAAAGGAGTTTTGGAGATGAAAATTGTCAATACTACAAATGCAACAGTTTCTGTGATCGTTGACGGCGTTTCGATTGATCTTAAAGGACTAAGCTCAATGGAGATTAGTGAAGGTTGTAAATATGTTCTTCCCCAGGGAGTAATTGTTCAGGATAAGAAGAAAGCTGTCAAAGAAAATGAGACACCTAAAAGGGAAATGCTCACAGAGATCGATCCCTATGAAAATCCAAAAAAGGAAACATTGGTTGAAGAAAATAATGAGAAGCCTAAAAAAGGATTCTTCTCACCCTTCTTCGGTAACAAATAATAATGGCTAGAATAACCACACTCGCAGGTATGGAGACATACGTTCTCACCAAATTGGGATCGCCTGTTATTCAAATTGAACTTTCTCAAGGACAGCTTGATCAGGCTATAGAGGATTCTGTTCAATATTTCCAAACTCATCATACGGGGGAGGGAAATTATAGGAATTATTTTGGACTCTCAATAACAAATGGAGTCTCTGCCTATGATGTTGCGGATCGTAATATAGAGGCCACAATAGATACATCGCTTACTTTTGGAGAAAATGGAATAAATGTCCTTTTCTCATCTACGCACTCATTACTCTATGAGGATTGGGTGATACATGGCGGATATCCGGGCGGTCCAGCGGGCGGAGCTTATCTTGATTCTGGGATGGCTCTCGCAGGGTATGAGGTCGCAATTCAATACCTAGAGGATATTAAAGATTTCTTCAATCGTGTCTATCACGCGCAGTATTCCAGTGCTAGACGGGAGATACTAATCACTCCGACACCTACCGCGACAGGTATATTACTCGTGGAGTGTTTTTCGAGAGAAACCGCGGAGAATTTATATAATAATGAGATGGTGAAAGCCCTATCCGTGGCAGAGGCAAAGATACAATGGGGCCAGAATCTCAGAAAGTATAATATGACTTTACCGTCTGGAGGAACGATCAATTGGTCGGAAATTCTGGCAGAGGGTCGTGAGGACAAAGAGAGGTTGATGGAAAGAATATCCGGGGAATCTGAAGAACCGATATTTTTCATCGAGTAAGATTATAAATATAAGAAAGTATTTGAACATTTTAAAAGGAGAGAAATACAATGGCTGTAGGACTTTACACTGACACAAGAAATTATCTTGCTTCTGCCATAGGTAACTTGGTTGACGCTGAGCAGTCTTCAGGGGCCATCAAGATTTACACAGCTAATTTTGGAACCCTGTTGGCAAAGATCGATTTCCAAGATCCGTCATTTGGCGCACCTTCAAACGGAACGATCACAGCTGCAACTCCCCTGACAAACGAGACCAGTGCTCTTGCAACAGGCACTGCAGCCGCTTTCAGGTTCGAGGACTCGTCTGCTAACCCGATCCTTTCTGGAACGGTGGGAACAGATTCCAGTTTCGATTTGGAGTTCAACACGACTTCCATCACAGTGGGTGACGCGGTCTCTATCACATCAGTGACGGTGACGGTACCCGTAACGAGTGCTGGTTAATCGGTAGCTTTTTAAATCTTAAATTGAGAGGTATATAATGGCTAAAGATTTAAAGGACCTTAGAAAAGATCCGTTGTTTAGAAAGTTTAAAAAAGTTATTGGAAAGGGGATCGAAACCAAGGTTAAGGCTGTCGGAATGGTCACGAAGAAGGATAAGGAAAAAGAAGATTAGACCGTCTGGTCCAAGACTACGACGGTTCATATTTGGAAAAGGTATCACGAAAAGTGGTACCTTTTCTGTTTGTGGTGAAAAGGTATAAATATTCATATAGCATATTGAAAAGGAGAATTATTATTAATGCCTGAATTAAAGACAAGTGCGACTGACACAAAAACAAGTGCGACTGACATAAAACCAATCACAGTTACGGAGCAAACAATTGTTGATACTATTGATGGATACACAAAAGAAGAACCCCTTCCAACAGAGTTAAAATTCGTTGATGAATTATCACTCTTAGAATGTATGCGGGTTGCTTATTTTTCTGAACGTGGGCTAAATGAGATTCGTAGAAAACTCGGAGCTCCAAAATATAGGACAAAATAATTTATGGCAGGCGGTCTTACACATACAAGAAAAGCTCCTTTACAGATTCAAGGGTCAGAGGTCACGGGTACTCCCGCTGAGCTTATTTTTAAATTAAAGTGGGATGGTAATCCAGCTACGAGTAATCTTCCAGCGGATATGTTTACCACAAGTACATCGGCACAGTCCGATGGTGGGGATATCCGCGTAACAACAGATTCCGCTGGTGTTAATTTAGTTCCCATTCATATAAGAGATTATTTTTCAGATGGCACTTCAGCTACCGCATATGCTGAGATAGCAGCGGAGATTGATACCACTGGTTCGAATCAAACGATCTGGATATGGTGGAACACCACTGGTACGGACTCTCAACCTTCCAGAGAAACCTCTGGGGGTTCTGAGGGGGTATATAGTATTTGTTTCTATGCGTCACCAATGGATAAAACTGGGTCGACTCCGACCTTTACGGATCAATCGCCAAATAGCGCGGATGCAAATTCATATGGTAGCTTGGCGACAACTGCAACAGGAAATATATCAAGGGTAAGACAAAATTTAGATGGTTCAGGAGATTATTTTAATTTTGCAACAAACGGGCTATCAAATACATCGGAGGCGGTTGTTGTGTTTTCATGTTGGGTTGAGCCAAATGATATTAGTTTATATATGCCAATCTTTGCTTCGGTTGGCGATACTGATACTGGTGATTTTAGTCTTTTCATAGATAGTGAGTATGATGAAATAGGTATATTGGTTGTTGATAATGATGATGGGGAAGGCGGAAATGAATATATAGAAACACAAACATTCAACAGCGGTACAGAATATCACATAGCGATGAGGTATAATAGTACCATAGATCAAACAGAACTGTATGTAAATGGTGCATCTGTTGGAACTGTTACATGGGATACCTCTTATCCCCTAAGGCTTCAGGAGGCCTGCCGTATTGCTAGGGATAATTTCACCGATTATGCAAACATAAAACTTGATGAGATCCTGATCATTGATGATACAAAAGGTGATAATTGGTTACAGACATATTATGATGCATGGGCAACACCTCAGAATTTTATAAGTGCTGGTCCATCGCAGGCGGTCGGGCCCGTTACTCCAGAAGGGTCTGGAGCATTAACATTACCTGCGGTCTCAACCACAATCTCGGGTTCAGTCGAGGTCCCTGTTGTCAACGTGACCAGTCCAGATGATGACGGAACTTATATCGCCGGTCAGACCCTTTATCTCTGTGTCGAGTTTAGTGATCAGGTCTCTGCGACGGGTACACCACAGCTCGATCTTGATGTTAAGGTAGGTGGGAGAAAAGTTGATTATGTAGCCAACTGGACACCATCAGAAATAGTAACATCGGGATGGTGGGACACAACCGATGAAAGTACAATAACAACGGCGGCCGGTGGTGTTAGTAGTTGGGCAGATAAGAGCGGGATGGGCAATTCTTTGATTCAGGCCACGGAAGGGGATAGACCAGATACAGGGGTTAGAGAAATTAATGATTTGAATGTATTTGATTGTGATGGTGATGGACACTTAGAAGGGAATGTGACATTACCTTCTGATGGTAACATGACATTCTTTGGTATATATGTAATTGATTCTCTTGCCAATGCAAACGATTCGGTGTTTTGTGTAGATGCTACAAACGATTTACAGTTTGCATCGGACAGCACAGTAGATTTTGATGGAGAAATAAACCAATCTAATATTGGTGATGATGTTGTGTTATCTGGTGGGCCATTTAATGGCCCGTCCACATTTTCTGTAGTGATGGATTTCACAAGTCAGGTATATTATGTCAACATAGATGGAATAAAAAGAACACCAGATGTTTTATATGATGATACATTAGATACATCACAGACATTTGGGGCATTTAGAAACAGAGGGGGAATAAGACACCCAAATGGCGCATTTGGTGAGTTTTTAATAGTGCCAGATGTATCGACCGCAACAATACAAAAAGTTGAAGGGTACCTAGCATGGAAGTGGGGTCTTGTGGACAATTTACCCAGTGGTCATCCATATAAGACCAAACCGCCTTTGGTGGAGTAATTAATGTTTAAGAAACTATGGTTTAAATATACTATAAGTGCTGGAGAGGCAAGCAATGATCTAAGTTATGTATCCACTTCAGCGTTATCACTTAATGGCGGAACGATAACCCTTTATGAGTCTTCCTCAAAGACCGTCAACCTAACATTACCAACCCCAGGTGAGTCTGGAAGTCTAAGTTTTAATAAAGACCTTGTTATCAGCGCCGCGACGCCGTTGACATCTGGGGCGTTGGATATCAATATACCCGTCCCGTACATCACTGCAAGCGGGCTCGTCAATGATGGCGAGATAGTGATCGATGCCGGGTTTGTGGTTGTCGATGCAGCAGGCATCGTCAACACTGGTACGTTGAATATTGATACACCTGTTCCGTATGTCGATGCAGCTGGTCAGCTTGTCGTATCTGCGACCTCCCTCGATATTAATACAACGGTTCCATACACTAGCGGTCAGGGACAGGTAGAAGTTCAGGGAACGATTGTAATAGATGTTCCTATTCCGTATGTAGATGCTGTTGGGAATTTTGTTGTATCTGCAACTTCCCTTGATGTTGTAATTCCAGCAATTGATGTTGATGTATCTGGAGTTGTCAATAAAGGCACTCTGAATATTGATATCCCCGTTCCATATGTAGATATAAGCGGGCTTGTCAATGATGGCGAGATAGTGATCGATGCTGGATTTGTGGTTGTCGATGGTGAGGGAATTGTAAATCAAGGTAACATAGACATAGATACTCCAGTTCCGTATCTATCAGCAACGGGTATTATTGAATCTGTTGGAACGATTGACATAGACGTACCCGTTCCGTATGTTGTAGCAAGCGGTGTTGTAAATCAAGGAACACTAAACATTGATGTACCGGTTCCATATACGTCTGCGACTGGTTTAATAGAGACCGCGGGTACAATAGCGATAGATATTCCTGTTCCTTATGTGGATATTAATGGTCTTGTCAACGATGGCGAGATAGTAATTGACGCCGGGTTTGTGGTTGTTGATGGCGAAGGAGTTGTGAACAAGGGAACCTTGGACATTGATATTCCTGTTCCATATATCGAAGCCTCTGGTCAATTGGTCGTTTCTGCGTTATCCCTTGATGTTGTTATTCCTGCTATTCAGGCGTCATTGGTGGGTCAACTTGTTGTATCTGCTACATCATTGGATGTTATACTCCCTGCAGTTGATGTTGATGTTACTGGGGTTGTGAATAGTGGCGATGTAACAATAGATATACCAGTCCCATACATTGTTGCCTCTGGGCAGCTAGTGGTTTCTGGAACAGCCCTTGACATAGTAATTCCAGCGGTCGATTCTAATCTTACTGGAGTTGTAAATCAGGGTAACATAAACATAGATATCCCTGTCCCTTATCTCTCAGCGACTGGGTCGACTGAGAAGCAGGGTTCGATAGATATAGATACTGGGTTTGTATCGGTTGATGCCCAGGGTCTCGTCAATGATGGCGAGGTAGTCATAGTTGCTGGATGGGTCGTTGTTGACGCAGTAGGAACTGTGAATAAAGGAACCCTGAATATTGATGTACCGATTCCATACATAGACGCTGTTGGGCAATTAGTTGTTTCTGCTGACGTTCTTGATGTTGTGATCCCGGCGGTTGAGGTTCAGGCGACCGGTCAATTGGTGGTTTCTGGAACAGCCCTTGACATAGTAATTCCAGCGGTCGATGTCGATGTATCTGGCGTTGTTAATCGTGGAACGATTGACATAGATGTGCCAGTTCCATATATAGTTTCTCAGGGTGTTTTAAATCAGGGTAACATAAACATAACTATTCCTGTCCCGTATCTGTCTGCTACAGGCACGGCAGAAACACAGGGTTCGATAGATATAGATACTGGGTTTGTTGATGTATCTGGAACGGGAACAATCTCGACGGTTGGTTTAACTGATCTTGTGATACCCGCGGTCGATGTTATCGCCCAGGGACTTGTCAATGATGGTCAGATAGTCATAGATGCCGGTTGGGTTATTGTTGACGCAGAAGGCGTTGTTAATAAAGGAATATTAAACATTGATACGCCTGTCCCATACATCACTGCAAGTGGTGTATCAAATACTGGTTTAATTGACATAGATACGGGTTTTGTTGTAATATCCTCCCAGGGTATTGTTAATCAGGGTAACATAGATATAGATATACCAATTCCAGAGATTGGTGGTGTTGGTGAAGCAGCAACGGGTGGAACTATAGATATAGACACCGGATTTGTTGTTACATCTGGTACGGGTCTAATAGAAACAACAGGAACGATCACGATAGATACAGGATTTGTATCAGTCGATGTTCAAGGGATCGTAAATAAAGGAATTCTAAACATTGATGTTCCTATCCCATATATTGTTTCAAATGGACTTATTAATGATGGCGAGATCGTAATTGACGCCGGTTTTGTGATTGTCGATGCTGAAGGTGTTGTTAATGGTGGTGTCATTGATGTCGATATACCGATCCCATACATAACAGCAAGCGGTCAATTAGTAGTATCTGGTGGTGCCCTCGATGTGGCAATTCCTTCGATAATTCTAGACATATCTGCGTCAAATAATACTGGTCAAGCGGACATATCAATACCAGTTCCGGAAATTGATGGAACTGGTCAGAGAGTGGTTTCTGGGGATTCTATTGATGTGGACATACCAGCGGTTGATGTTGAAGGTACTGGTCAGCTTGTTGTTTCTGGTGATTCTCTTGATGTCCAGACACCAGTTCCAGAGGTTGACATACAAGGAACAGTCAATCGTGTAACTGGTAGTCTAATAATTCCATTTGTTAGTTGTTCCGGCTCGGGCGTTGTTAATCGTATAACAGGTGATTTAATAATACCTTTTACGATTGTAAGTGGAGTGGGTGCTGTTCCTATACAAGGTGCGATTGACATTGAAATACCAAAACCAACTACTGACATTGATGGTCTACTTGAGAGAAATATAACGACCATAGTGATACCCGCCGAGAGGGAGAATACACAGATATGGGCAGAGGATATATCAAAGGACGTTTTAACAACAGGTTATGTTCTTAATGAGAAAGCTATAAATAATAGCATTGAGAATATACTTTCCACGCTTAGAGGTGAGAGAGTATTTTCACCGTTCTTTGGATCTGTGTTACCACTCACCATTTTCTCACAACTGGATTATGCTGACGCCGAGGCACTGCTTGTCGATCTGCTCAAGGCCATACAGTTCTGGGAGACACGAATAACGGTCATTGAGGACCAGATCGAGATGAACATATTGACGGAAGAGAACGCAATGACAATCCAGATACCATACATCATAAACAGGAGTGGTCTGACAGGTACGTTCTCTAGGAAGATAATTTTATAGGGGTATTGAATGGCGTTTCCTGACGGATGGAATTATAAGTTTAAGTTTACGACTTCGGGTGCCTTCTTCGGTGGAGAGTGGTCGGATGCTCCCTTTGTGTTAACCCATAGAACACTTCCCCAGCATGTATTTGCCAACGCTAGGTCAGATGGTGGTGACATCCGAATCACTTCTGGGGCTGATGGTAGCGGACAGCAATCAATAGAGATAGTTAGATTTGAATCCTCAGCAAGCGCAGAGATTTGGTTCGCTTCTGATCAGTGGTGGCCGGGAGAAGATAATGAGTATTATTTCTGGTATGGTAATTCGTCCGCAACTGCAGAGGCTGTAGATGATCTTTGGGCAAATAATTCAATTGTATATCATGGCGGAACAAGTGCTGGAGAAGCAATCAATAGTTCAGACATTGACGTTGATCCCTTCTTTGGTACATTAGTCAATGTTACAGAAACATCTGGTCATTTAAATTCCGCATTCGATTTCGATATTGATTCTGATGCGTATATTGATGATATTAATGACTTCGGTGGCGAAAATGACATGACGGAGTTTTCAATTGAATTTATAATGAAATTACATTCCATACCCGGCGGAACAGAGTTTTATTCAATATTTTCAAGTGATGATCCGGACGGTGGCGGTAAAAGAATTAATATAGGTATAACAGAAAATGCCAAGTTAGAATTTGATTTGGGTTCAAATTATCATGAGTTTGATTATGTATTCTCCACGGATACTGAGTATCATGTATTGATATCTTTTCAGACTGAAGGAGATTTAATTTTATATGTGAATGGTGTCGAGGAGCAGTTAGAGACGGTCGCTGGAGAAACGGGCATTAACACAACAAGAAATCACACGATTGGTGCAACTTGGATATCTCCTGATTTTGAGAACTTTTTTGATGGCACTATTGATGAATTTCGTTTTTGGGATTGGACTCATGTATCGGGACATAGTACAAGTGCATTGTATTCTGCCATGTTTAATGAGGAGCAGTTCATACAATGGGACGCAGAACCAATTAGTAACTTACCAACTGGAAGTGGAGATTTGATCGTTTCATCTCCGGTTACAGAACTTAGCGGCACTATAAACTCTGGTCAATTGAATATTGATACAACAGTTCCATATACATCAATCTCTGGAACAATTACAACTGCTGGCATATCAACAATTGATACTGGTTTTGTCACTACGACCATTCAGGGAATTATTAACACGGGAATTATAGATATTGATACAATAGTTCCATATACATCAATCTCTGGAACAGTCGTAACAGCCGGATCATCAATAATTGATGCTGGGTTCGTTGTAACGACAATTCAAGGGAGTGTCAATAATGGTGCGATAGATATAGACACGGGATTTGTTGTAACGACTATTCAGGGAATTGTTAATACAGGAACCATGAATATTGATGTAACGGTCCCATATATCGAAGCCAGTGGTCAACTGGTCGTTTCTGGTCAGGCGATTGATGTGAATATTCCAAATCCTTACACACAGATAACTGGAACATTGACCAGTGGCGTGTCTGATTTACTTTTACCGGGCCTGGGTGTTATTAGTGTTGGAACTATCAATAGTATATCAGCAGATATATACATTCCAGCTACATACATTGATGCTATTGTCAAGCAGTTTAATCATGATATGTCCATATATATGCCTTGGCTTAGAATTAACATTCATGGAGAGATTGAGAAATTTACTCTTCCTGTCGATCCAACCCCCGAGGAGATCAAACAGCCAAAATGGGCAATAGATATACATAAGAAAGCGGTATCTGTTGGAAAGGCATATAATGACGATGCAATTAATCAAAGTATAGAGAATATAATTGCGACATTAAGAGGTGAACGAATATTCAATCCAAGATTTGGAACAATACTTCCAATCGTGCCTTTTGAGGTTTTGGACTATCAGAATGCAGTTGATCTATTGGATATTATAGTACGAGCAATAAGGAGATGGGAGAAAAGGATAATAGTTTTGGAGAATCAAATCGAATTAAATGTACTGACCGAGGAGAACGCACTAACTATCCAGATTCCGTATGTGGTGAGGAGAAGTGGTTTGACCTCTACCTTCTCAAGGAAGATTAATTTATAAATATTAACGATAATAAGGGGAATAGATATGGCTTTTAACATTGAACAGTCCACATGCACAGGAAGAGGGTTCTCAGCGACAAACGCCGATGGGCTTCTTGCCAATTTCAAGAACTGGGTCATAAGGACGCCTGTGGCGAGCCCCTCTGCAACTGTTAGTGGCGGTCCGGGTTGGTATATTATTGACGATCAGAGCGATACAAGTGTAGATCCGTCCCCAAATAAGGTTGCATGGTTGAAAACAGATGATAATGGTCTGGGTACAAGTTTTGATACGTTGGCAGAAATAAGTGCGGTTAGTGATGGGGAGTTTCAGATAAGTATTGGCGGAGTCTCACGGGGTGTATCGGCTCTTGATTTTAGTTCAATAACAACCTGGGATGAGGTTGCTGATGTGATTCAGACAGGTATACAATCTGTTAGCTCAAGCCCAGGTGATGGTTTTGACGGAGCCATAGTTAAGCATTTTAGAAAACTATATGTAAACAATCCGTTTTATAATTCACAAACATTAGAAGATAGATTTATCATAGTTGCCGGAGCAGCAAACAAGGATGTATCGTATTTGACTAATCCATCATTGGGTGGAACATACATAGGAGGTGCTGCTTATCTTGATATGGAATCGGGTGCTGGAATCAAGAACGATATTAGTGTTGACCCGTATATAGTTGTATCCGATCAACAGAATCCAACAACATACTCTGGTGCAAAGTTTGTTGAGATTGGAATGGTCACTGGAACTGCCGGACAGATATATATTAAGACTTGGATGAATTATGATACAACTATTCATACTGGTTTTGGAATGTTTGGCGCTCATTCACTTGGAACTGTTGATGCTGGTGCATTTGTTTATGATTTTCGTGGTGGCGATGAATGTATTGTAATTCAGACTAGAGTAGGAACTGCGTGGTCTACATATATTCTTGATGAATGGTTGACTGACTTAAATCTTGTCGAAGCGGCTACAATAAGTGGTACACTTTCTGCAGCGGCCAACGACGGCGACTCAACGATATATTTGAACACAGGAGAGGGTTCTAATTTTACCGATGATAATTTTTATTTCTTATATAATCTTAATCGTTCTGAAGCCATTGATTATCTTCAGGTGACTGCTACGGCTGGAGATACATTATCATTGAATGAAACTTTAACCAAGAGACATAGTTCTGGGTCGTTACTTTCCCCATACTATCAAAGATTTCATGTACTTGGTACAAATATATTGACTGGAGTAAACAATTATGTTAGAATGGGTATTCCCGTTAGAAGTGTTAGACAAAAAGAATTTGGTGTACATGCAACTGATGATTTTTGTTATTCAAGAATTGGCGGTCATGTGTTGGAACAGTTAATAAAAGACTCCGCTCCCAATGATGAGGGTAAATACATAGTTATGAAGCCCGTGGTTGGTGAATATGATTCTAATTCCTCGCCAAATGCCGAAGGCAATCGTTCATATGGACAGGCAAAGAATCTTTATTACACAGCGGTGGGTTCAATGTCACAGATGTTAAATGGAAAAACTATCGTTTCTAAAGAATGGGTTTATTTTCATGCGACCCAACATCCAACAACATATACAACCATTGATATAATAGTCAATGATGCTCAAATTGGAATGATGGTCCCAAACTATAACGAAGTCTAATAGATATGAGTTTTGATGTAGGTATCGAATATACTCCAACTGTAGAGTATAGTGAAGAGGAATTTTCACTTGTTGGTACCGTTGTATATGATGAGACCATAGTCCATACAGCAGATTTTACATTTAGTCAGGAAGAGGTTCCGCTACTCGGAACCGTTCTTGCCGTAGATGAAACTCTTGATGTATCTGGTGCTATTGAGTTTAATGACGATGAATTTGCTTTACTCTCTGAACCCGTTACCTATGAAGATGCCATACCGTTCCGTACGTATACAATGGAACCGTATCCCGGTGACGATACTCAGATCATAAAACTGGATAGTTCGTTTCCGACTATCGGTTCTTCAGTTCTTGATATAATTCTTGGGGTTCTTGTTTCTGGAACTGGTACATCGGTATCCCCTACAACAGGAATTTCTAACCTGAATGTTCCTTCAATCGAGATTGTTACACAAGGACAGGTTCAAAGTGCCGTTGGCATTTCCACGACACCTTCACCAAGTGTATCTGGTGTTGGAACGGTTGTAAGTCCAAAGATTGGAACTATTTTATTTGATATTCCAACCCCGACTATTATAGCCGCGGGCAAATCACAGAGCGGCTCCGCAAACATAGTTATTGCCAACCCATACATCGGAGCCATTGTTAAACAGTTTAATGAGATCGTAGATATAAATTTACCGCTTCCTAGAATAGGAGGTTATGTAGAAGTTGAACAGATTTCTTTAACACTCGGTCTTTCTGAGGACGTGATACAACCCAAATGGGCGTATGATATACATAAGAAGGTTATATCAGTCGGAGAAGCATATAATCAGGATGCCATAAATCAGAGTATTGAGAATATACTGTCCACATTAAGGGGTGAGAGGGTATTTAATCTTAAATTTGGAACCATTCTTCCAAGAGTTCCATTTGAGGAAATTGGGTATCAGGATGCAGTGGATCTTCTTGATCGTCTTGTTAGGGCTATAAAGAGATGGGAGAAACGTGTCATAGTTTTGGAGAATCAAATAGAGATGAATGTACTCACAGAGGAGAATGCAATAACGTTGGTGATACCTTACATGGTTAAAAGAAGTGGACTAACATCCACATTCTCTAAAAAAATCAACTTATAAATACTAATAAACAGGAGTAAATATGCCATCAGGATCTGGACAACCAACATCACCTTTTATAGAATCTGATTCAGAAGGTACTGTAGCGAACTGGACGACCAGTAGGATCTCCACTATAGATCCTATGCCTAATCAGTATTTTCAGTTTTTCCAGAATAAGAGATATGATGCGGATCGTGGATTATATGATGTTCTATTGTCTGAGGCAAATAACATTCACGGCAATCCGATGATGTATTATCGTGTGACCTACGATGTTAATTATGATCCCCTTTTTGGTGAGGACGATGTTCGAAGAATAGAGAGAAGATTTCCTGTAAAGGCAGTGTTTGAATTACCCAAGCAGCTGGAGCTATACGCCAAATTTGGTATTGAGGGATTGGACAATTTTCCGATGTATGTTAGTAAGAATCATTTTGCAGAGGCCTCTAAATATCCAACAAGTGGTGTCGCATTATATCCACCTGCTCAACAATCACAAAGGAATGTATATGGAGCATTAACGCCTAAAGTTGGTGATATAATTCGTTGCGAGTTTAATGGTGTATATTATGAGATAATTGATGTTGGCGAGGAAGATGAGATGTTCCTTCAGGGAAAACACTCATGGACTTTCACTGTGAGAACTATGCTTGATCAGAAACTTAGCCTATCGGCAGACACCAGCGCCGCTATGACAGAGATAACGGGTGTCAATGATGTTGATGACTATCTTGATCAGAGTGATTACATTACCAACAAGAAGGATGATGTATTGTATACAAGTGGTTCAAGCGAGGAGAGTAGTAATCAGCCTGGCCTCGGTGGATGGTTTGATTAAGGAGTTAAATTATGGACTGGAAAGATTTTATAATTGAAAAATATTACATTACTGATATAGGAGAACCTCCTAAAGGACTACCTATTAAAAGATATGGAGTCTGGGACAAAGATGGTAATGTAATAGATACATCAAACGATGTTGAGGCATTAAAGAAAAAATATAATGTATCAAACGTGGTAAGGACAAAACGATAAATGGCATTAGTACCAGATAATTTTAGACCAAGAACCATAAGGGGAATAATTATCGCCTTGTTAAATGAGTTCAATGGACTCGTGGTTGAAAACTTTGAAACGGGCGATTACCTTGAGACCACAAAAGTCAAGACCATACCAGTGTCCCTTCAGTTTGGTCATATGAATAAATATCATGAGATCATAAAGAGGGGAGAACCCTCTGCACAGAAGTATATGCCTTTGCCCAAGATGGCCCTCTCATGGGATAGTATAAATTTCGCAGGAGATAGGGCGGCGGGTCTTTCTGAGGTAAGAACGTTTTACAACACTGCTCTGGGATTGAACGATATTGATAGGTTTATATCGAATCTAAATCCACGACCATATGATCTCGGTTTTTCACTTGAGATAAGAACCGAGAGTATGAATCATTTTACACAGCTAATGGAGAATATTCTTCCTTACTTTGATCCAGCACGATATTTAAGAGTGAAGGAATTTTCATTTCTAAATATAGAGAGGGATATAAAAGTCATTCTTGAAGGCATATCTCCAGATTTTCTTGTTGAGCAAAACGAGGACAATATTAGATATGTACGTGGTGTACTTCAGCTCAACGTCAAGGCGTTTTTATATAGAGAATTATCGGACGATGGTTTAATTAAAGAGATCAGAACGAGATACTATCCGGGAACAATGGGTCAAGGATTGTCCGCGGTCGGGGGAGCAAATACATCTGGATGGGATTCCAGCTCCACATTTACCGCTCCTTACGATATATCTGGAAATACCCAGACCCTTACAATGAGCGCAACATTACTGGATTTCGATTATTTTATCGACTTCATATAAATATTTGGTAGAGCATTATGGAAGTGAAACAAAAAATACAAACCGTCTGGGGTCTGTTCGCTAGGTTCAGGCTGCTCAGGTGGGGTCTGTTCTTTTTATTGTTATGTTTAGGTATTTTGATACTATCGGCGTCAAGGGTTTCATTCTTTGGCATAACCATCGAGAGGGACGTGGAGACATTCCAGCCCTATGAAGTGGAAGGGCCACCGAGAGAATTTCTTGAATTCGATGAAGATTCAATAGTGGGTGATATATATGCCGAGGAAGAAGAAATTAGAGACTAACGACTCGTTTGAAAAGATAAACGAGATGTTGGAGACGACCTTTGATGGTGAAGAGGTCGAGGAGGTTAAGACTGTCCTAAAGAAAAAGGAAAGTCTTGTGTCCAAAGATTTGTCAGGAATGACTTTGGAAGAAGCCGAGTATATGAAGAAGGAGATCAAGAACTGTGTGTCCAATCTTAATGATGTGATCACCAAGCTCGGAAATGATATAAAATTAGGTTCTCCCCCAAGAATGTTTGAGGTGTATGCTACCCTCGCCAATGTAAAAATCACAAGTATAAAAGAGCTTCGGGAGCTCGACAAGACCATAGTTGAACTAAAGTTTAAATTAGCAGGACCGCTGGGAGGTCCAAAGAATTTGACAGTGAATAATTTTCTATCGAATAAAGAGGTCGCAAAACTCATTGAGGATGCTAAAAGTAAAAACTCTCTAAATGAAATCAAGGCGGATTTCAAGATAACTGACGAGGGAGGTATATGTAATGAGTAGGCGTAGTTTCAAACAGTTCTACCGACAGGAGAAGGAAGAGAAGATTTTTGAAAAGACTTTTGAGAAGTTTTATAAGAGAGGTCATTTTGGAAAGATTAAGAAAGACCTTATCCGTGGACAACAGAAGGACTGGTATGATAAATTGAAAAATCTCATTGACGATAGAGACTATGGATCATTACTAATGGCCGTCGGACATAGAAAGAATAAGGTGTCAAGGGAACTATTTAGTAGACTGACGGGCATAAACATCAAACAGAAAACCACAAAGATAATTGAAAAGACATTGAAAGATTTTTGTCTTAGGGAGAGTCATTTGGATTTTGAAAAATTGAAAGAGAATAAGAAAACTCTCACCGATGATGAGAGAAAGCTCTGCATAGATAAGAAGGCGATGTGGCATAATGGACCAAAGGGTCAGGCAACGCCCGCTGTTTGGAAGAGTATAGATGAGAAGGGAAACGTAACCTTCGTCACCAATACACATAGGGCGTTTAACACTGCAAAGACTTTAGAGGGTGCTATAGAGAGGTTTCATAAGTTTATAAAAGGGACGGCATGAATTTTCGTCAACTCATAGTCGAGGGTCCAGCTAATAAGGTAGAAATGATCAGGACCGATGTACTCCGAATGTTTAGGGAATACGACCGAAGTAATCTAACCTTTAGTAAACATTCGCCAGAAACATATCAGAAATTAAAAAAGGACATACTCAAGAAAGGTATAAAGGTACCACTTACCATTACATATGATTTACACCGGGAATGGGCGTTGGTCACAGAGGGGAATCATCGAATTCAGATAGCCATAGACACTGGCATTAAAAAGCTCCCAGCTACCGTTTGGTTTCGCGGAGACCTAGAAAGGGGCGCCGGGGTACGAGGTTATCAGAAGGAGTTCGGACATCCCCCAGAATGGGTCAAGCCATCAGAGATCGGAATTGTAAATAACGTGGCACAGGTGAAGAAATTCTACACCAAACCCAAGGCCTCGCCCAGACCCAAGGTGACCAAGAAATTATTGGAACCAAAGAAACCTCCAACGATGAAACAGCGAAGGCAGAAGTTTGCCAAACTGGTCAAGATTCAGCCAAAGAGCAAGAACAAAGAAGATATACTTTCCCAAATAATTAAATCGTTTGAAATATAAAGGAGAATTGAAATGAAATTATTTTTAATTGCGATATTACTTTGCTTAAAACTTGGTTTGGGTGATAGTGTATATGTTGATACTATTCCGAAATATGATAGAAAAGATTACAAGCATTGGGTCGATGAGGATAAGAATTGTAGGGACACTAGACAAGAGGTCTTTGTTGATGAACATTTTTACTACATAGGTGAATTGGAATTCAAGACAGACAAGCAGTGCAGGGTCACATCGGGGCTATGGTTTGATCTATTTACTGGTCAGTGGTTCACCGATCCAAAGGACATAGATATAGATCATACAGTCCCCCTAAAGGACGCACATATATCGGGAGCCTGGGCATGGAATTCAACAAAAAAGATGGAGTATGCCAATTACTTACATGATCCGGATCATCTGATAGCAGTGTCCAAATCGCAGAACCGATCAAAAGGTTCTAAAAGTCCAGACAAGTGGTTGAAGATTCCGGAGCGATTGAAACCGCGATATTGTAAGAAATGGAACAATGTAAAGGTTAGATGGGGACTCACCGTGACCCAGTCTGAATTGGACACTTTGAAGGTGTATCTCAAGGATGAAAAAGGAATCAAGTATCCAGAAGTCCGTGAATAGTATAAATAGATAGAAAGGGAGAATTGGATGAAGGACGCAAACTATTGGTTACAGGCGATGTATGGCGAGGGTCGCTTTGAACCCCTGAATGAAGGGTACGCAGAGGACACCATACTTTATATCAATAGAGCCCTGGCCGAGATAGGTAGTGAAACAAAACAGTCCAAATTCCTGGAGGATCTCAAGAAGTATTTGCAGAAGAACAACCATCTGACAGATGGTCAACAGCAAGCTCTTGCAGATATTACTAGGAATATGTCATTCGATAAAAACGTGAAAGGAAAAGGAAAGGAAGGCGATACAGCGGAGAAGCCAAAAGAGAAAGAGACTAAAGGAGAAGAACCCGAGGGTAAGGAAAAGGAAGAAAAGGGTTCCAAGGCGGTTTCTAAAGAGCAGTTAAAGAATACAAAAGCTGCGGTCGCCGGAGCGATGAAGTCACTTGGCAAGGGTCTTGGTTCTGGATTGAAAAATATTGCAACCAAAATTGACCCTGCACTTGTCGGTGCTGTGGAGAAAGGGGTCGAGGCTGGAAAGTCTGTAAAGGACGCAGCAAAGGACGCCATCAAGGCAAGAATCGAGAAAGCAAAAGAGAGTATTAATAAAGAGATTGAGAAGTTGGAGAAGCAGAAGGAGGGGACTGAGAATAAGGACAAGCTCGCTGCTATTGACAAGGACATTGAAAAACTTAAAGCAAAACTTGGTAACGAATAACACAGGAGATACATCATGAATTTTAACCAATACCTAGTTGATCAGCTTTGTGAGGGTAGTACAGAGGACGCAAAGGGCGCACTCGAGGCTATCATAGGTTCCCTCAAGAAGAATGACAATCTTGAGAAGGATGGGAAGGAGATGCTGAAGATGGCACAGGGTATCATGGACTATTACAAGAAAGAAAAGTCCTTCTCACCCGATCAGGCCAAATGGATCTTCAATACCTCAAAGTCCCTTTTTAAATAAGGAGTAGTTTATGAATAGTGTTAGTGCAACAGTAGACGGCCAGTCCGTAACTATTGTTGATGTAGCGGCTAATGGTGGAACTGTGTATATGACATACATAGACGCCTCAAACGAGCTTAAAGTGAGAAGGGATGCTATCTCACCAGATTTGTCTGCGACAACGATAGCAATTAGCGCAACGACTTAATATGTATAATGGGGATCCCACTCTAAGAGGGCCTGGCGAGAAAGTCGCCATGCCACCGAAACTACTTGCTGAATACATCAAGTGTAAAGAGGATGTAATGTACTTTGCTGAGAAGTATTTTTACATTATTGATGTAGACAAGGGTAGAATGAGGATCCCGCTACGTTACTATCAGAAAAAGATTTTAAAAGCCTTCATTAAACCCACAAAGAAAAGAAAGCATGTGATCATGCTTAGTGCTCGGCAGTCTGGTAAGACAACCATTGCCGCACTATACATACTTCATTATGCCTTATTTAATAGGGATAAGACAATAGCAATACTTGCCAACAAAGAGAAGACCGCGCACGAGATTTTGCTTAGGATAAAGACCGCATTCCAGGAACTTCCATTATGGCTTCAGCAGGGCATTGAGGAGCAGTACGGCGGTTGGGCTAAAGGGTCAATTGGATTTGAGAATCACGTAAGAATCATTTCTGGTTCAACGGCTGGATCAGCGATGCGTACATACTCAATCAATCTTTTGTATCTGGATGAGTTTGCTTTCGTTCCCCAGAATATAGCAGACAATTTCATGCGTTCTGTGTATCCCACTATCTCATCTGGTAAAACAACAAAGATCATTATTGTATCAACGCCGAATGGACTTAATCAGTTCTATCATATATGGCGTGCTGCGGTAAGAAATGAAAATAACTTCATGCCAATAAAGATCAACTGGGACGAGATTCCTGGTCGTGATGCGAAATGGAAACAGGAGCAGATAAATGACTTTGGACCGCAGGCATTCGCCCAGGAGTATGCTTGTAAGTTTCTTGGATCGACCAATACATTGATAGACTCCGATCTATTGGAACGTATGCAGATGAAAGATCCCAAGACCCTCAAGTTGGGTTCGTTTCTTACCATATATGAGGAACCTAAGGAAGGGGAGATGTATATGTTGGGTGTTGATAGCGCCAAGGGCACGGGAAAGGATTATTCCGTTATTCAGGTTTTGAAGATATCATCGGAGAATGATATAGAACAGGTCGCGGTATATCGAAATAATTTGATTGAGCCACATGACTTTGCGCAAATTGTTATATCGGTTTCCAAATATTATAACGACTGTTACATGATGGTCGAGAACAATGATGTTGGTGGAACCGTCGCCGAATCCATTTGGTTTGAATTTGAGTATGATAAGATCATTCTTTGTGATAAGAAGGGTATAGGTATACGGTCAACAAGAAAGTCCAAATTAGCTGCTAACATTCTACTAAAGAGATATATTGAGAATGGTTGGTTGGAGATAATTGACAGGAATACAATCTATGAACTGAGTAGATACGAGGAGGTCACTCCGAATGTTTTCAAGGCACCGCGCGGTGGAAATGATGATTGCGTAATGGCTCTGATTTGGGGATTGTATTTTGTTTCAACTGTGCACTTTGATGGAAAGAATACCAACATAAAAAAGATAGATAAGAAATTCCTAATTGATGAGTCCAAACAAGAGGACGATGCACCAGTAATGTTCTTTGATGATGGAAGTACACCAGACTCCATAAATGAGGAGGATCTTGATGAGGGTTGGGGTTACGATGAGGGTCTGAAACAGGACGATGACCCTATGTAATTTAAAAAGCATTGGAATTATAAATAATATTAGATAAACAAATTTGATAAGTGGGTGAAATGTTTTGATTAATTTTATTGTTTTTATCAAAAATACACATTAAGGAGTTTTAACATGGCGAGAAAATTTACAGCACCGGGAATTGAGAGATTAGAAACTGATATTTCTGAAGTTGTTGCTCCGGTAGGTACCTCAACAGGCGCTATTGTAGGCGGAGCCACAAAAGGCCCGGTTAACGCAAGAACTCTGGTTGGAACGGATAAGGAATTCATAGAGAAATTTGGAAATCCAAACCCTGATTGGTTAGCTTCAAGAACGACAGACACCGTGGACGCAGGAATATATGGTGCATTAGAATTTCTCCAAGAGTCAGGTGCCTTGTATTTCACAAGGGTTGCGGATGGAACAGAGGTTTATGCTAACAGAATTCTAACAAGTGATTCAGCAAGCGCAGCTACAGATTTTACTGCGACATCGGCTACGGCTCTTGTTGCTCTTGGAAGGGACGCAAACAAGGCTAACGAGATTTACGACATTGATAACTATGGATCAGGTGGATTCAATATTGCTTCAATAGGCCCTGGTGCTTATGGTAACAACGTTGGTATCAAGGTGACCACTTCTGCTAGTCATTCTAGCACGTGGACCTCAGCAACATCTGCCTTTGTTGAATCAACAAGCGCAAATGTCGATTGGGATTTCTTTTATGACAATCCAGAGACCGATGGTTCAGCTTCCAGTGCGGCAGACGCCAAGTGGAAGAAAGTTTTCAAGATCGAGGTGTTTACAAGAACAACGACAGCTGACTCATTTCCAACGACAGCAATCGAGGAGTTCTACGGTTCATTGGGCGACCTACTTGGACCCGATGGAAGCAACCTCAACATTGAACAAAGAGTCAATGGAATTTCCAAGTATATCTATGTGAAGAACTACGGTTTGACCGCGGGAACCAATCCAATGTATGTTAGTGCAACGACTGCTCTGGCAAACGGAGCGGATTCTTCGACTGTGATGAATGCATCCAACCTTGAAAATGGTTGGGAATTTTACACAGACCGAGAGAAGGTTACTGTCAACATACTTGTTGGTACTACATATGGTACGACAACTGGTTATCAGACGGCCATGAAGAAACCCGTAGAGGTAGCTGTTTCAAGACAGGACTGCATCGCAACTATGCAAGTTGGTAGGACATCGGTGATCGATCCTACTTCAATTATTAATGAGAGTAATGGACTCACATTTACGATTCCATCATACGGTGCTAAGTATGCTGGATGGTCTCTTGTATATGATTCATTCAATGATAAGAATGTATATATTCCGAACTCATTGTTTGGTGGTGTTATCATGGCAAGAACAGATAGAATCGCAAATACATGGAACGCACCTGCTGGTATAAGGCGCGGTGTGTTGCCAGTGCTTGGTCAGAGTGTCAAGTTTAGTAAGACTCAGATTGGTAACTTGTACGATGCAAACATCAATGCAATTAAGTTCATCAATGGACAGGGTAATGTTATCTGGGGTCAGAGAACTGCTCAGAAGACAGTAACGGCTCTCCGTGAGATCGCTGTTAGAAGGTTACTTCTGTTCTTGGAGAACACCATAGAGCCAAGTCTGTTGTCTTTCATTTTTGAGCCTAACAATGACTCAACACGTTTGAGGATCTTTAGTATAATTGATAGTTTCCTCTCTGGTGTTCAGTCTGGTGGTGGCTTACAACAGTATAAAGTTGTTGTTGATGACACAAACAACAGTGCAGATGACGTGGATAACAACATCCTGAATGTTGACATATATGTACAACCTACCAGGACGATTGAGTTCATCCAGCTTCAGATGGTAATCACCAGGTCTGGTGTGTCTCTTGCGGAAGTAACGGTTTAAGTTTGGATGGGTACCTTCGGGTACCCATTTTATAAATACTTGTATAAATACGAGTAAAGATTTAAAAGGAGAATAGCATGGCGAATTTTACAGCAGAAGGAAGACTCGGAAACTTGGGCGATGTCCAGAAGGTTTTTCAATGGGAACTGTTCATCCCTAGCATCGCCGAACTCGACATGGATGACATGGTCCTGAGAGTAAGGAACGTGGTCATCCCTGGTAGAACCATACAGCCAATTGAAAGTTTCTTCATGGGAACCAAACAGTTCTTCCCTGGTCGTACCGATTACCCTGGAACATTCTCAACCCAGTTTGAGGAGTTTGAGGATGGAATCGTTTTTAAGGCGATAGACTCATGGATGCAGCTGATCTTTGATCATTCAACTGCAGCATCCGGCGGTAAACAGGGAGCACCTACAAAGAGAGATATATCAAGGGATGTGACTCTCAAGATGTATAAGGGTGACGGAGACTTGGTTGGTTCAGTGAAGTTTTTTAATACATGGCCTCAGAATATCGCTGATAGTACCCTGGATTACACAGGTTCTGATAGTGTGAAGTTTGATGTGACGTGGCAGTACGATTTCTGGCGTCCTGAATAAGTCAATGATCCTAAAATAATGGTTTTAAGAGAGGGTTTTCTGTAAACCCTCTTTTTCTGTTATAAATACTTTTGAATGAATTGAACGGAGATACATATGCCAGTAAGACCAGAACTATATAACGATTTCTTTAAAGGTGATAAGACGATCCAAAAGACGGACAAGTTTGTTTTGACCATTGTTCCAGATAAGATCGAGGAGCCGAATAAGAATCCAAGAATAGCAAAGATTAAAGAGAAGATGGACACCCTATCAGGCCCAATGCCTAATATAAGAGAGTTCATGGTCGTGAACATCACGGTTCCAAACTATGACTTTAAGAAAGAAGTTTTGATGGAAGGTATATTTCCATTCACCTTTCCCGTGTTTGGACATGAGGGGTTTGAGATCGCAGTGATGTTTGAAGATGATAATAAAGGAACCATGTCCCGTTTTGTTGATTGGGCTCAGAAGAGAATTATTGATGAAAATGGTATCCACTTTCCAGCCATCCTTAATAGAATAGGAAGCCTTGTGTTTGAGGCTCTGGATGAGTTTGATCAACCAACTTACCGATATGTATATAAGGATGCTTATTTTCTTAGGGCGACTCCATTAACATTTGATTATTCTCAAACGGCTGCTCAGAAATGGTCTATAACATTTGGCGCAGACTTTAGTGAATATCATGGACCATCGGAGGTTGCTGGGAAACAGGAAAAGGAGTCCCAGAATTTCATAGCGATTGAAAACCAGGGCTTGCCTATAGTATAAATACATTCAGTAGAACTTAAATTGAACCTTGAACAGGAGTATATGACATGAACAAATCAATTAAGATGGAAGAGTTCGATCCAAAGAAAAAAGAACAACCACAGCAGACACAACCAGAGCCAGCAAAGGAAGCGCCAAAGAAGGAATCTCCTCCCGTGGACGACGGTATGTATGTAACCATAACAGACCTTCCTACTAAGGGAAATTTTTATCCAGAGGGAACAAAGATCCAGGCCAGGTCTCTAAAAGTCATGGAAGTAAAGCATCTTTCTCAGTTGACTGCCGAAAATGCAAACGATGTGATTAATGATGTATTAAGAAAGACGATTAGGGGTATTGAAGTTGACGAATTGTTCACCGCGGATAAGATGTATCTGGTGTTTTGGCTTAGGGCCAATACATACAAAGATTCTGGCTATCAAGTGAATTTTAATTGTATGAAATGTAATAAACCTTCAACATTTAATTTCGAACTTGACTCTCTAAAGATACAGGATTATGAGGTTGAGAGATATGGTAAGTTTACAAGTGAGGTAAGACTACCTTCTGGACATACATTGACCTTTAAGTTACTTAGGGTCAAGGACGAGGATCTCAATGAGAGATTTCTAAAGCAGAATGAGAACTCCATGATGGATTTTGATAAGGAGATAGTTTCTTTATGTCGGATGATCGAGACAGTCGATGGAAAAGAGCCTGGCATGATTGAGAAATATTCTTTTGTCACTAATTCACTTGAACCCGCTGACTTTGCATACATACAGTCCTTTGTTGAGGATTGTGGAATTGGCGTCGAGCCAACTATTGATGTAAAATGTAATAAGTGTGGAGGTAGCACTGAAACGGTGCTTCCGTTTCGACCAGACTTCTTTCTTCCCAAAGTACAAACTTGAAGATATTTTAAAGTTCCAGTTCGAGCTACTTTGGAACGCCAAACATCAGATTAATGATCAGCAGGACTTTCGAGAGTTCATCTGGTTTTATGAGATTATGGCAAAGAGAATACAGGAAGAGAATGATAAATCGGGCGCCTCGGTTGAGGATTTTAGGAAAATGATCAACAGGTGAGCAGTATAAATATTAGAGAATAACATAGATAGGAAGTAGTATGCCAGAAGATATCAAACCTACCATTTTTGGAAAGAAACCTACCTTTCTCCAGGAGCTGCCTACTGTTCAGCAGGTCGAGGATGAGGAGACTAATAAGTTATTAGTCACAAATAATGATCTACTTGACAGAATTGGTCAGGCTGTTGTAGAAACGTCCAAACTCCAGGCGAAATTTCTTAGTAGTGATGTACTAAAGAATCTTACCAATATTCAGATTGAACCGAATGGAAAAGAAATGGTTAAAAGTTTATCAGACGTTATTGGTGGAATGATTCGAGGAATTAAAGATAGATTGACCGGAATTTTTAGAAACATAACCGGATCAATTGGGGGCGCTGTTCATAGGGCCCTTGAGATTGTCCGAAATCCTTTCGAGACGGTTGGTTCATTTGTGGGTTTAATGGGCGAGGGTGTGAAGAAAACATTTGGTAGATTGATTTTTGTTTTAACTGTGTTCTTCACTAAGTTTGGAAAAACGTTTGGTGAGAAGTTTAAAAAATTATTTCCATTCAAGGCAAAGGATCTAAAGGAGCCCGCTTTGGCGACTCAGGAGATACTTGAGCAACAACAGGTTCCAATAATGGAAGCGTCCTTAAAAACGATGATGGCGATAGAGGACGGGATACTTGAACTTCAGGACAAGTATGATGAGAGTATGGGAATGAATGCATTTCAGTTTAATAGAACACGGGACGCAGAGAGAATTAAGAGACAGAAAATGACCAACGAGCTGTTGGGTAAGATTGCTGCAAAGAAAGATGAAGAGGAAGAAGGTCGGGCTGGGTTGTTGTTAACCCTTCTTGCTGGTGTTCTTGTTGGTATACTCAATAGATTTAGAATTGGTTTAAAGATAATAAAAGGCATCGCAATTGATCTTCCAAAATTACTTAGGCTCGGTGTGATTAGAGCATTTGCAAAATTAAAAGACCTTAAATTCATTAAAATGCTTACTTCCGGATTTGCAAACCTCGCAAAAATGTTTCGGGCTGGAGGTCGTTTAGGGTTCATAGGTAAGATACTAAAACCAGTCGGAGTTCTATTTAAGATATTTGATAAATTCCGAAAAGGATTTGGAATAGTCGGTAAGCTCATTGGTTGGCTGGATAATCTTATTAAGCCTCTATTAAAGATATCCAGATTCGCTGGTCCCATTGGTCTGGCGATCACTGCAGTGATGTCTATATTTGATGGCATACGCGGTTTCTTTAAGGCTGGGGAATTTTTTGGTCTTGGAGCAGGCGAGCAAGCGACAATTGGACAAAAGATATCTGGAGCAATTGGTGGTATCATAGAGGGACTGACGTTTGGTCTTATGGGTGATGCCAAGACATGGGCGACCGGAATATTCAAGGCTTTCACAGATCCGCTTGAGTTTATAAGGGAAAATGTATTTGGCGGCGAGGGTCCGGTTAAGGGAATATTCAACCGAATAGTTGATCTACTTCTTATGATCCCTACTATACTTGCAAAGGCAGTCGATGGTATACTTGGATTCTTTGGCGTTGACTCTGACTTCTTTGGATTTGTATCTGGTTTCAAGGATGGAATAAAGAATATATTTTCAAATGTTGTTGATTATATTACCGATTTATTTTCTGCAGAGGGTACACTTCTTGAAAAAGTCAAGAATGGATTTATGAAGTTTGGTGATGGTGTGATAAACATCATAACTGGATTTTGGGATATAGTGAAGGAGAAAGCACTTGCCCTGGGAGGTCTTGCTGGAAGACTTGCCAAAAAGATTTTTGGTAGACGGGAACCCGATGCACCACCTACCCCAACGCCAGCCGCTATAGTGGAGACAAAGACACTAGCGGAGACGGCCGAAAAGACAGAGATAAAACAGAAACAGAAGAAGGTCGCTGAAGAGGTCAAGCAGAGGGAGCCAGAGGTTGCCGAATTTGCTATAGATAGAAGTATGACCGAAATAGAGAGAATGGCTAAGTTCATGGAATGGATGGAGGGTAGTTTCTCGACAGTGATGGCCAAGAAGATCGAGGCGGCGAGAAGAAAAGATCCTGTGGACTCAATCAAGGGTTCAAAGATAGTGATAAGTTAATGGAGATGTATAGATGGCAAGAATAGAAAAGAGACCATTGATAACTGCACAGGGTAGGCGAAATAACAAGGCGACACATGAGATAGTGATTCGGGGAACGCAGGGTTCTGGCGGTGAGAGATTTAGTATAGTGGGAGACATGAAAAATCAATTTCAATACTCACTAAGTCCAGAATGGGCAAACTTGTTTACAAACCTTGTACCCGGTGCTGAACTATTGCAGAAGATTGGTGACGCAAGTTTGGTGACAGGTCTTTTCTCAAGAAAGTATTTTAAAGGAGGCGGTCATCTTGCGATCAACGCTGAGTTTAGAATTGTAGATAAGGGTAACCTTAGTTATAACCCCATAGTTAATGCTGCCAGAAATTTATCAAACATGGTCGCTCCTCCTCCGTTCGATTGGGAAAGAACGTTGGAACAAATAAAGTCAAGAAAAGAATTGGCGTCTGGAGAGTTTGCGCAGGCAGTTGAGGGAGGTCTTGGTGCAGGCGAGCTAGCACAAGGAGCCTATAATTTTCTCAAGACATTAACGACCAGTGGTAGGACTGTCGATTGTAAGATTGGTTCCTTCTTCCGTTCAACGGCCATGATAATCACGTCCCTTAATGTAACATACTCAAGGGAGATAACCCATCAGGGTCCATTGTTTGGAGATTTTACTGTTGGGTTAGAGACAGTTGAGGCTCTGGTACAGGGCAAGAATGCAAGCGTTGGTGTCGATGGTGTCTTAAAGGCAGGTGGGTTCAACATAATGTTTGATGGTCAGGATGCTCAGACAGGAGGATAATAATGTCAACCAAGATGAACAGAGCGAATTTTATGAACCAAAATCTTATTGATGGTAACATAGAGAACGATCTACCTTTTAACAATTTTGATAACTTTCAATTTAAGAGACCGAGAGTATACTTCACCGTTACAGAGAAATACATGAAGAGGCCTGACCTGATTAGTTTTGAAACATTAGGCAAGGTCGATTATTGGTGGGTAATAATGAAACTAAATGACATTGATGATATATTCAATGATTTCACACTAGGCAAGGTTCTCCAGATTCCGGCTCTGGCTGATGTTGAGGAGTTCTTCATTGAAACACGCCGAAAGGTTGATATGGAATAATTATGGCCGTTGATGAAAAAAGCCAAATCAAGAAATTAAATGAGAGTGGAGAGAATCCGGTTGTAAACTTTTTTCTAAAGATCAGCATCAAGGAAGTTGATCTTGTTTCATCGTCCATCGCTTCAATATTCATCAAAGAATGGATATTCGATACATTACCAAGAATCGAAATTGAAATGTCAGATACCGGTTGGTTTACTGACGGATTTCCTCTTGAGGATAATGATACAATCAAAATTGAATTACACTTTCAGAAGGATGATGATCCGATAGTTAAAAATGAATTCATCTTACAGGATTACGAGATACTTAACTCGGGACCGGGTAAATCAGAACAGGCCGTTATACGACTATCCGGTTTCTTAAAGACCGATGGGTTTCCATTTGAACTAAAGACCAGGGCATTCTCTCAGATGAAGTCTGAGGAGGTGTTCAAGAAACTTTCAAATGAAATTGGGTTCAAAGACTTCACATCAAGGGTTAGTTCAAGAGATAAGATGACCTGGCTTCAGGCTAATCAGAATGATTTCATGTTTATGAAGCATGTATTGGAGAGGGCATATGTGAATGATGATGATGCACCGTTTGCCTATGTTGATCGAGATGGTAAGATGACATATACATCATTAAAGACCGAGATGGAAAGGAAACAACAGGTCAAGCAGGCGATATTTGATCTTAGGGCCTCAATGCTTAGTAATATAACCATATCTGAGGATGAGTATGATGAGCAGTTGGAGGAGCTAAAAGAGACCCATGGTGAGGAGAATATTATATTCTATAGAAACTGGGGTTACAAGAACTTTGCTGGAACGGTCAATAAGACAAATTCATATGGCAGGGCCGTTAGTTACTATGATCTTGAGAACTCAAAAAGGACTTCTATAACAACGGATGATCATCCCCTGTCCATACATTCATTGAAGGAAAAGTCCAAGATTGGCAAAATAGTCGCCGATGATGAAAATGGACTCTTTGACTCCACAAATATGCACGCCAGCTACATGCTAGCTCAGAGCCAGAATAAGTACCTTAGAGAGAACTTTTTTAGTAGCCACCTTGTGATATACGCTCGCCCCGAAAGCGACCTTAGACTGTTCGACAAAGTGAATGTATGGGTCCCTAGTATGTTTCCCGTGAACTCAAAGATGGACGATGTCCATTCTGGGGAATATGTCGTGGGTGGAATAATCCATGAAGCCCAGAAAAACTCCATATATACGATGGTCGTGGTCCTTTATAGAAATGGACTTGATATTCGAGGATTTAAGAGTGACCTTACAAGTAGACATAGTTCAGAGAAACTTCTGAACGCAAAGATAGATAAGAGGACAATATTTTAGGAGATTGAAATGGCTGATGATTTGAGAGATAAAGGTTTCCAAAAAGAAATTGGGGAATTGCTGAATGACTTCATTAAGAATCGGCTCAATGAAAGAAGGATGACGATGTTCACCGGTAGGGTGGAGGACAACAATGATCCTGATAAATTGGGTCGATGCAGGATACGGATCTTTGGAGTATTTGATGAAGGAAATATCCAGACCTCCGATCTACCATGGGCAAAGCCGGATTTTCAGTTCATGGGTTCGACTGTTGGGTCATTTGTTGTTCCACCCGTTGATTCTCTGGTAAGAGTTTATTTTGATAAAGGCGAAGTATATAGCCCAATGTATACAACCAAGGTTCTAAATGTAAATCATCTTCCATCTGACAAAGATGTGGATTATCCCAATGTGATGGTATTTTTCGAGACAGACGAAGGAGATTCTTTTTTTATAAACAGAAGTACATTTGAATCTGTATACACCCATTCAAGTGGACTGGTTCTTAGAATAGATAAAGACGGAAATATATCACTAAGTAACACAAAGACAAGTACAGGAAATTTCTCAATAACAATGAAGGGAAGCGTGACTCTGAAGTCCGAGGAAGGTGATATTAGTATAGAGGCTCCCAAGGGTAAGATACTACTTGGTGGAACTGAAGCAACTCAACCAGTATTGAATGTTCCTTTAAGTGATTTCACAGGAGCTCCGCAAGCGGTTGGACGTCAGCTTAACGGAACCCCGGGAGCGACTTATGTTCGGCCATAAACTTATAAATAGTTAGGTAGAATGATCATTCAAGGAGATAATTATGGACTTTATTAAATATCTGACGGAAGGAAAGAGAAAACAGATTTTCAAGAAATATATTGTCAAGGACAACACTTTTCAACCCGTCGGTGAAGTCGTGACTGAACCAACAATACCCCCTGGTATATATCAGATCGGTAGAAACATGCAAGGTATATTCTTTGAGCAGCATGATATGAACACCGATGAGATTCTTAGATTTGAGGACTCAAGATATAATAAGATACTCGAGGAGATAGATAAGTTCTGGGGACTGAAGGACGATTACAAGGGACTAGGGTTTACACATAAGAGAGGAGTTCTGCTTTATGGTGTTCCGGGTTCCGGAAAATCCTGTCTGTTAAAATTGGCAATGGAAGATTCTATAAAGAAGGGTAACGTAGTTCTAATCGCAAAAGAGGGAAGACTCCTTACCGATTCTCTTGGATTGATCAAAGATATAGAGAAGGATAGAAAGATTCTTTGTGTGATGGAAGATATTGATGAGATCGTTAGATATGGTGAACATTCTATACTTGAATTGTTCGACGGAGAGAATCAGATGGACAATGTATTGTTCTTGGGAACGACCAATTACATAGAAAAACTACCTGCAAGGATTCTAAGACCCTCAAGATTTGATAGAAAGATCGAGATAGATAATCCACCCGTCAACGGACGTATCGCATATCTTGAAAGTAAATTGAAGGGTCAGAAAACCACCAAGGAGATTAAGGCGTTGGCTGAAAAGACAGATGGATTCTCATTTGCACAGCTGAGAGAATTGCTTGTTGGTGCATTTTGTCTCAAACAGGATGTCGATGAAGTTATTGGAAGATTGAAAGGCGGTCTCGAAACGACTGTCTCCGAAAACCTTAAGAATTATCTGGAAGGATAATTGAATTGAAGTTCAAACAATACATAATATGTGAGACAGAGGGAAGTGGTTTCGGGAGTCTTGAGACTAGAATCAATGAATGGATGAATTGTATCGAAGGACAACTTCGTGGAATACTAAGTGAGAATATTTCCAACTCATTGGTCGAGAAACTTAGTGATGCATTGAGTTCATTAAGAACGGGTAATGTGAAAGACTCTATTGGTCGTGTTATGGACGCTTATTATCTTCTTGATAGGGTGATCGATGTAGCCCTTGGAGCAAAGAGATATTTAAAGGTTGAACGGGAATTGAAAAATGGTATTGATTATATTAGTGAACTTCATAAAGAGATTGTAGAATACATATCCTCGAATGATATGTTCAAGGATCATAATGCTACTCCAGACAAGACCGCTGAGGTGGTGTCTGTCACCAGATAATCATTACCATACACAAACTTTTGAAAGGTAAGGTTACATGGCTGGTGAAGTATTTGGAGAAAGACTACTCCGTCAAGGAATGAGTGGGGACGATGTAAAGGAGCTCCAGATTCGTCTTGCTGGGTTTAAAAACGCTACAGTTCCTAATGGAACGTTTTCCGCAAAGACCAAGTCATCGGTGATGGCATTTCAGAGAGACTTTATGGGAATAACACCAAGCGGTGTTGCTGATCGTCAAACATTTGATGCGACCGATACATTTGCAATACAATATCCAATATTTACTAGATTTCAAAACACAATTAAATGTCCATGTAATGATCCAGCATGCCAGACTACAAATAATGGTTTTGGACACAATGATTTTAATGGTCAGTATAGATCGGGAAAACCCCAGATAGAAGCATATCACCAAAAGGAATATCTTGGTATACATCGAATGTTACTATGGGCTGTTCGTGCAGTGTTCTTTTATCACCCTCAATATAACTGGACGTTAAACTCGGGTTATAGATGTCGAATAGATAATCAGGCACGAGGTCGTCAGAGTACAAATCATATGGGAAAAGCCATAGACATTGATCCGGGAGGAAACACAGAATGTGATGATTGCAGAAGAAGGGTTGTTGAAAAGATGAACGCACAAATTGGTTGGAACAATTCTAATAAGAAGGCACTTGAGCCTGCAAGAATAGCACCGACTTGGGTACATTTTGATGTAAGAACATTAGGAAGTCAGTATCTTACTGACGAATATTTTGTGACAAATGAAACAGATTTGAATCAATCACAAGTACATACAGAGACAGAGAACTCAGAAGAGGTTGCCGATGAGCCGTTACTCGACTCACAGGAGACAGTGATACAGAAACAAGATGCACGAGGATATGAAACATCGATCCCAACGGGAGCAACAACAAATAATCAGATCGTGACTCAGAATACTAATTACGGTTGGGAGGATATAGCTCAGGGTGTATATGAATACATCACAACTGACGAGAATTATGAATTGAAGGCAAATTGTACTGGAACTGTTATTGTTTCGCCAGGTGTTCCGACTCCTGCAGCAGGACCTCTTGCGGCGAGATTGAATTTTAATCCAGAGAATACATTATTACAGTTCTTAAAAAACACTACTTATGTTGGTCTTGCCCAGGGCGGTGTTGATAGATTTTTTACTGGACTCAATCAATGGTTAAATACACCTCCATTTACAATTGGATTAAGTCCGACAACTGGACCCCTGGCAGCCCTCTCTATAGTTCCGCCAGATCCGGGAACAGGTCCTGGACTTCATGGGTTTGTTTCTTTTCCAGCGGTTATCGCTCAGGGGAAAGCGTGTGCAAATCAGATAGCCAATACATCATTCTCCGATGATTCCAAAACTAGAAAGAGAGAGGTTTGGGAAATAATGAACAAATATATCAAACTGGCTTTGAATATGAATGTAATTGCTCCTATACCAACTGTCGGTTCATTACCGTCCCCAGGACCAGGACCGTACACGGGAGTCACGTTGGTGACTTATGCTTATGAATAAGGATTGAATAATGGCCGGATATATACTTGACCCTGTTCCAGACTACAACATATTGTTGAATAGTTCCACAGGTCTGTTTGAAAAGAGTACAGAGAGTATTTCAAACATCGCTGGGGATCTTGTGGTATATAATTCAATTGGTCTGGCAGTGATTGCGTCGGCAGATACAGAACTTAGTGCGAGTTTAAATCATCAGTTATCTCTTTCGGCTGATAATATACTTGCAGATGAGATTGCTTTTCCAGTTTCCACAGATAATGTTTCAGCGGGCGGATGGTCTGAAGAGGAAATTGGTCTTGACGAGGAAGAGAATGATTATACAGGAGGCGAGGGGCTTAATGAAACATTGACTGATACAGAGACCTACTCAGAGTACACATCGGCCAATGATCCTGATATAAATACAATAATAGATGAGGAGACAATTGATATGAAGGTTACTTTAACATTGACATTAAAATCACCAGTTGTGAAAGCTACATACAGGCCGGCCGAAAGTACATCCAAGACCGGTGTGGTTAAGAGGTAACGAATGGCTTCACCTGATAAACTTTTTTGTTCTGTTGCTGAGAGACAATTTAACGCCATAGTATCTCTTATTGAAGGGATTTTGTTTGCTAATTTGTTTGCACTTAAAGCAATGAAGTCTCAGATCAAGAGATATGAACAGCTTGTACTTGTTGCTAATGAAACTATACTCAAAGGTCTTGAGGAAACATTATTATCACTTTTGGATCTTAGAAAGGTTCCAGGGTTTAGTAACATAGAGGCAACACAGAGATCATTATGTCAAGCGGCCTATGCCTGTCGTGCTGTGAGGGAGACATTATTTCCACCAGGCGGAGACCCAGCTGATGACCCCGTATTTGTTAAGATGATACCAGTGTCCACAAGAAATAAGATAAGAAATGGAGATTCTGACGCGGCAGAGGAGTGGGCAAAATGGGTATGTAAATTAAGTTTTAGGGATATACTCGATCAGTTTATTGAAGATTATCTCAATTGGCTTGAGGAACAGCTTGATGCTATTCTTGATGCATTGATTATTGGTTTTTTGGATCAGCTTATTGCCGAATACATCGAGGCGATAGCTCCCATATTGAGGGAACTTGCCGCGCTGGAGGTGTTTGTCAACTGTGTGTTTGAGATTTGTAACTTTACAGCGACTGCGTTGAATAAGAGAGATGATTATGCGGACAAATTAAGTGTGGAAAAACAGGGACCTGGTTGGACGTTCAAGATCGATTCATATATTCAGTCTGTCTATGATTATGAATCAGACATAAGAGCCAGAACATTGAAGTTAAAACAGGACATTCGTAACACCAAGGTGTCCTTCCAGAGGGTTGATCCAGACGAGACCGTGAAAATACCTTCTTAGTATAAATATTAGAGAATATTACACTATAGATTGAGGAAAGTATATGGCAGCTAACAAGAAAAGGAATCCCCTGAATTACACAGGGTTGGACTATGATTCGATCCGTAGTCAGATTGAATATGAATTAAATCAGGATCCCAATCTTGAAAACTTTAGGGATTCCACAATAGCAAAGACGCTTCTTGACATTTTTGCAGCAACGACCGATATAACAAATTATTACATAGAGAGAAGGGCGGAGGAGCAATTTCTGGACACCGCACGGTTAAGGAGCTCTGTGATTCAGCTCTCTAGAATGCTCGGGTATTCTCCAACGAGACCGATACCAGCAAACTCGGCTTTGAGTATTGTTCTCAAGGGTCCTTTGCCTGGTGGACTGGTCGCTGGCGATACAATAACATTTCAAAAATTGGACGCATTTGAGGGAAATGGAATACCCTTCATTCTTAAAAATTCATATACATACACGTTTACATCTGATGATATAACTGGAGGCGCAAGTCAGGATTGGTCAAAACAGATTGATTATGGTGTGGTGCTTTCGGCAAGCGATGCACCAATTCCTCTCGATGTAACTGGTGGAGTTGATACAAGATATCTTGTGGACATTGAGCTTCTACAAGGTGAGATGAAAGTGGAGACGATTCTTGGTGGGTCTGAGAACTCACAAGTTGGACAACTATTTCAGAAATATAAGATCGATGATACCACATTCTCCAATTTCTATGGCGAGGAGGATCTAGGATACGATGCTGAGACAGAGGAAGAGAGTCTTACAGAGAATTTGACAAAAGTTGGTATTGGTCAGACTCAAGCTGAGGCCCTTACTGCAACGGGTGATAACCTGTTTAGTATAGATAGACGGAGCCTTGTAAATCCTGATAAGATTTCTCCAGACAATTCAACTATACCTAGAATAGTCTTGATCTCCTCTAATATGCAGGAGGGAGTAAATCTATATTTCGGTGATGATCGATTTGCGTCTAAAGGTCTATCCAATACATCACAGAACATATATATTCAGTATCTATCGACTCTGGGAGCGACTGCAAACGAGGTTGGTATAATTGGAAACGAGATCACGACAAGTGAAACATTCATATCTCCTGAGAATAATGTAAACCTGACCAATAACATAACATTCAAGTTTAGACGAAATATAGTGACAGGATCCGACTTTGAAAAGGTCGAGTCAATGAAATTAAATGCCCCTGCATTGTTTTACTCTCTTGATAGATTGGTTACATCAAGGGATTATATCTCATATTTAAAGACACAGACAACTGGAGGTACTGGGGGTCTAATAAAGAACGCCCTGGCGTGGGGAGAGCAAGAGGAGATTCGTAATAGAAATCAACTTGGAAACTTTAGGTTCTTTAACATAGCATTCTTTAGTGCACTCGGAGAGCTTTATAATTTTCCTTCAGGTGGAACATATACCATACTCCAGCCTGCTGATTTACATAATGCATACTTAGAGCAGGAAGATGATTTCTCTCAGGTTGTTGATTCATCATCTGGCGTTGTATCTGGTGATGGATTTCCAGAACAGGCTTATTTTAATATTCTTGTGAAGGAGAATCCGCAACCAGAGGTTGAGAGAGTTCAAGATTTTAGAGAGAACAATGACGATCATCCAATAACACAGATGCTTAACAAACTAGATAAGAGATCAGCTCAGACAGTTAAACATTTATACATTTCACCAATCGTTCAACAGATGAGACTTAAAGGTACCGTGACTATAGGAAAACTCGAGGACAGAACACTTGTTCAACAGACGGTAAACAACTCCATCTATGATTGGTTGAATGAGAATGCGGACTTTAATGTCAATATACATCGTTCTGACATATATGATCTTATTCACGATTCCAGCGAGGTGAAACATTCAAGTATATACTTTGAAGCAACAAAGCCAGATCAACTAATAACAGATTGGGCAAGTGACCCGGACGTTACATCCGGTGCCGCGGTACCGTCGGCAGTCACAACAGTATTGAATACATATATTAATAGCTATCTCTCAAATGCTGGATATTCATTAGTGACAAATCCTCAGGGAACAGAAGATCAGTTTTCGGTTTTCAATAGACTTGAAACCTCCGCGGGGCAAGTGTCTGGTGTTTGGCAAAGTAGTTATGACACGGTTCCTCCGTATGTATTCAGATATCGTGATTCAGCAGATTATATATCTGGTAATATAACGACCAAGACATTTTATCAAACATTGATGAAGAACATATATGATAACTTAGATCCTAGTCTTGGATCATTCTTGGATATCAATGGAGAACCATGGAGAGATTCACAGTATTTTAAGAACGTGATGTTTAAGATGTATAGTGATCTTTCACCAGCAATAAGAACGGCCATCATTGATGAGAATGGTGACTTGACAAACTATTCACTTAATAATGAGATAGTCCAATTGGAAATTAATCTCAGCTATGTATTTGGATAATATATGACAACATTTGATGATCAATACTCTGCTGAAAGAAGATATGTAAACACTGACATCGATCTGGTAAGTTACTTGCCAGATCACTTGTATAATTCTGAGGTGTATAATTTTCTAAAGTTCTTTGAAAACTTTCTCAAACAACTTTATTATCATAATGCTACAGATAGAGGAACAAATTCTTTATTTGAGATAAGCGCCGCAAATACACCTAAACAATACTTTGAGTTGGATACATCGGGAAACGGACTTCCAGCTTATGATCAGTATGGTACACAGACAAGAACGTTTATAACATCCGCTGATGCTATCTCAATTGTTGAGAAGGTGAAAAGAATTACCAATCTCCATGATCCCGATTTGATAGACATAGAATACATTCAGAGATTGGCTGACTATATGGGTTATAACGTGGAGCTAAGTCGTGCACAGGTTGGAGCGTTTGCCACATCATCTACTGACGATGAAAATAAGTATCTAAGATTTATTGTGAGCAATCTTCCAAACTGGTATAAGATTAAGCAGACCAAAAACGCCGTAAAAGTCTTGATGTATTCATTTGGATTGATCGCAGACATATATTTTAGATGGACATCAGACGAACTTGCAGCATCTATCAATCACCCAGAACAGGGTGGATATGGAAACACAGAATCGCTTTGGTTGACAGAGGATATTAGTCTCTCTGGAACAGATGCAGTGAGTCAGATACCTAAAAACTATTTCACAACACCTCACTTTATTGTGAGAATAAATACGGACGTGTCTGCACCATCGTGGATAGATAGAATGGATGAGATAGTGAATGCTATTGAGACGGTGAGACCGATCTGCGATGTGTTTGAGGGGTTATCCGCATTTCTAACAGCGACCCTTCCAGCAGTTCTAATACATTTGGACACATATTCAACAATCAAGATGGATTTTCCATATAACACGTCCGCGCCATTACCAAGTTCTTTTGTTGAGGCGATTGTAGAGACCGGTGGTGGTGATATTTATGTTGAGACCGGATCAGCGGGAGACATTATTGTTGAGTCATAAAGATATAAATAATTCAAGATATTGAATAGGAGAGTATATGGCAAACCAGAGAACCACGATTATTACACAGGAAGGAATTAATGAGATTTACAATGGCGTCTTAGGTCCTTATTTTGCGCTAAAGTATTTCTTACCTGTTTACGATCCAAGAATTGATGATGTGATCCATACAGAGGATCAGGACACAACAACGGCTACGGGGGTTGAGGTACAACATCTTTCAGCTACGATAGATGGAAGTGACACCTATTCAACTCTTGAGGGTGAAAAGATATTCAATCAAAACTCACAATATGTTAGGGACGCCTATGGCGTTTCATTGGCAACTGATGTTTATTCAATTGCTTCAGATGCCTCGTTTGTCTATACCAGTGCGACCAACGTGTCAAATCTTGGATATGGGTATTCCGGAAATCCAACTTTTGATGGTTCTTCAATTTCGGGTTCTTCTCAATATATCGGTGTAAGAGCTAATCTTATCAATGGAACAAGCGCAATGTCTGGGTTACTCTCCGCAGCGACCTTGTCTGGTGATAACAATGGTAATTTTTCTGGATCCCATGTTGAGCTTTCAAAGTTCACAGAGATTCCTTTTCAATTAGAAGGCGGATTGAATTTATCCGCAACGTCTATGCTTCATCAGGTATCTGGGTACACGAAGATAACCAGTGCCGGTGCAGGAGTTGATGCTGGAAGATACACATTGGTCTTAGATTCAACCAAGGGAAATTTTAGATTTAATAAATTTATTCTATTTGCGTCAAGGGTTGACGGAAACGGTGACGAGGTGACAACTGTTCTTCCTGTACCATTCGCAGAGGTTGCATTTGAGGGTACACAGACAAAGAGAATGACTGATCCAAGCGGTAATAGTCTTTTATGGGAAGGTATAGTTCAACTTGTGTTCACGACCGAGACAAGCGCAAGTAATCTTACTAATCTTGTTGTATCGAATTGGTCAGATACCAATACAAGCGCATTTGGATTAACAACACACGAAAGGGTATACATTTATCAGGCAGGTTCGTCACCTTCAGTTGACACTGGGTCCAAATTAACAGTTGAGTCATCATCGGGTCCGCAGATTGCGTTAGGTACATCTGGAATATTTTCAACCATTAGAACAAATTCCGCAGGGACCTGTATTGTGTCTGCAAACAATGGAACTGTTCATCTTCTTGGAACAACATCAACGGGGGTGGGCGCGGACTCATCTTTCAATGATTTTGTCATAGAAAATTCAACAATCTTTGGAACCGGTTTAACTATACTCACAGCCAATAGCTCTAGCTCTCTGGCAGGAGTAGCATTCGGAAGCTCAAAGGGTAATAAACGGGGTCGTATAACATACAATACGGGTCTGGATGAAATGAAGTTATATGCAGGTAATGTTGCGTTTCTTGAATCAACATCTGCATTGACAAACATTCCTTATAGTCTTGGTGTTTCTGGGGCGGTTGACGTTGGAGGAAATGTATCTATAGACGGAACTGTAAGCATTAATGATAAGATCATAACAAATGTTTTGATACAGGGGTCGACTATAACTGGTGCAACTGCAAGCAATCTAGCAGATCATTTGGTGATTGAGGATGGTGGCGATGGACCGGGTATGTCTTTGTTGACCAAACTTAATGCTGCCAGAATTTACTTCGGAACGTCTGCAGATAATGATGTGGGTTGGATAAAATATACATTTGCAACAACAGATGAAATGGCATTTAGGGTTGATGCCACAACCGTTTTTAAATTAACATCAGCGGGAAATACATCAGAGGTTGATCTAATAGCTAACACATTATTGAAGGCCGATGTCATTCAGAGTATTACTGGTGGTTCCACAATCTCTGCAACAGATAATATGTGGGTTGGACAGGTTGGAAGTACAGGAATGGTTGCTGCCGTAAATGCAGATGAGTTAGTGGTGGAAAGTAATAATGCTTCCACGGGAGCAGGAATAACAATTCTTAATCCGTCTGGCGGAAAGGGAAATATATTTTTCGGAATTGATTCCGATAATAATGCCGGTAGGATAATATACACATCCGTCACCAATCCTGATGAGATGCAGCTATGGGTTAATGCCACTGAATCATTAGCACTAACTTCTGCAAGTGCTATTCTTTGGCCGGGTTCTGGTGGCATCGGTACTGCTGTGAACTTGCTTGATGGAAATAGTGTTAGCACCCTTGCGATTGAGGGTTCTGTGTACGCAGCATTGCAGATTAACACTGGTTCTAATGTTGGAAAATCTTATGCTTTATTTGGGCGCCCTTCTAACACAACAGTTGGAAGAATAGTGTATCAACATAATGATTCCAGTATTAGTGACTATTTTGATTTTTATGTTGAAGGTACGGCACAGATGAGACTCACATCTGCAGCACTCTCAATGAGTAGTGTTTATCTTGATATGCAAAATAAGCATATTGAGGATATTGATTACATTGAGTTTTTTGGAGACTCTCCAAAGATTTCTTGTGAAACAGTTGAGATGGGAACATTAACTGAAGGTATAACTATTTGCGCAACTGGTATTTCAACAGCATATAGAATATTAGATATAAGGGTGATGGTCGATACATCGGCGGTGGCAAGTTACGATCAATCTCATCAAAACACATTAGAGTCTGTAGTTTCGGGTGGTGGCGATGGTTACTCTCTTAGAGCGGTCGACTCTTCAGCAAGTAGTAACTGGGAAGTAAGGCTTGCGATAGAAGCAGGAAGGTTGCCACAGGATTCTGGGTTTTATGAAACAGCATATGCATTATTGTGGTACGATAAGACATAACATTAAATAATGAATTTTGATAAAAGTTTAGAAGATTTCATATATCACCAAATTTCAAAACATAAAGATTGTATTCTTAATGAGTGTGATGTTTTTCAGGTTGATGTTAAATTACTTACCAGTATATTGTATGTGGAGAGAATACAATACAATTTGCCGACCATAAGAAGTAAGATACATAGATTGAAATTATTAACATTGGATCTTGTCGACAGAGTGACTAATCCGAAATACATACTTCCGGAGCAGGCAGTAACATTAACTGATTGGATAAACACATCAAGGGGGTTTTCCCATATCAAGTTCAAGACTGCAAGATATTTGTATCTTAAAAAGGTGATCACAAGTTCTGAGTTATCAAAATATAAATTTAATCCAGAGTTTGCCATAAGAATAGCATGTGCAATTTTGAGAGAACATAAGAAACAGTGGAATGAATTTATTAATGTATTGAATGAAATTAAAATTTTATCAACATTGTATAACATATCAAATTTCAAAAATAGAAATCCTCATCCAAATCCCCGAGTTGGGGGATCAAAGTTACCATGTATCGTAGATGGTAAATACATAGAGGATATTTGTTTTGGTGAGAGATGCGAGATGGTATACAAGTCAAAGTCCATGTATAATTTTTGGAGAAGTTAAGTCCAATAATATTTTAATTTAAATAATTATTTACTATATTTAATTTGAACATTTGAAGGAGGTTTTAAATGAAAGCAAAGAGAAGCGAGTTCCTAAAGATATTTGAAATCCTTACCGGGATCAAAGGTAAACAGGACAAGACATTCGGTATGTATGTCAATCTTAACATAAAAAAGTTTGAGAGCTTCGCCAAGGAGACTCAAACCATCTTCCAGAATTCCAATCCAAGTCCAAAGTTTCAGGAGTATATCACCAAGGAGGCGGATCTCATAAAGCAGTATTGTGAGAAGGATGATAATGATGGTCCCAAGAAGGTTGGTCCAAACGCATTTGTGATCAAGAAAGAATACATTGATGTTTATACTATGGGAATCAACCAACTCAAGGATGAATACAAGGAAGCGATAGACGAGCAAACTAGGGTCGCACAGGAAAGGGACAAGTTGCTTGATGAGGAGATAGAGATCAAGCTCTCACAGATACCATTCTCCGCATTTCCAGAGGAGTTTGATCGTGAGAAAATGATGGAGTTGCTACCCATCATAAAGGATTTTGAGGAATAATCGCCCATCCGAACTTTCACCTCGTTTTTATAAATACTTACAGAGTATTTTAGATTAAGAGGATATTTTATGACATCAGCGAATACGGACGTAATCAGGCTTTGGACAACATCTGCCACCGCGTATAGCGGAATACTTAGACCTGGACAAAAGGCATACATAAATGATACCCAGTTTATCACAGAGGTTCATCGTGATTATGGCGGAAATTATTATGAGACTACATCTGATCTTGGTCAGACGCTTCTCACCCAGGATCAGAGTGTTAGTGGACACAAGGATTTTGTAACTGGAGTAGGATTTAATACTTATTTTAATCTATCTGCTGATACTGACGATGGAACAGATTCATTGGATCTACATCGGGTTGGTTCATCTTATGGTCGAGTAAGATTATATGATATAAATGATGAAATGAGATTTAGATTTCATCTAGTTGATCAGGGTGGGGCCAAGGGATTTGACATAGTGGACGGTAATGTCCGTTTCTTAAACTCAGATAATATTGGATTACAATTTACAAAAGGTCTAGGGGTTTATAAAACTACTGTACTCTATACATCAGCAAATGAAGGATTAAGAGTAACAAGTAATGATGTCGAAAGTTTATTAATAACATCTGCTAGTGTATCGGCCGCTACTGATCTTATAGTTGGAAATGGTCGTATGGAGTTTATTAGACCTGGGTATCCCGATACAACGTCTTGGGTCGTATCTGCAGCATCGAATTCTGATTTGACATTTGCTGGTATACTTAGTTCTCCACAGTTAAGAATTAAAGATAATACTTTTTCCACAATGTTTAGTTTTCACACAGGAACTGGTAATTTTACGTTGGATTCAGCGGGAAAAATTATCTGGTCTGGGACGGCCATGGATCCGGCGGGCCCATGGAACATGGAGCTATCGGCATCTTCCAACATGGTCACGGTTAAGACGACCGAGGCGGGAGATAATCGTATAGCAACTTTTGAGAGCAGTGCAACAACAATTTATACCGATACATACTTGGACACTAAAATACTTTACTTTCAGGATGATTGGGTGGTTAGTGGTACAGGAGGCGTCCAGGGAACATTTAATATTCAGAGTTTGAACGCAAGTCAGAAACCCGATATTCGTTTCAAGAACATGGATGGTATCACCCAGTTCACATTTAACATGGACGGTACTGGTCAGAACACTAATATGCATACCATAGGTTACGTTGACGCAGAACAGGGATATCAATTCAATGGAGATCCAGGACTTACAAGTTCATTTGATCCAAATTCTGTTAGTAGTATGGTTGTATCAGGAGGAATTATAATTAGTGTTTCATAATTGAAGGAGAATTGAATGATTGTTTATATACCAATAGGACTGGGTCAGACAGTCCTTCCTCAAACATATAAATGCCTTTGCGATCAGCCGATGGTTGATGATATTGTTACTGTCTTTGAAAAAGAGAGTTATCCTCGTGAAGATTTAAGAAGATATCAAGCAATAGGTAAGGCAAGGAAACGATGTATTGATCTTGCCAAGCATGATCCATATGATTATATGTTCTTTAGTAATTCTGATCTTATACACAATGGAAATACGGTCGAAGATGCTTTCAATTTTATGGAGACCCATAAAAAGTTCGGTGCTGTGTCGTATTATCTTGGAATAGATACAAATCCTTTGAGATCGCTTGAGCCTGGTTATGTTCAAGTTGGTTGTTTTATGGTAAGAAGTTCGGCGCTTAATGATATTAATTTTGATGTAAAGGATGGAGACACGTGCGACGGTATAGCCTTTGCCGAGGAGATTAGAAAAGCAGGTTGGCGCTGGGGATATATGTCCAGAGAGGGCGGACGTGTTATGAAACATTTGGTACTAAAAAAGTTTAATAAGAAATACGATTTCTCCGAAGCATTAAGTCTATAAATATTCTCAAGTTTATTTTTAATTGAAAAGGAGTTGAATTTTGAAGATCAATGTATATGCTGTTTGTTGGAATGAAGAACAACGGCTCCCTTACTTTTTAAGACACAATGAGACCTTTGCTAATAGGATCATCATATATGATAATATGTCAACGGACAGGTCTCAGGAAATAATTAAATCACATCCGAAGGCCGAGCTTCGTACTTATGATACGGAGGGTAAGATTCGTGATGATGTATATCTTTTTATAAAGAACAATGTTTGGAAACATGATGAGTACGCCGACTGGGTTATTGTCGGTGATGTGGATGAACTAATTTATAATAAAAATATTATTCAACGATTACGAGAGATTCAAGAAGGGGGATACACCGTTGTCGAACCAAAAGCCTACAAATTCTTTAGGAAAGAGTTTCCAGATACCGAGGGACAAATATATGAACAGGTATACATGGGAAAAGAGTGTGCCACAAAACTATGTATCTTTAAACCAAACGAACTTGAGGAGATTGGATTTACCCCAGGGTGTCATTCCGCCTTCCCAAAAGGTAATGTAAATGTATATACGGCAGATGATATATTCTTTCTTCACTTTAACTTTATTGGAAAAGAGTTCATAGCCAAAAGACGAATTGAGTATTCAAAACGATTAAGTCCACAGAACATGGAACATGGTTGGGGGCTTCATTATCTTGATGCTGACAAGGGTAATGAACAGCGATTTATCGACATGGCAAATGATCCTCTTTACAAGGACATGAGGGGGATAATATTTTGATAAAGATAATCTCTGGTTGGTCGAACCCGGGAGGATCGACTGTTGCGTTTATTAATCTCTGTAATCTTTTCAATGAGAAAGGATATACCACAACATTCTATGGGCCACATCAGTGGCATCTTGATAAATGTAGTGCAGATGTTATAAACAACATTCAATTGAATTCGGATGATATTATCATATATCATTTTTTAAATGTATTTGATAAGAGACCTCCGGTAAAGAAGTTTGTTCTATCGTTACATGAGAAGGACTTGTATCCGTTAAAAACAAAACCTTTGGAAATATTTGACTCTATACATTTTTTAAATGAGAAACAGTTTAAGTGGCATGGTGTACAACCAAAGAGTTATTTTTTCTGTCCCAATGCGCATGAGGATTTAAAACCATTTGAGGGACAGAAGGTAAAGTGTGCCGGTATAATCGGCAACATTGATAGAAATAAAAATGTCCATATATCCATCCAGAGGGCTCTTGACGATGGACATACCAAGATAAGATTATTTGGCAACAATCACGACCCACAATACTGGCAGGAACTTGTTGAACCCTTAATTAAGGCAAACTCAGACACGGTTAAGTTTATTGGATTTGTCGAAAATAAGAAGGACATATACGATCTGGTCACCGATGTATATCATAGTTCTACTTCAGAGAATGCTAGTTTTATAGTTGATGAATGTAAATTGGCTGACGTAACGCTGCATGGAAATGAACAGACGATTGCACAACCATTAATACCAAATGATAACGTTTTTGAAATTTGGAAAAAGGAGATATTATGAGAAAGGTATTGGTGGTGGCAGATACTACTGGTTGGGCGTTTGATAAGATATATAGAGGTCTAAGATTCAATTGTGAGGATTGGTTGCCGGATGTACTATATCTGCATAATCAGAGACCTGTGAATTTTGATGAGTATGATCTTATTTTATATCTTTGTGATAATTTTCCTGAACCTCTTATACATTGGGTTAACAAGGGATTGAATAAGGACAAGGTACTACTGGCAGTTAGATCAGATGTAAAACATCCGTTATACTATAGAGCCGAATTGCTTGATCAAGTATGTAAATGTATGGTATGTTCTAATTACAAGTTATTTGAGAGATTTGTTCAACTTCATCCAATGGCCAGAGTTGCAGAAGGAGGAGTTGACACAGATAAATTTTCATTCAAACAAAGAACATATGATGGTAAGTCGGGCATGAGAGTTGGTTGGGCTGGTAACGTGGGTGAATGGGGACGGGCGTTTCGTGGGCTCGACATTATTCAGGATGCAGTTGATTATTTTGGAAGATGGATGAAATTCACACCTGCTCTCCGTGATGACAAATGGCGCACAGAGGAAGAAATGGTTGAGTATTATCATAACGACATTGACATATACATTGAGATGAGCGAGTCCGCTGGAAGACAGAATGGACTTATTGAGGCCGGTTCTTGTGGAGTGCCATGTATATCTTATGATTGCGGAATTGCTTCCGATCTCTTTGATGGAACAAATGGAGAGTTGATCAAAAAAAGAAATAAGGATGATCTCATATTCTCCATAAAACAGGTACTTGGAAATTATAATGATTATTCAATTAACATTAGGGAAACTATAGAGAAGAGGTGGTCGTGGAAGGTTCACGCCAAGAAGTTTGAAAAGATATTTGAAGAGGTTTTATATGATTAATATATTGTATCTTGTTAGTAAGGATTATTATAAAACAAAGATGAGCCGCGTTCGGTTTCATTCTATGGATGCTATTGGTAAGATTGCTAATCTTACAGTTTGTGGTATCGGATGGCGAGGTTGGGATAATGAAAAGACTTGTCAGGAGAATGTGGATCTGCTTTATCCCGAAATGAATTTTGATCTTGTTGTGGGGTTCAAACCTCTGGAGATGAATTGTTTCGGTGATTTAAAGTTTAGGAAATGCCTTAGATACAATGAGATGTATGACATGGACTGGACGATATCAGAAATAGTTAGGTCTGGAGTAGATGTTGTTGTATGCCATCACTATAATGATTATGTGCAGTACAAGGATCTATTTGATAAAGTCGAAGGACCAAAGAAGATACAATTTCACCATATACCACACTCCGCCGAGTCCACAATATTTAAACCCATACCAGTGGTGAAAAAAGAATATGATGTGATACTTGTTGGTGCGACAAATGTACAGACTATGTTGGGGGATCATTATCCTTTGAGACATAGAATGCAGGTTCTTCTTTCAAGTAAAAACAAGTTGACAGATAATTACAAGACAGCGGTCGTGCCCCATGTTGGTGGGTCTTTTGATGACGCCCATACGGATGTATATGCCAAGGATTTTGCAAAGACGATAAATTCGTCTAAGATAGTGATCACCGATTCCGGATTACCAAATTCCAGGTTTGGAAAATACATTGAGATACCCGCTTGTGGAACGGCCATCGCAGGGGATGTATATGATGATCGTCCAGATGATGTTAAGAGATTGAAGGAATTTCTCATTGAGATAAATATGAGCATGACCGATGAGCAAATAATGGATGTATTGATACATTATTTGAAAAATGAAAGAGACCGATTTGTTAAGATTGAAAAAGGTTTGAAGTATGCAGCGGACTTCACCCATGAGAAGTATGCAGAGAGATTTTTAAAAGAGGTGTTCTAATGAAAAAGTTTGGATTGAATGATTTTTTTAAAAAGATAAACTATGATTGGAAAGCCGATAAGGATGTCATCCAAGAAATATGCCGTTTGACAAAGACCAGAGTCAAGGACCCAATACCTCCTGAGATTCTTTCTCCCGGAATGGAGCAGGCGTTCTTTCTAAAGTCAGTGACTGATTTTGTTAGACCTAAGAGAATACTTGAGATAGGTACGGGCAGAGGAACTGGTTCGTATTGTATGTCATTAACAAATAGTGTAGAGCATGTAACCACTGTCGATGTGATTCCTTTTGAGCAAAAACAACAGACGGCGATAGGATATCAGGCAGCGATTGCATCCAACTCTGATTTCTTTACTCTTGTTCAGACGAAGGAAAAGAATAAAATATCTTTTCAATTGAGATATGATTTTAGTAATCCGAACGGGTTTGATTTTGCTTTCATTGATGGAGATCATTCAAACAAAGAGGTGATTCTTGATGACTTTAAGTTATGTGAGCATGTATTGGATAATAACGGAGTCATTGTATGGGATGACTACAGCCTTGTTGAGGATCATTTTGAAGTTAGAAATGTTGTCGATGAGATAGTCCGCGATAAGGGGGTCAACGTGTTCATGGTTGAGTTTAGGGGTCATCTATTCGGCGGGGAGCCTGAGAAGGATTCAGGAGAGGTGTTGATGTTTAAGGATGGAGTATTGAATGAAAATTTATATAAATAACGCAAACGAGAACTGGATAGTCGATAGGCTAAAGGAGCAGTGGTATCAATACTTTCCAGATACTATTCCAAAGGATCTAAATGATCTTGATGTGTTTTGGTTACTCGCTCCGTGGCAATGGCGGGAGCTTGAAAGTGTTCTTGAAACTAAGGTGGTTGTGTGTACTATACATCATGTTGATGAAAATAAATTCAATGAACAGGAGTTCAAGCAACGGGATAAATACGTTGATTATTACCATGTTCCAAATAAGTTCACTCATGAATTTATAGCAGATTACACAAAGAAACCAATCGTTCAGATTGGCTATTGGTTTGTTTCTGACATATGGTATAATGATGAAAAAGATTATAGAGGTCAGTTTGATCTTAAAGAGAATGACTATGTGATTGGGTCATTTCAAAGGGATACTGAGGGACATGATCTAAAGTCTCCTAAACTATGTAAGGGTCCCGATGTGTTCTGTGATTATGTTGAGGCAATAAAAAAGATACCTAATCTTGTCGTTCTGCTTGGAGGTTGGAGACGGCAGTATGTGATTAAGAGACTCACAGACGCTGGAATAGATTTTAGATACAAGGAGCTTCCAGACCAGGAGACTATACGAAGGATGTATCAGTGTTGTAACTTGTATGTGGTCGGGTCACGAACAGAGGGTGGTCCCCAGGCTTTGTTTGAGGCGTCCAACATGAAGATACCGATCATCTCTACCGATTGTGGAATGGCGAGTCAGGTTCTTTCTGAGAAGTGCATATTCGATATGGGAGTCAATAATAAATATTGGCCGAGTCAGGAAGACATTGAATTTAATTTCAATAATGTCAAACAGTTTGACATAAAGGATCACGGAGAAAATTACATTCATTTCTTTGAGGAGATAACATGAACTGGTATGATGATCTTTGTGAGTATTATAATGTGACTGCAGAACAGGCGGAGGAACTTGGCACACGAAGAACTGGTCGTAGACCTGACTTTCCGCCGTCCCCTACTTGCTCAAATCCACCTCGGGGTTTGACGTTTGAGGAGATATGGGATGGTAAGCCAAGAGACACTATACAACAGAAGATGGATTTCTACAAAGACCTAGGACCGTGGCAGTGTTTTAGACAGACCATATATAGGCGAGATTTTGATTATAGTGTTTATTTTAATTTCTTAAATTTCAATTCAAACAAATTGGTCATAGTGGAGTATGGTTGTGGCATATCCCATTTAATCAATCACATTGTAAATCTAATGGGCGGGAGAATACCAAGTGGAGTAAAGTTTATACTTGTGGATGTCGCCGGCGAGCATTTGGAATTTGCCAAGTGGAGATTGAAAAAGAAGGCCCCGGATGCCAGTTTTGAATTCCATGAGATAACTTCCGAGTACCAGGTACCGAAGTTTAATGACAAGATAGATTTCACTTTAATAACAGATGTCCTTGAACATCTACCAAATCCATTTGATGTGATAACGAATATAACGGAGAGCAGTAGTCCAAAGGCCAGACTTGTTGAAACATGGATAGATCATGAACATCATGGTTATGCCGATTTGGAGGAGGCCTATCTTGAAAGGGATAAGACTTTAAAATATATGAATGAAAAGTATACAGTGATTAATAGACTAGGAGCCGGGGACGTAAGAGTAAGGGAGTTAAAATGAAGATACTTGTAACAGGTTCAAAAGGTGTGATTGGATCAAATCTTGTCGCCATTTTAAGAGCAAATGGACATGATGTGTTTGGTCTTGATTTATTCAATGTAAATGATTTGTATGGGCACGGTCTTGGTAAGGTCGAGGGCGACCGATATTTTAGATGTGATATAGGCGAATACCGACAGCTTCGATACATTATTGATTATGTTAAACCTGACTTGGTGTATAACTGTGCTGCGGAGTTTGGGCGATGGAACGGAGAGTATTTTTATGAACAGCTCTGGAAGAGCAACGCAATCGGGACAAAGAACGTGATACGGCTTCAGGAGGAGAACGGGTTTAAACTTGTGCATTGTTCGTCCTCTGAAGTATATGGGGATTACAATGATGTGATGTTTGAATGGGTTACAGACAGAGTGGTCATAGATCAGATGAATGATTACGCAATGACCAAGAAGGTCAATGAGATGCAGATTAAGAACTCCAAGGAACTATACGGGACAGAGACAGTCATAGTTAGATTCTTTAATACATATGGCGCTGGGGAGTGGTATCATCCTTTTAGAAGTGTGAACTGTGTGTTCTGTTATAATCTTTTACATAGACGACCGGTTGTTGTGTATAAGGGGCATACACGAACAAGCACATACATTGATGACGCCATTAGAACGTTTGCTAAGATCGCAGACAACTTCAAGCCCGGCGAGGTGTATAATATAACAAGCGATTATGAACATTCTATTGAGGAGCTGGTGTCCAATGTTCTTGAATCCACGGGAGCAGATCCTTCGTTGGTTACATATAAAGATAATAATGAGGTTCTAACTACAGTATTTAAAAGGGCATCATCGGAGAAGATAGAAAGAGATTTTGGGCATACCAATTCTGTTTCTCTTAACGAAGGTGTTAAACGAACAGTTGATTGGATGAGAGATTATTATAGATTATAATGTCGGAGTTCAAATGAAGATATTTTTAAATAGAAAACCAGTTGGCGGTCCGTGGGGAGGAGGAAACAAGACCATCATACTTCTTACTGAGAAGTTAAGACAAAGAGGTTATGAGGTTTGTTTTACATTGAATCCCGATGTGAATATTATTGTATGTATCGATCCAAGGCCGACGGATCATACATTTGAAGATTTTATCAATCATAGGGAGAGGTTTGGAAGTAAGATATTTCAGAGAGTTGGCGATCTAGGATTACATAGTAAACCGCAATTAACAGACCTTGTTTTAAAAACTGTACCAAAGTCCGATTATGTAACATTCATTAGTACATATGCTTTCTATCATATTGAGGCGTATGGTGTGTCCCCGAATATTTGTTCTGTTGATTATCTTGCACCGTTGAAGGAATTTTATAGTAAAAGAAATATTTCAATGAATTTTAATAAACCAATTAGATTGGTGACGCACCATTGGAGTCCTAATTATAAAAAGGGATGGGATTTCTATAAGTTTCTTGACGAACATTTGAATTTTGATCACTTTGAATTTATGTTCATTGGAAACTTACCTCCAGAGATAAAGTTTAAGAATATTAAGTATCACACACCAATGACCCAGGAGCAGTTGATTGATGAACTTCCACGACATGATATATACATATCTGGTTCAATCGAGGAGACGGGTGGGAATCATGTATTAGAGGCAATGGCTTGTGGATTGCCTGTGTTGTATCATGCAAACGGAGGTGGAATAAAAGATTACTGTGAGGATTATGGATATGAGTTTCAAAGTACGAATGGTCTAATGGATGGCATTAATTTGATCATAAATAACTACAAGATGTTCAAGGAGAGAGTTCTTACATACACAGCAACCCTTGATAATGTCATAGAGAGATATGTCGAAATTATTGAACGATTGAAGGAGAATTGAATTGCCAAGAGAAGATTGGAAAAAGAATCCAGTACATATGATTCTTAGGAAGAATGGGCTATGGCCGTTTGCGGACGATGATAGAAAGACGGTGCTTGATGTTGCGTGTGGTCTATCTTTAAAGAGCCAGTATCTTCCAAATGCCCAGATACTTGGAGTTGATATACATGAACCTTATCTCAGGGCGATTGATTTTAAGGGTAAGTTCATGATCGCAAAATGTAATGTGAGGTTTCTTGATTGTATGTTTCTACCAGAGTCCTTTGACCTGGTGTATGCCTTGGACATTATTGAACACCTGACAAAGCAGGAGAGTAAGGAGCTTATACGGATGTGTAAGAGCATCTGTAGGCAGGCTGTTGTGATAGAGACCCCAAATGGATACATACCACAAGATATGGACATTCAAGGATTTGGGGCTGATCATCTACAGACACATAGATGTGGTTGGTCTGTGAAGGAGCTCAAGGAGCTCGGGTTTAAATGCGTTGTTAGAGATTACATGATGTCTGATGTAAAGAGGCATACCAAACAGGATGTTGATCCTAATATTGAACTTATAGATGGAATTTATTTAAAATGAAAAATCTTACAATACTAACACAGTCGTTTCACCAGAAGGTGTTTACCGTCAACTGCATAAAGAGTCTTTATCAATTCAAACCCGCGGATCTAAAACTGACAACGATCATCATTGAGAATTCCGATGATGTATCGTATAAGGACGAGGTGACCGCGATTAGCCCTAATATAGTTTGGATAAATGATCCTACCAGATACTCAAAATCCATGGGTAACGCAATGTGTATAATGAACGGATTAAAAGAGGTCAAGGATGAATGGGTTGTTCTACTTCATAATGACACTTGCATAACACATGAGAATTTCTTCAATAGTTTGATCAAGAAGGCGGAGGAAGGTTTTGAACTGATTGGCACAGTGAGGGACGCACATCCACAAAGACACAATTCAATAATAGTTCTAGGATGTCTCGTTAGGACAGAGCTTGCAAAGAAGGTAGACTATAGACCAAAGGGTCAGAATGAAAAAGGATTTGATTGGGATACTGGGGAGAAGTTAGACTTATACTGTAGAGAGCATAACATACCGACCTTTTGTTTTGAAAATTCATTCAATGACAAAATAGAGGAACGGCTTCCAGAACATTATAGGGATCTGAAGTACACCATACGGACGATTGATGAGTTTGGTAATGTGATATTTTTGCACTTCGCCCGGGGCACGGAAAAGACCCAGGGTAGTTATGGTAAACCTGGAAGGAGAACTATACCCCAGGTGATTGAGTTTTGTAACAAACATATATTCAACGAGAATAGATGTGAACGGATTGAAGATGAAAAGTTTTTTAAAGACGGTCAGCAAGAACAATATAAATCGGCTCAGATCAAAAATCATGCTGTTAAGAAAAACAAACATAGAAATCCAAATGAGTATAAAAGATGCTATGATGAGATTGAGAGATATATATCAGAACAGTCAGAGATGATATGTTTGGGTACAAGAAATAATCATGAGAGGGACTGTTTTAAAAAGTTTGGGAGCAAATTGAAAAAGGTATACTCGTTGGATATCGCTCCACTTTCCAATGCAGACTTTATTTATGATTTTAATGAACTACCTAAAGATTGGAATGATCGCTGGGACGTTGTATATACCAACTGTCCCGATCATACATTTGATACTACCAGAACTTTTTTTGAATGGTTAAGAGTTACAAAACCCAGAGGTATTTTACTTGTAGGTTTTTCCAATGTGAATATTAAAGAGAATTTAAACTCCTATGGCTGTTGTACATTCAATAAAGAACAGTTGGACGATTTCTTTAAATCAAGTAAAGATTTTGTTCTTCTAAAAACATTTTCAGCACAGTATAATTATTATCTTATTCAGAAGATATGAATTTCATAGTTTGTAATTTTCAATATTTATTTCATTTTCTACCCTTAATCATTGAAGGCAATAGAAGAGGATTATCGTCAACGGTATTTTTAAAGAAGCATGCAAAGTATTGTTGCCCATACAAATTTATTAATAGAATCAATGAACTTAAAAATGAATTTAAATTCAACGTCAAGGACATTTCCAAGGTCAATGAATATCCATCATCCGTAACATTCTTTGTTGAGGGGTGTGAATTCAAACAAGTTACATACAAGACAAAGAAAGTATCATTCTCTAACTGTACAGATTTTACTGTACATTATAGTCGGTACATAGATGCGATGAATCATGTGTTCTTCCTTAGTGAAAAGGTGTTTAGAGAGAATAACGTGGCGAAGGTGAAGGACTCAGACAAGAATCATTTCATAGGGCTACCCAAGTATGATGTATCTATTGACCCAAAGCATGTTCTTGAGAAGTTCAACATACCAGATGAGAATAATGCGCTTATCCTTTATCCAAGAACCAGGGATGAAAACAAGATTAATTTAAAAATGCTATATGAACATTTAAAAGGATGCGGATTAAGGGTGCTGGTCAAATCAAGGAAGAAAGACGTATGTAATCATCCAGGAGATAGATTGTTTTATGATTCGACGGTGTTTCCACATACGACTATGGAGTTACTTTCGGTGTCAAGACTTGCCGTTAATTTTAATTCTACTTCAATTGAAGAAATAGTTATGTGCGAAAGACCTGTTATTAATTTTAACATAAAACCATTTGGATTAATATTTCCTTTTCTTTATGAATATGATTTTTGTAGAAAGATGCCGACCAATTTCACAAAGGAACAGATACGTGGAGTAATTATGTATCTAATTGAAAATAAGTTTAATTTTAAGACGGCCATATCTGAGAGCCTTTCTATTTGTCGAGGTATCTCAAAGGAGGTATTGAATATAGTTTATGAAGATATTTGTTAGAAACGACTTTGATGTGCTATTAAAAAACCTTGGTCTTGACAATGGTACATATCTTGAGATAGGTGTATGGCGTGGAAGATTCTCCCGTATTATACATTCATGGAATATACATAAGAAGTTATATCTTCTCGATCCATGGAGACAGCTTGAGGGTTACAGGGATGCCATGAATGAGAAATCAAATGATGAGTTTGAGGAGATACATCAAGGGGTCAGAGCATACTTTGAGAATGATGATTCTGTCGAGATAATAAGAGCACGTTCCGAGGATACCATTGATAAGTTTCAGGACGGATCGTTTGATTTCATATACCTTGATGGTGATCATAGTTACGAACATGCTAAAATGGATATAGAGGCATGGGTTCCTAAGGTCAAGAAAGGAGGGGTGTTCGCCGGACATGATTATTTCAACATGGAGAACGAACTTGGTTCGTTTGGAGTAAAGAGGGCAATTGACGAATACATTATAGGTAAACCAATAACGTTAAACATTCTCATACCCGAGGACGCCTCTTGGTATTTTGTAAAGGAGTTTTGATTTGGATATTGTTGCCATCATACCCGCAAAGGGACAATCCAGAAGATTGCCGAAAAAGAACATTCATCCTATCTGGGGTAAGCCGATGTTATACTGGGCGTGGAAGGCCTGCCAGGATTCCAGGTTCCAGATACATACATTTGTGAGCACCAATAGTGTTGAGGTTATTGATTGTTGTATTGGTCTAGGAATACAGACTATAGATAGAGGATCTGGATTGTCAAACGATGACACACCGAAGCAGGCCGTCATCCGGGACGCAGCGAAATTCATATCACTAAGATATAATCCAAGTATCTGGATATCACTTCAGCCGAACTCCCCAGAGATTAAAGGGGGATACCTTGATCAGGCGATTGATACGTTAAATAAATATGACAGAGATGAGGTGTTTAGTGTCAACAGTAATCTCATGCAGAACGCAGCGTTCCGTGTGTTTAGGGGTGACTATGTTTTTCAGAAAGACCTAAGTACCAACTGCGGGGTTGTTGTTTGCGACTTAATGGACGTGCATGACATTGACGATGTAAGGAGATTAGAAGAAAATGGAAGATAGTGTATACATAGTGTCAGAGCTTTGCGGTCAATGGGGTGGTTCTATTAGTCGTGCTGAGCAGATGATACTTCAGTCCAAGATAGCGGGAGCAGATGCGGTGAAGGTTCAGTTTTATGACACCTACCAGCTTCCAGGAGAGAACAGAGAGAGGTGGGAGTATCTATCAATGACCCATGAACAGTTATTGAGATTAAAGAAGTTCTCGGAGAATCTTAATATTGATTTTTTTGCCTCAGCGTTTGATAGAAATAGAATTTCATATCTTCATTCCATCGGAACGAATACATTTAAGATCGCCAGTATGATGTTGGAATTTAAATTTGATTTATGTAAACAGAGTCTGGATATGTTTGAAAATATATTCATATCTTTGGGAGTATGGGATCTTAATAAAAAGGGTTTACCATTTACCAACGATAATGTTACCTACTTTCATTGTGTTGCAGAATATCCGCATAGTTTTGAGAGGGCCATCGAGTTAATGCCAGAAAAGTTCGATGAGATAGAAGGATTTAGTGATCATTCAGTCGGGATAGATGCGAGTATAGAGGCTGTGAAACGAGGCGCCAGATACATAGAAAAACATTTTACTACTGATCATGCACTACAGTCTGACACAGAGGGAGCTCATACCTGCTCTATGAATTTTGATGAACTTAGAATGTTGAGAAAAGAGGTTGATAGAATATGCGTCCAGAAGTTTCATTAATAGTTGGTGTTAAGAATCGGGCACAACATCTTGATCGGACTCTTCCATTCATGTTGTCCCAGGTTGGCATTCCATATGAACTAATCTTGGTTAACTTCTTTTCAGTAGATAACTTTGAAGAAGTTTTCAAGTCACATCTAAACATGATGGTTGGTATCGCTCCACGTGATCTTCAAGAAGTGCGAGTGATAAACATCAAGGAAAATTTACAATATAATCCAAGAAAGGTTAAGAATCTTGGAGCCAGAGTGTCGAGAAGTAGTGGTAGTTATATGTTGGCTTTTTCTGATGCCGATACATTTCTATCAATGGATTATCTAAGTCACTGGTGTAAACGAGTGAAATATGAGGAGACGTTTTTTGTTACCCGAGTCCAAGAGTCCATGGCACATCAATCAAAAAGAATTTCACCAGAGGTTAATTACGGAAATATTATTGTCTATAATAGTGACTTTGCATCCATCGGCGGATGGGATGAGAAGGTGAGTCATTATGGTGGCGATGACGATGATCTATTTCATCGTTTAAAGTTAATGGGTCTTAGGGAAATAAATCCCGCAGATAGGGTTGATGCCAGACAGTTCTCAATACTGCATGGTGATGAATTAAGACTACAGGAATTCGAGGATAAGAGTCGTGTGGATGCAGACGAGGCATTCAAGACGATATACTCAAATAAAGATCCTGTGAATACAAATAATGAGTTTTTTGATTATGAGAATTATGAGGTAGATACATATGATTCCAGATATATCCATAATAGTAACAAATTATAATTACGGTCGTTATCTTGATCGTTGTTTAAGGTCATGTCTAAAACAAAGACGGATTACTTATGAGGTAATACTTGTGGACGATTGTAGCACCGACAACACCCAAGAGATAATTCGACCGTTCTTGAATGAGATTTCATTCTTTCAGACCTCTGAGAATGTTGGAGTTGCAGGAGCGTCTAATGTTGGTATAATGAATGCCAAGGGTAGGTTTGTCGTGAGGGTTGACGCAGATGATTACATAAATGAGGACTTGTGTTTCTTTCTTCATTTCTATCTTCAGAACAATCGTGATGCGTTCGGTGTGTCCTGTGATTACATTCTGGTGGACGAGTTTGAGAATAAGATTGAGAGAAAATACGCAGAGAGGGATAACATATCCTGCGGCATAATGTATAGAAAGGATCTTCTACTCAAGGTGAATGGCTACAATGAGAGTTTTAGACATAGAGAGGAAGAGGAGCTTAGAAAGAGATTGGGCGGATTTTATAATATTCATCATCTTAGATTGCCACTTTATCGTTACAGAATGCACAATTCCAACAAGACAAAGACACCCGGATACATGGAGACAGAAGTATAAATACTTCAAATAGGAGAAGTATATGTCAACAGTAAACCAGGCAAATTCAGATCGATTTAAGGCGGTGTTCTCCAATATCCCAATGCCCGACACCAGGACGACCAGGATAGATATGGAGATATTTAATAACTTTGTTAGATCGATAACACTACCAGATTCCAGTATAGAATTAACACAGTCTGAGTTTATGAACATAGTGAGGCGTTATCCAATCTCCAAATATAACAACGATCTCTCCCAGCTCACAATAGAGTTTTTCGCCGACGAGGATTTGTCGAACTATAAGGCATTCTTTGATTGGATGAAGTTACTTAGATATGGATGCGGTAATAACGCTGACGGAAGGGCGTCATCAGACACAGTGATTGATGTGATAAGTGTTATAATGTTGGACAATCAAAGTAGAAAAACAAACACCCTAACATTTGATAGATGTTTTCTTGTTTCATTAAGTTCGTTATCACTTGTATTCGGAAGTTCAGAGGAGCTTCAGTTTAGTTGTACATTTGCTTTCGATGATTTTAACATAGTGTCCACGACCAAGGTCCTTAACAATTAAGGTATTGTATGAAATTTAGAGATATCTTGGATGAAAAGTTTATGAAGACAGTCCGGGTTGCAACGTGGGGCTCCCCTCAAACGGTTGAAATTTTTGTCAATCCTTCAGCAAGTGAAGTGAGAGAATTAGAGAAAGATAATCTGTACGATTCGGTTCGCGGCGGGATTGTTGATAAAACACGTCCAATCTTTTATGCTTGGGACGCCAGTATTGAACATCGTTTTATGGAACGAAAGTTAGATTTTGATATCGGTTTTGGTTATGATGGAGATAACAGGATCATCTGGACGCATAAAATAAATATGAAGTCAAAAAATATTCAACAGATTTTCAAGAAATTTTATGAGTTATTTCCGAAAGCAACACATCTTTGGGTAACATATCCACGAACAGTTAGCAATCCTCTAAAACGATATGACATTAAAAAATACGCAGAAGGAAAACTTCCAAAGAAAAAAACCAAGCCAAAAACTAGGCGTTAATATAAATACATTTGTATTGAGATTTTATCGAAAGTTTGTTCATTTAAACCGTGAGTGATTATGAAAGAGATTAAGCATATGGTACAGGTTGTACCAAAGACCGACATTAAGATCATCAAAGAAACCCTCACACGAATAGGTATCGCCAACAAACGGCAGAAGATACTTTATCCATCATGTTACCTCTATCAGAATTTTGAGGAGTATTACATTGTCCATTTTAAAGAGATGTTTATACTGACCCGAGATAATGGTTACAATAACATAAGTGATGAAGATATCGAGCGCAAGAACTCGATTATTTTTTGTTTGAAAAACTGGGGTCTAATTGACGTGGTTAATGAGGATGACATTGAGAAGCACGACAAGTTTGTGTATGTTCTTCCCTTTAAGGAGAAGTATAAATGGGTGATCTCCCATAAATTCAATGTAAATGATGTTGAGGTCGTAGATTAGGAGGAATGTATGGGAGGTTATCACGATAGAGAACTTCTGGACTTTCCGGATGATGGCGAGTTTGAGACTATGGAGGATGAGTATCAGGTGATTGGAGATGAGACTGATGACGATGAGCCCAGAGAATTAGACTTTACACATCCAGAGTTCTTTTTATAAATATATAAAAAGGCTAGCAAGGAGAATAGGATGAGAAATTTCAAAGAATTTTACCTCCAGGAAACGAAGGCTGAGGAAGAGATCATTAATGATGTTATGGCTAACATTATAAAGGATGTCGAGAATGAACTTTCTGAAGAGGAACTAATTGAGAAGTATGAGAACCTTTCTGAGAAGACCCTTGGTAAGATATCCAATATCCTCGATGATCAAATCGAGGAAGAGGAAGGAACTGCGGTGTTCTCTGAGCAGGATTGTGAGGACGCCGACCTTAATGAACGGCTATTCAAAAAGATCGTTGTTCGGGGCGGGAAGAAAATCAAGAAGTTCAAATCGGATAGACCTGGCTATAGGGTGGTGCTCGACCCTTCAACAGGTAGACCCAAAGAGGTAAGAATGAAGGCCGCTGAAGTTCGTAAACGTAAGAAGTCTCAGAAGCTCGGCGCCATAAAGAGAAAAGCAAAGCAGGCAACCGCCAGAATCAAACGGGCAATCTCAAAGAGAAAGAGAGCCACGTTTGGACTAAAGAAATAAGGGGGCCTCATGGGAAGATTTATAGATACATACTATGAGGGTAGAAATCCTTGGATGGTGTTCACTATAAAGAAGAACGAGTCCCGCTGGTCATTTAGAAATACAGAGACTGGTAAGCTCAATTACATTAAGGTTAGTGAAAAGGATGCCATAACAACAATGCAGAGATTTCTTGAGGACCTCGGAGCTACGCCGGGTTCAAGACCAAAGACAATGGGACAGATAGACTATAAGAAGTTCGCAGAGGATGTTGTCGGGGGAAAGAAGGCAAATGTATATGTGAGGTCTGGAAAGTTTGAAACCATTCAGAAGACCTGGTTGCTCGGGGAAAAGAATTAAGGAGCCCATACATAGATGCCACTCATAGACATACAGGTTCAAGATAGAAAGGACCCTACCAAACAGGTCACGTTAAAAAGATACGTTATAGACGAAAAGGCCGAACCAACCGCCGTCATATTCGGTAAGTTCTCTCCATGGACAGGACCCAATGGCCACGGAAGGCTAATTACTGAAGCAAAGAAGAAATTCAAGAATGTGATGGTCGTCTCCCCGTTACGCACCAAGACGGAGAAAAAGGGTAAGTATGGAGCCAACATATTCTCACCAGAGCAGAGGGGAGAGATAGTCAAAAGGGCGACAAAGGAGAAGTTCCTGAATGTGAAGGCAACCATCCCAGTGCGCATGTTTACGGAGCTTCTGAATGAAGGGATCACCAGACCGGTGTTTTTGATTGGGGGCGACAGGAAGAAGGAGTTCGGGAAGGTCTTTATCAACTATAATAAGAAGAACAAGGGGGTCCGAGATCCAAATAATAAGAAGTTCGGTATGGGGGAGATGATGGTCGTCAAGAGAAACGAGACCTCTGGCACCAAGATAAGAAAGGCCCTGGTCGATAATGATATGGATACATTTATCAAGATGACTGGTTACGATGTATCCATGTGGAGATATATGAGAGACATGCTAAAGAAGAACAAGGTTGTTAAGGAGGCAGAGACCTGGCTATGAGAAGTTTTAAAGATTTCTACATGACACTAAATGAGGGCGGCAACGTCATAGTTGATGGTGAGCAGGCTCAGAAGATACCCATGGATAGGTTAGATGAACCTAAGTTCAAGAAACTTAAGGAGGAGCTAATGCGCTCCTTTAAGGGTTTTAATGATGCCTTCAATCGTAAAGCAAAGAAACCCCTCTGGGCCGACTTCAAGAAACTGGTCTCCTCGGGTATGATATTCTCTGGCTCGACACGGCTGTTCTTTAACAAACCATTGAAATCTTTTTCAAAGGTTAAGAAGAAAGTTGGAGATATGGATCTCCAGGTTCCGGTCTCCTATATGGGAGACCTTCGTAGTGTTCTTGAAGGTTTAAAAGGTAAGAAGGTTGGTAACTTCAAATGGCGCGGCTTCACCTCCGCGGGACTTCAGTTTAATGGTATACTTGAGACTACACCAGAATGGCACGACATAATAAAGTATATACAGGTCGACTTTGAGGGTACGGAGTTCTCAAACAATGAGCCAACAGAGTTCGCAACGTTCGGTCACTCCAGCTCATGGACAGACATACAGAAAGGCATTAAAGGTCTATTCATCAAGTATCTTGTGAGGGCCATAACATCCTCTATACAACGGGGAGAGGTCGCCATAGTAGGTAAGAAGGGTAAACGCCTCCAACGTCCAGACACCGTTTCCTTCTTTGGGTTCAGTGTGGACAGGGGCTTCAGAAAGAAACTGGAACCTGTACTTGATGATAAGGGAAAAATCATTCAGACCGACGGGCTGCCTACCTATAGAGAGATACCATCAAAGGGTGCAAAGTTCGTGACGGACATACCAAAGATATTCGAGTTCATGTTTGGCAGGTTGCCAAAGGGAGCAGAGAGGCGAGACCTGAAGTCATTTGCTAAGACTTTAAAGATAATGAAGAAAGAATTTAAAGTCCAAAAAGTCGAGCAGATTTTCTGGCTTTTTATTAGATTACTATGGAGTAAGGGGTCTCAGGGAATAGAGAGAAACAACCCGGCCGAGGATAAGAACATAAAGATGGCCGCCTATAAGGAGTTCCTCAAGGTGTTCCCTTTCCTAAAGAAACATGAGCCAGAGATCAAGAAAATGATCGAGGAATACTACAGCAAGTATAGGATGACTTAATGCCAATTCAAAAGACAAAACGGGCAGGGGTCCCGCATTTGGACAAGGAGGTCATGGGGATCAAGACCACAGACTTTCTTGACATAATAAATTTCATAGAGAAGAACGACTCCAGTATAACACCGGAAATTGCATCGGTGACCGAGAAGGCCGACGGTTTTGGATTACGTTTTGGTCTAGATGAGAAAGGAAAGTTTTTCATAGAGTCCTCGCACTCAGGCCCCGTCTTTGATGTAGGGGCCTTTGCTGCTTATACCAAAAAGAAATTCGGCACGGCCAATGAGATAAGTAAAGGTTATGATGATATACTGGAGAGGTTAAGTAAGTTTAAGAAATTACTTGATATACTTAGAAAGTATAATACACCGACGGGTATAAAGATAATTTGCGAGGCATTCTATCTTCCGAACGGTAAGTCTAAAACACCAGTGTCCCAGGACGTGAAGTTTGTGGCAATACAATATAAACGTGATCTACTTGGTAACTGGGCATCGTTCATACTGATTGATGTACAGGATGGGGAGGGCCATCAGCATCCTAAATCCAAAAAGATAATATCCGAAATAAAAGCTATTAGTGATAAGAATATTATTTTTGATGACACCATAGTAAAGGTGTTTAAGAAGGTTACATTAAAGAATGAGATCAAGCAGATAAAGAAAGCGGTTGACGTTATAGAGAAGAAACACAAACAGAAGATCAAGGATGTACTCCTTGATAAGTCTAGGAAGCGCCCTGCCGTTCAGAAGAGGAAAGAGATAAAGGCGGAGATATTAAAGTTCCAGAAAAAGGTTGCCAACAAGATCCGTGGTTCATTCGTTACGGGTAAATGGGGCTCCGAGATGGAAGGTATAGTAATCAACCTATCAAACGGTAGGATGTTCAAGGTCATCACAGACCTATTCACCAAGTCAAAAGAATTAGCAAGGAAGGACAGGCTAAAGGAGAGTAGCTCCCTGGCCGAGTACCTATATATGCTGGAAGAATTCTAATTCAATTGAAAGATAGTTTATGGTAGAGATCGATGAAAAAGGTTTCTATGTTACAAGTGATCTTCATCTTTTTCATAGAAACATTATTGAATATTGTGATAGACCGTTCAAGTCCGTGGAGGAGATGAACGCCGTACTATTTGCAAACTGGAACAGAACTGTGTCTAATGAGGACGTGATATTCTTTCTAGGTGATTTTATTTTCGGAAGAAAAACAAATGCCAAAAAGATTTGGGAAGCCCTAAACGGCGAGAAGTATTTTCTTCACGGAAATCACGATAAGAGATTGGGCAAATTTAGTGAGGATGTATTGACGACAAATTGCCGTCAGAATATCACAGTCCGATACAGAGAAAAGGACATAGTTCTGTCCCATTTCCCCCTTCCAGATTACCACGGTGACATTCTGCTCTATGGTCATGTCCATAATAATGGGGACCCCGATGTGAGGTGTGGGTTTAATGTTTCTATAGAGAATACCCGTTACAAACCTATTCATATTGACGAGATATTCAGGATCTTGGGGATCACCTGAAAATATAAATATATGAAAAGGCCTAAAGGAGAATATTATGGCAGACACATTTAAAGATTTCGTCAAAGAGGACAAAGAGGATATTAAGAAACTCGATAAGGCATGGACTGCTTTTGCAGAGCAAGCTGATACAATAGTTGGCGAACTTGAACTGGATAAGGATGAGGATCCTAATCTAAGATCAATTTATAAAATAGTTGACAATAGCTGGGAGAAACTTCAAAAACAATTTGCTCAATTCAAGAAGGTTGTTGGTAGAATAAAATGGGAGTAGAATATCATGGCAGATACATTTAAAGAGTTTTTAGGTGAGAACAAACAAGAGGCTCAGGATTTTCAAAAGAAAGCAGATCCTCTAATTGATTTTATGGAGGACATACTTCCAGGATTCGAAATGGCGTCAGAGGAAGATTCAAAAATGGTACGCCATTTTAAAGCAGCTAGTAAGGCTTATGATGATATTCAAAAAGGAATTATCAATTTCAAAAAGGCACTACTGAAATACTAAAAGGAGTAGATACATGAAGTTTAAGCACCTACTTAATGAGGAGATGAACACTCCTACACATCAACAGATAGTCGATGCGATACATAACAACGTGGAAGCAGAGCTCCTTGATTGGGGCGTTCAATACACCACTGACGAGTTTGTTCAAATACTTGGTATCACCAAGGGAACACTTGCTGAGTTTATCACAAACCATAGATGGAATGTCGACCACATTACCATTTCCTTCTCTGGCAATCAGGACGAGTATCTTGATTTAGGACCCGATCCTGCAGGACAGATGTTTGGACATGAGGCTCAGAGTTTCCGTATATTCACGACCGATGTATTTGGTGGAGATGAAGGGGAAATGACTATGGACATGGAACCCCTTGAGGAGTCAACTACAGTTGGTAAACTAAATCCGAAGCAGAAAGACAAGCTCTGGAAGAAATACATAGAGGCGTTAAAGAAGGCCAAGAAGAAATTTGATGAAAAGAAACTAAAAAAGGAATTCGATAAGAAGTCCTTGATCGACATTGGGAAGGAGATACAGAAGCTGACCAAATAGACCGGGAGTTACATGAGGATTGAACTCGTTAATACACCAGGGGTCTATAAGAGAGCTTACAGACTGATAGAAAGGTTCCAGAAGAGGAACCTTCTTTCATTTAAGGTTGAAATTAAATTCAACTTTAATTCAAAGTTTCTCGGATTCGTCCGTGTCGATAAACATCCAGAAGATACCAACATATACATCAATCCACTTAACTTCGATGAGAACGATCCTGTTAGAATTGGGCATCCTGAGGATTATAGTCTTTTCTCTGTTCTTATACATGAGTACGCCCACCTAATAAATCATAAGACAGACCTAATAAAACAATACAGGAAGGCAGGATTTTCTAATCAACATTGTTACCTAACACCACAGTCCAGTGATAACTATGATGAGGAGCTGGCCGATATACTTTGCATTTATATTATAAACCCGTACTGTTTAGGCCTAATTGATAATGAGAGGTTTGAATGGGTGAAGGAGAGATTCCATTCTCCAAATCAATGTTCAGAGAAGAGGTTTTATACCTACTTTCATTCCTGGGATAAAAAGACCAGGGACCGATTCGTCAAAAAAAACAACTTGACAAAGTAAAAATATTTACTACATTTTAATCGAAAAGTACCACAGAATGAAAGGATAGATCATGAACCTTTGTTTAAAGAAGATTGTGAATAGTGGACAGGAAGGTGCAGAGCAGGGAGCTCTGGCGGCGGCTTTTTTGAAGGATTGTCCGACGGGCGGTTTTATACCAAAGGATTATAGAACTGCGCATGGTGATCAGCCCAAGCTGAAGGTCTTTGGATTGACAGAGATGAAGACCGAGAAGTTTCCGCACGCCGTTGCGCAGAACATTGAGAACTCCCAGGGAACTGTACTGTTCATAGGGTCTGAGAATGACATAACAAAACCGGAACAGTTTGTGAGAGATATGTGCGATAGGGCGAGAAAGCCCATATTTAATATCTCCATCCAGTCACCAAGCTCCCCAAGGATGATGGTCGACTTCATTCAGAAGAACAAGATCGAGACCTTGCACATCTCAGGTAAGATAGATAAGGCCGGGGATGATAGTGTGTTTCGGTTCACCAAGGATTTTGTCGATAAGTTCCTGACCGATGTTATAAAAGACTCCAAGGTCGGAACAGATGAAACTTTTTCCACAGCACTCAGCGGGAGAAAAGCATGAGAATAGTTGATATACTTGACGAACTGGAGAATACGGCCAGTAAGTTAGACAAGGAGGAGATCCTTAGTGATAACGCCTCCAATAAGGTTCTTGTAAAGATTCTGAAGTGGACTTATAACAAACAACTGAACTTTTATGCCAAGCAGATTCCAGAACCCACAGAGGTCGGAAAGAGGTCTATAGACAATCCTAAAGATTTTAAGGTTGTTGAGGATCTTTTATCCAGGCTATCTGCTAGGTCTGTTAGAGGTCATGATGCCTTAAATGAGATCGAGGTTTTACTAAACGGTTTTGATGAGGAGTCTCAGGAGATTATTGAGAACATACTTGGAAGGAATCTTAATGTTGGCATTTCTTCATCTACAATAAACAAGGCCTTACCAAATACCATTCCGACATTTGATGTGGCGCTGGCTTATCCATATGATAAAAAGACAGCCAAGCATGTCACGTTTGATGGTTCTTGGTTGGTTAGCCGAAAGCTCGACGGTTGCAGATGTATAGTTATGAAGAAGGGTAACGGCTTCCTGTTCTTTTCAAGGAAGGGCAAACCTTTTTATACACTTGATAACCTGATTCCAGAACTTCAGAAGTTACGCATTGGCGGAGACTTTGTCCTTGACGGAGAGATTTGTATAATGGATGAAAACGGCGATGAGGATTTTCAGTCGATCATGAAGCTGATAAGGAAGAAGGATTACACCATCGAGAACCCAATGTTCAAGGTATTTGATGTTCTCACTGAAGATGAATTTGATAACAAGGCAGGCAATACAAATCTTAGTGCCAGACTTGCGACATTGAAGTCTGCCTTTAAGGGTAAGAGTTTCAAGACCATATCATTTCTTGAACAGGAAAAACTCACAGAGAAGTCCTTTGCCAGATTACAGGATGAGTCTGCCAAGAAAGGATGGGAGGGTCTTATGCTCAGAAAGGATAGTGGATACAAGGGCAAGAGGTCTAATGATCTTCTTAAGGTCAAGAAGTTTTATGATGCCGAGTACAAGGTGCTTGACATTGAGACAGGACCTTTTCAGCATACAATCAAGGGTCAGGGTCAGGAGATCACCGAATGTATGACCAATGTCATAATAGAGCATAAAGGTGAGAGGGTTAGTGTTGGCTCAGGATTCACAATTGAACAGCGTGTGAATTGTTATCACGATCCAAAACTGATAGTTGGTAAGATGATCACTGTTCAATATTTTGAGGAGTCAAGAAACAAAGAGGGTAAGGTCTCTCTAAGATTTCCGACTTGCAAATGGATACATGGCACAAAGAGAGAGGTCTAATGCCCAAATATACAATCATCTGTAAACGGATGTACATTGATCTGGTAGGTACCGATCTAAAGTTGGAGTCAAGCTCAATGACGGAGATTGCTGTCTGTTATAAGATAGATAAGGTGCCAAACATCATGTATAAAAAGAAGTTTCTTACATCCAGATTGGGTGATGTGCTTGAGGTCATCACTAAGAAGGAGAAGGCCTTGTTATTCAAGGACGATAAGGATCTTGGTGAGTTGGCAAAATTAAAGGTTAACCATTTTCCAGATTCCATTCCAATCAACTGTATAAAGGAGCTCATCCATCTTACTAAGGCGGGCAAGGAGCTTAATGATAAATGGCAAGATGAGATCAAGATATTTAATAAAAAGTTTGATATGTTCAAGAAAAAGGTATGAACAACAGAGAACAGGTATTCTGTAATAATCTATGGGTGGATATCACCTGTATAGATATGGTAAGACCGCCAAAGGATAGTGATGTTGTCGGGTTTTATCTTCTTGCTGATTTTGGTGGTAAACATATTCAGTTGTTTGGTAGAAAGATTCATGTGAATGAATTGGAGATCGCCTTTAAGATAATATCTGACAAGGGTACCGCCCTGATAAATAAAGACAATACAACACTAGGCTTTCTCGCAAAATTAAAGATAGATATGTTTCCTGACATGACACCAAAGAATCCAGGAAATATAATCATTAAATATATTAATGAGTCACGGGTGTTTAATGAGGTTCGTGATAACTTTAAAAAAGAGTTTGTCAGGTTCAAAAAGAAAATAAAATAATAATTGGAGATATGTATATGGCAAAAAACATCACACCCAAACCAAAGGCAAAAAAGAAACAGATTGAGAAGGTAAAGATATCGGCACAGAGTATAAAGTTACATTTCTTTCCAACCGTAAAGAATGGAACAACAAAAGGGTCTTGTGATATAGAGTTTATAATTGAGTTTGACAAGAAAGGGGCGTTCAGCTGGAAGTGGAATAGAAAAGGTTGTAGTTCCGAGGTTGCCAGACAAATATTTGAAACCTCCAGAAACAAGTCAGTCTGTGCAGTCAATCTTGGTCGAGAGGTTCATCCTGATGTTAGAAGTTTTGCTGAGACCAAGGCGAGTATGTTTCTGGATGAAGTTCCACAGACCAACTTTGCTCAATATTCAACCTGGCTGGATCTTCTTAACAAGGTTGAGGAGTTTAATGAAAAGGCACATGAGGCCGAAAAAGCCATCTGGCAAACCGGCGGAAAGAAGAAGGAGAAACAAACGTCTATTGATGACGTTCAGAAGTTCTTTGATGCGATCCAGGAGAAGGAGTTTGCAAATAAACCAAAGTTCTACTCCAATAGTAATTCAACTGGCATAGTTTTAAACAAAGAATGATAAATAAAAAGATCATAATACTTATTAATCTGCTGATGCTGGCCTATGTGTTTAGTATTGTGTTTAGTGTTCCACTATCACCTTTTGCTACAGGCCTCTGTCTAACATTACTCATAATTCATTCGGTATCATGTATGGTGTTTTTCTTTATTCATGTATTTGTCTGGAGAAGTCTAACGGAAATAATAAGAGTCAAAAACTCCTCTGCAGATATAACTGAGGAGTTAATAGAGAAAACCAAACAGTTATTTGAAAAGTATTTAAACGCAGAGGGCGCCTCCGGATTTTTTGATACCATATCAAGATGGTTATTTACCTTGTTAGGGTTTTCAATGTTGGCAACAACTCTATGGCCTTTTGGTTTGGTGATTTCCTCAACTGTACTCCTTAGGACAAGAACCTTCAATATGATGGTCGACTTTTTGGAAAAAGAGAACAAAAAAGTTTGACAAATCTTTGGGTTTTTATAAATTTTAAATGAAGGCAATCCAGAGAAAGGAGATTCTAATGTCCAAAACAAAAGAACCAGAGTTGGTGATAAAACTATTACATACCTATAAGCATACCTACATCGAGTTTACTGATGACGATGGTTACGGCGGTCGTAAGCAAAAAGTCAAGGCCTTCTTTAAGGGTAAGTATGGTCCCAAGTATGATGAGAGTAGAGGGAAACTAACGGTTAAGAACGCCACAGTGTTTTTGAGGTTTGATAGGGTTAGTGAACCAAATTCTTATTACCGTTCTTGCTCGAGGATTAAGGTCATGGTCGCACGAAGCGAATATGATTTTGGTACGGCCGACAAGGATAAATATCTCAGGATCTCAGAGAAGAAAAAGACCAAGGGTAGGTTGAATGTCAGTAAGTTGATCGAGTCTATTGAGAAGTTTGCAGAGACCAAGGCCGAGATGGAGAAACAGGCAGCCATCCAAAAGAAGAAAGATGAGTTTGCCCTTATGGCTCTCGCAGGAAAGGTCTCGGCCGACATAGGTTTCAATGTAGAGATCGATGAGGGTGAACTTAGAATAAAAGGTTCTAAGGACGCCATCAAGAAGGACTCTCGAAAACAGTTATCTATAAAGATCACACCAAGGGATCTTAAAGAGGGTACACGATACGAGACCTATATCCGGCTTCCGGCTAGATACTCCGGTCTGGAACTCTCCCTTGATAAATTTCAATTAAAGGAGATTATCACGGGATTCATCAATGCAGGTGTATTCAAGTATGAAGAATAGGGAGAAGAAATTAATTAACGTTATAAAGAGTAGATTCCATGGCGTTAAGATGAAGCACGATAAAAGGGGAGAAATCATTCTCCCCTATATTGGTGGTACCAAGACTGCTGTCGAGTTTGTTATCTATGAAGATATGGTCAAAGTTTGGCGTCCTGGTAACAACACTATAGTCTGTTCTAATAACTACAACTCAGATGAACAGTACATACAGGCTGTCAAGAAGGCCATATATGAAAGTATAAAGATACTTCAGTTAAAGAAACAGAAGGCTGAGAGAGAGGAAAAGGTAAACAATATATTGTTAATAGAACTACAAGGTCTATTAGATGAGATGAAAATTGATCATGTAAAGATATCATCTACTGAATCATATGTTAGACTAAACTCCGGGACCCGAGCCTATAGTCAAAAGGGTTCAGATGGAAAGACTTTCTATGTGGCCGAAATGAAGTTGGCCTTTAACAAGGAAAGATTCAAGGAATTCCTTAAGTTTATAAAAGGAGGCAACAATGAAGTGTGAGGTGGAATTCTTCGGTCTGGGTTATCATACAATCATTGGCCAGAAAATCATTGGATGCAAACGTCAAAAAACACCATTTGGTTGGAGGGATGTTGCATCCCAAATCAAAGAGATTAAGAAAAGAAGGTATTATCTATATCTTCAGTTATCCAAGCAGATAACGAAACCTATTATTTTCTGGACGGGTGACTATAAGGCAAAATGGGCGATGGATAGGATAGAACAGATTCGGACCAATCCTGCAAAGGCCCTTGTTCTTATGAGAGACCCGAAACAGATAAAGGCCATACGTGAGTTGGCCAATTACAAAGTTAAGTTTTTTGGTAATGCCGATATACCTATCAAAGCACTTACTGAGGAAGAGATTGATAGGTTTAGTGCTCAACACTGGAATGATAGACCAGCACTGTGTTATATGTTTGAGGACTCGTGGCGTAACAAGTAATCAGACGTCCTCGACACCACAAATAACACCATCAATTTTCCCCTTAAAAGTAGATTGAATCCTATAGAGGAACAAGGCGAGGGCCCTAGGGAACTCGTCCTTTGACTTCATGGCCAATAGGAGTTGTCCACCATCCATCAAAAGATTATTAAGATGGCCTTCCAGGTGCTTTACAAATTTGTTCATGTAGAACTTTTTATGAAGTATCTTTGGAATAGGATAATTCTTTTTGACCTGTATTCCTCTCTCCTGAATTTGGACAATTGATACATTGGTCAGTATACTCTCTTCGGGATTTCCTGAGCATTTCAGGAATGTAAATATGATCTTGTTATTCATAACCACCTCTTCATCAGTATGGGGCGCCGTAGCGCCCCTTTTTTCTATTTATAGTTTCGTAAAACGCCCAGAATTTGACGGCCTTAAACCACCTTTAAAACCGCCGACACGGGTTAGAAAGAATCGCATTTATGAACTTCATTTACAGGTTCTTCGTTGTTATATCCAAAATGATTGAACCAGACCGACTGTTTTATGCAGAGATTTGAGTCAGGTTCGATGGTAAATCGTATCTCATCTGTTGAGACGGATACCTCTTCATGCTCCACGACAATTTGAAAATCTGACCTCATCACATTATGTGCTGGCAATAATCTGGAGTTCTCTGTCTTTTCTGAGACCAATCCGTTCATGGTGATTCCAAAAAACCAGAATGTACCAACCAATATACCTATCGCAACAGGTTCCCCTGCATCAGTTAAAATAGAGATAAGTAATGCTAGAGCAATAAACGCAAGTATACCGAGTCCCCAACCGATGAAGTACCCTAGTATGAAATACTCACCTACAAACATCCTGTTCTCCTTTCGTCCATTCCTCCGGACATTTAATGACATTGTACTTTGGTTTTTTATTTGTATATCCCCAATATGTATAATCAAGACTACTTTCAATACAGAATGAACTATCATGCAAATCGACAAACGCCATGTCAACCGTTCCGACGACTATACCTTTCTTCTCTACGTAAATATTATGTTTGGTTCTCCATACGTTCTCACCCTCCAGTAACCGAGTTGCCCTTCTATTATCTTCAGTCGACCAAACTATAAAGATTACAAGCGTAACAAGAAATGAGAGCACCACAAATAAGGAAAGATTGTCAGAGTCGAATAGAAGTCCGAAAATAAATAGAATACCCTCAAAACAAAATATGGCTCCAAAGGTAAAAAAGAATCCAATTGCAAAAAACTCACCGACGAACATTATTCGCCTCCAAATACATCGCAAAAGACAACTGTTTTCTCATCTATCGTATTTACGCCAAGGGGACTATAGGCCTTACGATGTTTGATACATAACAATGAATCTGGTTCGTCTTTAAATTTCATCTCGATTGTTCTAACAAATTTGTCATCCGTATCCCTAAGCATTATGGCTGTCTGAGACCTTACGATCTCTACTGGATAATAAACCCTATGTATCTTGTGATGATTAGATACTATCCCAATGATAGTGCAAAAGGCTATTGTTACAAGACTTAATGCAAAAAAGACATCAGATAATGACTTATTGTTTCGTGTCAAGAATGACACTAAAAATAAAAAGGCAGCAATAATAGTAACCCATGCTATGAACCCCGGAACTATAAATGAAAACATTTCAATTTCCTTTCATCTAAATGGTTGTTTTAGGGAAGGGATTATTAGTGAGGATGTATTGACGTATAATCTCTTCCCTTGGTTGCCTGGCGGCGTAACCGATGGGTCCGTGGGCATGGGACCCTCATATGTAGTTATAATTCTAATAGTTTCTTCAAACCCTCCACAAGGTCTTTATCTTCAATACTAAATATGTGAGTTCCTGACATGAATCCGTTAAATGAGACGGCATTACATAAAAGTTGTCCAAGTCTAGAGTCTGGATGTTTTTTCCAAACTTGATATAACAGACTAATTATTTCTGGAATTCTATTTGGGTCTCTCATCTTTTTTAATCCTGGTTTAACTTTCCACATCTCTTGTTACCATAAGTAAATTCTATTTCGTATATCCCTGTACCAGTCAAGAATAAAATTCATACCACCTGTCTTCCAGAATATGTAAGTACAGAATAATGTACTTATAGCATTAAGCGTTGATAATGTTGTTAAAAAGATCAGGCAATTTAATAGACCAAGAGACCCCATGAACAATCCGTAAATTAGTAAAATGGTCATTCAAGTTCCTTTGTCAAATTCTCTGCACCCGCCACATTATTTCTTATTAAAAAAGACCTGAATGTCTTATACCTTTTCTCGTTATCAAGAACAAAATTACAAAACACACCATCCGTTGATCTACTTCCAATAAAGTATGGCATCTGATGAAGAAAGAATAATTTGTTAAACTTATCAATGTGATCATTTGGTATGAATGTATGTAACTTGCACACAGTCTTGCCTGAATCAACCTGATACGTCCTTATTTCAAGTATCTGGCTCACAAACATTGTCCACTTTCCTCTTACCGTACTTCCATTTCTCAAGTCTTATATTTCCATCTGTTAAATGCCTTAAAACTTTCAAGTGCTTTTTTGACTTTATGGTCACAGAGAATCTCTCAAATCCTCCCGCGGTATCAGTTAGTGGTCTATCAAATTCGATACCTGCTATAAAGCACATCTTCTTAAAGTTATCCAAATTTCTTTGTGTATCATCCCCGTCTATAGTTAGTGCTTTGATTAGTTCATGATCCACCCACTGACTACCAATTTTAACTTTGAATGTACATTCAATCTCATAGAGACCATTCACCACCTTGTCAAGTCTCTTTATGTTTCTAAACTCTTTTAACTTTTCCTTACTTGTTATCGCTTGGATGAACATACTAAGGAAGGTCTTTTTCTCTTTAGGTTTAGTCAATTCATCGAAACGGCTATTCAGCATACTATGTATAGTTTTAAACAGTTTAGCTTGTGCGACGTCTGTTGGATTTATTTGCTTTTTCATGTATTCTCCGTAGATATCGTTTGAATATTGGTGAACTCATTATCATACCTTCCGTTGTCCCGAGCCAATCCGCAAGACATCTAATTATCCTTTCGTACTTCTCCTCCGTGTTCACAGTGCATTTTATCTCTACAGAATACGAACCCTTCGGCTTGGTGTGTTTTATACCGGCAACAAATAACAACCGAAGAACCTTATCGACTTCTTCCTCGTCAGCGATCTCTATTACCATCTTGAACTTTTCAGGATCAAGTGCCTTCAGTTTCACACTGCCCATAATACTCCGTTGCTTCAAGTTGATGTTTTATATGCTTTAGTTCTTTCTTTATATGATTGTTTCTAAGAGTTCCCCATGTCTTTGTGCTAACATACTTCCTTATTAGATATATCAACCTCTGATAGTCTTTGAGGGTCTTCAGATACACACGAATTACCTCATTCGTTGATCCCATCTCTATAATCTCAAAATCAATTGCGGAGATTAATAATAGACCAGATATCTTTCCTTGAGGCGCCAGAAGTACGACCTCATTAGTGTTCGGCCACACCGAAGAAATACTAACTATGTCTTTTTTCTCTGTCATGATTGACCGGAAACATAAAATGCTCGTTAAGTACATCAGTAGGGCGAACTACAAATGGAAGTATCCCTTTATTTAGATCAATATTTAGTATGTCCACAAACCTATTCAATTGTTTCTTTGTGTTTAGTATTACAGTTATCCTATCCTGACTCATGTTATGCTCAATGGCCGACAGTAGAAACAATTTTGAGGCCTTCTCAAAATGTATTCCGTACCACAGCGAGACCTGTATAGGATATTTGTTTTCTTCCATATTCCTAAATATAGAAAAGAACTGATTGTTTGTCAACAATTAAATTTCACCTATTCTTTGAATCATTCTATCAATGTCTGATTTCTGAATCTCCCTTGTTACCCTAACTGATGTATATCTTTTACCGTATGCTTTTAGAATGAATTTAACGAAGGCTGCTCGATGACTTTTTGGAAATCTCACAAAGAAATATCCTCCGTCATTATTTATTATTTTATATCCTCTTAGAAATAAAAGGTTCTGCACCTTCTCATCCTTAATCAACCAGGCACCTTTTCCATCGCCTGAGAATATGAACTTGCCCACACCCGAACCCTTATTCTTTAATAACAATGTAAGCATGTCTAGATCACATATTTACTATAATGTTTATCAATTTCCTGGGCGTTGTGAGGGAAACGTCTTTTCATCTCATCGAACACTGTTCTAGGAATCGCCACATCCTCGTCCTTTGAGAAAGGTATGATACGAAAATACATATTCCATAATCTAATCTCTGATGACTTTCTTGTTACACCTTTATAGTCTTTATATGACTCCCTATCTTTAAGAATAGCATTCTCCAGAAACCTTTTAAAGACTCCCTCACGAATGTCCTTTGGATTTGGTTTTATTTTACCTTTTTTACATTCTATAAATGAACTACTTGATTTTAGAACCATTTCCTCTATGTTATCGGACGTAGGACTCTTCAGATTTCTTAATCTTGTAACATCAGAGTTGGATCTCCATTTGTCAAGAAACACCTTGGCAGATTTACTATTGACAACTCCCTTTAGATTGAAGCCGCCATCTCTTCCTGAGCTTGGTGTATACATCATATTTCTATCCCAAATTCTCTCGACTTTTGCACGGAGGATCTTCCAGTTTCCTAGATACAATTCCTCCTTTCCAGATCGCATGACATATGTATTTCCTGGTGACATCTGAGTGAATGGGATAAACTTGGCAACTGAACGTTTGGAGTCTAACAATGCCTTTTCATACATCGTTCCATGATCGGGTATTAGTCCTATACTATGATCCATGCAGAAAACAAGATCGCCCATAACAATTCCACCTTTATGTATACCATTGGTTTGCATAATCTCAAGTAGATGTCTATCACGAAGATCCATGATGTACTTATCATTTACCAATACCTTAAACACAGTATTAGATTTTCTATGATTATAGTCAATAACTTTCACATTATTGGTGACGCCATGTATATCCACAATGGGTCCTGGTTTATTTGATCGATATTGAGTAGCCCACCATTTGGCACTCTTTAATGCCTTTGTGTTGCCCTTCTCAATAGGATACGCATGCATGGTACCATCCTTCTCTGGTTTTCTGCACACCATTGTAATATTCTGAATAAGTTTCATGATTTCTTTCCTTTCTTTTTGTTTAATTCTTTAAATGCTTCGGCGAACATCTGATGATCATAGGTTATTTCAACCACGGGATCTCCTACTAATTTGACCATACTCGCAATTAGATCAAAATCTTTCTTGGTCTTACATCTCACAAGACCTCTATCGGTACTAAACAAACCGGGTGCGTTTTCTACATTCACTCCCTTTAGAAATAAGAGTTTTTTTAATTTATCTCCAGATACATATATTGGTAGATGATCCTTTTTAAATTCAAATGACTTTTCCTCAGAAATACCATCATGCGAATGTATTGTTACGAATACTCTATCTACCATGTTATCTCTCTTATAAGTGCCTGTCTAATTTTTGATAAATCCTTTGGAGTATTCTTGTATACCAAATTCCATATGTATAGAAACTGATTGATCTCCATGGGGGTTTTGGCCACTATGAAATAACCTCCCTCTTTGTTTTGATATAGTTCTTGTTTCTTTCTTAGAAATAGTAGATCAACTAATTTCGGATGGGTGATTTTTATTCTTGCTCCAATCCGTCTTTTTTCTATTTCTATCGCTTCATTGTCATTTAAAAAATAATAAGGCTTAGTCATTATTTCACCATATAGATTTATTTTTATCGAGAGAGTGCCTCGTTTTGGTCTATGTTTTTTTAGGAAAGATTTTATCAACTGCGTTCTCCGGTCTAAATCTTATCTGTCTAAGGTTGGGTGTCGATGCGGCCAATACATCACACGCCTTCTTTAACTGACTTCTGGATTGTATGTATATTCTATCGATCTTAACATCAAACCCAGCAAGTAATAGATGGTCCTGTGTTCGTCTACCTAAGTATGGCGGCAGTTTGAAGATCAGACCAAGTTCTGGAGTCCATGCTGTCTCTATCTGATGATTGGAATATCCTAATATTCCACGTTCATATACAAATATAAATTCAATTCTTTTCATAGACATCAAAATCAAATTTCTGACCAAGATACATAGACCCTGTGTATATGATCGGTCTACCCTTGAACGCCAACATCAAGGCCTCACGAAAGTCCTTGATCTGATCCTCTGTTATGTATACATTTGTCAAAAACTTTCCCCTATCTTCAAACGTTTTTATTCCTTTAAGAAATACCAATCTCTTTAGTGTATCATCACTAAATTCTAGATTTATCCAAGGTCCATAATCCGTGACCCTTACATCTGTTAAATATACACCCTCAAGTGTCCAATCATCATCCTTGAGATTCATTCCAATCTCAAACATTCCTCTTCCTTTCGCTGGTAACATCATTTAGTCGGACAAGAATATGTTATCTGAAATCTTTGTGTTCCTCTATAGATCATACATATGACCTCAACAAATTTATCAAAATCTTCCGATGTATGTATATGGACTAGATAATGGCCGGGATATTTGCTTGGTAGAGCAATGCCACGAAGGAAAGCGATTCTATAAAACGCCGAGTCTTTATTGAATCCAAAGTATATTAATCCGCCCGCTCCTGCTTTATCTAAGGGATATACATCGGTTCTAGGAAAATATTCATCTCCATATCTATAATGATCTTTTCCATTAAAACTAGAACTGGTATGTACATACTCGACCTTAAGTCTGCCGCTAATAAGAGGTATATCAGAACCTTTTAACACTCGAAAAATAGCCACTTCATCGTCTCCTGTACAATATTTGTCTGTTAGCATAATCTATCAATCTTATAGATTTACTTTCCTTGTAAATTAAGAAGATACACTTTAAAAATATATTCAATTGTTCCCATGTTGTCAAGTAGAATTTGTAATGACCATGTCCATACTTATCATGTTTCTCGTATTTGATCTTACCTGGCGATAAAAACAATAACCTTGCAAGGGAGTCTCCCCACTTTCCACCAATTATGATCTCCTTAGAACCCTGGGCAGAATCTTTACATTCAAGATACGATGATGCATCATGTTCGTATCCTATACCCATCTGCGTCAACCCTAGCCAGGGCATCTTACCTATTTTCATTCGTTAGTTTCTCGAACTTGTTTATTAACCATGATTCAGAATCTTCATCAATATAAATTATCATGTCCTTGTATTTATGAAATATCACTTTTATAAGTTCATAAATCTTTTCCTTTGTATGTATCTGCTTAGTCTTGAATAGATTATTGTCTGTCCAGGTAGTCGCCGTTTGCGCGACCGATGTTGAAACGAAAAAAGGTCGGGGTCCACGTTCCAGCACATCATAGTTCACGTTCTTTAGAAACACCAACTTACCAAGTTCCGCACACTCAAAATACATCAGATATTTATTATGAATATTTCGAGAGAATATGATCTTCTCATAATGTACCGCCTCAATTAGACCCTCAATTCGATTATGTATAACGAATCCGCCGATGTATGTTCCCTCAATCGTACCAATTAATTCGTCCTTCATAAACATTGCTGTACCTTTTTTATTTCTCTATAAAATGTGTTCACAAACTTAGTTCCCCAATCGGGAATGTTAGTTGATCTACTTATGTTTGCTTTAATATTTCTCCACAGAAAGACAACCTCTTTAATAAGTTGATGTACTTTAGGATTACTTAGACCCTCCACTACCCAAGCATTAGTATCTTGATCAAATTGAATGTTATAACCTTTTAGTAACAATACACGACTAAGACCTTCTATATTAAACCAGACACTATATCTATCGTTGCAGATTCTAAATATATCAATAAATTCAGTACGATTTAGATGAAAATGTATTATATTTCCATCGTTAAGCATTTCTTGCAATAGTTGATAATTTCCTATCATGTAATAATGTCCTTTATCCACTCAGGTGTGTCGGAACAGACGGCTATCTTTTTTGTCCTGAGAACGAACCCCAACATTCCTAATATCTTCTTCAGCTCATGCTTTCTCAATCGTCCCATGTACCACCACAAGTCGTCCCCAACATATTTTGTGGTCTCGCACAACCTCATCCTGGGTCGAAGACCCTTAAGGAGCAGAATTCCCGATAGACCAGCCATCTCGGGCGTGAACCATAGATCATAGTAACCACCCAGTCGCCTAAACACTGTCGCAACGTGTCCTCCAATTATTCCCTTGTCATGGAGGGACACTTCCCAGATATCCTTAGATTCCAACGACCCCATCGTGTCCGTCATCCGCATTTTACCAGCTCCACAAACCAGGGCGGAACGCCCTCAACAAAATGTATATCATCGCAGTGCTTTCTTACAAACTCAGCAACTGTGCAAAGACCAATGAATGAAATCACGAACTGAGGGAGTTTGTTAGTTCGTTTTCTCTCTTTAAAACCGCCAAGTAAAACCAGCTTACCTATCTTCTCGGAGTTTACTGTCATTATAAAGTCTCCTGCATTAATGTCTCTAAATGCTACATAACTGATCTTTTCATTCTCTTGAAAGAACACTGCCCAACATGCGTCCCTGAGAGGATCCATTCTTAGAAACATATAGTCAGCGATTATTCGATCACTGTTTATTTCATTAGGGTTAATCATAACATCGCCCTTCTATAGTCAAAATCAAACCCCACAAAACCAAGATCCCTATTAAGTTTCCTCGGGAAGTCCTGATGCTGTGCTACATATGTACCCCTAAATGCCATTCTAATACATGGTATCACCATCCTCTTGAACTCCTTGTATGTGCGAAACCTTCGGGTGCAATGCTTTCCAGGGGTATAGTAATCGTTTGTGTTGTTTATCTTCTGTATACCTCTAAGAAATATCAACCTGTCGATCCTTTCAGATGTGTATGACAACCGCCATCCAAGAAAGGTGTCCCTATCGAAGCAGACAAATCCATCATTTGTATGTAATATATATGTCTTTCTCATTATATGTTATCCACGAGATGTGGGTTTAATGCAAGTAGATCCCTCTTTATCCATTGTGCAGTGTGATTGTTCATAGCCAAACCTTTATCTATCATTATCATGTCCTTGATTAGAAGTTCCACCATCCACCAGTCCACATAGTAAAGCGGGTCATTATAGGAACCCCTACCAAATATCTTGTATCCTTTTAGAAATATCAATCTGTTCGCCCTCTCATGTTCTTCAGGAACACTTATTAAAAACTTCTTTCTAAATCTTCGAACCAATAGACAGAAGTCACGAAACAAGTTCATGTGTTTTCTAGAATGTAATCCGAGAATAAATCCAATCTCATTAACAGACTTATCTCCATTGAAAAAATCACTCAATATTCAATCTCCAATAATTTGTATATCCATTTTGGTGTGTCTGAACAAGGATGCATATTCATCGTATCATAAGAAGCCTTATACATTTTGAGAACATTAATAAGATCCTTCTTAGTTATGTATCTAAGACAGTAAATATGACCATTTTCCTTATCCTCTAAATTTGCCCAATTATCATCTAATCTCTTTAGAAATAGTAGTTTATGAAGTTTCTCAGAATCGTGCCATACATTATAGTAAGATCCAATTCGTACAATGTAGACCCCACACTCTGTAGAATGTATAGCCCAGATTCGTTTTGAACCAAATGTTTGATCATAGTATTGTAATGAATGTTTAAATTTCATTCTATCCCCGTCACCAGTAACGCTCCAGGAAATCTGGTTGTACTTCTACAATATACATCAAGTTTCTTTGACCATGTATGTTCAAGATAAAGTTCAAGAATTTCCCATAATGCTTTTGTATCTATCCGATACAATATTCCATTCTGTAGAAATTCTTTGTTCTCAAACCTTATGTTCTTTAGAAAGATTAATTTTTCAAATGTCTCCTCATAGATACATATGTAAATATGTTCGTATATTTTTACCTTCACATCAACCGTTAAAAAGAAAGTCGGATTACGGGAGTTTCCAAATGTCCATATATCCTTAACTGGCTTTTTTGTGCCCCTAACAAGTTTACACGTTCTATCTTCCCGATGTTGTTCCATGTCCACGGGCCTTATTTTAAAACTCATATATTGACCCCAGTATCTTTAAAAACCACCATTTGCCTTCCTCATGAAAATTAGGTACACGATTATGATTTATTCTAAATAACTCTTTGAGAATCATGAAAATCTGTTCAAATGTGACAATGTAGTTTGGATCCTGATCCTCATCATAATCAAACACCCTAAACCCCTTTAGAAACATGATCTTATTCATTGATTCACAATTCCTATTAATACACATTAGCCATTGTTCTTTCCATTTCTTGACAAGTATTTCATGCCCGTAATCATATTCTATGAGTTCCCTTCTTTCATAATAGATACCAAATAGAATATCTGTACAATCACGATCAGACCAATATTCGTATTCACCCATAATACATCCTTAGTGAAACCAGTATGATATATTCAATAAACTGTAATGCGTTCATGGCCATTGTGAAGTATAAACCGAGTATGAATAACACAACCACCGATACAAATAACGCCACCGTCGTGGGTATTAGAAACATGAAGGATAGTTGATCAACCTTCTTCATTCGATACACTCTTATTATCTGAGGAAGGATCGACATAGCAAACGTTAGGCTACATAGGGCCAGTATCAGATCAAGTATCATGGCTTAGGGCTATCCCATTTAGTCTCAAAACCTAACGCTCTAATTTCTCTAAGAAACCATTGATATTTACACTCATAAATGTCTATATTTTTATCCATCAATTTTATAAGTTTAAGAAACATCCTAAGTTTATTCCAATCGAGAAGATAACAAAAGTCACCATCATAATCAATACACCATTTCTTGATGCCTTTAAGAAATAATAATCTAGAAATTCTCTCAGAACGAATGTTGACACAAACAATAAACTTCTTTCTCCAATATCTAATCCATGCAATAGAATGATAGCCACCTGTTGGCGAATTTAACATTACGCTCGCAATGAAATATTTAGTCTCTCTATTTATTATAGTCATTCCGTCTTTCATATCGGGCAACCCATAAATCCTCGTAACCATCCATTTACAAGTTCATCGTTCCAGCGTTTCTTACCAGCCGAGCTTCTTTAGATTTTTAATTATAGTACGTACAATAAGGACAACCCATACGAGAGGTATACACCAGAATAGTATATGTCGAATACTTCTGAATATATCTTCATTCAAAAGAGTTTGAATGATGACTGCCATGAATACAAGAAATAGTTGTACAATATATAATGCCATGATAAATCCAAATACTTCACTCATCTTATCTCCTTTCAATTGACTTATTTTTCATAACAATCAACGGCATCCTCGTCATATTCATCACGATTGTTGAACCTTATTCCTTGAAGAGCTTCGTTGACCTCCCATGGTAGATACGAACCGTTCCAGGAAAGTTTAGAAAACTCAATCTTTGATATCTCTATCATACGGGAAACCTGTTTTGTATTTAATCTATATCTCCGTATACCACGTTCATTTTCGTTCGGAAGTTCTCCATATATTCCTTTTAGAAAAGAGTATTTGACGATTCTCTCAGAGCAACAGATGACATTCCATTTACCTTTAACAAAGGCGGCACACAAGAAACAACCGATTTGTTTATCCTCGCATAATTCAAAATATGATTCACTCGACATTATCCACCTCTCCACAAGACACGATTCTTGGATCGGCCTGAAAGAGACCGACTTCAACATTTTTCTTTCTCATTATTAACTGAAGCATCTTCACCACCGTCCGTATGTCCTTTTCCTCAATCATGTATCCAACTACTTTTTCACTTTCGTTTTTTGATCTAAATGGTTTGAGATTTTTAAGAAATAGTAATCGTGAAAGTTCTCCTTCCAGTACAAATATCTTATATCTATTGTTGACCGATTTTTCAATTCGAACCCAAACATCAGTTAGGGTTCGAAATGGAAATCTTGAAAGAAATATCTCATCAGTTCCTTTTTTCTCCAACATTCCTGGAATTTCATCTACATTACATTTGTAATAACCTAGTTCGGATCTCTCTATGAAAGCTCTCATAAAATCTCCTTTAAACAGCGATCTTCCCACCACACTGGTATCTGTTTAAAATTATGACTTTCTTCATCATTAAAACATATCGTCAACTGTACAAAACCTCTGGCCTTCACCATCTTTAGATAGCAATAGAGAAACTTTTGAAGATCCTTACAATTGATACTATAACAGATATGCATCTTGGTAGTCAATACTTTATTCTTTCCAAACCCAAGTAGAAATAACATTCTACTTAATGCCTCATCATATCGGTTTGTCCATAGCCGACCAACATTTGAAGTGAGCCCAAAGATATCTATATCTGTTATGACTGGACTTTCTGCTCGAATTATCCATTTCATGTTATCCGTAAATCCATTACCGAGTAGAAACTTCGTGAATGAATTTCCATAGGCCTTAACTTTCTTTCTCTTTTTCATCAAAACTTCTCTCTTTCGACTGTTATCTCTATGCCTCGTGACATCAGCCTAGGCTCCTATAATATCTAATCACCTTTATGGCATACCAGACGACCCAGACAAGCGGAATGTATAGTCTCAATAATTCCTTCCGTGTTTTTATCGCTGAATCGAACTCATCTAACGCATCGAATAAGGTAAAGAGGGTCACCATCAACCACTGAGCTCCTATGAGAATTCCCATAACTAATAGAAAATCAATCATTTTTCATCTCCTTTCCATCAATTCTTTTTTCTCCTTTATAAGTCCATCTTACATCACTAAGAAATTTTTTGATACCATGCCCCTCCTTCAGGTATATGTCCATCGGGTAATCAATTCTATCATCATACTTCAGACCTCGTAGAAAACAGATACGCCTCAGAGGTTCCCGAGCCGCACCATGACCGACCCTTATGACACCATGCTCCCCAATCCACGGGAACAGTGTAGCCACCCAGTTCCATTCTCTATCGAATATGTCCAAATATATCTCGGCGTTATTCTTGTGAACCCGTCTCTGTGGCACCCTCACAACTCCTCTCAGAGATCGCCCGATACTTCAGTTTCTTATTAATCGCCTTCTCCCTCTTCCGCTTCTCCATAAAGGTCTCAGTCTCCCGCTCCCACTTGCATAGACCCCCCCTAGATCCGCCCTCCCAGGGCGGCCCGCAGGGCCCTCCCCAGCCCCGTCCCATATTCTCCATCTGCGAGATAGACCCCGGGACAGACAAGACGACAGAACCCCACCATCTCTAACATCTCATCGTAATTCAAATCATATCTTGCCCATCGCTGTCTCCTTGAACCAACCCGGAACCCCTTTAGAAAAGCCAATCTCCCCACCCTCTCATCGAAACAGATAATCATAAAGCCCCCATCATAATTAGACCTCACATAGAGCATCCGTGTTGCATCAATCCTTCCATCGTCCCAACTTATATCAAAGTGTGCCATATTCACATTCACCCAGCCGTTTATAAGCAGAAATAAAAGAAGGAACCCAATGTCCCCCTCCAGAGAATATAGTAATACCCGTTTCATGAAAAAGAATAATAATCTCAAGCATCATATCAACCTCAAGATTATTGTATATGTAAAATGTTGATATTTTTGAGGGTCTCCCAGATCCCATACCCTTAAGGAACAAGAGTTTAGAGAGTTCATAAGTAGCCTCCAATCTCCATAAACCAGAACCCGTGTAAAAGAACCAGCTTGTGGCCGTGACTACTTTAAATCTTAAATCAGGAATCAAGATGAATCTCCTTTCAATAACTCAAAACCCCAAATAACCGGTCCGGCGGCTGTCCGATCAGTCCATATCCCGGAGGACCGCCCTGGGCTGCCCTGGACCGGGATATCAGGGTGAAATGACTGCGGCCACGGTACCATTTCGGCGTGTCTCCGGCGAGGGCCATATTTTGCGAGACCACCCCTGAATCTCAGAGCCCTGCCACAAGAACTGAGAATAATACTATTACACCGGGGACGCCGACAAAGAGACCAATGGCCCCTAAGACGGGCCCGAGTTTCTGCATGACGGTCCGTGGCTCCCAGTCCTTGCACTGGCGATTCTTGTTCGCATCCCTGCAATAGTGCATCACAGTTTCATCGCCATGGGGTCTATGTACAATGAATGCGGTTTTTTTACAGCGACCAGTATCGTTGCTTCTGCATGAACTGCAACCCGGGTTGCATGGATCTTTTTCGTTTGTCATAACGGGTTCTCCTTTCTTAATGAAAACATAGTAAAGATTTGGACTTTGTCAAGCTAGTTTCTTTGGACCTCACTTTTGGACCTAATCGTTGAAAGCTGGTCGTTTTAAAGGGGGTCCCCATAGCGAGAACTGCGGGTGTGGCCGGGCTCTGGGTGGGGAGTCTTGCTTTAAATGATGGTGGTCGGGGCGCGGGCTCCCGGCCGCTGATACGAGGCGTATCAGCGGTGTGTGGGTCTTTAGATTATAGGTCGATTAGTATTCCATTCCGTAGTCCGGGAGCTGTTCTGGGGTTATGGTCCCGGACTCGAGGCAGGCGATAAGACAATCGAATTGCCGGATCCCCTGATCAATGTTTTCGGAGTCCCGAATGTATTCATCCCTGTGATTATAACAGTAATTAATAGCCTCTTCTTTTGTCATGATGTTCTCCTTTAATAAAGGTCGATTACTTTCTGAAGTTTCTCTCTTAGTTTTCCTGATTCCGCATACTCCAGTTCTTCCTCGATCTCTTTAATGTAATCTTCCTGGGTCATGAACGGCTTTATTGAGATGGGACCATCGGAAGTTATCATCAAGGGACCAACGCAAGACTCGCCCCATCCTTCGTCCAGATATTCCTGGTCGATCTCGGCAAGTTCTTTTGATTCAAAAAAGATGGGAAATGCAGAACCATCCCCACCATTTCTTATACTATACCAGATTATTGTTTCCATTTTGATCCCCTTAGTTTAATTGTTTGAGAAAATCATCCACAGACTCGGTGATGCCCAGGGATATCTTGAGGTTGGTCATGTCGTCCCTTGTGATGTGACCGCGCTCCCGGCTCCCCTGGGTCTCGCCCGTAAAGAGGCTCCAGAGCTTCGGGGTCCGGGTGGGGCTCATGCCAGCCCTCAATAAGAACTCGGGCTGCATGGGGTCTGGGGTTATTTCGGGGTCCAGAAAATCAGGGTCTCTTGGTGTCATCATTTTACGCCTCCTTTTTGTTTATTTGATACTGCTCAAAGAACGGGTCCGCGGGGATGTTGTCCACATGGGTCCTCACACCATCCCCCCAGAAGTCTGCCTTATAGCGGACCCGCATCGTGTTCTTCTCGAAATGGATGGTCAGGACCTCGACCTCCTTCATCCCCTCCACATATTCATTCTTTTTGTAATCATAACCGATCCCCACCTTTGCTTTAACTTTCAGGTTCATGTTATACCTCCTCTGGGTTAAAATGAATAAGATCATCCCCGGTGAACTCGCGGTGAGTATAACCGATTATGTGCCCGCGGCCATCTTTCATTGGGGCGGTGATGAACACCCGACCGTCCTGCTTCCAGACTGAGAAATCCCTCATAGTCTGGTTGAAGAACTTGAGAGTTTTTCGGGTGAAGAAATGGGGCTGCTTCTCCTCGGTCGCCCTGGCTATGTCATAGATTGTTGGTTTTCTCATATCTGCCTCCCTTTAATTAAGATAATGTCCCCGCAGTGGTCACATTTTAAAGTGGTCGTACATTTACAGGCGGGGCAGTTGTATTCGTAAAGCTCCGTGGTAGGGGTTGCCGCATCGATCAGCTCCAAATACTGTTTGAAGTCAATGGCCCCCTGTTTGACCCAGCCCCAGATTAACTTGAAGCCCCCGTTGGGCCCCAGGGTGTTGGGGTTACGCTGGGCGTTCCTGACCTTCTCTTTTCTTTCCTCAAGTTCAAAGTCCATTATTTACCCCCTATCATTACGGCCCCGGTGTAGTAGGCAATGGCCTCTTTGATACAACCAGTGCACTTGACGGTCTCGGGTTCAAGGGGAATCACATTCATGTCATATCGCCTGACTAACGAATAAGCCTGGGGCACGACTATAAGAATCCAAGCCACCAACCCCACGGTCTTGGTCACATGAATCGAGTCATTTTCGATCACGATGGTGAACCCGTCCGCCCCCATCTCGATCAGATTCTTGGAAACTATTTTAGCCAGTTCTTTCATTACGCTCTCCTTGTTTTGAGTTTAATTTGAATTAAAGTTAAAATCATTTTACAGAAATAAACATCGTGGTACATAACCATGAAGGGCACGGCGAGACCTATAGAAGCGGCAACCCCGAACCCGATCATAGTTATTGAAAAATCTTTCATTTGATTAGTCCAGATTGAATTTCTTGATGGTGTTGTTCAGAGCCCTTGTGAAAGCAGCGGGGTCGAAATCCCGTCTCCGTGCCTGTCTCCGTTGGGCGGCCCGCTGGCGATTATACTCCATTCTATCATTGAGTATCTTTTCAAGTTTCGAGTAGAACCCCGCCCATTTGAGATTTTTCTTCATCACCTTGACCTCAATCCAGTGACGGGTCCGGGTGCTGCGCAGGCTCTTGAGTTTGTAGCAGGGGATAAAGGCGTCATCGGGGTAATTATTGAAATCATATTCAAACAAGGGGCTGGCAACGATTCCCTGGCTATCGCCTGAGTCGGTGGTCCATTCGAGGATGCTGTTAAGTTCAAGTTTCATTATTTCCTTCCTTTGTTAACCTGTTGTTTATACTATAATTATAACAACCTTCTGAATAAACCTCAAGGGAAAAACCTGCCCCAGATCACGGTATTTGAATCAAAAACAGGAATCTAGAAGGTCCCGAAATTCCGCTAATTTCCGGGGCCCGAGCCCGATCCTTCTAAGCCCTTATAGATCAACGGGTTATGATGAATGAAACAGGTCCCCGGTTTACGGTCTAGAATAAGGGTTAATTATTTTTGGAGAAAGTCCATTTTTTTCTTGACGGAAAGGGTTTTTCGTGTTATAATTATAGTAACAGTTAGTTAATTAGTTTTTTCATCAACCACCCTTTATCCGAAAGGAGGCCAACATGGCCAACAAGTCAACCCCCAAACCCCTGTCCGCCGCTCAGAAGTATGCCAAGATGATCGTGGACGGCATCAAGGCCAAGACCATCGTGATGGGCAAGGCCCAGAAAGTCACGGGCAAGGACAAGGACGGGAATGCCCTTAGCGGACTGCGGTTCGTTTCCCAGAAAACCAAAACTGGCGCCGTGATCGAGGTGCGGCAGGAAGAGTCCAAGGCTCTGAAGCATCCTCGTTACACTATTAGCCTGACGGCCAACGGCGTGACCCAGAAGTTTTCTGGCGCCCAGGCCCGGCGTGCCTACAAGGTTCTCACCCACGTTCCCAAGGTTCGTGCCTCCAGCCTCTCTGGTGAGAATATCAGGTTCTGCGAGGAGCACCTGAACTACCTGGGCACCGCTGACCTGAAATAGCGGACGCCACTGCCCAGTCAAATCGCCCCGCCGACATCGCTCTTGTCGGCGGGGCACTGGTGGTAGATAGAGCATCGAAGGGGCAACGGCCCTTTATAAGAGGTGTGTCCCGCCCTGAATGTGGACAAGGTTTCGCCCCCACCTTAACGGGGGCCGTTAATTATTTAAAAGAATTCTGGGCACCCTGACCAGACAAAACAAATCGGGACGCCGCGGCCCCGCGGTTGACAAATAGGGCCCGCCTGCCGTTCGGTGGGCTAAATATAGAACGGTCTTTTTAGGGGTATTAAACATCAACGGAGGTTAAGTGAATGGCAACAATAGAGACAAAGGTTATTTCCAAGACAATGAAGAAGGGGTTTCCCGTAGCCGTCAAGCGGATGGTTTTGGAGACCGCCACTATCAAGAATGGCAAAAAGCTGTCCAGGACCTATCATGAGGTTCTGCGGCGTAATGGAAAGTATCAAAGACGAGATGGCTCCCTCCACTAGGGGGCCTTTCTCTGTTTAAGGAATCTTGGTCGTTAGTTGGGGGTATAATTAAACTTCCTATTATCTGCCCGCTTTCGCGGGTTCATGATGAGGCGACCAAGTAGCCGCTCACAAAGCGGTGACCATGATTACTCTGGGTGGTGCACACGTTGTAACATTAGACTCTCGATAATCGTTAAGCACTGTGCAGTCAATTGATCCGTCCCTCCCACCAACGTAACATGGTTCAGGGATGAGGGTCGCTCCCTCATCCCTTATCTTTTCTTTTAAAAAGGAGATCACATGATAGCGCCAGACACAAAAAAGGCAATAGACAACATGGACTATGAGGTCATGCTTAGGCTCGTCCGCTTCGCCCCGTCTGGAGATTCTATGTTCATCGGGGACACGGGCGAATACTTCATCCAAGTGATGGAAGAAAAAGGGTCCAGATTACCCCCCGGCATGAAAGCCGTAATTTCAAAGAAGATAGGATGGTGAGAAGGTCGAGGAAGATCCTATCTCACATCAGCGGGTGCCCGCCAAAGGGTGGCATGAAAGCGTTCTAGGAGATATACTGAACGACACCCGCACCCACCGGGACCGGGCTGCCACCTCCAACCCCCTACATTCAGGCACCCCGGTCCCTTTCTTTTTAATCAAAAACACAACCCAGAGCCCGGCCACCACCCCGCCAAGGCCCCAGCATCCGGTGGTTGACAAAGTCCAAAACTTTAGTATATTTTCAATTGAGAACAAAACATGAAAGGAAGGAATGACTAAATCTGATTTAATCATAGCATGGATTGTAATCCTGTTCGCCGTGGTGATGATATTCGTAAGCGAGTGTAACAACCGCGAGATTCAAATAAAAGTGCTCGAGGAGCGGCTCCGCCACTGCACATTCCCCATCGACACCACAGGAGGGCCATGATGGACTGGGAGGAGGTAATGTCTTATGTGATTGCTGGCGTCCTGGGGGGTGGTCTGTTTGATCGTGATCGCCGAATGTATAAAACACGACACCGAACAGCATACAGAACGGATGAGGATTGAGAGGTCCATAGGTCCATGCTATGAACCTGACAGCGGGGTGGTCGTGAGAGATACCCTGAATTAAGCCGTTTTTGAAAAAGGAGGGACCGTTTAGAGTTCTCTTCGGCGGTCGTGAAATGGTCTTGCTTTGCGAGGGACCCAGACCCGGACCCAGAAACGTCTTGCCTTGCAGGAGGGACCCAGACCCAAAACCCAGACCCCCTCATCGTCTTAATACCCTCTTTTTTCTGGACAGACCCCGGTCCATATGATAACTTAGGATTCTGGAATATGGAACAAAAATAAATGATTAAGGTAAGACCCGGATATAAGGAGGCCACCTTCCACATTAGTATATTTATTGATATTCTGAAAGGCGAAGGTATGAGAAAGATGTTATTCATCTCTGGTATAGAGTTTCGGGCATCTGGAGGAGGGTCTTATCATGTCATTTATGATCCAGGGAATAGAACCCATACCAGATTATTAAAGTCATTGATCAAGGATTGTTATTCTTATACGGGTATGCCTTAATGGCCTGTTTTTTGAGAGAATCTTGGAACGGGTATGATAACTTAGGATTCTGGAACAAGAAAAATGAAATATGATGTTCGTTATAGGGTCATGCCAGACCGACGGGAGGCATTTGAGAAGGTTCTTTTTCTCTCACAATTGAAAGCATGGTTCGTGGTACCAGAAACACTTCCCTCAGTCTTTGTGGTGGAGGGTCTGGATCTTGATGATAAGAAGGACCGAGCGAAGCATCATGCCCTGCGAAGGCATAGCCTGGTACATTGGATATCTTCTTAGAAACAGGAGAACGAATTTTGGAAAGTTTTAATACGCATGATTCAGCGAATCTTGTTGGTGCACTTCATTTTATGAAAAGGAAAGGGACAATGCATCGAGGGTTTATAATTCTGACGTTCTATAAGAGCCATCATAAGTTCTTGGTCTGTCTACCGCAGGATAGCCCTATGAATACTTTGCTTTTTCTAAAGAATATTGAACAGGTTGCGATTGATAAGGATGACGATCCATGTTATCTTGTTGATAGGAAACAGCTGGAGTTTATTTTAAAGACGATCAAGATAAGGATAATTGGAAGGAGAAGATTTAGTTATCACCCCGATACTAGGCTTTGGTTCAAAAATTTGTATAGAAGGAAATGATATGGATATGATTTTCACAGTCAACATGGGTCCTGATTCAAAGAGGGCGAAGGCATATATGTTTCTTTCGGGTATGCGGCATCTGGAGAGTGGATGGAAGGGAAGGTTTATGATCCGATATGTTCACGGGAAGATCGAACATCGAAACTGTCTGGGGGCCCTAAGAAGATTGAGATCATTTAAGGAAGAGATGAGGGCACGGGATGATCATATCTGGGTGCCCTAGGGGGATCATGAACAAGCGGGTGAGGGTCTATAGGACCGGCGATCTGGCGGCGGACATGGAAAATTTTAGAAGATTGGTCTGGTTGTCTGGGCTGAAGGGATGGAGGGAAAGTTACTATACATTTGCTGTTCGTTATGATAAGGATTCTAAAAGGGATACGAAGATGATAGAGAGATTAGATACCCTTGCCATTTTTGTTGATGAGGACTCCGGGTTACCCTAGATATGAAGAGGATTAGGACATTTAGAGTTTATGATATAACCGCCTTCAGAAGATTGGTCTGGTTATCCGGATTGAAGGGGTGGGAAGAGAACTCTGTCTCTTTCTCTGTGAGATATGATTCAAGGTCCGAGAGGGAAAAGTGGATGTTGAAAAGATTGAACGACCTGGCTATTCAGGAGTGGAATAAGAATGCATATCCAGTGATTGATGTCATATATTTTTCAGATCGTGAGGCTCCGAAACTGGGATAGATATATGGAACGATGGATGAAAAGATATAGAACATATAACATGGAGAGATTTGTCAGTCTTGTTTTGCTGACTGGTCTTCATGGATGGGTGGGAACGGCCACCACATATGTCGTCCTATACAACAAAGAGTCCGAAAGAGATAAGAAGATGATACGAAGGTTGGATGAACTTTGCTTTGTTCCAGAGAGTGACCAGTATTACGATGAAGGAGAATGAGAGGTATGTCTAAACTGTTGGGTAAATGTTCATATCCACAGCCAGGTGGAATTATGGCACATATGACATATCTTGATATGAGAGCAAGATTGTTTCGACAATTATTTCTTCTTGGTATTAGACCGACAAACAAATTTACAAAGTCTTGGTATGAACATTGTTTTGAATTTGATATGAAGATTGTAAAGACCTTATATGATGTGATGGCCGATAATGGTATGGTCTTGACAGGACCTTTTGAGTGGGAGTTTAATGTCCAACGGTTTCTTTGAAGCACTTAGATCGGAGGAACGATCTGATCCAGATTTCTCAGTGGAGGTATCAATCGGTCTATCTGTCACTATTGATCTTAGGTTTGATCCCAAGCGGGATCATTGGGAAACCTATGTTAATAGTTCATGGGTAAAGTCGGATTGTACATTTTCAAGAATGTTCTTTTTATCAAATCTTGAACATGAAGAAGCGGAGGATATGACAATCGTATACATTAAGACTGCAGATGATCTTAGGAAATATTGTTACGCTTGCCATGTAGGATTTAATAATGAAAAAATAAAATATGATAAGAAACTCATTGAAACATTCATAAAAAAGATTAACTGGTAACCACACTTAACAAAGGAGAAAGAAATGAAAAAGATTTTAACCATTCTGGTTGCCGTGGTCCTGCTTACAGCATGCGCCGATCCAAAGGTGCTTGATGGTTTCAAGTATGAGACCTATGGCCTGTTCGATTCTGGAGAGTACAGATCGGACTGTGTCGATTATTCGGCATCTATTGGTAACATCGTCTGGGGCGTCATCCTGGTCGAGACCATAGTGGCCCCGGTAATCATATTCGGGTTTGAGACCATGGAGCCGATTAGGTTGAAACCGAATTGTAATGATAGCGCCTGGCGTGCTCAAAGAGCATGGGGATGGGAATGAAGGATAAAACAAAAAAGCCGCGAAAGGTAGGGGAACGCAGAATGCGTTCTCTTACCCGTAGGGTTCTCAAACATTGGAGAAGAAATGTGATTCTCTCCGAAGAGGCGAAGGAGACGGGTTGCGAGGTTAAGCTCTGGTCAACCGTTAATGGTGGATTCTCAAAACGCGGTGAGGATTGTGCTTATTGTAACGTGTTTGTGCATGACCAGAATATATCCAATAAAGATCATTGTATTGGTTGTCCTATTCGTTTGGACACTGGTAGAGTTGGTTGTAATAGAACGCCGTGGTTGTCTGCAGATGCATGGAAACCCAAGACAATATGGACAGAGTATATGTATCTCTTGAATGTGGCATATAGTCAAGGTTTACAACCAACATTGAAAGAACAGAACGGATGAGGGACGCTTGTAAATTCTATGCAAGAGATCCTCATCTAACGGACTTCTCTTATACTGGACATCTGGAGGGTTACATATACATTGATATAAGTAACATCCATGTCCAGTTATTGAGGTTGTTGTTTCTATCTGGTATTGAATCATTCAGGCAGGAGGGGTTGACTAGGTTTTTTGTCTATAACGAAAACGAGCTTAGAAAGTTCTTTAAGATATTTTCATTTCATCATGAATTCAAGACTAACACAATGGCCAATGATGTGGTGGCCTTGTCACAGGCGATGGGGTGGCGATGAAAACATTTCATGTACACGGCAAAACTAATCGTACACTATTTCGAAAGGTGAATAGTAAACGATTAAGAATTAGGATTGCTTCACGGAATCAAGGTACACACGATAGAATAATAAAGTGGTTATTTCTTGCGAATTATAAATTATTTAAACGTAAAGGTTGGACGTATGTTAGCATTTTCAACCGTGAGGAGTTTTTAAAGTTTATTCAATTCTCAGACAAACATCTAAATGATAAAAGTAGAGTGGAAGATATCCAAAAGGTGATAACAGAGATGGCATGGTAAAAGGAGGAAGGTATGTTATACATTTATGTTTTTGACGATGGAACGATTAAACAGGTCTCACATCAAGCGATACCTGAGGGAGATATTAAAGCCGTCAAGAATGGACTGCTCGATATAATAAGACTCTCACCGAATGGCACATATGAGCAGATGACGTGGAACGGTGCCAGTTTCGCACCCGTGGAACGTGGTAAGGTGGACCAGTCCGAGGGTATATCTTTTACATTCTAATAAATGAATTTAAAGTTACATACCACGGATGGTGATTATCATATTGCTTTTCGTAAAGAGGATGGATATCTTCTTTTGAATTTTCAATGGTCGATTGGAAGAAATATTAAATTTTATAATCTAATATTTCTATCAAAGATAGAGGAAAAACGATTTGGTAAAGATTGTAGTATATTCATCAAGACTCCGGAAGAGTTTGTCATTGTGGTTGATTTACTGGAAAAGGTCTGGGATATTGAATTTGAAATAGATTCACAAAATGAAATAATTGAAATTATGGATTGGTGACATGAAGAATCGTTCTGACATAACGGTCGGTTCAACAGGACCTTGTTTCGATGTATCTTTTGATAGGGAGATTCCTTATATTACAATCGCCAGAAGTTGGTATGAAGATCCTGAATTTGGTTTTTCTAAATTGGTATTTCTTAAAGGTTTAAAATATATTAAAGAGCCAGGAACATATATTTTTCAATTCCCAACAACAGAGGCTTTTGATGAATTTATCTATTGTTTTGAGCCTGGTTATAGATGTACTCTTGACAAAAATGATATTAGTTTGGTGAAGGAGAGGTTAGATGAAATGGTTGACAGATAGAAAACTTTTTACTATATTTGTGTTGAACGGAAATAAAAAAGAAAGGATGAATCATGAGACCGTTATCTGAAAAGGTTATGAAGGTCGCTGGTATTCAATGTGATGCCAAAGGATGTAATTGGGAGAACATGGAGGTTCCTCTCGATGAATATTATAAATGGGTCAACATGGAATGTCCTAAGTGTGGCTCCAACCTTCTCACCATGGAGGACTATCTTAAGGTGAATAAGATAAAGGATACCCTCGACCGTGCAGGTGAGGTTCCGATACTTGGTCATCTACTTCATGGAATCGTTTTTCTTGAAAACTTGTTTCCCAAGAATAGAATCACCATGAAGATGAATGGCTCTGGTCGGGTCTGGAGAAAGGATACCGGCGAGGAAATATTTGAGAATATGTGATGGTTACTATTGGTTTCACAGGAACCCAGAAGGGTATGACTAAAAAGCAACTAAAGGTCTTTTCCGATATGATAGCTAATCAGGATATAACCTTGAGAAATGGTCAATGTATTGGTGCTGACCATGAGGCGTATCTAATAACCCTTGCCATCAATGAGAACAATAGAGTGATATTACATCCACCTGTTGTCGCAAGAAAGAGATTCAAGGAACCCAAGAATGAAAGGGTTGTAACACTTGATGAAAAACCATATCTTGATCGTAATCGTGATATAGTGGATGGTTCATCACTTCTGATCGCAACTCCCGATGGTATTGCCAATAGATTGAGATCGGGAACATGGGCAACCATAAGATATGCGGTTAAGAAAGGAAAGAGGATAATTATAATATATCCCGATGGATACAAAAAGTTTGTCTCGGAGGATTATGAGGCTAGGAAAAATAGTAGGCCTAAAAGTCTTGATCATCCATGGTTTCGAGATGAGAATTAAGAGATAGATTATGTTTTTAAAAAATAGAAAGTTAATAACCTGTGTGAACACAGATTCTGGAAAGAATCAATTTCATATATTGTATGGAAAAAGAATTATTCCACATATAGATATGAACCTTAGTTTCTTTGAATTGGTTGAAAGGATGATTCTTATCTCGGGCATGAAATATAGGGTGACTAAACAGTATGTAAGGATTGAGTTCAGATCGAAAAAGACATTCAAGCGGTTTGTCAAGATCGTGGAAGATCAGATTGGGGAAAAGTTTAGGGAGAAGGATATAAAACACGCACTTAGTGATATAAGGAATAGATGAGACGGAGATCGTGTAGTAATATTGGTCATACTCGCAGATGTGTGGCAAGGGTCATGTGGGAGAACTACAAGGTTCGACAAGTTAGTGGAAGATATAAGACATTCTACTACTGCGACAAGCATGCGTCGGAGATAAGATCCAATCCAAAGATTAACGGCGGTCGATGGAGGAGAGTGGATGTCGTCAGAGTTTAAAAAGATGTGTAAAAGGACCCTAGTTATGTCAGATGGTACAATCGAGGCCAAAGAGGGAAAGATATATCAGTTCATGGATAAGACAACCTTCATCAATGAACATGGGGATAAACATTATGGGGAGCAACAGTTTATAGATGAATATTTCTCTCCGTTTAATGTCAAGAGTATCACCGAGGATTGGAAAGTCAATAAAAATGCCGGATTATGAGTAAGTCATTTCTGATGTTGATTGAGAATAGGCTCATGGCGGATACTAAATCAAATTTTTCGTCTTGGGGTTATGACATAGCCAAGACCAGGGAGGATAAGGGTTTTATTATATTTTCATTCTTTGAGAAGAACCCGTTTGAGTATAGAACTCTGGAACTGGCTGAGGGGATCATTAAGGCAAGGAAGTTGTTTTTACTGAAGAACCTGGATTTCATAATAGTCAATGATGTTTATAGGTATCACATATATACATTCAAACAATGGTTGCAGGTGATGAGGATACTTCAGGATGCTTTTGAATTTAAAGAGATTACATTTGATTATTACAAGATAAAGAAGGTGTTTGAATGCGAGGAATGATGTATATGTTTTTGTTGTCCGCCCTATTGTTCATGGGATGTATCAAAAAGGAATGTGGCAAGGAATATATTGGCAGGATTTCCACGTTTCATATTGTTCCAACGGAGAAGGATCTATCAATATTGGTGTTGGATAATGGATATGTGGTCTCGACCAATATCATATATATGGGTATTGGGGATCTGGTGTTCTGGTGTTCAAAACATAGACATTATATCGTGTTAAGAAGGAAAGCGGATAAGACATGAATTTAGACGTTGAGTTTTTTGGGTTTGCCATATATAAAGGATATGGTCAGTTTGGTAATTATGAGGTTTATGATACAGAGGAGAGTGCTGAACAGCATAAACATAATTACTATGGTCCGATTCAGGTGATTAGTCGTTGTTATTTTGTTCTGGATCTTGGAAGGAATACCAAGAGCCCTATATTGTTCTGGTCAAAGAAGTACGCCAATCAAGATCCGGTAAGGAAATTAATCGCCATATGTGAGAACCCGGGGTTGGCATTAATGAATCAGAGATCATTGAATACACAAGGCAAGCTTTCCATCGCAGAGAAAATGGTGACGACCTTAAAGATGAAATTTGGAAACGAACCAATACCTATAAAATATCTGACCAAGGATGAATGGTTAAATAGGTATAGAAATTTAAGAGATACAATGCAGAAAATACCAAATGAAATTTAAGTGAAAGGTTTTTCAAATGAAGATAGATGTTGAGTTTTTTGGTCTGGCAATCCTAGAGTGTTGGGCATCGCAGAATGCCTGGGCTGGCAAGGATGTATCTGACAAGCAAGAAGGTCCTGCTTTTAAGAAGTATTGGTACTGTTATTTTGTTATGGATTTTGGTGCCGGAACAACACAACCACATCTGTTCTGGTCGATGAGATATAGAACGCCAGGTACTATAAAGAAGATGAGAAACATCTGTAAGAATGCGGGCGTTGCATTGATCAATCGTGATAAGATACATAAATGTTATAGCAAATTTAGTAACGTAGAGAAAATGATAATGGAACTAAAACTCAAATTGTTTGGCACAAAAGATGTACCGATTAGGAATCTCACCATTAAAGAATGGGAGAGGAGATATAAGAAATTGGATTTCTGTCAAAACACGGTTCCGCATGTTTGAGTGAAAGGATTTTGAATGATTATAGATGTTAGATTTTTCGGTGTCGCATATCTCAAGGCCTGGATGGCTGGTAATAATTATTTCTATCTGACCAAGGATGAGGCAGACAAACACACATGGAATACGCCCGAGGAAAAATGGCGCTGTTTCTTTGTTTTGGATTTTGGTGGGACGACCGAGAACCCATTCATATTCTGGACAAGGACAATGGCAAATCAAAATGAATTTGATCGGTTTAAAAGATATTGTAGAAACGAGTCTGATGAACTTCCTCAGGTATATTTTGGGTATCAGTATGAATCACTCATAAAATTAAAGAAAAGGTTTTTCGATGAAAAGTCCATACCCTTTAGGGAGATGACGTTTCAGGAATACGAAAAGAAATATAAGAGGTGG